>Ga0207865_100001_pt1 | contig 496573 bp, 417 predicted proteins | sample HigsolmetaAR204D_FD_184836 | JGI IMG/M metagenome (GOLD analysis project Ga0207865, IMG submission 184836) | Ionic liquid and high solid enriched microbial communities from the Joint BioEnergy Institute, USA - AR20-4-D (SPAdes) (version 2) ... | reverse complement strand
AATCAGGCTGACCCTTACGGAAGCCGGTGACGGGGCGTCCGTCTGGGTGACACGAAAACTGTCACTACACCCGTAGAAACCTATGTGGCGTTACCTTCGGACAGGGGTTCGACTCCCCTCGCCTCCATTAAAAAAAGCTCCGACCAAATGGTCGGGGCTTTTTATTTTATGGGTTAGCAGAGACGGGTCGAACCCGGGGTTCGCCCGCGCGCAGGGAGCGTATGAATCGGCATCGAAGGTGTGTATCAGCGGACGAGCACGGGAACTGATTCTACCGCTGATAGTCATCGGTGAGTAGCTTCAATGAATGGTAGATAAGGAATCAGATGCTCCCCTCGCCTCCACCATGTAAATCCACAACCGCATGAGGTTGTGGTTTTTTGCTTTTTATGGAGTATGGAACTTCGATACGGTAGTTTTTCTAATGCAATACAAAGCTAGTATGTTCTTTAGCACATTGGCAGTCTCTGCATTAACCGGATTGCTCTTATAGCTTTGGGAATCCGTAATTTGGATCACCTCTCCCGTGAAGAGATTGCCGTAATAGTTTTGATCATAAAGATGCGTCCGTTGTAGAAGTCTTCCATTTTATTCCATTCCACATGATTCCCGCTGATCCGCACACCTCGGAATGTCCAGTCCAATGGATCCTGATATCCAATTGCAGCTTCGTTGTTTGGTCCGTGTAAGTTTACATTGAAATGTTGGCCAACGCACCGTAACCCCCTTGGAGGGCAATTGTCAACAGCAAAATGCAGATCCAAAAGACCAAGCCTGACGAATTTCAACAGAGGAAAGCATTTGAGTTGCGATAATAAATGCTGTTGCAGTTGCGGTAAACGGCAAAACGACCCGATATGCTATGTGGACAGACTGATAATGTTGAAACAGAACGGAGAAAGACTGATATCGGAGCATATGTCGGGAGCTCCCATTCCGGAGCTGCCATGATCTAAAACATTTTGTGCATTGCTGCTGCGATACTTTAACATCTTATCGGGTCAACCGGATTTACCGGCAGGCCTGTTTTTGTTGTCGAACTTTGTAAAGTTTTTGTATAGATTTTATTGCTAGGTTGAGAAAGAAATTCTGCGATGCAAGATTGAAAGGTGGTTGGATGATAGTAATGGCAATACGAAGAAAGTGGTGGAGACGTTTCATTGTACTGATGCTCTTATTGGTGGCTGCAAGCAGCTTCATGGCACCGGGGATGTTACGAAATGTGCAGGCGGAAGAAAACACGGTCTATGTCGATGCGGTCAATGGCCATGATGAAAACGACGGTTCGATCGATTCACCGTTTGCAACGATCGGGAAAGCTTTGACAGAGGTAGCCGATGAGGGATCAATTATTTTGCTCAGTGATGTTACGCTGAATGCTCAATTAACGATCAACGACTTAAAGAGCGTAACAATTCAATCAGAGGAAAACGAATTGCATGCCATCATTCGGGGGGCAAATTACAGGGATCGATTAATACAGGTTAGCAACTCGGAAACGCTTGTCTTCAAAAATTTGATTATTGATGGCAACAACGTCCAAGCAAAAAGTGAGGGTGTATATAATATTTCCTCCAAGACGATTTTTGAAAATGTGGAAATCAGGAACCATTATATCGCAACCGATGCCGGTGCAGGTGCAGCGGTTATAATGTCTTATGGGAATGGCTCAACAGTAACCATTAGGGGCGATCAGACCAAAATCCATCGGAATACGATTGCTTACCGAAACGAAAGTAACCCGGCATCCATTTTGGGAGCAGGCACGCAAGGTGTTCTTGAGATTAAAGACGGATTGATTACGGATAATGAAGTGACCGGGAACAGCAATGGAGTCATTGTTGGGGTCGGTCTTTATCAGAGCCCCAGATTCCGGATGACCGGCGGCTCAATTACAGGAAACAGATTGTACGGCAATGAGTACAATGCCAACGGTGAAACGGTTGGCAACGTGGCCGTTTATATGCGTGGCACCGCAGCGCAGGCTCGTTTTGAATTCAGCGGCACGCCGTATGTTTACGACAATCTGAATGCGGAAGGCGTACAGCGCAATGTTTTCCTGAAAAACGCTGCGGCTCGTGACAATGCGTATCTGTCCATCATTGACGCCATGGAAGAAGGAGCCAAGGTCGGCGTTTATGCGAATATCATGCCTACGGTTGAAAATCCGATTGTTGACCTTGCGATTGGATATGGCGGTTACGAAATAACGGAAGACGATGCGGAATATTTCGAATCCGATCTGGAGACAACGGCTTCTGTTGGATATGACAATCACAACGGAAAGAAAAAGGTCGTGCTGATTCCGGTGCCCAGATTGGAATCCGCTTGGTTGGATAAGACAGTGGTGGATGGTAAGGACATCACGTTTATCTTCAGCGATCCGATTGTCCTGGAGAACCTGGATGGATTTTACTTTGAGGTTGGCGGACAGGCGGCAGTGCCTGTAAGTTTTGAAGTTGATGCCGATGACAACCGGAAGCTTAAAGTAACGTTGGCAGACATTCCGACGGCCAGTGTTGTCGTTGAGTATACGAAAGACAATGGAAATCTGAAAGGTGCCAGCGGTGTAGCGGTCAAGGATTTTGCCTTCACCTACGATATTTCGTTTGCTGATGACTTCAGCATCACGGCACCAATCGACGACCCCGCTCGGGTTGAAGAGCCAAAGCCTGAACTTCAAGGAACTGCGCAGACAGACTCAACGGTTACCGTTGTCGTGAAAGATCAGGATGGAAACGTGGTAGCTAGTGCAGGCGGAGATGCTGATGTGGATGAAAACGGGAATTGGTCATTCAAACCTTCCGCTGATCTGGAAGCTGGCACTTATACGTTTGAAGTAACGGCCACAAGTCCGGATGGAAAGATGTCTGTAACGAAGATAAAGGAAATCGAAGTGCTTGCCCTGGTGGACAAGACGGCGCTGCAAAACAAGGTGAACGAGATCAACGGCGAAGGTCTGGAAGATGCGGCCTACACGCCGGAAAGCTGGCAAGTGCTGGAGGATGCACTGGAAGCAGCGGAGGCCGTGCTCGCTGATGCTGATGCGACGCAAGAAGAAGTGGATGATGCGCTGGCGGATCTGACCGACGCACGCGATGGACTCGTTCCCGTCGTGGACAAGACGGCGCTGCAAAACAAGGTGAACGAGATCAACGGCGAGAACCTGAATGAAGAGGACTACACGCCGGAAAGCTGGCAAGTGCTGGAGGATGCGCTGGAAGCAGCGGAGGCCGTGCTCGCTGATGCTGACGCGACGCAAGAAGAAGTGGACGCTGCGCTGGCGGATCTGATCGACGCACGCGATGGACTCGTTCCCGTCGTGGACAAGACGGCGCTGCAAAACAAGGTGAACGAGATCAACGGCGAGAACCTGAATGAAGAGGACTACACGCCGGAAAGCTGGCAAGTGCTGGAGGATGCGCTGGAAGCAGCGGAGGCCGTGCTCGCTGATGCTGATGCGACGCAAGAAGAAGTGGATAATGCGCTGGCGGATCTGCAGGCTGCAAGAGCGGCTCTTGTATTGCAGTCAAGCGGTTCCGGCGGCTCGGGAGGCGGCAGCAGCGGTTCCGGCAGCTCCGGAAATACCGAAATCATCGAGGTCGATGTCCTGATCGGCGGCAACGACGCGGCTGACATTACGAAAGTGCCGATTGAGCGGACGACGCATCCGGATGGAACGATTGCCGACAAGGTGACGTTCACCGAGAGCAAGGCGCAAGAGACAGTGGATAGGGCGATCGAATCAGGAAAACAAGTCGCACGCGTTGTCATTCCGGACGAGGAAGACAAGGTGGACGAAGTGAACGTGGATATTCCGGCGCAGACGGTCGAACTGTTTCAAAATAGCGGCATCGACCTGGAGATCTATACGGAAAACGCGCTGATCTGGCTGCCGAATTCGTCCCTGACGGGCATCGAAGAAGATTTCTATTTCCGTCTCGTGCCGATAAAGGACCGGACTGAGCGGGAAGAAATCGAAGAACGGGCGCAGACCGAACTTGTCGTCCGTGCAGTTGCAGGGAGCAATGAAATTGAAGTTGTCGCCAGACCGATGACGATCGAGACGAACCTGTCCAGCCGTCCGGTAACGCTGATCCTGCCGCTCCGGGATGTGGCGATGCCGGAAGACGAGGTGGAACGAACAGCGTTCCTGAAACGGCTGGGAATCTTCATCGAACACTCCGATGGGGAGAAGGAAGTCGTGAAAGGTGAAGTCGTCACCTACGATGGCAACTTGCTCGGTCTGCAATTCACCATTCTGAAGTTCAGTACCTTCACGATCATTGACTTTCACAATGATGAACCGGCAAGTTTCCATGCCGCTTACATGAGAGGCTATCCGGACGGCACGTTCGGGCCCGAAAATCATTTGACACGCGCGGAAATGGCGGCGATCCTCTCCAGAATTCTGGAGATCCCGGACACCGGAAGCGCGGTGCGATATCCGGATGTGGCCCCCGGTCACTGGGCGGAGAAGGCCATTGCCCAAGTAAGCCAGGCGGGCTTCATGATAGGCATCCCCGACGGCATGTTCAAACCTGAGAAGACCATCACGAGATCGGAAATGGCGGCCATCATCTCGAGATTGAAGGCACTGTCCGGCCAGTCAGCGAATGATTTCCGGGATGCTCAGGTTCATTGGGCGGCGGCTGTCATCGCTCAAGTGTACTCGGCCGGGTATATGTTCGGGTATCTGGACGGCACGTTCCGTCCTGACCAGCCGATTACGCGCGCCGAAGCGGTGGCCGTCATCAACCGGGTGCTCGAACGAGGGCCGCTCCACGGCTTGAGAAGTCCTTCCTGGCCGGATGTTCCGGTGGATCATTGGGCCTTCCATGAGATTGAGGAAGCATCGCAGGATCATCACTATCGGGTGGATGAATCAGGCAGAGAGCAGATCGAAGAGTAATGGAATCGGGCCCGCACCGCGGGCTCTTTCTTTTCGCATGCGGCAGGATCATTGCCGTTCTCTCACGAAATTATAGGTAACAACCATTAGCAATGAACAGGGCAGGTGACGGGCAATGAAGGCGATCTTGATTGACGATGAGCCGTTGGCTCTGAATTTTCTGGAACATCAATTGAACAAGACCGGGTCCTGCCAGGTTGTCGGGAAATACATCGATCCGTTGAAAGGCTGGGAAGCGGTGGAGCAGCAGGGTGTCGATATCGTATTTCTGGATATCGAACTCCCGGAGATGGACGGAATTGAATTGGCCGAACGTCTGCTGGAACACCGTCCGGGCATTCAGGTGGTATTCGTGACGTCTTACGACGAATATGCCGTACGGGCATTTGAGCTGAATGCCATCGATTATCTCGTAAAGCCTGTCCGGGAGGAACGACTGCTCAACACGCTGCAGCGGCTCGAACGAAACGTCAGAACGCAATCGGAGCAAACGACATCGAACACGGGTGTATGGCAAATCCGCATGTTCGGGGATGTATCGATAACGAAGGACAACGGGGAGCCGATTGCGCTTCGCTGGAGAACCGCAAAAGCACAGCAATTGTTTCTGTATTTGTTGAAACACAGGGACAGATTGGTCGGCAAGCCGGAAATCCTGGAATGGTTATGGCCGGATATTGACCCGTCGAGAGCGTTTCCGCAACTGTACACCGCGGTGTATCACATCCGCAAGACATTGGAGGCGTTGGACGGACGGGTCCTGCTTCAGAACAAAAATGACGGGTATGCTTTGCGCTTGAAAAATATCGACCTGGACGTGGATGCGGTCGAAGATTTTCTGCGGGCCGGAGCGACGATCTTCGAAGAAACCGTCCGGGAATTTGAACGGATGTTGGACCTGTTCCAGGACGTGTACTTGTCCGGCCATGATTATCCATGGGCGGAAAACGAAAGACAGCGGTATCAGTTGCAGTGGCTTCACATGAAAATGGAGTTGGTCAAATGGTATTGCGGGCAAAGCCGGTGGGAGCTGGCTTTCAAACATTGCGAGCAACTGTGCCAGCGGTTCCCGCTGGAGGAGGAAGTCCATTTCATATACATGAAAATATGCGACAAACTTGGACTTTCCTCGCAGGTGCGGAAAGCGTACGCTTTGTTGCAATCGTCTCTGGAGCGTGAATTGGGGGAAAAGCCGGGCAGCGAAATCATCCAATGGTACACGCAGTGGAAGATGCGGAAAAATTCGGTTCAGACCGATTCAGGGGATTAGCGGGTCATGATGAATGCAGGGACAGGCAAGCGATGGATAGCGGCAATTTTGATTTTTCTGATTGGAATTACAGGTATCAGGCTACTCTGGCTTCAGGCTCTGACGGCATTCGAGTACCCCCGGAAGCCCGAGGTCGTCCAGGGCGTGGCGGATTTGCGCGGTTGGAAGTTTACGGATCATCAAACGTTGAGACTGGACGGGGAGTGGGAATTTTACCCTTCCGCTCTGATTGATCCGGACGAAAGCGCCGATCGCGATCCGTTCTCCGGTGCGGAAAAATCGTATGTCCACGTTCCCGGCTCGTGGCAAACCTCGTTCGACGAAGATGACGTTTACCAATACGGAACCTACCGTCTGCGGATCCTGACGGATCAGGGAACCGGGAACACTTTCGGGCTGAGAATCAGGGAAGCGGGCAACGCTTCGGCCGTGTATGTGAACGGAAATTTGCTGCATGAAGCGGGAAAACCGTACGATCGCATGAACTGAGAAATCCGCTGCACAGCATTTTCAATCTGGCGCAGGCGATTCTGGATGATTCATCCGACACGATCCGGTACAGAAACAAGGAGCGACTGAACCTGCTGCAGCATGTCACTCAGCGCATGACACTCATGCTGGACGATCTCATCGATGTGGCCCGCCTGAGGGAGCAGACGGTTCGCCTGCAGTTGAAACCGGTGTATCTTCAGGCTGTTGCATCCGGTGTGCTCGATATGGTCCGTCCAATGCTGGAAGGAAAACCGGTCCGTCTTCAGGCGGACATCGACGTTGCGTTTCCGCCCGTTCGGGCCGATGAAAACCGTTTGATTCAGGTGCTGTTCAACCTGCTCCACAATGCGGTGAAATTCACGGATGAAGGCGCGATTGTCGTCCGCGTGCTCAAGGTTGGAGACCAGGCTTGCATCGAAGTGGAAGATACCGGGATCGGCATAGAGCCGTCGGCGCTCTCCCGTATTTTCAACGCGTACGAGCAAGGAGACAACCTCTCGGGAAGGGGCGGCGGCGGCTTCGGGCTGGGGCTTAGCATCAGCCGGCAGCTCATCGAGCTTCATGGCGGCACGCTGTCCGCGGCGTCGACGCCGGGGAAAGGTTCCGTATTCCGCTTCACCCTCCCGCTCTCATCCGAACAGGAACTTCGGGAGGAAGTTCCTCTGCTGCGCACGGAGAGCGGTGAGGTGCCGGGGAGGGGCGCCGGGGATGAAGTGGCGGCGGCGCAGGCGGAGGTTGTCCTGGCGGAAACTTACGGGGAATTCCCGGTCTTCGAGGCCGCCGGGGGAGCCGCGGCGAATATTCTGGTCGTGGAAGATAATCAGATCAATCGGAACATCCTCATCGAATTGCTGGAATCGGACGGATACACCGTAACTGGGGCTGCCGGTGCGGAACAGGCGTTGGCCTTGCTGGAGAAGGGGCGGTATGATCTGATCATCGCCGATGTCATGATGCCGCAGACATCAGGTTATGCGTTGACCCAAATTGTCCGCGAGCGGTTCACCGTGTCCGAACTGCCCATCCTTCTGCTCACCGCAAGGGCGCGCATCGAAGATATCCTGATCGGTTTTCAGTCGGGCGCCAACGATTATGTGAGCAAGCCGGTTGACGCCCGGGAACTGAAGGTGCGGGTGCGGTCGCTCATCCAGAACAAGCATTCCGTAGAAGAACGTCTGCGTCTGGAAGGCGCCTGGCTGCAGTCGCAGATCCAGCCTCATTTTCTGCATAATACAATCAACGCGATTGCTTCTCTGGGCGTGTTCGACACATCGAAAATGCTGCGGCTGCTTGAAGAGTTTGGGAACTATTTGCGTCTCAGCTTTGATACCAAAAATACGGAGCCGCTTGTTCCGCTGGATCGTGAACTGACGCTGGTGCGGTCCTATCTGTATATCGAGAAGGAGAGGTTCCAGGAGCGTCTGGATGTGCGATGGGATGTGGAAGATGGTCTCAATGTCCTTGTTCCCCCGCTCTCCATCCAGCCCCTTGTGGAAAACGCCATTCGGCACGGTCTCATGAAGCGGATTCAAGGCGGGAGCGTGATGATCCGGATCAGGAAACAGGACGGTCAGGTTCAATTTACGGTCAAGGATAACGGGCGCGGGATGACAAGGGAACAAGCGGAGCAACTTTTGAAGAACTCAGGCGGAACTTCGCATGGCACAGGAGTCGGTCTGAAAAACATCGACCGCCGGCTCAGGCGGCAATTCGGAAAAGGGCTGAGCATTGTCAGTGTTCCGGATCAGGGGACCACGGTAACGTTCGAAGTGCCGGATATCCGGCCTTCGTTCCCGAGTGCCTGAGATTGGTGCTGCTCATGCATCCCGTAAGCCTGGCAGGCAAGGATGGCATCCTTTTTCTTTTGTGGTACGGTTATTATTTTTTATTATTAACTTTTGAACAAGCAACCCTGCCAGAAATTAAGATGATATACACTACCAATGCCGTGGAATTGTGGATATGCCATGCCACGGTTCGTCCGCGCGCAGGGATCGATGGCTTTCTGCGAAGGTGCGGCATCAGCGGACGAGCACGGGATCTGATTCTACCGCTGATAGTCATCGGTGAAGTACTGCTTTGAGACTATGATCAGGAATCAGATACTCCCCCCGCCTTCGGAAAGAACCCAGATCATTCTCTGTTTTTTAGCTTAATCCTTTACTGAGGTAAGATTATAACTGCTATTAATCGAGATTATTATGCGAAAATCGAATGCTTCTTGATTACGACTGATCGAGCATGGCGGAAAACCGCTCGGTGAAGTGGTCACAAGCACATACGAAGGCATCGGTACGCTGACCGTCGTGTATGCGGCCGATCCCAAAGGAAATTATATCGAGATCCAGAACTGGAGCTGAAAGTGTGATTTCCTCATAAGGCATTCCAGCTTGAAATTCCACTGCCACAAGCGATCCAGATCAGCGGGCGGGGGTTCGGTGTTGAAGTGAAATCTGCTATCATTAGCAATAATAGGGGAAGTACGTAATTTCCCGTTCGAGTAAATCATCTATAGGGAGGTTGAATCATCCATGTCAACAGAAAACAAGGTTGTGATCAAGGTGAACGACAACGGATCGCTGCGGGTGACGGGTCCGGTCGAACTGGTGGACGCGGAAGGCAATCGATTCGAGCACAAGGAGTCATTTTCGTTGTGCCGGTGCGGAGCGTCAGGTAACAAGCCATTCTGTGACGGTACGCATAAGTCGATAGGTTTCACAAGCGCCCCAAGAGCGGGTAAGAATTAAATATCGCCTCCATCAAGTCAGAAGCCTCGACCGAAAGGGTCGGGGTTTTTGATTGATGAGACAGCTAGAGTTGTCGAGTCTTACCGATGAATTCGGCAACTTGGGATCGTCATTACGAATAGATAAGACAATCTCGCAGACGAATAAGGAGGTACTTATGAGACGAATCATCGCCCAGACGATGGTCTCTCTGGATGGCTGCTTTGAAGGGCCGGCCAGAGAGATCGATTGGCACCTTGTGGATGATGAGTATACCCATTATGCAGCAAACCTGCTCGCCTCAGTTGACGGTATCCTGTTTGGAAGATTGACCTATGAGCTCATGTTCAGCTATTGGCCAACAGCATACGCGCAAGAGAAAGATCCCGCCGTTGCCGGATGGATGAACAGCTTGCATAAAACTGTTTTTTCGCGAACACTAACGAATGTAGCATGGGACAATACAACCTTGGTGAGGACCGACATGATCGAGACCATCAAGGCTCGCAAGCAAGAATCAGGTAGGCCTCTGGTGATATTAGGCAGCGGTATGCTCGTAAAGGAATTGACGAAGCACAGACTCATTGACGAATACCAGTTGATGGTGAATCCGGTGTTGCTGGGCTCAGGCAATCGTTTATTTGATGAGCAATCAGGAAGGCTCCAGCTTAAGCTGGTGGAATCCAGAGCATTCGCATCAGGCAATATCCTGCTACGCTACCAGCTTGCCGATGATGGATCATAGTACCATTCGCAGTGGAGTCAGAAATACATTAATCCAACATCAGATCCGACGGAACAGACTTCTGCTCATGTCGTACCTGAGAATGTTGACATGATTGGATTTAGATAGGTATGAAGAAGATATGGTATCCAAAGCAAATGCGGCGATCGCCTTGGGTGATCGCCCTTTTTTGTGCCATCGCAAGGTTCTCTGTCGCTTACTGATATGACGTTTTATATGACAAAGTTCACTATGTGGATATGACATTCATTTGATACCTTAGGAGTGCGGCAGGACATGCTGCCATATTCGATAAAAAGGTGTGACTACGATGTTTTCCTCCCTGAAAGACTCTACCAAATCGATCGCATATACCGTGATCGTGTTGCTTCTGGCGATTGGTTTCAGTTTCATCCCCAATATCAATACCTTCGCGTATATGATGACGCCAACGATCGCGGTTCTCATCATGATGCTGGTCGTGACGCGTGACGGCTACCGGAAAGAAGGCTGGAAGAAGCTTGGCTTGCATAAGCTGGGCATCAAGAGCTGGGGCTTCGCGCTTGTTGTTCCGGTGATTCCGTTGGTTGCGGGATTTGCCGTTGCATATGCTGCCGACCTGTCATCCTTCCAGCCTGGAAGCGACTTTGAGGGCTTTAGCTGGAAGGTGTTCCCGCTGCTCGTTGTCTTCTTATACATCAAGGCCGTGTTAACGCAATCTATGGGGGAAGAGCTCGGCTGGCGCGGATATTTGCTTCCTGCCATGCTTGGCTGTATGGGACGCAAGAAAGCGATGTTGGTCAATGGCGCCGTCCATGGGGTATGGCATTTCCCGCTGATTCTTAACACAGAAGCATACCACTCCGGCGAAAATCTTTCGATCCTGCTGCCGCTGACCGTGCTCAGTACGATCTTCCTTGGTCCAGTAATCGGCGAGATTCGTATGCGAACCGGCAGTGTATGGACCTCTTCGATGATTCACACCACGCACAACTTGGTATGGCTGATATTCGCCGTCATGACCGTGGAGCACAGTGAAGCTGCCAAGTATATCAGCGGGGACATGAGTATCATCGTGGTTCTGTTCTATGCTGTATTGACTTTCTTCATGTGGAGGAGACAAGCATCCCGTAATTGATTCAGTCATATCCGGCCGTTGTGTGCTTCATCGCGCCAAAGCAAAGAACTCACTCCTTCACGTAGAAGGCAGTGAGTTCTTGGTATATCCCGCTTATGGCAGGACGACCAGGTTGGTCGTGACGCGTCTCTCCGAACCACCCGAAGGCTTGTTGAGCACTTTGCCATCGTAATAGAAGGTGCTGGAGCCGCCGCCGTCAAGGTTGTAGGCATCAGTGACATTGAATTCCAGCAGTTTATCCTGTGCTTCTTCCAGCGTGACGCCGCTGCTCCAATCCTTCCGCCGGCCGTCGATGACGATGAACAGGATATCTCCATTGGAGAAGTGCCCGATGAGTGTCCTTGGTTCCCGTTTGTTCGCCCAGTCCTTGGGGATCTTCTGCTTCTTGCCATCCTTCAGCAATGTGGGCAGGAAGCTCGCACCATGAAGCACTTCCATCTCTTCGATCTGCTCGCGCGAGGTGATCTTGCCGCCGACGAGACGCCCCTGCTTGTTGAAGCCGATGAAGCTTAAGTTTTCGTTGTCGGAGTAGGTCACGATCTTGCCATCGACGACGGTGATGCCGAGCGGTGAGATCTTGCCGCTGCCGACGCTCATGAACCCCCCGGCGTTGATCGCGAGCACAGCGCCGGTTCTCTTGGCCGCTGCACTCGTGGTTTCCCCGCGACTGGTCACCTCATCATTCGCCAGCACCATCTTCAGTGCAGACGGATCATGCAGCTTCACCTTGGCCATATAGCCGCGATAGCCTGACTCCTGCAAGGAGTAGACCTTGATCGTAGCACGTTCGCCGAAGGTTTGCCCGATCGGCTCTCCCAGCTTGTTCGCCAAGATCTCGCCAAGAACGTCTTCTGTCTGGGCAAGCTGTTGTTTGCTGGAGGTGATCAGATTGGAGACCAGAGACCTGGTTTCTTCATAGCCGGCTCTCTCTGCTTCGACCGCTTCATAGATTTCCATCAAGGACTGAGAGATACTATCAAGTGCTGGAGTGGTGTCGGCTACCCGGTTCTGGAATGTGAGCAAACGTTCCTCGGTGTCCGCCGTCTGCGTGAGCAACAGTTCACTCTTGATCTGCAGCCCAGGTTCATAGGTTTGAAAGGCTGCCCAGTATCCGATGGCTGGCGCCGCTAGCATGAAGAAGAACAGATTCAGCTTAATAAACACGCGCCGCATGTTCCAACTTCTCCAGTGATTTCTTAAGTTCATTCAATTGCTTGTCCAGGGCACTGATCTGCGCTTGCAGCGCGGACTTCGTATCATCGTTGCCTGAGATCGAGTCACTGGTTAGCTTCAGCTCTTCCCGGATCGACTCCAGCCTCGCGGATACATCCTCTACCATGGCAGTAAGTTCAGTAAGTTCACTGTTTAGCGAATCGATATGAGCCCGGTTCTCTTCCTGGATATTCTCAATCGCCGCTGTTAGTGTCGCTTCGATCTCTGCCTGTTGCTCCTGCAAACGTTCGATATGCCCTTTCGCCAATGTGTATCCACCGAAGGCCAAACCGCACCAGACGATGACCGTTAACGTGATATAAGACGCGGTTCTCCAGGTGTTGCTGGGGATCGAGCGCCGTTCGGATCTAGCTTTGCGTCTGGATGAGAGTTTCTCTGCGTGCGAAGATGCGACAATCTCATTCATGTCCAAGTTCTCTCCAGTTCATGTTCGATTTCGACAATCTCGAATCTCTATTATCTTATAAGATAGACGAGGAGGCTACTCAAAAGTTGCGAGTCATGGGACTAGCATAAAATGACAGGACGAGCGGGGCGCAACATCTTAGGCGCAAATGCGTACCCGCCATGGTGTTTTCAACAGGCATTCATCACCGAGTGGCCAGCGTCTTGCCGGTAATCGCCGGAGGAATCATTTCATTCAGCCGGAGAATGAGTCGTCACAACCAACACGTAGGTGTGATAGGCCGAGAGTGAAATATAACGAAGAAGCCTGATCTTGCTCACGGTCTTTACTGCATCGACTGTTGGCAATGACCGCAGGCTAGGACTGATATGGAAAAATGATCACAAAGAACTACACTATTACCATGATTGATAGATTTTACAACAAGATATGCTATAATACCTCGAAGAGTTTATTTCCAAAGCGAGGGGATTCATTTGCGGAAGACGATCGTTGCCATGTGGATCTGCTTTACGTTGCTCATTTGCTTGCCTGCAAGTTCATTTGCAGCATCAGGGAAACAGTATACGCTGAAGATAGTCGATTACCCTATCCTTGTAAATGGGGTGGAGTACAGAGACGACCAATATCCAGCCCTGTACATGGAGGGCAGAACCTATATCCCGCTTGCGAAGATCGGTGACATTCTGGGCGTCACATACAGATGGAATGCGGAGAAGAAGCAAGTTGAAATCGGCGGCATGACCACGAATAACAGCCATTCTGCCGCTGTGAATAATCAGGCTGGAAGCCAGGGGACGGATGCCAAGCAAGAATTCATACTGCAAGAAGTGGATTATCCGATCCTCGTAAATGGGGTGGAGTACAGAGACGACCAATACCCAGCCCTATACATGGAGGGCAGGACCTATATCCCGCTTGCGAAGATTGGCGATATTCTGGGTGTAGAGTACAGATGGAATGCAGAGAAGAAGCAAGTTGAAATCGGCGGCCTGGTTAATCGTGATCCTTCATCTGCAAACAATGGGCTGTATGTGACAGAAGGAACAGGAAAGTACGCTGGCTATAAGATGCTGCACGGATACCCTGGTCAGGACAAATATCAAATCTATTTTCAAGACTATTCTGTGGGCAATCTGACGCGATATCATGTCACCTATGAGGACTTGAGAGGCATTAACCTGAACGAACGCATTACATGGAAATACAACGGAAAAACCTACACCCATACCAGATCGGAACTGTATTCATTCTTTGCCAATACCATTTGGTTCAGCAATAATCTGTCGGGGATTACCCAGTACACATTAACTCAAGATTGGTTTCTGGATGTGTTTGGAGATGTGTATCTGGATTGGGCAGAGGGAATAGGTTATGCAACGGATGCCACCACCTGGGTTGATATGTATTTCCGTCAGATCGCCCAAGTGAATCCAAACAAGCCGTATGAGTCTTGGACACCTGCTGATGAACTGGTTCCCGTGGACGAGAGACCGGAGGACCCCACCACCGAAGAAGTGATTCAAGGTGTCGAGGAGTTCATGAACAGCTTGCTGCCCGATGACGAACAGCAAATTCTTTCCAATTGGATATCGGAGAACGAATTGCAGCGGATCTATGGGGTTCGAACGGTTACGAACATCATTCCCGAAGATAGTGGCTTTACTCTAGAACTGTGGTTCAAAAAGAACGACGAGAAAAAACGTGTTGACGATACCCTCCTTAAAATAGATGACTATGAAGAACCTGAACCGGGTCAAATCCTGACCAAAAATGGCATCCGATATACGTATGTTGATGGGGAGTACATTCTTCCAGGCGTGTACTTTAACATCCAAGACCTCAGGAAATTGGGGATCATCCCTTAATATTCATCAATGAAAGCACTCTCGCGAGAATCGTGAAAGATTGATTCTCCGAGGTGCTTTTCGTCTATTTGAGCTTATCTCCTTGAATCAGCTTGCAACGGTCACAGGCATTTTCCTCGTGAATTTCACCAATCTCGGCATCACCGCCATGGGCGATGACACCTGGGATGTGGAAATGGCTTGGAGGTATATGTTTGGTACCGGAGTCATTCTGGGGCTGGTGTTCCTGATTCTGCTGTTCTTCGTGCCGGAAAGCCCGAGAGGCTAATCAAGAAGGGGAAAGCGGCAGAGGCGCTGCCGATCCTGCTGAAGATTCACGGCGCAGAACTGGCGAAGCAGACAGTGCTTGAGATCAAGGCGTCGTTCAAACAAGCGAATGGCACCTTCCACGACCTGATAAGTCCGGCATTGTGTCTCGCACTGATCTAGGGGTGGGGCTCGCGATCTTCCAACAGGTGCGGCCGATTATGTTGTGTCCCAGCCGTTCCCGCCTTTGCTCGGGTCGATCGGCCCTTCGTCAACGTTCTGGATATTCGGAGCCATGTCCCTGATCGCCCTGATCTTCACCTGGCGTCTCGTGCCTGAGACCAAGGGCAGATCGCTTGAAGAGATGGAGTCCATGTGGCCTCAGGCAGAAAGTAAATCTATATGGCGAAAGCCTGCGGAAACGCAGGCTTTTCTTTAAATATATCAATGGACAAACCTCTTCATATTAAAATTAAAGTTTTGAAATATATGACCAATTTTAGCGTTTAGATTCATAAATAGGGCGTATTTTTCTATGCAACTCCGATAAGAAATTATTTCTCGAGAAATGGTAGAACTCTTCAAGCGTTTGAGGTGGTATATTATTTTTTTGAGAATGCCATCTCCTTGTCGCTTCCCAACTAAACCCAATTTTCTTCCCATCGGTGTCATTTACATACTTAAGTACCTTGTCAAGGGAATGAGCAACCAGTTCAAATAAAGCAGGCGGCATTTTGTTGTAATTAATGATTATGTCTAGTAGTATTCTTAAGTTTTTATCATATGCTTCAAAAGCGCCGTATTGTGCTGAGTCCGTCCAAGTCTTATCGATACATCTTGAAATAAAGTCAATATATGGAGAAATCATATGTAATTCAAATTCAGATAGCAATTGTAGTAATTTTAATCTCATATCTTCATCTGATATAAAACTTTCGATCGAATCTTCATCGCTATGAGTTAAATCGCCTATCAATTTGTTAAGTTGTGCCATTTTTAAATCGTAGGTATTTTTTTGATGAGTAATAAACTCAACAAGCTCTTGCAAAAAATCTTGGATATCTTTTATTTCGATGATAATAATACCATTTTTATCTTTATACGGTTCACTTGATGGGTTGTCAGTTCTAATTGCCTGAATTATCTCATGGGGATAGCTATTATTTTCCTTATAGATGTTCTTTGACCAATCCACTGCAGAAAGTACATTCACATCCCCTAAACCGTATCCAAGGATTAGAGTAGTAGATTCCTTGATTGTTAGAGCTAATTTGATTTGTCGATACTCATTCGGTCTGAATAATTGCACATAATCATCTTGAGTAATAATAATGGAGTCGGGATAGATTCTTACACCATGTAAATGATAAATCGGGATAGTTCCTTTTGGATAGGTGAAGTAATTGTCAGGGCCTAATGTGACACCTTTGCCTGTTAAGAGTTTCTCGATAACTAAATCGTAATTTGTTGTTATAATCCATGAAGGATTAATTTTGTTTAATAAATCACTAAAAACACTTGTTTTATCTTTGTTTGGAAGCCAGTTTGTTAAATGGCCTATTTTTTTCTTGAGTCTGCTCTTTGCTTCTTCATATGAAATATTCTCAGATTTCGCTAATAGTTCACAAATTAATGAAGAAATTTGAGGGAATGACAATCCAATCAAGCTATCACTTTCGGGCATTTGGATATGTAATTCTTCACAGGCTTTGTTTATTAAATCACCCCATGATAATGCTGAGGCAACAAGATTATCATTTACAACAGCTTTTGAAAAGCCAGCACCAATGAATAAACCTAAATTACCATAATTGAACGCTTTAAATAGGGCATTAAGAACATATTCGCGAGTCAACTTATTGTTACACATTTTAAAATCTCACCTACGATTCATCGGAGCATTTTATTTATTAATTAACACATCATTTCTTCCTTAGGGTTGCAAACAGCAGAGCTGAAAGGATAATTAACATAAGAATTTCAATATTTATGCACTACATCCTAAATATAATGTGTGTCTTTATATAATCATAATATTACAAAAGTCGTGATAAATTGCTAATATCTTGTTGGTCGCAAAACAATGGTAGTATATTTCTAAATTGAAAAGTACTCCTGATATCCGCTGGTGAAAATAGTGGCATAGAAGCTGCCTTGTCTTTCTTTCAAAGAGTCGCACTCAAGACGCTATGAGTTGCCGGGTGTGAAGGTGGAACCAACGGTTTTGATTAAATATATAATATTATGTCATGGTCTTAGAATTGAAATGTATCAATAATGCCATTCTATTCACCATATCCACCAACTAATTTGCTTGATCAAACAGCTATTAACTTCAGAAATAATAGGTATGAATGTTCAAGAGTACTTGATATTCAATAATTCTTTTTTTGCTTTGCTACGGATGCTTTCTGCGCTTCCCCAAGTTCAAGGAGCAGCTTCTCTATCCGTTCCAGCCTTTGCTCAATCGCCTGTTGTTTTTGCTCTGTTTCTCGTTGGGTTATGGCGGAATCCAGCACGACCAAGATCGTAAGACCTGCGCTGAATATCGTCAAACCTCTTGCGATCTGATTAAGATCCATGGTATTCGTCGCGATAATGCAATCAGCAACTCCTGCCCCGATCAACAGGCCGCCGATCAACTTGATGCTGTTCCATTTCCACTTATTCTGAACCGAGATGCGTTTCATGAAGTAGTCTCTCCTTCTCTTGGGGATGAAAGCAAAGTTAAGAGATATTATAGCAGAGTAATGACTTGGAGGATATTTCACAGTCAGCGCAAGGCATAGTACATCAGGTATATATCCGGAAATACACCATCCGAACTTACAATAGAATGGTACTATAGGAAGGAGTCACAAGTAATAATATGTAATGTATGAATAGAAAAATTTATGGGATAATGTCGAAAATATAGGATAAATGTCTATACAAAAGAGAGTATTCATGGTAATTTTGGTACAAACTGACGAAAATGGAGGTATACATAGTGACAAGTTCTCGAATTATGAGATGGATCACCGGAGCATTTGAGATCTTCCTGGGTATTCCGGTACTCGGTGGTCTTATCATCGCCGGCACACTGTTCATACCACTTGGAGTCATGTTCATTTTGCACATCGTGACTTTGGTTCTATGCGCACGTAATAATGAGCCTAAGTACGGATCAATCCTTGGGATCGTTACATCCGTAGTCGGATGGATTCCATTCGTTGGAATGATTCTACATATCATTACGGGTATCATGCTGATGGTATCGGCAGCGAAGAATACAACTGCCGTTCAAACTCAGTCAGTTCAGAATCAAAATTAAACGAGATGATAATACGCATCTTTCAACATGTTAAGGTTCAAAGCGCTTCTTTTGTGGAAGCGCTCTATCTTTGTTATGAAAAACAGTATGAGCAGATCTACAGATGATCTGGCATCCAGCGCAAATGTAAAACCACCTGTCCCCGTATGGGATAGGTGGTTACTCTACATCGACATCAAGCCAACATGGAACGAATCGCATCTTCCAGCGGAGTAGGCGGATGGCCAAGCAGCTCTGTCAGGTCGTTGCTTTCCACTGCCAGCGCTCCTTCGCCGATCTGGGCCTGGATGGTGGCCAGAAAGCCGGCGACCTGGTCTGGCAATCCCCCTTGCTTCAGCATATTGCTGTATGTCTCCTGATCGACATATTGCACCTGAACAGATTTGCCTGTGGCGGATGCGAAGATCGACGATAACTCCTCTTGCGTGAGCAGCTTGCCGCCCAGTTCGTATATGCTGTTGTCGCGTCCATGTCCGGCGAGCACCTTGGCTGCCGCTTCCGCATAGTCGCGGCGAGTTGCCCAACCGACCTTGCCTTTGCCTGAAGCGATCACCCATGGACCTCCGTTCTGAACCGTCTGGAAGGTGCCAAGTTCATTCTCCAGATACCAGTTGTTGCGGAGTATCGCATAGGGGATACCCGTTTGCAAGATCGCTTCCTCCGTCTTTTTGTGGCTTTCGGCAAGCAGCAATTTGCTGTTTGCCGCATTCGGAGCGCTTGTGTACGCGATAAATCCGACGTTTGTTTCCTTGGCTGCGTTGACGGCTGCCGTATGCTGGCTGATCCGATTGGCAAGATCATCCGTTGATATGATCAGCAGACGGTCGATCCCATTAAAAGCCTTGACTAGCGAATCGTAATCATTGAAGTTTGCGGTGCGGACCTCCACTCCGCGCGCAACCAGATGCTCGGCCTTCTTCGGATCGCGTACGCTGACGGCGACCTGTTCCGCTGGAACCAGCTTCAGCAATTCCTCGACAACCAGAGAACCAAGATGACCTGTAGCTCCGGTGACCAGAATTTTCATCATTATCCCTCCATCTTATGGATTATGCGTGAGAAAGTCCTGCTTCATTCTTCCAATCGTGGTTACTTCATATTCGTAAGCATCTTACATAATTATATTATAATGGCGCCCAATTTATAACAAGTCCAAAATTTCGAGGCGACTGAAGGAAGGAACCGATTGGGGCTTGATGGACATTTACAACTGGATTGGCATCTGTTAATCTGCTGTCAGTATCTGTCATGATAGGCGATACGGGCAGCATGGCTGGCTCTGCACTTGTCGGTTGAACAGGGGGAATGGATGTGGACAAGCAGAAGACGCTGATCGTTCTTGTGGTGATGCAGTGCGTGTATGTGCTCTTCCTCATATTCTGGCTCTACTTCGCGATGATCTCGACGATGATGTTCGACAGTCCCGGGTCAGAAGATCGGACCTGGCTATTCATGCTCTATATCATGATCTGGCTGTATCCGCTTGGACTGCTCGCAGGCGGTCTCCTCAGTTGGTTGGGTTACCGGAAGGGGAAGTATTCCAGAGCCCTGTGGTGGAACGCTATCCCCTTGCTCTGGGTGGTGCCGATCGCTTCGGTATACCTGTATGCGATGATAAGTTAAGCCCGAATATTCGGTTCCGTAAAGCCTGGTTCCAAGGGACGGAAGTGGCCAGGCAGCTAACCCCGGTCTCTAAAGGCCGGGGTTTTCGTATACGAACAGACTCATGCTTGACAAAACAGCATTGGATTGGATTATAATACCAATGAATAGACAGACAGTCGGTCGGTAAATGGAATGTGTTCCCGAGCAAGCGGTTTATCGCCAAGACCGATGCAGCGGCATGAAGCAACGAGAAAGGAGTAATCAAATGAGAGTTGTCAAAGATGCGGAAGTGCGCAAGAACGAAATTCTGGATGCAGCTGATGAGCTATTCGCGCAGAAGGGTTACGACGGCACAAGCACCAACGACATCCTGGAGAAAGTCGGAATCGCGCGGGGGACCTTGTACCATCACTTCAAGTCGAAGGAAGAGATTATGGATGCGCTGATCGAACGGTACGGTGTCCGACTGCTCAACAGGGCGAAGGAGATCGCCGCAGACAAGAGCATTCCCATCATCGAACGCATCATCCGCGTTGTGTTGGCACTGAACTTAAGCGGCGGAAGCAGCACGCAGATCATGGAGCATCTTCATAAGCCGCAGAACGCACTCATGCACCAGAAGCTGGAGAGGGTCATCATCAGCAGCGTCACGCCGATCATGGCAGGCATCATTCGAGAGGGCATCGGGCAGGGAATCTTCAATACGCCATATCCTTACGAGTGCATGGAGATGGTGGTGGTCTATGCGAACACCATTTTTGATGATGACATGGTGCGGATGACGGAGGAGGAACGCGCTTCCCGAATCCAGGCATTTGTGTTCAATGTGGAAAGGCTGCTTGGCGCAAGAAGCGGTAGTCTGGCAGAAGTGATCCAGGTGTTCGGCGGCGCTCCCGATCGCCCTCGTTAAGTTCTGGCAAGAACGAATCGTCATACAGGGGTGAACTATGTACCTCAGACTAATCCGAAATGACATCTTACGGAGCAAAACAATCTCGCTGATCACGACGATCTTCGTTGCAGCCTCAGCCATGCTTGTGTCACTTGCGGCTATACTCATCGTTAATCTCACTGGTTCGCTGAACACGCTCATGACAGAAGCGAAAGCTCCACATTTCATGCAGATGCATTCGGGGGATCTGGATGCCGCGCGGCTCGCCGCTTTCGCAGGGCGGAACAACAACATCGAAGCTTATCAAGTGGTGCCTTTTCTGAATATGGATGGCGCGAACATCAAGATAGGCGATCATACGCTTGCGGACAGTGTGCAGGACAACGGGCTCAGCATACAGAACGCCAAGTTCGACTTCCTGCTGGATCTGGACGGCCATATCATCACCGTCTCTGATGGCGAGCTTTACGTTCCGGTCAGTTACATGAAGGCATACCAGGTGCAGGCCGGTGACCCGGCGACCATCAGCGGAAGAACATTCATCATCAAGGGTTTCCTCCGTGATTCGGCCATGAATTCTTCGATGGCCGGCTCGAAGCGGTTTCTGGTCAGCGACCGGGACTTTGAGGCGATGAAACCGTTCGGCAGTATGGAGTATCTAATTGAATTCCGGCTGAAGGATCCGTCGAAGTTGGGAGCGTTCGAAACGGCGTATCTCGCCGCAGGACTTGAGATGAACGGCCCGACGGTTACCTATTCGCTGTTCAAGCTGATGAACGCCATATCCGACGGGATGATGATTGGCGTGATCCTGCTGATCAGCCTGCTCGTCGTGGCGATCGCGTTCATGTGCATTCGCTTCACGCTGCTGGCGAAGCTGGAGGACGATTACCGCGAGATCGGCGTGATGAAAGCGATCGGCCTCAGAATCTCCGACATCAAGAAGATCTATCTCGCTAAGTATGCGGCGATTGCGGCAGCGGGCGCGGTGCTTGGATATGCGCTTTCGTTTGCTTGCAAGGGCATGCTCCTTCAGAATATCCGACTCTACATGGGAGGCAGGGACAACTCGTCACTCGACATGGCGGCGGCAATCATCGGCATCTTGCTTATCTTCCTGGCGATCATGGCCTATGTGAACAGAGTGCTGAATCGTTGCCGGAAGATCCCGGCAGCGGAAGCCCTGCGCTTCGGCACCTCCCAAGACCGCAGCAACAGCAGCAGAAGAAGGTTCGCCTTAAGCAGCAACAGATTGATAAGTACCAATCTATTTCTTGGCATGAAAGATGTCCTGTCCCGGACAAAACTGTACGGAACCATGCTGACTGTGCTGGTATTGGCGACTTTTATCCTGATCGTCCCTCAGAACCTGTATAACACGATCTCTTCGAGAAGCTTCATCGGGTATATGGGGATCGGCGACTATGATCTGAGGATTCAGCTTCCCGGCAGTCTTGATCGCGTCTCAGACAAAGTTTCCGACATCGTTACGGCATTGAAAGAAGATCAGGCAGTCTCCAGGATGGCCGTCCTCACCACCAAAACTTTCATGGCCATAACGGATGACGGCAGTGAAGAGAATATCAAAGTCGAGCTCGGCGACCATTCGATCTTCCCGATCGCCTATGTGACCGGCCGAGCGCCTGCAAGAGATGATGAAATCGCATTATCGACGATCCTGGCTGACGAGTTGGGCAGATCGGTCGGCGATGCGATCACGTTGCGAATGGATGGGAGCAACCGAGTCCTGACGGTAAGCGGAGTATATTCCGATATAACCAACGGCGGCAAAACCGCCAAGGCCATGTTCGACGATCAGCCGAAGGACATGATGTGGATCGTGATCAGTGTGGAGCTTTCGGATTCGTCCGCTGTTGGCGCCAAGGTCAGCGAATATGCGGAACGATTCGTTTATGCGAAAGTATCGGATGTTGAAGAATTTGTTTCGCAAACCTTTGGTTCAACCATCACCTCCGTCAAACTGGCTTCCCGCGTGGCGATCATCGTGGCGGTGGTGCTGGCAGTTCTGGTGACTATGCTGTTCATGAAAATGTTAGTGGCGAAGGACCGATACTCGATTGCCGTCATGAAGGCGCTTGGTTACACCAACTCGGATATCGAGACGCAGTATCTATCGCGAACGCTGTTTGTACTCATCATCGGGATGGTGCTTGGCACGCTCTTGGCCAACACGCTCGGTGAGGTGCTGGCGGGTATGGTGATCGCTTCATTCGGGGCATCTACATTTCAATTCACAGTCAATCCGTTGTCGGCATATGTGCTCAGTCCGATCCTGATGACGGGTTCGGTAATGCTCGCCACCGTCATGGGCACCTCCGGCGCAGGTCGAATCCAAATATCCGACAACATAAAGGAGTAGTCATATGAACAAGCTGGTGATCGGTGATCGTATCGTCAAGTCATTCGGTGAAGGTGAAGAACGGCGCGTCGTCTTGGATGGAGTGTCGGTGGACATTCGCGAGGGGGAGTTCGTGGCGGTGATGGGACCTTCCGGATCGGGGAAGTCGACGCTGTTACATGCGCTGAGTGGCATGGACAGGATCGACGGGGGCAGGGTCATCTTCGGCGGCAGGGAGCTATCGTCGGCCTCGGAGAAAGAACTGGCCGAGATTCGCAGGGCACAGATGGGGTTTGTATTCCAGCAGCCGACCATGCTGAAGAACCTCAACCTCCTCGACAACATCATCCTGCCTGCCATGCGGGATAACCGGAGAAATGCCAAGAACATCGTGGCCAAGGCCAGAAAGCTTATGGCCAGAGCGGGCATATCGGGGCTTGAACAGCGAGACATCACACAGGTGTCAGGCGGGCAATTGCAGCGCGCTGGGATATGCAGAGCGCTCATCAACCATCCGAAGATCGTCTTAGGGGATGAGCCAACCGGGGCGCTGAACTCCAAGTCATCGCAGGAGATCATGCATCTCCTCGCGGACATCAATGCAGAGGGAACGGCGGTCATGCTGGTAACGCATGACGCGAAGGTGGCCGCTTGGGCGGAACGAATCTTGTTTATGCGTGACGGTCAGATCGTAAGCGAGCTTACGCTGTCCAGATATGACGGAACCGGTATGGAAGACAGAGTCGAACACGTTGCGAGGACAATGATCGAACTGGACGTTTGACCGCATCCGCATAAACCTATTCTGATATCAAGAACAAGGAGCGCTTATGATGAATGAAGGAAAGACAGGGGCGGGATTTAAGAAATTCCTGATCATCTGGATGGGGGAATTGATCTCCAATATCGGTACGGGTATGACTGCCTTCGGCCTTGGCGTGTATGTGTGGCAGCTTACCAAGTCAGCGCTGGATGTGGCCATGGTGGAAATGGCCGCGCTGTTGCCGATGATTCTGCTCACTCCGCTTGCGGGTGTTCTTGCGGATCGCTATGATCGAAGGCTTCTGATGGTTCTGGGAGACAGCATATCAGGCTTGGGACTTATTTTATTATTGGCGCTTATGCTTTCAGGCCATATTCAGGTATGGCAGATCTGCCTGTGTGTCGGGTTCAGCTCGGCCTTCTCCTCTCTGCTCGATCCAGCCTATAAAGCGACATTGACGGATCTGCTGAGCGAAGATGAATATGCCAAGGCGAGCGGCATGATGGGGATCGCGTCTTCGTCCAAGTTTCTCATCTCGCCGATTCTCGGCGGATTGATCCTCGCCTATTACAGCATGGAACTCATCATCGCGATCGACATTCTGACTCTGGTCGTCACCGTAACGGCGATCCTGTCGGTCAGACGATCTCTGAAGGCCAAACCGGCGGCGAAGAAGGAACTGGATGTTCTGAAGGATCTGAAAGAAGGATGGCAAGTGATCGTGGAGTCCAGGGGAGTGATGCTCCTCATCGTTCTGGTGTCAGTCCTGGTGTTCTATATGGGCATCATTCAGGTGCTGGCCAGACCGATGATCCTGTCCTTTGCCAGTGAGCAGACAACGGGAATTCTGCAGACGGTTGTCGCGTGCGGCATGCTGGTGTCCAGCATCGTGATCGGCGCAGGAAGCATCAAGAGCAATCTCGTGAACGTGATGGTGGCCAGTTTCGTTGCGGCGGGCATCACGATGGCCGGGTTCGGCGCCACCACGAGTATCCCGGTCATCATGGTGGCAGGCTTTCTGTTCTTCGCCTCGCTCCCGTTTGCCAATACAAGCATCGAGGTGTTGATCCGGAAATCCATCGATAACGACAAGCAGGGCCGGGCATGGGGGTTGATATCGCTCATCTCGCAGCTTGGGTATATCGTGGCTTATGTGGTTGCAGGTGTGCTTGCGGATTATGTATTTAATCCGGCGTTGGTGGAGGGCGGCGCATTGGCAGATACAGTCGGGAAGATCATCGGGACGGGAGAGACGAGGGGAATCGGTTTGTTGATCATCCTGTCCGGCTTAGGATTGATCATCACGGCACTGTTCATTTCCAGGTCGAAAGGGATTCGCGCGTTGGAGATACGGGAATAACCGGATATGGAAATCGATAAGTCTGCGGTTTCGCATCCGCAGGCTTTATCATGTCGGCACTAACGGTTTAATCAAATTTTTTTGATTTAGTGGTTGATTTTCGCCATAAGTGTTGGTAATATGGATTCATCAAAAAAGTTTGATTTAAGACGAAGGAGAAAACTGAGACATGAAGGAAATTCCGCTCCTCGTTCCATCGACTGCTCCCGTAGATTTCGCAAAATATGAAATGAAGTTTAAGGCGCTGGCTGATCAGAAGCGGCTCCAGATCATGTATGAACTCACCCGGAGGGGCAAGACATGCGTATGCGATCTTACCGAGGTCGTGGATATGCCGCAATCGAAGCTTTCATATCATCTGAAGATCCTGCTCGATGCTGGTCTGATCACCAAAGAGACAAGGGGAACATGGAGTTATTACGATCTCAACACGGAAGAGGTCAACGCGCTCCTGTCTCCTGAACTTTGCTGTATATTCCGTAAAGATGGGGTTCCATCAGGCGAATGCTGCTAAGGCTTTCGTCTGTCCAATTAATCAAATTTTCTTGATTAAATGTAAAGGAGAGATCAGAAGATGAGTAAACTTCAGATGGATGAGGTGCGGCAACACGTCAGAAACCGGTACAAGCAGATTGCCCTTCAGGCAACTCAAGCCGCAAATTGTTGCAGCGCAGATACGGGATGTTGCGGGACGATGGAGGATGTGAACGCCATTTCGTCAGGATTGGGTTATTCGGACGATGAGTTGGCCGGTGTTCCAACCGGAGCCAATCTCGGCTTAGGCTGCGGTAACCCCCAAGCGATTGCTTCTCTAAAGGAAGGGGAAGCTGTGCTCGATCTGGGGAGCGGCGGAGGATTCGACTGCTTCCTGGCAGCCAGGCAGGTTGGAGAGACTGGCAGAGTATATGGGGTTGATATGACTCCCGAAATGGTCAGCCTCGCCCGCAGAAATGCAGTGAAAGGCGGATATCACAATGTCGAGTTCCGGCTTGGCGAAATTGAATATCTGCCGGTTCCAGACAACTCCATCGATGTCATCATTTCGAACTGTGTCATCAATCTGTCCCCCGACAAGCCGCAAGTGTTTCGTGAGGCATTCCGTGTGCTTCGATCCGGCGGACGTCTGGCGATCTCCGATGTGGTGAAAACGGCTGACCTGCCAGAGGAGATCTGCGGAGATCTTGACTCACTCGCGAGCTGCGTATCCGGCGCATCAACCATAGGTGAGCTGGAGGGGATGCTGATCGCAAGCGGATTTACCGATGTCGTGATAGAACCGAAAGATGAGTCGCGTGAGTTCATCAAGGATTGGGAACCAGGCGCCAATCTGGAGGACTACATTCAGTCCGCGGTGATTAAAGCTGTTAAACCTTGATGGCAAGAAGCAACTTCCGGGGCAGGGAAGTTGCTTCTTGGTGTGTGTTGCGTTTAGGGGGCCGTTTTCTTCGCAGAGTCTATATGTTTAAACACCTTAAGTTTGTTGGCCACGATAAACATAACCATGGCTAATGCGGTAAAGATAAAGATGGTAAATGCAATGCCGGATACATAACTTGACCAGCGCAATGAGCCGATGAACATGCCGAGACTGCCAAGAATCGTGAAGCCGAAGTTCATGGCCGCGGAAGCTGCGCCGATGTTGTCCTTCTGTGCATTTAACAGCAGATTGGCGGTAAATGGCCTGATGAAGGTGGACATAACGGCAAACGGCAGATAGCTGATCAGGAACAGTAACGGAGTTAGCTGCCCGATGGTTAATAGCAGTACGCCCGCGAAGGTCGTCACGCAGAACCCGATCCCCAGAACCTTCTTAAGCGGCCTCTGCCCGATACGGGCATATAGCAATGGGCCCGCTACAGCAAAGGCGGAGGTTACGGCGAAATAAATGCTGAACGTCGTTTCGGAAGTCTGAAACTGATTCACATATACATATGAAGCAACAGACAGATACGCCATGAACGGTGCGGTCAGCACACCGGCCACCATGAGCAGGCTTGTAAAGACAGGGTTCCTCACAACTTTGGTCAGTCCGAGGATGGAATGAAGGGTGCTTCCTTGCACGCGCTTCTCTGCGGGCAGCGTCTCCTCCAGCAACAGCACAAACACCAGCGTGACGGCATTCAACAGAGCCAGAGCGATAAATGTCATGCTCCAATCGGCGACTCTGAGGATCTGCGCCCCCAGGATCGGCGCAGCGACCGGTGCGATGAACATGAGAGCTTGCGTAATCGAAAGTACCCTGCCCATCTCCGCACCTTCGAAGCTGTCCTTCACCAATGCCGATCCGATGGCGATCATGCCTCCCGCACCGAACGCCTGAAAGGCACGCGCGGTGATCAGGAAGGTGATGGTCGGGGAGAAGGCGCAAGTGATGCTGCACACCAGCGTCAAGACGGTGCTCCAGACGAGAACCGGTTTTCGGCCGTACTTGTCACTTACCGGGCCCAGAACCAGCGTGCCCAGCGCCATGAAGATGAAGAATATCGTCATCGTCAGGCTGGTCATCGAGGTTGTCGTGTCAAAGTACGTGACCATCTCCGGTAACCCAGGCATATATAAGTCCGTTGCCAGAGGCGGGATCATCGACAAGATGGTAATCAGGAAGATAAGGCCGCCTTTTTTCAATTTGCGTTGTTTCATGTTGAACCTCCCAAGTCATTGCTGGCTCTATTGATGTGATGTCTATCGCATTTCTATCAACATATTGATCATAATACAATAAAGAAAAAGTTCAGTATAGAAGATTCGGAATGTGAATGCGTAGACTAGGAATGACATGGATTTTATAACCCTATCGGCAGAAGATTCGTTGTGGATATCGAAACCCTCGAAATATCAATCTATCGAATGAGCATGAAAGTCGTACTGGTTCAGTGGATCTACCTGACGAATACTCATGTTTGACAAGGCTTCTGCCAAGTCATAAAATAATATGGTCTATATGTCGATATATGTCGATCAGTGCATGGCATAACAGGACAGCTGTACCTGTTATTGATCTATGCATTTTTTCATTCCCCGCAGGAGTGGCACGTTTCTACCCCAATGTTTTAACACTTTAATAGACAGAAATGGAGAGAACCACTGTGAAATCTGCATCCAAGAGAAAAAATCTGCTGCTTATCGTCCTATCTCTGTTGGTCGCTTTGCTGGCTGCTTGTGGCGGCAACAACGCGGCGAAACCCGAATCCAGCTCCAAGTCTTCTGACAAGGAGGAGACGTTGACCTTCAGCATGGGTGTTTCCCCATGGGTGGGTTATGCTCCGTGGTGGATCTCGGCAGAGCAAGGCATCTTCGAAAAATACGGCCTCCATGTGAATCTGATCAACTTCATTCAGGATGCCGATATGAATGCGGCATTTGCTTCGGGCAACATCAAAGTGGCCAACGTCGGCACGAATACGGCGATCCGTATGGCAGCGAACAATCACCTGGACTTTAAGGGCATCATTCTGCTGGATGAGGCGACGGAAGCCGACGCGATCATCACGACTGGCGACATCCAGTCAGTGGCTGACCTGAAGGGCAAGACGGTTGCCTTCGAAGAAGGCGCAACATCTGACCTGCTGCTGCGCAAGGCGCTCAATGACAACAACATGAGCATCGATGATATCAATGTGGTATACATGGCGGCTTCTGACGCAGGCTTCGCCCTTCTATCCGGCGATGTCGATGTGGCGGTCACCTATGAACCATATATCTCCGCCGTTAAGGCCAAGTTTGATGTGACGACGCTCTACAGCGGCGCGGATGCCCCTGGCATCATCAGCGACATCGCGATCGTGAAGTCTGATTATCTGGCTGAACATCCGGATCTGCAGGAGAAGCTGCAGCAAGTATGGGATGAAACGATGGAATATTGGAAGAATAATCAAGAGATCGGCAACGAGATCGTCGCGAGAAATGCCGGCATCGATCTTGAGGAGCTGCCGATCATCCTGGAAGGCCTGAGCTTCTATACATCGAAGGAACAGGCGGCTGTTGCCGAATCCGGCCAATTCCTGGAGACCGCGCAAGAGATGCAGGAAATCATGCTTGAACAGAAAGCGATGGACGAAGAGATCGATCTGACGAAGTATTTCCATCTGCAGTAAGCATGTGGCCGTCGCCTTCCTTTCTCGCTGAGAGGGGAAGGCGATTGACCTGATTGGATTGATTCATCATAGGTTGAGGAGGATACGAGTGAAAAAATATACACTGATATCGGTTGCTAGTATCCTCGTTGTGTTGGCAGCCTGGTCGATTGTGACGTATGGAGGCATCATCGATCCATTGTTTCTCCCAACGCCCGGCGATACGATCCATGCCCTTGTTGAAGAGATTGAGGAAGGCATATTCTTCCAAGATGTTGCTGTCAGCTTCTACCGGATACTGATGGGGTTCGTCATTTCCACGATCTTCGCGATACCGATCGGGATCAAGATGGCCACCTCCCGCATCTGGCTGGCGGTCTGGGAGCCGTTCGTCGGTCTGGTCCGCTATATGCCGGCTGTGGCGTTTATTCCGCTGTCTATCCTGTGGTTCGGCACAAGCGACCTGCAGAAGTTCTTCATCCTCTTCCTCGGTGTGTTCTTCCAGGAAGTCATCATGATCGCCGATAATTGCAAAACCGTGAACAAGTCCCTGATCGAGGTCGGTTATACGCTTGGCTTCTCCAAACGGGAAGTGACGCGCAATATCGTGTTTCGCGCGGCGCTGCCGGGCATCGTGGACACGCTGCGCACGACCTGGGGGTGGGCGTGGACGTACCTGGTTGTCGCAGAACTGGTTGCAGCATCCTCAGGTCTCGGATTCCGGATCATGCAGGGTCAGCGATATCTGGCGACGGACCGCATCGTGCTCGGCATCCTCGTGATCGGGTTCCTGGGACTGTTGACAGACCTGCTGTTCAGTTGGCTGTACCGCAAGATGTTCCCGTGGAAACTGATGGAGAAGGCGAAGGAGTGAGGGGAGATGGGAGAAGTTATGCTTCAGGCGGATAACGTCATGAAGACGTTCGTCAGCAACAAGAAGGAAATCACCGCGCTGGATCAGGTCAGCTTGACGATCCAGCAAGAGGAGTTCATCTCCCTGCTCGGTCCATCGGGCTGCGGGAAATCGACCTTCCTTCGGTTGGTCGCCGGTTTGGACACGAAGACCGGGGGATCGCTGAAGCTCAATGGCGTCGAGATCAACGGCGCAGGCAGGGATCGCGGCGTCGTATTCCAACAATACAGCCTGCTCCCCTGGATGCACGCGTGGGAGAACGTGGCATTCGCGCTGAAGAAGACGCCGGGGCTAAGCGCTTCGCAGAAGAAGGAGATGGCGTATCATTTCCTTGAGTTGGTCGGCCTTAAGGGCTTCGAGAAACATTATCCTGCCCAGATGTCCGGAGGCATGCAACAACGGGTGGCGATCGCGCGGGCGCTTGTCTACCGTCCCAAGCTGCTGCTGATGGACGAGCCGTTCGGCGCGTTGGATGCGCAGACCCGCAGGGATATGCAGGATCTCTTGATGAAGGTGTGGACGGAGGAGAAGTGCAGCGTCCTGTTCGTCACGCATGATGTTGATGAGGCGATCTACTTGTCCGATCGCGTATACGTCATGAGCGCCCACCCTGGCCGGATCACCAAGGAAATCACCATCGGCATGCATCGGCCGCGCGATTGGAACGACATGCTGTCCGAGCAATTCCTCTATTACAAACGGGAGATCGTCTCGGAGTTGGTGAAACAGAAGTCGCTGCAGAGAGAAGCAGCACAGGCATAAGAAGTTTGATCAACGAAGCCGGTACCGCATAGGTGCTGGCTTTTTTGCGCTGAATTCTTGCGTACTGCAAGCTCAGGCTCGCTTCTCCACGTCTTCCACGTTGCCCTCTCCGCCGTCTGCATCAACGCCGTACCGTTCCAACGCCAACGTGGCGGACTCGAGCATGCGCCTTTTCAAATAACCCCCTTCAACCACCCGAACCCGCATTCCCAGGAAACGGATCTTGGAAAGAAGATACTCCAGTTCATCCTTGAGAAGCGTAATCTTGATGCGATAGGTATCCTTCTCAGCATCGTAGATCACGTTCTTCTCAAAACAGGAGAAGGCGTACAGGATGCGGGACAATTCCGCGTTATACTTCGGGACAACTTCAATGACGGCCTCATATCTGCGAGATTCGAGTATGCGCCCGATCTTCTTCAAGATGCGCTCCGCTTCAGGCGGATCGAGGGGTTCAGCGGTGACGCTCAGGATCTTGGACAGGCGGGTGCTCATCCACGCGTGATTCGGTATATGATACCAGAGGAGGTACCACTCCCGTTTGACCATGGAGTATTCCAGCTTGTACGGGAACCCCCGCTGCTCCGAAATCACTCGGCCTCCCTTGACCTCATATGTGATTCGCATGCCATTCCTGTTCATGATGGATCGGCGCAGAGGGCGGAGCATCGGATGATAGACCTGCCTGTCCTGTGAGCGGGCTTTCTCGATCAGGTGAGCGGAGACATCCATCGGCATGTCCTGTTCAAGAGCTGAGCGCAGCTTGGCCAAGGTATCCGCTGCGAAAGCATCCGCCGCCGCAGGATGATTCAACATCGTCTTCAGCCAAGCCCGTTCATGGGAGGTGACCATGAAGGTGCCGGAGTCATCCAGGCGGGAGATGATCTGATGGTTGAAAATTTTCTCAAACAGATTCATGGTAGTACGATCGAATCTCCTTCCATTCGTCGATCAGTTCGCGGCGCAGTCGCGTAGGCTCCAGGACTTCGCAGCTTGAACCGAAACTGCGTAGCCACGGCTTGATTTCGCTCGTGCTGTTTACCGTTATTTCGTATACAAATGAATGTTCATCCTCGTCAACGATCCGCCCCCATTGTCCTTGCAGCAGCACCCGCTCCTTGATGAAGTTGGGCTCCAATGAGCCTTCGGGGTTGAAGAAACGGGCACGAACCGTTACCGGTTGTCCGGTATCGATCAACCAACTGTGCCGTATTTTCTCCTCCAGCTCGTTGACCTTCTCCTCGAAGAAGGCTTCATCCACCGAGTCTCCTTCTTCGATACTGGTGATTCCCTCCATGCGGTATTTGCGTATTCCTTCTCTGCCGTAAGCGAGCAGATACCATCTCCCATATTGGTGATCATAGATGATCTTGAGCGGAAGTGTCTGTTCGATTCGGCCCACCGTTTCTTTCTCAAATAGAGGATTCGTGTTCTTGGCGGTGTAGCTCTTGCTCGTCTTCGGCGAGAAATAGATGAACCGCACTTTGCGGCGATGGCGAATGGCATGAAGCAGTGAGAACAGATGCGCTTCGTCCAGGATTCTGGAGTAATAGTGGTATTTGTATAGAAACGACTCCGCAGCATGCGGCTCAACCCGTTGGCGCAGCAGGTGCTTCTTGAGCCCTTCACGCAACAGATAGCCTTGGACGGAAGGTACCTGCGTGTTGGCCATGATATCCACGAAATCGTACAGGTCAATAAGCTCCTCATCCGTTAAATCACGGATCAAGTCGTCATGGACGCGATAGCGGTAGGGGCGGTGGCCAGGCTCTTTCTTAATCACGCCGACCTCTTCCAGGTATTTCAGATCGGAGCGAATGGTCTTCTCATCCGGAAGCGGCTGATCGGCTGGCAAACCGAAGCTGCATACGTCAAGCAGTTCCATTGCCGTCATGGCTCGTTCGCCCATGGCCTTAAGCAGCAACGATATTCGCAGGCTTTCCGATTCTTTGACGGACTTGGCGTGATACAGAAACAGGAGCAGAGGATCGGTGGAGCCGTAATAGCTGTACCGAAGGGTCTCGGATAATTCCTTGCTTTGGTCCTGGGGCAAGCCTTGATACAGAGAGCTCACGACTTCCTTCAGCCTCCGAATCGTTTTGTCGAAGGTGTGTACGGATATGCCCAGCCGCTCTGCGAATTGCTGTCTGTTGAAAGCGCCGCTGGTCAGAACGAGCATGCGCAAGAACTGAATTTCTTTGTCGAAGCTTTCCTTGGCCAATGATATCCTCCTCTCTGTTTCCATTTTATCAAGCGGGCTGGTAGTTGTAATGGAAAAAATGTTGCGGTTCGTAATACTTCCGCCATGTTCGTTCTGATGGAAATCAGCGAATATAGAGCTGCAAGACACAACGGTTCTTATCCGGCCGTCCATAACGAGGCTGGGATATCGGGTTATCCCGCAGTGCCGTGCCTGTTAGGCTCCGGTATCCTGTATGTTCGGTCCGGTAAGAGACCACCACTTACGGGGTTCGATTCCCCAATCGCTTTAGGAGCGATCGCTGGTAGCTTGCTCGACTTTCAATCGAGCCCAATCCATGTACCTAGACCCAAGGTCAGAATCCCGGGCGCTGGTGAAGCGCACTGCAGGATGGCCTTGCAATCCGCGGATACCGACAAGCGGATCTCCGGTCAACCTGTCGGGACCGAAGAAACAGCAGAATGGCTGAAGGCAGCCGCCCTGATGGATCTGAACGTCCCTTCAGGCTGCTGGCAGACCACTTGCCTCAAGCGCGATTCCGTCTGTACTGCAGTGGGATTCTGCCGAAGGTCGTACGACTAAGGAGGAATGAAAGATGTTTAAACAATTCAACATTCAGGCCGATCAACGTGGTCTACTCTTTCATAGAGGAAGCTATGTCAGAAAGCTCAATCAGGGAACGTATCGCTTCGCCCCGTGGTCCCAATATACGGTGGTCGTGATGGATATCACGAAACCGTTTGTGGTAGCGGGCAAGGAGCTTCAGTTGTTTCTGCAAGACGAGAATCTTGTGCGAGATCTCGAAATTATCAAGGTGCAAGACCATGAGTATGTGCTGCATTATGAGGATGGCCAATTCACGCAATTGCTGACACCGGGGATGTACGCGTTCTGGAACATCCTGAAGAAGCATACCTTTGTGCGTGCGGATATCCGCAACCCTGAGCTTCCCGCCGAGGTGGACCGTTCGATCATCTTGAAGATCGCGGCTTATGTGCAGGCATTCGAGGTTGCAAGTTACGAAGCGGGCTTCCTGTTCTATGATCATGCTCTGCAACGCGAGCTTGCTCCAGGCACGTATTACTTCTGGAAAGGACCGGTTTCGGTCATGGTCAGAACGGTAGATCTGAGACAGCAACAGATGAACCTCCTCGGCCAGGAGATCATGACAGAAGACAAAGTGTCGCTGCGCCTTAACTTCGTCTGCCAGTACAAGATCACCAACCCTCTGCGCAGTCTGGAGATCAAATCATTCGATGAGCAGATCCACATCCAGTTGCAACTGATGCTGCGGGAATATGTCGGCACGTTGAAATTGGACGATCTCTTGAGGCAGAAGGAAGACGTCGCATCGTTCGTCCTGTCTCGCTTGCGCGAGAAGGGTGAGGAACTAGGCGTGGAGTTCTTGGGGGCTGGGGTTAAGGACGTGATCCTGCCGGGTGAGATGAAGGAGATCCTGAACACGGTGCTGCTGGCTGAGAAGAAGGCGCAAGCCAATCTGATCACCCGCAGGGAGGAAATCGCGTCGACACGGAGCTTGCTGAACACCGCCAGGTTGATGGATGAGAATCAGACGCTCTATCGCCTGAAGGAGCTGGAATTCCTCGAGAAGATCTGCGAGAAGATCGGCTCCATCTCGCTTATGGGCGGAGGAGACTTGCTGGAACGGCTTAGCTCCCTGATCGGTGAGAGAAGGCCCGCCAGCAAGTGAGGAAGCATTCGGAAGCAGAGAGGAGGCGTTGATCCGGGAAGATGTGAATGAGCCTCTTGTCGGATCCCCGGCTGAGCTTCCTCTCTGCAACCGTGGTTTCTGTGATCGATGATCGGAAGCAACTCGTGGGTATGCTGAATGAACTGAACATGAAGGTTAAGCTCGCGAAGCAGACGGGCAATAACTTCTGCATGGATAACCCTAAGGACTCCTGATAGGAGTCCTTTGTGCTGATGAAGGATGACGTTATCGAATAGCCCCGTGCGGCAAACATGCATGCACACCTTTGACTCCATTGACGATCTGTGTGATTGTCAGGTCGACTACCGAGCTTCCCAGTGCCATCGCTTCAACTCTGTTTACTCCGTAAAGCTCCTGCAACAGATCCACGGTATCGACGAAGCAATGAAGAGATAAAGAGCAAGTGAATTCCGTTTCTTGCACCTCTTCACTAATGCCTATGCTCTCTTGGGCAGGCCGCCAGAATATCGTCGTAAATATATAGATTCGGTTAAAAGTTAGTAAAGGTATTCGTGCGCTGGTTTTGGCAGTTTGTCGTTTAACGAAATTCGTTTGCAGGGGGATATTCGGATGAAAATGGCTGATGTATAATGATTAATGGAGCAGAAATTTACATTTTTTTCATTCTGTAAAGGTAGAGGTGAGAGGTATGAGCGAGGACTCGTCAATACTGCCCATTCAGCCTTACTACTCGCTCGATGATCGTACCGTTGCGGCAACGGTGTTGAACCAAGAGCCTCTGATCATGAGGCTCGATGGAGTACTGACAGATGAAGAGTGCCAACAACTGATCGAGGCAGCCGCTCCCCGTCTGCGGGAATCCAGACTCGTAAACAAGGTCGTCAGTGAGATTCGCACAAGCCGTGGAATGTTCTTCGAGGAACAGGAGAACCCCTTCATCCATCGCATCGAGATGCGAATCTCCCAGCTCATGAATGTGCCGATTGAACATGCGGAAGGCCTGCAGGTACTTCATTATGGACCCGGTCAGGAATACAGGGCACACTATGATTTCTTCAACCCGAACAGCCCTTCGGCCAGGAACAATCGGATCAGCACGCTGGTTATTTACCTGAACGATGTGGAGGAAGGCGGAGAAACGGTCTTTCCCATGTTGGATGTGGCGGTGAAGCCTAAACGGGGATCCGCGGTGTATTTTGAATATTTCTATCGTGATCAAGCGATCAATAACCTGACCTTGCACAGCAGCATTCCGGTGGTACGCGGAGAGAAATGGGTCGCAACCCAGTGGATGCGCAGGCAGCGTATTCGCGAGATTGGTTCGATTCCAAGTTAATGGCTCACACAGAACATAACGATCCATGCATAACAAAGACAGTTACGCGTTGTCGTAACTGTCTTTTTTGATGAGATGCATAGATCGGCCGCTCATTGTCAAAAATAAGCAGCGATTGTTGGTATTCCAAAGGAGGACAGACGGATGGAAGCAGACAAGAACCTGCAGAACGTTGTGGATGAGCTGGAACATACGCCTGCCAATGCGCATGAGGCACAGCAGATGAACCAGGACAAGAAGGACCGCCGCAAACGCGCTACGGATGGCAAGACAGATTACCAGGAGAATGAACATTCGTATCAGTAAGCGAAGGCAACCAGATAACATGGTGTTTGGCAACAGTTGAACGGTGACCAATAGGTTCGAGTGTTGCTGAGTTGTGGAGGGGCCCGAAACGGGCCCTTTATAGTTAAGTAGGTTAAACATTAAACGATTCAAGTTTCCTGCTGATCCGGCAATCTTGATGGGTGCCGCAAAACCGCTCTGCTGTTTTTGCCATCCGCTTCGCCTCCTTTCGTTTCGTGTTTATTATCAAGCGTTCTTTTCGCAAAAAATCAAAAAGAACACTTGATAACACCGCCAACTAACGGTGTAAAACAAGTGTTCTAAGGTTGCGTGTTTTAGAAGTTTGTAAGGTTGATCCAGCGGTTGGTTGTTCACCGCCTTCGCGCCTCCTTATTGCACAGCAATTCCATTCGGTCAACCCCCAATTCTTCATTTAGAACGTTCATTTGCATGAGGTTCTTTGTTATTTAAGGTTCACCGACAACATTTACCCTCATGAGGTCTTTTGTAAATTACATAGAATTCACCATCATGAGTCCTTTGTAAAATGCGGTTTCGGCGACATCTCTACTCCCGAAAAGCCATTCGAATTGCTTCATCTCGGCTAAACCCACAAGTGATGCACTCGGGAAAATCCGGAAAAGTTACTGTTATACCGTCTGTATCATAGCTGAAAATTGCATTATAGGTTATCCGTGCCTTCACTCACTTTCTCACCTCTATTTATATCCTGCTTGTTTTTTTATGCTTTCAAGGGTACCTTTCGGCAGATCTTTGTTTCCATGAATTGGAATTTCGACTCTCTGCCCATTGGTCCATCTAATTGAACATGACTCCCTTTTTGACGTATTACTTTAAATCCTTGTGTGTTAAGAATTTCAATACTTCCTTTCCGCTCATGGAACGAGACCGCCATGCAGATATACCTAATGACGCCGGTGCGGTTCTTCCCCCTCTTGCTAAAGAAAGTCCCCACCTAACACCATCAAAGAAATCAGGTCATGCATATTACGAATTTACATTAAAAGTCTTTCGGTTTTTATACTGCTCCGCCCCATGAAAGTATAGAAACCTCCAAACGAACTTTAAACTTTGCTATCAATGACTGTAAATCACTCGGTATTTCAAAGTAAATCTGTGCCGCTTCGGATTGATAATACAGTCTCAGACTGACACCATACCCGATATCAGATAAATGATGGATATATCCCATATTGGGCTCTAAATCAAATATCAATTTCATTAGTGGACTTACAGGATTTGAATCTTTCAGTTTTACCTTATACGTCCAAAAATCTGTTGACATTATTGCTCCGCTACTGGAGATCATTTCTCCTTTTTTTAAGCATTTGGTCGGCTGAACATTTAATTTTTTTGATATTTCATCAAAATTGAGATCTTCACCCCTTATAGTCAAACTTGCAGCACCTGAGTAAATTCCGCTATCCACGGGATGCTTCACATTTAATCACCACCAAATAGTTCCTTAAACTCTTTTGCCCACTTTTCCAACTGACTCCATGATACATGATCACTACCTTTACGACATTCTAAATGTTTCATTTCCTCTACATAATCCCCAAACTCACGGATCAAAGCAGAGGAGATCGGCGGAGGATTCGCGTAGGTTGGATGATTGAATGCATTCCTAAGTAGCGCTAAAATAACCAAATAATATATAATATAGTAGATTAAGCGGATTCAAAACAGTCGTGTGATAGTTTGAGAGGAGTACATATGACGAGCAAAAAAGCAATTGTCGTAGGTGCAGGGATCGGCGGACTAACAACTGCACTCTATCTTCATCGCGCTGGAATAGAGGTACATATCTATGAGTCTGTCAAGATCCTCAAGGAACTGGGTGTAGGGATCAATCTGCTGCCCCATTCGGTGAGAATCTTATGGGATCTGGGATTGCAAGCAGCATTGGATCAGAACGCGATCCGAACGAAAGAATTGGCTTACTACAACAAGTTCGGCCAGTTAATCTGGCAGGAGCCTCGCGGCATTGATGCGGGTTATTATTGGCCGCAATACTCCATACATAGAGGAAGGCTGCAGGGAATATTGCTTAACGAAGTGAAACGCGTTATTGGCGAGGCATGTATTCATACAGGCATGCACTTGTCTCATGTTGATCAGCATGACGGCAAGGTACAGGCAACTTTCATAGACCGGCGCAACGAACAACACACAGAAGTGGTGGAGTCTGATTTTCTAATCGGAGCAGACGGAATCCATTCCGCCTTGAGAAAACAGTTCTATCCAGATGACAAACCGATCTACGGCGGCAGAATATTATGGCGTGGCATAACGAAGGCGAGGCCCTACCTGTCCGGTCGGACGATGATTATGGCGGGCAACGTGGATGAGAAGTTCGTCGCATATCCGATTACCGCCCCAGACCATTCAGGTAAGTGCGATATTAACTGGATTGCGGAGCTTACCGTGCCGGAAGCACCCGATCGCAATGATTGGAACAGGCTTGCGAATCTGGATGACTTCGCACATAGGTTTCAAGATTGGAAGTTTGATTGGCTGGATGTGCCTGGATTAATCGCCGGGGCTGAGTATGTATATGAATTTCCGCTCGTCGACAAGGATCCCTTGCCGAAATGGAGCTTCAATCGGGTAACATTGCTTGGAGACGCGGCACATCCGATGTATCCGATTGGTTCTAACGGCGCTTCACAGGCTATATTGGATGCGGAAGCCTTGTATCTAGCCATCCTGGAACATGAGGACATCGAAGAGGCGCTCATCGCCTATGAACAGCAGCGTATCCACAAGACTGCCGCTATCGTCCATAGCAACCGGCAGCATGGTCCGGAGATTGTGATGCAGATGGTCCACGAACGTGCACCCCAAGGATTTGAACGCTTGGAGGACGTGATCTCGTATGCGGAATTAGAGGAGATCGCGAACCGTTACAAGCAAATTGCGGGCTTCGACAAGGAGCAGCTTAACCGCAAGATGAAGGTGACACAGTGATGCAGTTGAGACCGATATTTGAGGCCAGGATTGAAGTTGGCCCTGTCCAAGAAGTTGGTGTAACAGCCAAAGGCATACGCAAGATGATTCCCATCCTGGGCGGTTCATTCTCTGGTCAAGACATCGAAGGGATCATCCTGCCAGGCGGCGCCGATTGGCAACTGGTGCGGCCTGATGGCGTAGCGGAGATCGAAGCGCACTATACGATGAGGACGAGCGATGGGGTCTGCATCTATATCATGAACAGAGGGTATCGGCATGGACCGCCGGACATTATGGCGAAGCTCGCGCAGGGAATAGAGGTAGCACCTGACCAGTATTATTTCCGCTCTTCTCCTGTGTTTGAAGTGGAGCAGGGGAAGTATGATTGGCTGGCGAGGAGCATCTTCGTCGGCACGGGAGAACGCCATAGAGATCATGTCAGATTCAAGTTTTATATGTGTGAATAAACGAGAGATAAGCGCAGAGTTATCCACAGATAATAGGGCGATGAGTCAGAAATTCTAGATGATTTCCAGTTATCTGGCCGGCGTGATTCATTAGTCAGAGAAGCCAAGCCAGTACCGATAGGGTGATGGATGATGAAGAAAATCGTCGTGGTAGGCAGCATCAATATGGATCTGGTCACCAATGTAGCTGCTTTCCCGAAGCCAGGGGAGACGATTCACAGCTTGGGAGTCGGTTACTTCCCGGGCGGCAAGGGAGCTAATCAAGCAGTGGCGGCTGCCCGCAGCGGTGCTAGTGTACAGATGATCGGTGCGGTCGGCACCGACAGCTTCGCCCAGACGTTGATCGACAACCTGGCGGCAAGCGGCGTGGACACCGCGGGCATCCTGCGTAAGGAAGGACATTCCGGCCTGGCGGTGATCACGGTCGAGCAGTCGGGGGAGAATCAGATCATACTGGCTGCGGGAAGCAACAAGGCTTTCTCTTATGAAGAGATCGAGAGCCGGATCGCCTGGGATGAGGCGTATGCGATCCTGCTGCAGAATGAGATCGACTGGGATACGAACGCCGCCGTCATGAAGGCAGCCAAGCAACGGGGAGTGCCCGTGTGGTTCAATCCTGCCCCGGCATTGAAGTTGGAAGATACGCTGCTGCCGCACATTCATACGTGCATCCTGAACGAAACGGAGATCGGGCTGATCACGGGAGTGAAAGTGTCAGCCGTTGAGGATGCCGTGCAAGCCGCCAGGCTGCTGCTTGATGCGGGCGTGGCACAGGTGATCATCACGCTTGGCGACAAGGGCTGCGTCTGGATCGATCAGGCTGGCGAGCCTTGCCATGTGCCAGCTTTCAAGGTGCGGGCGGTAGATACGACCGCTGCTGGAGATACGTTCATCGGAGCGATGGCGGCAGCATCATGCGGGGGGTTGCCAATCCAGGAAGCACTGCGGTTTGCAGTCGCCGCCTCCGCGATCGCCGTCACTCGCCAAGGAGCGCAAGCTTCCATCCCCGCCAAGCAAGAGATAGAGAGGCTGCTCGCCAATGGCTGATGAGCTTCTATTCTTGCGTTAAGATACCCCCACATACGCCAGTGACCGTTGGATCGACGATGGCCTTATGGAAGGCGGCTTGCCCGCAGCCGTGAAGTGGATCATCGTCTCGGCGCTTTCAGTTGCTGCCTGTTTCATCGCTGCCACTGCCATTCGTATGCTGCCTTATGCCAAACGGGTGCTGTAAATGGGATGCGGTGATGCCGGAGCATCGGTGCGATATTAGGCCGGTAAAGCTAATCTCTGTCCGATGTGGAAGATGCGGATCCATAATCGAATATTCCACAAGCGCCGTCCGGAAATCGGGCGGTTTTTTCATGGCAAGTCGCAAAAAAATAGATTGGGATCAACTGACCAATGATGTTATGATAAGTACCATAGCGGAAACAACAAAATAAAACACCTAATGTCGAATGGAGTCGGTCTCAAGATGAGGATATTGCGATTCAATGTTCGTTCGCTCTGGCTTCAAATAGCGGTAGCTGCTGTAATCGGCTTGGTCGCAACTCTGGCCCTCATCTCCCCGACTGACTCCGCTCAGGTTCAAAGCGAGAAGGGCATACTGGATCTGAGCGATGTTCAACTCAGTGAAGACACAGTAAAGCTGACGGGGGAGTGGGAGTTTTATTGGCATGAGTTACTGACCCCTGAAGCTATCCGCTCACGTGAAGCTGAAACCAGCGATCATGGACGCTGGATTAACCTTCCCCGGTCTTGGCTTGGGTATCCGCTGGATGATCACAAGCTGGGCAGTACTGGTTATGCCACATACAGGCTTCACATCAAGCTGGCTGAAGATGATATCAACAGGCGTCTTGCTCTGAGGATGCCTAGTATCTTCCAATCTTATCAATTGTGGATCAATGGCGAACTGCTGGCGGAGGTCGGTGAGGTTAGCACGACCAGGGACAGCGTGGCTCCCCGGTTGGCTACGAAGCTGGTGTTCTTTCAACCGGAAGAAGATAAGGTTGAGCTTGTGATTCAGGTCGCCAACTTCCACCATAACCGCGGCGGTATCACCAAGTTGATCGAGCTAGGCGACAGCGACCGCATGACCTTCCGAACGGATCTGAAGGTCGCGTATGAGATGTTCTTCACGGCGAGCTTATTGATGATCGGTCTATATCATTTGTTGCTGTTTTTCTTGCGGCGCAAAGATAAAGCGCCATTATATTTTGCTTTGTTAACGTTAATGCTCAGCATTCGATCTTTGCTCGTTGGCGAGATCATATTCACCAAGATATGGCCAGCCTTCCCGTGGGAACTGCAATTTAAGATCGAGTACCTGACCCTGTGCACCTGCGGTTACATCACCGCCCAATACGCCAAGTGCCTGTTTCCTCCCATCGTGCCGCGCTGGTTTATGCTCGGTTCAAAGATGGTTACCGGCGCCCTATGCATGCTCGTCATCTTCACACCTGCACTTGTCTATACGAAAGCCTTGTTGCTTATTGGCGTTGTGGTAATCACGCATATGGTGTACCTGATGGCCGGTCTGGTCTCTGCGGGTAAGAGACACATGGAGGGGGCGCAGTTCTTCCTGTGGGTGTCAGTAATCACGCTGGTCACGGTGATTAACGACTTCCTCTATTACAGCGAACTGTCACCGATCGGCAACACTTCGCCGCTTGGCCTGTTAATCTTTACGATCGCCCAGATGACACTCATCTCCTCGAGATTCACTAGAACGGCAGCGAACGAGGAGAGGATCGCACGGGAGTTGCAGGTGGCCAACAGCAAGCTGATCGAGATGAACACCAATCTGGAGCGGCTCGTACAGGAACGTACGCATGAGTTATCCGTAGCGCACGGGAATCTTCGCCATTCGTACGAGAAATTGCTTCATTCGGAGCAAGGGCGGAAGAAGCTCCTTGCTTATATCACGCATGATCTCCGCACGCCGCTCTCCAGCATGCTCGGCTATGTCGAGGCTGTACGGGATATGGTCAAGCCGGAGCGCAATGAGCAGTACCTGAAATATATTCGCGACAACACCATCCGCATCAACCGCATGATCGAGGAGCTGTCCTTTCTGTCGCACCTGGAAACAGGCCAGATCTCGTATCGCATGGAAACCGTTCGTGTGGATCAATTCTTGCGCCAATTTTATAGCCAATATGAGCTGGTGGTACGTGATTCTGGCCTTGATTTTACGTTGGATTGCGGAGATGAAGAAGCTTATGGCGGACATATGCCGGTTGTGGAAATGGATGTGCAAAGGTTGGAACAGGCGCTGTTCAATCTCGTATCCAATGCGATGAAATTCACGACCAGCGGCGGCATGGTAAGGCTGATGTTGCGAGTGGAAGAGGCGCATGATACCCGCTATGCGATCATAGGCGTAGATGATACTGGCATAGGCATTCCTCCAGATCAGTTGGAGCAAATCTTCGAGCGGAATTACCGCTATGACCGGCCCGGCACAGAGAGCGAAGCAGGAGGTAGCGGCTTGGGGCTTGCGATCTGCCGGGAGATCGTGCTCGCTCATGGGGGAACGGTTCGGGCAGATAGCGACGGGGTAATGGGAGCCTCCTTCTATATATCTCTTCCATATCTTCCCGCGTGAGTATGTGACGGGCTGGATAAGGCCTTTCCGTATTAAAGATTTCTTTACATTTCATGAATAGAAGCAATACCTCGTGATACACTGTAGTGGACTTGACTGAAGGATGTGGTACGTCAGTTAATCCGTCACGGGGGATGGTTTTTCAGGGTGAGGAAGTATACGAAGCCACAGGTTGCCAATTTGACGCTGGAGCGGCGCATCAGTTCGTTCGTCTATCAGGTCTGCGATTGCGGACAACACTATATCCAGATGGACGAGCCGCCAGTGGATCGAATCTTCCTGTGTGACGAATGCGGTAAGCTGCTGGCGCTCTGTTATCAGGGCAAGCTGTACGAGATAGGCAAGTGGCTGCTGTAACACACGGATGGCAATCCATGTAATGTGACGCTGCGAGCGGAGAGTAGGTGATCGAAAAATGGCGGCACATAAAGTTCTAATCGTTGATGACGACCCCAATATATGCGAGATTGTCCAGGTATACTGCGAGAAAGAAGGATTCTCCTTCTCCTGCGGCCAGAATGGCGCAGATGGGATGAAGCTCTTGCATTCCTTCAAACCGGATCTGATCGTGCTGGATGTGCTCCTGGCCAATGAAAGTGGCATAGAGTGGTGCAAGCACGCTCGGATGGTGACGGATGCGCCGATCGTCTTCTTGAGCAGCCGCGAGGAGGATGACGTGAAGATACGGGCGTTAACCATAGGCGGCGATGACTATGTGACGAAGCCGTTCAGCCCAGGGGTGCTCATGGCCAAGATCAAGGCGCATCTGCGTCGGGTGTCCGCAGGCAGAAGTGACCAACTCCTGGAGATGCCGGGCATGACACTGGATTACTATGCACAGTCGGTCATCATGGGGCAGAAGACCGTCTTCCTCTCCAAGAAAGAATTCGGCCTGCTATCCTACCTGGCTCAACACGTTAACCGCGCGGTCAGCGCGGAGGCGCTGTTTCAACTCATCTGGGGAACCAACAATCTGGAGGATACGAGGACGCTTGCTGTCCACATCAGCAATCTGCGTCGAAAGATCGAAACTGACCCAGCCAAACCTGAGCGCATCGTGACCGTACGTGGGATCGGATATATGCTGGTAGCGAGGGGCGGTTCACAAGAAAAATGGGAAGCAAGCCGCTGTTGAAAGTGGCAGGGCAGCAGATCTGCCAGATACCGACTATCATTTCTCCGGAGCGCTTGAGGTTTTCAAGTGCTCCGTTTGTTTGGCAAGAATCTGTGTGGATCGCTCGAGATAGTCGAGGATCAGACGGAGTTCATCCGTCTTGTAGCGGGAATGCAGTTCCATCATCTCCTGTGCCAGTGGTCCAAACACTTCCTGGAGCGGCTTGAGGCTGCTCAGGAGCGGCTCCACGTACACGATGCGCAGATCATGGGGATCCTTCACGCGGCGCACAAATCCAGCTTGCACCAGGCGATTGATTACGCTTGTGATAGCACCTGTCGTTAACCCTGTGAGTTCTGCAAGTTGACCAGCGGTCGCTCTTCCATTCTCCAGCACGATGTCCAGGCATTTGTGATCAGTGATGTGCAACCCCAGATATTTGGCCACGAACTGGTGGAAGAACACGGTTTGAGTAGACATTCGTTTGGACGCATCGAGCAGGGCGGCATTCAGTTCGGCTTGGTCGGTTTCATGATGGTTCATGTTTCATCTTCCTTTCATGAACGAGTGTCCATACAACTCATGGGTCTATTATGATACGTGCCAGTCTCGATCCGGAACTGGACCAAAGTCCAGGATGCGTTCAGACCGCAGGCGGTGGATTTAAGCTGCATGTTCATTGTAAGATGGAGTGGCAATCAATACTTCATCCATGAATATCTTAATGATTAAGATATATGATCTCGTATCATTAGGCAAATGTCTCCACCCATGCGGTGTCAGTCGTCCAGATTATCTTAATGATTAAGATAAATTAATAAAAACCTGATCGTAATAAGGAGGATACCGACACAATGGCAATCCGAAAGAGAGCATTGATTATCGGCTGCGGCATCGCCGGTCCCGCGGTGGCGATGTTCTTGAAGAGGGCGGGATATGAGCCGACGATTTATGAGGCGAAGCCTGATCATGATGACTACACCGGCCTGTTCCTGAATGTGGCACGGAACGGCATGCGGATCCTGAAGGAGCTAGGAGTGGATGAGCGCATTCGCAGGGAAGGCATCGAGATGCGGTTCATGAGCTTCCGCAGCGGCAACGGCAAACTGCTGGGGACGGTGGGCGAGCGGTCAGGCCATCCGCAAGGCTACACCGTCAAGCGGGGGTTCCTGCACAAAGTGTTGCGCGAAGCCGCCCAGCGGGAGGGCATACCGGTTGCTTTCGGCAAGAAGCTATCCCGGCTGGAGATGACGGATCGCCAAGTCACCGCGTTCTTCGCGGATGGAACAAGCGCAGAGGGGGACCTGCTCGTCGGCTGCGATGGCATCCATTCGCGCACGCGCAGGTTGATCCTGCCAGATGCAGCGGAGCCGAACTACACTGGCTTGATCAGTTTCGGCGGTTTCGCGCGCGGCGTTCATGTTCCGTCCGAGCCTGGAGCGCAACATATGGTCTTCGGCAAGAAGGCGTTCTTCGGCTATCTGGTGAAGTCCGATGGGGAGATCTATTGGTTCGGCAATCTGGATTATCCGGGCAAGCCGACGAGACAAGAACTGGAATCGATCCCGCAGCTGGAGTGGCGCCGCCTCCTTCAGGATCTGTATGGCAACGACCTGGCTCCCGTGCCGGATATCATCCGATATACGGAGAGCGACATCGGCGTGTATCCGATCTACGACCTGATCGCGGGCTCGGCATGGCACAAGGGCTCCGTTGTACTGGTCGGCGACGCGATTCACGCCACTTCGCCGAATGCCGGACAGGGAGCGTCGCTGGCGCTGGAGGATGCGCTGGTGCTAGCCAGATGCATCCGGGACCATTCCAGCCTGCAGGATGCTTACCGCCATTTCGAATTGCTCCGCCGGGATCGGGTGGAGAAGGTCGTCAAGTACTCAAGAAGCATCGGAGAACGCAAACACGCGACCAATCCGGTGCAGGTGTTCTTCCGGGATCTGATGCTGCCCCTCTTCCTGAAGCAGGCAAATCGCCAATCCATGTCGTGGTTATATGATTACCGCGCGGAATGGTAACCATAAAAATGCGGCTCGTGGTTCAGTGTTCCACAAGCCGCATTTGCTGTTTATTTTTTCTTGACGGTAATCGTCCACACTGCATCGTCCAACTGCTCAAATTCAGTTACTTCATGGCCTTCTTCCGCAGCCCAGGACGGGATCGACTCTGTTGCTTGCGTGCAGTCGAAACGGATCTCCAGCTCATCGCCGGAGTTCAGTGTCTTGATGGCTTCTTTGGCTTCAATTAACGGAAACGGGCATACCTTGCCAATGACTTCTAATGTTTTTCTCACGGCTATCACTCCTCGTTATGTGATATATGGATCGTTCCTCAGTTTCAAGAGGTGAAGGTTTGTCTCATTAGCAGATCTTATCCGGGTCAGTACAGCCAATTCATTCATATTGGTCAGGCCGTTGCCGGTTGGGCTTGGACGGATGCGCGTTGCTTGGCTGGACGGACGAAGATGAAGTAGGAAGCCGTCCAGGTGCCCAGGATCATGAACAACAGCGAGATCCAACCGGACCACGTCATCATCGCGGTCATGACCAGGCCGTTGCCGATGGAGCACCCCCCGCCGATGCTGGCGCCGAAACCCATCAGTAGGCCGCCTGCCGCGCTGCGGACGCAGGTTTGTGCATCCGGCACACGGACGCGGAATTCACGGCTGCCCTTGGCGGCAATGAACGAACCGATGAGGATGCCCAGAACCAGGAATACCCCCCAGTTGATGAAGCCGTCATTGTTGGTCACCAGATATTGCAGGACATTGGCTGACGGTGTGGTGATGCCCAGACCGAATACCCGGCCGGTTTCTGCGCTGGCAGGCCAAGCGATGATAGCGATGATGCCAACCAACACAGCCGTGAAGTAAGGATGCCATCTTCTTTCGAACAATTGATGGGCGAGCCCGGTTCTCTTCGGTTTAAGCTGGGCGACTTTGCGACGTGGTTTCCTCGATTCCCGGAACATGATGATGGCTACGATGACAGCGAGCAACGCGACGAATACCCAGACGTTGGTGCCGAATGTGCCAGCGATCGAATCGCTGCCAACGGTGTAGCTGCGAACCTTGGTCGTGAAAGTCCCCAATGGACCGGATTTCATGATCGCTGCAGAGAGCATGTAAGCGACCAATGCGATCCAACTGCCTACCAGGCCCTCACCCGCCCGGTACCAGGTACCTGTTGCACAACCGCCGGCAAGGACGATGCCGATGCCGAATAGATAACCGCCAGCGATCGTTGCCCACAGCGCCAGATTGCCAGCCGTATACTGGAAGGCGCCGAATTCGATCAACGCATATACACCGATGCTCTGTACGGCGATGGCTATGAGCAAGGCGTAGAACATCCGATTGTTCTTGGCGATGTACATATCACGGAATCCGCCGGTTAAGCAGAAACGGCCGCGTTGCATAACAAATCCCAACAACGCGCCTACGATGAGTCCGGAAACTACCATGTACAACAAACTGATCACTCCTTGGGAATATGAAGTTGTTAAATCATAGTATAACAATATGAATACTACTTGAATATAATATATGCAAGTTCTATTAAAATCAACTAGATATTGAATAAGTCGAAAAACATGATGAAATCATCGCCTCAAAACGGCAGCGATGACCTGTTAAGCTTGGTATGGATGTTGGAGATGGCGCTGTTCAAAATATCCAAAACGTGGTACAATTCAAGCTAATATTCCGGGAAGTAACCGATTACCCGAAGCTCGGATGCTATTCTGACAGATGGAATCTGTGCAGTGGGAAAAAGGATGATGACGATGCGACCGACCATATACGATATCGCCCGCTTGGCCGGGGTATCGACCGCCACGGTCTCCAAAGTGTTCAACCAGACCGGCAATATCAGCGAGAAAACAAGACGCAGAATCCTCGAGATCAGCAGGGAGCTGAACTACCAGCCGAATGTGCTTGCCTCTGCCCTGAACGGGAAGAAAACGTTCAGCCTAGGACTGCTTATCCCCGATATGGTCAACCCCTTCTTCGCCGAGCTGGCGCGCAATGTCGAAGATCGGGCGCAGGAGCTTGGTTTCAACCTGATCATCTGCAATACGGATAATGATATGAAGAAAGAAGTGAAATATATCCAGTTGCTCAGGCAGAAGAGCGTTGACGGCATCATCGTCGCCACCGGCGTCAGGAATGACGAATTCCTGAAAGAGCTGATCGACCAGAACGTGCCGGTCGCCCTGGTGGCGCGTGAGATGTCGGTGCTGGCGACGAGCACGGTGTTGGTCGATGATTTCGCCGGCGGTTACAATGCGACACGCCATCTGATCGACCTGGGGCATAAGCGGATCGCCGTCATCGCCGAGAGCATGAGCGTCAGCAGCAGCAAGGAGCGGGTCCGCGGATACCGCCACGCGCTGGAGGAAGCGGGCCTGGACTATGCGGAGGAGCTCGTTGCGGCCAGCGACTTCTCGATCGAATCCGGCAGGGAGACAGCCCAGGCGATTCTAAGACAGGCAGAACGTCCGACGGCGATCTTCGCCTGCAATGACCTGCTGGCGATCGGCGCCATGCAGGCCGCTAAGGAGCTGGGGATTCGGGTGCCGGAGGAGCTGTCGGTCGTCGGTTTCGACAACACGATCCTGGCTTCGATTACCGATCCGCCGATGACCACGGTCGCCCAGCCGATCCGGGCGATGGGGCATCAGGTTGTGGATCTGATCGTGTCCGAGATCAATGAAACGAGCACGGTCAAACAACGTGTCGTATTGCTTCCCGAGCTCATCGTGCGCCAATCCACACGGGCTTTGCAATGAGGCAGGGCCCGTGTACCCATGTATGGGTCAATGATGTTTATCACAGAAAAATGAAAACGCTTCAAAAAATGGTTGACGAGAGCAAAAGGGTGGTGTATGATGCCAATTAAGGAAACCGCTTTCCTTATTTTCTGCCATCGTTTCAACACTCGCCAGTCATGTGACCTCACGAATTTTACACAATTCTGATCCATTCAACGAACTCCAGAAACAAATCACAGCTATAATCAAGGAAAATTAAGTTACTTGTCCATTTTCGGGCGCAGTATTCAAGATCTTCCGTAAATTCATTTTATCATTCAAGTTAACCGGTTAACCTTTCATTGTCCGCTTAAGTTAACCGGTTACCTTAAAACGTTCATTTCATAGGAACGGGGGAAAGGCATGGGTCAATTGGAAACTCAGACGACGGTCAAGCCGATGAGAACAAGGAACACATTGGCCAATCGCATGTGGAAGGTTCGATGGCTGTATTTCTTCATGGCTCCGGGGATCGCTTATTTTCTCATCTTTAAGTACTACCCCATGTGGGGCGTGTTGATGGCTTTTCAGCGATATCAGCCGCACGTTGGGATCTGGGGCAGCCAGTGGGTTGGTCTGAGGCACTTCCGGCGTTTCTTCAGCGAACCGGAATTCTGGATGTTGCTCAGAAACACCCTCTACATCGCCGCATTGGATCTGGTCATCTATTTTCCGTTCACGATCATTCTGGCGTTGCTGCTGAACGAGGTCCGTTCCGAGATCTACAAGCGAACCGTACAGACGCTGGTGTATGTGCCGCATTTCCTGTCCTGGGTCGTCGTCGTTGGCATCACCTATCTGCTGTTCACCACAGAGGGCGGAGTCGTCAATGAGATCATCGCTAGTCTCGGGTTCGAGAAGATCAATTTCCTCATGAGCGAGCAATGGTTCCGGCCGATGATCATCGGCCAGATAATCTGGAAGGATGCGGGCTGGGGAACGATCATCTTCCTCGCTGCTCTTGCCGGGGTGGACCCGAACCTCTACGAAGCTGCCCGCATCGATGGGGCCAATCGCTGGCGATTGCTCTGGCATGTCACCCTGCCTTCGATCCGCAGCGTCATCGTCATCCTGCTCATCCTGCGTATGGGCAACTTCCTCGATCTTGGGTTCGAGCAGATCTTCCTGATGCTGAATGCCCTGAACCGCGAAGTAGGGGAAGTGTTCGACACTTACGTGTATCGCGTTGGTTTGCAGCAGGGCCAATTCAGTTACAGCGCCGCCGTCGGCCTGTTCAAGTCGATCGTTGGCTTGATCCTCGTGATCGGGTCGAATTGGATCGCGAAGCGATTCGGCGAGGAAGGGGTGTATTGAGATGATCGACAGAAACCTCGGAAGCCGCGTGTTCGACTTCGTGAACATCCTCTTCCTGTCGCTGTTTGCGCTGGCTGCGGTGTTGCCGTTCATCTACGTGATCAGCTCTTCGTTTTCCGTCACATCGGGACTCATCCCTGAGAAATTTACGCTGGAGGCTTATCAGTACATCTTCTCTGCCAAGACTTTCTACAGAAGCTTGCTGGTCTCCGTCTATGTGACGGTCATCGGCACCATGATCCAACTGATCCTGACCTCGCTTATGGCCTATGGCTTGTCCTATCGCCATGTCCCGGGCAGGAGCATACTCCTGCTGATGGTGGTCTTCACCATGCTGTTCAGCGGCGGCATGATCCCGACCTACTTCGTTGTCCGTTCAACCGGGCTGCTGAACACCTTATGGTCGCTTATGATCCCGAATGCGATCAGCGCGTTTAACCTGATCATCCTGAAGAATTTCTTCCAGTCGATCCCGGACGAGTTGAAGGAATCGGCCAAGATCGACGGGGCGCATGAACTGGTCGTGTTGTTTAGGATCGTCATGCCTCTGTCCCTGCCGGCGATGGCGGCATTCGGGCTGTTCTATGCGGTCGGGCTATGGAATCAATATTTCAACGCCATTATGTATATCACCGACCAGACCAAATACCCGGTGCAGGTCGTGCTGCGGCAGGTCATCATCCTCGCTTACGGCAACATCGGCGATTCGACGGATACGGAGGACGTTCCGTACTACGGCCAGTCCATACGCATGGCGGTCATCGTGGTGGCGACGATCCCGATTATGCTGGTCTATCCTTTCCTGCAGAAGCACTTTGCCAAGGGCGTGCTCCTCGGTTCGGTTAAAGGATGATATGTTTGCAAGCACCTTCGTGCTGTGTATCTGTCATCTTTTAATAAATGAAAAAAATCAATGAAGAAATGAGGGTCAAGAACATGATGAGAAAGTATCGGTTCACCAAAGCACTTATCATCTTGATCAGTCTTCTCATGGTGCTGACTGCGTGCAGCAACTCGGGTTCGAACACTTCAAACCAGGGGCAAAACCCGAACACTCAAACCAATGCGAATAACTCGGGCAGCGGGGGAGGCTCACCGCAGGTCGAGGAGCCGCTGCCGCCTCTGGAATTGTACCTGATGTATAACTTCGACGGCGTTGAATTCCCGGAGCCGAACAACTACGTGCAGCAGAAGATCGAAGAGTTGACCAATACGAAGCTGACGATTCACGCCTTGTCCGGCCCGGCGTTTGAAGAACGGCTCCCGGTGATGATCGCATCCGGTGACATGCCGGACGCCATCCCGATTCCGAGACGGCACCAGAAGTTGCCATACATGATCCAGGCTGTTCAGGACGGGCTGTTCTGGGAGATCGGGCCGTATCTGGACCAATTCCCGAATCTGTCCAAGATCAATTCCAAGATTTACGACAATATCACCTATGACGGCAAAACTTACGGCATCCCGAGGGTTCGTCCGATGGCAAGACGCGCATACCAGTACCGTGCGGATTGGCTGGAGAACCTGGGCATGCAGGAGCCGAAGACGGTGGACGAATACTACGAAATGTTAAAGGCATTCACTTTTGGTGATCCCGATCAGAATGGCAAAGACGATACGTATGGCCTGGTTATGATGAAAGGGCAACCTCTGGCAGCCTACCACGCGCCTTTCTTCGGAGTACCGAACAACTGGATGGTCGCCGAGGATGGACAGTTCATCAAGGACGTGTTGACGGATGGCTATCTGGAAGCGCTGAAATTCACCAAGCGCCTGTATGATGAAGGCTTGATGAATGCTGATTTTGCGATTATCGACCGTCCAGAGTGGACCGCAGCCGTCGAGGAAGGCAGAGCGGGCGTGCGCATCGACGTTACGGGCTCGACGATCGGCATCGATGAAAATGTGAAGAAGAATGTCGGTGAGCATGCGAGCTTCAGCATGTTCAGCATCCTGGAGCATGGCCATGGCAAGCGGATCTTCATGGAAGGCGGCCACAACGGGTTCTGGGTCTTCCCGAAATCGAGCATCAAGACGGAAGAGCATCTGCTCAGGGTGCTGAAATTCTTCGACGACTTCGCTGGTGAGGAATTGGCCAACTATCTGACCTGGGGTGTGGAAGGCGAACATCACGAAGTGGTGGACGGCATCGCGAAGCGTCTGCCTGCTTTCTACGAGGGCTTCAACGATATGGTAGGGGCCTACAGCGCACCGATCGCTACATTGCCGATGGAAGTCAATGCGAAGCAAGGCGAGAAGAAACCGCTGGAGATCCTCGATGCTCAGCTCAATGCGGAAAATGAAAAGCATATGATCGCAGACCCGACCCTGCCGCTGGTATCGGAAACTTACCTGGAGATGGGCGCTCAGCTCGACACGATCCTGTCAGATGCAGACGTGAAGTTTGTCCTTGGCGAGATCGATGAAGAAGGCTGGAAGCGCGAGGTGCAGAAGTGGCGTGAGCGCGGCGGTGACAAGATCGCACAGGAATACGCGGAGGCGTACAAGAGAGCGCAGCAGAAATAATGCGCTGAGAAGCAGAACCATCCAGAAAAGCTTGAGGTTATCCTCAAGCTTTTCTGGAAACAGGCGGCGGTTGTATGAGCAAGCGGTGGATAGCAGTGGATATTGAAAAGAGCAAGGTTAGAACAAGAAAGAAGCGATCGATGGGGGACTTCACATGACACAGAAATTGCGGATCGGAATTATCGGCGCCGGCGGGATCGCCAGGGGCGCACACATCCCTAATTATTTGAAGCTTAAGGATCGCGTAGATGTGGTTGCGGTGGCCGATGTGTCCAAGGAAGCGGCGGAGCAATGCGCGAAGCAGTTCGCCATACCCGAGGTGTATGGAAGCTATGAGGAGATGCTGGAGCGATCGAAGTTGGATGCGGTAAGCGTCTGTACGCCGAACAAATATCATGCGGATGCGACCATCCGCGCTCTGGAGGCCGGATGCCATGTGTTGTGCGAGAAGCCTCCGGCGATGACGCCGGGGGAAGCGGAACAGATGGCGAGAACCGCGGAGAAGATGAACCGGCTCCTTACCTACGGTTTCCATTACCGTCATACCCAGCAGGTTCAGGCGCTCAAGCGGTTTATCGATGCCGGGGAACTTGGCGAGATCTATACGGGACGCATCACCGCTATGCGCAGACGGGGCATTCCAGGCTGGGGAGTTTTCACGAACAAGGAACTGCAGGGCGGCGGCCCGCTCATCGACATCGGCGTGCATATGCTTGATACCGCCCTGTATCTCATGGGTTATCCGGAGCCGGAAACGGTGTTCGCCTGCACGTATCAGAAGCTTGGGTCGAGACCCGGTGTCGGCTTGAACGGCTCATGGAACTGGCAGAATTTCTCGATTGAGGACATGGCGGTGGCCATGCTGCGGTTCCGGAATGGAGCGAGCCTGCTGCTCGAAACGGCTTATGCTGCCAATGTGGAACAGCGGGATGTGATGAAGGTATCGCTTCTCGGCGATGCGGGGGGAGCGGATGTATTTCCGCTGAAAATCTACCAGGAGAAGTACCAGACGCTGATCGATGTCACTCCGGTATACCTGCCGGAGAAAAGCCCTCGCGAGGCGATCATCGAGGATTTCGTCAGCAGTTGCCTGGAGGGCAGACCCGCCTTGTGCAGGCCGGCGGAAGGGACGATCCTGCAGCGAATCGTGAGCGCCATCTACCAGTCGGCGGAACAGAATCAGGCGATCCGGTTGTCACTGGGAGACGAGGATGATGAGCCTGGCACAGGCTTGAACGGTGTAAGTACGCAGTGGTCACAAGCCAGTGCCCCTTTAATCGTCGCGGAATCATGCGATTTGGGTATGACTCAAGATGAGGAGTGACACGCAGATGTTGTCTGTGGCGCTGTTAAGCAAGTGGCATGTTCATGCCAAGGATTATGCGCGCGAAGCCAGGGAGCATCCGGAGATTGAGATCAAGCTCGTATGGGATGAGGTGCCGGAACGCGGCCGGGAATGGGCCGGTGAGCTGGGTGTTCCATTTGAACCGCAGCTTGAGAGGGTGCTCGCTGACCCGCAGATCGATGGCGTCATCATCGCTGCGCCGACCAGCATGCACAAGAAGATCATGCTTCAGGCCGCAGCGCATGGCAAGCACATATTCAGCGAGAAGGTGATGGCATTGACGACGGAGGATTGCGAGGCGATCTTCCGCGCAGCAGATGTGCATCAGGTTCACATCATGCTGGCTTTGAAGCGACTCTGTGATCCTTACTATCTCTATGCCCAGCAACTGCTTGATCAGGGGTTCATCGGCAAGCTGAACCTGGTCCGCTGCCGGTTGGCTCATGGCGGCGGGCTGCCTAGGGAAGGCCAACCCTATGGGGAATTGCCGCTGCATTTCTACGATCCCGAGCAGAGCGGCGGAGGAGCGCTCATCGATCTAGGAGCGCATCCGATCTATCTCGTGAACCGGCTCGCCGGTCCGGCGAGCGGGCTGTATGCGAGGCTCAGCCGGTCGATCCGGCGGGAAGTGGATGATAATTCCGTTGTCTTGTTGGACTATGATTCCGGGGCGCTTGGCATCATCGAAGCGGGGTTCGTCAGCCAGAATTCCTTTCAACTGGAGCTGCATGGCACGGAGGGAATCTTGCTCATCGAGAAAGGGAGCGTTCGCGTCAGAAGCCGGCATCTCCATGGGAACGAGTGGGTGCTGCCGCAGGAACTGCCTGATCCGCTGCCAAGCCCGATGGCGCAATGGGTGAATCTGATTGTGCGCGGTGAAGAGCCGTCGATCACCAGGGAGGACATGCTAAGGCTCACGCAAATCAACCAAGCCGCCATACGTTCGCAACTGGAGGGGTGCAGGGTGCAACTGTAGGGGAGCAGACGTGCCGCCAGAACGTTTTCGGAAATGGAGGAAGAAACTTGAGAATCAATCTAGGCATTATCGGCGCAGGGAGAATAGGGAGGATTCACGCGACGCACCTGGCACGCCTTCCCGGGGTTCGGGTGAAGGCGATCTCGGATATTCAGATCGGTCAGGTGGCGCCATGGGCGGAGGAGCTGGGCATCCCCGTCATGACAACCGATAACGACGAGATCATCGAGGACCCCGAGATCACGGCGGTGCTCATCTGCTCTCCAACCGACACCCATCTGGAACTGATTCGCAGGTTGACCAGGATGGGCAAGCATATCTTCTGCGAGAAGCCGATCAGCTTCGATTACAAACAGACGAAGCAGGTGATCGACGAGGTGGCCAAGGCGGGATTGGTGTTCCAGACAGGGTTCAATCGGCGCTTCGATGCCAACTTCAAGAGAGTGAGGCAAGCGATCGTGGCTGGTGACATTGGCACGCCGCATATCATCAAGGTGACTTCCCGTGATCCCGAACCGCCGTCTTACGAATATATCAAGTCGTCGGGCGGCTTGCTAATCGATATGAGCATTCATGATCTGGATATGGTGCGGTACTTAAGCGGCAGCGAGGTGGAAGAGATCTATGTGCAGGGAGCGGTGCTTGTTGATTCGCGGATCGGGGAACTGGGTGACATCGATACCGCACTCATCACTTTGAAGTTCGAGAATGGGATGTTGGGCGTGATCGACAACAGCAGGAAAGCCGTCTACGGCTACGACCAGCGGGTTGAAGTGTTCGGGTCCAAAGGGAATATCGCGGTCTATAACGATTACCCCAACCAAGTAGAGTGGTGTACAGCCGATGGGACGCATCGGGATAAGCCGAAGTATTTCTTCCTGGAGCGGTACAAGGAATCTTATCTTGCAGAGATTCAGGCCTTCGTCGATGCGATACGGCACAACCAGCCTGCTCAGGTTGACGGCTTCGACGGATTGCAGGCCGAGCTGCTCGCCTATGCCGCCCGCAAGTCACTTGTGGAGAAACGGCCGGTGCGAATCACGGAGATGTTCGTGAGCTAAGGAGGTCTGATCATGTCAACGGTTCGATTGACGATGGCGCAAGCGCTCATTCGATTCCTCGACCAACAATACGTGTCGCTGGATGGCGAGGAGCGGAAGTTCTTCCGCGGCGTGATGGGGATATTCGGCCATGGCAATGTGACGGGTATCGGTGAAGCTCTGGAACAGGACCCGGGGAGCCTCATCTTCATCCAAGGCAAAAATGAGCAGGGCATGGTCCATGCGGCAACCGCCTATGCCAAGCAGCAGAACCGCTTGGAGACGTTCGCCTGCACGACCTCGATTGGCCCCGGAGCCTTAAATATGGTCACGGCGGCCGCCACGGCAACCGTCAACCGGATACCGGTTCTGCTGCTGCCAGGGGATATCTTCGCCGACCGCTGCCCCGATCCAGTCCTGCAGCAGGTCGAAGATCCGGGTGATTATACCGTATCGGCCAATGATGCGTTCAAGCCGGTTAGCCGGTACTGGGATCGAATCACGCGGCCGGAGCAATTGATGAGCGCCTGTTTACAAGCGATGCGTGTGTTAACCGACCCGGCTCTGGCGGGAGCCGTTACCTTGGCGTTGCCGCAGGATGTGCAATGTGAAGCCTATGACTATCCGCTGTCGTTCTTCGAGAAGCGGGTGCATCATCTCGACCGCCGTCCGGTGGCAGCGTCAGCCTGCCAGCGGGTTGGCGAGTTGATCCGGAAGAAGAAGCGGCCACTCATCATCGCAGGCGGCGGGGTGCATTATTCACAGGCGACGGAGGCCTTGCGGCAGTTTGCGGAACAGCTTCGCATCCCGGTGGCGGAGACCCAGGCGGGCAAGAGCGCGATGCCTTGGGACCATCCGCTCTACATGGGAGCGATCGGGGTGACGGGTTCGCTGGCAGCCAATCGCCTAGCCAAGGATGCGGATCTGATCATCAGCGTGGGCAGCCGCCTGCAGGACTTTACGACCGCGTCGAAAACCGCCTTCGCGAATCCTGACGTGGAGTTTGTCAATCTGAATATCCATTCGCAGGATGCGCTGAAGATGAACGGCCATCCGCTCGTCGGCGATTGCAAGGAGGGCCTGCTGGCGCTTCAGGCGGAGCTGGACGGATATCAGGCCGACTATCGCCTCGAAGAACTGCAAGCCTTGAAGCAGGAATGGGATGCAGAGGTGGACCGTCTATACGCGCTGGAGTTAGCGGAAGGTCTGGCGCAAACGGCGGTGATCGGCGCGATCAACGAAGCGATCGGCGAGGATGCCGTGATCGTGTGCGCGGCCGGCAGCTTGCCGGGCGATCTGCATCGCCTGTGGCGCAGCCGTCAGCCGAAAACCTACCATATGGAGTACGGCTTCTCCTGCATGGGATATGAGGTGGCTGGTGCCTTCGGCGTGAAGCTGGCGGAGCCGCAGCGGGAAGTGTACGCGCTCGTTGGTGACGGCAGCTACCTGATGCTGCACTCTGAGCTGCTGACGAGCATCCAAGAGGGCGTGAAGATCAATGTCATCCTGTTCAACAATGACGGCTACCAATGCATCCATAACCTGCAAAGAGCCCACGGCAGCTCGGGCTTCGGCAATGAGTTCCGCCGCCGTGATGACGGGGGAAGGCTGAATGGCGACTGGCTGGAGGTCGACTATGCCGGGTACGCCGCGAGCCTCGGGACCAAGACGTTCCGCGCAAACACCATCGGCGAGTTGCGGTCAGCCATCCGCCAAGCGCAGCGGGAGACTGTTTCAACGCTCATCGAGGTGAAGGTTCTGCCCGGCACGAATACGGACAACTACGAATCGTGGTGGCGGGTCGATACGGCAGCCGTGTCCCGCAGCGAGCGGGTGCAGCAGGCTTATCGCGACAATCTGCCGTACCTCCGGCAAGCGCGCCGTTTGCCATGATCGGATTAAGGAGGGGAGTTGTATGAGAATCCATCGGTGGAGCTTCGGCATATCGCCGATCAATTGGGTCAATGAAGACGATCACTCGATCGGGGATCATTATACCTTCGAGCAGTTGCTGGATGACTTCGCCAAGCTCGGTTTCTCCGGAACGGAGATGTGCCGCAAGTTCCCGCGGGACCCGATAGAGTTGAAACGGCGGCTTAAGGAGAAAGGGCTGCAGTTGACCTCGCAATGGAAGGGCGTCATCTTCTCGGACCCTGCCCTTCGCGAACAGGAGCTGGCCGCTTATCGGGAGCATGTGGCGTTTCTGCATCAGATGGGAGCAAGCCACGTCGTCACCTGTGAGATCGGCGGGTCGCCGCATGCTGATCCGCGGCGCGCTCCAGGCGCCGCGCAGGTTGAGCGCCTGAGCGGGGAGCAGTGGCGATATGTGGCGGAAGGGCTGGAACAGGCTGGACGGATCTGCCGGGAATACGGCATGAAGCTCGTTTACCATTATCACGCCGGCACGGTTGTGGAGGGCGGCGAGGAGATCGACCGGCTGATGAGCATGACCGATCCCGGTCTTGTCCATCTCCTCTATGATACCGGCCACGCTTATTACGGAGGCAGCGATCCTCTGGAACTGCTGAAGAAACATGCGGACCGAATCGCTTATGTCCACCTTAAGGATGTGCGAGGTGAAGTGCTGGAGCGGGTGCGGGCAGAGCGGATTCCATTTGTGGAGTCGGTGAAGAAGGGAGTCTTTACCGTTCCTGGTGACGGGAGCATCGATTTCGGGCCAATCTTTCAGGAACTGGACAGGCGAGGGTATGAGGGCTGGATGATCATCGAAGCAGAGCAGGACCCGCTCATCGCGGATCCATATTGTTATGCTGAGCAAGCCATTGCTTATATACGCGGGCTTACGGCAGGCCTGCCATCGGAAGAAGCGAGTTGACGAAGCGATTGGCGCAGACGAGATGATATGCGAGGGAGTGAGAGGATGAATCCGATTCGGTTTCCGGAGCATCGCGCGCTGGATTGCATCGGCATCGGACGATTGTGCATCGATCTGAATGCCAATGAGATTCACCGCCCGATGGAGGAAACGTTGACATTCACGAAGTATCTGGGTGGTTCGCCTGCGAATATTACCGTCGCCATGACCAGGCTGGGGTTACGAACCGGCTTCATCGGGAGGGTGTCGGATGACCAGTTCGGACGCTATATCCTGAAATACTTGAAGGACTTGTCCGTGAATACGGACAACATCGTGACCGACCGCTCCGGCAGCGTCACGGGGCTGGCCTTCACGGAGATCAAGTCTGCGACGGAATGCAGCATCCTGATGTACCGAGACAATGTGGCCGACCTGAAGCTGGAGCCGGGCGACATTCGGGAGGACTATATCGCTGGAGCGAAGGCGTTGCTCATCTCGGGAACAGCGCTGTCGAAGAGCCCGTCTCGGGAGGCGGTGTTCCTGGCGATCGATTATGCGCGCAAGCACGGTGTGGTGACGATCTTCGATATCGATTACCGGCCTTATTCATGGGCGACGAAGGAGGAGGTTGGCATCTATTGCCGGCTGGTTGCGGAGAAGAGCCAGGTCATCATCGGCGGCCGCGAGGAGTTCGATCTGCTGGAGCTGGCGAAGGATGGCCATGAGGCCGATGATCAGGCGACGGCACAATCCTGGTTCGGCTTTGCCGCACAGATCGTGGTGGTGAAGCATGGCGGAGACGGCTCCATCGCCTTCACGAAAGATGGCGGTGTCTGGAAGGGCCGAACCTTCCCGACGCAAGTGGTGAAGACCTTCGGCGCAGGGGATGCCTTCGCCGGCGCTTTCATCTATGGCCTGATGCAGGGGTGGGAGATACCGAAGTGCCAGTTGTATGGGAGTGCTGCGGCTTCGATCGTGGTGGCAAGCCACAGTTGCTCGGATGCGATGCCAACGTTGCAGCAGATCGAGGAACATATGCGCAAGTATGATTAATGCCGAAGGGAGAGGCGAAGCATGCTGGTCACTTTAAAACCGCTGGCCGATGAAGCAGCAGAGCAGCCGTACGCGATTCCCGCGTTTAATGTATTTGGCTATGAGGACGCGACCGCCGTAATCCGGGCAGCCGAAGCGGTGCAGGCACCGGTGATCCTGGCGGTTAATATCCCGGCGATCCGCCATATGCCGTTGCCTTATCTTGCGCCTCTCCTGCTGCAAGCGGCCCGCGATGCCGCGGTTCCGGTCTGCGTGCATCTGGATCATGGGCAAGATCTGGCGACGATTCAGGAGGCGATCGCCCACGGGTTCTCTTCGGTGATGTTCGATGGTTCGCAATTGCCGCTGGAGGAGAATATCGCCGTGACGAAGGAGGTCGTAAGGCTGGCGCGTAAGCATGGCGTCAGCGTGGAAGCGGAGGTCGGGTCGGTTGGTTACAGCGACCCGTCCATGAAGCTGAAGCACGAGTTGTCTGACCCGGCAGAGGTGGAACGATTCACAGACGAAACAGGGGTCGATGCGGTGGCGGTATCCATCGGCACGGTACACCGGATGGAGGAGCAGACGGCGTCCATACGGTTCGGCCTTTTGGCCGAGATTGAACAGCGCGTCCGTACTCCGCTGGTGATCCATGGTTCGACGGGCGTCCCGAACAGAGATCTGCGCAGATTGGCCCAGGCACGCGTGGCGAAGATCAATATCGGGACGGCATTGCGCATGGCATTCGGGAATTCGCTGAGGGAACAGATGGCGGCTGATCCACATGTCTTCGACCGGATCGTCCTGTTCAAGCAAGCGATGGAGGCGGTCAAGCAGGCCGCGATCGATAAGTTTCACCATCTGGGATGGGGGGGCTGACAAGTGAACACGCATGTCTTATATAATTATATCAACGGTCAATGGCGGGAAGCGCTTACAGATCGATATGAAGAGGTTCCGAATCCCGCAACGGGCGAGACACTGGCCAAGGTCCCCCTGTCCAGCCAGGAGGATTTGCAGCGCGCGGTGGAGGCGGCGCAAGCAGCGTTTCAGGATTGGAAGCGGGTACCCGTTCCGAAGCGTGCCCGACTGATGTTCAGGTTCCAACAACTGTTGGTGGAGCATTGGGACGAGCTGGCCGAGATGATCACCCGGGAGAACGGCAAGAGCTACAAGGAAGCTTATGGGGAAGTGCAGCGCGGCATCGAATGTGTGGAGTTTGCCGCCGGTGCGCCGACTTTGCTCATGGGCAGCACACTTCCCGACATCGCCACGAATATGGAATCCGCTATGTACCGTTATCCCCTTGGGGTCGTTGGCGGGATCACGCCATTCAACTTCCCGATGATGGTCCCATGCTGGATGTTTCCGCTGGCGATAGCCTGCGGCAACACCTTCGTCCTGAAGCCATCGGAGCGGACCCCGCTGCTCGCCAATCGCCTGGCTGAACTGCTCGCGCAGGCGGGCTTGCCGGACGGGGTGTTCAACGTCGTACATGGCGCGCATGACGTGGTGAACGGGATGCTCTCGCATCCGGGCATCGCGGCGATCTCCTTCGTCGGTTCGCAGCCCGTGGCGGAGTATGTGTACAAGACCGCAGCCGCAGCGGGCAAGCGGGTGCAGGCGCTGGGCGGTGCGAAGAACCATTCGATCGTGATGCCCGATGCCGATCTTGACCTGACGGTGAAAGAGATCATCGGCGCAGCCTTCGGTTCGGCGGGGGAGCGCTGTATGGCTTGTTCTGTCGTGGTCGCTGTTGGCGATGTCGCAGAGCCGTTGGCTCGGCGTCTCGTGGCAGAAGCGAAGAGCTTGAAGATCGGCAATGGCCTGGAGGAAGGCGTCTTCCTCGGTCCCGTCATTCGTGAGTCCCACAAGCAGCGGACGATCGGCTATATCGAATCGGGCATCGAGCAGGGGGCTGTCCTGAAGCTGGATGGGCGACTGGCGGAAGCCGCGCAGGGGACGGGTTATTTCCTGGGTCCGACGGTGTTTGATCATGCCCGTCCGGATATGAGGATCTGGCAGGATGAGATCTTCGCGCCGGTCTTGCAGATGGTGCGCAAGGATACGCTGGAGGAAGCGATCGAACTCGCCAATCAATCGGAATTCGCCAACGGCGGGTGCATCTTCACGAGAGATGCGAGAGCGATCCGGCAGTTTCGCGAGGAGATGCATGCGGGGATGCTCGGGGTCAATGTGGGGGTTCCTGCGCCGATGGCATTTTTTCCTTTCTCCGGGTATAAGAAATCTTTCTACGGCGACCTGCATGCCAACGGGCGCGATGGAGTGGAGTTCTACACCCGCAAGAAAATGGTCGTCGCGCGGTACGTCTAGTTGGCGAGACGCTGAAAGCCAATGGATGGTGTAAAACGTGAAGCTGGGGCGCAAGCGATAGGAGACGGAGAGGCGGGAATGCATATGTCAACAGTACAGCGAAAATTAATATCGTTAAATGATCAGGAAGTGGCGGAAGCCCTGGAACTGCAAGTCCGGGAACCGGGCAGCCGTCATGCGGGCGGAATCCGCAATCGGATGACCGGGATCCCCAATCCCAGCCATGTGGGAACGGCGAGCTATATGGCTGCCATGGGAGCGGCCTTGGTCCTGCCGGAATCTCGGTATTTCCGCGATGAGCAGGTGATCGCTGCACTGGATCGAGCGGCGGATTATATGCTCGGGCGGCAGCATGAAGACGGAACGATCTCGCTTGGCAGCACGAACTTTCATTCGCCGCCTGATACCGGGTTCGTCGTGACGGGTTTCGTCCAATTGTATCGCCTGCTGGCTGGCGCCAAGGATGAACGGGTCAGGGCGATCGCGGACAAATTGAAGCTGTTCCTAGAACGCACGATACCCGCTATGCTCACCGGCGGCTGCCATACGCCCAATCACCGATGGGTGATGACGGCAGCCCTCGGTTCGCTGTATGACCTGTTCGGCATGGAGGAGCTGATCCGGCGTGCGGATGAATGGCTGTCGGAAGGAATGGATTGCACGCTGGACGGGGAATGGACCGAACGGAGCAACGGGATCTACAACACCGTCAGCGACATCATGCTGTTCTATGCGGCGACATCCCTCAAGCGGCCGCAATTGCTCGATTATGTGCGGAGAAATCTGAAGATGATGACGTATCTGCTTCATGGGAATGGTGAGGTTGTGACCGACTATTCCGGCAGGCAGGACTATGGAGTCGTTCATGATCTGTCGGGATATTTCCTCATCCTGCGGATCATGGCGGCCCTTGACCGCGATCCGTTGCTGGCGTCGATGTACGACCTGGCGCTGGAGAAGCTGACGAGCCTCGGTCCTGTTAACAATCATGCGCTGCTGGGGTCACTGATCTTCCCGGCTCAGTTGGATGATCTGCCCAGACACCCTCTGCCGGAGGAGTATGAGGTGATTCTGAATGAACATCACCCGGTGGACCGGGATCTGGAGAGAATGAAGGAGGTCGGCCACCACTCGCAGATCGAGCACAGCAGCATGCATACCTCCTTCGGTTCGCCGGTTGCCAGGGTTCGCAAGCATAAGACCAGCGCCACCGTGATGACCCGCAATACCAGCATCTTCTCGCTGCACCATGGAGATGTGAAGCTGCTCGGCGTGCAGATCGGAAGCATGTTCATGCCGGGCGTTGTGGAGATGCAGGCGCTGCGCAAGACGCCTGAAGGTTACGAGATGAGCGCCTTACTGGAGAAGGGTTATAACGGACCGATTCCTGCACAATACCTGGGGCGGTTTGGAACCGACGAGGTAAGCCCCTGGTATCTGCTGCCCCATCAGCATCGTCCTCGGACTCATGTGCAGCAGCATCGGATCGCCGTGAAGATCAGACAGCGAGACTTGCTCTGGGAGATCGAGATAACAAGCGATGAGATGGAGGACGTTCTGACGCAGATCAGCTTCTTCTTCCCGAAGGAGTGCTCCATAACCGGTGAAGGGATCGCTTCGGGGGAAGGGGATACGAAGCTGTGGACTGGCGGGTCCATCCTCTGCTCGGCGGGCGGGGGCCGGATGGAGATTGCAAGCGGCCAGCAGGACCATCTGTTGTGGGAGATTCGCAATGCAGACACTCCCCGCGGCGTTCAGACGTTGAAGGTGAACCTGCTCACGCCGTTCAGCAAGACTTTCCGCATCCAATTGTCCTGAAATGGGGGAAATCTATGATCAGCAAACAAGGCTATTCCTTCTCCACCATGTGGAATCTTCGCAGGCATACGGTCGGACGGGCGATCATGGAAGAGATCAAGAGTCTCGGCTTCGAACAGGTGGAGTTGAATTACAATGTAACGGACGCGCTGCTGGAGACGATCATCCCGATGATCGAGCGGCAAGAGATCCGAATCTCCAGCGTGCACAACGTCTTCCCGTTCATCGACGACAAGGATTATGATACGGATTCGGTGATGCTCGGATATGACGATGAGGACAAGAGGCGGCGGGCAGTGGAACTATTAAAGCGCTCGGTGGATTATGCGCATCGCTTCGGGGCGAAGGGCGTCGTCGTTCATCCGGGAGAGGTTCCCTTCGATTACAACATCGATTCGTCGCTCAAGAAGCTGTGGCATGAGCATGGCAAGGATTCGCCGGAATACCAGGCGTTATGGCGCGAGATGAAGGAGCGTCGCGATGCGCTGGCGCCGATCTATGTCCGTCGGATCCAAGACAGCCTGGATGAAGTGTGCGATTATATCGCGCAGAAGCAATACGAGGTGAAGATCGGCATCGAGACCCGTTCCAGATGCTATCAGATTCCGACGTTGCAGGAAGCAAGTCAGATCATCGACAATCTGCAAGGCGCACCGGTGTACCTGTGGTATGACATCGGTCATGGCATGATGATGGAAGCAATGGGCTTATACGAAAATGCGAAAGAAATCCAAACGATGAAGCATAAGGTGTTGGGCGTCCATATCCACGAAACCGTCAACATGTTGGATCACTGGTGTCCATACGTGCACAGCGGGGATGATCTTACCTTCGATGCCTTTCTGCCGGTGATCGACGCGGCGCCGATCAAGGTGTATGAGCTGCGGGCGCCGTGCACGGTTGAGGAGATCGAGCGAAGCCATCAGATCATGACGCGTAAGATCAAACAGATGAGGGGCGAGGCGGATGAAGGAGCTGGCGATCGCTAAGCGATATGCGCCGATCTTATACTTCGACCGGAAGGAGCCGTTCTTCCCCGTCCGGGTTGGGGTGACTGTGCTGCGTGAGGCCGGGGCTTCGCCGTCCTTCCGCCGGACGTTTCCTTTCCACGATGAACGGCTGGACTTGATCGTCGAATACGCGATCTATTGGGACTTCGATATTCAGCATCTCTATGAGTTGGAGCACGTTTGGGTCTATGTGGCCAAGGATGGCAGCGTCCTGGACGCAGAAGCTAGCTTTCATGGGAAGTATTTCAAAGGGCTGCTCAAGGACCGGTCTAATCTCGAGGATACTCACGTGATCCTGTACTCGCAACCAGGCAAGCACGCTTTCTCGCCGATGGTGGAGTTGTTCGACCTCATTCCCGATCTGCGCACCTGCACGGATGAAGGAGCGGGAGCGGCGGGGCTAATCATCACGGCACCTTTCGCCGGAAGTTATGAGACGAGTGAACATATAGATCAATTGGTGAGAGCCTATCTGCAAGAGTTCCGCTTTCAGCCGTCGATGGTGTTTGAGCGGTATGAGATTCCGGAAGAGATGCTTGTTCCATGGGAGATTCTGCGGCAGGAAGTGCCGGAGCGGATTCGTGCAATTGTGAAGCAACTTGAAGAGAGATAGATTCGCTCGATGGGGCATTGCGCTGTTCGCGTCAGTCGAAAGGAACAACACAGGCTCCACCTTCTCCGTGGGCCGCAACTCCGGCCGTAGCGGAACGCCATTCCGTTATTTCTGGCAAAAGGGGTGTTATCGCCAAGCTAACGGGACGCCGTTCCGCTTCATATGATGATAAACGGCCGAGGATCACCTCCTACCTCGGCCGTTTATTATCATGTCCGATCCTGATGGGCTTGATGCCATGATGCTCCTACAGTTGATCCATCATAGAGTGAAGCCAGGAAACCCTGCTCCAAATCACGCTTGACCGTTCAATTCATTCTGCAGTTGCTCCAGGAAGGCGACCATAAATGCATGTCTATGTTCCGCCATCTGTCTGCCTTTGTCGGTGACCATCCGGTCTTTCAACAGAAGCAGCTTTTCGTAGAAATGGGTGACCGAGGCCGTTGATTTGGTGCGGTATTCTTCGACGGACATCTCGGTTCTCGCCACTTCGGATTCATCATACAGCTTGCGCCCCTTGGCTCCGCCGTAGGCGAACGTCCGCGCAATCCCGATCGCACCGATCGCATCCAGGCGGTCTGCATCCCGCACGATCTTGGCTTCAATCGTCTTCGCTTCCAGCTCGTTCCCGCCATTATACGACACGGAAGCGATGATGTCGCGGATATGCTGGCGCTGATCGTCTGTCAGATCCAACGCGCGGAGGATGCGCTCCTCCGCCTCTTTCGAATCGGCATACTTAGGATCACTTACGTCGTGAAGCAACACGGCCAACCGGACGATCTCGCCGTCTGCCTCGGGCTCTGTCTCCAGGATGGCCTCCGCATTCTGATACACGCGCTCGATATGTTGATAGTCATGGCTGGCATCCATGTTGTCGTAGATGGATCTCACCATTTCTTTACAGATTGAAATATGATCCATGTTAACAATCTCCTGTAAGTGTCAAAATACTGTGCTTATGTTACTTGAAGCGCGTTGCATTTGCAACCGAATACGGGTTATTGGCGAGATGAAGGCTATGAGGTCAGATTCACGGTTGGCAGAGGATGTATGGTGTATGCATATCATGATGGACGATGAGTCTAGCCATGAATCTGGCCAACCGGACATGGTCAATGATGTGGTCTTGGAAATGTTGCTTATTGAAGATGGACAGTGGGCATGATGTAGGCCCGCCTATCGGCAGGCCGGACTTCATCTGCGTCTGACGCTGTAATATCTCATAGCGGCCGGAACCCCTCTGATTTCCAGCACCCCTTGATAGATGAGCTCCCTTACGCGGTATTCAAAAAATGAGTGATCCATATCCTGCTCACAGTTGCCAAGGGCCTGTCCGATCAGGCGGGCGGACTTGATGAACTCGTATGTGCCGCTCTTGGAAGGCGGACTAAGTTCGTCCAGGGTCTTAAGCAAGTACGAATCAAAATAATCAACCGGCACCTCCTCGATTGCGCCGTTCCGCCATATGCGCAGGAATCCGCCCTGCTTCGAGATCGCTTGCCATTCTTCGGCTAGCTGTGCGATGTCGGCTGCTGCCAACGGTCGTGCGGCGCCATCAACTCTGGCGAGCGCCTGCTGAAGTTTGCTGGGCGGGATCTCCCCGGAGCGGAGATATTCGATCCGGGCGTCTGGTCGGTTGTACAACTCCTCGCAGATCGCGCAGGCGTCGCAGATATGAATCGGATTCGGCAGATGACGAAGCAGATGCATCGCATATCGCATACCGGCTTGTTCCCGCACGCTGCGGCTCGTCCAGACGATGATCCGGGCCTGTTCTGGTACAAGCTTCAACTTAGTCTGCGTTTGGAGGTATTCCTCCTCAACCTCTTCAAAGGTGAGTTCCACGGCGTCTGTGAAGTTCAACTGGAACCATTCACACCGGGCCTTGCGCCCATCCGGTGCATCCAGGTTGGCGATCGGGCCGATCGCATAATTGTCTGTTATCACCACGAGTTTATGCGTTTCCGCCATGCCAAGTTCGGTAAGAGCCCGCCGCATGCTGCCGGCGAAGGAATCTCCAATCACGATATGAACATGGGTACAGCCCTGTGAAGGGTCCCAGATGTTCGACTTGTCCATGTGGCCCACCAACTGATCATGCAGTTCGATCAGTTGATGGGCCGGATCATAAGGGGAATTCCGTTGTTCCTTCATATGGCGGATCTGGCTAAGAACGAATCGCAGATAGGATCTTACTGTTTCATTGCTGAGTTGATCGACGGTATTTTTGATATCCATGAAGTCGTTCATCTTCCTCGGTCCTCCTTCACCCGGGGGGGAGTTGGCAATGCCAAACCAATCTGTACTTGGAGGCGCATGATGTCCAACAGAACTCGGCCTCGCGCCATATATTGTCATATGTCATATACCAAGAGAATACCATGATACAATCGCTGTGTCGATACAGGTTCGGTGTCGCCGGGATGGAGTAGGTGGTGTCCGGTGAATTGCGGGTAGTGGCGGGGTTTGGGCGCTAACGGAACGTGGTACCGCTATTTACGGCAGATGAGGGAAGTACGGCCAGCTAACGGAACCTGGCTCCGTTATTTTGCATTTTGGCAAGGAAATGATCTGCTTAATGGTTAAATAACGGATCGACGTTCCGTTAGCATCTGGAAAATGGGCGATTGGCGCCAAATAACGGAATGACGTTCCGTAAGGTCAGCGGAAGGCAGGTCGTTGGAGCGGGAGGAGCATTTGATAATTGCATGTTGGATGATTTTCTTGACATTTCACTGGCGGACAAGCGATTATACGATTATATGTATGTGATCGGTCGAACATCATGAAACGCATATAGAAGGTGGCATGGCATTTGAGACTATCAGCGTTGAAGACAAGCATGGCTAAGGGGATTTGGCATTGGTTTGACATCGTCTATGCGGCCGTGCGCACCTCCTGGCTGGTACTGGCCTTAAGAGATTTGATCGCGAATCCAGAACGCATCCTCCCGGCATCCCATCCCATCATTACAACTGGCGCCATCGGGCTGATCGCCTGTTGGATCACCGCATGTTATTTGATTCCGCTCATATTCTATTTCTCCCGGAAGCTACAACCATACAGCCCGATGATCGAGCTGGTCCTGATCGCCCCGCTGATCCTGTTCCTGGCAGGAGAACCGTCAGCCTTTGACCTGTATAATCTGCCCGTATTCACGATCGGCTACTTCACTTTCCGCAGGCGATATGTATGGCTCTATGTTCCAACCGTCATCCTCATCCCTGGCCTGGCAGGCGTGATCTATGATTACCCCATCGGGCAGATCGCCAACGAATGGCTGGACAATTCGATCATGTTCATCATCGGCATCTGCTTCCGTGTGATGATTAACGCTCATCTGAGGATGCAAGCGATGGTGCAGATCATCAAGGATCAGAATCAAACCCTCGAACTGTATGCCAGGCAGATCGAGCAACTGACGATCGTCGAGGAGCGAAATCGCATCGCCAGAGAGTTGCATGACACGGTAGGCCACACGTTCACGTCAACCATCCTGGGGATGGAAGCCGTCTACTATCAGATGGATGCTTCTCCCGCGGCAGCCAAGGACAGCTTGAAGCAATTGATCGAGTACGCGCGTACAGGCTTTACCGATGTCCGCAGGAATATCCACCAGATGGCGGTTTATGAAGCGGAGCGGTCTCTGAGCAAGAGCCTGACGAAGATCTCCGAGGATTTCGGCGAGTATACGGGAACACAGGTAACCGTGGAGGTCATCGGGGAGGAGCCGGACAAGCTGTCTGCTTCCGAAGCGGTCCGCGTCGCTCTGATCCGTTGTTTGCAAGAAGCGTTGACCAATGCGAAGCGTCACGGTCATGCGACGGAAGTGCATGTGAAGCTGAGATACGAACCCGGACAGATCGCGATGACTGTTAGCGACAACGGCATCGGCCAAGAGCAGATCGAGAGCGGCTTCGGCCTGAATGCCATGAACAACCGGATCGCCACCTTACATGGAACGCTCGAGATCAGCTCCAAAGTTCATCTGGGAACGAGCGTCACTTGCACCATACCTCTGAAAGCGGGTTGAGAATATGAAATCGATCAAAGTCATCATCGCGGAAGACCAGTTGCTCATCCTGAACAGCCTGAAAATCATCTTGAATGCAACCGAGGATATCGAAGTTGTCGGTACGGCGCTTAACGGCCAGGAAGCTCTGCACCTGATCGAGCAGCTTCAGCCAGATATCGTGCTGATGGATGTCAACATGCCGGTCATGGACGGGCTGGAAGCCACAAGGCTCGCTAAGGAGAAATGGCCTTCCATCAAGATCATCATGCTGACCACCATGCAGACAAGGGAATCGGCTGTTGGCGCTTTAAATGCCGGAGCGGAAGGGTATATCCTGAAAGCGATCGACCCGATGGACTTGGCTGCAGCCATTCGTCTCGTCAGCCGGGGAGAGACGATGATATCCCAGGAAGTCGCCAGGCTGCTGTTCGCAAGGCCCATGGGCGAACCCAAAGCTCAGCCGCAAGCTGGCGAGCTGGAGGAGCTGTCGGAAAGAGAGCTGGAGGTTCTGAAATGTTTGGCCGATGGCTTGAGCAATGCCCAGATCGCGCAGAGGTTGTTCCTGTCCGAAGGCACGATCAGGAATTACATCTCCAGCATCTACAGCAAATTGAACGTGCATAGCCGGATCGAAGCGGTGAAGAAGGCGAAGGGATATTTGTAATGCCTGTAATGAGCAGTCTGAAAATGGAATCGTGTCTTGTTCTTGCTCTGGAGAAATCCGGGGCTTTTTTGTTTCATATGACATGCCCATGACAATCTCATGACAACCTTCACTATGTGGATATGACAGCCATTCGGTACGATGGGATCATCAATTGGAGGTTCAAGCGAATGAACCGTATGACCAGGGAGTGCATGAGAGATGTTTAAGAAGTTATTCGCTTTGGTGAAAGCAACGGTATTTGCACTGATTGTGTCGTTGCTCGGACTTGGTTACACCGAGCTTCCCGAGTTTTCCTCCGAGAATCAGGAGAAAAGGCAGAGAAGCGAAGCTGATTGACCAAGGAATCCAGGTGTGTATGGGAATATGATTGCGGATATGACACCATTGGCGAAAGCTAGGGTGTTTACGTTTGTGGGTATGTGGCTTGGAATCGGATGCTCTCTGTTGCCGGAAATCTCCTCTGAGTTGAACCAGTTTCGCACTTTTCACCGATAGCGACTCCTCGATGGCCGAGATCCTGGCGGGGGATACGGTAGGCGTTCAGTTGGTTCTGTACACGCTGGTTGACTGGTTCACCATCAAGAGGTTGACACGCACAGCCCTTTAGTAGAAGGAGGAGGTTGCACATGATTAGGAAGCTGCTGCTAATATGCTTGTCCATGATTCTGCTTGCGGGTACGGTTCCTATGACTATTCTGGCATCGCAGGCTGGGTCAATGCCGGAGATACAAGGCGAGGGAAACGCGAGCGGCTATATGGGGCAGGATGAGATTGATCAGGAGACGTTGGAGCGAATCCACGAATATGTTGCCAGACAGTTTGAGGTGAATGATGTGGTTGGCGGATCGTACGCCATCGTGCATGCCGGGGAGGTCATCGATGCCAGGGGGATCGGCGTTGTTGATCTTAAGAGCCGGAAACCGGTCACGCCGGAGACGGTGTATGCGGTGGCTTCCGTCACCAAATCCTTGACTGCAGCGGCTGTCTTGAAGATGTATGAACAAGGGATGATCGAGCTGGATGCACCGGTGCAAACCTATATCCCCTGGTTCACCTATCGTGACCCGGAACGTTCGGCGAGAGTGACGATCCGCCACCTGCTGACGCACGCAGCCGGAATTCATCGCTTCGAAGCCGACGGATCGGTGTTTCAGGATGAACGGGAGAACCGGCATTCCCTGGAGCGGACGGTACGGGCGCTGAGCACGGTGTCCATGACTGACGAACCCGGCACGAAAGGGGCTTACTGCAATAGCTGTTACAACGTGCTTGGCCTGATGATTGAAGAGGTGGCTCGAACGGATTATGAGCAGTATATGAAGGATGTGCTGTTTGGGCCTTTGCACATGGACAGCACGTCGTTTGATCCGAAGGCGGCGGAAGATGCGGCCACCGAGTATAACTGGGTGTTCGGCTGGAAGAGGCGTTCAGAGAGCAATCTGGAGGTGTTCGGTGAAGGGCAGAACCCCGAGGGCGGCATTTATTCCAACGTGCTCGATCTGTCCAAGTATCTTGCAGCGATGTTGGGGACAGGCGAGTATCCGCTGCTCAGGCAGGACACGTTGGAGATATCGCTGAAGGGCGAGATTGAAGCGGACGAAGGATTTCGCTATGCGATCAGCGGGTTCGAAGACGGTATGCTTGGGGATACACGCGTGCTCTACAAGGCGGGGGACGGAATCGGGTCAGGTGCGGTGATCGTGCTGCTGCCGGAGCAGAAGCTGGGCATCTCACTCCTGATCGGCGAATCCATTCCCGAGCTGGGTCAGCCTCTGGCATCCGCCATCGCGAAGATGCTGTTGGGCGAAAATCCGGAAGATATCGAGGTTGGCGTTACGTTCTGGAGGCTGGTGGGATGGATATCGCTTGGCTGCGCTGCCATCGGCCTGCTGCTTCTGGCTGGCCTGCTGCGTTCGATCATGCTGCTTAAGCGGGCGAAACGGCGGATAAGACGCGGGCTTATCGTCAGCCGGGCTGTTGTATGCCTGATCATCAGCTTGCCAATCGCCTACCTGTTGGTCGCCGTGCGCCCCACTCAGATCGGCTTCTACGGGTATCCTTATGATCTGGCGATCGGAATGATCGCGATGATGGCATCAACCGCATTGTGGGCGGTATACAGCGTGATTCAACTGTCGACCAGCAAAGTGAGGGGTAAGGGATGAACATGCTGATCATGGTCGCTGTGCGGCTTCGGTGGCCCGTGATCCATAGAGTTGAAGCGCTTGACGCGCCATTGATGAAACACCATCCGTAACCGGGTGGTGTTTGTGTTTGGAGTCGCGTGGCTCGTGAGCGGTCGCGGGGAAGCGAGGATGATCTTAGTTAAGGAACGTGGTTCCTCGAATCGCGGCAGATGGGGGTGTTTCGGGCTAACCAACGGAACGAGGTTCCGTTATTTTACTTTATGGCAGGGGAATTGATCGACGTAGGGCTGAATAAAGAATCGACGTTCCGTTAGCATCTGGAAACTGGACGAGATGCGTCAGATAACGGAATGATGTTCCGTTAAGATAGCGGAAGGTGGGTTGCGATCAATTCCTAGTAAATCTATTTACATTGAATGTTTTATCCGTTAAGATCATGATTAGACGAATGGGTCGCTTTTTATACATTTTACATCTAGGGTCCAAACTTTAGCGTTCTAAATGTTGGGAGTTGGCATCATGTCGGCACCGGGGCAAGGTTCCATGGAGTTGAGGAAAGTTCATGCCGCCAAGATCAGCGATATCATCTTCGAGCAATTGAAGGAAGCCATCATCCCGTTCTCGCCAAAGAGCTGATGCAGGAGCATGTCGTGAGCACTGCGCAGAGCATATACGAAAAGTTGATTTCATAGCCAAGTGAAGGGTGTCATCCAAGATCTACATGTCGCGAGGTGGGATAGGAAATGAAGATACAACAGTTGTTGCAGGATGCAAAGAACCTGCAGGAGCAATTGGTTGCTTGGAGGAGGGACTTTCACCGCCATCCCGAGCTTGGCTTCCAGGAGAAGCGAACAGCGTCCATCGTAGCCGATTATCTGCAAGGACTTGGGCTGGACGTGCAGACGGGAATCGGCGGAACCGGCGTAACCGCCTTGTTGCGCGGGGAGGAAGAGGGTCCGACCATCGCGCTTCGTGCCGATATGGATGCTCTTCCGATCGAAGAGGCAACCGGAGTCGAATATGCTTCACAGAATCCGGGCATAGCCCATCTGTGTGGACACGATGCTCATACGAGCATCCTGATGGGGGCGGTGAAGCTGCTCACCGGCCAGCATCGTCCGGCCAGAGGAAATGTGAAGTTCATCTTCCAGCCTGCGGAGGAAGGACTGGCAGGGGCGGCGGCCATGATCCGCGATGGTGTGTTGGAGTCGCCTCGCGTGGACGCCATCGCCGGGCTGCATGTGAATCCGGCGCTGCCGGTGGGAAGATTCAACGTTTCGAAGGGCGTCGCATATGCCTCCGTGGATACGATCGAGCTACGCATCATCGGCCAAGGCGGGCATGCGGCCAGACCGCATGAAGCGATCGACTCGATCGCCGTCTCTGCACAGGTGATCAATGCGATCCACAGCATGACGACCAGGTGTATCGATCCGCTGGAGACCATTGTCATCACGATCGGAAAGATCGAAGGGGGATACATGGAGAACGTCATCGCTCCAGAGGTACGTATGCGTGGCACGATTCGAACCTTGTCGGCCTCGGTGCGGAAGAAGGTTCCTGAGCTACTGCGGCGCACGATTCAAGGCGTGACGGACGCATTCGGCGCCTCCTTCGAGCTCACCATCCACGAAGGATATCCTCCGGTCTTCAATGACGACGGTATGGTCGAATTCTTCGGCGATACGAACGAGCTGCTGTTCGGAGAACGGCGGTGGGAGTTCACAAGTCCGTCAACGGGCGGGGAGGACTTCGCCTATTATGCCGAGCGAATCCCGGGAGTTTACTTCCGGCTCGGCACCAGCAATGGAGATCCGAGCACCTCATATCCGCTGCACCACCCGAAGTTTAATCTGGATGAAACGGCATTGCCTCTGGGGTCAGCGATGCTGGCAGCGATCGCGATACATTACCTGGAACAACACGTTAGAGACTAAAGCAACCATGGCAAAAGCAAGATAGAATTCTCCCGTGCAGCGCAATTCCACGCGCACAAGAGACCATCACGGAAGATCGCTACAAGGCTGTGCTTCCCATACATGTGCCCGTATGCGATGGAACGATGCAAGCGGGAGCGGCCAGAGCCGGTTCGTACGGCCGAAGAGCGTGCGGTTGCCTGCCAGGAACCGTCCAGCAATTTTGAAAGGAGCGAGAATCGGATGGGCAATCGAATCATCACCGCAGATCTTCTACATGAATATCAATGGGCCGGTGATCCGTCCGTGCATCCGAATGGGCAGTTGGCTGCGTATGTTCACCGCAGGACGAACCGGGAGCGGGACCAGTATTCGACTCATATCCGCGTGATCGCTCTGAACGGTAGCAGAGATGAAGCATGGACGAACGGGACACAGGACAGCGCTCCAGCGTGGTCACCTGACGGCGAATGGCTCGGCTTCTTACGGCCGGACGACGGTATCAGACAACTGTTCGGGATACGCTCAGCGGCTGAGACACCGCGACTGCTCGCAAGCAGCAAACGAGGAATCACCGACTGGATCTGGTCTCCGGATGGCGGGCGGATCGCGTATACGACTCGAGTCAGCCTTTACCCGAAGCGGGAAGCGTGGACTCACGAGGAAGAGAGAGGGTATGCGTCACGACGGGGTGCCACCTATGACCGGTACATCCCGCGTGCTGAAGGAGCTGGCTGGTGGGACGGGCTGTACAGCCATCTGTTCGTCACGGAGCCCGGGTCCATGCAAGCGACGAGACTCACAGACGGACCTTATGAGATATCCCAGCCGATGTGGGCACCCGATGGCCGATCGATCGCTTATCTGTCCCACATCCATGCTGGAGATCCGAATCTGGACGGCCTGGAACCGCAGAGAGGACTGTATATTCTGTCTCTGGAGGATGGCTCCAGGGTGCAGGCTGTTCCAGGAAGCTATGCGATCGATCGCTATGCCTGGTCGCCTGACGGTTCGACGCTGGCCTTCATCGGCCATGACGGCCGGTATGGCGCGGGAACACAACTGGCGCTGTACGTGGTTGATCTGAAGCGGCCTGGGAGCGAAGCGATCATCAGGCTGTCTGCGGAAGATGTTCAGCTCGGCGTATCTGTGCTGAACGATATGACGATCGGGCAGAGCGTGTCCGGGCCATTCTTCGTATCCACGCCGCATGGGCTGGCGGTCGCAGCGGTGGTGACGCGCGATGGGGAGACGCAGTTGTGGCAATGGCAGCTCGACGGGACCTCGCAGCCGCTCACGCGCGAACCTTGGGTGATCTGGCAAGCGGTCCAGGTCACGAATAGGCGGCGGTTTGTTGTCCAGGCGATCACAGCGCATGGGCCGGCAGAGCTGTATCTGGTGGATGATGCTAACCCTGGAGCGGGAGAGGTTACAGAGCCGGGGCCCGCTTCCGAAGTGGATCAGAGGGAGCCCGATCAAGCCAGGCTGACGGAGGACAGGCTGGCTGCTGGTGAGCGGGAACCGGTGCAAGATGCACGGATCCCATGGACACGCATCACGCAACTGACGAGATGGAATCAGGAGTTGGTGATGACCCTCAACATCTCGCATCCGGAAATGTTCTGGTTCACGAACAGCGCAGGAGATCAGGTGCAGGCGTGGATCTTGCGTCCCGCAAGCGCAGGGCAACAAGATGGGCAAGGCAAAGTGCCGGTCGTGCTGGCGATTCACGGCGGTCCGCATGCGATGTTCGCCGGAGTGTACTATCACGAATTCCAGACGTTGACGGCTGCCGGGATGGCGGTTGTTTACACGAATCCCCGGGGCAGTTTCGGATACGGGCAACGGTTCGCCGCAGCGGCCATCGGCCGTTTCGGCGAGGGAGATGCGGATGATGCGCTGCAGGCGTTGGATGAGGCGTTGGCCCGCTTCGAGTGGCTCGACCCGATGCGTACAGCGGTCATGGGCGGCAGTTACGGAGGCCTGATGACCAATTGGCTCGTTGGCCGGACGCACAGGTTCCGGGCGGCGGTGTCGCAGCGCAGCATCACGAACTGGCTCAGTTTCTATGGCAACAGCGACATCGGCCCAAGGTACGCGGAAGCGATGCTGGGCACTCATCCGTGGAAGGACGCGGCGAGATATTGGGTGAGGTCGCCGATCGCGTACGCAGACCGGGTGACCACTCCCATGTTGATCATGCATGGTACGGAAGATCTGCGTTGTCCGGTGGAACAGTCGGATCAGTATTATACGGCGCTCAAGCGCCACGGGAAGACGGCAAGATTGATACGTTATGCAGGCAGCGGACATGCGTTCCAGAAAGCCGGCAAGCCTTCGCTGCGCATCGATGTGCTGGAGCAGGTTAACGCCTGGTTCGACCGGTACCTGATGGCCGATCGGCCGCAGGTTGTGCTCGGCATCCCGTTTGCATGGTTGCTGGAGAACTGCCGTTCGGCCGGCGTGAGTGATGCTATCATCCTGGAGTCGTTCAGGAAGCGGAATTTCTCTCCGTTCGCCCAGGCTCAGGAACCGGATATGGACTTCGCCGAGCGGGTGAACATGGCAGAGGAGCTTGGCGTGGATTGGCAGCGCGTTCTGTCGCAAGGGTATACGCTCAATTTCCTGCATCCCAATGCGCTCAAACGGCTGCTGTGGATCAAGTACGGTTTGGCTGAAGGCAGGGATTATCTCCAGGTAGAGCATGACCTGGTAGGCGTGCCGCTGACCGGCACACAAGCGGCGGAACTGCTGCTCCTGATTCACCGGCAATGGCGAATCAGCCGAGAAGCGAATGGGTCATACCGGCTGGTACGGAAACAAGGAGGAGCGGATTGATCATAAGCCCGGAAACCATGAGGCAGGCGAGCATGGTTTCTGGGCTTTTCCTTATAGGCGTGAGGGAGACGACGCTGGAAACCATCAAATAGCGGAATGCCGTTCCATCAATGGCGGAACTCTGATGCTTGCAGATGGTCTCCGCACGGGAGGTCGGCACAAAGGAGGCACCAAGGAACTTATCGGTCTCGCATGTCTCCTTTATAATAGAGGCTGTGGTGCTCAACGTTCGGTTGCGTCTTGCCGCGCGCTGACTTGAACCGGGTCAGATCAGGGTATCAGCCTTCCACTGGTATGGCGGAAGGCAAAGCGACGCATCAAAAGGACGGGGAATCTTTAAGATTTCCCGTCCTTATTGTCATGATAACCTCTCAGAAGCACGTGAAGGTTCGGATCGACTCCAAGCTCAGCCCGGTATACGCCCAGAACCTTCCGTTCCAGCGGAAACCTGCCACCGACGTTCGTCCGACGAAGATCGGGTAAAACCAGAACTGGCTGCCGTTGTTGAGCCAGACGTAGGTATTGCGGAACAGACATCCTGCGATCGCTCCAGGATCAACGGCGAAGGTGGTTGCGAGCGGCTGCTGGGGGACGAAGCTAGGCGGCGGAGCGGTCGGCCCCATCCCTTGCTGGCCGGAAGGTCCCGGCGCACCCGGCTGCCCAGGAACGCCTATAGTCCCTGGACCTCCCGGCTGACCCGGCTGTCCGGGGAATCCAGGGAGTCCTGGAATAGTGGTAAATGACATGGCATGGTCACTCCTTCTCGATGGGCTAACACATTGTATGTAGGAGCGGAGACAAAGGAATGGGCGCGGATAAATCGACACTTTGCTTCAAAGTGATGGTGTATGCACATAGCCTGCTATCTATAATGAAACCAAGGAAAGGCAAACGGCAGCGAAAGGAGAGTAGAACCCCATGCCAGTCATACAGGTTGATCACTTGACCAAGGATTACGGCCATGGACGCGGAGTGTTCGATGTCACGCTCCAGGTGGAACGCGGAGAGGTATACGGCTTCCTCGGCCCCAACGGCGCAGGGAAAACGACGACGATCCGCCATGTCGTGGGCTTCTCCCGTCCGCAGCGTGGGAAGATAACGGTCAACGGCCTGGACAGTTGGCAGCATGCGAGCGAGATACAACGGGATCTGGGCTACCTTCCGGGAGAGATCGCCTTGCCGGATTCGATGAGCGGAACGCAATTCATCCGGATGATGGCCGAGCTGCGCCATCTGAAAAGCATGGACTACACCCATTACCTGATCGACAAGTTTCGCCTCGATCCAGCAGGCAGCCTGAAGCGAATGTCGCTCGGCATGAAGCGCAAGCTGGCGATCGTCGTTGCCTTTATGCACGATCCCGCTGTACTCGTGCTGGATGAGCCGACGAGTGGCCTGGACCCCGCCATGCAGCATGAATTTATCCAATTCATCCGGGAGGAGAAAGCAAGGGGCAAGACGATCCTGTTGTCCAGCCATATCTTCAGCGAGATCGATGCGACTTGCGACCGTATCTCGGTCATCAAGGACGGCCGCATCATCTCGACCTTCATCGCCGACGAGCTGCGCATGAAGCAGGAGAAGAACTACGTGGTGGAATTCGGCATGCTGGATGAATTTGAGCGGTTCAGCCGCGCTTCGGCAGCGTTCGCAGCACTCAGGGTCAGCTCCCTGGACAGCGTGCGGCTAAGGGCTGCAGTTGCCGTCGACAACGCCAGGATTAACGAATTCATCGCCTGGATCAGCGCGTATGAACTTAAGGATTTCACAGAGATTCCTTTCTCTCTGGAACAGTACTTTATGAAATTCTACGATCGCAATCTTCCGGTGTGAGGGGGCGCGTAAGATGGCATGCATCGAGATCAAGAATTTGACCAAGGATTACGGCCTGGGCAGAGGGATATTCGACATGAACCTGAAGATAGAGAAGGGTGAAGTGTTTGGTTTCGTGGGAACCAATGGCGCCGGCAAAACCACGACAATCCGCCATCTGATGGGCTTCCTGAAACCGCAAAGCGGGACGGTCACCATTCATGGCCGGGATTGCTGGCGCGATGCTGCGGAGGTGAAGAAGTGGGTCGGCTACCTGCCGGGAGAGATCGCTTTCCCGGACGCGGCAACAGGAATGGACTTCCTAAGGAACCAAGCAGAACTGCTGGGCCTGAAGGATATGACGTACGCAAAGCAGATCATCGAGCGCCTCCAGCTTGATCCGACGGCCAAGCTCAAACGCATGTCCAAGGGCATGAAGCAGAAGACCGCGATCGTCGCCGCGCTGATGGCAACCCCGGACATCCTCATCCTGGACGAGCCGACGACCGGCCTGGACCCGCTGATGAGGGCGGAATTTCTCCGCATCATGGAGGAGATGAAGCAGCTAGGCAAGACGATCTTCATGTCCAGCCATATGTTTGACGAGGTGGAGCAACTATGCGATTCAGTGGCGTTGATCAAGGACGGGCGGATCATCGATGTGAGAGCCACGCAAGAGATCCTAAGAAGAACGGACCGCACTTGCCAGATTGAATTCGCCTCGCAGGCGGAGTATCGGCGCTTTCTTATGGAGTCGTTGCAGGCGGCAGAGCGGGATGAGGGCCGCAACCAGGTGACGGTAACCGTACAGCAGCATGAGATCAACCGCCTCCTGAACATCCTGAAGCACTACGACATCAAACGGCTGACTCAGGTGCAATACACACTGGAAAGCTACTTCAACGACTTGTACCGCGCATCGGCGGAACAGAGGAGGGACCGGGCATGATCAATTTCACCATCTTCAAGCAAACCGTAAGAAGCAATCTGAAGCTGTGGGCGATCTTCACCTTAGCAACCAGTGTGGTGCTGGTTGTCATGATCGGCGTGTTCGAGCCGACGACGATCTCGGGCGTGACCGATCTGATCAAGGGCACCCCGCTCGCTGACATGATTCGCGACACGACTTTTATCGGCATGATGGGCTCCACCTTCTATTCCCTGCACGGCATTCTGCTTCCGGTGATTTATATCATCATGACTGCCAACGGCCTGGTCGCCCAGCAGGTTGACCGTGGCTCCATGGCTTACCTGCTATCCACGCCGACGAGGCGCGGGACGATCGTCAGAACCCAGGCTTGCTATCTAATCGCCGCGCTTGTGCTGATGTGCGCGATCATGACGGCCGTGGGCGTCATCGCCATACACGCTTTTCAAAGCGACGCAGGTGACAGTCTGTCGGAATTTCTGATGCTGAACCTGGGGCTGTGGCTCTTGATGTTCGCGACGAGCAGCATCTCCTTCTTCTTCTCCTGTCTGTTCAATCTGTCGAAGCATTCGCTTGCGCTTGGCGCAGGCATTCCGATCGCTTTCTTCCTGTTCCAACTGTTGGCTCAGGTGAGCGACAGCCTGGAGGTGTTGAAGTATTTTACGATCAATACGTTATTCCATGTGGATGCCGTCATAAGCGGCGACAGCGTCTTCATTCCGTTCCTGGCCTTGTCCGTGATTGGAATCGTCCTTTATCCGCTGGGCATGCTTGTCTTCAGGCAGAAGGATCTGCCTCTGTAACAGAAAGGCGGTGCTAAGGGATCAACTCCTTGCACCGCCTGTACTCGTTCATTCAAGATCTTGCCGGTTTCACTATAAAACCGATATCCAGGATGACGTGTCCATGCTCGTCCAGGGTCATAAACCGCTCCTCGTTGTATTTTTCGATTGGATATAATCTGCTTTCCTTTTAGAAAGGATAGATATTTTCTGGTCGCAGACTTGTAATCAGCATTTGATTTCGATATGATCAATATTTGGTTATTGCATTGGTGGGTCTTATCATGTATATTTATACAAATAATACAGATGGACTTGCATATCAAAAAGGGAGAGGTCAATATGAAGAAATTTGCAACCATACTGCTCGCAGTATTGCTGACGATCGCCATTGTCGGATGCAGCTCAAGCAACAATAACAAGGATGAAGCAGGCGCCAGCTCGGGTGTGAAGGTAATCGATATCCCGCTGACGGAAGAAGAATATGCATTCGGCGTAGACAAGAATCAACCGGAGCTCCTGGAGAAAACCAATGAATTCATCGCCAAGATCAAGGAAGACGGAACGCTCGACGAGATCCTGAACCGTTATTTCGGTGACGGAGAACCTCAAGCGGTGACTTCTGCAGAGCTGGACAGCAGCAAGGATCAACTGGTCGTGGCGACCAACGCTGCTTTTGAGCCGTTCGAATACATGGTAGGGGACAAATATTACGGCGTCGATATGGAGATCGCCGCCCTGCTCGCCGAATACCTCGGCAAGGAACTGGTCATCAGCAACATGGACTTCGATGCCGTGGTGCTGTCTGTAGGCCAAGGCAAAGCGGACATCGGCATGGCCGGTCTGACGATCAAGGAAGAACGCAAACAATATGTGGACTTCACGGACAAATACTATGACGCTGCACAGATGATCATCGTCAAGGCTTCCGATACAAGGTTCGACGAGAGCAAGACAACAGCCGATGTAGAAGCTGTGCTCGCTGGCCTGACGAAGGACAATAAGGTTGGATTCCAAACAGGTACAACAGGCCAGTTCTATGTAGAAGGCGATGAGGATTGGGGATTCGCTGGCCTGAATGTGACGGGCGTCGGCTACAAGAACGGTTCGCTGGCTGTTCAGGATATGCTCAACGGCAATCTTGATCTCGTCATCATCGACGAAGCTCCGGCGAAGTTTATCACAGCAGCATTTAACGAACTGCAATAAAGCTTAGTGCGGTGCAACACGTTGGGCCCCCTGGTCAGGGAGGCCATGCGGTAATGCCATAAGATTCGACGATACTCCGCTGAAGAGCGGAGTATCGACGCGTTTGGGAGAGTGTCATGGGAAATTTCGACAAGAAGCTGGAACGGTTCTGGGAGATCTTCATCGAGCATGATGGTTATGTCAGGGTACTGACCGGTCTGTATAACACCATCTATATCGCGGTTGCCGGACTTGCCATCGGCATACTGATCGGTACGCTGATCGCCATCATCCGGGTATCGCCCAAGTATAACCGCTTGTCCAAGTTACTGGACAGTTTATGCGTATTCTATGTCGGACTGTTCAGAGGAACGCCTATCGTCGTGCAATTGCTCGTTGCATACTATGTTATGTTGCCCGTAATCGGCGTCAATATGCCGGCGTTGACGGTGTGCGTGTTCGTCTTCGGCTTGAACAGCGCCGCCTATGTCTCGGAGATCATGCGCAGCGGCATCCTGTCCGTTGATCCCGGGCAGATGGAGGCGGGCCGGGCTCTTGGGTTGAACTACCGGGTGACGATGCTGAAGGTGGTTGTTCCGCAGGCTGTGAAGAACATCGTTCCGACGCTGGGCAATGAGTTCATCACGCTGATCAAGGAAACGTCCGTTGTCAGCTTCGTCGGCGCGGCCGACCTGTACGTGGCCTTCAACTATATCGGCTCGAACAGCTACGAATTCATGGTGCCTTATCTCGTCATGGCCTTAATCTATATTGCACTGGTGGCCATCGCTGCGCTGATCATCAGGCAATTGGAAAGGAGCCTGAGAAAAAGTGATAGACGTCATTAATCTGAGGAAGACATACGGCAAGCTGGACGTGTTAAAGGGAATCACGACCTCGATCAAACAAGGCGAGAAGATCGCGATCATCGGTCCTTCCGGAAGCGGCAAGAGCACCTTCCTTCGTTGCTTGAACCGGATGGAAGACCCGACGAGCGGCTCCATCATCTTCAACGGTCAGGATATTACCGACAGGAAGGTGGACATCAACGTTCACCGCAGACAGATGGGCATGGTGTTCCAACATTTTAACCTGTTCAACAACAAGACCGTGATCGACAATATCATGCTGGCGCCGGTCTATCTGGGCTTGCGCGATCTTCGCAGGCTGAAATGGCAGAACCGGATCATCAAGCTGCGCAATCTGTTCCGGAGCGAGAGGCAGCCGCTTCAACCGATCAACACGAGCAAGGCGCAGATCAAGGCGGAGGCAAGGGAGACGGCTCTGCGGCTGCTGAAGCGAATCGGGCTGGAGGACAAGGCCGATGTGTATCCGTCTACCCTGTCTGGCGGGCAGAAACAGAGAATCGCGATCGTTCGTGCGCTGGCGATGAATCCGAAGGTGATGCTGTTCGACGAACCGACCTCCGCACTCGATCCGGAGATGGTCGGAGAGGTGTTGGATCTGATCAAGCAACTGGCGGATGAGGGCATGACCATGGTTATCGTTACCCATGAGATGGGGTTCGCGCGGGAGGTTGCGACTCGCGTGTTGTTTATGAACGAGGGGAGCATCCTCGAGGATGACACGCCGGAACGCATCTTCACGAATCCGAAACATCCGAGAACGCAGGAGTTCCTGTCCAAAGTTCTATAAATAACAGCAAAAGTACGGTTCGCCTGAATGGATAAGGCGGACCGTACTTTTTTGGTGCAAGTGGCTCGTTATTTGGGCTGATGCTCCAACATGCATTTATCGAGGAAGCCGGCTGCGTGTTCCATGGCTTCTTCCTGCCCATCGTGCCTACATCCGGTTCCGGGTGCCTGACAAGAGCGATGAATGATCGATCAACGGTGCCTGGCCTGCACGCGGCGGAGCAGCGTGAGCGTCTCCGCATCAGAGGTTCATATTCGATGTGAAGAAAGCTTCTCCTGAAGCCGTTAAGGTAGCTTCCGGGGAAGCTTTCTTGATGGTTACAGTTTGATCTTGAATGAGCCTTTGACGCCGCTGAAAGTGGCCTTTTCGTATCGGAACTCGATCGGCTCATCGCCTGCGGGCACCTCGAACGCAACCCATCCGGTCGTCTGTCCGCCTGGTGCCAGTTCTCCCGAGCTGAGGAAGCCGTCCAACACATTCTTGAAATCCAGGATCAGATGGTTGCCCTGAATCACTCCGTTACTCAACACGATGGAGTAGTCATTCTGGCTGTAGGAATAGTCCTCGTTGCCCGTGTTGTGCAGCGTGATATTGTAGAGCAGAAATTCATAGCCGTCAGCCGCCGCCAGTTGTTCATGAATTTGCTTGGTCCGCTCCTTCTCGGTGATCGTAAACGTCACCCCGTTATATTCGAACGGCTGCTGGAGGCTGAAGACGGCATCCGATGCGGCCTGGTCCGAACCTGTCACCGATCCTGCCTCCGAAGCGGACGAGCCGCTGAACTGCTGCTTCAATGCCGCCACCTCTTGCTTGAGAGCCGCCACTTCCGCCTGCAGACTGGTGAGGTTACCAGAGCCTGACCCTGACGAACAACCTGCAAGTACAACTGTTGATACTAACCCTGCGATGACCAATTTCTTGTACAATACCTTTCCCCCCATTGATGCATGTAACTGTGGTCTGACACCGGGTGGTGTATTGGACTATCATACACTAAAATAGCCCTCTGTTGGTAATGAAATTGTGAACATTCAAGTAAAGAGGGGAGGTTTTTCATGACAAACGTTACAGTGGCCTTAAAAAGTGGTTAGGTTCGCCAAACTCTCATGCCCATCCATGCTGCGAAGTAACAGGCTAGCGCCAGGAGGATGGACAACAGCACGCTCGGCAGCAACGTCAGGCCAACCCCTTGCAGATAGGCGTAAGCGTGTTGCCCGCAGATTCCCATGAGCGGCATGCAGACTCCAGTTGCAACATATGGCCGCAGTTCCATGTAGAAACCGACTGCCTTGGACACGGAGAAGAAATTCAGCATCGTCATGACGAGCACTCCCATGCCGATGCCCAATGCGACGCCTTCGATGCCTAACCGGCTGCCGAGCAGGAAGATGGCCGCCGTCCGGCAGATGATGGAGATGATGAAGTTCCACATCGCCGTGCTGGCCCGGCCAAGACCGAGAAGAATCGCATGCAGAGGCCCCTCAAAATAAAACAGGAAGAAGAACGGCGCCAAGATCTTGATCAACTGGCCAGCTTCGGGCGCTTGATAGATCAGCGTCGCCAGCGGGGTCGCCCATTCGAACAGGATGATCGTGCTTGGCGCACCTACCAGAAGAGCGATACGCATCGCCTGCTCGATCGTGCGATGCATGAGGAGATTGTCGCGACTGGCATGCGCCTCGCTGATCGCGGGGATAAGCGCCGTCGACAGGGAATGGGTGACGAAGCCTGGCAGGAAGAGCAGGGGCAAGGCATAGCCCGTCAGCAATCCGAATTGAGCGGTTGCCGCGGATGTCACCAGGCCAGCGAGCGACAGGCTGGAGGCGACGAGGAGCGGTTGAAAGGCGCCGTATAGCGAATGGATAAATCCCTGTCCCGTCGTCGGCAGTCCGATGCGCAATAGTTCGAACAGCGTACTCTTGCCCTTGGCGAGCGCTTCGCTGATCGAAATCGTCGTCGGCAGTTTGGCACGTTCCATGCGAAAGCGGATGGACAGGATCGTCAAGCTGGTCGCCTCGCTGACAACCGACGCCGCCATCGCTCCGGCAGCGGCGTACTCGACTCCGTATGGCAACAGCCATTCCACGAGCAGCAGGATGGTGCAGATGTTGGCGATGTTCTCGAAGATGTCGGACACCGCGATCGTCTTCATCTGCTGTTTGCCGCGGAAGTAGCCTTTCAACACCGCAGAGACAGCGATGATGGGAGCGATCGGTGTCAGGGCAACCATCGCGTAATAGGCGCGCTGATCGGCAAGCAGGATGGAGGCGATATATTTCGAACAGAGCAGGGAGATCAGTGTTAGTGTGATGCTCAGCGTGCTGGTGACGATGAGAGAAACAACAAGGATTCGTTTCGTCTTAGCATGATCTTGCCGGACCTCTGCCTCAGCGACGAGCTTGGATATCGCGACGGGCAGGCCAAGCTCCGTGAGTGTGATGATAAGCGGGATGAGCGGCTGCGCCATCATCAGCAGGCCGATTCCCTCCGCACCCAACATGCGCGCCAGGAAGATGCTGCTGATGAATCCGAGCGCCCTCGTGACGAGTGCAGCGGAAGACAAGATTAAGGTTCCTTGCAGAAAACTTTGCTTTCCCATAGTCGTAAGTTTCCTCTCCACGAATTTGGCTCCTCATGATCATATGTATTCAGCTTGGCCCGCTACTATGTGAACAAGCTGTGGGAGAGGGAGTGTGGCAGATGAGCATAAGAAAAACGCCGTCACCTAGCGTGACAGCGTCTTGCATCCTTATGTCCGTCAGATTAGCCATCGGTTCGATGGGTCAATATGGTCCGCGGATGTGCGGCGCGACCTTGTCCTCATAGAAGCGTCTCAGGCGCTGGCGCTCTTCTTCACTGAAACCGGGCGTCTCCAGCGTGAGCAGGTTTTCCCGCACCTGCGCGGTATTCTTGAAGCCAGGGATGATGCAACTGACTTCAGGCGATTCCAGAATCCAGCGCTGCGCTGCCCGCGCCATCGTGCCGCGTCCTTCTGCGATCCAGCGCAATTCGTCGGCCAGCTCGACGCCCAGCTCGAAGGGCAGGCCGGCGAATGTCTCACCGACATTGAAGCTCTCCCCGTTGCGGTTAAAGTTGCGGTGGTCATCCGGCTCAAACTTTGATTCCTTCGTGAATTTGCCGGTCAATAGGCCGCTTGCCAACGGGAGTCGGACGAGGATGCCAACCCCTCGCGCATGCGCTTCCGGGAACAATTGCTCCAGCGGCTTCTGCCGGAACAGGTTGAAGATGACCTGCAGCGCTTGCACTCCCGGGTATCGCAGGCAGATCAAGCCTTCTTCCACGCTCTCCACACTGACGCCATAAGCACGAATCTTGCCCTCGGCTTTCAGTTTGTCCAACACTTCAAACACTTGTCCATCCTCGAGGATTTTCGTAGCCGGGCAATGAACCTGATACAGGTCGATGGTCTCCCGCTGAAGATTGCGCAAGCTGTCTTCGCAATAGGCGCGGACCTGGGCCTCCGAGTAGTTGGCGGGGTCATGAATATCGCCTCTGCGGCAGAACTTCGTGGCGATATGGATGCGATCTTCTTTGCCGCGGGTCGCCTTGGCCAGCAGCCGCTCGCTGTGTCCATCGCCGTAAACATCCGCTGTGTCGAAGAAGTTCACCCCTGCGTCGATGGCCTCTTCCAGGGCACGGAGAGATTCAGCATCGTCGGTTCTGCCCCAGGAACCGCCGATTGCCCACGTTCCGAAGCTGATCTCGCTTACTTGCAGACCGGTGTTGCCAAGCGGTCTATACTTCATCGCTATGTACCTCCTTCAGATGTTCGTCCACCGCCAGCCTTCTGCTGCGAATGTTGCAGTTGACTCGGATATGATCCCGATGTGGCGGATGAATTGGCTTGCTTCTCTCATCATATTACAAGAAGGCGGGCCGAGTCGATAGCACTCTTGATTCGCACGCAATGCATTGAAGGCGATGCTGGGCTTGTCCCGGCATCGCCTTCGTCCATCTTGTCCGAGTATCACGATCTTCATGTTGCTGGCAAGCGCTCCTCGCGCTCTCGGATCATTGCCGCCTGACCGCGCTCTTATCGCAATCTCCAGGGTGCGGTCACTATGCATGATGGATCATTGATTAACGTCATTAATACTCCGTGTTGTTGTATTCGGTTATGTGCTGTACGCCATACCATTTGCGTCCGACATTGGAATAGAGCGTATTGGTCATCTTCACGGTGCTGGTGCTGCTGTCCGTTCTGAAGATGGCTTCTTTCATGTTGGCGATATCGCAACTGTCGATGTTGACATGGATGGTAAATGTCGAACCGCCAAGTTGGCGGATGAGCTTGCCGCCGTTGCGTGCGACGAAGTTGTACAGGTTGAAGGTGCTGGCCGCATTGATCTGGAAGATCTTATCCGCCGCATCGTAAGCCGCGCCTCCGTTCAATGTTACGGTGCCGGACGACTTGATCGTCAACGCATCCTCGCCTACATCCAGCCAGACGATATTCTGCAAGTTCACATTTCCATAAGTGTGAATGCCGTCGGCCGCAGGCGCGCCGAGCACAACGTTCTTCAGGGTAGCGCCGTTCTCCAGGCGGAAGACGGGTTTCTGGTTCTCGCTTTGGCTGCCGTCACCGAGGCTTGGGCCCGCGATGTATACCCGTCCCTGGCCATCAAAAGTCTGACCCGGTCCGACAACGATCGTGGAATTGACCGTGATCGGGCTTGGTGAAACGTTGATCAGCGTCCATTGTTGATTCGCGCCATCGAGATCCGTCCATTGGACGACATTGGCGCCGTTGGCAGTGGACCACTGGTACACTTCCAGCACTTTGCCGCTGTGCCGGTTCTTCAGTTGAACGTAACCGCCGCTGTCTTCCAGCTTCCAGTGTTGATTATAGCCGTTGAGATTCTGCCATTGTACGACGTTGCCGCCATCTGCGGTGGACCAAGCGTATACCTCGAGGGCGCGGCCGCTGTTGGCGTTGATGATCTGGTAATAACCATTGCCTACACTAACGAATCGCCACAGTTGGTTGTCGCCGCCGTGATCCGTCCACTGGACGACGTTGCCGCCATTCGCGTGCGACCATTCATACACCTCGAGCGCTTTGCCGCTGTGCCGGTTGATGATCTTGTACAGCCCATGATGGATGGCCGAGGCTGCTTCCGCCTCCTGTGGCGGGACGATGGGCAGGAGTGCTACGAACATGGCGAAGATCGCGAGTAGCACAAGATTTTTCTTCATTAATGATTCCTCCTTTAACTTTTTACTAATGGTTCGTGTGGTTTGTGCTGGGGTTGGATGGACTAAACTTCTGACCTCCTTTCATACTAAATTATGGAAATATTACCATATATGGACATGTTGGTGTATGGAATATGGAAAAGATCGGAAATGATGATTATTTATGTGAGATGATGATTATCCGGATCGCTTCTTGTCGATGTTTGGGGATTCCGGATGATCGTCACTGAACGTACAAGTTGTCACGATACCGAAACTTGGATACGATAGTAACTGATTGAGCGCGACCTACCATCAAGAGGAGTCGCGACCATGCACCAGAAACTGGAGGAGCTGCCAACAGGATGTATAACTATAAGATGTTGATTCAGTATGACGGAGGCAGATATAAGGGCTGGCAGAGGCTGGGCGGCGGTGAACAAACGATCCAGGGGAAGCTTGAGCAGATTCTCACGGAAGCGACCGGTTATCCGGTGGAGGTCATCGGCTCGGGACGCACAGATGCGGGAGTGCATGCGCTTGGCCAGACGGCTAATGTCAAGTTGAAGGAGCCGTGGAGCGAGACGAAGCTGCGCAATGTGCTCAATCATCACCTGCCGCCGGATATCTGCGTGTTAAGTGTGGAGCAAGTGAACGAAAATTTCCATGCGCGATTCGATGCGAAGGAGAAAACGTATCTGTACAAGATCTGGAATGAGGATCACAGCCATCCGTTTATGCGGAAATACAGCATGCATGTGAAGAAAAAGCTGGATATCGCGGAGATGAGACGTGCGGCGCGGCATTTCCTCGGGGAGCATGACTTCACCGCCTATTCCAACGCGAAGGCGAACAAGAAGAAAGCGGTCCGGACGATTTATTCGCTCGACATCGAAGCGCATGGCGGGTTCATCGATATTCGCGTGCGCGGCAACGGCTTCCTGTACAATATGGTGCGCAAGATCGTCGGCACCTTGATCGAGGTTGGCATGGGAGAGAAACGGGCGGAGGACGTGCCGGCGATCATCGCCAGCCGGGATCGGGCGCTGACAGGTCGCATGGCGGAGGCATATGGGTTGTATCTGGAGAAGATCGGATATTAAATGAGAAACGTCTCTCATCGCAGCGCCGTAAGCAGCGAGGCGAATGAGAGACGTTCGTTTATGCGCTTCTGATTCTGAGTTGGTTGACATGCATCTGAGTCGCCAGAGAGTCAGGGGACTAGCTTCACCTGCGCGTAAGCTTGACCAGGGCGACGAGGCACTCGACGATAATCCCCGCTCCGATGCCGCAGGCTGACAGCATCAGGAAGGAGAGGAAGCTGACCAGATCTTCCCATCCGGTGTTGTTGCTGGCATTGATCATCATGAGCATCAGGCCGCAGGCGATCCCGAGAGTTGAGCCGAGCCATATCCAGCGTGCGCCGAGATAACCTGCCAGGTTGACGATGCCTGCGATGATCCCGGCCAGCAGCATGAGCCGCAGCATCATGACGATCTCCAAGGAAGAACCCAGGACGATGTAGCGATTGAGAACCAAACATCCCCACACGACGATCAGATAGGCGATTCCCCAGTACAGCCAGCGGAAATCGCGCTTCTGCGGCAGAAACCCAAGCATCTGGCTCACCTCTTGTTTAATCATCTAACCTTCAAACCATCAGACGTTGATGAGCAGCGAATAGTTACAAGCATGCTTGCTGCTGCAGCCCATGATGGCCACGTTATGCGGAGGGCATAACTGCGCAGCCTGACCGTTTGCCGCGCAGACATGCAGGCGGCTACGAACGAGGCACGCTAATCCGGTGGCGGAAGTCCCCAAGAGGTGGTTCTGGCGATCATGGCCGGGCTTGTACGATTATTTCAGGGTTGCACCTTGGGCGTTCAGACGGTGGGCAGCATGCATCGTTGGGCCGACGAATCGGTTCAGCGGGAATCCGCTGCCGATGGCGCTGGTGATGAATGCCTTCGCGGCAGCCACCGCTTCCGGTACAGACAGTCCGCGGGCGATCTCCGCCGTGATCGCGGCAGAGTAGGTGCAGCCCGCACCGTGCGTATACGTGGTGGAGATCTTCGGGGCTTCGAACAGTTGGAATTGTTGTCCGTCATACAGCAGGTCGACTGCCGTGGATGCTTGCTCCAGCTTGCTGCCGCCTTTGATGAGCACATAGCGAGCGCCGCGCTCATGGATGCGAACCGCAGCTTCCTTCATATCCTCAACCGTGCGAAGCGGTTGCGTGCCAGCAAGCTGGGACGCCTCGAACAGATTCGGCGTCACAAGCAGGCAGATCGGCACGAGCAGATCGCGGATCGCCGCCGCTGCTTCCGGTTGCAACAGCTCGTCCGTACCCTTGCAGACCATAACCGGGTCGATGACGAGTCTCTCCTGCCCTTTCAAGCGGCTTGCGACCAGCTCGATGGTTTCCGCCGGACCGAGCATCCCCGTCTTCACCGCATCCGGTCCAACGCCGTCCAGTACCGTCTTCAATTGCGATTCGACGACATCAAGCGGCACGTTGAAGATATGATGCGACCAGTTGTTGTCCGGATCCATCGTTACGATCGTGGTGAGCGCCGTCATCCCGTAGACGCCGCGTTCCTCGAATGTCTTCAGATCGGCTTGTATCCCGGCTCCGCCGCTGGTGTCCGAGCCGGCTACCGTCAATACTTTCTTCATGGTTTCTTCACTCCTCGAATGATCATTAGCCGTAAATAGCGAGTATAACCTGCACGTCTTGCGTGTACAGGGGAAATTGATGTAATCGTATAGGATGAATGGATCGTTGTCAATCAAGTTCATTTTACTAATCGATACAGGTTCATTCCACTGGTTGGCGGCGGTCTTGTTCCATTATAACGCAGTTGTTGTGAAATGCGATATACAACAAGCATGCACCAAGTATGGGGCATCTGTGCTACAATGACGTTGTATGTTGATCAAGCGTCTGCTTTCCGATCGCATCGAGCGGAAGGCCGATAGATGGAGGACAATCATGAATTCGAGGGAAAAGAATGAGCTGCTGCTGAAGCTCATGGTGGTGCTGGTGCGAGATCGCAAGGCGATGCAGGGCCGCATCCGCAGCGTAGGATATACGCGCGAGTACGGGGAATTGCCGCCAGACCTCGGGGTCTATACGCTGGGCAAGCTGCAAGAGGATGAGCTCATCCGGCTCGCAGACAGCATCCAGATCAGGAAGACGAAGCCGCTCGGAGCGAAGAGCGATATCTATATGAATGACGTTGGCTATGTGATCTACAACTTTACGCAGGATCAACCGGCGATCATCGATGGGGTCACTCGCGAGGGAATGGCGGAGGTGTGCCGGCAGGCGAATGTATCTCATGAACTGTTGGATCAGCGAATTCGTGAATATGCGGAATTGCGCAGAAGCGGTGCTGCAGGTGACACGATTGCGATGACGGATGAGGCTTCGCCATTCCGGCAGGACAGAGAGTGGATGGCGCCGATCATCCGATATTACATGTTCGAAGGATCGGAGTCCGGTCCATCGATGTTCCCAGCAGAATGTGCGTTCGGCTATACGGACCCGCTGAACACGAACACCTGGATCATCTATGAGCCGGAGGAAGTGATCGATGCCATCTGGGACAAACTGGCCGTATCGGTGATCGAAGGCGATGTTGATGAAGCGGATCAAGCCGCGGACCTGGCCCCTGATGTGTGGTCTGAGTGGTTCGGTTACAAGGGCAAGGCTAAGCTTAGGATCAGTGTCCACTGATCTTCTCTGATCAGTGAATCTCAGGGCCGACTGAGAGAGAAAAGGGACATCCTGGTGGAAGCGCCCTTCCTGGCGGACAGGTCTTGCCTGTTTCCAAGAAGGGGCAGCTCAACCGGGCTGTCCCTTTAGATGTTACATGGCCTGAATTATGGCTCGGTTTGATCTTCATCGAGCTCGGCTTGCTGGAATACCTCTGCCTCCTCTTCGGCAGAGAGGTTGGCTTCGTCTTGGCCAGGCACCGGCAGTTTGTTCAGCTCCGTCGTCTGAACCTCTGCCTTCGTAGCCTGTTGCTTCTCATCAGTCATATCTCTGTTGCCTCCTTCCGGGTTTATGCTCGTTGGTCAGATGCAGACACAGGTATATTCCCACAACGGAGGCAAGATTATGTATGTCTAGATGAGCGCAGTATTCTCGCGAATCGATTCGATGAACCGCTTCGTGTCGCGCATCTCCTCAGGCGGAGCTTCTTCCATGATGATATGGACGTGCGGTTTGTATTCGTTCAGCAGCTTCATGTACAGTCCGTAGTTCATCGCGCCTTGTCCAGCCGGTACGGTTACGATCCTGCCATCTTCCCCGCGGATACGATCCTTCGCGTGTGCCGCGACGACCCGATCCCCCAGCAGTTGGAAGGCCTCTTCAATCACCTCGTCCTGACGGTCGAAGTTGCTTTCGTTCAGCAGGTTGCCGGGATCAAGGACAACGCCAATCATGGAGGAAGGCACCTCATCGAGCATGCGGCGCAGTTCCCGCGCGGTACCGATCAGGTGTCCGTTCGCCGCTTCCAGTCCGACGTACACTCCCCAACGCTCCGCTTCTTCAACCAGCTCTTCCAGCACATGCTTCATCGTCTTCCAGTCCTCTTCGGTATGTCCATCCGGATAATGTCCGGTCTCGGCAGCTACAACCGGGCATCCGAAGTAACGGGCATGGCGCAGTAATTCCTTAAATCGTTCGGTATTGATCTTGCGTTGTTCCGGGTCGCGTTCGAACAGCCTGATGTAGCAGCCGAGCACGGAGATGGACACGCCTTGGCGGGCGAAGGTTTCTCCGATATGCATCGCGAGACCCGGCGACAGCTTCCCCGGCTTGGTGAAATCGATGCCGCTGATCGCTTTCCAGAGGGCCAACTGCACATGGGTGAAGCCCCTCTCCGCGACTTGTGCGGCCAATTGATGAACAGGCTGTTGCCCGAACAGATGGGCCAGGACGCCTACTGACATGACAAGATCCTCTCCTTCGTGAATGTTGGTCGGATATATGGTTATGCTCCCCATTATTATAACGAACATCACAGGATATGCCTATGGAGGAAGTCAGACAGGCAGTTCCACGCCTGCCTGAGAAGCAGGATTACAATGGTGGTTCATCAGCATCCTCCATATGTGGACATCCATTCCCACACTGCAGCCGCAGTTCTCCTCACCAGTTTACATAGGCTTCATGTCTTGGCTGATCTGCCTTCCCCATACACCGCCCAAATGCTTGCGGCATAGTTGCCTAGATAGGCGATGATACATAGGATATAGCGAACAACGACGGGAGAGGAGATGCAACGTGTATCAGTATCAGACATATCGCTGGCAGCATCCGGCTCACCGCGGCGGAATGTGGCAAGAAGGGTCCAGTGTGCCGTATGTGCATCCTTATGTCGCGTACCCATATACTTCCTATTCGTACAGCTTCACGCAGGGATATGACAGTTCCCATAGCGGCTCTGGCGGATATCCCGCTCGTCAAGAAGCTGAATGGCGGCCCGAGGTGAGGCCGGACTATGGCCCGAATCCTTATGTAGTCGATATCGAACAGGCGGTTGAGGAGAATCCATTTTTCCGCAGAGCCTTGTGGACCGGACCGCATATGCAGGTCGTGTTGATGAGCCTTCGTCCGGGTGAAGACATCGGCGTCGAGATGCATCCGAATGTAGATCAATTTATCCGGATCGAGGACGGGGATGGACTGGTCCAGATGGGCCCAAGCCGTGACCGCCTGGACTATCAGCGCAGAGTGGAAGACGGATATTCGATCATGATCCCGGCGGGGACCTGGCATAATCTGACGAACATCGGCAACGAACCGCTCAAGCTGTATACGATCTATGCACCGCCTGAGCATCCGCATGGAACCGTGCATCGGACGAAGGAGGAGGCGATGGCGGGGGAGTGACTATAGCATGAACATCAAGTACTGTTAGATATTGAAATTGAATCTGGTGAATGCATGAGGACTATTGATGTGAATGCATGGAAAACTTTCTATGATAAGACTTCTGTATGGATCTGCATTGGAAGTCCATTGTACGAGAAGGATGATTTTTCAGTAGAATTTGCTACGAATACTATTGTAGTACTTAGAAATAATAAATTAACGTCAATATGGTTAAAACCTGATTTTATTTAAGCAAGCGACCTTGGGGGCTGCAATCCCCAAGGCCTTTCTTTTACCCCCACACAGTGCCGAATGAAGTAGGCGGCTGAATCATCAGGAACATAGTCCTCATCTCTCCAATATGACACTCCTCTAAAATGTTTGTACGCACATAATTATATGGTCAGATACCACCATCATTGACCTGTTTTTCTTATCGTTAGAAAATAAAGGATGTGCATATTTATTGAAAGTACTAGAAATTGAGTTCCCGTTATACTATGAGCAACTTGATAAAGATAATGGAAACATGGACGTCTTTGTTACACTTGAGGATGGTATGACTTACACAATGACCGTATCAACACCTAGCAATTATTATTGGTATAAGGATAAGGAAGAAATAGATTTCATTCCAGCATATCCTCCTGATATTATTATTGAAAGGACATTAAATAAGGAGACTGTAAGGAAGGCATTCGAGACCTTTGTTGAGGATAATGCTTATTGGTGAAAACTGTACTTTCTTGCAGGAAAGCAAGACGGGGTATTTGATATCAAGCAGATGAATAAAATGATTGAAGATATCAAACGAAATAAAGAGGAGATATTTGGGTCAGATAAAAGATACATCTAGACCTAAGGAATGCGAGGGGTTTATGGGTAACCTAGTGAGCGTACATGTCTATCGAAATAATAAAGATGAAATCATTTGTATACCGCATGTGCTTGATGAAGATGGAATCCTCAGGAATGTGAATATGCCCCAAATTACTAGTGTGATTATGGGGGAATCCGATATTGGTAACAAGGTACTAACTTCTATTAAGGATTGTATAGGCAAAAGATTTAACAAAGAGGAGTTACAAATTCCAGTTTATGAGAAGGCTAGTGGCAAAAAATGGGGCGCTTTTTTAAGGATTCAATATGCGTAATTATCGAGATGTCCTCAAATGGCTATATGATCTATTCAACGACCAAAAATAATAAGTATAAAAGCTTTGAGGATTTTCAAATCGTGCGTCAGCTCCCTTTAGATTCATCAAGTAAAGTTATTGGTATTGAAGTGCTTAATGCTTTTAATCACTGTTTGTAGTCTGGGACACGGCATCAAGCGGAATTATTTATCCGCGAGATGTTAAGTTGAAAGGAGCAGTTCCTATTGATTTTCTGAAGTAGGCGATTGGATGAAAGAAGAATTGAAGGCATTGTGCGTAAAGAAGTATTATCTCGATTTAGAAATATACGAGGTCGCATCCTCATGAATAATGCTTCCAATACATGTGCAATTGAACAGCATTTGTCCGTTGCTAGTGTACTTTTTGAGTAGTCTAGTTGAACTATCGAATGAAATTTTGAAGTTCTTAGTTAAGTGTTAAGATAAAGGTGTGATCGTCTGAAGAAAGGAGCTTGTGTACCCATGTCGCCGTTCACGATGAAGGTAATTGAGATCATCCAGGCCATCCCGCCTGGCTCGGTGACGACATATGGTCGAATCGCAGAGATGGCCGGAAACCGCCGGGGAGCGAGACAAGTGGTACGCATCTTGCATACGCACACCAGGAAATACAATCTTCCGTGGTTCCGAATCGTGAACAGCAAAGGCGAGGTTGCGTTCCAGGATGTGATCTCCCGGCAGGAGCAGATCGCCTGTCTCCGGGAAGATGGTGTCGAAGTGGATGATCACGGGAGAGTTGATCTGGGGAAATATCTGTGGCAGGCGGATATACCGCATTACTCCTGACTGTTTGTTGAATATGGAGGCAGTGTGCTGATGATGGTTGGTACACTGCTTTTTCTTATGGAGAGAACATTTATTCGCTGACAACATGTTGTCAGATGGAGTTGCGATAATGGGTAGATAGAAGCATGGCTGGTTGTGGTGCGATATGGGGGGGTTCAAAATGCATGATGATAAAATCTATGTTGCAATCACCGGAACCAAGCACTGCTATGGCACGGACTTACTGAAGCCTGGCCAGCTCGTTCATCTGAAGAAGGACCCGGACAATATACACGATCAGGAAGCGATTCGTGCGATCATCACGCCTATTGGCACGATTGGTTATGTGGCGAATAGCACGCATACGGTACCGAAGGGTTGCTGGAGCGCGGGGCGAATCTACGACAAGTTTGAGGAGACAACAACGGGAATCGTGCGTTTTGTGGTGAAAGATCTGGCGATCGTGGAAGTCATTCCTGATATGCATGAGATTTATATGGTTTACAAGAAGGGGGATCATCCTCTCATTTTTCCTGAATGAATAGGCAGGGTGAACTAGGTCTTGTGTGGAATATTGGAAGGGTTGGGAGTGTGTTGATTTGCAAACTGGGATGGAGGGATTCCCGCATGACAGAGAGATTGATCCGGTTATTGTCGATGTTGCTTGCCATACAAGCCAAGCCAGGCATCACAGCGAAGGAGCTGGCAGACCGATTCGAAACGACGGAGCGAACGATCTACCGTGACCTGCAGTTGCTGGATGCAGTGGCGCCCATCGTGAGGGGCGAATACGGCAGAGGCTACCGATTCGAGGGCAACTTCGCGATGTATCCGCTGAACTTTACCGAGCAAGAGGAGCTGGTGTTCACCGTCCTGCCTTCCGTCATAGACCAGAGCAAGCTGCCTCCAGGGTTCGAAACCGCCTATGATAAGGTGATGGCTGCCCATGTGAAAGAGACTCGTAAACGATATGAGACGCTTGAGGCGATTGCAGGCATCATCCAGATGGGTACGCCAGCTTATCGTGAGGAGGACAGCGGGAATTTCCTCCTGCCGATCATGCAGGCGATCATCGAGCAGAAGACGATCCGCAGTGTGTACTATACGCAGATGCGTAACGAGGAGACGGAGCGGGAGATCGATCCGTACTATCTCGTGCCGCGCGATCAGCGATTCTACCTGATTGGCTATTGCCACCTGAAGCAGGAGGTGCGGACTTTCCGGATCAGCCGCTTCCGTGAAGTCGAGAAGACGGCTCGCAGTTTCGATAAGAGCGGCTTCGATCTGGCGCAGTACATGAGGCACTGCTGGTCGATTCGCCGCGGCGATGAGCTGATCAAGTTCAAGATCCGCTTCGCTCCGAATGTTGCAAGATACATCAAGGAAGAGGAAATGTTCGTGCGACCGAAGCTGACCGACCTGCCAGATGGCAGCTTGCTCTTCGAAGCGACGGTGAACCATGAGCAGGAGTTCATGGAATGGGTCATCAAGTACGGTCCGTCGGCGGAGATCCTTGAGCCAGTTGAGGTGCGCGAGCGGTTCAAGCAGCGGCTGCAACAGTGGCTTACGTTGTATGGGTGAGAGACGGTAGTCCGCATTATGAGGAAATTCGCCCTAACACGGATTAGTAAAATATGGAGATCTGTGTTAGACGGTGATAAAATAATAAGGCGCAAGATTGAGGTTATATGGTATTGCAGGTGGTGCAGAAAAAGAAATAAACCGCCTTCGTCCTTAGTATGATGAGGCGGTTTCCTTCCGTGCTTATTTTACCTGTGAGCTAGCCCCTCTATCGGGTGAACCTTGCGAGGCTCGGATGTAGCAGCATCCGGGTCTTATTCTTCCCGAGGAGCTTCTGTTACATACATTGGTAGCATATTGGATGGAATTATAAACAACGTTAGCCGGAGACAGTCACTATTCGGTCTGGGAGGTATGAAGGTTGATCAAAATCTATAACAACCCCAAGGGGGAGGCGTATCGCCGATTGTTGGACGTTGCCGCTTCTCACTGTTCAAGCTTCGTTCTGGTTGAGCGCTGGCAGCTCAAGCGAGATACAGCCGTCCAGTCGGTGTTTGAGAAACTTAAACCCCATCTGTTGAAGAAAATCGGAACCTCCGAGTCTGGGGAGCATCGCAAATTAAACATCGCCTATACGCAGGATGCCTGGTTATATTTTTATGATTGCAACCCTCAATCGATAGAGATTCTGAAATCAAGCGCAGACTCCTTGCTCGATTGGCAACATCCCAACTTGCCAGAGGATCTGAGCTTCCTCGATCATGACGGGAATGAATGGCTTGTGAACATCGCCCATGAAGAAATGATGCATCTGCGCATCTCCGAAGAGATGGCGGAGCGATTGTCCCGCGAGATCCAAGGGCTCTTCCTGAAAGGGCGATTCAACCAGGACCTGGATCGGTTGCTTGAAGATGCGGTCAGACATCAGGCTGGGCAACTCGAGATTACTGGTTACGGCATTCGTGAACTTCCCGAACGATTGTTTGATGTCCACAGCCTCAAGTCTCTGAGTATCTTCGAACAGGATGTTGACCATCTGCCCGAGCGGTTGTTTGAGCTGACTGGGTTGGAGAAGCTCATCGTCTGGACTGCCAATCTGCACAACCTTCCAAGCGCCATCAAGAATCTGCAGCAGTTGAGGCACCTCACGATCTACTGCGGTTGTTACAACCGTGCTCCGGAGCACGGGAGCATCATCAAGCAGGAGGATGTCAGCTTCAATCGCTTGCCTCCCGAGATCGGGAAACTCCACAACCTCGAGGTGCTGGATATCCAATATACCGCTCTGCGGGATCTTCCGGATACGTTCAAGAACTTGAGGAATCTTCGTTCTCTGATCCTCAGGCGCAATCTGTTCGAATCCAAACCTAGGGTATTGGAAGAGATGAAACATGTCCATGTCATATTGGATTGATGATATAGGCTGTAACGATACACCCTAACGCCCACAAGCGAATGACTAACAGGCGTTAGTTCTGGGTTGTGTTTGCTACAAATAGATGTGTATGGATGAGAAATGTCAAATAAGAAGGTACGAACGGCGATGGATGTCGAAAATCGGTGATCTATGTTATTAAATAGACAGGTGACCCATGATACAATAACGGCTATGATAGGATAATATTACGCATCGAACAAAACGAACAAAACATAGCGGAGGGGTCATCCTATGTCGATATATAAACCGCAGAAGATCGCCGCAATCACGGCGGAAACGGGAGAGAACAAAGCGCGTTACCCGATTGTAACGGTGCTGGTGCTGGGATTTCTGGCTGGTGCTTACATCGCCTTGGGCTTCCTGTTGGATATACGCGTCATTGCCAGCGCACCGACGGAATGGGGCAGTATCGCCGGCTTCATCGGCGCTGCAGTGTTCCCGATCGGCCTCATCCTCGTGTTGCTGGCGGGCGGCGAACTGGCGACGGGCAACATGATGGCCGTCAGCCTCGCCCGCATCACGAGGCGCATCACGACCGGAGAGTGGTTGAAGAATCTGGCGTTGGTGACACTTGGCAACTTCGTTGGCGCCTTGTTTGTCGCATACATGTTCGGGCATGTCGTCGGCTTAACCGCAGATGGCCCTTATCTAGAGAAGCTGGTTGCGATGGCCGGACACAAGCTGGAGGACGGTTTCCTCGAAGCTTTCGTTTCCGGCATCGGCTGCAACTGGCTGGTCGCCTTGGCGGTGTGGCTGTGCTACGCCTCCGATTCGATGAGCGGGAAGATTCTCGGCATCTGGTTCCCGACGATGGCTTTCGTCGCGATTGGTTTCCAGCACGTGGTTGCCAACATGTTCCTCATCCCTGCTGCGATCTTCGAAGGGTACTACAGTTGGGGTGATTACTTCGCCAACTTCGTCCCTGTCTGGCTGGGCAATCTGACCGGGGGTGCGATATTCGTCGGCTGCGCTTACTACATCGCCTATCTGCGAGACACATCCGCGCGTGCCAGTGTCCATAAGGTTCATCAGGAAGCCGTACAACATCAGGAACCGGTCCAGGGGAAGCCTGCGGCCGTGAACAGTGACATACAGGCAAGGATGTAAGCTGGAGGTTGGTTAAAGATTCAAGTGGTTTGGGAAACGTTTCGGGATTTCCTGCTTGGCGCATTTCCTTATGTCGTCAAACAATCCGCAGCTTGAGAGGATCATTAGCATGGATCGGCGTAAATGGTCCAACGGTTCAGACTTCGAGTGCGTTCGATAGAACGGAACTGCGGGCTAGTGGCAAGTTCCACTAACCAGACTGAGGTATGTGGTAGACCAAGCGTGAATAAGTTCCCCTGAGGAGCGCGGCGGCGTAGCCTTCAGGGGTTATTTTTTGGCACGCGTTTCGGTGAGGAAGTCAGACCCGAGAGCCGAAGATATCGTGTCTCAGTGCGTATTGTAGCGGAAGTTTGACCTGAGAGCGGATAAAATCGTGTTTCAGCGCGTACCGTCGCGGAAGTTTCGCCCGAGAGCGGATAAAATCGTGTCTCAGGGCGTACCGTCGCGGAAGTTTCGCTTGAGAGCGGAAAATATCGTGTTACAGCGCGTACCGTAGTGGAAGTTTCGCCCGAGAGTCGAAGATATCGTGTTTCAGCGCGTATCGGGGTGGAAGTTTCGCCCGAGAGCGGAAAATATCGTGTTTCAGCGCGTACCGTAGTGGAAGTTTCGCTCGAGAGCGGATAAAATCGTGTCTCAGTGCGTATTGTAGCGGAAGTTTGACCTGAGAGCGGAAAATATCGTGTCTCAGCGCGTACCGTAGGGGAAGTTTTGCTTGAGAGCGGAAAATATCGTGTCTCAGCGTGTACAGCTAGCAGGGGGGCCACACGTCCGCCAGTCGGTCGAGCAAGTGATAACCATAGCTCTGATGAACATCAACCGATGGCAGTCCGCAGCAGATTAATGGTACTATAGGGGATAGGAAAATTTGGACTAAGTAACTGGGAGGAAACGAAATGCCACCTATTGTCAAAGCATTGTTGCCGGTTGTGGTTGTAGTCGTACTGATCATCATCGCTTTTAATGTACATGTGCTGCTCGGAATAGGTCTGATCGTAGCGATCGTTGGCTGGGGCGTATATGCCAATCGGGCGATCGTCTTCGCAACGCGCGGAAACTTGGCATTCAGCCGCGGAGATGAGGATGCGGCGCTAGCATATATGGAGAAAGCCTACCGGACGAAGCGGGCCATGCCGCAGCACTTAAGCGGATACGCCTTCCTGCTGAACAGGAAGGGCAAGCCGGAGGAAGCGGAGCGAATCCTCGAGGAAGTCCTGGCTAAGCAACTGCCTGATCCGGTTCGCATCCAAGTCAGTGTAAATCTCGCCACCGCATACTATCTGCAAGGCAAGAAGGAAGAAGCGTGCGAACTGTTGGAGAAGTTCTATCCGGAGTTCAAGAACACGCAACTGTATGGCACGCTGGGGTACTACAAGCTGCTGCGCGGCGAGAATCTGGAGGACGTGCTGGCCTTCAACCTCGAAGCCTACGAATATAACAGCGACGATCTGACGATACTGGACAACCTCGCGCAGAACTACTATTTCCTCGGCCGTCTGGAAGAAGCGCGGGAAATGTACGAGAAGGTGATGGACAAGCAGCCGAAGAGCGCGGACCCGTACTATTTCTATGCGTTGACGCTGCAGAAACTGGGCAGAGAAGACGAAGCCCGCGAGCAGATCGAGAAAGCTCTGCACCGCGACCTAGCCCTCGTCTCGCCGCTTACCAAGGATGAGATTCGGGAACTGGCGAAGCAGCTTGGCGTGGATGGACAAGTTGATTCCGACAGTTAGATCGTGAGGTCAGGACTTCAAGTTTCGCGGCCACGTTATTTAACGTCGTTAACCGAATAGACATTTCATCTCTCACTAGCTGATGGTAGTTCATGAGGATTGGAGCAGTGATGGCTGATGATACGTCGCTTTTTTCGTTTTTATGCGCCTTACAAGGGCTTGTTTCTGCTGGATTTCAGTTGTGCGATCATCGCGGGTCTGTTGGAGCTGGCGTTCCCGATCGCGGTGAATGTGTTTATCGATGACCTCTTGCCAAGCAGCGAATGGAGCTTCATCATCTGGGCTTCGCTCGGCCTGCTTGCGCTGTACATACTCAACACGGTACTCATGTATATCGTCACCTACTGGGGGCATATGCTCGGCATCAACATCGAAACGGACATGCGGCGCCAGTTGTTCTCCCATATCCAGAAGCTGAGCTTCCGCTTCTTCGATAACACGAAGACGGGGCATCTGATCGGACGCCTGACGAACGATATGAATATGATCGGCGAGATGGCGCATCACGGGCCGGAGGATCTTTTTATCGCCGTGATGACGCTGGTGGGCGCTTTTGTCTTGATGCTGGTCATCAACTGGAAGCTGGCGATCCTGACGTTCGTGATCGTGCCGCTCATCATCTGGGTCGTTGTTTACTTCAATCAGAAAATGACGGCCGCCATCCATCAACTGTATCAGGATATAGGAGATTTTAACGCGCGAGTGGAAGACAACGTGGGCGGTATCCGCGTCGTCAAGGCGTTCTCCAACGAGGCATATGAGGAGAAGAAGTTTGCGGAGAACAACAGCCGTTTCCGTCAGACGAAGCTGAGATCATACAATCTGATCGCGAAGAACAGCTCGATCAGCTATATGATGATGCGGTTCGTAACGCTGTTCGTCATGGTGTGCGGCACCTGGTTCGTTATTCAGGGTGAGCTAACGTACGGTGAATTTGCCGGTTTCCTGCTGTTGACGAATGTATTCTTCCGGCCGATCGAGAAGATCAACGCGATCGTCGAGAGTTACCCGCAAGGGTTCGCTGGGTTCAAGCGGTTCGTGGAGTTGATGGATACGGCTCCGGACGTGGCGGATGCGCCGGATGCGGTGGAGTTGAAGGAGTTCCGCGAAGATATCGTCTACGATGGCGTGTCGTTCAGCTATGAAGGGGAGCGGCAGATTCTGCGCGACATTCATCTCGTCATCCGCAAGGGCGAGACGGTGGCGTTCGTCGGGCCGTCGGGAGCAGGCAAGACAACGATCTGCAGCCTGTTGCCTCGATTCTATGACGTGGACAGCGGGGAGATTCGCATCGACGGCATCGATATTCGTCGCTACACGCAGGAATCGTTGCGCAAGCAGATCGGCATCGTCCAGCAGGATGTGTTCCTGTTCAATGGGACGATCCGCGAGAACATCATGTATGGCAAGCTGGATGCCACGGAGGAAGAGGTGTGGGAAGCTGCCAGAAGGGCCAAGCTGGAGGAGATGATCCTGGCGCAGCCTGATGGCCTGGATACGGTCATCGGCGAGCGCGGCGTGAAGTTGTCCGGCGGGCAGAAGCAGCGGCTCGCGATCGCGCGGATGTTTCTGAAGAATCCGCCGATCCTCATCCTCGACGAGGCGACCTCGGCGCTGGACACAGAGACGGAGCAGGCAATCCAGCAATCTCTGGCCGAGCTGTCGGAGGGGCGAACGACGCTGGTCATCGCCCATCGTCTGGCAACGATCAAGGATGCGGACCGGATCGTGGTCGTGACGGAGGACGGGATCGCAGAGCAAGGGCGGCATGAGGAGTTGCTTGCCGCAGGTGGCATCTATAGCCGCTTGCATCAGGCGCAGTTTGGGATGTGACAGGTGAACGGGGGATAGTCACGTGAAGGAGGCGTGACTATCCCCTTTTTTTCGTTTCGGCCTCATGCGATGGACGTGCTTTCTCTCATGAACCTGTCTGTCAATCATTGTTATGTTATATTACATCACATAATATGTTGTTATTAATAGAGATGGAACGAGTCCAAAAAATGAAAAAAATAATAGAATTATTAGAGATTCAAAGAAAATAGGCGCAAATCAAGCTATAATTGAACCTCAAGTACATTGTAATAAAATATGACATCAAATAATATATATGTCATTAAACGAATTCCGAAGAGAGGGGTTGAGTTAGAAAATATTACATACATCAGAGACATGACAGGGTGATTTGTTCGATCATCACGGTATCGCCCTAATTCAACTGATTATCTCAAAGGAGGAGAAACCGTTGAAACATCGTTATTGGCTGTTGCGTAAAGGGTTGTTGCTAAGTCTCATACTCATTTTTACCTTCACACCATTATCGGTATTCGCGAAAACGGCGAATGCAGAATCAATCACCAAAGCGGAATTTTCGCAGATGATTGTGGAAGCTGCTCAGCGTGCTGGTGTCACTGTGCCGGCAATCTCGGCTGATTCGTCTCCTCTGACTCGCGAGGTTGCGGCGCAATTGATTCAATCGGTCATCGGCGTTGCCGAAACACCAGAACCTTTCGCTGATGTTCCGGATAATCATCCATCGGCTGGTGCGGTTGGCGCCGTGTATAAGTCCGGCATTATGATAGGATATAGCTCGAGTCTTTTTGGATTTGGCGATGCGCTGACCTACGAACAGGCGGAAGTGATTGTCTCCAGGCTCTATGAATATTTAAAACCGTTTGAATTGATCGAAGCAACGATCATGGACATTCAGAAGGCGATGGATGCAGGAAAACTGACGGCCAAAGAGTTGGTCCAAATGTATCTGGATCGGATCGAAAAATACGACGATCAAGGTCCTGCGATCAACGCCATCATCACGGTCAACCCGGATGCCCTGAAGATTGCGGAAGAGTTGGATAAGGAACGGGCGGAGAAAGGTCCGCGCAGCCTGCTGCACGGCATTCCGATTATCGTAAAAGACAACTATGATACGGCGGATATGCCGACGACAGCCGGATGCACATGTCTGGAAGATTCGATTCCGCCGGACGATGCATATCAGATTCAAAAATTAAAAGAAGCCGGGGCGATTATTCTCGCAAAATCGAATCTTGCAGAATTTGCATTTACGTACTTAACCAACAGTTCCCTCGGTGGCCAGACGCTTAATCCTTATGATCTGACAAGATACCCCGGAGGCTCGAGCGGTGGCACGGGTGCTGCTCTGGCTGCGAACTTTGGTGTAGCCGGACTCGGCACGGATACGGGAGGATCGATTCGGGTGCCTTCCTCCTTCAATAGCCTGGTGGGTATTCGTCCTACGATTGGCTTAACGAGCCGGGATGGTATTATTCCGCTGGCGTTAACGCAAGACGTGGGCGGCCCGATGGCCAGAACGGTTGCGGATGCGGTGATTGTGCTGGATGCGATCAGCGGTTATGACCCGGCGGATGTTGTGACGGCCCGCAGTGTAGGAGAAGTTCCGGCAAGCTATACGGAGTTTCTGAAAGAGGACGGCTTGGAAGGCAAACGCATCGGTGTCATTCGCGATCTGTTTGGTTCGAATCCAGAGGTTGTCTCCATCATGGACGCCGCTGTGAAAGACATGGAGCGATTGGGAGCGACGGTCATCGAGGTGACGGTTCCGAATCTGGACGAGATCGTCTCATATCCGAGCCTGAGCGGTTGGGAATTCAAGTTCCAATTGAATGATTACCTGGCAACGCTCGGAGACAGAGCACCCTACAAATCCTTGAGCGAGATCATAGAATCTGGTGAATACGATCCGTCCATCGAGTCTTCGCTCATCGCCAGAGAAGCAAGAGAATCGCTCGATGCGGAAGAATACAAAGACATTGTGCTGTTCCGTACGAAGCTGACACAAGAATCGCTGCTGAAAGTCATGGCGGACTATGATCTGGACGCGCTCGTATACCCGACTTCCACCGAGCCGCCGGCGAAGATCGGAGAAAATCAAAATGCGGGTTCGGGCAACCGGTTGAGTCCGTTCTCCGGATTCCCAGCGATCACGGTACCGGCTGGATTTACGACGGACGGCTTGCCGGTCGGTATCGAGTTTCTCGGCAGAGCGTTCAGTGAACCTGTGTTGATTGAGATTGCGTACTCTTACGAGCAGGGAACGCATCACCGGGTTCCGCCGGCATCGACGCCGTAAAAGGTTGATCATCGGTTGTGTCGCGTTGGGGTGTCGGGAGGAGAATAGCGAAACGAAAGGGATAAGTCACTTCCATATAAAGAAGGGACTATCCCTTTTTTCATGCAATTGCAACTATGCGCAGAGGCGAAGACGAAGGAGACGCCATCGCCTCTTTAGGCTCACAACACCCGCTTTAGTCCAATCCTCTCCACCCTCTCCTCGACACAAAAAGGTCGTGATAGTGTTAACAACTTGTCTGAAAAGTGGTAGTTTCGGGGCAAAACAAGGCGTTAGTATAGTAATTATAGAAGGAAACTACATACCACGAGGAGGTTGTAACCGTATGTCACGGGATATACGTGCGATTATCGCGCAAATGACGCTGGAAGAGAAGGCTTCATTGTGTTCGGGTCGTGATTTCTGGAATCTGAAGGGAATCGAGCGTCTCGGTATTCCATCGATCATGGTGACGGACGGTCCGCATGGGCTTCGCAAGCAGGACATGACGGGCGATCACTTGGGGCTGCTGGCCAGCGTGCCGGCAACCTGTTTCCCTTCGGCCGCGGGACTGGCCAGCTCCTGGAACCGCGACCTGATCCGCGAAGTCGGCGTTGCGCTTGGTGAGGAATGTCAGGCTGAGGATGTGGCAGTGCTGCTTGGTCCGGGAGCCAACATCAAGAGATCGCCGCTGTGCGGGCGCAACTTCGAGTATTTCTCGGAGGACCCTTATCTGTCTTCTGAGATGGCGGCCAGCCATATCCAGGGCGTGCAGAGCCAGGGCGTCGGAACTTCGCTGAAGCACTTTGCAGTCAACAATCAGGAGCACCGGAGAATGTCCGTCGATGCAGTTGTCGATGAGCGTACGTTGCGCGAGATCTATCTGGCCAGTTTCGAAAGCGCTGTTAAGAAAGGCAAGCCATGGACCGTGATGTGCTCCTACAACAGAGTCAACGGTACTTATGCCGCGCAGAACAGGCGATTGCTCACCGAGATCCTGCGGGATGAGTGGGGACATGAAGGCTTCGTTGTCTCCGACTGGGGCGCCGTGGATCAGATCGTGGATTCGGTGGCCGCGGGACTCGATCTGGAGATGCCTTCGACTCACGGAATCGGGGAGAAGAAGCTGGTTGAAGCGGTGAAGAATGGGACATTGCCGGAAGAAGTGCTGGATCAGGCGGTGGAGCGTATCCTTCGCGTCATCTTCTGGAGCGTAGACAACAAGAAGCCAGGTGCCAGCTATGACAAGGCCGAGCATCATCGTCTGGCTCGCAAGGTTGCAGCCGAGAGCATGGTGCTGCTGAAGAACGACAACGGGGTGCTTCCTCTGAAGCGAGGCCAGAAGATCGCGGTGATCGGGGAATTCGCCGTCAAACCGAGATATCAAGGCGGAGGAAGCTCGCACGTGAATCCGACGCAGCTCGACGAGCCGTTGGCAGAACTGAAGAAGCTGGCGGGTGAAGGAACGGAGATTCGTTATGTGCCTGGCTTCGAGATCGGACGTGATACCTTGGATGCTGAACAGTTACGCGAGGCCCTGTATGCGGCGGAATGGGCGGATGTGGCCGTCATCTTCGCCGGCTTGCCTGACCGGTATGAATCGGAAGGTTATGATCGCACGCATATGAATATTCCAATTAACCAGAACGAACTGATCGAGGCTGTGGCTGGTGTTCAGAAGAATGTGGCAGTCGTGCTGATGAACGGTTCTCCGGTGGAGATGCCGTGGATCGACCGCGTCAGCTCCGTGCTTGAAGCATATCTGGGTGGTCAGGCGGCAGGCGGAGCGATCGCCGACCTGCTGTTCGGTGTGGTGAACCCAAGCGGTAAACTGGCCGAAACCTTCCCGATGAAGCTGAGTGACAATCCTTCGTATCTGTACTTCCCGGGAGAGCAAGACCGGGTGGAATACCGGGAGGGCATCTTCGTCGGTTACCGTTACTATGACACGAAGCAAGTGAAGCCGTTGTTCCCATTCGGACACGGACTCAGCTATACGACCTTCGCGTACTCAGACCTTAAGGTTGACCGCACGGAGATGAAAGATACAGAGACGCTGACCGTTACGGTTAACGTGAAGAATACGGGCTCGTTACCTGGCAAGGAGATCGTGCAATTGTACGTATCGGACGTGCAAAGCACCGTCATCAGACCGGCGAAGGAACTTAAGGCATTCGCCAAGATCGAACTGCAGCCGGGCGAGCAGAAGACCGTCAGCTTCACGCTGGATAAACGGGCCTTCGCCTATTACAACACCGATATTGCCGATTGGCACGTGGAAACAGGCGAATTCCGTATCATGATCGGCAGATCGTCGGCGGATATCGTCCTTACCCAAGCGGTGCAAGTACATTCGACGGTCAAGTTGCCTGTCCGTTATACGCGCAACTCTCTGCTTGGCGACTTGATGCAGGACCCGAATGCGATGCAGATCATGCAAGGGCTGATGCAGCAGTTCCAGAGCGGCTTCGGCGCTTCCGTTAACGAGGATCAGGAGGGGAACGAGATGTTCGCCGCGATGATGAAATACATGCCGCTTCGTGCCTTGGTCTCGTTCAGCAGAGGAGCATTGACCGAGGAAATGCTGGATCAGTTGCTGGGTGAACTGAATAAAGCTTCGGCTTGATCAATCAGAGACAAACGCAAGATAAAATTTTCTGTTGTTCTTTAACGGCCGTTCGTAGGCTTATGCCTATGGGCGGCCGTTTGGTTGTCGCAACATTCGGGCCGGATGAATCGTTCATAAGAGTGAGAGAATAGGAAGCAGGGGTGAAGGTTGATGGGTATAAGTAGAAGATGGCGGCTGATCACTTTATTGGCGGTGCCGGTGCTGCTGGTTGCGGCGATGCTCGTCTCGCAGTGGCAGGTGCCTGTACAGGCGCAGGATGGGGGAACGGAGATGACGAAACGCACAATTTCCGTAAACGGGAATGGCGAGATCACGGTGGAGCCGGATGCGGCCTATGTCAATCTCGGCGTATTGACCAAAGGGAAGACGGCGGAAGAAGCACAGCAAGAGAATGCGAAAGTTTTCGGACAATTGAACAATGTACTGTTCGAGCAATTCAAGATCGAGGATAAAGATGTGAAGACCGTCAGCTTCCAAGTATTCCCCGAGTACCGGTATCAGGAAGGCCAGGAGCCGGTGATCACCGGATACACAGCCACGCATACGATTCAGATCACATACCGTGACCTGGATCGCATCGGTGAACTCCTGGATGCCGCGACCAAGGCTGGCGTCAATCAGGTGAACAACGTGCAATTCATCACGGAGAAATCCGAAGCGTATGAGCTGGAAGCGATGAAGCTGGCGATGGAGAACGCGAGGCGGAAGGCTGAGGTGCTGGCTGCGGCGGAAGGCCAGAAGCTGAAAGGTGTGATCCAGATCGTGCAGCAAGGCGCTGGCAACGTGGTTTATAGTAGCAGGGACATGTCGGGTGTCGCGTATAACTTGGCGGAAGCTGCCGTGAAGACGACGGTGAACCCGGGTGAGATCACGATCAGCTCGTCGGTGACGGTTGTGTATGAGTTTTAAGCATGATGGGCGGTTACTTTTGGGGGCGCGGGGAATTGGAAAATATCCAAATTAAATCCTCAGTATCTGCCCCGAATCGAAAGGTTAATGGGATTTCAACCAACTAAAATCACCCTTGGAAGCTGGATTAAGGCGAAATCGCCGTGATTTAGTTGGATGAGTTCTGGCGAAAAGCCAATTACAGGCGGCTTGAGAGTAAACGAGTTAGATAAAATCCTAAAATCCAACTAAATCGGCCTAGCACGAAATAAAGCAGCCCCCGAAGGCCAGACATCGTCTGCCTGCGAGGGCTGCGGCTGTTTACAGCGCCATCTTGAATCTCAGGAAGTACTCGGAATATTTGCCCGTCCACTCAAGGCCGAGGTTCTCATAAACCTCCATGCGCTCGAGTACTTCGTCCGGCGGATAAAACCGTTCATCGCTGATGACCTCTTCGTCGAGCAGTTCCATTGCCGCTGCATTCGGCGTCGAGTAACCAACGTAATCGGCGTTCTGAGCGGCTACTTCCGCATCCAGCATAAAGTTGATGAAGGCATGTGCGCCATCGATGTTGGCGGCCGTCTTCGGAATGACGAAGCTGTCGAACCACAGATTCGAGCCTTCCTGCGGCACGTTGTAGTCGAGCTCCTCGTTCTCCCACATCATGTCCGCAGCTTGGCCGGAGAACGTCAGCGCAACCGCCGCTTCATTGTTGACCATGAGCATCGTGATCTCGTCGCCGATGACGCCCTTGACATTCGGCGCAAGCTCGATGAGCTTCTGCGTCGCGCGTTCGAGCAGTTCATCGTCCTTCGCATTCAGCGATGCGCCGATGCTGTTCAGGCCCATGCCGATGACTTCGCGCGCTCCGTCGAACAGGAAGACCTTGTCGCGCAGCGACGGGTCCCACAGGTCCTCCCAACTGTCGAAGGTAAGATGTTCTTCGATCATATTGGGATTGAAGACGATGCCGAGCGTTCCCCAGAAATACGGCACCGAATACTCATTGCCCGGGTCGAATGGCATGTCGAGATAATGTGGGTCGATGTTCGCCAGATTGGGCAGCTTCGAATGATCGAGCGGGATGAGCAGGTCCTGTTCCTTCATGATCTCGATCATATATTCCGATGGTACCGCCACATCATAAGCGGAACCGCCTTGTTGGATCTTAACGAGCATGGCTTCGTTGGAATCAAACGTCTCATAGATGACCTTGATGCCGGTCTCTTCGGTGAAGCGTTCGAGCAGTTCGGGATCGATGTACTCACCCCAGTTGTATACCGTAATCACACCAGCGCCGCCATTGTTGCTGGAAGCCTCCAGCGTTTGGACTGCGTAGAATAGCAAGGCGCAGGCGATGATCACCGCGGTGGCTGCCTGGATCAAAGGTTTCATGCGCGCACCTCCGTCTTGGGATCCTTGTCAGAACGACGAAGGATCATGTAATAGCCGATGACGACCAGCACGGTCACGAGGAAGACGAGACCGGATATGGCGTTCACTGTCAGGCTGATGCCGGCGCGCGCCATCGAGTAGATCTCAACGGACAGCGTGCTGAAGCCATTGCCCGTGACGAAGAAGGTGACGGCGAAGTCATCGAGCGAGTAGGTCAGTGCCAAGAAGAAGCCGGCGAAGATCCCAGGCTGGATGTACGGCAGGACCACCCGTGTCAGCACGTCGCGCTTCGTCGCGCCGAGGTCGTGAGCGGCGTCGATCAGCGAACTGTTCATCTCGAGCAGCTTCGGCAGTACCATGAGTACGACGATCGGTACGCTGAAGGCGATATGCGAGACGAGTACCGATGCGAACCCGAGCTTCACGCCGATGATCGTGAACAGGATGAGGAAGCTGGCACCGATGACAACGTCCGGGCTGACGATCAGCACGTTGTTGAGCGAGAGAATCGTGTTACGCAGCTTCTGATTCTTGAGCGACACGATGCCGATCGCGCCCAGCGTGCCGATGATCGTCGAGATCAGGCCGGAGAGCAAGGCCACAAGCACTGTGTTGATTAGTATGACGATCAGCCGCGTATCCTCGAATACCGCTGCATAATGCTCCCAGGTAAACGATTCGAAGGTATACATCGTCCCGCCGCTGTTGAACGAATAGAAGATCAGATAGAAGATCGGCGCATACAGGACGACAAATACAACAGCCAGATAGACGCGGGCTGTCTTGGACAGTTTGCTCATTGTACGCGGCCCCCTCTCGTTTTGTTGCCGGTAAATAACATGCTGATGACCATGATCAGTATCAGGAACACCGCGATGGTCGAGCCCATGCCCCAGTTCTGGGCAACGAGGAATTGCTGCTCGATCGCTGTGCCGAGCGTGATCACCTTATTGCCGGCGATCAGGCGGGTGATCATAAACAGCGACAGAGCCGGAATGAATGTAACCTGGATACCGGACTTCACCCCGTCGATCGTCAGCGGGAAGACGACGCGGCGGAACGTGGTCCAGCCGGATGCGCCAAGGTCACGGGCAGCATAGATGAGCGTCTTGTCCAACTTGTCGAGCGAGTTGAAGATCGGCAAGATCATGAACGGGATGAAGATATAGACCGCAACGAAGATGAAGCTGAAATCCGTAAACAGGATCTGCGTTGGTTCGATGCCAAATACCTCTAGGAAAGCATTGATCGGCCCATACAGCCCGAAGATTCCGATGAACGCATATGTCTTCAGCAGCAGGTTGATCCAGGACGGAATGATGATGAGCATGAGCCATAGCTGCTTATGCTTCGTTTTCGTTAGCAAGTAAGCTGTCGGGTATGCGACGAGCAGCGTAAACGCCGTGATCAGAAACGCATACCAGAAGCTGGTGAGCGTCATCTTCAGATACGCAAGCGAGAAGAAGTTCGCGTAGTTGGACAACGTAAAGTTGCCGTTCAGATCCAGCATGGAATAATAGACGACGAGGATGATCGGCGCGATGACGAACATGACCATCCAGACAACATAGATAATCAAGGAGCTCTTCGTTTTAATAGCCATGCTAGTCATCTCCATATGCCTCAAGTCGCTTGTCGAACTCTTCTTCCGTTTCATTCAGGCGCATGACATGGATCGCCTCCGGTTCGAAATCGAGACCGATCTCTTGCCCGACCTCAGCTTTCTTCAAGGAGTGCACCAGCCATTCGTTACCGTCTTTGTCATATGTGGACAATTCGTAGTGTACGCCCCGGAACAACTGGGTATGCACCTTCACGACGAGCTTACCCTTGTCTACGCTGGTGATCTCCAGGTCTTCCGGTCGGATGACGATGTCGACCTTCTCGTTCGGCTTCATGCCGCCGTCGACGCAATCGAAGATCTTGCCGTTGAACTGCACCTTGTAATCTTCGATCATGATTCCTTCGACGATGTTCGATTCGCCGATGAAGTCCGCGACGAAACGGTTGATCGGCTCGTCGTAGATGTCAACCGGCGTGCCGGATTGCTGGATGGCTCCGTCGCTCATGACGAAGATCTCATCACTCATCGCCAGCGCTTCTTCCTGGTCGTGCGTGACGAACACGAACGTCTTGCCGAGGCGTTGCTGCAACTCGCGCAGTTCGTATTGCATCTCGGTGCGGAGCTTCAGGTCGAGTGCGGACAGCGGCTCGTCCAGCAGGATGATCTCCGGATCATTGACGATGGCACGGGCGATGGCCACGCGCTGCAGTTGGCCGCCGGACATCTCGCTGATCTGCCGCTTCTCATAGCCGCTTAAGTTGACGAACTTAAGCGCTTCGCTGACACGTTCGCGGATCTCCGCTTCCTTCTTCTTCTTCACGCGCAATCCGAAGGCCACATTCTCGAATACGTTCAGATGCGGGAACAGCGCATAGTTCTGGAACACCGTATTCACCTGGCGTTCATTAGCAGGGACGTCATTCATACGTTTGCCGTCGAAGTAGATATCGCCGCTGGTCGGCTTCTCGAAGCCGGCGATCAGGCGGAGGATCGTCGTCTTGCCGCAGCCAGACGGCCCGAGCAAGGTGTAGAATTTCCCCCGTTCGAGAGAGAAATTGATGTTCTTTAATACGAGCGTGTCGTCGTCGTACGACTTGGACACATTGTCAAAACGAATGATTGGCTGTTTGCTCATTGCTATTCTTCGACCTCCTATAAGTATGAATGAGTGGCTACCAGTAAAATTTTCGTCGTCCCATCGTGCGCATTGGCCACCTGATGGTGAAGTTTGGCATCATAATAAACGGCATTCCCCTGATCTGCGATATATTGCTCGTCACCCAGCGTCAGACGGATCTTGCCTTCCAACACATAGATGAACGTTTCCGCGAGAGATGGTTCGAAGCTCTTGAACTCTCCTTCAGCGTCGAACGTGATCAGCACCGGCTCCATTTCCTTTTCGTTGGATGTAGGGATAAGCCAGCGGATATCGTAACGTTTGTCTTCGTCGACGTAGGAGGTTTGGTCATCCTCAGTATAGACAATTTTCGGCGCTTCGCTCTCATCATCGAAGAATTCTTTCGGCGTCGTGCCGAGCACCTCAAGCAGGGTGAACAGCGTTTCGATGGAGGGAGAGTTCAAATCACGCTCAAGCTGTGATATGTAACCCTTACTTAAGTTGGTGCGCTCGCCGAGCTCCTCTTGAGTAAGTCCCTTATGCAGCCGAAGTGATCTGATCTTAGCCCCGATTTGCATGTCTATCCTCCCTTCGATTGATGAGTTCGGTATTTATAAACTTTTTGTTTCCTTTGTTTACTTATACATTACTCGGAGTTTACTATTATCCAAACAGATTTCATTATATAAAAAACATCCGGCAATGCAACATTTTTTTCGAGGCTTTAGTTCCTTTTTATGCTGACTCGAATCGTTTCACCTGATTATTGATTTGGCTGATGAATGCGAAGTTTCCCGAAACATGTCAATAAACCTTGTCATACAAGAAAAATTTGGAGAACGAAAAGATCGCGAGAAGGCTCTTGACGAGCGAAAAAAATTCGAATATTTTATATCTAGGTGAAACGTTTCGATAACAATTGGTGCGTGATAAAGGCCCAGACAATCATGACAGTGGGAATCGAAGGTTAAAGAATCTCGGATATTCGGTGATCAACGTGAAGTTCCACATAGACCAGAGAACTACATATATCAATAATCAACGTGAATCAGAGAGTAGCTTGGATCAGGGGAGAGATTGAATCAATGGCAACGATCAAAGATGTGGCGAAAGCGGCGGGCGTCTCCGTCTCTACCGCTTCATACGCCATCAATGGCAGCAGCAAGATCAGCGAAGCGACCAGGGCGAAGGTGCTGGAGGCTGCCAGACAATTGAATTATCAGAAGAACGGTCTTGCGACTGATCTGAAGAGAAGCAGCACGAAGACGATCGCCCTTATCCTGAACGATCTCTCCGGTCCGTATTACTCGGAATTGATCAGGGGTGTGCAGGAAACGGCTCTGGAGAACGGATACGATCTGATTGCATGCAGCTCCTTCGGCGGCAAAGAATCGACGGCGATCAAGTTCCTTCGCGAGAAGCGAGTGGACGGGGTGATCGTGTCCGCCCATAATCTGCACGACGAACCGATTGTGGAGTCCGCGCGCCGGAACTTCCCCGTCGTGGTGCTCGATCGTCTCCTGCAGGGAGAGCATATCTACAACGTGCTAGTGGACAACGAACAAGGCGGCTTCAAAGCGACCGAGCATCTGATCCAGTGCGGCTGCAAGCATATCTCATACATCAGCGGAGCGTCCAATTCCTATGATCACAAGCTGCGATTCCAAGGATATATGAGGGCGCTCACCGAGTACGGTTTGGAGTATTCTCCGAAGATGAACATCTCCGGCAAATTTACGATCGATGGCGGCTATATGGCGACGAAGCTGTTGATCGCGCAGCGCAATCTGCCGGACGGTATCTTCTACGCCAACGACGAGATGGCGGTCGGCGGGCTGAAGGCGTTCGAGGAAGCGGGGATACGCGTCCCTGACGATATCTCCATCGTCGGTTTCGACGATATCTTCCTCGCCGAATATGTCAATCCCGCGCTTACGACGATTCGCCAGCCGAAGTATGAGGCGGGAGCGCTGGCCGCACATCTGATCATGAAGCTTCTGGACGAACAGCAGCTTGATCATGACTACATGCTTCCGACGGAACTGATCGTGCGCCGATCAACCCGTGCGAGATAGGCGGTTTGGTCCGAAGGAGCTAGCGCGATTCATGGCGATGATCAGTTCGCCTGATCACCAGACTCGCATAGCCAGTTTACATGTGCGAACAGGGGCAGGTCCGAACCCGGCGCTTGGGCTCGCGAAGGGGCGGTGTGACTGCCGGATACGTGAACTTGCCCCCTCCGGTTACCGTGGGTTTGGCCGTTTCCATTCCGGCCGGCTGGAAGCGGTTCAACTATATAAACATGTTATAAAGAGAGGGGATATGCATGACCAAGAGGTCTATTGTAACCGCATTCATCTCATTGTTGATCGTTGCTATGAGCAGCGCCTGTACATCGGGCGGCAGCAGCAATGGCGGCAATGACTCCGTGAATGTGAATGATCAAAGAGGCAATTCGTCCGATTCAGGCAACAACTCGTCGAACGGCTCGTCATCCGGTGAGCAGATCGTCATTCGGTATGTGAACTGGAACCTGGGCACCGAAGCGGAAAACAATATCGAGCGGCAGATGATCCAGGCATTCCAGGAGAGCCATCCGAACATCAAGATCGAGCTGGATGAATCGTTTGACTACTCCGCTTACGACGACTCGCTGCTCGCTGCAGCCGCGGCAGGCAAGCTGCCCGATGTGATCATGCTGTCCAATATTCCGTTCGGCCTGTCCAACGAATGGCTGATGGACATCACCGAGCTGACGAAGAATGACGCAGAATGGGCGAACCTGCCACCGGCTCTGGAGAAGGCTACACATTACGGAGACGGCATCTATGCCATCCCGGCTGGCATGTTCTTCATGGGTTACTTCATCAACCAGGACCTGTTCGAACAGGCCAACCTGCCGGAACTTGACTTCTCACCGACGTGGGAAGAGTTCCAGAACGCCATCCGGACATTGAACAATCCGTCAGAAGGCATCATCGGCCTGGCCGAAGAGGTGCAGATACCGGAATGGTATGCGGCATCGGTTGATCCGAAGCTTGGCTGGTATGCATGGGATGCGGAGGGCGAAGAGTACCATCTGAATTCCGCAGCCTACATCGAAGGCATCAACAAGGCGCGAGAATTCTTCCAGGGCAAGTATACGTTCGACAGCCTGAGCGATGAGCAGAAGGCACAGTACAACGCCGGTTGGTACGGAGATGTGTGGAATCAGGGCAAGATCGCAGTTCGCTGGGAAGGTACTTGGGCGACGCGCGACTTCAGCAACCTGAACTTTAATTCGCGTTTCATTGGCGCACCGGGCGGCCGTTTCGCGCTCGTCGGCGACTTCATGGGTATCGCGAAGAGCAGCGCGAATCCGGAGGCGGCTTATGAATTCGCCAAGTTTATGACGTTCGGCAAGGACGGTATCCTGAAGCGCATCGAGCTGAATGTCGACGGCTCCTATACATCGCTGCCGCTTACGACGGATCAGAGCGTGCTCGACCAATACTTCGCGAGCGGCGTATATCCGGGGCTGAAGGAAGCGTATGAAGCGATCGATCAGGCGATCATCGAAGGCGTCAAGTTCGTGCCGGGCTACGTGCGTTCCAGATGGCAGGCTCCGACAGGCGTGAAGATCGGCGATAACGACAACGCAAGCATCGGCGATCTGATCTTCCACGCAACGAAAGGCAATGTGCGATTCGAAGATTATGCGGAACAAGCGAACAAGCTGGCGAACGAGGAATACGCCAAAGCGGTCGAATCGATCGCAGCTCTGACAAAGTAATCTCACACGAGAACATGAACCCGGGGGTGGCGCAGGATCATGCGAGGACACAGGATTAGATGCACGATCGGCTTCGTCATTGCCATTCTTGCGCTCCTGCCCATCGTGGCGGCGGGTTGCTCGAAGGCGGGGAGCGCAGACCCAGACGCGGCTTCCAGGACGAATCGTCTCGTTGCCGGGACTTATGATCAGTCCATGCAGCCTGCAGAGCTGTCAGCAGACGGAGCGATGTCCTATCGGATCGCTCCGTCCGAGTTTTCGGCTTCTTCAGGCAAGCTGCTGACAGGAGATGACGCGTATGGCTATGCCGAAGGCGCGATCCGCCTCAGCAAGGGCGATTCCTTCGAGCTTGGGATCGACGTGAACGTTGCGGGAATATATGCGTTGTATTTCGATTATTTCATCCTGACGGACGGCCTGCAGTCGACCGAGTATCGCGTGGAACTGGACGGAGCGGGCATACAAGCCGTCTATCAGGCAGAGCTTGCGACGCTCTGGCGCAGCGCTACCGGAGCATTCTCGACAGACCGATACGGCAACGAGGTGATGCCTGCGAGGGAGCGGGCTGAGGAATGGCAGACGCTGCCCCTGACCGATCCGCGCAGCGTCAGCATCGATCCGTTGTTGCTGCGTCTCGATCAGGGGGTTCTGAAGGTGCGCGTGACGGTGACGAGCGGCGAATTGCTGGGCGGGAGCGTAACTCTCGCTGCGCAGCCGCTGCTGCCTTCATATGCGCGTTATGCCGAGGAGCACGCTGGCAAACCGGTACCTAAGCAGGCATCGTTAATCGTGCGGGAAGCGGAGCAACCGGATTATCTGAACGATACGACGATCAACCCGGTAACGAGCAGAGATCTTGAAGCGCGGCCATATGAGACGAACAGGTTATTGCTCAACACGCTCGGCGGCAAAACCTGGGCGAGAAGCGGCCAAACGGTCTATTACGAGATCGACATTGCCGAGGCGGGACTCTATGAGATCGCGATCAAATACAAGCAGTCGGACAAAGCCAATGCCCGCGTATACCGCACCCTGTACCTCGATGGCGAGATACCGTTCCGAGAAATGCGGCACTATCCATTCAACTATACGAACGAGTGGCGGACCGAGGTGCTGCATGGCGAGCAGGGGCCCTTCCTGTTCTATCTGGACGAAGGCAGACATCGTATCGGCTTAGCAGCGGATGCAGGGATACACGAAGAGGTGATGAAGCTGCTAAAGGATTCGCTGCAGCAGGTCAACGACCTCAATCTGGAAATCCGCAAGCTCGTCGGCAATGACGTCGACCGCTACAGGGATTGGGAGATTACGGATTACCTTCCGAATATTCAGGATGACCTGCGCAGCATCGCGGATGCCCTGGACGAACAATATCAGGTCATGCTGGCGGTCAACAACGGCGTGGACAGTGCGCGCAGCCTGACCTCCATGGAGCTGGCGGTCTCCGGGCTGCGCCGATTGGCTGACGAGCCGAACGAGATCCCGCGCCGACTCGCTGAACTGAGCGGCAGTTCTGGTTCGGTGCTGCAGTACCTGTCCCTGGCGATGCAGGAGTTCGAGAAGCAGCCGCTCACGATCGACCAGATCTACATCGCGCCTCCGGGCAGCGAGTATCCGGAATATCATGCTTCCTGGCTGCGTGCAGCGGGAGAATCGGTCAAGCGTTTCTTCCATTCCTTCGCCCCGAAGAAACAGGAGGCAGCGCTTGAGGGCGAAGGGCCGACGTTGAACGTTTGGATCAATCGGGCGCGCAACTATCTGGATCTGTTGCAACGCATGACGGATGAGGAGTTTACCCCGAAAACGGGCATCAAGGTCAACTTTACGATGATGCCGAACGAGCAGCGGTTGACGCTCGCCGCCGCATCGGGGACGGCGCCGGATATCGCGCTGGGCATCAGCAACTGGCTGCCGTTTGAACTGGGCATTCGCGGCGCAGCACTCGATCTGCGCCAGTTCGATGATTTCCCGGAGACGATCGAGCCTTTCCTGCCCGGAGCGTTCCTGACGATGGTCGTCAATGGCGAGGTGTATGGCATTCCGGAGACGCAGGACTTCTACGTGCTTTTCTACCGGGAAGATATCTTGAACGCGCTGGGGATTCCGGTGCCGGATACGTGGCAGGAGGTCATCGAGATCTTGCCGGAACTGCAACGATACGGGATGAACTTCTATACGCCGATCGCGGGCGCGTCCGGATCGAAGCCGTTCATGGTAACGGCACCGTTCATCTATCAGATGGGCGGGGATCTGTTCGGGGACGATGCTTTCACGACGGGCATCGACAGCCGTGAGTCGCTGGCAGGCATCGCACTGATGACCGATCTGTTCAAGATCTACGGCCTGCCGATGCAGGTGCCGAATTTCTTCGAGCATTTCCGAAGCGGCACGTTGCCGATCGGCGTCTCGAACTTTACGACTTATGTGCAACTTCAGGTGGCTGCACCGGAGCTTGCAGGCCTCTGGAAGATCGCGCCTGCTCCAGGCATTACGGAAGGCGGCGAGACGATGCGTTGGAGCCCCGGGTCGGCTCAGGTATCGATGATCTTCAAGGATACCGATTATCCGAATGAATCATGGGAGTTCCTCAAGTGGTGGCTGTCGGCAGAGACGCAGGCGCGCTTCGCGAGCCAATTGCACACCCTGTATGGCAAGGAATACCTGTGGAATACCGCCAACACGGACGCCTTCCGGCAGTCATTCTGGCCGGATGAGGACAAGGAGGTTGTCCTGGAGCAATGGAGATGGCTGAAGGAAGTGCCCAAGACGCCAAGCGCCTACATGATCGAACGCGAGCTCAGCAATATATGGAACAAGGTTGTATTTGACGATGAGAATATTCGCTCTGCCGTTGAGGAGGCTGTCATCGAGATCGACAAGGAAACGGTGCGGAAGATGGGGGAATTCGGCTACATGGCAGGAGGCAAGATCGTCGCGCCGTATCCAGTCCCGACGATCGAAGAGGTGGAAGGCTGGGTGATGATTCGAGATGGAAACTAGGTCGAACATCAGCATGCCAGCACCGCAGAAACTCACCACTCAGGCAGGGTTGAAGCGGCGCAGCAGGCTGCGCATCTGGGCGAAGAAGGAAGGGTCGGCCTATCTGTTCCTGGCGCCGTACCTGATCCTCTTCCTGATCTTCATCGTGCTGCCGGTTGCAGTGGCGATAGGGCTGTCGTTCACCAACTTCAACGCGATCCAGATGCCGCGATTCGTCGGGCTGCAAAATTACATCCATCTGCTCACGGCGGACAGCGTGTTCATGCAATACGTACTGCCCAATACGCTCAAGTTCTCGCTGCTCGTTGGGCCGATCGGCTATATCCTGTCTTTCCTGCTCGCATGGGTGCTCGCTCAGATCCAGCGGGGACCGCGTACCGTGCTGGCGCTGCTCATCTATTCGCCGTCGCTGACGGCCGGAGTCGCCATGCAGGTCGTCTGGATCACGCTCTTCAACGGCGATCCGAGCGGCTATATCAACAGCCTGCTGCTGCGCACCGGCCTGATCCATCAGCCGATCCAGTGGCTGCAGTCGCCAGAGTATCTGATGACGATCATGATGGTGGTGACGATCTGGAGCAGCATGGGCATCGGCTTCCTGGCGATGCTGGCGGGTGTGCTGAACATCAATTCGGAGATGTATGAAGCGGGTTATATCGACGGCATCAAGAACCGCTTCCAAGAAATCCTCTATATCACCATCCCGACGATGAAGCCTCAGATGCTGTTCGGTGCCGTCATGGCGGTCGTCTCGACCTTCCAGGCAGGGGCGATCGGCGTGCAACTGTCTGGGACGAATCCGACGCCGCAGTACGCCGGACAACTGATCGTCAACCATATCGAAGATTACGGCTTCATCCGTTATGAGATGGGGTATGCGTCGGCGATTTCCGTGGTGCTGCTCGTCATGATCTGGATCTGCAGCAAGCTCGTCTGGAAACTGTTTGCTGAGAAAGATTAGGAGGTGCGCTCATGGCTTCATTTCAAGGGACGAAGATGAATCCGAGCCGGTTTCACATCAGCCAATTGAAGTTCTATCTGCTGCTCGCGCCCTTGTCGGCGTTTATGATCATGCCGATCATCTTTATCTTCTCACATGCTTTCAAGCCGATGAGCGAGCTGTTTGCGTATCCTCCGAGATTTTTCGTCATCAGGCCAACGTTCGACAACTTCCGGATGCTGCTGTCGAACTTTACGGCCTCCGGCATACCGGTCAGCCGTTACCTGTTCAACAGCTTCGTCATCACGCTGCTTACGGTGCTGGCCACGGTGCTGATCAGTTCCATGGCGGCGTATGCCTTGTCGAAGAAGAAGTTCCGACTGAAGCATGCCATCTTCGAAGTCAACACGCTGGCGCTGATGTTCGTCGCGGCATCCGTCGCGATACCGCGGTACTTCATCATCGTGCAGCTTGGCTTAATCGATACATTCGCCATCAATATCCTGCCGCTTCTGGCGATGCCGGTCGGTTTGTTCCTGCTGAAGCAGTTTATCGACCAGATCCCGGATGAGCTGATCGAGGCGGCGCAGATGGATGGTGCCAGCGATTGGACGATCTTCGCGCGGATCATCATCCCGATGACGATTCCGGCAATCGCCACGATCGCCATCCTGTCCTTCCAGACGAGCTGGAATAACACGGAACCAGCCGTCATGTACATCAACAATGAGAGTCTGAAGAACTTTGCCTACTACATGACCACATTTACGGCGAGCAACAACGAGGTGGCCGGTCAAGGTATAGCGGCTGCGGCGGCGCTCATCATGTTCATACCGAATGTGCTGATCTTTATCTTCATGCAGGGCAAAGTGATGAACACGATGGCTCATTCCGGATTGAAATAGGTGCGTGATGCATATGAGAACCAAGACGTTCAGCGTATCGCTCGGGATCGCGTTCATCCTCATCCTGCTCGTCAGTCAGCCGGTGCTGGCGGCGCCATATATGACGATCACGCAGGGGCCGAATGGCGAGATCGTCGACACGCAGACCGCATATGAACCGGACAGGATCATCCGCTTCGAGCTGAACCAGCCGGCAGACATCTACTACGATGATTCGACGGGACGGCTCTATGTCGCCGATCAAGGTAACGCGAGGATCGCCGTCATGCATGCGGATGGATCGTGGCAGATGATCGGTGAAGGCGAGTTGATGAGTCCCCAGGGCGTTTATGTTGCACCCAACGGCCATGTGTATGTGGCCGATTACGGGCAGAAGCAAGTGGTCGTCTTCGGCTCGGACGGTCGGCTGATCAACCGTATCGGGCGGCCGGACGAACCGATCTATGGGAAGAGAAACGACTTTATCCCGAAGAAGGTGGCTGTGGATAAGCGGGGCAATATCTACGTGATCAGCGAAGGCTCGATCAATGGCGTCGTGCAACTGAATGCGGATGGTGATTTCCTCGGTTACGTCGGTTCAAATGACACGAGTCTGTCGCTGAAGATGATCATCCAGCGCTTCCTGTTCACCGAGGAGCAGCGGAGCCAGTTGTTCAAGACGACCCCGCCATCGCCGACCAGCCTCGTGTTGGATGGTCAGGGGCTCCTATACACGGTGACGGAAGGAATCAGGGACAAGGGCATCAAGAAGTTGAACATCCGAGGTGACAATATCCTAAGTTCGGATGACTGGTCGAGCGACACGTTGATCGATATCGACGTGGATGACCGGGGCAATATCTACACCGTTGACGCTGAAGGATGGATCGCTGTCTACGACAGCTTCGGCAATCTGCTGTTCGTTTTCGGTGGGATCGATCCCCGTTATGAGCGGGTTGGCTTCTTGAAGAACCCGGCGGCGATCGATGTGGAAGGTACGGGGAACGCGTTGTACGTCGTGGATCGCGACCGCGGAGTGATCCAGCGTTATCGGATCACACCGTTCGCGGCGAAGGTATTCGAGGCGGTGGAGGGCTACAAGCAGGGGCTGTACGTGGAGAGTCAGCCACTGTGGGAAGACATCCTGCGGATGAACAGCTTCTTCATCCTGTCCTATCAGGCATTGGCCAAGTCTTATTTCAAACAGGGCATGTACGAGGAAGCGCTTGCCAGCTTCCGGCTCGCCGAGGACAAGGACGGATACTCAGACGCATACTGGAACATCCGCAATGAATGGTTGCAGCGCAACATGGCCTACCTGATCGCAGGCGTGATCGCGCTTCTCGTGATCCGCTCGCTCCGCGGCTTCCTGCATCGGCGATACGGACTGCTACGCCCGTTGGAATGGCTTCGGAAGCGGATAGGGGAAGTGCCGCTGCTTCGTGAGCTGGGCTTCATGTTCTACGTGCTCCGACACCCGATCGATGCAGTGCGCGAGCTGAAAGAGTACAAGCGGGCGACGGTTCGCTCGGCGACAATCCTCTATGCCTGGATGCTGGTGCTTCAGGTTATCCTGATCCATGCAACCGGCTATCTATTCTCGATCGGTGACCCGGACCGCATCCATCTGCCGTCCTTGTTGCTCATCACGGCCTTGCCGCTGCTCTCTTGGGTTGTGTTGAACTATATGGTGAGCACGATCACCGATGGGGAAGGGCGCTTCTCTGAGGTGTATATCTGCACGATCTATGCCCTGTCGCCATACCTTATCTTCGCGTTGCCCATCGCGCTCATCAGCAATGTGCTGACCTATAACGAGGCGTTCGTTTACGAGTATGCGATGTTCGCGATCGCAGGTTGGTCGCTGCTCTACATCTTCATGATGATCAAGGAATTGCATGATTACACGCTTGTGCAGACGATTCGTAACGTGCTGCTTACGCTGTTCGCCATCGTGCTGGCCGCACTGGTGCTGTTCATCCTGGCTCTGTTGTTCAGCCAAGAGATTGAATTCATCCGATCGATCATTCAGGAGTTGAGGAACCGTGGTTAATGCATGGAAACGTTCGGCTGCTGTTCTGGCCTTCCTCATATTGGTGGCAGTCTCCATAGCGGTTATGGCACATGCTGCGTCTGGCGAAGCATCGGATGACGTTGGCACTGATGCGGACATGGCAGCACGGGACAGCGCTGCTGAGGATGTCTCTGCGGCTCGGTCCGCCGGTTATCGTCTGGCAGCCGAGAACGACCAGTTGAAGCTCTATGTACACCCTGAGACGTTGGGGATTCGAGTGGAGAACAAGCGCACCGGCCATGTATGGCATGGTGCATTGGATGTGAAGGATGAACGGCTGAACAAGACTTGGCAGGCGTTCTTCGAATCCGGCTTGACGATCGAATACATGGATGCGAAGCAGAAGGTCAGCATGGCGCCGGTGAGCGGCGAGGGGGTCAGGGTGAGTCTGGAGTCGCTTGCGGACGGCTTCACGGCGTCGATCGCTTACGAGCAACTCGGCATCGAACTGGAGCTGGAGGTTTGGCTCGAAGGCGATGCGGTGCATATGCGCGTGCCACAGGATTCGATCCGCGAAAGAAGTGAGGACTACCGGCTGCAATCGCTCTATATGTATCCGTTCTTCGGCGCGACGAAAGGGGTGCAAGATGAGCAGGATGGCAAGGGCTACATGCTCATCCCGGACGGCTCCGGCGCCTTGATCAGCTTAAACGAGCGGACGCTCGCCAGCCAGCCCTATATCGGCAAGGTGTACGGTCCTGACCTCGGCATGGGCGGCAGCCTGTTCTCGTCGGCGGGACTGGAGTTGGAACCGGAACAGGTGTATATCCCATCTTTCGGCATTGTTCCGCAGGAAGGGGCGAATGCGTTCGTCTCACTGATCACCGGCGGCGCTGCCTATGCGGAGATCCGTGCCTATCCGAGCGGCGTAACAACCGACTATAACTGGACGACGGCGAAGTGGCTGTACCGGGAGAATTATTTCCAACCGACCGATAAGAAAGGCAACGGCATGACACTGAATCAGCGGGATCGCAACCGCTTCGATGCGGCGCGCACGATCATGCTGCTGACGGGCGATCAGGCTGATTACTCCGGCATGGCGAAGCGGCTCAGACAGCAGTTGGCGGCGCTGGGCATGCTCCCGGGAGAGCCGCGCCAGTCTGCGGACGCCCCGCTGATCCGCATCGAGTTCGTCGCTGCGGAGAACAAGCGGCGCATGATCGGCCGTGAAGTGATCCCGATGACGACGCTGGCGGAGATGGACGGCATCCTGAGCGAGTTGCGGGCCAGTGGAGTGGAGCGCATGCTGGCGGTTGTCCGCGGCTGGTCGGAAGGAGGCATCATCGGCTCGTCGCCCACGCATTTTCCGTTTGAACGGAAGGTGGGAAACGGCAAGGAATGGGAGCAATTTGTCGGCAAATATGAGCAGCAGGGGATACCGGTTTATTTCTATACCAACTATATGATCGTCGATCACTCGGCCAGCGGCTATGGCAAGACCGATATCGCGCAAGCCATCTCGAAGCAGCAGGTTGCGCCATACAGGAACGCCTGGCTCCTGCGGCCGGATGTGACCCGGCGCTTGTTCGAGGAGGAACTGAAGCAGTTCACTCGTTACAACATGACACATGTGGCGTTCGATTGGCTGGGCAGCCTGTTGTTCTCCACCTATGAGCGCTCGCCGCTCACACGCGAGGAGGCGGCCAATGCCTATCAATCGATGCTGGAGGAGAACAGGATCGGTGGATATGCCGTCTATCGCGCGAATCATTATCTGTGGAGTTCCGTCGGTACGATCTTCGATCTGCCGATGGGTTCTTCGAACTTCCTGATTGCAACGGAGGAGGTTCCTTTTCTGCAGCTTGTGCTGAAGGGGGCTGTGGATTATTATTCGCCGGTTTCCAACTTCCAGGCGGATACGCATGAAGGACGCTTGAGGATGATCGATTACGGCAGCTATCCATCCTTCATCATCACGGCCCGTGATCCGGTTGAGCTGCTCGGTACCGGCTCGGGCTGGATCTACACCTCGCAATACTCTGTCTGGAAGGATCAGATCATCGAAGAGTATCAGATGGTATCGCAGGCGCTCGCGGCGGTGCAGGGTGCGAGCTTCGAGAAGCGGGAGGAAGTGAAGCCCGGCGTCTATCGCAACCGCTATTCCAACGGCGTGCTCATCTACGTGAACTATACGCAGGCTGATGTGATGGTTGATGGAGCAACCATACCAGCGCAAGGCTATCTGGTCAGGGAGGGGAACAGGCCATGAGATTGAGTCATCGATGGCGGGAAGCGTTGACCGGTCTGTCATTTATCAGCATCTGGGTCGTGGGGTTCCTGATCTTCACCTTGCTGCCGCTCCTGCGCACGTTCATGTTCAGTCTGAATGAGGTCCGGATCACCGCCGAAGGCATCCGCACGCAATATATCGGTTGGGACAATTACCGCGCGGCGCTGCTGATGGATGTGCAGTTCGGCGACATCCTCGTGCAGTATGCGATGGAGACGCTGGTGACTGTGCCGATCATTGTCGTATTTGCCCTCATGATGGCGCTGCTGCTGAATGCGAAGGTTCGGGGCAAGGGCGTGTTTCGCACGATCTATTTCCTGCCTGTGGTCATTACGAGCGGTCCTGTGATCAAGCAGTTGATCGACCAAGGGGCAACGACGCTGCCGGGGATCGAAGATGTGATCGAGTTGAGCTTGCTGGAGCAGATGCTGCCGGGGCTGCTCGCGGATATGGTGACGTATCTCTTGGGTTCATTTATCACGATTCTGTGGTTCTCGGGCGTGCAGATGCTCATCTTCCTGGCGGGCCTGCAGAAGCTAGACGCGTCGATATACGAAGCGGCGAGCATCGATGGAGCCTCGCGTTGGGAGACGTTCTGGAAACTGACGCTGCCCATGATGAACCCGATGATCGTCGTCAATCTTGTCTATACCGTGATCACCCAGTCAGTGTTTGCGCTCAATCCGGTGATCGACTATGTGCAGAAGGCGATGTATGATCCGGCGCTTGGCATGGGGTATTCGGCGGCGCTGGCGTGGTTGTATTTTGCCGTGATGCTGATCATGCTGGGCTTGTTCGTGTTGCTTGTCAGACAGAGGAATCGATAGGAGGTGAACGGGATGGGCTTCTTAAGCCGCAGGGTGATCGACCGCTGGAAACGAATCTTGTGGGGGTTCACGGGCGAAGGGATCTTGTTTAAGCTGATTATCTATTTCTTGCTTACACTGGTCGGATTCGTGTATCTGTACCCGCTTTTCTACATGGTATCCTACAGCTTCATGGATACGGACGATCTGATCGACCCGCTCGTGAATCTGCTGCCGACGAGCCTCTATCTGGACAATTTCGTGCGGGCGGCCGCCGTCATGGATTTCGGCCGGACGCTTATGCAGACCGTGCTTGTCTCGTTCCTGCCAGCCGCATTGCAGACGGTGTCCGCTGCGTTGATCGGGTATGGATTCGCAAGATTTCGCTTTCCGTTGAAGCCGGTTCTGTTCGCGCTCGTACTGGCGACTTTCATCATCCCGCCGCAGATCACGATGATCCCGCAGTTTCTGATGTTCCAGGAGCTCGGTCTGCTCGGCAGCATCTTCGCTTATCTCATCCCGGCGTTCTTCGGCCAGGGCTTGAAGAGCGGGCTGTTCATCCTGATCTTCTATCAATTCTTCCGATCGATTCCGAAGGCGCTGGAGGAAGCGGCGCAGATCGACGGAGCGGGTTCGTACCGGATCTTCGCGGTGATCAGCGTGCCGATGGCCGTACCGGCGTTCATCATCTCGTTCCTGTTCTCGATGGTCTGGTACTGGAACGAGACAACGCTGGCGGCGCTCTATCTGGGCGATCAATTGCGGACGTTGCCGCTGCAATTGCAACAGTTCGCTGCCGCATATCAGAAGCTGTATCCCGTTGCGCCGAACTCGAAGACCGGCCGCAGCCTGAACGAAGCGATCAATATGGCGGGGACATTCTTGAATATGATCCCGCTGCTCATCGTCTATTTCGTCGCTCAGCGCTGGTTCGTGGAAAGCGTGGAGCGCTCCGGCATCACCGGCGAATGATTGGATGTGGTCCTGATGCTCCTGTGGCATGTCTGACGTTTCATGGAGAGCGCGGAGTGTTCCAGGATCACAGGTGATTAACCGCCAGCCCTATGCGGGGCTGTAGGAAAGGAGCCTGGTTATGAAGTTTGGATACCGGTATACTTGGCTGATTATCCTTATGTTCGTTCTCGTGGCAACCGGGGTGGTTTATGGATACTCGCGAAATACCCCAGGCGACGCCGGCATCCGGCAGTCGGCCGAAGTCCGGGAGCTAGACGAGCTGGATCTGGAGGCGAGAGCTTCATTCAACTACCTGTGGGAGCAGTCGAACAGCGAACCAGGCTCACCGGGCTATGGGCTGACGAGAGACCGTTATCCGGGCAGCCCGGGCATCGCCAGCATCGCAGCAACCGGCTTCGCCCTGTCTGCGATTCCGATCGGCGTGGAGAACGGTTGGATCAGTTGGGAAGAAGGGTATGAGCGGGCGGATGGAACGCTGGATACGCTGCTGGGCATGGAGCATGAGAATGGATTTTTCTATCACTTCGTCAATATCCGTACGGGCAAGCGCGAGTGGCAGAGCGAGGTTTCCAGCATCGATACGGCGCTCTTGATGGGCGGAGTGCTGACAGTTGGCCAGTATTTCGGCGGAGAGATCCAGGAGAAGAGCAAACGGCTGTACGATCGCATCGATTGGTCATGGTTCGTAGACCCGACGCGGAAGATGTTCTATATGGCGTATTATCCGGAGAAAGGGTTCCAGGGGCATTGGGATTTCTACGCTGAACAACTGCTGCTCTATGTGCTGGCCGCGGGTTCCGACACCCACCCGGTGGGGCTGGACGTCTACAGCGGGTTCAAGCGCCATCGTGCATCCTATGGTGATTCGGAACCGTTCATCCATTCCTGGTTCGGTTCGCTCTTCACTTACCAGTATTCGCATGCTTGGATCGACTTTCGCGGCCTGACCGACAAGGACGGGATCGATTGGTTCCACAACTCGGTCATCGCCTCGCAGGCGAGCAGGCAATTCGCCATAGATCAGAGTTCGCGTTTCGCCGGATTGCACGAGAATTCGTGGGGACTCACGGCATCTGATTCGCCAACCGGTTACAATGGCCTGTTCGGCTCGCCGCCATCGGGCTATGACAACAAAGCGCATGTGGTCGACGGCACGGTGCCTCCAGCAGGTGCGCTCGGTTCGGTCGTCTTCACACCGGAGGAATCGCTTGCTGCGCTGCGCTACTACCTTACCATTCCGAACCTGAGCGGTGAGTATGGGCTGAAGGACGCCTTTAACCTCGATAAGAACTGGGTGGCGTCGGACTATATCGGCATCGACAAGGGAATCACATTGCTGATGGCCGACAACTACCGAAACGGTACCTTGTGGAAGACTTTCATGCAAGTTCCTTATGTGCAGAAGGGGCTGGAGGAGCTGCAATTTACCAGAAAGTAAAGCTACTGTTCGTCTAACGGATGGAAGATACGGCTTTAGAATAACGAATGGACATGAGTCATGCATTTGCTTGGTTGGCTGCGGAGTTCATTAGAAACATAGTCAGTCCTAAATCGCACGAGTCGTGTCGCTGGTGTCCGTTATGGCGGATATTGGCTAACACGTCAAATTACATGCGGATTAAGAGGAAGGAGAAACCGTCATGCAAACGACATCATTCTACCAGGCGTTGCCTGCTCGTGTGCGAGCCTTCGTTGATCGGCAGCACGCGGATTCCTATGCCCTGATCGATGCGTGCCGCCATCCGCGGACGGGCTTGTATGGCGATGCGTACTTCACGATGGGGGTGAATCCCGAGTCGCGCTGTTCGGTAGCGGCAACCGGCGTCGGATTGATCGGACTTGCTGTTGCGGATTATGAGGGCTGGGATAAAGACGCGGCCGAGAAGGCGAAGCTGACCCTGCGCACGGTGCTTGGCCGTACAGAAGGCTGCCAGCCTGCCCGGGATGCGAAGACGGGCTTCTATGCGCACTTCATCGACATGGAGACGGGAGTGAATCTCGGGTCCGAGATCTCGACGATCGATACTTCTCTGCTCGTAGTCGGGGCACTGCTTGCGGGTAAGCACTTCCAGGAGCGTGATCCGGAGATCGCGAGTATGGCTGAAGAGCTGCTGTATGGGCTCGATTGGCGGGTCATCATCGCGGACAAGAAGACCGGTGTCATCCATATGATTGTCCAGGATGGAAAGGGAACCGCCCCGTTGCCTGCGTATAACGAATACGTATTGGCCGCCTATCTGGCCAAACTGGCGCGTCCTGACGATCCGGACATCCGCGAACTGTGGGACAACACATTCGCCGTTGAGCGGATCGACCAACTGCCACAGGCGCTGTTCCGGGATATTCCGGTATTGACTGATACGAATACGAGCAGGGCGGGGGCATTCCTCTCGTCATTCGTACATCAGTTTCCGTATTATCTGGTACCGGACTATGCGAAGAGCGAGACGTACAACCGCTACTATGCGAACGCCTGCATGGCGGACCGTTTGAAGTGGAAGGAACTTGCCGATGTGCCGTCCTATGTATGGGGCTACGGGGCGGGCGCAAACGACGGCCTATACAACACGTACTACGCGGACAAGATCAATGATTCGCCTGGAGACATCGCGTCTGCCTATATCGCCGCAGGCTTCCTTCCAGTGTATCCGGCGGCAATCCACGACCTGTATGCCCTATACCAACTGCATATCCCATATGATACGTACACGAATCCCGATGACCCGGAGGACGAACGGAAATATCGCGCTGCCTACCGTTATGGGCTGCATCGATACTCCTGGCATCATCTCGAATATGGGAAGCGATGGTACCCGGAGAAGGTCACGGTCATCGATTGGAGCTCGATGCTGTACGGGATGACGGCGTTCAAGCGCGGCATGTCGTTCTTCACGGATCGGCTGCCTTGATGCGGCGTGTAAGTGTGGCATAGCGGTGCGCGATGACCGCTGTACCCGGAAGCGGGTAACCACGCGTGCGAGAGCGATTTTGTACGAAAAATCGTATCAAATGGCCGGGAACGTCAACTACGGAGAAAAGGAGCGCAAGGCGATGAGGAAGATCGAAATCCGCAATAAACGCATATGGATCGACGGTGAGCCGCGCATCATCCTCTGTGGCGAGATCCATTATTACCGGCTGCCGCCAGAGGTTTGGCAGGATCGCATCGACAAGCTCAAGGCCGCAGGCTGCAACGCCGTCGCAAGTTACGTGCCATGGCTGTGCCATGAGCCGGAGGAAGGGCGGTTCGACTTCACCGGTCAGACGATGCCTCAGCTTAACTTGGCACGCTTCATCGACCTGTGCCGAGAGAATGGCTTGTACTTCTTCGTCAGGCCGGGTCCGTTCATCATGGCGGAGATGAAAAATGAAGGCTTGCCCTTCTGGCTCATCGAGAAATATCCGGACATCATACCGGTTACATGGGATGGCCGGAAGACAACGGCGAAGACCGTCGATTATCTTGCGCCGTCTTTCCTCGCGGCTTGCCGCAACTGGTACAAGACGGTGATGGACATCATCGCGCCGAGGTTGTATACGAACGGCGGCAATATCATCGCCTTGCAGCTCGACAACGAGATCGGCATGCTCTCCTGGGTGAGCAATAGTCCGGATCTGACGGATGTCAGCCTTAAGCAGTTTGCCGAATGGTTGCGGGGCAACTATGTGCCGGAGGAGCTTAACGCAAGATACCCGTTCCCCATCGATGACTCAGAAGCGTTTCGAACCGGCGTGCGTTCACCACACGAAAGCTACTCACTGAGACTCATGCGCGATCTCGGTCATTATATGCGCCACCGGTTCGCGGCCTATGTGGCGACGTTGCGTGCCTTCGCCGAAGAGTTCGGGGTGCGGGATATCCCGTTCGTCATCAATATTCATGGAACAAGCAACGGCCGCGGCTTCACGTATCCGATCGGCATCAGCCAGTTGTACGAGACGTATACGCAAACTGCCGGCTACCTGGCCGGATCGGATATCTACTTCGGTGATTTGAATATGGACACCTTTCAGGATCTGTACCTCATCCACACCATGATGGATGCTGTCCAACTGCCGGATCAACCTCTGACCTCCGTGGAGTTCAACTGCGGCGACGGCAATTTCGGTGAAACGTATGGTGGCAGGTATGATCCGTCGGCCGCTGATTTCAAGCTGCGCATGAGCGCTGCGCAAGGCAATCGGCTCATCAATTACTATCTGTTCGCGGGCGGGTATAACTATCGGCTGCCGCAGGCTGTAGGCGATGGCAATGACCGCATCGCTGTCACCGGCGAGCGGCATGGCTTCGCCGCACCGGTCAGCCCTGAAGGGGCGCTCAATTATACGTATCCGCGCATGGCTCGCGCCAACTGGACGCTGCGAGCGGCCGAGAAGCTGGCGGATATGGATGAGGAGCGTGACAACGTCAGCTTCGCCTTTATACCGGATTATTACATGACCGAATACCGCTATCCGAAGAGTGAGCGGATGGAGAGTATCATCCGCAATCTGGAGGAATATCGGGCATATGGCGCGTGGGAGATCATGGGCCGGGCCATGCTGCTGGCTGGTTATCGCTTCGGCGGAACGGATATCCAGAATCAACCGCTCGATCGGTCTCGAACGCCGGTGCTTGTGTTGCCGTCTGCACGGTATATGGATGGCGCTGTGCAGCAGAAGCTGGCGGACTATCTGTCTGCAGGCGGCAAGCTGCTCATCTACGGAGAATTGCCCGTATATGACATGGAGGGGAATCCCTGCACTGTGTTGGCTGATGCGCTTGGCGTGAGGCCGCGCGAGGTGATCCGGGATTCCGGGCATCTGTATCTCTCCGTCACAGCGGACGGATGGGCGGCACCGCGACCGGAGGTGCGAACGGGCAGGGCGCAGATATACGACATCGGACAGCATGCGGCGCTCCTGCGCGTCTATGGCAGCGGCGAGCCGTGCGGTTTCGACGCCTCCGTCGGCAAAGGCCGGGCGATCGTAATCGGTTGCGCATACCGCTGTGACATCGATCTGTTTCGGACGGCACTCGAGCTTCTTGGCGCAAGGGCGCGTCTCACTCATGACCATGAGCATCAAGGCATCTTCATGACGACAACCGCTTCATCCGATGGTCAAAGGTATCTCCATCTGCTGAATCTCGACGGATACGATAAATGCTTCCGCGTCTATGAAGATGGCGTACCGTTGTTTGACGGGCGAGAGTTGTGGCTCCAGAGCAAGGATGGGGTTATGCTGCCGCTTCAGGTTGTCTATGATGACGTGAGAATCGTGTATTCCACTGCGGAAGTGTTGTCACATTCGCCGGATGTGTTGGAGTTTCGCCTTACACAGCCGAGCGACGTGATTGTCCTCGAGTCGCGGCGGCAAGTCTTGCCCAGCAGCAGCTATTCCGTCACTCGGGAAGGCAGCCGGACAGTCATTCGATCCTTGCAGCATGCCAAGGTAAACGATAAATTGACAGTAAGCTTGGTTTCCAAGAAAGAAAAGGAGTTGAAATAACCATTGGCCGCATATGACGCATTCACGATCCAACAGAAGGTCGATGAGCTGCTTAAGAAGATGACGCTCACCGAGAAGATCGGCCAGATGTTTCAGACGGACCCGGTCATCTTCCTCCGTTCGGTTGACAGCGGCGAGCAGGCAACGGCGATCCCCACGGGACCGGAGCAGCAGCATCATCTGGAGCCGGAGGTACTCTACACGTTGGGTTCGATCTTGGGGTCGGCCGACGCGCAGACCGCTTATCGCATCCAGAAGCAATATATGGAGCATAGCAGATTGAAGATTCCCCTGTTGTTCATGTTCGACATCATCCATGGGTTCCGCACGATCTTCCCGATTCCGCTGGGACTCGCGTGCAGTTGGGATCTCGGGCTGATCGAGAAGACGGCTAGGGTGGCCGCTGCCGAAGGCGCTGCGTCGGGCATCCATGTGACATTCGCGCCGATGGTCGATCTGGTGCGCGACCCTCGCTGGGGCAGAGTGATGGAGAGTTCCGGTGAAGATCCATACCTCAACAGCCGCATAGCCGAAGCCTACGTACGTGGATTCCAGGGTGATCTGGGCCAAGCAGGAACTGTGGCGTCTTGCGTGAAGCACTTCGCCGCCTATGGAGGAGCGGAGGGCGGACGCGACTACAACACCGTCGACATATCGGAGTCTTCCCTGCGGGAGACGTATCTGCCTGCATACCGGGCCGGCCTCGACGCAGGCGCGGAACTCGTGATGACCTCTTTCAACGTGGTGGATGGGGTGCCGGCGACGATCAACAAGTTCCTGTTGCGTGACATCCTCCGCCAAGAGTGGGGATATGGGGGCATCGTCATCTCCGACTACACCTCGCTGGCGGAGACGATTGCCCACATGGCTGTGAAGGACGGCCGGGAAGCGGCGAAGCGGGCCCTCGAAGCCGGACTTGATATCGAGATGATGTCGCTGGCCTATGTACACCATCTGGAGGATCTCGTGCGCAGCGGCGAAGTGGATGAGTCGCTGGTCGATGAGGCGGTCAGACGCATCCTGACGCTCAAGTTCAAGCTTGGGCTGTTCGAAGATCCGTACCGGTATATCAAGATCGAGGAAGAGAAGGCGGCGCACCTGCGGCCGGAGTATCGGCAGCTCGCGCGTGAGGCTGCGGCGAAGTCGATCGTTCTGCTGAAGAATGAAGGTGTGCTGCCGTTAAGCACGTCCGTCCGCTCTGTCGCCATCATCGGTCCATTCGCGGACAGCGGTCATATCCTCGGCGGCTGGAGCGCCATGGGCAAAGCGGAGGAAGCGGTCACCCTGCGCCAAGGCATCGCAAGCAAGCTGGGGCCGGATGCGGTTGTGACCACGGCCATCGGTTGCGACATTGATTCGAACGACGAATCGGGCTTTGCGGAAGCGTTGGCGGTTGCGGCTGCGTCGGATGTCGTCATCCTCGCCCTGGGCGAACGGGAAGACATGAGCGGCGAAGCGGGCAGCCGGGTATTCCTGGACGTACCGGGCGTTCAACAGAAGTTGGCGCAAGAGATCGTGAAGCTGGGCAAGCCGACGGTGCTCGTTCTATTTAACGGCAGACCGCTGGATCTCAGGTGGTTCGACGAGCATATCTCCGCGATCGTCGAAGCCTGGTATCCAGGTACGGAAGGAGGCCATGCGGTGGCGGATGTCCTGTTCGGCGACGTCAACCCATCGGCCAAGCTGACGATGAGCTTCCCGTATGCGGTTGGCCAGATTCCGGTTTACTACAATTGCCTGAATACGGGCAGACCCAAAGGCAGCGAGGACAACGATAACCGGTTTGTGTCCAAATACCTCGATGCGCCCAATCGGCCATTGTATCCGTTTGGCTACGGACTGAGCTATACGAAGTTCAACTATGAAGGAGCGGCCTTAAGCGGCACGGTCCTGCGGCCGGATGGCAAGCTGCATGCCCGCGTGACGGTTGCCAATATCGGGCAATATGCCGGAGAGGAGATAGTCCAGCTCTATATCCGCGACCTGTGGGGGAGCAGGGCAAGGCCGCTGCTGGAGCTGAAGGGGTTCCGGAAAGTGAAGTTGGCGCCAGGTGAGTCCGTCCAGGTGGAGTTCGAGATCACGCCGGAGATGCTGCAATATTACACAGCCCGCCGCATCGTCGAGACGGAGCCTGGAGATTTCCTCGTTTTCGTTGGCAGCAGTTCGAATGACACGATCGAATGTGGAAAGTTCACATATGAAGCTTCATATCCAGTTGCAGGAAATGGGATATTGGACTAATAGATTGCCAAATACTCCGCTGTGTGTAACTGGCGTTGACGAACCATGAGGGAGCACACAGTTATGTGCCGTACGCCTGGGCAAGCTTTTGATCTGCGGATCAAAAGCTTTTTCTTTTTCTCGGAGAGGACAGGGGATCTGGCGTGAAGATGGCTGTTATTCTGTTCGATGGCATGACGTCACTGGATTTGCTCGGATTTTTCGATGCTGCGACGCGCTTGCGGATGCTTCAGGCATTGGATCAAGTGGAGTGGGATTTCTGTGCCATTAAGGAAGAGATCGTCGATTCTTGCAATGGAGAAAGGCGACAACCAACGCCTCCGCGTATGAATTATTGGAACCATACTGCGCGGAGGTAGTGAAAGCGCGTGCCGTCAGAGATGGCCGAATCTTCACCGGCGGAGGCGTGTCTGCGTCCATTGATCTGGGGCTGTTTGTGATCGAGCACCTGACCAGTGCCGACATTGCGCAAGAAGTGCAGTGGCAGATGGAGTACCCTTATTATCGTCCGATACAGAAATCGGATAAGTATATGCCCGGATGGGAAGGCTAACTCCCTGCCCAAGGTTGGCGCCGAAGTCGGAACCCAAGGAGGCCGAGTGTTCCCCGCGCTCGGTTTTCTATTGCGTTTTTACCGCCGTTTGATATAATGGTCAGTCCTGAAGTTAACGGGATACGAATGACGATTGGAGGCGTATGCGATGATTTGCCTGGAAACCCCAAGGCTTCTTCTGCGCGACTGGCGGGAATCGGATATAGAGCCATTTGCGCGGATGAATGCGGACGAAGAAGTGATGAGATACTTCATCAAGGCACTAACTTATGAAGAAACCGTCAAGTTCTATGAAGTGATTCAAGCGGAATTTCAGGAATGCGGATACGGGTTGTATGCAGTGGAGACGAAGGAGGATGGGGAATTCATCGGTTTTATCGGTTTTCACAGAGCGACATTTGAAGCGGATTTCACCCCATGCACGGAGATCGGATGGCGGCTAAAGAAAGAGTCTTGGGGTCGCGGGTACGCCACTGAAGGAGCATCGGCCTGCTTGCGACACGGGTTCCAAACCTTGGGCCTTGATAAGGTATACAGCTTCACAGCAGATGTGAACACTCCATCCAAACGAGTCATGGCCAAAATCGGCATGCACTTCGTCAAATACTTTGATCATCCGAGAGTGGCGAAGGACAGCCCGTTATGCAAGCATGTTTTGTATGCAATCACTCCTGGCGATGTTCCCAACATGAAGAAGGGGGATCCCGCGGAGCAAATTGATGTCCAGATCGATGCTGCCTCGACTGAATCAAGTATAGTAAGCATGCCACGAGACAAGCAGAGACAAGGGGAGCAGAGTCTATTATGATTCCATTAAAATGGGAGTCCTGATTCATCCCGACTAAAACTTCCAGCCTATCAAACGGCACACTCGTTCATGACGAATGTGTCGTTTTTTGTTGTCTGATCATAAACTCATTGACACACGATAAAAATATTGATTATATTATTAACAACATAGATTTTATATATATTAAGAGAAATCGGGTTAATTGATCATATCCTGGCTGAGTATGATGGCTGTGATGTGTATGGGTTAATACATATCATGGCCATTATTGTTAGATTGGAGTTAGGGTGATGATTCGGTCTTGAATTCCTTTTATATATTTAATCTATAGTTTTAATTAAGAAGAGGTTGTTTATGTACAGCAACAAACAAGCTTTACATTTTCTGAAGAGGATAGGCCGCGCCACACTGTCTGCAGCATTGGGACTGTCTGTGGCCATTACGCAGTTGGGCGCATTCGTTCCCGAAGCGAAGGCGGATACAGGAGTTATTGAAGGTGCGCCTCTCAAAGTTTATATTCCAACTTATCACGTAACGGGTAACTCGCAGGCTGGAAGCGAGCGGTTTAACTTCTACTCCTATGATATGGCGAATGACATATTATCGGCCGATCCTTACGAGGCGATAACCAGTCAGACGGACAACAGCAATCGCGGCGACTATACGGGCTATGCCGTAGACCCTGCTGGCCAGTATATTGCGATGGCCTCTTATTCCTCTGCTTCTGATAAAACCGACCTGCACTTGATCGACACGGTTACGGGTACGACCAAGACGCTGAAGACCGGCGATTTCTGGCCGTTGGATGTCACATTCTCCGCTGACGGTTCGCAAGCGATCTTCATGGGTAACTACTTTGATCCGGATGCTGACTCAGATGCGGGGCAATTGAAGATCGTTGCCGTCGATATGTCGAAACTCGGCAGTGCAGTAAGCAATCAGGAGCATACATGGAAAAAAGAAATCTATATCAAATCAGACATCACATATCCGAGCCGAATCATCTCAGCAGGTGATTATTTCTATGTCGCATATGACGGTCGAGCACAAGAAACCGGAAAGATCGCGGTATTTAATGCCGCGACACATGCGCTTGTGAAGACGATTGATCTGGAATGGACGAACCTGCAAAGTGAGCGGTTTGAAGTTGGCAAAGTGACGCAATTGCTCGTGGATCCGACTGGCGTATTCCTCTATGCATTTTCGAGAGAGACTCGCCTCGGCAGAGACAACTCGATGGCGAAGATCGCTTTGTCGAATAACACCATGAATTCGATTATAGAGTTGAATCAGATGTGGGACCGCACGGTCACTCATATGACGATTTCCCCGAATGGAAAGTATTTCTATGTGACCTATGGATCTAACAATGTCCATATGTTCGAATCCTCCAATGGTGGCTTCCACAAAAATATCTCCATAGATTTTACATCGCCGGATCTGTACGGTTATAACGTATACCAGGTTGGGATCTCGCCGGATGGCCTAACGATGATCCTGCATTTGTCGAATGGTACCAGCTCATATATTCGGACAGTCACGCTGGATTCGATCTCCTTCCCTTCGGTCGTGAGCTACAGTGATAGACGATTATCGGTACCTTCTGGCGTATTTCTCAACCATAGACAGGTCGTGTTGAACTTCCCTGCTCATTATCTGCAGTATACCTATGAAGCGGTTCTGGACGATGATGTGATCGTGGAAGGCAATCAAACGAGTTTGACGGTGAAGAACAAGATCGTTGGCACCGAGTTGTACAGGGAGATCTCGGATTGGACAGGAAAGACTTTTCAACTGAGTGCGGACGATACGTCTGTCGTCCAGACTTTTAATAACGGGACGGTCAACGGGTTGAAATATGGGAAAACGCGGATCAAAGTGGAGCTTTGGTCGGGATATGATCTGCTTTACGATACATATGCGGATATCAAGGTGAATCCGAACCTGAACCGCATCTGGGCCGAAGGTGTCCCGACGGAAGTGTTCGTTGGCGATGAGATCACCTTTGACGTGAAGGGTTACAGCATGACGACGTACCTTACCTATCATCTCTACCCAGAGGACGTCGACTTTACATCTCTGACAGCTTTCACTTACGTAGACCAAGATGGCAAATTGATTGCGGATACGGATGGAACGGTTACGGAGTCTGTGTACGGTCGTGCGCAGGTTCAAGTAGAAGCGTTTGGCAAACAAACAACCGTTGAGTTCGACGTGAAGATGGCTCCATTCAGCGGGCTCGCGCTAGCGGACAGCAGCATCACCCTGGAAGTGGGAGACACCTATGACACGGTCGTCAATGCAGTGTACAGAAACTACCAGAAACCTTATGTCGGCAACCTGACATTCGAATCCGGCAACACAAGTGTAGCGACTGTAGATGTTGATGGCAAGGTAACCGCCAAGGCGGCAGGCAATGCCGTGATCACGGTAACTCCTGAGGGCGGGCATGCGCCCCTGACCATGAATGTTGTCGTGACGACATCTGGCGGCGGTGGCAATGATCCTGGTAATGGCGACGGCAATGGTCCAGGAGCCGGCGGTGGTGCTCCCGGCAATGGCGGCGGCAGCAACCCTGGCAACGGTGGTGGCAATAACGGTGGTGGCAATAACGGTGGTGGAAATGGCAACGCGCCGGTAGATGAAACTCCGCAGGAGGGCAATACGGATGAAACCGAGCAACCTGTGGAAGAAACGGTTCAGCCGGGTCCGATCCAGTTCAGCGATACGCAGCATCACTGGGCAGAGGCTTCCATCATCCGTGCGGTTCAGATGGGAATCGTCAAAGGTTTCACCGATGGCACTTTCCGGCCGGATGTTACGGTGTCGCGCGGCGAGTTTGCAGTCATGCTGCAACGTGCTTTGCATCTCGAAGCCAAGTCCGAGAGCAGCTTCGCCGACAGCTCCAAGATCCCGGCGTGGGCCAAGGAATCAGTTGATGCAGTTTCATCCCATGGCTATATCACAGGCTTCCCGGATGGCACGTTCGGCAGTGAGCAGTCGATCACCCGCGTTCAGCTTGCGGTGATCATCGCCAGAATGTTGGACATATCCTCCGATGCCAAGCCACCGTTCACAGATGCAGCAGATATTCCTGCTTGGGCAGCGAAAGAGATCGCGGCTGTAGCAGAGCTCGGCATCATGGTGGGACTCGGAGATGGCTCTTTCGCCCCGAATAAGGCAGCCACTCGCGCAGAAGCACTGGAGGTCTTGCTTCGAGTGCTTGACTATCTGGAATCGATCGCTCAATAACTGATATCAATCTTGTTCAAAGGACGGGCTGGAACGAATGTTGTTCCGGCCTGTTTGATTTTCAGCCAGTCACACATCCTCGACCAAAGTCCAGGAAATAACCAGACCTGGGAAAGTTTATGGGAAATAGCGATCGTGGTAGTATGATTGCTAGTGTTTACGGTATGTCTTCGATCAAGTGAAATGGAGTGATGATGGGTGACCGTACTTGAGGTTCAGAGTTTGCGCAAATCATTCGGTGCAGTCCAGGCTGTGAAGGATATTAGCTTCTCCGTGGAAGCCGGAGAGATCTTTACGATCATCGGTCCGAATGGAGCTGGTAAAACGACAACGCTGGAGATGATCGAGGGGCTCGTGCATCCGGACGGCGGACGCATCAGCTATGGTGGGCTTAGCTGGGACAAGGATGCGGAGGAGATTAAGAAGATGATCGGCGTACAGCCGCAATCGGAAGCGATGTTCGACCTGCTTACACCGCAGGAGAATCTGGAGCTGTTCGCAAGCTTCTACGAGAAGCCGATGTCGGTTATCGAGATCATGGATATGGTGAACTTAACCGAGCATCGGAACAAGAAGGTAAGGGTGTTGTCGGGCGGACAGCGGCAACGGCTGGCGATCGGCTTGGCGATGGTTGGCGATCCGCAGATTCTCTTCCTGGACGAACCAACGACAGGGCTCGACCCACAGGCGAGGCGGAATATCTGGGATATCGTCCGCGCGCTTAAGGAGATGGGGAAGACGACAATCCTGACAACGCACTATATGGATGAAGCGGAGAAGTTAAGCGATCGGGTATGCATCGTGGATGCGGGCCAGGTCGTCGCCATGGATACTCCTGCGGCGCTCATCGGCCGATTGACGAAGGAGCGGGAAGTACGAATGACTTTCCTCGATGGGGTGAGCGCTGCTCTGGATATGGAACAGTTCGCCCAGGGGCAGACATCCGTCGCGCGTATAGAGCGGACTGGAAAAGGTCTGAAGCTGTGGACCTTTAAGCCGGAGGATGCGCTGCATGCCTTATTTGGATTCACGAAGGAGCGGGGGTATCGGGTCGATCAGGTGTCCATCCGTGAGATGAGCCTCGAAGACGTTTTCATCAGCTATACGGGCAAGGAATGGAGGGACTAAGATGAGTACGATGAAGCAGTTTAGGAAGATGTTTCTTGCCAACCTGACGATGACCTTGCGTGAGAAGCAGGCTTGGTTCTGGGGGATTTTCTTTCCTGTCATCCTGATGGTGATCTTCATGGTGATCTTCAGCGGCGGCTCGGACGATGATTTCAAAGTGAAGGTGGCAGCGGTTGCGGACCAGTCCCATGAGGGCTCCAGGATGATGCTTGAGCAATTGAAGCAGATACCGGTATTCGATTGGGTCGAAGAAGGGTTTATGACAAGAGAAGATGCGGAGACGCTGGTGAAGGAAGATGAAGTTGCGGCTGCGATTGTGCTGCCCTCTGCCGCTGGAGACACCTCGTTATCCCTAATCCTGAACAAGGAACATGAGCAGAACTCGACCTCTATGGCGGTGATCAGCATGCTGAACGAATATGTTCAGCAAGCGAATATGATGGCTGCCGGGGTGAAACCGGTCTTTACGCTCAATGTGGAATCGGTATCCGCAGGTAGCGATGACCTGAAGTATCAGGATTTCCTGCTCACCGGTATGATCGCACTGTCGATCGCACAAGGCGGTCTGTTCGGCATGGTGGATATGGTGGAGATGCGGCGCAAGGGACTGATCAAGCGGCTGCGTATGACACCTGCCAGGATGGGGTTGTTTGGCCTGAGTGACATGCTCATGCGGCTCGTTTTCGCCATCTTCCAGATCATCCTGCTCTCCCTCATCGGCGTATATGGGTTCGGAGCAACTTTGCACATCGATCTCATCAGCTTGATCATCATCTTCCTGATCGGCGCGCTGTCGTTTAACGCGATCGGTTACTTCTTCTCCTCATTCAGCAAGACGACGGAAGCCTATATGGGCATAGCGAACATCACCAGCTTCCTGATGATGTTCCTGAGCGGGGTCTTCTTCCCGATCGAGTCGATGCCTGGATGGCTGCAGCCTGTATCACAAGTATTGCCGCTGACTTACTTCGTATCCGGCCTCCGTGACGGCATGGTGTATGCGACAGGCTTCATGAATGGCGCGTTCTGGCTCGGTATAGGCGTGCTCACGCTGTGGGGTTGCTTCGCCTTCATGCTCGGTTCGCTCTTGTACCGAAACCGTTCGATCGCGGCCAGATAGTCATATGGGCGGCTAAACCGGGCAGGACGCCAAGTGAGTACATGCACATGGCATGAGAACGGGGCGTCCTTCAGTCTCGTAGACCTTGTGGACGCCCCGCACATAATCACGATTTGGTTGTTGCTATATCCTGCTCACCGATGTTCTCCGAAGAAGAACAGCGCCATCGTGCCTGGTCCCGAATGGGCGCCGATGACGGGGTCGATGATATGGATCAGGATCTGCCGCGGATTGCAGATTGCACGAATCTGCTCCTCGACATATCTGGCATCATCGATACAGTCGCCATGGCTGATCGCGATCGTCTGCTCCTCGATATTGACCGCATGCTCCCGGAGATGCTCAACGAGCCCTTTAAGCGACTGGCGTCTGCCTCTGACCTTGCCGATGACGGTCAGTTTGCCTTCATCATCCATGTGCAGCATCGGCTTGATGTTGAGCATCGTACCGATCATGGCCGACGCCGCAGGGATGCGTCCGCCGCGTTTCAGGAACATCAGATCATCAACGGTGAAATGATGGCGCATCTTCAGCCTGTTTTCCTTCACCCACTCCGCCGTTTCCTCCAGCGAGCTGCCTGCCTTCCGCATCTGTGCCGCATAATAGACGAGCAATCCCTGACCCAGGGATGCGGACAGTGAATCAACAGTAATGATCTTCCGGTCAGGATAGTCTTCCTTCAACAGCTCTGCAGCGGTTACGGCTGACTGGTAGGTGCCGCTGAGTGCGCTGGAAAAGCCGATATAGAGAATATCCTTGCCTTCCTTAAGCAGAGGCTCCATGATCTGGACGAATTCTCCGGTGTTGACGAGGGAAGTCTGAATGACCTGGCCATTCCTCATCATCTCGTAGAATTTCCCCAGATCCGACTTCTGCCCCGCTTCGTAGCTCTTGTATTCGACTCCATCCACCAGGAAGGTTAATGATGCGATCCGGATACCTAATTCACGGATCATTTCATCGGGCAGATTCGCCGAGGTATCGGTGATGATCTCAAAGTTCATGCGGTTACGCTCCCCCACTATGGTCTGATCGATCAGGGCTACATCACTTGCCCGCTCGAATACGGAAACTGCGTGCTGTAACCCATGAATTGCTGATATGATTGATCCAGCTTATTCTGATCTTCAGCTTCCAGTTTATAATACCCCTTGCGAAACATCAATTCATACAGTTCGTACTGCATGCCATGCGTTTCGTTCAGGATCGTCATGATATCCTGATGCAGCTCGCGATGGCTGGCTTCTCTCGCCGATACATTGAAGCTGTCGGTCAGATATTTCTCCAACGCCAGAATGTCATTCACCCGGTCGCGGTCATTCATCTCCGGGCCTTTGACCTGTGGCTCGCTCGGCGGTTTCGGATTCTGGATCGTATTCATGTTCGGTTGATTCGGTTGTGTTTGATTCATGTTCATCTCGTGGATGACCTCCTTCTCTCGATTGCTGCTTCTCTTGCCCGCAAGGCTGAATCAGGAGAGTTGTTCAGCCTGTTCAACCGTTTCGCGGTGCGACTGGTGTCCGATGTCGTTAAGAGGGCTGCGCTTGTTGTTGCAGCTGATGCACTTGGTTCATCGCACTGTTATTGTCATGCTTCAGATGCTTAAGCAGCATATTGTAGTGCCGCTGATGCATCTGGCCGGCTTTGTCGATCGCCTGTCTGATCTCGGGGTCCTGACACTCTTTGGCGAAGTGTTGGCATTTCTTCATCGCGATGAGCTCCCAGGACATTTGATCCTTCAGGTACAGGTGATCCTTGGTGGTGATGACCTTCGGCGGCAGCATCATGATCGGCTGCTGAGCAACTGTTTGTTGGTTTTGCGTTTGTTGCAAGGTCAAGTCCTCCTTTGTTCAATCGACGATATCGGCATTTATTATGTGTTGGAGGTGGGTAAATTATCCATGTATAGCGGATGATGAAAACAGTTGCCATGGACCAGTCGCTGATAAGCGATGAGAGATTGGATATACAGATGCATGTGTGGAGGATGCAAGTGGAGTTGAGGCATAACCGTTATGCGCTCAGCTTCTCGACTGCCCGGAAGCCTTTGGTCTTGAGAAAATTCATCCTGTGTTCAAACAGCGATATCGCCTCTGATGGATCGATCGCCTCCAGATTCAACGATTCCAAGAGCTTCTTGTCGATGCGTACGGAGACGATGGTCACTGCTTCCATCCTGCCAACTGCTTCATTCATGACATAGTCTGTCGCATGCACGAGCACTTCCGTGATCGGCAGGATGGCGAACATATCGCGTGCGATGCGGAAGATCGTGCTGCACACATAGTCCTGCTTCAGGCTGTGATAGCGGGTAACCGGCATCTCGCTCACGGACAGCTTGCCAGTCTTGGTCAGCGCCTTGACCTCCTTCGGCACGATCTTGTCGGAATGGACGCGGAACTCCACCGCGAGCAGGGACGGCTTCTCCGTCGCATAACAGGCAAAATCACTGCCAAGCTCGGTCAGATCAGCGAAAGGTTCCAGCATCTTCACCGCCTCCAGGTAGGCCGATTCGTCGCCGCTTAAGATCTTCTCGGCAAGCTCATGGCCTTGCTTCCAGGATCTGTAGGCGGCTTCATCTTCCTCTCTTGCACGGGCCACCTGTTCCTGCAAGGCTGCGCGGCGTCTGTTCACCCTGCCGAACAGCCGGTCCCACAGGCTCGGCTTGTAAGTAGCCTCTTCCATTATCGCTTGTGATTCGTTCGGTCCCGGCATGCCGGGTTCAAAGGGAGGGGGGGTTGTGAAGATGCCATGCCAATCGAGTGGTTCGTCCGCATCGAGATGAATCGTTCGCAGCATATGGATATAGGATTCGAACAGTTCCACTTCCCGCATCGCTTTGTGCAGATCGTGCAGCTTCTTCTGTTCGCTCATGAATTTCCGGAATTCTTGATTCAATTGGTAGGCAGTTGTTCTCCGACTCTTGCCTTTTAGCAGATCCAAGTATCTCACTCCTCGCAATCCCATATAATATAAAAATACGGCAAAAAATAACAATATCCTGCTGGCAAAAATCGACAAATGAGAAAAAAATATCGTGACGGAAGGGTTTTCCATGTGGGAGGCCGATTCGTTCCTTGCAGGTGACATGACGGTGCACGCTGGACACAATTCGCTTGTAGTCAAGGGTCTCCGGTTGATGTATGATAGGTTGGTGTGAAACATGATGGTTGCTTGACCAAGGCTCCATTCATGATGACTCACATGATTTCAATCATCGGGGGAACATCAACCTATGGAAGCGGCAGCGCTTGTCATCTTTGTCATCACGCTCATCCTAGTCATCTGGCAGCCCAAAGGGCTGAACATCGCCTGGTCAGCAAGCGGCGGTGCGGTGCTCGCACTTCTGTTTGGCATCGTTGATCTGGCGGATGCGGGCACGGTGGTGGGCATCGTATGGAATGCGACACTCACGCTAATCGCGCTCATCATCATTTCACTCGTACTGGATGAGATCGGCTTCTTCGAATGGGCAGCCTTGCATATGGCACGGTATGCGCGAGGAAACGGGATGCTCCTGTTTATCATGATCGTGCTGCTTGGAGCCGTTACATCTGCCCTCTTCGCCAACGATGGAGCGATCCTGATCCTCACTCCGATCGTCCTGTCCATGATGAAACGCTTGGGCTTCACCGGCAAACTGATCCTGCCGTTCATCATGGCTGCTGGCTTTATCGTCGATACGGCATCGTTGCCGTTTATCATCAGCAATCTGGTTAACATCCTGTCAGCAGACTTCTTCGATGTGGGGTTCGTCGAGTATGCGAGCCGCATGATCGTGCCGAATGTCGTCTCGATCATCGCCAGCCTCATCGTGTTATATGTTGTGTTTCGCAAGAGCCTTCCGCCCGAATACGAAGTCTCGGTGCTGAAACAGCCGGAGGAAGCAATCAAGGACAGGCATTTGTTTCGGCTTGCTTGGTTTATCCTCGGTGCATTGCTCGCGGCTTATCTGATCAGCGAATGGGTGAATATCCCTGTATCGCTCGTTGCGGGAGTGGCTGCCTTGATCTTGCTCCTGATGGCCCGGACGAGTCCGGCCGTAAACGTTGGGCAGCTAGTGAGGTCCGCTCCATGGAACGTGGTGATCTTCTCGATCGGCATGTATATGGTTGTCTACGGGCTGCGCAATGCCGGGTTCACCGATATGCTAGGCAAGCTGATTCAGGAACTGGCTGACCAAGGCTTGTTCGCCGCTACGCTCGGCATGGGCTTCATCTCCGGCATTCTGTCGTCCGTGATGAACAATCTGCCCACCGTTATGTTTGACGCGTTGGCGATCCAGGATACCCAGGCTGTGGGACTGGTGCGGGAATCGCTGATCTATGCCAATGTCATAGGCTCCGACCTCGGCCCGAAGATGACGCCGATCGGCAGCTTGGCCACTCTGCTGTGGCTGCACGTGCTGGCGATGAAGCAGGTGAAGATCGGCTGGGGATATTATTTCCGTGTGGGCGTCATGCTGACGATCCCGACGTTATTCATGACACTCGTAGGGCTCTGGTTGTGGCTCTTCGTGATCGATGTGCTTAAGCTCAGTGTCTGGAGCGCGCTGACAGCCAGCGTGTGCATCGCAGCCTTGTTGATCGTGGCAGCCTGGCTCGTGATGAAACGTTCAAGGCGGGGCATGATTCAAACCACAGGCAAACCGCAATCGACATACGGCACGGGCTCCAGCGCGTAGTAACCTGTATCAGATTCATATGGGGGAGGAACAGAGATGCGAACCCGTAGGTTTGTGATCGTGATTGCATGGTGTGTGCTGGTATTCACGTTTCTGGCAATCAGCTATGAATCGCCGTGGCTCAGCGAGTTGGATCAGTCCATCCTGCAAGCCCTCAGGGAGATGGAGAACGGCGAACTTACAAGCTTCTTCCTGACTGTCACTTTCCTGGGATCGACTGTGGGCATCCTGTTGGTTACCTTACTGGCCGTCATATGGTCTGTTTACAGACGCAGTTGGTTCGATGCGGTTCATATGTTCGTCGCTGTAGTGGGCGCATGGTTGTTGAATTCGCTGCTCAAGAACCTGTTTCAACGTCCCCGCCCCGATATCTTGCACCTGGCTGAAGCTGACGGCTTCTCGTTTCCGAGCGGGCATGCGATGATCGGACTGTCCGCATATGCCGTTCTGGCTTACTTGATTGGCCGTACCGTCAAAGGAAAGGGGATGCAGGCCGCAGTGGCCGTCACCTTCGCACTGCTCATCCTGCTGATCGGATTAAGCCGCAATTATCTCGGGGTTCATTATCCGACGGATATTGTTGCCGGTTACGCGGCTGGCGGCGTTTGGCTGGTGCTGTGTGCCGTTGCTCGCAGAACCGCCGAGTCCCGCATGGCGAATTAATCAAGCTTGCGAGTGTTCAGGCCGTATATGTAAGAGGCTTTGTCCGGCGCTGGGCATGATGGACATCTCGATCATCTGAATGGGGCAAGTCTACGACAGGAGTGATCAAGGCGCATCAGCATGATGGACATCTCGATCATCTGAATGGGCAATCTATCGTTTGATGATGGGTTGTCCTTTTTTGTGGTGACCATGTTGCCACCATAGCCATCACAGTACCTAAGCGTGGAAGATAACGGAGAATCATGCTTGCCGTATCGTCCCGTTGATGAATCGCGTGGCCAATAGAGGAATACCGAGGATGGATGGCGAATAATGTCGAAAACCCATGTCCATTTTTGCTGACTCGTCGATATCCTGTTGTAGATCATGCGAAGATATGGGGATTCCTAGGAAAGGAGAATCGGAGATGAAGGGAAGCATAATGCGTCTGGTTGGAGCAGTTTGCATACCTTATCTCTTCTACGAGTTGCTGCGTATCAGTCCTTATGATGCAGTTATCAACGCCCCTCACATTCATTTCTATTTTGTAAGCGCTGTCGCGGGCATAGCGACTGCTCTCAGCATCGCGATCGGTGTGGCGGGCAGCAGATTGCGCAATATCAAGGTAATCTACCTGTCGATGGCATTTATCTCGCTGGCCGGGGTGATCACGTTGCATGGTCTGACTACGCCCGGGTTCTTGCATGAACCGGGAGCGCTTCCGGGCATCTCGGCCCAATTCGGCGTTCTGCTGGCGACGGTCTGGCTGTTCCTGTCATCCTTATCTTCCGATCGCGTGATCGTTCGCCATCTATCCCGATGGGTTCATCTCATCATCCCTGTCTGGACCGTGATCTTGTTGCTGTGCTGCACTCTTGCTTTCCTGTATCCGGACGTAGCTGTAAACCTCCTGTTCATGGATGATCGTGTTCGCTTGCTTTTCTTTGCGATTATCGCTATCTTGAATGGCTATACCATGTACTCCTATTTCCAATCCTACCGCTATTCGAAATTCCCCATGCAGATTGCCATCGTATACAGCGCGGGCTGGTTCGTCGTCTCCGAGATCATCATCCTGACCGGCACGCAGTGGACGCTCAGTTGGTGGTTGTATCATGTGCTCCTGCTCGCCTCCATGGTCGCCATGGTGGTGGGATTCGTCAGGCAATACGGCACAAGCCGCTCATTCTTTAAGACGATTCAAGCCATGTATGTGACCGACCCCGGAGAGCGGATCACGAATTTCCTGCCGAACAGCGTTCGATCGCTGATTATCTCAGTGGAATCCCGGGACATCTATACGGCTGGCCATAATTTTCGGGTGGCGCTGTATGCGCTGCGCATCGCCGAGGAGATGGGCGTCTCACCTGAGATGCGCCGTGCGCTGGTGACCGGGGCGATCGTCCATGATGTCGGCAAGATCAATATTCCCAATGAGATCCTGAACAAGCCGGGGAAGCTGACGGAGGAAGAACGGAAGATCATCGAGAGCCATCCGGTGAGAGGGTATCAACTGTGCAAGAATCTGGGCTTCATGCGGGAGGAGTTGGGCATTATCCGCTCCCACCATGAACGGATGGATGGCCAGGGATATCCCGACCGGCTCAGCGGCGAACAGATCCCGTTCCTTGCGCGGATCGTCGCCGTTGCGGACGTCTACGATGCCTTGACCTCAGAGCGTGCTTATCGCCAAGCCTGGTCGCATGAAGAAGCGATGTATTATCTCAGGACGCATAGAGGAACACACTTCGACCCGAAAGTGGTCGATGCATGGCAAGAGGCATGCGATCGAGACTCCCGGGTCTATGAGGACGTTCGCGCCCGTGTGCATCTGTTCCACGCACAGGGGGCACAGGATATGGCGTAAGGCGCTTAGTGCGCCATATGTCACAGCTTGAATGCATCCGTCTTCTCGCGAAGATGATCCGCTTCCTGGCGCAAGATTTCGGAGGATGAAGTAATCTCTTGCATGATGGCGGTCTGGCCCTGCGCTGCTTCGGCGATGTTCAGGCTGTTCTGCGAAATGGTGACCGAAGTATCTGTAATATGGCGAGCCTGTTCGTAGGTGTTATGGATCTGTTGCGTCTGGGTATGAATATGCTGCACGATGCTCTGCAGGGCTCCTGCTGTTTCGGCAACGGAGCCATGGATCTGTTCCAGCACCCCCTTGGCAGATTCGCCAGCCGCCGCTTCCTGGCGGATGAGGTCAACTTGTCTAGTCGATTCATTCACCACGGTAAATGTCTGTTTCTGCATCTCTGCCACGAGATGGTTGATCTGTTCAGCGGCTGAGGCGCTGTCAGAAGCAAGCTTGCGAATCTGCATGGCGACGACGGCGAAGCCTTGTCCCTGTTCGCCGGCATGGGCAGCCTCGATGGATGCATTGAGTGCCAGGAGATGCGTCTGATTGGCAATATCCCGTACGAGATGAGAGATATGGCTGATTTCTTCGGCTTGCTGCTCCAGATGCTGGACGATTTGAAGCGTTTTCTCACTTGTCTCGGAAACGTTAAGCATGCCGTCCACCAGTGAGCGGAGCTTGATGACGCTATCGCGTATCGTCTCGACCATCGTCTCCGATATGCGAATGGCCCGATTCGCTTCATCGTTGATCTGTTGCGATGTTTGTGCGGATTTCTCCGCATTGTCCAGCAACTCGCGCGCGGCGTCCGATTGATGCGCAGCTGCTTCAGCCATGCGCTCGATATTCTCGGAGATGGTTTCGATTCTCTCTGCCGCTTGCCTGATTGCGTCACTCAACGATTGAACGCCATGATCGGTAACGGAAGCGCTGTCTGTGACGCTGGAGATCATCCCCCGCAGATTATCGACCATCTGTTGAAATGAGCGATTCAGTTCACCAATCTCATCCTTGGATCGGTAGGCAGGAATCTCAACACTCAAGTCGCCTGAAGCTATGGTATTGACCACTTTGGTCAGGCGTGTGAGCGGCCGGATGATCAGTTGTGCTGCAATCCATCCGAGGAAAGCGGTCCAGAATACGCCAAGCATCAAGACCCCGGTAATATACAACCAATCATTCATATCCGGCGCAAGCAGCGGCTTAAGAACGAATATAAAGAAACCACTTGTTGCATAAGTCGCAAGCGAGACAACGAAGATACCGATGACCAGCTTGCGTACGAGACTATTGAACATGATAGGTGGACCCTCCTTGTTGGTAATACGACTTAATACGACAATTCTTTCATTATATTACCATGTTCTTGTTGTGTTTGCTGTATAAAGTTTTGATAAATGTCATAGTGATTTCCGTCAACATCCTTTTATTTACATTACAGTAGGATCATGTGCCTAGACCGATGAGCCTGTTAGAAGGTTGAAAACATTGACGAAAGTCGGGGGGAGTATGTATGATAGTGTAAGCATTGTCAAATTCATCATTACCATTTTTTATCTTTGTTGTTGGTTTGAAGGCACTGTTTGGTTATTGGCATAATGATGCATCGTGTTCATGGGAGGATTGCCAATTGAGCAAATTCGACAGTATGAAGGAAATGATAGGTAAGCGGATTCAGAGACACATTTTCAGTAACAAAGGCGTTCTGCTGTTGTCGGCGCACTCGATCATTACGAAGGATCATATCGAGTTGCTGGTCAGACACGGCATACAGCTCAGCAAACATGATGTAGAAGGATATGAGGAGCCTTCAAACGAGCAAACGCAACAAGATGTGAACGTCGAGATCAACCACACGGTTGAAAAGATTACGGAGTATTTCGACAGCATCCGTATGACCAAGAAGGTACCGCTGGCTGATATCAGGGAGAATATCGTTCCTGCCTTGCACGAAACGAGCCGCAGTGCGACGCTGTATCAATTATTTATGTCCATGCAGGCCAAGGACGATTATACCTATCGGCACAATCTGGCCGTTGCCAGTTTCTCCAACCTGCTGGGCGGCTGGATCGGTTTGGACAAGCAGGAACTGATGCAACTCACGACTGCTGCGCTCTTGCATGATGTCGGAAAGATGCTGGTGCCAGAAGATATTCTGAATCATCCTGGCAAGTTGACGGACGAGCAGTTTGAAGAAATGAAGAAGCATACGATCTATGGCTATGAGATTCTGAAGGAGACCACCGGAATAACCCACCGGCAAGCGCTTGTTGCTCTTCAGCACCATGAACGGTTGGATGGAAGCGGTTATCCTTACGGCATCACCGGCAACAAGATCGATTTGTTCAGCCGCATCGTATCGGTTGTTGATGTGTTCCATGCCATGACCTCCAGACGCGTCTACCGCGATGCTTCACCTTTCTATGAAGTGTTGCAGCAGATGAGCAGGGATGCATACGGTCCGCTGGACCCGCGAATCACCAGCTTATTTATTCGCAAGATCATGGCCACATTGATCGGCCAACAGGTGCTGCTCACCGACGGGCGTACGGGAGTGATTGTCATGGTAACGGAGTATGATCCGATCAGGCCGCTCATTCAAGTTGACGGTGAGTATATCGATCTAAGCAAGGATTTATCCATACATATTAGTCAGATTTTTTAGGAAGTCGGAATTTTTGGTCAGATTTTCTTAGCGTGGCATTTCGATTGCTGCGGCAGGAGTGAAGGTTAATGTTTGAGCCCGTGTTCGCAGTGTGGATGATCGTCATCATCCTGGCTGGCACGATACTCTTCCTGTTGGTGGACCGGCATAAGCTGAAGAAGCTGTCCTACAAGGATGAGATGACGGGTCTGTTGAACCGCAACGCTCTGAATGATTTCTTTCGCAAGTATAACAATCGGGACAAAGACATTGCAGTTCTGTTCTTGGACTTGGATCATTTCAAGGAAATCAATGATAAGCTGGGGCATCATGTCGGCGATCTGCTCATTCGAGCGATCGGGCAGAGGTTGCTTCTGTTCATGAACCCCTCCCTGAGAGTATTTCGAATCGGCGGCGACGAGTTCCTGATCATCGTGGAAAGGTACGATTTGCAGCAAGCCGAACGGCTTGCCGACCAGATCCTGTATTGTATCAGGAATGTATATGATATCGGCGGACTCGATCTCCGTGTGTCTGGAACCATCGGCATCTGTCTCGGTTCAATGAAGGATGACCCGATCACCCTGCTAAGAAAATCTGACTCTGCGATGTACAAGGCGAAACATGAGGGCAAGAATCATTATTTTATCTATAACAACAACCAATTTGGCCAAGTCATGAATTAGCATCAGGATCGCACGGATAAGAGGAGCAGAACCTCCGGCCGGACTCATGGGGCCGGGGCGGCTGCTCCTCTTTGACGTCTATCGGCTGTTGTGGAAGATCGCGCCGGCATCATCAGATGCTGCATCTCTGGTACAGGTCATACCGTCCCCGGCACAGGCGGAGGTTGGTTCATGTTGTGCTGCAAACTTGTTCGCAAGTGCACGATGCCCTGAATGTTGCGGTATAATGAACGTAAAGTTGGGAGGGGAATCTTGTGCTGCATACGGAGATGATGCCGCTGGGCGATCGTGCGGTCATGGTTAAGCTCGGGGAACGGCCGGAAGAGGCGTTTCCAAGCATTGTCGCTTTGATGTCGTATCTCGATGACCACCCTCTGCCCGGTCAGGTGGAGGTGGTGCCGGGTTACACTTCGCTGGCGATCTACTATGATCCGGCGGAAATCAAAGCCCTGCTTGACAAGCCAGGTATGTATGGCAGGAGCGACATTCTCAGTCCTTATGAATATGTGAAAGATCGGCTGTTGGCTCTTGTTCGTTCGCTGGATACGCGAGAGGCTCCGCCTGCGAGGGAAGTGGAGATTCCCGTCTGTTACGGCGGCGAATACGGGCCTGATCTGGAAGATGTGGCCAGGCTGAATGGCCTGAGTTCGCAGGAGGTCGTTGAGATCCACAGTTCCGCTGCATATGTGGTGCATATGATTGGATTTGCGCCAGGCTTTCCGTATCTGAGCGGGATGGATCCGCGCATCGCCGCGCCGCGCAGAGACGTGCCGCGCCCCAGTGTAGCGGCTGGTTCGGTGGGCATCGCCGGCGTCCAGACAGGCGTATATCCGATTGAAACGCCAGGCGGTTGGAATGTGATCGGGCGAACGCCGCTTAAGCTGTTCCTGCCCGAGCGGGAGCTACCTTCGCTGCTGAGGCCGGGAGACATTGTTCGCTTCAAGCCGATCACGCCGGAAGAGTATGCGCGTTGGGAGGGTGGAGCATGACGATCATCGTACATAAGCCTGGCATGCTGACTACGGTGCAAGACTGCGGCAGATATGGTTATCAACGATATGGTGTTGTAGTTGCCGGTGCGATGGATCCGTTCGCATACACCTGCGCCAATATGCTGATCGGCAATGCACCGTCGGCAGCGGCTCTGGAGATGACAGTGGTCGGTCCGAAGCTGTGGTTTGGGCAGGATGCGCTTGTCTCCATCTGCGGAGCTGACATGCAGCCGACCATACATGGGGTACCGGTGCCGATGTGGCGTCCGGTTTATATAAGATCAGGGGCCATGCTGGAATTCCGAAATGCCAGGAAGGGCGTGAGGGCCTATCTGGCAGTAAACGGAGGGATTCATGTCGAGCAGCGGATGGGCAGCCGATCTACCTATCTGCGAGCAGGGATCGGCGGGTATCAGGGTAGGGCGCTAGCGGAGGGGGATGAGCTCGCCTGGGGCCACCCTTCATCCATGGGCGAGGCGATCCGGAATACGCTGCAGCAATCGTTAGACGCTTCCAGCGAGAGGCCGTTTCTCGCATCCAGTTGGTCCGTATCAGCTTGGGTATTGCCGCGTTATGCGGAGCAAACGCAGGTGAGGTTCTTGCCGGGGCCCCATTACGGGTTGTTCCGTGATGAGAGCCTGGTCGATTTCCAGTATGGTACGTATCGGGTTGATCCCCGGTCTGACCGCATGGGCTATCGGCTGGAGGGGAAGCGGCTGATGCTGCGGGAGCGCCAGGAGCTGTATTCGGAGCCGGTTACGGTTGGTTCTGTGCAGGTGCCCCCCGAAGGGAAGCCGATCATCCTGATGGCTGATCGCCAGACAACAGGCGGATATCCGGTGATCGCACAGGTCATCAGCGCCGATCTGCCGCTGGTCGCCCAGACTCCGCCGGGCGGCCGGCTCTCGTTCCGCCAGGTCGATATTCGCGAAGCGCAGCGTTTGCTGCTGGAGGAGCGTCGCGAACTCGCCATGATCCGCACGGCTGTACGGATGCGCGTGAAGAGTTGATCCATCGGATGAAGAGGAGATGAGACGATGCATGTGATTGATCTGAATTGTGATATGGGGGAAAGCTTCGGCGCCTATCGGCTTGGCAGGGACGAAGAAATCATGGGCTGCGTAACGTCCGTAAATATCGCTTGCGGATTCCACGCGGGCGACCCCGGTACGATGCGCCGGACGGTGCAACTGGCGCTTAGGAGCGGGACAGCGATCGGCGCGCACCCCGGCCTGCCGGATCTGCAAGGCTTCGGCCGCAGGGAGATGGCGATCAGCCCGCAGGAAGCGCATGATCTCGTGTTGTATCAGATCGGCGCGCTGCAGGCGTTCGTCCGTGCCGAAGGCGGCAAGCTGCAGCACGTGAAGCCGCATGGCGCGCTATACAACATGGCGGCGCGCGATCAGGCGCTGGCAACGGCTGTCGCCGAAGCCGTCTATTGCGCGGATCCCGAACTGATCCTGTTCGGGCTGTCGGGCAGCTCCCTGATCGAAGCGGGGCAACGGATCGGACTTCGCACGGCAAGTGAAGTGTTCGCAGACCGCACCTACCAGGCGGACGGATCCCTGACGCCGCGCCATCGGCCAGATGCGCTTGTCGTAGATACGGAGACGGCCGTGCGGCAAGCGATTCATATGGTGCGCACAGGCAAGGTTGCGACGACGCAAGGTCACGAGATTACGATTGAGGCTCAGACGATCTGCATCCATGGAGATGGACCGCATGCGCTCGAGTTTGCCGTTCAGATCCGCGACGCGCTGCTTGCCGCAGGTATCCGCTTGCAATCGGCCGGCGAGACGATGCGCCAGTTCATGCAGCCGTGACTAATGGTGGCTCGAGCGAGCTATTGGGGACGGACTTGGCATCCTGGATGGAAACGGCAATCTGGTTCCGCCAAAGGGAGTTTCGCAGGAATTGGCTGCCGTTCACACGATAAAAGACTTAAAATTGGAGTAAAACCATTCAACCATCTACGAAGAAATGCTCCCCGTCTGGTGACAGGTTGTTCTCATCTGTCTGCCATATGGGGAGCATTTTCTTCTACGGGCAGCCTCCCGTTCGTGTCATGACGGGGCTGCACGCTTTGCGGTTATCTGCAGCTCTGTGGCTTAGAAGTAAGTCTTGACGAGGTCGATCGTTTGGAACTCGGCATCCCAGATCACTTCGTAACCGAATGCTTCGGCTACTGGTCGGAGCGGCACGTAATAGTCATACTCGTCTTCGAATGCGCCGCGCGGAATGCTTCGCTCTTCGCCGTTGACGATGATTTTGTTCTGTCCAAGCGGCAGGACAACGGTTGTGCCGGTGTAATCATACAGGACGATCTCACCTTCATACAAGCTGTCCCAATCAAGGTCAATGTCGAGGTACCAGTAAATATCGAATAACGATACGAAGGTTGTTCCTTGATCCACATAGACACCGGGGTCATCGAGCCAGATATAGGTAATCGTCTGGTTGTATCCGAAGGCAGAGAGCAACTGCCCGATCGTCGAATTCGAATGGACGGAGGAGAGGATCTCTTGTCCCAGATAATAACTTTCCAGATTGATGCCGTTCGTGCCGTCTATGAGGTCGGCCTCTACATCACCGTTGATGTTCCAAATCTCGCTGGTTACGTTGATGACCATTCCCCCTGCATCCGGCCCCATGGACAAGGCCAGTTCATAATCCGAGCGAACGACTTTCAGACTGCTGTCCACGTAGATGTCAGCGGTCAGCGTGGTGGCGTTCAGACCTTCGTCGTCAGCGATCTCTTCCGAGATATCGGCGAATTCCCGCAGCGCCGCTTTATAGCCTTGCGTGATCGTTGTGAACAGGAACTCGGTCACCAGGGTCTTGTTGTTCAGATAAGCCTGCACAAGCTCCAGTTCGAAGCGGTCTTCCGGATACTCCGGTTCGATGGAAGCGAGGGATTTCTCCAGAACCGGCTTCAGCAGATCATAGAAATTGCTCAGGAAGGTTCTCAGGCCATTTTCATCCTTAGCCAGGTTCTGAAGCGCCCGTTGGAGCCATTGCAGCAGTTCTGCTCCGTTCAGCTCGGCATGGATCTTGCCAACATTCTTCTTCTCGCCGTTCAGATCAATCGTCGTAGGGGTGTAATTGATCTTGCTCGGGTTCGGAAGATTCGGGAGCACATAGTTGAACAGCAATTTGGATGCTTCAACATCCGCAATGGCCAGCAGCGCCGCATCGATATCGAAGTCCGCATCCGAGTAGCTCGACAGCGGATCCAGCACGAGAGGACGCTCGATGCCCTCGATCTGGATGGCGATCTGCCCATTTGTTACCGAAAGAGCTACCGGAATCGAAAAGAATGCGAAGTTGAGATTGCCTTTGAATGAAGCCGTGTTCGGATCTTGCTTCTTCACTTCATAGAAATCAAGCTCGAAGCTCTCCACGAAAGCAAGCATGTCTCCCAGTTCACCAAACGATTCAGGGCCATCGCCTGGGATCAGCTCGAGCGTAATCTTGGCGTTTCCTTCGTAAGATTTATGATCCAATGAAGATTTCAGGACGTTGTTGAGATTCACTCCGCTAACCGGTTCGCACGCTGCAAATATCATGATGAAGCAGGTGAGCGCAGCGATAAGCGACAAGGGCTTCCTGATTTTCATAGCGATTATTTCCTCTCCTTCTGGTCTATTAGTTTGATAGGTTATCTTGTACTAGATTAGCATATCTTACGGGCAAATTCCACGATATTCCATGGGTGATTAGGGCTTTCGAAGGTTGAATATCGGGCAAGGTGTGATGCGTTGGTGGCGGGGCAGGGCAGGACGACATGGCAACAGAGATAAGATTTTAACTTTCTGCCAAGACTGAGCGAATGGCGTAAATTTTCCCAAACTGGTTATGATAGCAAGTGAAGATTGGAGGCGTTAGTTATGCTGGCAGACCTGCTCATTCTCCTGATCCTGATCGTGGCCAACGCGTTCTTCGCCGCTTCAGAGATGGCACTCATCTCACTCAATGACAACAAAATCAAACTGATGGCCGAAGAAGGGCATAAGCAGGCGGGGATCGTCCTTAAGCTGCTGAAAGAACCGAGTAAATTTCTGGCGACGATCCAGATCGGCATCACGCTCGCCGGGTTTCTGGCCAGCGCTTTCGCTGCGGAGCGATTCGCCGGCATAGCTGCAGATGCGCTGTATGAGGCAGGTGTGCCTCTGTCGCGCGGCTTGCTGGGTACGATCAGCGTCATCGTGATCACGCTCCTGCTCTCCTACTTTACACTTGTGTTCGGAGAGCTGGTGCCGAAGCGGTTCGCCATGCAGAAAGCTGAGCCGATCGCGATGATGGCCGTACGCCCGCTCAGATGGCTGTCGATCCTCACCTCACCATTCGTCAAGCTGCTGACGTTATCAACCAACGCAGTAGTCAGATTGCTCGGTGCTGATCCCAATGCCAACGATGAAGAGGTGACGGAAGAGGAGATTCGCATGATGGTCGATGCAGGAGAGGAACGGGGTACGATCCAGGATTCGGAGAAATTCATGATCAACAACATCTTCGACTTCGACAACAAGACCGCATCCGACATCATGACCCACCGCACGCACATCGCGGCGATCTCGAAGCAAGCGACGCTCACCGAGTTGATCAAGATCATAGACAAGGAGAAATACACACGCTATCCAATATATGATAAGACGCTCGATAATATAATCGGCATCATCCATGTCAAGGATCTGATCGCCTATGCGGAGGACTGCGACCGGGAGACATTTGACATGAAGAAAGTGGCCCGCAAGCCCTATTTCGTCCCGGAGTCGAAACGGACAGACCAACTGCTTAAGGAGATGCAGAAGAATAAAGTTCACATGGCGATCGTCATCGATGAATACGGGGGAACTGCAGGGATCGTGACGCTGGAGGATCTGATAGAGGAGATCGTGGGGAACATCTTCGACGAGTACGACGATGAGGAGCGCGAGATCAGCGTGCTCGATGACAATACCTTCCTCATGAGCGGCATGATGACGCTGGATGATGCGTCCCGCCACCTGAATGTCGAGCTGCCGATCCATGATTATGACACGCTGAGCGGCTTCATCATCGGCCAGCTCGGACGCCTTCCGGAGGTGAACGATAAGCCCGAGATCGAATGGGAGGGACTCGTATTCAAGGTGGAGGAAGCGGATCGCAAGCGCATCCTGAAGGTGAAAGTGACGAAGGCTTGATGGAGCCTTTCTTCGGGGTGAAGCAATTGCGGGACAGGCAGATTTGCTTCGCCTTTTTGAGTTGGGTGTTGCATTTGCTAAGGATTCAGTTAATCTAGAGAGGTCGGAGATCTATTGTCTCTTGCACGATATTTCTATGGTTAAAGGCAGGTTGGTCCATATGATCAGAGTCACGATCTGGAATGAATTCATCCATGAGCGCAGGAATGACAAAGTTGCCGCTATCTATCCCGAGGGGATACATGCGGCATTGGCCAAGGGCTTGGCGGCCGACGATCTGGAGATACGCACAGCAGTATTGGATGAGCCGGAGCACGGGCTGACAGAGAAGGTGTTGGATGAGACCGATGTGTTGATCTGGTGGGGACACATTGCCCATGATCAGGTGGCCGATGAGGTTGTTGAACGCGTTCATGCCCGCGTGCTGGACGGCATGGGGTTGATCGTTCTGCATTCTGGCCATGCATCGAAGATTTTCTCCAGGCTGATGGGCACGCAGACGGGACGGCTCAAGTGGCGTGAGGCCGATGAGAAGGAACGCTTGTGGGTCGTTGATCCTTCGCATCCGATAGCCGAAGGGATCGGAGAATATATTGAACTTGAGCGCGAAGAGATGTACGGCGAACATTTCGATGTTCCGCTGCCGGATGAACTCGTGTTCGTCAGTTGGTTCGAGGGCGGCGAGGTCTTCCGCAGCGGGATCACTTACAGGCGTGCGCGTGGCAAGATTTTCTACTTCCGTCCGGGGCATGAAACCTACCCGACGTATCATAACCCTCAGGTGCTGCGGGTGATCGGCAACGCCATTCGTTGGGCCGCGCCGAGCGCTACGGCGGTTTCGACTTATGGCAACGCCGCACCGCTGGAGCCGATCCGCGCGAAGGGTGAATGACGGATGCGGGACGCAGGAACGTTCCGGAGAGTCCGTGCCGGCTAGAGGGCGGCTGAGAGACGTACGGGCGGCTCATGACGCCGTTGTTGGCTCAGGATTGGTACGACGGTATGCATGACTCCACTGGCAGCGAGGCTGAGATGTCGGCCCAGCTGAGAACCGACGAAATCGTCTCTCAGCGGTTACCGAAGCGGAGAAGGAGGCTGAGAGCCGACGAAATCGTCTCTCAGCGGTTACCGAAGCGGAGAAGAAGGCTGAGAGCCGACGAAATCGTCTCTCGGCGGTTACCGAAGCGGAGAAGGAGGCTGAGAGCCGACGAAATCGTCTCTCGGCGGTTACCGGAGCGGAGAAGAAGGCTGAGAGCCGACGAAATCGTCTCTCAGCGGTTGCCGAAGCGGAGAAGAAGGCTGAGAGCCGACGAATTCGTCTCTCAGCGGTTACCGGAGCGGAGAAGAAGGCTGAGAGCCGACGAAATCGTCTCTCAGCGGTTGCCGAAGCGGAGAAGAAGGCTGAGAGCCGACGAAATCGTCTCTCAGCGGTTGCCAGAGCGTAGAAGAAGGCTGAGAACCGATAAAATCGTCTCTCGGCGGTTACCGAAGCGGAGAAGGAGGCTGAGAGCCGACGAAATCGTCTCTCGGCGGTTGCCAGAGCGTAGAAGAAGGCTGAGAACCGATAAAATCGTCTCTCGGCGGTTACCGAAGCGGAGAAGGAGGCTGAGAGCCGACGAAATCGTCTCTCAGCGGTTACCGAAGCGGAGAAGAAGGCTGAGAGCCGATAAAATCGTCTCTCAGCCTGCGCCTCTAGCGTCGTCCCGCAGCCTCTCCCCGCCTTCCGTAAGCAGCCAGCGGATGAAGGGCATCTGCGTGGCATATTGCTTATGCCACTTCCGCAGCGGATCGGCGCTGTCTGCAGCATGACAGAGAAAACTGAGTGCGGTCGCCGCCACGGCATAGGGAAGCATCTCGATCTCGCGCTCCATCAGCACGCCATAACCGGAGAGAAAGGCGGGGCGGTAAACGTCCGAATAATTCGGCGTCAGGATGTGAATCACCCACAGCGCATAGGCGATGTCGAGGAGGCGTGGTGCGGCTTGCATGTTGTCCAGATCAAGCACGCACACGATGCGGTCTCCTGCATAGAGCTGATTCCACAGGTGCCAGTCCCCGTGGATGATGCATCTCGGCAGCTCTGCCTCGCCATCGTTCCAGCGGCCATAGATCGCCTCAACCGCGCTAAAGGCTTCCGCCACGCCATATCTGGATATGCGATCGACCTCAGCGAGAGCGGTGAGCGCATCGAGGCAATTGGCATGAGAGCGGAAAAATGAAACAGCCGGCATCAGTTGGCATCCTTCCACCAAGTCCGCATCTGACAGTGCGTCATGAAACGAGCGCAGCGCGGCGCCGCTTGCGCGCACCTGCTCCTCGCCTCCACTGAACGGATGACCATTCACATAGGGCATGACCTGCAGCCACCTCCCCGCTGTCCTCATGTACGGACTATTCCCTTCCGTCTTCAACGGTAGAGGCACACAAACTCCTTCCTCATCGAGCCTCAATTGGATGCGGTAGATTTCTTGCAGTTTCTCCTCGCTTGACGATCCTCCCATTATTCTCAGGACATATTGTCCCAGATCCGTTGTAAATCCCACATTGTCATTAAATGCTCCGCCCAACTGCCGCCATTCCCCGGTCCATGTGCCAATGCGATAGGCCGCGCATATTTCTTCCAACCCTCCTGACTCGATTAGCCAGTGTCCCCCCGACATAACTTCACACCTCTTCCGATCGGATCCTACCTTTACTATATTCGGTGCAAGTGCGGAGGGCAGGGTATTCGCTTAGCGTGGCAAGCGCCATTTCCAATCCGAATTTATTCATAGGATGCGATGGAGCGGCCTGTCCGGTGAGACGAGGAAGAAGAGGTGCAACAGGCGCCGGATAAATATGGAGGGCGGGGTATTCGCACATTTGTGCGTGTTTGAACCGCGAATTCCACTCCTGTACATTACGCCTCTGTCCGATGTGACATATGCATATCAGGAAAGGACCCATAGGAGGTGGCACATTGGCCGGAGGAGCGAAACGTCCCGTCCGCCGGATCAGGACATCGACAAGCGGCACTCGTCACAGCCGGCGAACTCGGCCTTTGCGGGTGCTGATGGTGATCGATCAGTTCAATATCGGGGGAACGGAGACACATGTCTATGCATTGACGAGAGAGCTGCTCAAACAGGGTGTCGAAGTTGCGGTTGCCGGTAAGCAGGGCAAGCTGCTCGGACGTTTTGCCGGGCTCGGCATTCCTTGTTATGAGTTGGATTTTGTCCTGAACAATCATGAGTACGACGCGGACAATGGCCCTCTTCACGGCGAGGTGCTCGCATCGATCATCGCGAAGGAGCGCATCGATCTCGTGCACGGGCATCAGTTCCCATCCGGATATCCAGCGTTTGCAGCTTCTGAGATGACGAAGGTGCCATTCGTGTTTACGCTGCACGGGTCCTATTATGATGAGCTGTTCCTGCGTACGATCAGCGCAAATGCACGCAACAGGGTCATCAGCGTCAGCCCGCCGCTAAAACAGCATATCCGCCAGCTTGGGATTGATAGCGACTTGGTGGCAAATGGCATCGACGAACGGGATTATGCCGCCTACCGAGATCATGACGCGCCTTATCGGGCGTACACACGGCAACAGCTCGGGATTCCTGCGGAAGCGAAGTTGATCATGTACGCGAGCCGGATGTCCTGGGAGAAAGCCGATATCTGCGAGCAGTTGATCCACGGGATATCGTCACTGCGGCTCAGTGGGTTATCCGATTGCCATCTGATGATCGTCGGCGGAGGCAAACGGGAAAGGTTGATTGAGCAACTGGCAAGAGAACACAATGAGCTGTTCGGCGCCGACTTCATTCATTTCTTCGGTGAAGTGGACAATATTCACACCTATTATGCCGCCAGCGATCTGGTGATCGGCACCGGCAGGATCGCGCTTGAGGCGATGGCTTGTTGCCGTCCCCTGATCGCAGTCGGCAGCAGAGGCTACCTGGGGCTGATCCGGTCCGAGGTTTGGCCAGAGGCATGGAAGACGTGGTTCGGTGATCACGATGCGGTAAGGCGCATGACCCGCAGACGGCTGACCAGCGACATGAAGGAGGTGATCCTCATGTCCGGGAGCCGGTTGCACGAGATCACCGCGGCCAATCTCCGCCATGTGGCATCCAGTTACCCGATCGCCCGGACCGCCAGGGAGACCTTAAGCATCTATGAACGTCTGACGCGGACGCGAGACCTCTCGACACGTCGAACGATCAGGTAGACAACGAACGATTGACTCAAGTCAGGAGGTATTCATGTTGAGCGAAGAGATAACGACTAGTTATGTCATCGAACCATGGGATCATCTCTCGATGACGCAGACGGCTGACGGCAGCGTGCATGACCAATATGCGCCTCCCGAGCTGGAGGAGCTTGCGCGGCAAGTGATGGAGCGCTATGACATGAATGTATCCGGCATGATGCTGGTTACCGCCAAGCCAGACAAGGGCGGTGCGATCTGGCGGATCGACACGAATCATGGACCGCGCAGCATCAAGGTGCTGCACCGGACGCCGAACCGAAGCCTGTTCAGCATCGGCGCGCAGGATTACCTGGTGCAGCAAGGGGCGCGCGTGCCCGCTCTGATCCCTACCAAGGCAGGCAACCTGTACGTCGTGGCAGGGGGCAAAGCCTGGATCGTTACCGAATGGGTGGAGCCGCTCACTCCGGTATCGAAGATCGAACTGGGCGAGGTGCAGGAGCTGTGCCGCGGCCTCGGCGAATTCCACCGGTTGTCGCGCGGCTATGTGCCGCCGTTCGGTGCGGTCAAGGCTTCCCGACTGTACCGCTGGCCGAAATATTACGAGAAGATCATCACGAAGCTGCAATGGTTCGAAGAAATCGCCAATATCTACTCGGAGTTTCCCGCATCCAGCACCTTACAGACCATGTTGGCCCAGGTGAAAACGGAAGCGGCCGACTATTACCAGATGTTCCGTGACTCCGCCTACGAGCGGATGGTCGGGATGGGCGAGCCCTACTGGGGACTGGCTCATCAGGATTACGGCTGGTCCAACGGCCAGATGGGGCCGGGCGGTGTCTGGATCATCGACCTGGATGGGGTCGCTTACGACATCCCGATCCGTGACCTGCGCAAGCTGATTACGAGCACGATGGTTGACATGGGCGGATGGGATCCGGCATGGGTGCGCGGCATGATCGAAGCTTACAACGAGGGTAATCCCATCGACCGGGAAACTTACGAACTGCTGTGGATTGACATGGCGTTTCCTAATGAATTCTACAAACACGTTAAGGAGGTCGTCTATCAGCCGGAAATCTTCATTCCAACCGAGCTGGAACCGATCTTGAACCTGATTCGGACGGTGGAAGCGACCAAATGGCCGGTACTGGAAGAGCTGCGCGAAGATATGATGAGATACCCGTCGGGCGAATACCCGGAAGTCCAACAGGTAACAGTTGTGCAGCCGCTCATGCTTCCGGAGTTGATGCCTGTAGCCTCATGGTCCGAACGGCCAGTGGCAGAAGCCGTCGACGAACTGCTGCTCATGCCCGCGGCGGACGAGGCGGCAGCCGGAGCCCCGGTGCCGGCAGCACCGTTCTTCACCAGCCAGCGCGGAGTGATTGGCTCCAGGCGCAGGAGACGCGGGAGACGAAACGGCCGGCGAGGCGGCAGGAGATTCGCCGCCAGATCGACTGCGGTTAACGCAGGAAGGCGCAACCGCCGCGTGAACAGCAGTGCCCGCAATAGTCGGGCAAGATCTGCTTCGTCCAGGAGCAATCCAAGGCCAGCCGCATCGCGCGTGAGGATGAACGGTGGCTCGAGACGCACTGGCGGCAGCGGGAATGTGTTGGTGCGCACCGCACAGAACCGTTCCAGATCGCTCCTGCGCAGATCGACGCGCTCTGGTTCACAGCGCGCGAGAAGACGCAGTTCCGGAACGAGCAGACAGTCGCGCAGGTCTACAATCCGTAGAACAGGTTCATGAACCAGGAGGAGAGGAGGTACGGCATGAATATCTTGATGATCTGTACGGAGAAGCTGCCTGTTCCCAACATTCGCGGCGGGGCGATCCAGACCTATATCGACGGTGTTTCCGGCATGCTGGCGCAGCATCACCGGCTCACGATTCTGGGGCGGACCGATCCTGCGCTGCCGCAGCAGGAGCAGGCCGGAGCGATTCGGTACGTAAGGGTTCCTTCCGAGGGCATTTTTGATATCTATGCATCCAACGTTGTGCAGTATTTGATGGAGTCAGGGGAACATTATGATATCATCCACATTTTCAACCGGCCGCGTCTCGTCCTGCCCGTCCGCCAGGCAGCACCTCGTTCGCGGATCATACTGAGCATGCACAACGATATGTTCGAACCGAACAAGATCGACCGCGTGGAAGCATCTGCCGCCATCGAGCAGACGGAGCGCATCATCACGATCAGCAATTATATCGGCCAGCGGATCGCCTCCTTGTATCCGCAGGCGCAGCCGAAGCTACGAAGAATCTACTCCGGCGTCGATCTGGCCAGATATGCCCCTTGGCTCGAGTCGGAAGGAGCCAGACAAGTGCGGGAAGCGGTGCGCGCCAAGCATGGGCTCACATCCCGCAAGGTGATCCTGTTCGTCGGACGGCTGTCGCGCAACAAAGGGCCTCATGTGCTCGTTCGGGCGATGTGGCATCTCACCCATCCCGATGCGACGCTCGTCATCGTCGGGGGTGCAGGGTATAGCGACAACAGCGTGAGCGATTATATCGCGTACCTGCGTGCGCTTGCCGCCAGATCGCCGATTCCGATCATCACCACCGGGTATATCCCGTCGCACGAGGTTCATCAGTGGTTCAATGCGGCTGATGTCTTCGTCTGCACCTCGATCTGGAATGAACCGCTGGCGAGGGTTCACTATGAGGCGATGGCTTCAGGGCTTCCATTCCTGACGACGGCGCGCGGCGGCAATCCGGAGGTCGTCACAGGCGACAACGGCCTGCTCATCCATGATCCGGAGAATCCGCTTGAGTATGCGAACACGCTCAATGCCCTGCTGTCTGACCTGGAAAGAGCCCGGCGCATGGGACTAAACGGCCGGAGGATGGTCGAACAGAATTTCACATGGCCGCGAGTAGCGCAAGAGATCTTGGGCGTATGGGAGCAATGGCTGTGAATCCGATTCATCGGATGTTCCCGGCATCCACAACAAAACCCACCTGATCAGAGAGGTGGGTTTTGTCATACATAGCCGTTATGTGGTATGAGCATGATGCCGCTGGATCATCAGTCTTCGTCTGGATCATCCTCATCGTCGTCATCTTCTGGATCATCCTCGACCCGCTCTTCATCGGAACCTTCGTCGTCCTCGTCGTCTTCGTCCTCATCGTCGTCGTCTTCCAGTTCTTCGAAGTCGATTTCATGCTCTTCTTCGTTGGCATATTCCAATTCGACTTCTTTCACCCGGTCCCAGTCCACGCTGCCGAGGAAGGTTTCCAACTGTTCCGCTGCTGACGCGCCGCTCTGTTCATCGACCTGGAAGCTGGTGACTTCGCCATTGGCATATTGAATTTGCACTTCCACGACATCACCCCGTTGACGAAGCGCTTCCCTCACCACATCGATTCTTGCCAAACCCGTCTCATCCTTTCGCGATTTTGATATTGAGTATATCTGGACATTTGCATGATATTCGGTCATGGACCAAGTGGTATAGACGAATGTGGAGTTGGGATGTTTTTTCGCTGGCATCTTCTATTTACATGCTCTTGATGTTGCTCGAACACATTTTACATGAACAAGGGTACATACCCTTCCGACCCTATGGCGTTGCTCATAGTTTAGATTAGCGATCAAGGAGGAGAGGATGTACATGAGCATCCTGATCATGGGGTTGGGATATGTCGGAGTGACGACTGGACTTGTATTTGCAGAATTGGGATGGAATGTCGTCGGCTATGATCCTAATCGGGAACGGTTGGGTGCGCTCGCGGAAGGGATGCTCCCTTTTCATGAACCAGAGCTGGCGGATAAGCTGAACCATCATGGAGCCAGCGGCAGGATCAGGTTTACGGATGATATAGCGGCCGCTGTGGCAGAGTGTGAAACGATCTTCATCTGCGTCGGCACACCAGCAAGTTCGGATGGCAGTGCTGACCTGCAATATATCAAACAGGCTTCTGAGATGATCGGCAGGCACATGCAACAATACAAGCTGATCATCATCAAGAGCACGGTGCCGGTTGGCACCAATGAGAAGGTCGCTGAATGGGTCGGTGAGGCGAGACAAGGAGACATCCCTTTCGACGTGGTGTCTAATCCGGAATTTCTGCGGGAAGGAAGTGCGTGGTACGATGCCATGCATCCGGACCGAATCGTCATCGGCAGCCATCACCGCGAGGTTGTTTACAAGGTGCGGCAGTTGTACCGGGGCATTGCATGCCCGATCATGGTTTGCAGCCCGCGGACTGCAGAGATGATCAAGTACGCGTCCAACGCATTCCTCGCAGCGAAGATCTCCTATATGAACGAGCTGGCTCGGTTGTGCGACCTGCTGGGCGTTAACGTGAATGATGTCGCTGCGGGGATGGGGCTTGATGAACGGATCGGGCATCGATTTCTCCATGCGGGCATCGGCTACGGAGGTTCGTGTTTCCCCAAGGACGTGAAGGCCTTGCTTCATCAGGCGGAGCAGCATGGGATGAGGCTGTCGATTCTGGAGCAGGTGCACCACGTGAACCGCACGCAGGCGAAGTATGCCGTCGATCTGTGGGAACCGGTGCTTGGCACGTATGCGGACAAAGCGGTAGCCGTGCTCGGGCTTGCCTTCAAGAAGGATACGGATGATCAGCGCGAGTCGCCCGCGCTGTCGATCATCACGGAGCTCATGAATCGGGATGCCTATATTCGGGTCCATGACCCGATGGCGCGTCTGCCGAAAAGTAAACAGTCGGCTAGGCTGGTGCAGCTTGACTCCATCGAGGATGTGCTTCGTGGAGCAGACGCTGCGATCATCGCCACGGACTGGCCTGTGTACGCCGAGCTGGACTGGGGGAAACTTCGGGATGTGATGAAAGCGCCGGTTGTTCTTGACGGCAAGAATATCCTGAATGGCAACCGCATGCAAATGCTTGGCTTCATCTACCGCGGAGTTGGGACAAATATGCAAGGAGACGGCCACTGGTCCACGTCTTCCGGAAGGGTGACCTCTCACGACGATCAGCCGATGGATGAAAGGATGAACAAATCCCTATGAGAATCGTCGTTACCGGAGCGGCCGGATTTATCGGTTCTCATCTGTGCGAACGGCTGCTTGCGGACTCGAATCACGAAGTGACGGGCATCGATGCGATGCTCTCGCCGGAGATGGCCAGACGCAATCTGCGCTCACTTAAGAACCATCCAAGGTTTCGACTCGTAGCGGGCGATCTGCTGACACTGCCTCTGCATCAGGTGCTGGAAGGCGCAGAGATCATCTATCATCTGGCAGGGATGCCCGGCGTCCGTACGAGCTGGAGCGCTGACTTCAAACGGTACATCGCGAACAACATCGAGGTGACCCAGCATCTGCTCGAGGTCTGCGCTTCTCTCCCGATCCGGCGCTTCATCTATGCATCCACCTCATCGATCTATGGGGAGAAGGCGGGTTCCGTCCGCGAGGATGCCCAGCCAGAGCCGTTGTCGCCATATGGCGTGAGCAAGCTTACGGGCGAATACCTGTGCCGTGTCTATGAGCATAACCGGCAACTGCCGGTCATCATCTTGCGGTTCTTCACCGTCTATGGTCCGCGTCAGCGGCCGGATATGGCGTTTCACCGCTTCATTCGCAGCATGATCGAGGATCGTCCGATCACGATCTATGGCGATGGCCAGCAGACGCGCGATTTCACCTACATCGGAGACGGTGTCGAGGCGATTGCAGCCGCTGCGGCGGCTGATGGGTTGATCGGTGAGACGATCAATATCGGCGGTACGGAGCGAGCTTCTGTGCTGGATGCGATCGCCGTGCTAGAGGAACTGTTCGGACGCAAAGCGAAGCTGGATTGGCAGCCCAAACCGCACGGCGAGCCGCGCCATACCTGGGCGGACATCAGCAAGGCGGAGCGGCTGCTCGGGTATCGGCCGCGCACGCCGCTCCGGGAAGGATTAAGGCTGGAGATGTTGGATCTGCTTGAGCTGTATGGAGGCTCGATCTCCAAGCCGTGAGATGGCAAGCCGAAGGGTTATATATAGGGGATAGATGATGAAGGATAGATTATACCGGCCGGCCACCGCACTGCGTGACGATTCGGTCGGCGATCGATTTGATCATGGAGCAGCTCAGCAGCTGCGGCTTGGCGATGCATTCAAGCTGCAGCGAAGAGCTGCTTTTGTTCCATGTATATTTGAAATGAATTTTCATCCCGGCGGTTTGTACGGTGAACCCTCCAGACGGAGACTTCGGAATGGCGAACCCTTGCTTGCGGCCTTTCGCTTGCAATGCCTGAAACACTTGGCTGTTCACATCCGCATAATTCCATGGGATGCACCCGTTCATCCTGCTTCACCTCCTCCGCTTCCCCCTGATTCACAGCCGCTCTTAAGCCAGAGCCTGCTAGGCGCATTAATCTATATGAACGGGGACAAGTGAGGTATGAATCGTCGCGTGACACATGGGGAGAATGCGCATGGTCTGTCCATATACAGGTCGTCAGCGGACAAACCCGGTGTTGCATGACTGGCAGTAAGAGGGGGATCACCTTGAAAGAGTGCGGGCGTATTAGAAGATTCGGATTGGCGAATATTGGGAGTAGCGGGATGTTGGAAGGAGGCGTCTAATACATGGATATCAGGACATTGATTGGCGCTATGATCGGATATAAAAAGAGGTGAGCATCTTATGCGGGCACGGAAGCTGGCTCGGCCGGTATTGATCTGGACAATCTGTGCATGGTTGTGTCTGGCCCTGGCGGCATGCTTCGGCAATGGAGACAAGTCTGAGCCGCGTCCGGGCCAGCCTCCTTCGACGAATAACGGAACAGGAAGCGTCGTTGACGGTGCTTCGCCCGAAGAAGAAGGCGAGGGTGCTGGTGAAGATGCCGGGCAGGGAGGAGGCGCAAGTGAGGATGATGGGAATGCCAGGATCGAGGAACTGATCGAGGCGATGTCGCCAGCGGAGAAGCTGGGACAGCTTGTCATGATCGGCGTCGAAGGGGAACATCTGGACGAGACGGTGACCCGCTTGATCGAGCAGCATCATGTAGGAGGCGTCATCCTGTATGGCCGCAATCTGCTGGATACCAGCCAGGCTGCGGCACTGATCAATGGTCTGAAGGAAGCGAATGCTTCGGGCATCGCCCCGCTGTTCATCGGCATCGATGAGGAAGGGGGAAGAGTAACGCGGCTGCCCGCCGAGCTAACGCCGACACCGGCCAGCCGCGTCATCGGATCCCGGGATGATCCTGACTGGACGTACGAGGTCGGGGAACTGATCGGCGAGAAGCTGGCCTCCTTCGGCATCAATGTGAATTTTGCTCCGGTGCTGGACATCGACAGCAATCCGGACAACCCGGTTATCGGCGACCGTGCCTTTGGGACGGATACGGAAGCGGTGAGCGCTCATGGCATCGCCGCGATGGAAGGAATGGCAAGGCATGTCGTGCCGGTTGTGAAGCATTTTCCCGGCCATGGCGATACGCATGAGGATTCCCATACGGACCTTCCTGTGGTGAGCCATGATGCAGCCAGGTTGCGCGGCTTCGAGTTGCAGCCTTTTGAGCGCGCCATCAAGAGCGGCGCGGATGCGGTGATGGTGGCGCATCTGCTCGTGCCTGCCTATGATGAGCGATATCCGGCATCGCTGTCGAAGCCGATCATCACCGAACTGCTGCGCAAGGAGCTCGGCTTCGAGGGTGTGGTTTTCACAGACGATATGACGATGGGAGCGATAGCAGATCACTATGAGTATGCGGATGCGATCGTACGCGCGGTGCTGGCAGGCGCTGATCAGATCCTCATCGGCCACGGGTACGACCATGCGGAGACGGCGATGACCGCATTGGAGGATGCCTTTCTGTCCGGGGTATTGACGGAGGAGAGACTGGATGAGAGCGTGCGCAGAGTACTCAGGTTGAAAATGAAGTATGGGCTACGCGATGAGCCGGTCGGCCCGATCGATGTCGGTGCGCTGAATGAGAAGGCGGAGCTTGTGTTGGGAGAGCAGGGGCGGTAGAAGTGTAGGTTTATGTTCATGTATGGGATGCGCACATTATTCCAGATTGACCAGTTATCGTAACTGATTTGTAACAACCATTTCTCCCTTTCCACGTTGAACACATCACGCGAGGTGTGTACAATTACGAATAAAAGAAAATGGCAGAGGGGATAGCGCGGTGAAGTCGATCACAGTAAAACAATTGGTGGAGCATTTCCGCCTGGAGGTGCTCGCAGGACACGGGCAGCTCGACCGCAAGATCACGAAATCACGGGCACATCGGCCGGGGCTGGAGTTCGTGGGGTTCTTCGATTATTTCCCCATGGAGCGGGTTCAGGTGCTTGGACGTAAGGAGATCACCTATCTGCATCAACAGACTGAAGAAGAGCGCAATCTGCACATCGGCAACATCGTCAAATACCACCCGCCTTGCTTCATTGTCACCCGTGGCCAGGAAGGCTTGAAATATTTGAAGATCTATTGTGAACAGGAGCAGATTCCGCTGCTTCGGACGCAAGAAACGACGACGGAATTCATCGCCAAGCTGGATGCTTATCTGATGAAGGCGCTGGCTCCGGAGATCGCGGTGCATGGCGTTTGCGTTAACGTATCGGGGATCGGCATCCTGCTCAGGGGCAAATCCGGCGTTGGCAAGAGCGAAACCGCCCATACGCTTATTCGCAGAGGCCACCGTCTCGTTGCAGACGATATTGTGGTGCTGAAAAAGCTTAGTCCGCAGACGTTGCTCGGCACGCACAACAATACGAACAGGGAGTTTCTCGCTCTGCGCAGCGTAGGCTTGATCAACGTGATCCGTCTCTACGGACGCAAGGCGTTTCAGGACGAGACAAGAATCTCGCTCGATATCGAATTGACCCAGTGGAAGGAGAACCAGTTGAACAACGAGCTAGAGTTGGCGCAGAAGACTGTACAATACATGGATGTCGAGGTGCCGCATATCGAGATCCAACTGCAGCCGGGACGTGACGTCGCTGGTTTGATCGAGGCGGCTGCGAACAACTGGTATCTGCGCCAGCAAGGATACAGTGCGATGGAAGAGTTCATGAGACGGATCGAGCAGGAAGGCTAGGTGCAGGGTAGCATCTGGCGAATCAAGATGGTCATTCCCACGGGGATGGGGGGTTCTGTGCGTCCGCATGGCGATGTGTGCGCCTGCTTGATTGCGGCCCGATCAGGTCGCTGAGTGAGCGGGAGCGCACTATGGTTACAGGCGCATCACAGGCGATGTTCGAAACGCAGGTGCGAACGGCCACATCCGTAACGGAACCTCATGCCGTTACTTGGCGGATATCCCCATATTCGAGATGTGAACGGAACGCAGATCCGTTATCTGATCATTTCTGAGGGTTCTGGGCCTTGGTTTAAGCCAACAGCGGAACCGCGTTCCGTTAGCGATGCTGGATGGCCGCGTATGGCTGGAATAGCGGAACCACGTTCCGCTATTCCAGCCATACGCGGCCATCCACAGTGAGGAAGTTTGACGTTTTATAAAATAAAAGCTTTACATGCCTGATTCCATGTGTTATGATTCTTATATCGTAAAGAATGGCCTGGTATGATTCACATAATGCAAAAGGTGAACATTGGGGTACGATGACACCTTTTCCATTATGTGAATTTTTTATTTTCGACTGTTTGAGTGCGTTAAGCATCATGCGAAATAAGAAGGTCATATAAATGATATTTTATAGGAGGCAAACACGATGCAACAAGGTACAGTAAAATGGTTCAACCCGGAGAAAGGCTTCGGATTCATCGAGGTAGAAGGCGGCAATGACGTATTCGTGCATTTCAGCGCGATCGTCGGCGAAGGCTTCAAGACGCTGGACGAAGGCCAACGCGTTGAATTCAACATCGTACAAGGCAACCGCGGCCCGCAAGCGGAAAACGTCGTTAAGCTGTAAGAGCTGACAGACAAAGAACGGAGCTGCCCTCAATGAGGGCGGCTCCGTTTTTTTATGCATTCCTGAGGGGGACGGCCTCATCCGGCCCCGACATCGTTCGAGCCGGCTGCAGGCGCGTCGACCGGCACGGCATCCTTACTCTGCTCGGCCAACTGGGCGATATAAGCGTCGGACATCTGCAGCAGCTTCAGTGCTTTCTGGTAGTCCTGCGCATATTTCTCAGGTGTCGGCAGATCGATCTCCGCATCATCGAGCGGGTACATCACTCCATCCTCAACCCCGGCACCGGGCACGAAGACAACTTCTTCGTTGATGAAGCTGCCGCTTGGCAGGTAGGTGCGCTGTCCGATCAGATTGCGCTCATGGTTGAGCAGATCTTGGCCGAACACCACTTTGTCTGCATAGCTGATCCCGAGCAGATTCATGATCGTCGGCAGGATATCGATCTGCCCGCCCATATTGTGCCTGATCTGCCCCTCTTCCATGCCAGGGATGCGGATGATCAACGGCACATTCATCATCTGCGCCTTGGAATAGTACGGCGAACCGATCAACTCCGCCAGTCGTTGCAGGTCCTCCGGTGATTCGTTGTCCTTGATGCCGAAGTGATCGCCATAGATCACGACGAGGGCATCCTCCCACAGGCCAGCCGCCTGCATCTCCTCGATCCAGATGCCAAGCGCGTAATCGGCGTAATAAGCGGACTCCAGATAGTTGCCCAGGAAGGTGTCCTTCAGATGATCCGGCAACTTCAGCATCCGCTTCTCCTCCGGCAGATGAAACGGATTGTGGTTGCTCATCGTGATCAGATTGGCGTAGATGCGGTTGCCGCGTTCTCTGATCTCGCGGAACACGTCGATCGATCGGCGATACAGCACCTCGTCGGAAGCGCCGAAATGCACGACGTCCTCCTCACCGAAATATTGCTTGTCATAATAGCGGTCGAACCCAAGGGCAGGATACAACAGATTGCGGTCCCAGAACTTCGCATCATTCGTATGCAGGGTGACGGATTCGTAACCATGCGGACTCAGGTATCTGGGCAACGACGGTACTGTCAGCCCGGCAATCTGAATGGACATCGCCATCGTGCCGGACGGATACAGTGAGGTGTTCATCACGAACTCCGCATCGGATGTGTTGCCTTTGCCGATCTGTTGATAGAATCGGTCAAAATAAATACTGCTGCCGATCAGCTCATTCAACACCGGCGTGACTTCCTGCCCTCCCACCTTCAGGCCAATGAGAAAGTCGTTGAACGATTCCATCTGGATCACATAGACATCCTTACCGGCTGCAACGCCATGATACTCCGGATCGGCAGCAAGGCGGATGCCTTTCGCTTGGCGCACAGATCGAGGCGTTATCTCTTGCTCGCGGGAGATCCATTGTTTCTTGGCATCCGAGTAAACGGCATAGGCCTGATACGTCAGGATGCCCATATCTCTGGCCTTGACGATCTCATTGACAGTGCCTCCGCCGATGGCTTGAAGCACGTTAGCGACAGCGAGGATGAGTGAGACGAGGATCAGGGCGGCGCCATAGCGGTTGCGCATCGGCCACACATTCTGGCTGATGAGAGGCTTCTTGCGCAGCCATTTCATTGCCTCCAGAGTCACGGGGAAGATCGGGAGATCGATGAACAGCAGATAGTAGACAGGCTTGATCAACGTTGCGATGCTGTTTCCGATGTCCCCGACCTGATTCAGGTTAAAAAGCGATGTGTACGTGGCGAGCGTATTAAAGTACTGAAAGTAAACGATCATGGCAAAAAGTGCAAAAGACAAGACCAGATTGATCGACAAGTATATCCATAATCGCACGCGCGGTTTGTTCTGACAGATGGTTTCGACGACGGCCATGGCAGCGATCAGCAGGGGCAGCTCGATAACCAGCGACAGCCACAGACTTCCGCCAACCATGATCGATCGCGCGAAGGCGACCTTGCACCATATGACAGCCAAGAACAGGAGTCCTGGATGCAGCAGGTATTTCTTGAGTACATGTGACATGAGTGCCTCCGATGATACTGAAATCTTGTATATCATTTACAAGTCTATTAACGATTCACTATTCATTATAACGCAATTGCAACGGGAAAAGTTTTGGAAATGTGAAGAAATAGGAGTATCGTCTCAGATAGGCACATGAACACAACAAGTGACCATTCGCCTCTCAACCGCTCTTTCAGGCGTGGTGCTTACGGTATTGGGAGGGTGTGAGCCCGTAGTGATTCTTGAAGACGGTAATAAAATAGCTCAGATTATCAAATCCTACCTGTAATGCGATATCTAGAATCTTGCTGTCCGTATCGGCAAGCAGGATCTTCGCCTGCTGCATACGGTATTCGTTAATGTAGGACACAGGACTTCTTCTCATCGTTTTCTTGAAGAAGCGGCAGAAATGCTCCTCGCTCATCCCCAACAAGTCGGCCAGATCCTTGAGGCGAATCGGTTCCTGGTAGTGACGGTGAATATAGGAAAGGACCTGCTTGAGCCGCTCCACATGTTGCGCTTCCGAGCGGGACGGGGCAAGCGAGGCTTGTCCTTCGCTCATCAAGATGGCAAAAATCATCAGCAGATCCGACTTCGTGACCAGCTCATAGGCGCCCTGCTTGTCGAGATTCGCGCGGATCAGTGAGCGGAGGCGCTCGATCAGCATCTGCTCCTGCGGCGTATCTCCTCGTATAACGGATGGCAGGACGAGTTGCCTGTTCGCAATCGGTTCGAGGTATTGTTGTTGCAGCGCATCCCGGTTTCGGCTAGCCAGGAATTCCGGATGGAAAACGACGGCATAGAGTGAACAGCGGAAACGGTCGATTGGGAAGGCGCCGTGCAACACTCCGCTTCCCACAAATACCGCCTGTCCCGGATGCAGCTCATATTCCGCCATGTCAAGCTGAATCCGGATTGTCCCTTCGGTGATCAACATCAGTTCCATTTCATCATGCCAGTGGCAGTCAAACAGCGTCCGGCCATCTGGCTCGGTCACGTCATATACGCTGACAGGATAGTCGGGTAAGCCGTGGATGCGGTCTTCCCTGAGTCTGAGCAAGTCGCGGTTCACGGAAATCTCTCCTTGAAGGTGGTAAGATTTGAATATATCAAAATAACTAAACAAATGATCAATTTTCAGCAAGATTACTAAGATACATATCAATATTATAATAAATGAACCAAGATACCAAGTCATCTGAGTTGTATCGCATTCACAGCTTGGAAGTCACATAAGGATCAGAATATCAATTGAAGAGGTGGACAGGATGAAATTTACTGACGGGTATTGGCAGGTGCGCAAAGGCGTCACCATCCAGAATCCGACCGAAGTACGCGACGTGCGGGTGGTCGGCGATGCCCTGTATGTCTATGCGGCCACGAAGCATGTCCGGCACAGAGGAGATACGCTGAACGCGACGCTGATCACGGTGAAGTTCAGCTCGCCGCGTCCGAACATCATTCGCTGTGAATATTTGCACCATATGGGCAAGATCGAAAAAGGACCGCAGTTTGAATTGCACGAGGAGCCGGCGGAGGTTGTTATCCGCAACGATGAACATGAAGCGAGCTTGACAAGCGGCAAGCTGACTGTGCGCATCGCTAAGGGCGACAAATGGCAGATCGACTATCTGTATGACGGCAGACGGCTGACCGGTACCGGCTACAAGGGTGCGGCGACGATCACGGTCGAAGGCGACGGCGACTATATGCGCGAACAGCTCGATCTCGGCATCGGCGAATACGTCTACGGGATGGGCGAACGCTTCACGCCATTCGTGAAAAATGGACAAGTGGTTGACATCTGGAACGAAGACGGCGGAACCAGCAGCGAGCAGGCATACAAGAACGTTCCGGTCTATGTATCCAACTATGGTTACGGCGTCTTTGTCAACCATCCAGAGAGAGTCTCGTTTGAAGTGGCCTCCGAGAACGTCTCGAAGGTGCAGTTCAGCGTGCCTGGCGAACGTCTCGAATACCTAGTATTCGCGGGCGATACGCTGAAGGATGCGCTGGATCACTACACGTCCCTGACAGGCAAACCGGCTCTTCCTCCGGCTTGGTCGTTCGGATTGTGGCTGACGACATCGTTTACCACGAGCTATGACGAAGAAACGGTGAACAGCTTCATCGATGGCATGTTCGACCGGGATATTCCGCTGCGAGTTTTCCACTATGACTGCTTCTGGATGAAGGAGTACGAATGGTGCAACTTTGAATGGGACAAGGATGTATTCCCGGACCCCGAAGGCATGCTGAAGCGGCTGAAGGACAAGGGACTGAAGATCTGCGTCTGGATCAATCCGTACATCGCACAGAAGTCGCCGTTGTTCGAGGAAGGCATGAAGAACGGCTACTTGGTGAAGACGCCGCAAGGCGATGTCTGGCAATGGGACATGTGGCAAGCGGGCATGGGCCTGGTCGACTTTACGAATCCGGAAGCGACCGCCTGGTACAAGGCTAAGCTGAAGGCGCTGATCGACATGGGCGTGGACTGCTTCAAGACCGACTTCGGCGAGCGAATCCCGACGGATGTCGTCTATTATGACGGTTCCGATCCGGTGAAGATGCACAACTATTACACGTATCTTTACAATAAGGCAGTATTTGAAGTGCTCGAGGAGAACCTCGGCAAGAACGAAGCGATGTTGTTCGCGCGCTCTGCAACGGCTGGCGGCCAGCAGTTCCCGGTTCACTGGGGCGGGGATAACTCAGCCAACTATCTGTCGATGGCGGAAACGCTGCGCGGCGGCCTGTCGCTCGGCATGAGCGGCTTCGGCTTCTGGAGCCACGACATCAGCGGCTTCGAAAGAACAGCGCCGCCAGATATCTACAAGCGCTGGGTGGCCTTCGGCCTGTTGTCCTCTCACAGCCGTCTGCACGGCAACGAGTCTTACCGCGTGCCGTGGTTGTTCGGTGAAGAAGCGGTTGACGTGCTGCGCCACTTCACGAAGCTGAAGCACAAGCTGATGCCGTATCTGTTCAGCAAAGCGGTAGAAGCATCGAAGCGGGGTTTGCCGATGATGCGGCCGATGGTGCTGGAGTTCTCCGAGGACCCGACCTGCGACGTGCTCGACCTGCAATATATGCTCGGCGATGCATTGCTCGTAGCACCGATCTTCAATGAGCAAGGCAACGTCAGATACTATCTGCCGCAAGGCCGCTGGACGAACCTGTTCACCGGGGCCGAAGTGGAAGGCGGACGTTGGCACTATGAGAACCACGACTACTTCAGCTTGCCGTTGATGGTACGGCCGAATACGATCCTGGCGATCGGTGCGAATGACCGTCTCCCGGATTATGATTATGCTGATGGTGTGGAGCTGCATGTGTTTGCCCTGGAGGACGGCAAGCAAGCGAAGGCAGAAGTGTTCAATGTGCGGGCAGAGCTGGAGCTCACGGCATCGGCGGTGCGCGAAGGCTCAACGATCACGCTGAACGTTGACGGAAGCAGCAAACCTTACAGCTTCGTGCTTCGCGGCGTAAGCAGCGCATCGAGCGTGACAGGCGCTTCGTTCGAGAAGACGGAGCAAGGACTGCGTCTCGTTCCTGAAGCAGGCGTGAAGCAGATCGTCGTGAATCTGTAAGATCGCTGTATCATATGAAGGAAGAAGAGCGCCCCAACTGCTGGACAGTTGGGGCGCTCGTTGCATGTTAGACCGTCAGATGCGCGTGTTGGAGCTGTGATTTCTCCACCTGGATCGTTGTATGCTGGATGCGGAAGCGCTCCTCGATGCGGCGAATCGCTTCCTGAAGGATCTCTTGACAATCGCTGGAGTCCGTCACGAGCAGATGGCAGCTTAGCGTATCCATGCCTGAGGTGATCGTCCATACGTGCAAGTCATGCACATCGATCACGCCATCGATCGATTGCAGCGTGGCGGTGAGCTCCTGAATATCGATCGTGACGGGGGTTCCCTCCATCAGGATATGGATGGCATGGCTGATAACCCGCCAGGCGCCGCGCAGGATCAGCAAAGCGACGAGCACACTGATGATCGGATCGAGGATATACCATCCGGTCAGCAGCATGGCCAGTCCGGCTACGATCGCACCGACCGAACCAAGGGCATCGCCGAGGATGTGCAGATAGGCGCTGCGCACATTGATGTTCTCCTTGGTATCACTGTTGCGAATGAGCATCCAGGCGCTGAGCATATTGGCGAGAAGCCCGATGGCAGCTACCGCTAACATCAGACCTCCGGCTACCTCAGGCGGTTCCATGAACCGTTCATAGGCTTCATAGAGGATGAAGCCGGCCATGACGAACAAGGTGACGCCATTAAACAGAGCGGCCAGAATCTCGAATCGATAGAAGCCATACGTCTTGCTGGCGGAAGGAGGCTTGGCTGCGAACCACAAGGCGATGAGACTGAGGGCCAGCGCGCCCACGTCGCTCAGCATATGTGCGGAGTCGCTGAGCAGGGCAAGGCTGTTCGTAACGAGTCCGCCGACAAACTCCAGCAACATGATGCTGGCGGTGATGATGAGGGCGATCGTCAGCCCTTTGCGATTCCCAGGGTGAACGTGATGTGCGTGTCCGTGATCGTGCCCGTGGTGGTGTGCATGATCATGAACCCATCCATGATGACCCGCATGTTCGTGACGATGCCCATGATCGCCCGGATGGTCTTGGCCTGGCTGTGTGTAATTGTGTCCGGGCTCATGTTCGTGATGGTGATGGCGCTCTGGCCCGTGCTTGTGTGCATCCGTGTTTCCATGCCCGTGTGTGTGATGATGATCCTGATGGCGATTGGCCATCGTCCTCTCCTCCTCCACGCTGGCGCCTGACCGTGGAATGGTCTGTTCTCCGTAGTCAGGCTGCTCGATCGCGCGTATGCCAGCCGATTAATCATGCGATTCCGAATCATTGCGGCGAATCACGATGTTTTCTTCAAGCTGATACCAACAGTATATCCGGCTGTTCGACAAGGGTTACTTAATCGTAATCTTTCCGATATACACAAACATATGAGCAATTGTTCATATGATGATCATAACATTGAAAATTGTGGCTGACAAGATATTAAACGCGTATTTTTTCATGTATAATGCAATCAGATGAATCGAGGCACAGGGTTTACCATAGAAGCGTGAGATCTCGGCTGTGAGGACTTCATAGGAAGTTGGTGAATGTATGGAATGTGATCGCGATTGCCAGGGGACTTCGGACGTCATGTTGGAGGATCGGCAACCGGAGATGGTGAGCGATGAACGGGCGCAGAATCTGGCGGAGTTGTTCAAGGCGCTGGGAGATCCGACACGCGTCAAGATCATCAGCTTGCTGATCGGGCGTGAGCTGTGCGTGCATGATCTGACCGTTTATCTCCAGATGGGGCAGTCAGCGGTGTCGCATCAACTCAGGTACCTGCGGAACATGCGCATCGTCAAACGCCGCAAAGAAGGCAAAACCGTGTTTTATTCGCTCGATGATGATCATATCGAACAGATATTTAAGCAAACGCTTAAGCATCTTGAGCATCATTGATCAGGGCGGCGGGATGCCGGAGATGTCGGGAGCGCAGCTCGACTGCGCGATGTAAGGATATACATAGGTGTCCACTAATTTGGCCAGGCGGAGGTATGGGATGACATTCTTTAATTTTGCCCATCGGGGTGCATCCGGTTATGCGCCGGAGAATACGATGGCCGCTTTCGTGAAAGCGGTTCAACTGGGTGCAAACGCAATCGAGACCGACGTACAGATGACCAAAGACGGTCAACTCGTGCTCATCCACGACGAAACGTTGCGGCGAACAGCCGGTATTGACGGCTGGGTGAAGGATTACACGCTGGCTGAGCTTAAGGAGCTGGACTTCGGCGGATGGTATGGCGAGTCCTATCGCGACGAGCGGATTCCGACGCTGGGGGAGCTCTTGGATTTCGCCAAGGAGCATGATCTCTATCTGAATGTGGAGCTGAAGAACGGCGTCGTGCCTTATCCGGAACTGGAGCTAAGGACGGCGGAGCTGATCCGTAAGGCAGGCATGATCGACCGGGTGATCATCTCCTCGTTTAACCATTATTCGCTTGTGTTGATGAAGCAGCTCGCTCCAGATATCCAGACCGCCATCCTCTACATGGAAGGCCTCTATGAGCCTTGGGCGTATGCGAAGCGAGTCGGTGCCTCCGCCCTTCACCCGATCTATCTGGCAGTCACGAAGGAATGGGTCACACAAGCGAGGGAAGCAGGCATCCGCTATCATCCGTTCACAGTGAATGGAGAGGCCGAGATGGCGGCATTGCTTCAAGCAGGCGTGGATGGCATCATCACGGATTACCCGGACAGACTTGCCAAGCTGCTGCCGGCTGGCAGCGGCCAGTGAAGGTCTGACCAGACAGAGATAGAGGATAAGCGGACAGCATCCCTGTTCAGCGTAGCAGCATGCGTCTCACCGGGCGGACAGCCCTGAAGCGGATCGGCAGGGGAGCATCCGGTCAGGATCGGAAAGACGGAGAGGATCCAGACGGTTTCACCAATTCATATAGGTCAGGGAGTGATCCGTGAATGAAGAAAACTTGGCTCCTCGGATTCGGCTTCTTCAGCATCAGCCTTACATGGGCTTTATACAACGCATTTGTTCCCTTGTTTCTGGAAGACTTCATCGAGAGCGCGATGGTTATCGGCTTCCTGATGACGCTGGACAACTACCTGGCGCTGTTCGTTCAGCCCTGGATCGGCAACCGCAGCGACCGGACGGATACGAGATTCGGCAGGAGAATGCCTTATCTGATGATCGGTATGCCGCTTGCCGCGATCTTCATGTCGATGATACCGCTGTATACGTCGCTCATCACGCTCGTGCTGTTTATGTTCCTGATGAACATCTCCATGAGCTTGTACCGCTCGCCAACGGTTGCCCTCATGCCGGATATTACCCCGGATGCGCAGCGTTCCAAAGCAAACGGCATCATCAACTTCATGGGCGGGATCGGCACGGTCGCAGCCTTCGGCGTTGGTTCGATCATGTACGATGTGAACCGCAATCTGCCGTTTATGGCGGCGGGGCTGTTGACGCTGCTCGCGCTCTTCATCGTGTCCCGCAGCATCAAGGAGAAGCGGGATACGATCTCTTACACGGTTTCGGAGAAGAAGCAGGTGCGCATGCGAGGCGAGCTCGATCGCACGACGGTCTTTCTGCTGCTTGCGATCTTCTTCTGGTTCTTATCCTATCAAGGCGTCGAGGCGATGTTTACCCTGTATGGCACGCTGCACCTGGGGCTGACGGACGGGGAGGCTTCGTTCCTCCTGACGTTCTTCTCGCTTGCCTTCCTTATCTTCGCGTTGCCCAGCGGGTATCTGGGGACGAAATTCGGCAAGAAGAAGATGATCATGATCGGCGTTGCAGGGTTGATGGGGGTATTTGCAGTGGTCCCATTTCTTGAATCCCTTGCCTTGTTGCGTGTGGCATTGATCATCGGGGGCGTCTTCTGGGCCTGCATCAACATCAACTCCTATCCGTTCGTTGTCTCCACGGGCAGAGAGAGAAGCATCGGCACGAGAACCGGTATGTACTATCTTGTCTCCTCGCTGGCTGCGATCATCTCGCCCCCGCTCGTCGGACAGATCATCGACTGGACGGATTATTCGATGCTGTTCGTCTACGCTGCTGGCATGATGCTGCTGGCGCTGGTGTGCGTGTTGAATGTGCGTCATTCGGGCAAGTCAGTGGAGCAAGGCATGTCAGTGACTCCTTAAGTCCAGAGGGGAATGACGATGCAGCACGATATGGAAGTTGTCTCACAACGATGACACGATAAGAGATGATACTATAAGAATAGGGGTGATCAGCATGAAAAAGAATCGACTGGGATCATCGGATCTGCTCGTATCTGAGATCGGACTGGGCTGCATGTCGCTCGGAACCGATGAAGACACCGCTAAACGGATCATCGACGAGGCGCTGGAGCTGGGCATCAACTTCTTCGATACCGCGGATCTGTATGACCAGGGCGCCAATGAGATCATCGTCGGCAAGGCGCTTGCCGGACGCCGGTCGGAAGTGGTGCTGGCAACCAAGGTGGGCAACCGCATCATCCCCGGCCAGCCGGGATGGGTATGGGATGCCTCCAAGGAGTATATCATGGAAGCGGTGAAGCACAGCCTGAGACGGCTGAGTACGGATTACATAGACTTGTATCAATTGCACGGCGGCACGTTGGATGACCCGATCGACGAAACGATCGAAGCGTTCGAGAGGCTGAAGGAGCAAGGATGGATTCGCTGGTACGGGATCTCCTCGATCCGTCCGAACGTCATCAGGGAGTATGTTCGCCGTTCAAACATCGTCAGCGTGATGAACCAGTACAGCATCGTCGACCGCCGGGCTGAGGAGGAGGTGATCCCGCTTCTCAAGGAGAACGGGATCAGCATCATCGCACGCGGTCCGGTAGCGAAAGGGATTCTGACCGATCTGGGAGCCCACAAGGTGGAGCAAGGCTTCCTCGACTACACGCCGGAAGAACTTACGGAGCTGCGCGCCCAACTGCAGCAGATCTCATCAGGCAAGCGCTCGCTCACCCATACGGCGCTGCGTTATTGCTTGGATGAACCGACTGTGGCGGTGACGCTTGCTGGTGCAAGCAGCGTGGAACAGCTACGGGACAATGTGGCTGCTTGCCGCGCACCGGCTCTAACGCCGGAAGACCGTGCTGCGATCCAGGCCGTTTCCAAGGCCAATGTCTATACGCAGCACCGGTGATCTGATGCGACAGGACGTTCTGGCTTCCGTTCTATCGGGCGGCGGTGCAGAACGCCCTTGTTTTATGGCGCTGCATAGAACCTCGTTTCAGATGCGATACAAAATGAATCATTTTGATCGTTTCTCCCCCCCATCGCCCCAGATTGTGGTATAGTTAACGGTGTATATAGAATGTTCGGCGATTCTCACAAAGACATCACGATGTGAAGCGTTATGGAAACGCGTTCAACGGCATGTCCATGGTTGGAGGGGATGGAGTTGAGAGGCAAGAGGCTGCTGTTGGATTATGTCAAGCGCAATTGGCTGTGGTATGTGTTGTCCATCTCGATCATCGGAGCGGGACAGGTGATTCATTCCCTGTTTCCGATCGTGATCGGCAACTTCACCACCGATCTAGAGCACCACATGCTCGACTTGCGAGGCGTCCAGCGGTACGGGTTGCTCCTGCTCGCCATCGGAATCGGTTACGGCGTTCTGTTTGGCATTGGCCAATACTCGAACCATCGGCTCGGCCGCAGGTTCGAGTATCAGACCCGTCAGCGTTTGTTCCAACACTTCACAGAGCTCAGCGAAACCTACTTCTCCCGCAACGGCATCGGGAAATTACTCAGTTATGTGATGAATGACGTGTCATCTGTTCGTGAGTCGATCGCCAATGCGATCAATCAACTGACTTCGGCGATCATCCTGCTAGTCTCCATCGTCGTGATCATGGCGATGAGCGACATGCCATGGACGCTGGTTGCCGTATGCGTCCTGCCGCTAATCTCCATACCGTTCATGGTCGTCTACTTCGGCCCGCGCATTCGCGCGCGTTCTAGCCAGGTGCAGGAGGCCCTGGCGGCGATGACCGATTCGGCAGAGGAGCAGTTCGGCGGCATCCGCGTAACCAAGACGTTCGCCGTCGAGGAGATCGCGCGCGCAAGATTCGGCAAGACGGTCGACAAGATTCGCGACAATCAGCTTAGGCTCGTGCGCATGAGCTCGATGTTCCAGTCGCTCCTGCCGATGGTTGGCGGTCTGGCGCTGGTGATCGCGATCGTCTATGGCGGTTATCTGACGCTTCACGGGAAGCTGGCTCTGGGACATTTCGTCGCTTTGACGATCTACATCCGCATGCTCGCGCAGCCGCTTCAGCAGATTGGCAACGTGATCAATACGATGCAGAGGGCGAGAGCCTCGCTCGACCGCTTGAACAAGCTGCTCGAGGAACGGCCGGAGATCCGCGAGTCCGAGAACGCCGTGCCGATCGGGAAGGGGCAGGCCGATATCGAGATTCGCGGCCTGACGTTCAGCTATCCGGAGTCCGATAAGCCATCTCTAATCAACATCGATATGCGCATCGGAGCAGGCGAGACGATCGGCATCGTCGGCAAAACCGGCGCAGGGAAGACAACGTTGTTAAAACTGCTCCTGCGCATCTATGATCCGCCGCGCGGCACGGTCTTCATCGGCGGCCGGGATATTCATGACATCACGTTGGAGAGCCTGCGGACGAACATCGCCTATGTGCCGCAGCAAGGCTTCCTGTTCAGTACGACGATCCGCGATAACATCGCCTTCTCCAACCGTCAGCTTGATCTCAGCCGGGTCGAAGAGGCGTCGCGCATGGCCGAGATCTACGGCAGCATCATCGAGCTTCCCGACCGCTTCGATACGAAGCTCGGCGAGCGCGGGCTTACGCTGTCCGGCGGACAGCGGCAGCGCACCAGCCTGGCGCGCGGGCTGGTGAAGAACGCGCCGATCCTGTTACTCGATGACAGCGTATCGGCGGTCGATGCGTTGACGGAGACGCGCATCATCCACAATCTTCGCAAGGAGCGGGCAGGCCGAACGACGGTCATCATCGCCCATCGGATCAGCGCGCTTCGCCATGCGGACCGCATCTATGTGCTGGATGAGGGGAAGATCATCGAGCAGGGAAGCCATGAGGAATTGCTCCGGCAGGGCGGTTACTATGCTTCGCTGCACGCGCTGCAAGAGGAGGGGATCTCATGAACCGTAAGGATGCATTCAGGGTCATGATGTCATACGCAAGACCGTACCGTTACACCTTCCTGATGGTGTTCGTCCTCGCGCTTGCGGCCATCTTCGCGGATCTCCTGCAACCTTATCTGATCAGCATCCTGATCGACCACGGCCTGCTGGCGGAAAACAGCAGCTTCTCGCATGTGGTTGGGATCGGAGTATTCTATCTGCTTCTGGTCGGCATCGTCTTCATCTTCTCCTATTGGCAGGCGAACCTGCTGCAGCGGGCAGGCCAGGGCATCGTCGCCCAACTCCGGAAAGATCTGTTCCGCCATATCTCGAACCAGTCAATGTCGTTCTTCGACCGTCACCCGAGCGGAAGTCTGGTGACCAATGTATCAAGCGATACGGAGACGATCAACCAGTTCTTCACCCAGGTGCTGCTCAGCATCGTGCGCGACGGCATGTCGCTGATCATGATCATCGGCTTCATGTTCTATCTGGATGCGGAGATGGCCCTGTACTGCATGATCCTCATTCCGATCATCGCGCTGATCGCCTGGGGATTCCGCAAGGCGCTGCGCAATGCCTACCAGCGTTCACGTTCGCAGCTCTCGCGCACGATCGCCTTCGTCGCGGAGAATCTCGCCGGCATGAGCCTGATCCAAGCCTTCCATCAGGAGAAAGAGCAGACGGAGGCGTTCACCCAGCACAATCGCCAGTACTTGAAGGAAACGATGCGCGAAGTGCGGACGACGGTGCTGTTCAACCGGTCATTTGAAATCCTCGGCAATGTCTCGGTTGCGCTGGTGGTATGGATCGGTGGGATCGCCGTGCTCCATGAGAGCCTTAGCTTCGGGATACTATACGCATTCATCTCATATATTAGGCAATTCTTCCAACCAATCAACCAGATCACCCAGCAATGGAACACGCTGCAGTCGACGCTTGTCTCCGTGGACCGGCTCTGGCGCATCTTCTCGATCGAGCCGGAGGTTCGCGAGCCGGATGAAGCTTCGGTGAAGCAGCTCGATCCCGAACGGGTGCAGGGACGTATCGACTTCAACCGGATCAGGTTCTCCTACACCGACGAACAGGAGGTGTTGCACGACCTGGACCTGCACGTGAAGCCCGGTGAATTCATCGGCATCGTCGGCACGACCGGCGCAGGCAAGAGCTCACTGGTGAATCTGCTCGCCCGGTTCTATGATGTGAAGCGAGGCAGCATCACCATCGACGGCGTGGACATCCGCAGTCTGCCAGGCGAATCGCTGCACCGGCTGGTTGGACTCGTGCAGCAGGAACCGTTCCTGTACTCCGGTACGATCATCGACAATGTTCGCTTGTTCAACCAGGAGATCAGCCGGGAGGATGTGATCGCCGCTTGCCGGTTCGTTGGCGCGCACAAAATGATCGAACGCTTGAAGGACGGCTATGACACGCGTCTGTCGGAGCGCGGCAGCGGACTGTCCGCCGGAGAGAGACAACTGCTATCCTTCGCCAGAATATTGGTCTACCAGCCGAAGATCCTGATTCTTGACGAAGCAACGGCCAACCTCGACTCACATACGGAGCAGTTGATCCAACGGGCGCTGCGCGTCGTCTCAGAGGGGCGCACGACGTTAGTTATCGCACACCGGTTGTCCACCGTGCAGCATGCCGATCGCATCATCGTCATGCGCCGCGGTAAAATTGCCGAAGAAGGAACACATGAAGAACTGTTAAGCCTGGGAGGATATTATGCCCAGTTGTATCGTCATTCCAGAGGGCAGATTTCGAAAGATATTTCCTGATCAGGATAATTTTAAAAGAAAAAATCATTATATGTATTGATGAATTATTTTATGGTGGGATATAGAGAAGTTTTATGATAGGCTGCCGAACCGGGATCGACCCATGAGACGTGGATCGATTCGATTCGACAGTCTTTTCATTTCGCAGCAGACTGTGACATCTGTCATGTCTATATCTGATAAGGAATTTGATAATAATAAAGCAGAGGACAAGTCGCGACAAATTCCAGTATTTTCAATGAAAAGAGTTTTTTGAAACCCAGTTAATACCATCTTTCTCGCTTTATCGTTGAAAAGGATAAACGGAGTAACGCTTTACAGTGATTGTATGGACATCGGTTTTGTATAATTGCTATAATCCTTTTATGTAAATTTATTTTACATTATTTCAATCCATGTGGGGGAGTGCAAATGAGAAGTTTTTGGAAGAAAGGTTTATTACTACTCATCTGTGTTCTGTTAGTCGGCGGTGTGCTGGCTGGTTGCTCGGGCAAGTCCGAAGGCAACAACTCCGGCAATAACACGGCTAACACGAGCAACAACGGCAGTGGAAACAACTCGTCTGGTGACGGCGGCAACACTGGAGGCCCAGTTGACGGCGGAACCATTACGTTGGCTACATTCTCGGACATCGTAACGGTCAACCCGATCTTCGTCAACGACACGTCTTCTGGTGACGCAATGGTGTTCCTGATGGCGAAGCTGTATGACCTCAATCGTGAAGGTCTTGTAACAGCGGAACCTTGGTCAATCGCGGCAGAAGAACCAGTCATCTCTGAAGACGGTCTGACTTATACGGTCAAGCTGAAGGATTATGCGAAGTGGAGTGACGGAACGCCGATCACGGCTGACGACATCATCTACACCGTTGAAACGATCATGAATCCGGATACGGGTTCCCCGGCGATCGCTTCCTTCGACAAGATCGAGAGCATCAACAGAGTCGATGACCACACGGTCGAATTCAAGCTGAGCGACGTTTATGCTCCGTTCATCTACTCGCTCACCTTCGAACCGGTTCCAGCACATGTTCTGAAGGATGTTCCGGTTAAAGAACTGCAAGGACATGCTTACGGTACTGACGTGAATGTAACAGTAACCAGCGGTCCATGGGTTTGGAAAGAATGGACGCAAGGTCAACAGCTTGTGTTCGAACGCAACCCGAACTACTGGGGCGAAGTGAAGCCGAAGATCCAAACAGTCGTGTACAAGATCTATGCTGACCAAAATACCGAAGTTCAAGCATTGCTCAGAGGCGACGTTGACCATGTCAGCGCGATTCCGGCTACTTCGAACGAAGTTGTGAAGAAAGATCCGAACATCACGCTCATCCTTGAGCCAGGTGCTTCATATGAGTTCGTCAGCTTCAACTTCGACGACTCCAACTACCCGAACGGTTTCAACCCGTTCAAGTCGCAGAAGACTCGTCAAGCGATCGCTTACGCGCTCGACCGCGAAGGCATGATCGAGAACGTACTGAAGGGAACAGGCATTCTGATGGACTCGCCGTTCCTGCCAGGTACCTGGGCAGATCCAGGCGACAAGGCAACTCACTACGATTACAATCCGGAGAAGGCTAAGCAACTGCTTGCTGAAGACGGATGGGTCATGAACGAAAAGACTGGCATCCTCGAGAAGGACGGACATCCATTCTCCTTCGAGCTGCAATACAATGCGGGCAACAGCCGTCGTGAGCAAGTATCGCAAGTTATCCAGAACAACCTGGCGGAAGTTGGCATCGAAGTGAAGACTGCCGGTATCGACTTCTCGTCCTGGGTTGAGCAAAACCTGAACCCTGGTAAGTATCAAACGATCCTGCTCGGATGGTCGCTCAGCAACCCGGATCCGGACCAAGAAAGCATCTTCTCGTCGAAGTACTTCCCGCCGGATGGCCAAAACATGGGCTGGTATGTAAATGAAGAACTCGACAAGCTCTGGGAGCAAGGTTACAAGACGACCGATCAAGACGCACGCGCTGCAATCTACCACAAGATCGGCGAGATCATCTCGCAAGATCTGCCGTACGTATTCTTGTACCGTTACGGTAACGCGATCGGTATCGGCCCAAGAGTTCATTACGCAGAGGAAGACGCACCAGAACCTACACTGGCTTACGGTTACTTCTTCCATGTGATCAATTGGTGGGTAGAATAAGCACAGACGGCAGACTGAACACCTAGAATCGACAGAACTATGCCGGAATAAATGGAGTAAAGGGAGGGAGCAATTCCCTTCCTTTCTCTGCTTATACCGCCTCGTTAGGAGGGTTATTGTGGGAGAATATATAATTCGTAGAATTATTCAAGCATTGATCACGCTGTTCCTGGTCACGGTCTTCACTTTTGCCCTTATCCATCTGGCTCCCGGTGGACCAACGCAGGTGATGATCGCTCCCGGTGTGTCACCGGAAGCGTTCGAGGTGCAGAAGCGTAACCTCGGCCTTGATGATCCGATTCACATCCAATATTTTCGTTGGGTCGGAAATTTACTGCAAGGTGATTTTGGAACAACGTTCAAGAACAATATTCCAATAAGCGACATCCTGTGGCCTACGGTCGGCAACACCTTCGTGCTGATGACGATCGCATGGCTCGTGACGCTGATTATTGCATTGCCATGGGGGATCTATAACAGTACGAAGGTTTATGGATTGTCTGACCAAACGGCGTCGTTTATCTCGTATCTCGGTTTCGCCATGCCGACCTTCTGGTTCGGGATCATCTTGCAGCAGATCTTCGCGATGAAGCTCAGGTGGTTGCCGCTGTCGGACATGTGGACTTACGGCAAACAGGGAGATCTCGGTGATCTCGCCATGCATCTGGTCTTGCCGGTCACCGTATTGTCCTTGGGTTTCCTTGCTTCATACGTCAAATATGCACGCGCCAGTATGCTGGAAGTGCTGGATCAGGATTATATCCGAACGGCACGCGCCAAAGGGGTCAAGGAACGCAAGGTGGTCTTCCGTCACGCGCTCCGCAATGCGCTCATTCCGATCGTAACGATCCTCGGTCTTGACCTGCCGATGCTTGTATCGGGCGCTGTCTTGACTGAGAAAGTGTTTAACTGGCCAGGCATGGGAAGACTGTTCGTAGATATGGCCACAGCCAGAGAATATTCGGCACTGATGGCCATCGTCATCATAACCTCGGTATTCGTTGTCCTCGGCAACATGCTGGCGGATATCCTGTACGCTGTAGTAGACCCGAGAGTTCAACTCGGACGTAAAGGAGGCGGTTCCAAGTGAGTGAGAATCTGGATCAACAAGAGAAAGTTGCTGCTGACAATCAACCTGACTTGCGCAAGCCTCCTGGTCCATGGAAAATCGCGGCGCGCAAATTTTTGCGCAACCCTTACGCAATGATAAGTGTTTTTGTGTTGCTCTTTTTCGTGATCGTGTCCTTCTTTGCACCATACCTTACGCCATATGATCCGGCCAAGATCGATCTGAAAAATTCCAATCTGCCGGCATTCTCAGACGGGCATTTGCTCGGAACGGATGAGTTGGGAAGAGATATCCTTACCAGATTGCTGTACAGCGGACGAATTTCTCTCACGATCGGCTTTTCGGTTGCTCTTGCTTCCGTTATCATCGGTACTATCGTAGGAGCTATCTCTGGTTATTTTGGCGGATGGATCGACACCGTATTGATGCGGTTCGTCGATGTGATGTACTCATTGCCATCACTTTTCTTGAATATTCTGGTTCTTGCCATTTTTGGCGATGAATTTATCTATATGATCTTGATCCTCTCCTTCACATCATGGATGGGGGTCGCCCGTCTCGTTCGCGGTAACTTCCTGCAGTTGCGCGAGATGCAGTATGTGGAAGCGGCCAGGGCGATTGGTGTGCCTAACAGAAGCATCATCTTCAACCATTTGCTGCGCAATTCGATCCACCCGATCATCGTCAATGCTACGCTGATGGTGGGTGCGGCTATCCTTAGTGAATCTGCGCTCTCCTATCTCGGACTTGGCATTCAGGCGCCGCAGACATCGTGGGGACTGATGTTGTCCAACGCTCAGGAATTCATGCTGCTTGATCCTTGGTTGGCGGTTTATCCGGGTGTCTGTATCCTGATCGTGGTACTCGCGGTTAACTTCATCGGGGATGGTTTGCAACAAGCACTTAACCCGCGGGAGAAGAAGAAACATCCGGTAAGGAGGCTTAACGAATGGCGGAAAAAGTTCTCGAAATCCGCGGTTTGACCGCAGGATTCGTCTCAGATAATGGGTTTCTCAAGGCTGCGGACAACATCAGTTTGGAACTGAAGCGCGGAGAAACGCTGTGTGTAGTCGGCGAATCGGGCAGCGGCAAGAGCGTTACTTCACTCGCCATTATGCGCCTGTTGGAATACGCCGGAGGAATCATCCTGGGAGGCAACATCGTCTTCCAGGGTGAAGAATTGACCACCAAGAGCCAGGAGGAAATGGGCAAGATTCGTGGCAACAAGATCGCCATGATCTTCCAGGACCCGATGAGTGCGCTCAATCCGGTGTTCACCGTCGGCGATCAGATCTCGGAGAGCCTGATGATTCACCAGGGTATGAGCAAGCAGGAAGCGATGCAAGAAGCGATCAAACTGCTTGGCCACGTTGGCATCCCGGCTCCTGAGATTCGGGTGAAGCAGTATCCGCACGAGCTGTCCGGAGGTATGTGCCAGCGCGTCGTAATCGCGATCGCGCTCGCCTGCAAACCAGATCTGCTTATCGCGGATGAGCCGACTACTGCACTTGACGTGACGGTGCAAGCGCAGATCCTGGAGCTGCTCAAGAGCCTGCAGGACGAGTTCGGTATGTCGATCCTGCTGATCACTCACGATATGGGTGTGGCCAGTGAAGTAGCCGACCGGATCGCTGTTATGTACGCTGGCACCATCGTAGAGGAAGGCACGGTCTTTGATATCTTCGATCATCCGAGCCACCCTTATACGCAAGGCTTGTTGAATTCGATTCCGGGCTATGAAACAGCGCGCGGTTCAGAGCTGTATACGATCAAAGGGTCGATTCCGCGGCTTGGCGAATTGCCAGGCGGCTGCAGATTCCACCCGCGCTGCCCGCATGCGACCGACAAATGCAGAGCGATGGAGCCCGGCACAATCAGCCTGAGCGATACGCACCGCACGGCATGCTGGTTATACAATGAAGAAGCCGGGGTGATGAAGCAATGAGCTCGGATGCTAAATTGATACAGGTCAAAAATGTCAAGAAATACTTTCCGATCAAGAAGGGTTTGCTGAGCCGGACCGTAGGCAATGTGAAAGCCGTTGACGATGTTTCGTTCGATATTCGCAAGGGGGAAACATTCGGTCTGGTAGGTGAATCGGGGTGCGGCAAGTCAACGCTTGGCCGCGTCATCCTGCAACTGCAGAGGGCGACAGATGGCGAGATCATCTTTAATGACCGCAACATCGTCAAGATGAAGCCCAGAGAGCTGCGCAAACTGCGGCAGGAGATGCAGATTATCTTCCAGGACCCGTTCGGCTCGCTGAACCCGCGTTTCTTGGTGAAAGACATCATCGGTGAGCCGCTGAAGGTGCACACCAAGATGTCGAGCAGCGAGATTGACGCCAGAGTCGTTGAGCTGATGGAAATGGTAGGGCTGGACCCTTCCCGCAGGAACCGTTACCCGCATGAATTTTCCGGTGGACAGCGGCAACGGGTGGGCATCGCCCGCGCCCTCGCCCTGAATCCGAAGTTCATCCTTGCGGATGAAGCGGTCTCGGCGCTTGACGTGTCCGTTCAATCCCAGGTGCTCAACTTGATCATGAAGCTGCAGAAGGAACTGGACCTGACGTTCCTGTTCATCGCGCACGGCCTGCATGTCGTTCGTCATATCTCCGACCGGGTAGGCGTGATGTATCTGGGTAAGATGGTGGAGATTGCACCTTCCGATGATATCTTTAATCATCCGCTGCATCCGTATACGGCTGCATTGCTCTCCGCCAATCCGGTGCCGAATCCGCATCTGAAGCGTGAGCGGATCGTGTTAACCGGAGACGTGCCTTCGCCAGCCAATCCGCCGAGCGGCTGCCGCTTCCACCCGCGTTGTCCGTTCGCACAGGAGCGGTGCAAGCATGAGCAACCTGAACTGCTCGAGGTTATGCCGGGCCGTCAGGTGGCCTGCCACTTCCCGCTCGTCGATCAGAGCGTTGGCGTGAAGAAAACCGAATAGATGAGACATCTTAAATTATTAATGGGCTGCCAGAGCAAGTCAGTGAGAACTGACCTGCTCAGCAGCCCATTTTGGAATATCGGTGGAAGCGGTTACCCTGTCTTCCCCTATGATGTGTCCGGTGTCTCCGGTTGCCCATATGTGGCCGAGGACTATACTTCAGCACCAGATGCGGTATCGTCCACTCAGCGCCAACATGGCGAAGAAGTACAAGCAATTGTCATAGTAGCGCCTCGGTCCGGTGCGAAGCGGCGTATTCCAGAATCGTTCGACATGCTCTGCCGCATGCTCGCCGTCAGCTGCAAGTGTGGCCATGGCGTTAGTCGCGAGCAAGCCTACCGGATGAAGCGCGGGTTCTTCGTATGGTGTGCCATCAATGGCGTACTTGCGGTAATCGGCCGGATCGATGCCCGCGAAGAAAGCCTGGATGCGGTTGGCGATGCCCGTAAGTTTGTCATCGCGGCCGAACCATTCACAGTCGAGCCCGATATTGGCCGCCACCCGGTACGAATCGCTATAGAAATCCTTATGCTGCGGAATGTCCACCCGCGGGCTTCCGTCGAAGTTCGCATACTCGGGAGCAAGTCCGGTAACAGGGTGGCATGCTTTCGGCAGGTATTCGCGGCTTGCGGCCGCAGCTTGCTTCCAGAACGGGCGATCCGCGGGATCGGCCCAAAGCGCGAACAGCTCATAGAAATGCGGCAGGTGGTAGGACGGGTCGGAGAAAGGCGATTCCGGGATGAACTTGATCAGTTTGGTCTCCGGGTCCCACATCGGATCGCCGGCCTCACCGTTCTCCCCTTTATGTACGCAGGCGCGCAGAATCTGACGAGCCTGCTCGCTGTAGTTCAGCGGCTTTTGTCCGTCTCCCCAGCGGTTACTTGCGAACAGCAATGCCAGGGCGAAGTATTCTTCCCCGTCCGGGGCCGGCCCTTGCGAGATCCGCGTGCCGTCCGGACGCGTGTGCCAGGCGAAGTAATCCTTGTACCGGCCATCCTGATGCTGCATGAACGTCTTGGCGAACCGCCACAGTTTGTCGAATTCCGCCTTGCGGTCCATCTGAACGCACATCATCATGCCGTAGGACAACCCTTCCGTGCGGACATCGAGGTTGCCCGTATCCAGGATGTAGGCTTTGTCGTCGTCCAGCTCATAATAGATCTTTGTGTCTTCGTCACCATAGAAGAGCTGCTCCCACGTCTCCTGCAGCCGTTTCGCCACAGTCGTCTCATCGTAACCAAACTCACGGAATACGTTGCGGTATTGGTTGGTGTGGAAGGCGCCTTGTCTTGCCATAGTCATGGATCTCATCCTCTCTCGTGAAATTCGAACTACCGGAACCCTTCCTGCAGCGCAAGACATATCTATCATGCCATGCAGGCGCCTCAGACCAACCCACACAAATTAAACAATATTACCCTTCAAACTAAAGGATTTTTGCGAAACGGCTTGCGGGGGTACAAGCGCTGTGATAAGCGAAAAGAGTGAAAAGTCCTAATATGAAAAGTCCCAATTAACCATCAAAGTCCTGTACAAGTGGAAGAGCCATCGCAACGAGTAACTTCTGTCCGTCTGCCGGCACTTAGCAATCTATAAGAAAAAGAGCATCCGCTGGCCTATGGCGCAGGGATGCTCTATACAGCTATTGGCATAGGACAGAGCTCTCACCGCTCGCCTTACGTCGCCGGGGCACTCCATACGTGCTATCGGCAGTTTGCCATTCAAGGGATCGCGGCGAGGCGAAGGATGCTCTTAACCGGACTTTGGGTCGAATCGAGATGCCGTATGCTCTGAATCATGCGTCGGCAGCCGAAGAGGCAGACTGACGAGCCGCCTGGATCGTCGCGTTGTTCTGCCATCCGCGCCGCCGCCAGCGCCACAGCATGCAGAGGCCGCGAACCCATTCGTCCAGGATAAAGCCGATGAATACGCCAATCAGCCCCATACCGTAATGAATGCCGAGCAGATAGCTGACCGGGACACAGATTCCCCACATGGACAGGATCGCCATGTAGACGGGGAACTGCACGTCGCCTACAGCGCGGAGCGATGAGATGAGGATGATATTGAACGCCCTGCCTGGTTCGAGGATCAGCGACAGCATAAGCAGCTTCATGCCAAGCGAGATGATGCTCGGGTCATCGGTGAAGAGGCCAAGCAGCGGCTTGCCGATCAGGTTGAACACGATCGCCATCACGAATGAGGAGATCATGCCGATATACAGGCTGTTCAACCCGCGTCTGTACGCCTGGTGGATCTCGCCGGCGCCGATCATCCGCGCGACGAGAATCTGGGTACCCTGGCCCACGGCGATCGACAGAAGCATGATGTAGTACATCACATTCATCGAATAGATGCGCGTTACGAGCGCAGTCGTGCCGATCATGGCGATGAAGCTGGTCACAACGAGCTGTGAGATGTTGTAGGACAGATTCTCGCCCGCCGAAGGCACGCCAATCTTAAGCAAACCGACGACGTGTTGTTTGACCGGTCGGAAGATGTCCCGCGCGAGCGGCAGCTTGACTTTCCGGAACAGCAGGATGGACATTACCGTCAAGGCGATGAAGCGAACGACTACGGTCACGCCAGCGACACCGGGGACACCGAGCACCGGCAATCCAAAAGGACCGAAGATGCAGAGATAATTGCCAATTACATTAATGATGTTCATGCCGATCGTGATGTACATCGTATCCCGCGTGTATCCGTGGCTCTTCAGCACGGCCGAGACCGTGAGCAGCAGCGCTTCGAGGAACATGAAGCTGCCGATGATGGTCAGATATGACTTCGCCTCAGGCATAAGGCCATCTTCGATGCCGATCAGGTTCAGCGCTGGTTCGCTGATAAGCACGATCGCCACGCTGAGCGCGATGCCGATCCCGATGTTCAGCATGATCGATGTACCGGCTACGCGGTTCGCCTGATCGAACCGGCCTGCGCCGATATACTGGGCGACCAGTACGGCCGTTCCGGCCGCCACGAAGTTAAACATGATGTTGATCATATTCAATACTTGGTTGGCGACGCCAACCGCAGCGACCGATTGGTCGGAATGTTGGCTCAACATGAAGGTATCCACATTGCCCATCAGCATGTGGAGCAAGAGCTCGATGAAAATCGGCCATGTGAGTGTGAATAACGTCAGTTTCTTCGTGGTTCTCTCCTGATTATTAGTCTTCAATGTATCTCCCTTATCCATGTCTTATTCTTATATTTGAAAGCATTCAGATATTATAACATGAACTTCGATTATGTAAATGAAAATCGTGGTTGGCGGCTAAGTTTTTCATTCCAAATCCATATATTGCAATTGACAACCGCCGTTGTTCATGAAAATAATCACAGTACAGTAACTCCTTGCAAGTAATAGGTTTCCAGAGTGAGTTCATTGAGCGTCAAGAATTTCCGATGGGACTGGAGGGCTTATGGATGTTCAGCATACTGTTGGTTGACGATGAGCAGTTCACAAGGCAAGGGCTGCGCAGCTTGATCGATTGGAAGTCTTGCGGTCTCGAAGTCATCGAAGAAGCGGATAATGGAGAGGATGCATTGCAGATCATCGAGGAGAAGAAGCCGGATATCGTCATCACCGATATTCGCATGCCGGTGCTGGATGGACTGGAGTTGATTCGTAGTGTCACGGAGATGAAGCTGGCGAAACCACCGGCTTTCATCATCATCAGCGGATACAATGATTTCAAGTATGCCCAGCAGGCGGTGCGCTATGGTGTGCACGATTTCATCCTGAAGCCGATCGATCGGGATGAGATGACGAACACTTTAAGAGCGCTGCAACAGAAGCTGGTGAACGAGCGGCAACAGAAGCTGCGGAGTGAGCGGCTGATCCTGTCATCCGTCATCGAAACGTTGATCAGGGGTGAAGCGAGCACTGACCTGATCGAGGAATGGCGCAGGAAAGCGCATGACGCCAATAGCTATACGTATGTGTTCGTTGAGCTGAACGATGTGCATCCGTGGCTCAGTGGACAGCCGGCTGTTACGATGCAGCAGTTCAAGGAGGGCGTTCAAACAGAACTCCAACGCCTGATGCCGGATTTCGAGCAGATCTTCCTGCACGAGCATCGCGGCAGAATCGGTCTCATCATCACCGATCATCTGTTGGCCGATTATGGCGGTTCACTTATGACTTTCGCGCGCGTGCTGAAGAATCGTCTGGCCGACCTATACGGAGATCGGGTATTCCTGTTCGTCGGAAGCACCGTAGACTGCTTGTCGAAGCTGCCCCATTCCTACGAAGCGGCCAAGGAAGCCTTGCTGTACAAATATATCTTCGATCAAGAGCGGATCGTCATGTACGAGCAGGTGAGAGACATGCCGCTGAATTATATCGAGGTGAATCATGCGCTGTACAATCAGCTCGTGCATCATCTGGAGGAAGGCAAGGAAAACGAGCTTGCGGCGACCGTCGACCAGCTCTTCGAGCAATTCCGCAGCAAGAGATTGGCACCGGAAGCGATCAAGATGAACCTCCATCACTCGGTTACGGCGGTTGTCCGCATGATCCAGGAGCTGGGCGGCGACGAGCAAGAACTAAAGTCGCTTGTGCCGATCGTCAGTTGGCATGACTTGAACCTGACGCTGGCTGAGCTTAGGCGGTTGTTCGACGAGTTCGTCCGCGAGAGCGGCCAAATGATCAGACGGCTGATGCAGGAAAGCAACAAAGGCAACATTGCCAAGATCAAACATTACATCGAGACGAACTTTCATAAAAATATCAGCCTGAAGAGCCTTGCTTCGGAATTTTATCTGAATCCGGTCTACCTCGGCCAATTATTCAAGAAGCATTACGGCAAATATTTCAACGAATACGTGCTGGAGCTGCGCATCATGGAGGCGAAGAAACTGCTTAGGCAGACGGATCTTCGCGTCTATGAGATCGCGGAACGGGTAGGATTCAAGAACGCCGATTATTTCGTGACGCAGTTTGAGAAGCTCGAGCATATGACGCCGACAGAATACCGGACCAGCCAGTTGGGAAGTGCTCCATGAGAACGCTGTTTCGTCTGAACAATATCCGGTTGCGCAACAAGTTCCTGATCATGTATGTCCTCTGCGTGATGATTCCAATCATCATTACCAATGTCTCCTTCTACCAGGTGACCAGCGACAATGTGCGCGACCAGCGGATGCGCGATATTGCAAGAGCGCTGGAGCAGGTCAAGAATGAGTTCCGTATGAAAACGGAGGATGCGATCAGCATCTCAAACTTCATGCTGACCGACTACACGCTGAATGATTACCTGGAGAAAGAATTCACCGACCCAACGGAGTATGTGAACGAATACGACTCGTACGCGCGTAAGATGCTGAACAGTTATATGCCGGTTTATACGGTTGTGCAGAATATCCGCATCTATGTGGACAATCCAACGCTTATGCATTCCGGAGCGATTGGATACCTGAGCGAAGATGTGAAGAGAACGTCCTGGTACCAAGCGATCGCCGATACTCACAGTTCCGCGGCGACGATCGTCCGCACGTACCGGGAGAACATGATGATGCCTTCCGACAGCAGTCTGATGGACACGTTCAGCCTGGTGCGCAGGATGAACTATTTCCAGGACAAGAACCACTGGGAGAAGATCTTGAAGATTGAGATGCGGATGCCCGTCATCCATCAGGTGTTTAACAATCTCAATCTGACCGGGTATCTCTATCTTATCAACAAGCATGGCATCATCGAGTATACGACCGATCCGAATGTGCCCTGGACGAGGAACCAGGTGCGGTTCAGCGATCTAGATCTGCCGGAAGACCTGATCAAGTTTGAAACCGTTTACGATGATGTCCAATATCTCCGAGGCTGGACACTCATCGGCATGATCTCGGAGGAGGAGGTGTTCCAGGAGGTTCGCAAGTCCCGAGAATACGTGGTCTGGATGGCTGTGATCAATTTGTTGTTCTCCACGATCATCATCGCCTGGATCACCCGTTCGATGAACGTGCGTCTGGTCCGCATCCTGCGCCATATGAAGAAGGTCAAGAACCAGAAGTTCGAGACGATTCAAGAAGAAGCGGAATCGCGGGATGAGATCGGGCAATTGACTGGTGAGTTTAACCGCATGACACGGCAGATCAAGACTCTGATCGACGATGTGTACAAAGCGGATATCCAGCGCAAGGCCCTGGAAATCGAACGCCGCCAGGCGCAGCTCAATGCGCTGCAGAGCCAGATCAATCCGCATTTTCTGTTCAATTCGTTGGAGACGATCCGCATGCGCAGCCTGATCAAGGGCGAGGACGAAACGGCGAGGATCATCCAGAACATGGCGACCATCCTGCGCAATTCGCTGACGTGGAACAAGGACTTCGTCACGGTTCAGGAAGAGATCAACCTGATCGAATGCTTCCTCGGGATACAGAAATACCGGTTCGGCGACAAGTTGAATTACACGATCATCGCCCAGGATGCTGTTCTCCAATACAAACTGCCCAAGCTGTCGATCCTGCCATTCGTCGAGAATGCCAGCATCCATGGCATCGAGCCGCTCAAGGAAGGCGGCACGATCTCGGTCGAGGTTGGGCTCGAAGGCGGCATGATCATAAGCAGAGTGAGCGACAACGGCATCGGCATGTACGAGGGTAAGCTGATCAAGCTGCGAAGCTTCGCCCATCAGGAGGTCGAAATGGGCGACCGCATCGGTGTGCAGAACGTCATCTATCGCTTGCGCCTGTATTATGGAGATGCGTTTACTTTCACTGTAAGCAGCGAACCGATGAAGGGAACGAGCGTTCTGTTGAAGGTGCCGATCAGCTCAGAGGTTATCCCCCAATAAATTTTATCTCCATCGATCGACATTAAATTTCCTAAGCACAAGCTAAAGTTTCATAGGTCAACAAGCGTAAGTCCGCTGTCTTATACTAAAATTGCTCACTATATCAAATTCGAAAGGGGTATAGCTAGAATATGGCCAAGAGGAAACTTCTGCTGATTAGTCTGGCAATCGTGATGGTATTATCGATGCTGGCGGCATGTTCTGGGAAAAGCAACAATGGCGGCAGCAACACAAACGTCAGCTCCAACACGAATACAGGCGGATCAACTGGGGATGGAGGAGCTGCACCGGTCACTCCACCTGATCCCGTAACATTTACCTATTTCAACGCTGGTGCCTCGCGCAATGACGTAGAGACCAAGGATACGATGATCGGTAAGATCTATTACGAGAAGACGGGTGTGAACATCGCGATCGAGCATCTCGTCGGCGATGTGGCACAGAAGATCGGTACGTTCATCGCCAGCGGGGAATATCCGGACATTCTCGTTCCAGATACAGAAATCGACAAGGTTGTCGATGCCGGCGGCTTCATTCCTCTGAATGATCTGATCGAACAGCATGCTCCGAACATCAAGAGAGTGTATGAGCCGTATTTCAACTTGATGAAACACAGCGATGGCAACATCTACTTCCTGCCGTTTGATCCACAGGTAGGGGAATTTAAAGGAGAAACCACCATCGGTCAGGGTGCATTCTGGATTCAGCATCGTGTTCTGAAGGAACTCGGTTATCCGAAGCTGAAGACGATCGACGAATACTTCGATGCGATTCGCGAATTTGTAAAAAGACACCCGGATGAGGATCTGATCGGTTTCTCGGCGCTGACGGAAGGTTGGCAATTCTTCACCTTCAGCAACGTGCCGAATCATCTGATGGGTTATCCGAACGATGGCGGCGTACAGATCAATATGGAGACGCTGGAAGCCGACGATTATACGGATAACGAGGAGACGAGACGTTGGCTGAAGATAATCAACGATCTGTATCATGAAGGCTTGTTCGACGAAACATCATTCGTGAACAACTATGACCAATATCTGGCTAGACTTACCTCCGGCCGAGTGCTTGGTTTCTTCGCTTACGCTTGGCAGGTGCTGGATGCCTTCCAGAACTTGAAGGCGGCTGGCAACGGTGATCTCGAATACATGCCGCTTCCGATCGTCATGGAAGCAGACATCAAGGATCAATATCTCGATCCGCCTTCGTTCGTCAACAACCGCGGTGTCGGCATCACGGTCAGCGCCAAGGACCCGGTTAGAATCATCAAGTTCTTCGACTTCCTGCTCGAGGAAGAGAACCAGATCATGAACCAATGGGGCATCGAGGGCGAAACCTACGTAGTCGAAAATGGTCGTCTGACCCGCACACCGGAGCAGATCGAGAAGCTCCGCAGCAATCAGTATAACGAGCAAGTCGGTCTCACTTATTTCTCCTACTACTGGCCAATGTGGAGTCAGGCTTCGACAACGTCCGATGGCAACGCGGTATCGCCAGCCAGACAGCCGGAACTGGCATACCCATCATACACCGATGCCGAAAGAGAATTCCTCGCCGCTTACGGAGTCAAGTCCTTCCCAGAGATGTTCTCGACTCCGGATGATCGTCCTTGGTACCCGGCTTGGAGTATCGCGCTTGAGTCCGGTTCTAGAGAAGAAGTCTTCACGAACCGCAAGGACGAGCTGATGAAACGCTACTTCCCGAGACTTGCGCTGGCTGCTCCGGGCGAGTTCGATGCTCTCTGGGATGAGTTCGTCAGAGAGTTCAACAAGCTGGATGTGAAGCTCTACGAAGAGACGATGACGAGACTCGTTAGAGAGAAAACGGCTGCCGTCAGAGGCGAGTGAACCATCTGATTTTCTCAGCTTGAGCTCTCGGAAGGCAAGGGCCGCAAGGTCCTTCCTTCCGAGATTATTTCATCCAATGATGCATACATCGTGATAGGTTATGGTATAGAGAGTGTGCATTCGAATGCGATCAGAACTGTCTGATTGCGATTTAAGTCCCGGGGACTTGACGCAAGCGATTATCTGGAGGCGACGGAAATGTCAAACCATACTGCAGCAGAACCGATGCAAACGCCGCTTCGATCTCCTCAGAAACCTACAGGGATCAGGCTCTTCTTCAAACTGCTGATCAAGCAGCGAGCTCTCGTATTCATGTCCGTTCCCTTTGTGATCTGGCTGTTCATCTTTCGATATGTGCCTGTCTGGGGTTGGATCATGGCCTTTCAGGACTACAAGCCAGGACGTTCCATATGGGAACAGAAATGGGCGGGCTTTAAGCATTTTGAGTTTCTGTTTACCGATGAATCGTTCTATCGCGTCATGCGCAACACGCTGGCGATGGGACTCATCCACCTCGTTTTTGGTTTCGTAACCGCGATTACGCTGGCGATTCTGCTTAATGAACTGCGCAGCGTCATATTTAAACGCACCGTACAGACGATCAGTTATCTTCCTCACTTTATCTCCTGGGTGGTTGCCTCCAGCATCATTACAACGGCACTTCACCCGGAAGAGGGCATCATCAATGAAATCCTTGTCTGGCTTGGCATCATTGACAAGCCGATCATGTGGATGGGAGAAGGTAAGTATTTCTGGGGCATCTATGGCGCTTCCGTTGTGTGGAAGGATCTTGGATGGAACACGATCGTGTATTTGGCTGCTATAACGATGATTGATCCAGCCTTGTACGAGGCTGCGGAGATAGATGGAGCCGGCAGGTTCAGGCGCATCTGGCATATAACCTTGCCGGGCATGAAGCCGGTTATCGTCGTGCTTCTGATCATGAACGTTGGTCAGATTCTGGAGTTTGGCGTTGAGACGCAACTGCTATTGAAAAATCCGATGAACATGGATTACGCCGAGACGCTGGAACTCTTCGTCTTGCGCTGGGGGATCGAGCAAGGCAACTTCTCATTCGCAACCGCGGCAGGCATCTTCAAGACTGTAATCAGCCTCATCTTATTGTTTATCGCCAATGGCGTCGCCAAGCGGCTCGGCGAAGCGAGATTGTTCTAGGCTTAGGATAGGAGGGATCAACGATGAGGCAACTGAGGATTGGCAAAGGCCGCTACGCTTCGCTGGGTGACCGCATATTTGACACGGTTAACATCCTGCTCATGCTGTTACTGATTGTCGTTACACTGTATCCATTCTTGAATACGTTAGCCGTTTCGTTTAATGATGCGATCGATTCCGTGAAAGGCGGCATCTATCTGTGGCCTCGTGTGTTCAGCTTGGAAAACTATGCACATGTGTTCAAGCAATCGCAGATCGCACACGCGACGATGATCTCGGTGCTTCGAACGGTGATCGGCACCGTGCTCCAAGTGTTCTGCTCGGCGATGGTCGCCTATACGATCAGCCGACCGGAGTTTGTGCTGCGCAAGTTCGTCTCGATCTCCTTTATTCTGACGATGTACTTCAGCGGCGGCCTGATTCCGACTTTCTTGCTGATGCGTGATCTGCATCTGATCGGAACGTTTGCCATCTACATCATCCCTGGACTGATCGGTGTCTTTAACCTGATTGTCATCCGCTCATTTATCGAGGGGTTGCCGGAGGGGATTCTCGAATCAGCCAGAATCGACGGTGCCGGAGAATTCATCACCTTCATCCGCATCGTGCTGCCGCTCACGGTGCCGGTGCTGGCGACGGTGTCTTTGTTCGCAGGGGTGTATCAGTGGAACTCCTGGTTTGACGTGTTCTTGTACAACTCTTCGAAGAAACATCTCAGTACGCTTCAATACGAACTGATGCGCGTCTTGCAGAATACGAACACGCAGTCCTCCGGCAAACAGGTGGATTTCTTCTCTGAGGCTGCTAGAGGACAGACCGTTACCCCGAAAGCGATCCGCGCTACGATGACGATCGTGGCCAGTGTGCCAATCATCATCGTGTACCCGTTCCTGCAGAAGTACTTTGTCCATGGCATGACGGTTGGCGGCGTGAAGGGATAAGAACAAAGCATACAGCTATTTATGAACAGACTGGGGCTTGTCTATGACATGCTCCAGTCTTTATGAGTCTATATAGGGTGTTAAATATAACCATGCAATCATATATGATGAATGGAAGAAAAAGGAGCGTGTCAAACCATGAACAGAACATTCACAGAACCAAGCCTGCATCAGCTGTATGCCGATTATTTTCCCATCGGTGCTGCTGTCAATCCGCGCACGATCAGGCAGCAGGAGGCGCTTATCGCCCATCATTTCAACAGCATCACGGCGGAGAATGAGATGAAATTCATCAGTGTCCATCCGGATCCTGACCGGTATACGTTCGAGCGGGCGGATGAACTGATGGCTTTCGCAGAACGGCACGGGTTGAAGATGCGCGGTCATACGCTTGTCTGGCACAATCAAACGTCAGGCTGGCTCTTCGAGGACAAAAGCGGCGGACGAGTCAGTCGGGAGGAGTTGCTTCGCCGCATGAAAGAGCATATCGACACGGTTGTCGGTCGTTATCGAGGCCGCATCTATGCCTGGGATGTGGTGAATGAAGTGATCGCTGACGAAGGCGAAGAGCTGCTCAGGCGTTCGCTATGGACCGAGATCGCCGGTGACTCGTTTATTGCCAAAGCCTTTGAATATGCGCATGCGGCTGATCCTGAGGCGGAGCTCTTCTACAATGACTACAACGAATCCAATCCGCACAAGCGGGAGAAGATCTACCGGCTGTTGAAGTCGCTGATCGAGCAAGGGGTGCCGATTCATGGATTCGGCATGCAAGCGCACTGGAACATCTATGATCCTTCCATAGACGAGATACGGGCGGCTATTGAGCGCTATGCCTCGCTCGGCCTGAAGCTGCAGCTTACAGAGCTGGATATCTCGGTATTCGCCTTTGATGATCGGCGGACCGATCTGAAGGAACCGACTGCGGAAATGTTGAAACTTCAGGAAGCAAGATATGAGGACATATTCAAGCTGCTGATCGAGTATCGGGACGTCATAACGGGTGTGACTTTCTGGGGAGCGGCCGATGATTATACGTGGCTGGACCACTTCCCGGTGCGTGGCCGCAAGAACTGGCCGCTTCTGTTCGACACGCGGCAAGAACCGAAAAATGCCTACTGGAGAGTGGCAAATCTCGTTCTTAAGCAGCCTTAAAGAGATTTAGAGAGCGCTTGCAAGACGTGCCAAACACCTGTAGAATATCGGATAGGCGGTTCATAGACATCATGACATAAATTGCTATCATTGACTCGGATTGTTTCCGAGAGCTCGCCAAATCATAGGGACAAATTAAAGATGATAGATCGTAATTAAAGATAGGCATTTTATGTTGGAGGGAAAACCGGATGTCTGGCAAAAGTTATCGAGCATGGCTGCAGCACGAGAAGGTCAGCAGCAGTTGGCGTGACCGGCATATGGATCTATTGAGTGAGATCACGCTCTTGGGCAAGCTTCAGCCGATGGGGCTGAGTGGTGAGAGGAATGAGGCTGGCCGCTCCGACGAGGTAGCATCCGGCAAGTCGGGCTCTCATGGAGTGATCGAAACGGCCGTTCAACAGCTTGTCTCAGGAATCGGCAGCATGATGGACCTCAAATCAAGGATCGTTTCTCGATCAGATACCTATTCTGGCCTGGTGATCGGTCTGGCTGATGATATGGCCCGATCTCAGGAAGGATCAGATCTGCTGGAACTGACGCAGGTCAACGGAGAGGGATATGCCCTGATCTCACGCAGCGGAGAGCGGCGGAGCCTCCTCTTGATAGGAGGTTCTGAGAGAGGCTTGCTGTATGGCGTTTTCCATCTGCTTCGGCTGATCGCGCTGGAAGAAGAGCTGGCCGAACTTAGAATCATCAGCCATCCCCATTGCCAGCTCCGGATGATCAACCAATGGGACAACATGGACGGCAGCATCGAACGGGGTTATGCGGGAAGATCGATCTTCTACCGGAATGGAAGAATCGTACAAGATCTCAGTCGGGTGAGCGACTATGCCCGACTCCTGGCGTCGGTCGGCATCAATGCCATCTCCATCAACAATGTGAATGTCCATGAGACGGAGACGCGTTTGATAAGCGGGGAGGCGTTGCCCGAAGTCGCCCGGCTCGCTGAAGTATTTCGCCGCTATGGCATTACGGTTTACCTGAGCATTAACTTCGCTGCCCCTATCCAATTGGGCGGACTTGCGACGGCTGATCCGCTTGATCCGTCCGTCCGCCTGTGGTGGAAGGAACGCGTTGACGATATTTACCGGCATATTCCCGATTTTGGAGGCTTCCTGGTGAAGGCCGACTCCGAGCATCGACCGGGACCGTTCACCTACGGCCGTGATCATGTAGACGGCGCGAATATGCTGGCTGAGGCGCTCGCGCCTCATGGCGGCCTCGTGATCTGGCGCTGCTTTGTTTACAATTGCATGCAGGATTGGCGCGACCGGTCCACTGACCGTGCGCGTGCCGCTTATGATCATTTCACACCGTTGGATGGCCGCTTCCATCCCAACGTCATCCTGCAGATTAAGAATGGCCCGATGGATTTTCAAGTGCGGGAACCGGTCTCCCCGTTGTTCGGCACGCTTGAGCGGACCAATCAGATGCTGGAGTTCCAGATCACCCAGGAGTATACCGGACAACAGCGTCATCTGTGCTACCTGGTGACGCAGTGGAAGGAAGTATTCGATTTCGACACTTATGCCCGCGGCCCTGGTTCCACGATCAAGCGCATCATCAACGGCTCGCTGTTCGGCACCCGTTACAGCGGCTGTGCCGCCGTTTCCAATATCGGCGATGACGACAACTGGACCGGGCATCTGTTGGCGCAGGCCAATCTATATGGTTATGGCCGGCTCATATGGAATCCCGATCTGACTGCTGAGCACATTGCGAGTGAATGGACGCGCCTGACCTTCGGCAACGACCGGCAGTTAACGGATACCATCGTGTCGATGCTGATGCGTTCCTGGCCGATCTATGAGAGCTATACTTCGCCGCTTGGCGTCGGTTGGATGGTCACGCCGCATACGCATTATGGGCCTGATGTGGACGGTTACGAATATTCCCGCTGGGGTACTTACCACTATGCGGATCGTGATGGGATCGGCGTCGACCGCACGATGGCAACCGGTACCGGCTATACGGCGCAGTATCATTCGCCGAACAGGGAGATGTATGAGTCTCTGGACACCTGCCCGGATGAATTGCTGCTCTTTTTCCACCATGTTCCTTATAGCCATGTCCTTCATTCCGGCAAGACGGTTATCCAGCATATTTATGACACGCATTTTGAAGGGGCTGAGCAAGCGTCGGAACTGCTCATGGCCTGGAAGAGCCTGGAGGGGAAGATGGACGAGGAGCGCTTCAGGAGCGTGCTTCGCAGACTGGAGGAACAGGTCGAGCATGCGGCGCATTGGCGCGACGTGATCAATACCTATTTCTACCGCAAGTCCGGAGTGCCGGACGCGGCTGGACGGAAGATCTATCCTTAGTTAATGTTCATTCATGATCATAAACATATACATGACGAAAGCTGCCCGTTCTTCGGAGCATCCCAGGCTTGGCCAGCGGACTCTCGGAGAGCGGGCAGCTTTATTATATCTCAGAGGCTATCGTATGGACTTGATCTGCTCATTCGCATCAATCGGAACAAATTCGAATATCTTGCCGGATTCGAGGGTATCGATGAGGCGATTCAGCCATTCGTAGTAACGAATCGCGCTCTGGATTTTCTCGATATCCGATTGCAACTGTTTGACCGCTTGTTCGTTATCCGCGTACTCTTCCAGCATCTGCTTCATCTCTTTGTGGGATCGCTCAAGTGCATGCCGATTCATCTCGACGGACTTGCGCCACCGGATCGAGAAAAAGTCAATGAACGTCTGATACCAGTCTTGTTCAACCTCATACAGATCTTTGCGCGAACCCCTCTCCCATACCTTGTTGATCATCTTCAGATCCTGCAGGGTGCGCATGCCAGTGCTCACACTCGTCTTGCTCAGGCCCATGACGGAAGCCATCTCATCCAAGGTTACAGGTGTATCGCGGAAGAACATATGGCCATACATGTATCCAACAGACAGAGTCACCCCATACAAATCCATATTCTTCCCAAGTGACTCAATCACTCTCTGCCGTGATTTGTCGATGCGCTTCTGCAATTCTTCGGGCAATGTGTTGCTGTCATTCTGAACCATGGGGCATAACCTCCTCTCGTCTGTGGACTCCCGATTCGCCAGCCCAGTTAACTGGACTCTCGATACACAACCCATTGTAGAGAACTATCCATTGAAAGTAAAGAGGATAACCAGGCAGGAAATGGGCGTTATCGGGAGTATTTGATAATAAAAATTTATAAAGTTTAAACTTTACGTACTATAATCAAAGTATATTAAGGTTGATCGAAATGTATAAATTCATGCACAATGATAAAGGAAGTTGTGATTCGGAGCGATATTCACCGTGCGGTACATCAGTTCACAGGTCAAAGGGGTTCGGTTGAAAGTAGTACGTAACGATGCAGAGAGGAGAGGAGTTTGAAGGAATGCCTATCATAGAGGTCAATCGATTAACAAAGATATTCGGCCATGACCCGAAACGGGCATTGCCTTATCTGGAGCAGAACTGGACAAAAGAGAGAATAGCCAAAGAAATGAAGCTGACCGTCGGCGTTAATCAAGTGTCGTTTCGCATCGAAAAAGGCGAAATCTTCGTCATCATGGGACTGTCCGGCAGCGGTAAGTCGACGCTGGTACGTCTGCTGAACCGGCTTATCGAACCAACGTCCGGGCAAGTGCTGATAGCTGGCCAGGATATCGTCAGGATGGGGCGGGATCAACTGCGTCAGGTAAGACGCAAAACGATCAGCATGGTCTTTCAGAAGTTCGCCTTGTTCCCACACCGTACGGTACTGGAAAATGTGGAATACGGTCTGGAGGTCCAGGGGATCGACAAGAGAACGCGGCGGGAGAGGGCGATGAATGCCCTGGAGTTGGTAGGACTTCACGGATGGGAGAATCACCGCCCGGATCAGCTCAGCGGTGGCATGCAGCAACGGGTTGGGCTTGCGAGAGGCCTGGCGAACGATCCGGAGATCCTGCTCATGGACGAGGCGTTCAGCGCACTCGACCCATTGATCCGCAAGGATATGCAGGATGAACTTCTGGAGCTTCAAGCACGGATGAAGAAAACCATCGTCTTCATTACCCATGATTTGAATGAAGCGCTTCGTCTCGGTGATCGCATCGCGCTGATGAAGGATGGCTCGATCGTGCAGATCGGCACGCCGGAAGAGATCCTGACGAACCCTGCTAACGATTATGTGGAGCGGTTCGTCGAGGATGTTGACCTGTCCAGGGTGCTTACAGCCGCACATGTCATGAAGCGGCCGGTTACGATGACGCCTGACCGAGGTCCCAGGGTTGCCTTGCAATTCATGCGGGACAATGGAATCTCAAACATCTATCTCGTTGATGAAAGCCGCAAATTGCTCGGAGTGGTGACAGCAGAGGATGCATCCGATGCGGTTCGGAGCGGCAGGCAGCTATCCGAGATTATCATCCGGGACGTGCCGGTTGTCTCTCCGGATACGAGATTGAATGATATGTTCGATCTCGTCAGCCAGACGCGAGTTCCAGTCGCTGTCACCGATGAGCAGTGTAAGCTGCTGGGCATCGTGGTGAGAGGTGCAGTGCTCGCAGCGCTGTCAGGCATAACGGATACGGAAGGAAGTGAGCGACGATGACGATTCCGAAGCTTCCTCTGGCCGACTGGATCGATGCACTCGTAGGCTGGCTCAAGGTGAATATGTCCCCGTTGTTCAGCGCTGTCAGCCAGATCATCAGCAGCATCGTTGGGACATTCGAGTGGCTGCTCGATTTGGCGCCGGCGCCCGTGTACATCGGATTGTTCGCAGCGCTGGCCTTCTGGGTCTCTCGCTGGACAATCTCGCTGTTTACCCTGATCGGGCTAACCTTGATCTGGAATCTCGGCTACTGGGAGCCAACGATGCAGACCCTGGCTCTCGTGCTGACTTCCGCGCTGATCTCGATTGTGTTCGGGATTCCGCTGGGCATTGCCTGCGCAGGCAGCAAGAAGGTACAGGCGGTGGTTACGCCAGTGTTGGACTTCATGCAAACGATGCCGGCATTCGTCTATCTATTGCCAGCGGTGATGTTCTTCCGACTTGGGGCAGTGCCAGGTGTCATCTCGGCGGTCATCTTCGCGATCCCGCCGACGATTCGCCTGACGAATCTGGGGATTCGCCAGGTACCGCGTGATCTGGTGGAGGCGGCAGAAGCTTTCGGCTCCACGCCTCTGCAGAAGCTGTTCAAACTGGAGCTTCCCCTGGCTGTTCCGACCATCCTGGCCGGCATCAACCAGACGATAATGCTCAGCTTGTCCATGGTCGTCATCGCCTCGATGATCGGTGCACAAGGCCTGGGGGACAAGGTGTTGACAGCAGTGCAGAGATTGCAGATCGGCCAGGGCTTCGAAGCAGGTTTGGCAGTGGTGATCCTCGCGGTCATCTTGGACCGCATCACACAGAATGTCATTAATAGGAAAGGGAGAGTGGGAAGATGAGAAACAGCAAAGCATGGTTAACGGCATTGATCCTGATGTTATCAATGTTACTCGCCGCTTGCGGCGGCAACGGAAACAGCGGAGCGGCAGGCTCCGGCGTGCAAGAGGGGGACAAGGAGATTACGCTCGTCTATGTGGCCTGGGATTCGGAGATCGCCAGCACGAATGTCGTGAAGACGGTGCTAGAGGATCGGCTCGGGTATAAGGTCAATATGCTGCAAGTCGATAACGGACCCATGTGGCAAGGCATAGCGGACGGGAGCGCAGACGCGATGGTAGCGGCTTGGCTGCCGGGTACGCATGGCAACTACTACGAGGAGCTTAAAGACAGCTTTATCGACCTTGGTCCGAATCTGGAAGGGGCAGCAATCGGACTGGTGGTACCATCCTACGTTGATGTGACATCGATCGAGGATCTGGCTGATCCGGATGTAGCGGCACAATTCCAAGGAGAGATTATTGGCATCGAAGCCGGTGCCGGAGTCATGCAGGCAACCGAACGAGCCATCGAAGCCTATGGGCTTCCCATGAGGCTTGTGTCCAGTTCGTCGCAAGCGATGGCCCAAGTGCTGCAGGATGAGTATGCTGCAGGCAAACCGGTTGTGGTCACCGGCTGGACACCGCATTGGAAGTTTGCCGCCATGGATCTGAAGTATCTGGAGGATCCGCTGAAAGTGTTCGGCGAAGCTGAACAGATTCATACGATCGTCCGACAAGGATTGCAGGAGGATATGCCGGATGCGTATTCGTTCCTGGACAAGTTCTACTGGACGCCGGATGAGATGGCTGAGGTTATGATCGCCATCCAGAACGGAGCTGAACCGGAAGAGGCGGCCAAGGATTGGGTGGAAGCGAACGCAGATAAGGTGGATTCCTGGCTGGAATAAAGGCCCTGCACTTCGCTGATGCGATTTACAAGAACGCCTGTTACTCGGTAACGGCGTTCTTTTTTCACCCGCTGCATAAGCTCGTCCCAATCAGATGTGATGCTTGTGGCCATTCGTTGATTCTCCATTTGATTAAGTTTATACTTTTAATCAGAGCGTACCTCGTGTGATTCTATGGGCTGTGAATGAACGACACCATTTCGGGCCCCGATATATAGGGGACGTTTTTTTCTTTAGATGGACGCATAATATGATCATTATGATAATACGGATTGTGTTCCTGATTGCAGGCACTGATCGTTGGGGGGAATTTTAGGATTCGAGAGGGGGAGTGGAATGTTTTGTCCGGTATGTGATTCCGTGCGCATGCGTGAAGTGGAGAAGGAAGGCGTGTTGATCGATATATGCCCAAGCTGCAAGGGAGTATGGCTGGACCGGGGAGAGCTGGAGAAGCTGCTGGAGGGCGAGCGCTCATATCGCAGGGAATATCCGGCGGCGCATGAGGAAGGATATAAGCATCAACAGACCTACGATGATCATCGTCCGTATAGGGAGTACGGGGACGATGACTACGTCAAGAAGTACGGCAAGAAACACAAGAAGAGAAGGGTGTTCGATATCCTCGAGGACCTGTTCGACTGAGGTCAGCTAGTGAACCGATCCGCAACGGCGCTGGCGCCGAAGGATTCCGGTTTGATGCGCACGATGAAGCCGACAGATGTGACCCAACCAGTGATTTCCTGGATGAGTGCCTTGGTTTCACCATGCTTGCCAATGTCGACGTGGATCTCAAGCGGCCATTCTGCGCATAATTCGTCCAGTCCGACTTTCATCAATTGGCCGACCAGATCGAGACTCAGTTCCGTTTCCTTGTAAATGCGTGAACGTAAATCATGCATCGGCTTGGATCGCACGCGTCGGAAGTAGAATCTTGCTCCTCGGCCGATCCGGTGGACGATCACGGCGGTCACGAAAGTGGAACCATGGTGCGTCGTGTGCGAATCCGTCCCGATGACCAGTTTGTAGTCAGCGTGCGGGTCCTGCCTCACGAAGCGGCTGATCTGTTCGACGACAGCCTGTTCGCTCAGCGAACCGTAAGTAGGGCTGAACAATTGCATGAGGATCCCTCCTCGCAGTAACCGGATATCTTTATCTATAGTATACTCCGAAATCTGGTGCTGAAAATCATCGAATCATGTAAATTTCATTATCCAACGATTACATATATGTGAAACTCCAAGCGGATAAGAAACGTCAATATATACAAATCATCCATTCTGGCAACGATACATAGAGAAGAGTGCCGAATGCCAAAGATACGAGGCAGGAGAGAATGCCGATGAAATACTGGAGAACGACGGTGTGCCTAGTCTTCATGCTGCTAATCTTCACGGCATGCAGAAGTGAAGATCCCGGCCAGGCAGTTGACCCGTCAGAGGGCTCGTCCCAAACGAAGGTGAAGTTGTCCGAGGCGGTGGCTGAACTGGCGATATGGCAGACCGGTGAAGGCAGTTCGGAGCAAATCGCTGCTTATGCGGACAAGCTCCCCGGTGAGCCGGTCACCTGGTCGGTGCATGAAGCGGAGGTCTTGTTGAAGCTGCAGCTACACCCGAATACGATACTGGATATCGATGAACTGAAGAAAAATATACGTCTGACTGGCGCTGATTATGAGGTCGCCCAAGGCGAAGAACCGGGCAGTTACGAGGTGAAGCTGAGCGATATCGTGGAGGAAGCCGAACTCATCATTGGTGATCTGGAGAAAATCAATTTCATCAGGAAGAACACCCATCTGCTCTTCACCCTCAATCCCAGCAACCTGCGAATCCCATTCTCTCTGCAGATCCCTGGAGAGGCGGATGGCCATATCCATCTCTTCGTGTCGGATGAAGAAAGCTCTGTCGTCATCCGGTTTACGGAGCCGATGCAGCGGATCGAACGGCCGGGCTCGGAGTGGCTCAGCGATACGCAGCTCAAGATCGATATCGGATCGCTTAACTTCGAATGGTCGCTCGCAGATTATCGCTCCAAGGATGGGAACTTCCTGGACAGGCAGTTTCATTCCATCCTGATTCATCAGACGCCGTCCCGATCGTGGTTCGACGCGGCCTCCGGGGGCAATGCCGGTTGGAGCAAGCGGGATTCTTATTATGATGCGCTGATCTTCTCGCCAGATGGCAGCAAGTACGCTGGACTCGTTGAGCTGAGCAAGGATGAGGATGGGCGGGGTGCCTATTACGGCATCGTTATCGAGCGCAATGGACAAGCGCCGATGATTGTCGAACGTTCCGTGCATATGCGCGATGATGCCGTATACACGCCGATCGAGTGGCTGGACAACGACACGCTCCTCTACTTGTCCTCCTATGAGCTGTGGGCATATGATGTGGAGTCCGGCACTCCGCGTCAATTGGTTGCTGATGATGAGCAGCAGGTGATCGCTTACCAGGTGGACCGCAGGAACAACCGTCTGCTGGTGCTGACGCAGATGTTCATCCAACAGAATGGGCAGCAATTCGGTCAGGGAAGCTTGACCATCTACGATCCGGAGATGGAGATCATCGAGGCTCCGCAGGTCATATCCGATCTGTGGCCTTCAGCCGAGAACGGGATCATGCCGCTGGCAATCGCCGTGCAAACGAACGGTTCTGGGTACTATCTCACGACTTACCGTAACGGGCAGATCATCACCTCTTACATCTCGGGTAGCGGTAGCGAGGCCAGCGAAGCCGGCAGACTGATCGGTGTGACGGGCTCCGGCGCCTATCTGGCCGAGATCACGGAGGAAGATGGCACGGGCAGGCTGTACTGGTGGCCAAGAAACGGCGAACCCGAGCTGGTGACGCCGATCGACGCGACCGCGTACATCATGTTCGGCGGTGATCTGTTCGCCTATCGTGAGGGCAGGACCAATACGTATTATGGATACAATCGATCCGCTGGAGAGTGGGTGGAATGGTCGCCCAGTGACGGGCGTGAAAGCTGGATTCCGAACCAGCGGACCGCCTATTACCGGGTAACCGACGATTAGCAAGTAGCACCGCGTGCAACACGCGGTGCTTTTTCGTTTGTTTGCGGCAGCGGAGAATGTCACGAGCGACTCCCCGAGAGCCGGTGCCACCGCGTCACGGGTTCATGTTCTCTCAATTTTTCTTGGCTCTCCCGTTAGCACAAAACTAGGCTTCTGCATAGGATATTACACAATCTTCTAGAGAAGTTGGAGGAATGCGGATGCAGAAGCGATTATGGTTGACGGGACTGGCGGCCCTGCTGACCGCCGTTGTGCTGCTGACGGGTTGTTCGGGGGGCAGCAAGCAGAAGATTACGATCGGTGAGGTCACTCGATCGATTTTCTATGCGCCGCAGTATGTGGCTCTGTCGAAAGGATTCTTCGCAGAAGAAGGTTTGGAGGTGGAACTGACTACCACGCCAGGCGGTGACCGTACGATGACCGCTCTGCTCTCGGGCAATATCGACATCGCCCTGGTCGGATCGGAAACCTCGATCTATGTATATGCGCAGGGCTCGGAGGACCCGGTGATCAACTTTGCACAGCTTACCCAGACGGACGGTACCTTCCTCGTCTCGCGTGAACCGGTCGAGAATTTCAATTGGGAGATGCTGAAAGGGGTGACCTTCCTCGGACAGCGCAAAGGCGGCATGCCGCAGATGGCCGGTGAATTCACCTTGAAGAAGCATGGCATTGATCCGCACAAGGATATGGAACTGTTGCAGAACATCGACTTTGCCAATATCCCGGCTGCTTTCGCCTCCGGCACCGGTGATTACGTGCAGTTGTTCGAGCCGCAGGCAACTGTCTTCGAGCAGGAGGGCAGAGGTCATGTTGTCGCCTCATTCGGGACGGAGAGCGGCCGGCTGCCGTACACGGTATTTATGGCAAGACAGAGCTTCATCAAGCAGAATAAGGAGCTGATCCAGAAATTTACGAACGCCGTGCACCGTGCCCAGGTTTGGGTGCAGTCCGCTTCGCTGGATGAAGTGACCGACGCGGTGTTGCCGTACTTCGAAGATACGGACCGCGAGATCGTGAAGCGGGTAGTCGAGCGGTACAGAAGTCAGGGCTCGTATGCAGAGGACCCGATCATCGATGCGGAGGAATGGAACAATCTGCTGGACATCATGGAGGAGGCTGGAGAACTGCCAGCGCGTGTTGACCATGCGGCGATCGTCGACAACTCATTCGCTGAGGCTGCGATTCGCGATGTGAGCAAGTAGTCCGCCGGGCAGCGGCAAACACTTTCGGGAGGGGAGAGCATATGTCTTATGCCGTAGAAGTCCTGAACATGTCGCATGTTTATGTCACCGAGCAAGGAGCGATGCTGGCGGTGGAGGACATCCAGCTCCGTGTTCTCCCGGGCGAATTCGTCAGCCTGGTCGGTCCGAGCGGCTGCGGCAAGACGACGATCCTGTCGGTGATCGCAGGATTGATCCAACCGACTTCGGGAAGCGTTAAGATCCAAGGCCAGCCGATCTCTGGACCCTCGGCGCAGGTGGGCTATATGCTCCAGCAGGATTATCTGTTCCCATGGACGACGATCTGGAACAATGTGATGACCGGACTGGAGATCACGCGGCAAGCAAGCGCCGAGACCATGGCCTATGTCCGGCAGTTGCTCAAGCAGATGGGGCTCTCCGGTCTCGAGACCAGCTATCCGACTCAACTGTCGGGCGGCATGCGGCAGCGTGCCGCGCTTGTCCGGACGCTGGCGCTTAAACCGGACGTGCTGCTGCTCGATGAGCCGTTCTCGGCACTGGATTATCAGACGAAGCTGACGCTCGAGGAGCTTGTGCTTGGCACATTGCGGGCAGGACGCAAGACGGCTGTCCTCGTCACGCATGATCTCTCCGAAGCGATCGCGATGAGCGATCGCGTCATCGTCCTCGGGCGAAATCCGGGACACATACGGCGAGAGATCGAGATACCGGAGCCGATTCGCGGCGCCATGCCTCTGGCGGCACGGGAGTTGCCGGATTTTCATCGGCTGTTTCGCGAACTGTGGCAAGAGTTGTTGGTGACAGAAGGAGAGGATGGACGTTGACAGAGGGCAGAATGAAGGTGCAGGAGTTTCATGGCGAACGGGCCGGAGAACGGATCGCTGCTGAAGCGCTGGCTGTCTATAAGCGACGCCGACGCAGGACCAACGCCTGGGTGCTGGCGGCGCAGCTCTTGATCTTATTCGGCTCTGTTGGCTTGTGGGAGGTAGCGGGCAGACAGAGATGGATCGATGTGCTGATCTTCAGCTATCCAAGCAAAATCTTCGGATTGCTGTGGGAGAACTTGCTGGAGGGAACCCTCTTGCCGCACGTCTGGGTGACGGTTCTGGAAACGTTGTGCGGCTTCCTGCTCGGGACCCTGTGCGGAACGATGTTTGCGGCTGTGATCTGGTGGTCGCCTTTCCTCGCCAGGGTACTCGATCCATTCATCGTAGTCCTGAACAGCATGCCGAAGGTGGCGCTTGGCCCGATCTTCATCGTGGCAATCGGTCCAGGGCTTGGCTCGATCATCGCCACCGCGCTCGCGGTTACGGTGATCATCACTACGCTCGTTGTCTATTCCAGCTTCAAGGAAGTGGACGCCAACTACATCAAGGTCGTGCGCCTGTTTGGCGGAGGCCGCTTCACCGTCTTCCGCAGGGTGATCCTGCCTGCTTCTTTCCCAACGATCATATCGACGCTTAAGGTCAATGTCGGCCTGTCGTGGGTAGGGGTGATCGTCGGAGAGTTTCTCGTTGCACGAGAAGGGCTGGGGTACCTGATCATCTATGGTTTCCAGGTGTTCAACTTTACGTTGGTGATCAGCAGCCTGTTCGTCATCGCGCTCGTCGCCACGCTCATGTATCAGGCAGTCGCTTATATGGAGAACAAGCTGTCCCACCGCCTCTAGGCAAGCGGATGGACGTTGATCGCTGCTGGGTAGGCGGTTTACCCCATTGTCAACCAAGTGCCAGCGAGTGGTTCGGCCTGCAGTTAGGGCTTGGGAAGATCGGCTAGGTTCCATTCTGCGTACGAAAGCTGTGTTCCGCTGATGCGCGAGTGATTCGAGGACTTGACCGCACTGTTTTCAATCCCGGCTCTGGATGACGAGCAGCTCGCCTGTCTTCAACTCGATGGTGCCGCAGCCAGCGATCAGCTCGTTGCTGATCCCGCGTGTCATGCCGAGGGTCAGCACCGCGTCTTCCAGCGGATAGCGGAAGCCTGTGAGCGTGATGCCGGTCACCTGCCAAGTGAGCGGCAGCAAAGATACGTACCGGTAGCCGCTTGGGACGATGGTTAGACGCCGGCGATTCGTGGCGAGCCTGATCTCATTGTTAGCGTCGATGATCACGGCTTGTACGCCACGCTGCTCAGCGGCCGCCAGCAGATGAATGTTAGCGAGGGTATGATCGAGCCGCGTCCCCGTAACGCCCAGCATCAGGATCTCCTGTACGCCTCGAGAGAGCGCATATTCAAATGCCATCTCCGTATCGGTCAGATCCTTCCATACCGGATCGCAGGCATTCACGGCTTCGCTGCCGGCTTCGACCTCGGCGAACTGTGCCGTGGTTATCGAGTCGAAATCTCCGAGCGACATCTGGGGCTTAAGGCCGTGCTGTACGGCGAACAGTGATCCTCGGTCGGCCGCAACGAGCAGATCGTCCGGTCGGATGTGAGTCAGCGCCCATTCGCCCAGTTGCCCTCCTCCCAGGATGACAGCGCGACCCGGTCGATTCGAGTTGACTTGAGGCATGTCCCCGCTGTGGGAAAGTGGTTTGCTTATCGGTTCACGGGACGAGGTTGTGTCGCTTTTGTCCGGCATCATGCGGCTCCTTCCTTTCCTGTTGGATGATGAAACGTCTGGGATGAATGGTTTCTTGATCCTGTTCTAGTATACGATGGGCTCCACATGTTCGACAATAACGTGACCATCGCCCTGCCGACATGGACAAACTCTTCCGAGAATTGCTATAATGAACACTACTTGAGTAGCATAGGGAGTTGAGTCATAGTGGCGGATGCGAACAAGGAACAGCGCACAATCCCGCTTCTTTCGATCTGGATTCACCCGCGGATGGCCATGCGGGAGTTGCTGGACAGAGGAAGCCTGATTCCGGCTTACCTGTTTGCAGCGGTGAGCGGGGTCGTAAACGCGTGGGAGTTTGTCCAGACAAGCGATATTGACAATGGGCTTGAGAACGGGGTATCGAAGCTGCTGCTTGCAGCAGGAGCGGGTATCGTCTCGGGTATCATTATCTTTATGCTTCTGTCTTTATTGTTCATGTATTTCGGAAGATGGGTGGGTGGTACCGGAACGTATCGCCGATTAAACACGGTTGTCGGTTGGGCGATGCTGCCGTTCATTGGCACGCTCATCCTCTCGATCATCGAGTACGCACTGTACGGCGAAGCATTCCTCGCTGGCGGTGAGGCGCTCGCTCAGGCGCAAGAGGCGCATCCGGTGGCGGACTTGCTGATCCTGCTCGCGGATCTGTTCTTCTCCGTCTATGCGCTGGTCTTCCTCGTGGCCGGGCTGGCAGAAGCGCATCGCTTCAAGTTGTCGCAAGGCGGAGCTGCGCTGCTCATCTTCGTTATCTTGTATATGGTGTTCTGGATCGCGGTACAGGCACTGTCGCTCGATATCTGATTCGGGTACAGCCCGCTGATGATCTCCTGCCGATACGCATATATTACTAAAGACCGCAAATAGACTACATTCGGAGGGAAAGGGCTATGACCGAAGCATCGCTGGAGTGGCTGCAGAAGGAAGGTGAAGGGACGTTCTTTGATTTCATCGGAGGGCGCATCACCGCCGTAACGGATGGAGAGGTGTTGGGCGAAGTTCAGATTGAGGAGCATCACCTGAATCATATGGCCATCGCACATGGCGGCGTGTACGCTACGATGTTGGATCATATGATGGGATATGCGGCTTACTACTTACGGCCTAACGCTCGAGTCGTCACGACGAATCTGTCGATTCACTATGTGGCGCCGATTCGCAGCGGTTTGATGAAGGTGACGGGAAGGATCGTCCACACTACGCGCAACATGATCACAACAGAGGGCCGCATCTGCGATGCTGAAGGCAACCTGTTGGCGATGGCGACCGCTTCGTATCGGGCCAAAGAATAGTCCATGGGCCAATGGCAAAATGAGTCCGGTTGACAGCAAAGTCTGTTGACCGGGCTTTTTGGTGTGCGCGAATAAACGGCATCTTACCCCCAAATCACGGCATGTACCCGGTGCAGGATGCCTGTCCATGCAGCCTGTGGAACATGTGTGTTACAGAGCGGTGGCGACAAATCAGTTTAACTGCTTGCATATATCGACAACAAACCAAGATTGTTGAATGTAATTAAGCTGTCCTCTCATATATATGGAAATACACCGGTATTATCCATGAACGGTCAGAAATGGGGTGACAGACGGTGAAACCGCCATTGTATTATGTGGCATTGGGCGACTCGCTGACGGAAGGTTATGGCGTTGGCGAAGAGGACAGCTTCGTTGCGGTATACAGCAGGTTGATGGAGTCTGCATTGGGTAGGCGGGTGATCTATCTGAACGCCGGGGTCACTGGCGAAACGACCACCGACATACTGGATCGGATGTCGAAGGATGCTGATCTTCAAGAAGCGATTCGCCAGGCTGACCTGATCAGCCTGACGGCTGGCGGCAATGATCTATTGGGTGCGGCGCGTGAATTTCTTCTGCACCGCGATCCGCAGGTGTTAAAGGCTGCGCTGCGCCTGTTTACGATCAATATCAGACGCATCATCGAGGCCATCAAGCATATCCGTGCAGCTCCAGGGCAAGACAGGGCGAAACGGTTGGTGATGCGCATCCTGAACCTCTACAATCCGTTTCCGATCATCGAGGAGACCGACTATTGGATCGAAAGGTTTAACCGGCAATGGCAGGCATACGAGACGCCATATATCCGCATCGTGGATTTATATGAAGCTTTTCAATATCGTACCGATGATCTGATCGGTGAGGATATGGTTCATCCGAATGTCCTCGGCTACCGAACGATGGCAGAAGCAGCCCATGCCCTGGGATATGCAGGATTGGATGAAGATGATAACGTAACGTGATTGAGGATGAATGGCTAATGCGACTACTTGACCGCTTTGACTTTCTGATTTTTCGGCTGGACGGATGCGTTTTTGTTCTCTTCCTTCTGCTTCATGATAATTGTGCCTTCGAATATCGCTCCTTCGACGACCTCGAGCCTCGCGATGTCCAGATCGCCGTATAGCTTGCCTGTCTTCGCTATATACAGCGTTCCGGGAGTTGTGACCGTGCCGTGAATCTTGCCCGCAAGATAGACGTTGGCTGCCTGAATATCCGAATGCAGCACCCCCTTCGTTCCCACATACAGGTTACCCAAGCATATGATGTCACCGCGTACCGTGCCGTCGACGCGGAGGCTGGTGCTGCAATGCAGCTTGCCTTCGATGACCGTATCCGTGCCGATCAGCGTGTCGGTTGAGTGCATTTTCCTGTCTTTGAATCGGGTGATTTTGCTCATCGCTCATTCCTCCTTGGGCTAATCTTGGAGATATGGTTTCGGATCGATGGGATCGCCGTTTTGATGCACCTCATAATGGAGATGAGGCCCTGTGCTTCTGCCCGTGGAACCCATCAGTCCGATCCGATCCCCTTTGTCCACGCGAGTGTTCTCTTCCACGAGGATTTTCCTGAGATGACCGTATAAGGTACGGATGCCGAGTGAATGGTCGATGATGATATAGTTGCCGAGTGTGCTGTTGTATCCGGTTTCCGCCACGAGGCCCGCTGCGGTCGCATAAACATCGTTGTTCAGCTCTCCCTCAATATCGATGCCGCTGTGGAATGCCGAGCGTCTCGTGAACGGATCGATCCTGTAACCGAAGCCGGAGCTGATCCGCCTGCTGGAAGTTGGCCAGATTGAGGGTGTGATGCTGGACAGATATTGAAGATGTTCGATCTCCTCGATCAGTGCTTCAAGCTTGTCAGACATCTGGGACAGTGTTACGGATAACTGGCTTAAGGATGCGCCTGTCTGGGCGGCGAGATCCATGATTCCTTCCTCATCTGCGGGTATGTATTCCCCTCCTGCTGCTTGCAAGACCCTGGCCCCCGGTTCTTGCCTGCCCATTTCTTCATTATCGAATTCGTTATCTTCAACGTCTTCAATGTCAGATAAGTTAACGCCAGTGAGTGATGTTATTGTTAATTCGAGTTGCCGCAGTTCGGCCAGTTTGCCTTTTACTTCCTCCGTTTGCTCGTTCAGTTGAATGATCTTCTGCTGCAACGCCTCGATCGTCTCGTTCTTCTCGGTTATGGCGTCGTTGTGAGAGCGCCTCTCGTTCGTTAATTGGTTGGCCAACTGTACTACCTGGTCATCGTAAATTTGCTTCGTCCATTCACGCCAGAGGTACAATGCGCACAGCGCGCAGATGATAACGATCAGAATGAGCCAGATCGCCGCTTTCGTGGTGCGGAAACGTCGAACCTTCCGTTCGATGTCCGGCACCACGATCACCGTTAGCTTGTTGTTCCTCATGCAGGAATCCTCCCTCGTTCGTTATATATATTGCGCCGCGGTGCTCGGTATGTCCGAAAGTTCAGGGAGAAGAGCATAAATTCAAGTTTCTGGACGGACAACCACTCTCCGAGCGACGAACGAACATAAGATACAAGGACAATATTAGAGGAGGTGTACTGATCATGAACGCTTCTTCAGTTGCCGGCAAGCTGCCGAAACTGGTGGGCAAACATGTCTACGCGCTCACGAAGAGCGGTAAGGTTCTCTCGGGAAAGCTGGTTCGAATTGGCAAGGATAAGTACGCTCTGCGTCCCGCAGGCGGTAAGCCGGTTCGCACGAAGGGGCTCATTCCGCTTGTCCTCTTTGATCTGCTGGCGGTTGGCTCTGAGCCGTATGGCCCTTACTATCCTTACGGCGGTTACGGGGGATATGGCGGATATGGCGGGTATGGAGGATTTGGCGGGTATGGTCCGTATTATGGCGGATACCCGTACCCTGGAGGCTTCTTTTAAGCAACATGCCCTCGAGCTGAGGCAGTTCGAGGGCATGGACAAGAGAGGGTCAGAATTTGCGCGTGATGATCACCAGCAGGATATAGAGCACCAGTATGACGCCTGCTGAAGTATAGGCTCCTGCGAAGTGTGACTTCTTGCCGACAGGTGCTGCGTTTGCGTAGGCGAGCGGGCTGACATTGCTGGCAAGTGGACTGACGTTGCTAGCGAGCGGGCTGACGTTGCTGGCATACGGCATCACATTGCTGGCGAGCGGCATGACATTGCTGGCATACGGCATCACATTGCTCGCTGGACTTACATAGGAAGGACCCATGTTGGAATTAGGCATATTCATTCGCGTGCGACCTCCTTTCTTTGATGGAACAATACATCATATGGAGGGTATTCGCATTACGATTGGATAGATGTCCCGTCAATCAGCAAATTGCAGGGCGAATATTTCTGTGCATCGGTTGCCGCAATGATGTGTGTGTCGTGGGAGCGAGGTCTAGATGTACCGAACGATGGCCGATGCATGGACGGTGGTACAAACCCGGCTTCAGATGGACGGACGCTCCTCATGCTTGTCCGGTTCTTTGTTGTATCGGTTCTCCCATTTCTTGCCGAGCCACCACAAGATGAAGAACGTGATGATGATGAGGACGATCTTCCAGGGCGAGCGAAGAAGTGAGCCGAGATCTTGTCCCAGGAACGTGATGATCAGCACCAGCAGCCCTTTGCCAAGTGCCAGCGCCAGCAGATAGGTTTGAATCGGAATCCTGCTGATGCCGGATATGGCATTAACGAGAGCGGACGGCGTGAAGGGCAGGCTGTATGCGATCAGCAGCGGTGTGAAGCCTCGGTGCTGAAGCCAGTGGAACATCGCTTTCGTCTTCGGATACCGCTTCTGCAGGGCGGCACTGAATCTTCGGCCGAGCAGCCGGAAGAACAGGAAGACGACCAGCGCGCCGACGGTTGTGCCGACCCAGGACAGCAGGAAGCCTTGCCACATGCCGTAGGCATTGGCGTTGGCGACCAGGATCACCACAAGCGGGAGGAAAGGCAGCAGAGCTTCAATAAAGGTTAACGCGATGCCCGGCAGGGGGCCATAGGCGCTTATGTAATCGAGCAGGCTGAGGACATCCTCGACCGACAATTGCTTGAACCACTCTATCCAACTCAACATTTGACTCTCCATTCTGATTCTCAACTAGGCTGTATTGTCATCAAGAAGGGTTGTTTTGCGCCTCTCCAGGCAGAAAGGGAACACCGTTCCGTTATGGGGTAAGGCCAGGTGAGCATCGTGAGTACCCGGACAGTTCCCTGCAGCTAAAGCAACAACGAAGTGAACACAACCTTATCAATATGCTTATGCTACATGATGCATCGGGCTTGTTGCAATATTCATCATAAACGGCGATCAGGATTTTTTCCAGTTTCTTGAGTTTTATGGCGCCGGTGCATTCACCCTGTAGACCTGGCGTCAACGATAGCGTGGGCATCATGGCTCGCTCCGGTATATGAATACGTTTCGTCATGCGGTTACGTTTCTCGATCAGGCGAACATCACCAAATTCTCCAGTGTTGCACGATATAATATGTAATATTATTTCTACATTATATGTCATGTTAATTGACGCATACTTTTCTTAGATTCGCTAGCATAAAAAGGCAATCAAAACGTTATCGGGGATATAAAAGAATTGAATTAGCGAGCCTGCAAGGCCGATGATACAATGAGTACACCAAACGGATGCAGATGCTTGAAAATGTATCACGCAGTACGGATTGTCCATTTCATGGCAGAGTGTAAAGTGAATCTTTAGCAGAGAGGTTGCTCAACATGACGAAAATAGGATTGCCTAGAAGTCAAGGTTTATATGACCCGCAATACGAACATGATGCTTGCGGCATGGGTTTTGTTGCCCATATCAAGGGGAAGAAATCACATGAGATCATTCGCCAGGCGTTGACGATACTTACAAACCTTGATCACCGTGGCGGTCAGGGTGCAGAAACAAACACAGGAGACGGGGCAGGGATTTTGTTCCAAATCCCCCACGCATTTTTCAAGAAAGAGCTGGAGAAGCGCAACATCAAGTTGCCTGCCGCAGGTAAGTACGGGGTCGGTATGGTGTTCTTGCCGGCAGTGCCGGAAGAACGCAAAGCATGCGAGGAGATCGTGGAAGAAGTCATCCGCCAGGAAGGCCAGCAAGTGATCGGCTGGCGCACGGTGCCTACGGATGATGCTTTGCTCGGTGAAACAGCCAAAGCAGCTCAGCCGTTCATCCGCCAGATCTTCATCGGAGCGAAGGGTGATTTCCCGGATCAACTCTCGTTTGAGCGCAAGCTGTACGTGATCCGCAAGTTGGCGGAGAACCGGATTCGGGAACAACTGGGAGCAGGACGGGAGCAGTTTTACTTCTGCAGCTTCTCTTCGAGCACGATCGTGTATAAGGGGATGCTGACGACTGACCAGGTGGACACATACTATCTGGACCTTCGCGACCCGCTCATCGAGTCCGGGTTGGCGCTCGTTCACTCGCGTTTCAGCACGAACACCTTCCCGAGTTGGGACCGCGCCCATCCGTACCGCTATCTGATCCATAACGGCGAGATCAACACGCTGCGCGGCAACGTGAACTGGATGCGCGCCAGACAGGCGCTTTGCGAGTCGGATCTGTTCGGTGACGATCTCCAGAAGATCCTGCCAATCATCGACCAAGAAGGCAGCGACTCTTCGATGTTCGACAACACGCTGGAATTCCTGTATCTCGCCGGACGCTCGCTGCCTCATGCGGCGATGATGATGGTGCCGGAGCCTTGGGCGAAGCATGAGACGATGTCTCCGGAGAAGAAAGCGTTCTACGAATACCACAGTACGCTGATGGAACCGTGGGACGGACCTGCGGCGATGGCGTTCACCGATGGCAAGATCATCGGCGCGATCCTGGACCGCAATGGCTTGCGCCCATCCAGATATTACATTACGAACGACGATATGATCATCCTAGCTTCCGAAGTGGGCGTGCTTGAAGTGCCGCCTGAGAAGGTGGTGAAGAAGGACCGCCTCTATCCGGGACGGATGTTGCTCGTGGATACGACGGCAGGCCGGATCATATCGGATGAAGAGTTGAAACACCGGATCGCAACGGAACAGCCATATGGACAATGGCTGAATGACAATATGGTCGATCTGGCAGACCTCCCGGCTGCTGAAGTGGCGGAGGACGATCGCGAGACGGTGACCATCAGGCAGCACGCTTTCGGTTATACGTATGAGGAACTGAACAAGCTGATCGAGCCGATGGCTGCCGACGGCGCTGAAGCACTTGGCGCGATGGGCATGGACTCGCCGCTGGCGGTACTGTCCAGCAGGCCGCAGAACCTGTTTAACTACTTCAAGCAGTTATTCGCGCAAGTGACCAACCCGCCGATCGATGCGATCCGCGAGGAGATCGTCACCTCAACGATCACAACGCTTGGTTCGGAGGGCAATCTGCTTGCACCGAAGCCCGAGAGCTGCCGGATGATCCGCGTGGAGCATCCGGTCATCACGAACGAAGAGCTGGCCAAGCTACGCCGGATCCATCGCGCAGGCTTCAAATCGGCAGAGTTGCGGATGCTGTACCCGATCGCCGGGGGCAAGGCTGCACTCGAGCAGGCGTTGGAGGAGCTGTTCGCGCAGGCTGACAAGCTGGTGGCAGACGGCGTGAATCTGCTCATCCTGTCCGACCGCGGCCTGACTCGGGAGCTGGCGGCGATACCGTCGCTGCTGGCGGTAGCGGGTCTCCATCACCATCTGATCCGCCAAGGTACGCGGACGAAAGTGAGCCTGATCGTGGAGACAGGGGAAGCTCGCGAGGTTCATCATTTTGCTCTCCTGCTCGGCTATGGCGCAAGTGTCATCAACCCGTACTTGGCCCTTGAATCGATCGCGAAGATGATCGATGACCAACTGCTGACGGGCATCGATTATAACAAGGCCGTCAAGAACTACGTGAAAGCAGCGGAGAAAGGCATCGTCAAGGTACTGTCGAAGATGGGGATCTCGACGATCCAGTCCTATCGCGGAGCACAGATCTTCGAAGCGATCGGCATCGCCCAAGATGTCATCGACCGGTACTTTACTTGGACGCCTTCGCGCATCGGCGGCATCGACATGGAGACGATCCATGAAGAAGTCAGACTGCGCCATGAGCGAGCCTATGCGGAGCGCGGCGCTGAGCCGACGCTCGACAGCGGCGGCGAGTATCAATGGAGGAGCGATGGGGAAGCCCATCTGTATAATCCGAAGACGATCCATACGCTGCAGCAAGCCTGCCGCCGCGGAGATTATGGATTGTTCAAACAATACAGCCAGATGATCAACGATCAGGATAAGCAGCATATCACCTTGCGCAGTCTGCTCGAGCTGAAGAAGGCATCGGCACCGATTCCCCTGGATGAAGTGGAGTCGGTCGAGTCGATCATCAAACGGTTCAAGACCGGCGCCATGTCCTACGGTTCGATCAGCGAGGAAGCGCATGAAGCGCTGGCGATCGCGATGAATCGGGTCGGCGGCAAGTCGAACACCGGGGAAGGCGGCGAACATCCATCGCGTTACGGCGACGAGCGCCGAAGCGCCATCAAGCAGGTGGCGTCCGGACGTTTCGGTGTAACAAGCGCCTATCTCGTCAATGCCGACGAGATCCAGATCAAGATGGCGCAGGGCGCTAAGCCTGGTGAAGGCGGACAATTGCCGGGCAAGAAAGTATACCCTTGGGTGGCCGAGGTTCGCGGCTCGACCCCGGGTGTCGGACTGATCTCTCCGCCGCCGCACCATGACATTTACTCGATCGAGGACTTGGCGGAGCTGATCCATGACTTGAAGAATGCCAACCCGCGCGCCCGCATCAACGTGAAACTCGTATCCGAGGTTGGCGTCGGCACGATTGCAGCCGGCGTGGCCAAGGGCCATGCAGACGTCATCCTGATCAGCGGCTATGACGGTGGCACTGGCGCATCGCCGCGCACGAGCATCAAGCATGCCGGGCTGCCTTGGGAGCTTGGGCTGGCCGAAGCCCATCAGACGCTCGTCCTGAACAAGCTGCGTGACCGGGTCATGCTGGAGACGGACGGCAAGCTGATGACCGGACGCGATGTGGTCATCGCAGCGCTGCTCGGCGCGGAAGAGTTCGGCTTCTCGACGGCACCGCTCGTTGTGCTCGGTTGCGTCATGATGCGCGTGTGTAACCTGGACACTTGTCCGGTTGGCGTGGCGACGCAGAATCCGGAGCTGCGTAAGAAGTTCGCAGGCGATCCGGAGCATGTGGCGAACTTCATGCGGTTCATTGCGCAAGAGGTCCGCGAGCTGATGGCCGAGCTGGGCGTTCGTACGCTGAATGAGCTGGTTGGCCGCACAGACCTCCTCGAGCCGAAGAAGGCAATCGACCACTGGAAAGCGAAGGGCATCGATCTGAGCCCGCTTCTGTATCAACCGTCCATGCCGCCTGAAGTGGGCAGATATTGCCGAACTCAGCAGGATCACGGCATCGAGCGCTCGCTGGATGCGCAGGAGCTGCTGACGATCTGCAAACCTGCTCTCGAGAACAAGCAACCGGTACACGCCGTTCTGCCGATCAAGAATATCAACCGCGTCGTTGGCACGTTGCTCGGCAGCGAGATCACTCGCCGCTACGGCCTGGAAGGACTGCCGGATGGCACGATCAGACTGCACTTCCGCGGTTCTGCCGGACAGAGCTTCGGTGCCTTCATCCCGAAGGGGATGACGTTGTCGCTCGAAGGCGACGCCAATGACTATATCGGCAAGGGCCTCTCTGGCGGCCGGATCATCGTCTACCCGCCTGAGAAGTCGAAGTTCGCACCGGAGGAGAACATCATCATCGGCAACGTCGCTTTCTATGGCGCGACCAGCGGTGAAGCGTACATCAACGGCATCGCAGGCGAGCGTTTCTGCGTGCGGAACTCCGGCGTGCGTGCGGTGGTAGAAGGGGTCGGCGATCATGGCTGTGAATACATGACCGGAGGCAGAGTTGTGATCCTTGGACCGACTGGCCGCAACTTTGCGGCAGGCATGTCCGGCGGCATCGCATATGTCCTCGATGTGGACGGCAAGTTCGAGCGGAACGTCAACAAGGAGATGATCCTGCTCGAGGAGATCGAGGATGAAGTGGAGATCAACGAAGTGAAGAACCTGATCATCCGTCATGTGAAATATACGGGCAGCAAGCATGCGCAACGCATCCTGAACCAGTGGGAAGAGATGTTGCCTCGATTCGTCAAGGTCATTCCGAAGGACTACAAGCGGATGATCGAGGCGATCGAGCGGGAGAAAGCTGCCGGCCTGAGCGAGAAGGAAGCAGAGCTCGTGGCATTCGCTTCGAACGTGTCGGATTGACGCACTGCTTGAGCAGCGGCGATACGATTCGCTATGAAATGGAGCCTGATGAATGTTCTGACGGACACAGTGGACCATAGTTGCGCCAACTCGCTTGCCAACACAAGGAAGTTGCGTCAATCATCTCTCAGCGGTCCGTCGGAACTTCATCTATGCGTCTATCCCCATGTGAGTGTCATCTGAGTCCGTTACACCGATGCACTTTCATTCTCAAGTGCAACATTTGGATCAAAGCGAATTTGGATTTCATATGTTTCACCTTGCTGGGCTTCATGCAGGAGCGCGTGTGATGGTGAATATGCAGATGTGGAGGAACCGTTTATGGGAAAACCAACAGGATTTATGGAATATAGCCGCGTACTTCCCGCCGACCGCGATCCGCTTGCACGCGTGAAGGATTGGCAGGAGTTTCACACGCATTTGGAAGAGGATCAGTTGCGTCTGCAGGGGGCGCGCTGTATGGACTGCGGGATCCCGTTCTGCCAGACCGGTCAGATGTTGAACGGGACAGTGGTCGGTTGTCCGATTCACAACCTGATTCCCGAGTGGAACGATCTCGTCTATCGCGGCAGATGGCGAGAGGCGCTGGAGAGGCTCGAGAAAACGAACAACTTCCCTGAGTTTACTGGCCGCGTCTGCCCGGCTCCGTGCGAAGGATCATGTACCGCTGGTCTGAACGGCTCGCCGATCACGATCAAGCAGATCGAATACGAGATCGTGGAACGCGGGTTCAAGGAAGGCTGGATCAAGCCTCGCCCGCCAAAGGTACGCACCGGCAAGAAGGTGGCGGTCGTCGGCTCGGGACCTGCTGGACTCGCTGCTGCGGCGCAGCTCAACAAGGCTGGCCATACGGTGACGGTATTCGAACGTGATGACCGCATCGGCGGACTGCTGATGTACGGGATTCCGAACATGAAGCTGGATAAGCAGAAGGTTGTGCAGCGCCGTGTGGATCTGCTGGAGGCAGAGGGGATCAAGTTCGTTACAGGCACCGAGATAGGCAAGGATCTTCCGGCTGAACAACTCATGCGGGAATTTGATGCGGTCGTGCTCTGCACTGGCGCCACGAAGCCGCGCGATCTGCAGATCGAAGGCCGCGGGCTGAAGGGGATACACTTCGCCATGGAATATCTGACGAAGAGCACCAAGGATCTGGTTGGTTCTGAGTATGCGGATGAGCCGATCTCGGCGAAGGGCAAAGATGTGATCATCATCGGCGGCGGCGACACCGGTACGGACTGTGTGGCGACCGCGATTCGCCAAGGATGCGCCAGCGTAACGCAATTTCAGCACAACAAGAGCAATCCGCCGGAGCGTACGGCAGACAATCCATGGCCATTGTTCCCGAAGATCTACACGGTGGACTACGGTCAGGAAGAAGCGCGGGCGATCTATGGCAATGATCCGCGCAGCTTCTCCACCTCGACGGTGAAGTTCGTCGGTGACGAGAACGGCCATGTGAAAGAGTTGCATACGGTGCAGATCGAATTCGAATATATCGACGGCAAGCGTATCGCGAAACCGATCCCGGGCACCGAGAAGGTATGGCCGGCGCAGCTCGTGCTGCTCGCCATGGGTTTCCTCGGACCGGAGGATACGATCCTGAGCGAACTCAACATCGAACGCGACGAGCGTTCGAATGTGAAGGCTGAATACGGCAAGTATGCGACGAACATTCCGGGCGTGTTCGCTGCTGGCGACAATCGCCGCGGGCAGAGCCTGGTCGTCTGGGCGATCAACGAAGGCCGCGGCGCGGCTCGTGCGGTGGACGAATACCTGATGGGCTCGTCGGAACTGCCGTATTGATCGGAACGTTGCGATAGAGAACTTAGCATACGGATGGGAGCCGGAGCAGGGTCGGGTAACTAGCAGTCGTATGAACATGAAGAAGATGGATAGGTAACGTTGCTGCTGCCATGGCAAGCAGGCTTACGCATGATACGCTGCGAAGTTGCGCGGCCAGGGCTCAGGACGGAAACAGAGATTAGCCGAAAGCACGGATAGGGTTCTGGAGGTTTGTTTAGATATAGAGTTGTACGAAGATCGGATGCGGTATACCCGCGACTCCAACAGGAGTCGTGGGTATGTTGTTTTTGGCTATTGATAAACCGGACGTCTTGGCGTTCATCTTATCGTGGACAGGCGTTGTGCGTATCATGGAATGCGATACAGGTGCCCGCAAAACAGAAGCCCGACCACAAGGGTCGAGCTTTCGTTCTATCCAGGTAGTTGGTTTGCGCATCCTGTTCTACTGCCCTTGAGCTTCGGGGAGCCCTTGCTTCTTCCGCGCTTGTGCGTCTTCGGCGATCGCCATCATGCTGGTGCCGGAGAACACCGCACCTTCTTCGATGGTCAAGGAAGCGGCAGATACATTGCCGATTAGTTGGCCGGTAGCGGTGATGGCGAGCTTGCCGGATGCGTGGATATCCCCTTTGACCTTGCCTGCGATGGTAACGTTGCGGGCTTGAATATTGGATTCGACATATGCTTTCTCTCCAACGGTCACATCCCCGTCGCAATGAACTTCACCGATGACCTTGCCTTCGATTCTCATGCTGGCCTGGGAACGGATCTTGCCTTCGATGACGGTGTTTTCGCCGAGCAGGGTGTCTGTGTTGTCAACGTTGATCTTGCTCTTGAACATCTTGTACACATCCTCTTAGCATTCATTGTGGAGAACGATGGTGTGCCGGATTGGCGTGACGGCCTGCGAACGAGCGCAAAGTGAAGTGCAGCGTGAGCACGATAGTGCGCTGAGTGAGCACGCAGTCCTGTCCGCCTACGGCAGATACGTCTTGGGATTGACGGCCGTGCCGTTCAAGTACACCTCATAATGCAGATGCGGGCCGGTGCTTCTGCCTGTGGAACCGAGGTTACCGATGTGTTCGCCCTTCTCCACGAAGTCGCCGACCTTGACCAGCCGCTTGGAGAGATGGCCATATGCTGTCCGAACGCCGTTCGAGTGGTCGATGACGATATGATGACCAAGCGAACTGTTATAGCTTGACTCGATAACGGTGCCTTCTGCGGTAGCGTATACCGGATCCCCCTTGCTGCCGCCGATGTCGATGCCGGAATGATAGCTGAGCCGGCGCGTGAACGGGTCCCTGCGATATCCGAAGGTGGATGTGATCCGCTGGGAAACGGTAGGCCATATCGACGGAGTGATACGCATCTTATGTTGATACTCGATGGCCAGATCCTTGGCTTCCTCGAGTTCGACTTTTAAAATATCCATGCGCTCTGAGAGCAGCTTCAGGTCAGCCAGAGCGTCCTGCGCCAGTACGAGCACATCTTCTACGGTGACATCGTTATAGGAACCGCCCTGACCATTGTACAGATCATACGGATAGAAGACATTCATCAACAGATCTTGGAACATCGCCTTCTTGTCGGATGCATCCGTCCCGTTAGCTTCCTCATCCGGTGCATATGCCGGCACGTACGTGCTGGACAGTGAAGCGGCCAGCACTCTGCCTTTGCCCTCAGACCGTGCAACGATCTTCTCTGAGTCGGCGGCTGAGGTGGATTCGCCGTTGATGATCTTGATCTGGTTGCTGAGTTCTTGCAATTCGCTCAGCTTCTCCTGGATCAACTCAGTCTGGCTCGACAAATCGACGATATCAGACATCAGTCGCTCGATGGTCTCGTCTTTCTCTCTAACGATCGAACGATGCTCGATATTTTCCTCCTGCAGTTGGATCTCCAGATGCCTGCTTTCGGCAGCGGATTCTGCATACAGTTGGTACAGGATATAGATGGCCGCAGCGGAGAGCAGGATGATAATCGGGATCAGATACAGAACGAAGCTGCGCAAGCTGAAACGAATCACCGATTCATTGGCTTCGCGGATGACCATGAAGGTCAGCTTCTTGTTCCCCCAATTGAGCTTCATTACCTAACCTCTCTATGTAAAGATAATTCCAAAGCCTTAGATCAAAAAAATCATAAATAATACTATTCTCCAAAAAACGAGGAAACCCTTCCATTTATCATAAAATTCATCCAATTATCAAAAAAATCAACAAGTATAAATGTGCATCGAACAAGTCATGCTAGATGTTGCCAACGATATCATCTGTGGCGCGGGGTTCTTATGACGCTGTAATCCAAGGAAAAGCGATGACGGGAGGGTGAATGTTTGACCTGGTTATCGTTCCTGCTGCTTGTCTTCATCCTGCACATACTGGTCATCCTGCTGCGAGAATACAAGGAACCCAAGAAGTTGACGGCATGGTTGATGCTCGCGTTCATGTTTCCCTATATCGCCATCATCGGTTATTGGGTGGCAGCGCACGACTACGGAGTGAAGCGTATGGCCCGGCTGAGACGGAAGGAGTTCATCGGCTTGCCTCTCCCTCTGGAGCATACTGAACCGTTTCAGGCTGGGGCCGAACAACTGGGCCGATACGGCAAATTGTATCAATATATCGAGCGCATCTCGGAATATCCGCCATGCGAAGCATTGAGCACCAGGATCTATACGGAGGCAGGTGCTTTCTACCGGGATCTGCTCGAGGATATGGAGCGGGCGGAAGAGCATATTCATGTGCAATTTTATATCTTTCGTGATGATGGCATCGGCCGGAAGGTGATGGATCTGCTTAAGTCCAAGGCTGCACAGGGCGTTGAAGTGAGGATGATCCTCGACGGCATCGGCAGCCTTCGCTTCCCGCGCAGCCGGCTCAACGATTTGATTGGCAGCGGGGTGCAGGTATATATTTTCTTGCCGACGATGATGTCGATTCTGCACAAGCGGATCAACTACCGCAATCATCGCAAAATCGTCGTCTGTGACGGGAGGTGCGGGTATTTCGGCGGGATGAATATCGGAGATGAGCACTTGGGCACAGACGAGACAATCGGACCGTGGCGAGACACGCAACTGCGCATCGAAGGAGAGGCGGTATATGCACTTCAGCATACGTTTCTGAGAGATTGGCAGATGGTGTCGGGCGAGGACCTGTCCGGCCAGGAGCGATACTATCCTCCGGTCAACGGGGAAGCCGGAGAACAGGAACGAGCAGTGATGCAATTGATCCCAAGCGGTCCGGATCAGGCGGAGAAGGCGATGTTTGCGTTGTTCTACGGGATGCTGACCGTGGCTGTGCGCAGGATCTATGTGACGACGCCGTATTTTGTCCCGGAAGATAGCATCACGATGGCGCTTAAGACGGCTGCGCAGAGCGGCCTGGATGTACGGATCCTCATACCGGGCAGATCCGATACGCGGCTTGCCAAGCTGGCCACGCTGGCGCATATCGAGGAACTGCTTGCAGCAGGGGTGCGTGTGTACGAGTATCAACGGGGATTCATTCATGCGAAGTCCGTCATCATTGATTCGCAGATCGCCACGGTGGGAACCGCGAATATGGATATGCGGAGCTTCTTCAGCAATTTCGAGCTGAACGCTCTGATCTATACGAGGTCGGTAGCCCAGGAGCTGGAGAGGCATTTCATGAACGATCTGAATTGCAGCCAGGAGATGAACTACGAACGCTTCAAGCAGCGGACAAGATGGGAGAAAACATTGGAGGCGGGAGCGCGTATGCTGTCGCCATTTTTCTGACCATCGGGATCGCCGCAGTTGGCGCGAGTAGACCGAAGGTTAAGACGGGTTAAGTCACCGCCTGGCTCGTGAGATAAAGTTGAGCGCATGATCGAGATTCTGCGGCGGAACCTGCCGGATCAAGTCGCCCATCCGCTCAAGGCGCGGCATGATATTGAGCAGGTTATAGCTGGAGGGACTTATCAGCGACCGGCATTCTTCCCAAGTGAGCGGGGTAGACAGAGGCGCTCCGGGACGAGCGCGAGGGGTGTAGGGTGCGGACAGCGTCTTGCCGTACCAATGCTGCAAGTAGTCGAAATAGATCCGGTCGCCGCGATGCTTCTTGAGCCTCTCCAGCGTGAATAGATCGGGATAGCGCTCCGTGACGTATTCGCCGAGGAACCGGCCGATTATCCTGAGCTGCTCGAAGGTGTAGCGAGGCTCAATCGGTACATAGATCTGCACACCGGTTGCGCCGGATGTCTTCGGCACGGATTCGATGCCGATGGCGCGCAGGGCTTCTCCCACGAGCCAAGCAGCATGGCCGATGCGAGGTTCCGTTTCACGCGACGGATCGAGATCGATCAGCCACTCCACCGGCCGGTCGTTGCCGACATAATGGAGCGACGGATGGAATTCGAGGCAAGCAAGGTTGCCAAGCCAGATGAGCGTGGGGAGGTTGTCGAGGACCACGTAACGGATGCCGTTCAGTTCTTCGATGCGCACGAAGTCCGGTGTTGGTTCCGGGGCATTTTTCTGATAGAAGGATTTGTCCCCAACCCCGTGAGGCCAGCGGATCGTCGTCAGATAGCGATTGCGGCAGTAAGTCAGCAGGTACGGTGACAGCTTGATCAAACAATCCAGATATTGCAGCTTCGTCAGCCCGATATCCGGCCACAGCGGCTTATCCGGATTGGTGATGGTGATTTCGTGTCCGTCGATGACGACGGTTCCCTGTACACCTGTGGGCATGGTTTCATCCTCCTTAGGCATCTGTCCGCTCGATTAGAATGGCGGACGCTGGGAATGGTTGGGTCAACCAAGATCCGGCAGGCGGAAGTTCACCAGCTTCGGATGGCGGAGCAAACCCGCTGATGTCAGCTCAAGGCCGGTAACGCGGCAGGGAAAAGGCCGGCTCAGCCAGACGATTCGTTCGCGGGCCAGTTCAGCGGGAAGAGCCGCGAAGGGTGAAGGTGCTCCTCCGAACTTCTCCGTATATTTCAGAAGATGCAGCCTGTCCTGATCGCTTAATCCGAGGGATACGCGTCCGATATAAGCATGCTGGTCCATCATAATCATGCTCGCCGGCATGCCGCCGCGCATGACGATGCCGACGATGGTTACGTCCAGCAGCAGGGCGGTTTTCTTCTTGTACCAATCCGAATGTTTCTTGCCTGAACGGTACGGGCTGGACAGTCGTTTCGCGACGACCCCTTCCCAACCGTGCTCTTCCACCCAACGCCATAACGCTTCACCGTCCGGGAACAGATCGCTGACGAACAGGTTCGGCCTCCGTTCGGGCAGCAGGCTGGTCAGCCTGTGGTGCCGTTCTAGGTAGGGCAGGCTGCGCAGGTCTGCGCCATCGTGATACAGGATGTCGAAGAGCACATAGGTGACCGGCCAGCGCTGGCGGACGGTCCGACTCGCTAGCGAGCGCTCGCGCTGCAGGGCGAGCTGGAAGACAGGGCGACCCAGTGCCGGATCGAAGACAACCGCTTCACCATCCAACACGAGGCCGCCCTGGATGTGTTCGGCGGGCAGCAGTTCCTTCAGGAGTGAGACAATCTCCGGATAAACATCATTCTTGTTCAGCATCTTGCGCGAGAACAGGTCCACCGTTCCGCTGCCGTCGATGCGGCTGATGATTCGGACACCGTCCCATTTCAATTGATAGCCCCAGTCTTCGCCGGTTGGCAGCCGTTCACAACGAATCGGAGTCATCGGCTCAAGCGGCAGTATGTTGCTCGTCATGACGTCGCTTTGTCAGCGGCTTTCTTCCGGGTGCTCCTGCCTTTGGCCGGTTTCTTGGCAGCAGGTTCGGCGGATGCTGTTCCAGGATCAGAGGCCGCTACAGGGTCGAGTTTCGGCTTGACCGCCTCCAGGCTGGCCTGCAGAGCGGCCATCAGGTCAACCACATTCGTCTGCGGCGCCTCAGGCGCAACCTTGAATTCTTCGCCCTTCATCTTCGTCTCGATGAGCTGCATCAACTGCGCGCGGTAGTCGTCCTGATACTTGCCAGGATCGAACGGCGTGGTGAGCTGTTCGATGAGCATCTCTGCCATCGCCAGTTCCTTCTCCGATACTTCCGTTTGCTCAGGCAGGTTCGGCACCTGCTGTACGGGGCGTATCTCGTCCGGATAGAAGATGGTCTCCATCGCGATGCATCCGTCGATGATGCGAATCGCCGCGAGCGTCGTTTTGCTGCGCATCGTCACTTTGGCGATCCCGATCTTGCCGGTATTTTGCAGCGCCCGCATGAGCAGGTTATAGGCGCCGTGGCCCGTATCTCCCGGGCCGAGATAGTAGGTTTTCTGGAAATAGATCGGGTCGATCTCCGACAGATGAACGAAGTCGAGGATCTGGATCTCCCGAGAGGAATCGGTTTTGAGCTGATCCAGCTCTTCTTTGTCGATCAGGACGAATCTGCCTTTCTCATATTCATAGCCCTTCTTGATCTCTTCCCACGCGACTTCTTCATTGCATACAGGGCATTTGCGCACATAGGTAAGCGGCGAACCGCACCGGTCATGCAAATAACGCAGCGAGATGTCCTTCTCTTCTGTAGCAGCGTACATCTTGACCGGTATGTTCACGAGCCCGAAGCTGATCGCGCCTTTCCAGATGGTGTGCATGATATGCATCTCCTTTGTTTGCAGGATGAACTGCCGACTTTTCTACCATTATTTATTAGCCGAAACATGATCGTCCAATATCCACTAGTATATGCCGGGCCAAGCAGGATCATAACCCGGACTCGCGAATGGATCCGGTTGATTGGGACACATTAATAGGAGGAAGCTGTGGAAAGATCAACCGCAGACGAGGCAATGGTCATTCGTAGATGATCAGCCAGGAGATGCGCTATATAGCAGTCTGAAGGAGGCGAGCATGCATGACAGGAAATAGGACGCCGGATGATCCGTATGTTGAGGGGCGTGACGACTACTTTATGGATATTGACCGCATGGTCAATGAAGGGCTTGGGGGCGGCATGGTGACGATGCACAACGGCTTGATCGAGGAGACCACCACGGACACGATGGATGACCCGGAGTCCGTGAAGCCGGAAGAATTGGAATAGACACGTTAGTGAGGTGATTAGCATGGAGCTCGAACGCGCGAAGCAGATTCTTCTTGCGGAGGAGACGATCCCGGTCGTGCTGAACGGTGAACCGGTCTGGATCGAAAGCGTCGATGTGAACAAGGAAGAGGTGCAGGTCCATCTGCAGCAGAACCCGAGTGAACGCAGAACGGTAACTCCGGGTCAGTTGCAGGAGTTGCAATAAGATCCGGCCTATCTGTTGGTGAGGATCAGGCGGCAGTCCTAGCAGACTGTCGCCTGTTTTGATTGGATGTGCGATATGGATATGTCATACCCGCCTTCGCCAATTAACCGGTGATGATGGCGACGAGCAGCAGGAGCAGGACAAAGGGCAGCAAGTTGCGGAAGATCGCCCGATCTCTGGCCTCTCTTCGTTCAGCGTCCTTCCATCGGAACAGCTGAAGATATACAGGTCGGGCTTCGCCATGAAGCCAGCGATCAGCAGGACCTTCTGCTGCATGCCCTTGGAGAAGCTCATGGGGGAATGGTGAATGGCGTGCTGCAGATAGAAACGGGAGACCAGATGGTCTGCCGTTTGCCCAGATTCCTCCATGGATAACTTGTGAGCGGCCGCAGCCAACTCAAGATGCTCCCAGAGCGTCAAGTGCTCGTACAGCACGGGTTGCTCCGGAATATAGGCATAGTTGCCCTGCGGCCCGCTTAGCTCGATCGTGCCATCCACTCGCCCGAGCAGGCTCATGATGGTCTTGATCGTCGTACTCTTGCCCGCGCCGTTTCGGCCGATGATGCCGACCAGTCCACCCGGAGCAACGGTGAACCGGATGTCGCGGATGACCGCAGCGTCAGGGACTGTATCCGGCTTGGCGAATATCTGCGCGCAACACTTCCATCAAAATCTCTCCCGAATATTAATCAAAATCCGACATCTTACGTCATATAAATAGGGGGCGCAGCGGCACTGTCACTGTAATAGAGCATACGCCCGACAGCGATGAGGGGGTTCGAAGGATGGTGCTGACGACTCCGCCAGATGATATCCATCGTTGCGCCAGCCGTTTGATCAATCCTCTTGGTACGATAGCGGATAGCCCTCTGAATGTCGCGGTGGCTGTCATACCGTGGGAGATGGCGGCGATACGTAACGGGGAGCGAGATTGTGAAGTTGCCCGCATGACACAAGGTCGATATAATGAAATGAAAAAGAAGGAGGGGCAGATGCCATGCATCATATGACGTTCCCCGCTGCGGACGAACAGGATACGGAGCGTTTGGCCGAACGGATCGCGGCGTACTGCCGGCCTGGCACGGTGATCGCGCTGGATGGCGACCTTGGAGCGGGCAAGACGAGGCTGACGCAGGCGATCGCCCGATCCCTTGGCGTACCGGGACATGTGAACAGCCCAACGTTCACGATCATCAAGGAATACGAAGGGCGGGAGATGCCGCTCTATCATATGGATGTCTATCGCATCAGCGAAGACGAGGCGGCTGAGCTTGGACTGGAGGAATATTTCGAGGGCAACGGCGTAACGGTCGTCGAATGGGCCAGCCTGATTGAATCGCTGATGCCTTCGGAACGGCTTGAGATATACATAGAAGTGACGGGTGATCAATCGCGTTTGTTCCGTCTGACGGGGATAGGGGAGCCCTATGAATCCTGGTTGAAGGATTGGACCGCGTAAGTTTCATCCGAAACATCCTTTGAACGTCTGCGGCTTGCCGCCATCCAGTAAGAGACGTACTCCGTCTCCCGCTGGCATCGGTTGTCGGTAACACAGCCTGAGGCATGAAGGTTGAGACAGCAAACGAAATGACGATAGGAAGTGTAAATGTGACGCAAACGAGAGAAGAAGGTGTACGAACAGAGCAAACGATGAGAGAGCAATACTGGCTGGCGCTCGATACCGCTACTGCCAACATGACCATAGCTGTCATGAAAGGGCTGGAGACGGTGGCGATGAACGATTCGGCGGTTGAGCGCAATCATTCCGTGCGTCTCCTCCCAGAGATCGAGGCTATGTTGGCAAGCGTAGGCATCCGCATGAAGGACATCCGGGCGATCGCTGCCGGCCGGGGTCCCGGCTCGTATACAGGCGTACGCATCGGCGTAACGGTGGCGAAGACATTCGCCTGGTCGCTGAAGCTGCCGCTTGTCGGTGTATCGAGCATCGGAGCGCTGGCTTTCGGACAAGCGCGCACGCTGAACGAGAGCCAAGAGCATGCCGACGGTGAAGGTATCACGTGGATCGTTCCCATGTTGGATGCGAGACGGAAGCAGGCGTTTACCGCGCTCTACAGTTGGCAAGCCGGCAATGCTCAGGCTGTGGAGACGGTTCAAGAGGAGACCTCATTAGCGGCTGACGGCGCTGACAAGGTATTGCGGTTTGCGGAGCCTGGAGTAAACGGCATATGGAGGCAACTGGCCCATGACCGAATCGCGCTGGTCGCAGAGTGGACCGACCATCTCGCGGAGTTGTACAACCAGACACCGGAGGATAAGCGGCCTCAGCGTATCGTGTTCGCAGGGGAGACGGAATCCTTCACCGGAGACGCGGAGAGGCTGTCGGAGCGCATCGGCGTGTCGGTTAGTTGTACGGCGCAGGCCGTGCATGGCCGGGATATCGCCTGGTTGGCATGGGACAGGCTGGTCAGGGGAGAGCATGACGATGTTCACGGCCTGGTGCCCAATTATACGCAGCTAGCAGAGGCGGAGCAGAAGCTGCTCGCGAGATCAAAGTAGGGGGCTGGTATATGTCTGGTCAAGATGCTTCTCGCGGGAATGCCTCGAAAGCAGTGCTTCATCAGGGGGAAGAGGCGACGGTCACATTTCGCGAGATGAAGCTGGAGGATATTCCGCAGATTATTGAGGTGGAGCATGAGTCATTTACCGTTCCTTGGACGGCGGATGCATTCCGCAATGAGCTGTTGCACAACCAATACGCGCACTATATCGTGATGGAACAGGATGACCGGATCATCGGGTACGCCGGCATGTGGCTGATCTTCGATGAGGCGCATATTACGAATGTCGCGGTTCGCGAGAAGTATCGCGGCAAGAAGCTGGGCTACAGGCTGCTGAAGGAGCTGGTCCGTGCGGCGCGGACGCTTGGTGCGGACAAGATGACGCTGGAGGTGCGCGTATCCAATCTCGTCGCCCAGAATCTGTACGCGAAGTTCGGATTCCGGCCGGTTGGGGTGCGCAAAGGGTATTATTCGGACAATCATGAGGATGCGTTGATCATGTGGGCGAATGTCCGCGATCAGGAGTAAGCAGGAACGGCAGACAGCGACGATGGGCCGGCAACGCAGGAAAGGAGTCATGACGGAAGTTGATGCATAGTGACAAAGACAACGACGGACTGGGGATAAGCCAAAGCGCAGTCCATGGGAATAGAGACAGCATGGAAGCCGGGGCGTCCGAATCCGCCGTACGCATCCTGGCGATAGAGACGAGCTGTGACGAGACGTCGGTTGCGATCGTGGAGAACGGGCGGCGCATCCTGGCCAATGTCGTGTCCAGCCAGGTCAACATACACGAGAAGTACGGCGGTGTCGTGCCGGAGATCGCCTCGCGCAAGCATGTGGAGACGATCACGATCATGCAGGAGGAGGCGATTCGCCAGGCTGGCATCGGCCTAGCGGACATCTCCGCAGTGGCGGTGACGCAGGGGCCGGGCCTCGTCGGATCGTTGCTCGTTGGCCTCGTTGCCGCGAAGGCGCTGGCGCTGGCGCTCGATGTGCCGCTGATCGGAACGCATCATATCGCCGGGCATATCTACGCCAACGAGCTGGTGCAGGAGCTCGAGTATCCGCTCGTGGCACTGGTCGTGTCAGGCGGGCATACCGAGCTGGTGCATATGCCCGCCCGCGGCCAGTTCCGGATCATCGGGGAGACGCGGGACGACGCGGTGGGAGAAGCCTACGACAAGGTCGCCCGGGCCCTCGGCTTGCCGTATCCGGGCGGCCCCCACATCGACCGTCTCGCGCATATGACCGATGATCCGCTGGAGTTGCCGCGCGCTTGGCTGGAGCACGATTCGTACGATTTCAGCTTCAGCGGGCTGAAATCGGCGGTGCTGAACGTGCTCAACCAGACCAAGATGCGCGGTGATGTCATCCCGCCAGCCAGGGTCGCCCGCGGCTTCCAGGATTCCGTGTGCGACGTGCTGGCGGAGAAGGCATTGCGCGCTGTGCGCGAGTTCGGCGCGCGGCAGCTCGTGCTTGCCGGCGGCGTCGCCGCCAACCGGGGCCTGCGCACAGTCCTTGCGGAGCGCTGTGCGCAGGCGGGCGTGCAGCTCGTCGTGCCGCCGCTCGAGCTGTGCACGGACAATGCCGCGATGATCGCCGCAGCAGCGTATCTCAAGTGGGAGCGTCGCCAGTTCTCCTCGCTCGATCTTATGGCGAAGCCGCTGTTCACGCTGGAAGAATGGATGGCTGGCTGACGGATGACGACAAGGCCAATCTCACATATCCTCACCACACTCATGCCCGCCCCGTTCGGCGAAGGACTTGGTTTCGAATCCCGCGTTCGGTCTAGATCTGCCCCATGGTGCAGATTCGCGATCTGGGCTTGTCCGGTCCTTCGCAAGGGGCGCGTGAATATTCGGCCCCAATGTCCATTTCTGACAGCAAGAAGTACGGTTCAGAGCAATCGTACTGTGGGAAATGTCATAAGTGGCATAGTTCGAGTGGAGGATTTGTGAAGTTGGCCTATTTGACTAATTGTGGTTATGTTATATAAGACTTTGCATTGTCCCCTGGGTATATTGATTGTATAATCAGTAATGACCGACCTATTCTCGGTGAATGCTTATTCGTCAAGGTCACGCATCACATATCAGGGGCAAAACTACTGAAAAGTAGTGTCGCAAAGTCATGGGTCTAAGGCTCCACTTCAACGGAGCTATGATTGCCAGGTTGCCAGCGGTTGCTGTAATGAACAGGACTTTGCTATGCCCTTTCTCTTGCATGAAGGGCATTTGTTTTGCCGTTTTGTAAGACCGGTTTATGCTAAACAGGCATGCTATCTGAATGAAACTGGTTTTACGAGATCTTCCTCATGACGCATACGATCTTCAGGTTATTAGCACCATGATTTTCGCATCCAGAGTAACTCAACCTAGTCGCATGCGCGGGGAAGGTCTCTTTTTTTATGTTCCAATTCATGCATTCTTCTGCATTACAGGCATCTGAAGGGGGGAGTCGAGCCGAGAATGAGCAGATCAGAAGCAACCGAACATAGGAGAGCCGAGAAGGCAATGACTGAGGATGGTCGTTAAGAGTCTGACCTTGGACGAATCTCATCGTGAAGGAGGAAAATAGCGAATAACGGATGGCCGAAGGAGCTGGCCTTGGCATGAGTAACACCAAGCTCGTCGAGCAACAGCATGATGAAACAGAGCTTAACATTACATATTTGGAGGCATTCGCATGAAATGGTTTACTAATATGAGAGTTGCAACGAAGCTGATCTCCGCATTTATCATCGTGGCGATCATCGGCGGAGCCATGGGCGTGTTTGGCATTGTCAATATGAACAGCGTGGACGAAGACTATCAGAATCTGTATACCAACTACGGGGTTTCCTTGGGGGATCTGGGTTCGGCTGGCATCGACTTTAATGCCATGCGGGTCAAGCTGATGCAGATGGTGATGCTGATGGACGAACAAAAAACCGCTGAGTTGGAGAACGAAATCAGAGCATTGGACGAGAATGTCGACGCCTATCTTGCTGCATTCGGCGGCACCATCCAGTACGACAATGCCCGGCAAGCCTATGAGACGTTATTGGATACACTTGAGCAGTACAAAGTGGTGAGAGATCAAGTCGTTGAGCTGGTGAAAGCAGGACGCCAAGAAGAAGCAACCTCACTGATCATGAGCGAAACGACCAAGTATGCCAATGAAACGAACCGCCAGGTTCAGGAACTGTTCGAGATGCGGAAAGCGAATGGCAATGCCAATCAAAAGAAATTGATCGAACAAACCGATTCCACCGCTGTGTTGATGGTGGTGATTGTGATCGTGATGACGATCCTCTCCATGATCTTGGGGATCATCATCGCCAGAACGATCAGCAAACCGGTGAACAAGCTGGTGGCCGCAGCCAACCGGATCGCTGACGGCGACTTGAACGTGGTGATCGACATCGATTCCAAGGACGAGATCGGGAACCTGGCCGATTCGTTCCGGAAGATGTCCGACAATCTCAACGATGCCATGGAGAACATCCAGTCAGCCGCGGAGCAAGTTGCAGCGGGCGCTCATCAAATCTCGGAACTCAGCGCTTCCCTGTCGCAAGGGGCAACCGAACAAGCCAGCTCCGTGGAGCAGTTGTCCGCCTCTATCGAAGAAATCGCAGCGCAAACCCAGCTCAATGCCGATTCTTCCAATGAAGCAAACCATCTATCTGAAGCTGCCAGACAGAAAGCGATCCAGGGCAATAACCAGATGAAGGACATGCTGACCGCGATGGACGATATTAACGAGGCTTCGCAGAATATCTCGAAGATCATCAAAGTCATCGACGAGATCGCCTTCCAGACCAATATCCTGGCCCTAAATGCCGCGGTGGAAGCGGCAAGAGCTGGACAACACGGCAAGGGCTTCGCGGTGGTCGCCGAAGAAGTGCGCAATCTCGCCGCAAGGTCGGCCAACGCGGCCAAAGAAACGACAGAGCTGATCGAAGGCTCCATCAAGAAGGCTGAGATCGGGACAGAGATCGCGAGAGATACCGCTACCGCCCTGCAGCAGATCGTGGATGACGTGGCCAAGGTCGCGGGGATCATCGATAATATCGCGAAGGCATCCAACGAACAGGCGGTTGGAATCAACCAGATCAACCAAGGCGTCATGCAGGTATCCCAGGTCGTGCAGACGAATTCGGCGTCTCTGGAAGAAGGGGCAGCGACGAGTGAGGAGTTGTCCGCTCAAGCACAGGTGCTGAAGGAGCAGGTGAACCGTTTCAAGCTGAGAGCGAAGAAGGCTGGCAGCTACTCGTCGGTTGAGGAGCTGCGCCCCGAACTGCTTGAGCTGTTCGAGAAAATGTCCAAGGATAAAGCGCGGCAACTTTCCGCCCAAGATACATACCTGGACGCTGATGAGGCCAAGCCCGTCAAGATCAACTTGAACGACCAGGATTTCGGCAAGTATTAATCCCAGAGGAATTGCCTCTCAAGACAACGGATATTTCATGTGAGGTTAGGAAGAAAACAGGCGTTTCTTCCTAACCTTTTTTCATAGGAGCAGTTGTTGATAGGTGCACTCCGGAACTGTCGAGACACTTCTTCAACGGCATGATCTGATTCATCTGGAGGATGAGTGGATACGGCCTTTTGAACCAAAAATATCATCTGAATCTGAGTTTTATATTGTTCATATATTGTGAATATAGAGGCATTAATTGTATAATACATTCATGTCAGGCCTTTCTTGCGTGTATCTGACTTATCGTTTCAATCATGTGTGTTGTAATCGAATAAGATCAAGGGCAAAACTACTGAAAAGTAGTGGCGCAAAGCCATGGGTCTAAGGCTCCATACCAACGGGGCTATGATTGCCAGGTTGCCAGCGGTTGCTGTAATGAACAGGACTTTGCTATGCCCTTCATCTTGCATGAAGGGCATTTGTTTTGTTGACTGCAAGAACAGATTCAAGCTGACAGGTATCTATGCAATTGAATGGGAAGCTGGTTTTACGAGATCTTCCTCATGACGCATACGATCCAGGAACTTGCACCATGATTTCGCATCCAGAGTAACTCATCCTAATCGCATGCGTGAGGAAGGTCTCTTTTTTATTTTCTAGATGGCAACATTTAATCAGCACCTCAGACACTGGAAAGGGTGAGTTGAGCCGAGATTGAGAGTTCCCAAGAGTAACGTACATAGGCGAGGAGAGAAGAGTCGGTTGCAATGACAGTGGCCATGGCATAAGACGCCGGTCTGCCGAGACAAGACTCGCTGCGAAGGAGGTAAATAACGAAAATCACGTTATGCCGGATGACGAGTGTGGTGCGGGAAGCGATTGAAACGATGATGCAATGGATTTGCTCGACATTAATTTATTGGAGGCATGCACATGAAATGGTTTACTAATATGAGAATTGCAACGAAGCTGATCTCAGCGTTTGTCATCGTATCCATCATCGGCGGCTTGATGGGGATATATGGAATCTTCAACATGAACAGTGTGGACGAAGACTATCAGAATCTGTATACCAACTACGGGGTTTCCTTGGGGGATCTGGGTTCAGCCGGCATCGACTTTAATGCCATGCGGGTTAAGCTGACGAATATTGTGCTGATCACGGATACGCAGAAGATGGAAGATCTCCAAAAAGAAATCAACGAATTGGACAAGCAAATTACCGCCAACTTGGCAGCATTCGGCGAATCGATCCAAATCGACAGCACCCGGCAAGCATTCGAGGAGATGTTAGGCTCCCTCGATCAATACCGAAAGGTCAGAGATGACGTGATCAAGCTGGCGCTCGCAGGCCGGCAAGAAGATGCAACGAACTTGATGATGACCGAAGGCGGAATCTATGCGAACGCAACAAACAGCCAGATTCAAGAGTTATTCAACTTGAGGAAAACCAACGGCAAACAATTGGAATCTGAACTAATCAAGCAAACGGATAACACGGCGGTTTCGATGATCGTGATTGTCATCGTGATGATGCTCGTATCGATCTCGCTGGGGATCATCATCGCCAGAACGTTCAGTAAGCCGGTGAACAAGCTGGTGGCCGCAGCCAACCGGATCGCTGACGGCGACTTGAACGTGGTGATCGACATCGATTCCAAGGACGAGATCGGGAACCTGGCCGATTCGTTCCGGAAGATGTCCGACAATCTCAACGATGCCATGGAGAACATCCAGTCAGCCGCGGAGCAAGTTGCAGCGGGCGCTCATCAAATCTCGGAACTCAGCGCTTCCCTGTCGCAAGGGGCAACCGAACAAGCCAGCTCCGTGGAGCAGTTGTCCGCCTCTATCGAAGAAATCGCAGCGCAAACCCAGCTCAATGCCGATTCTTCCAATGAAGCAAACCATCTATCTGAAGCTGCCAGACAGAAAGCGATCCAGGGCAATAACCAGATGAAGGACATGCTGACCGCGATGGACGATATTAACGAGGCTTCGCAGAATATCTCGAAGATCATCAAAGTCATCGACGAGATCGCCTTCCAGACCAATATCCTGGCCCTAAATGCCGCGGTGGAAGCGGCAAGAGCTGGACAACACGGCAAGGGCTTCGCGGTGGTCGCCGAAGAAGTGCGCAATCTCGCCGCAAGGTCGGCCAACGCGGCCAAAGAAACGACAGAGCTGATCGAAGGCTCCATCAAGAAGGCTGAGATCGGGACAGAGATCGCGAGAGATACCGCTACCGCCCTGCAGCAGATCGTGGATGACGTGGCCAAGGTCGCGGGGATCATCGATAATATCGCGAAGGCATCCAACGAACAGGCGGTTGGAATCAACCAGATCAACCAAGGCGTCATGCAGGTATCCCAGGTCGTGCAGACGAATTCGGCGTCTCTGGAAGAAGGGGCAGCGACGAGTGAGGAGTTGTCCGCTCAAGCACAGGTGCTGAAGGAGCAGGTGAACCGTTTCAAGCTGAGAGCGAAGAAGGCTGGCAGCTACTCGTCGGTTGAGGAGCTGCGCCCCGAACTGCTTGAGCTGTTCGAGAAAATGTCCAAGGATAAAGCGCGGCCGTCCTCCTCTCAAGATGCCTACAAGGATGATGCGGCTAAGCCCGTTAAGATCAACTTGAACGACCAGGATTTTGGCAAGTATTAACCCAGTCGCATAGCTGCTTATTGTCACATGACCATTAAGCCAACCAGATCGATTTCTGGTTGGCTTTTTTGGCGTTTGTTCGGCTTACATCATATGGGTTTATCCTCAACATGTGGATAATGTTGTTGGTTCCGTGTGTTATTAGTAGTCCGATAGTCCTTGTTTATAAAGATATCCACAACCTATGTGGATAATGTGAGTAACTTTTGCGAAAACAAGTGAAATCTAGGTTTGTTTTGTCGGAAAACGTTGAATAACTTTGTGGATGATTCTGTAAATAACTGTGGATAATGTGGATAGATTTGTGAATATATTGATCTTATCCTATTTTTCGTTGTGGACAAACAGGGGGTATGTTTGTTCTTGGATTTGGAAAAAATGGTTTGAACATCATCAACATGAAGAGGTCGTTTAGCCCATGCGCAGTTTTCTTCGTGTATTCCTTGTTTGTATAGGTCTGTTCGCGTTTCTATCTTCATCTGTTGACATCTATCGAGTATGGTTTGCGGGATCAATGCACGCGCAAGCAGCTCAAGCTGTGGATGAGGAAGGGGAGTTTCCTTCCTTATCCACAGTCCCGATAGAAGATCGCCCTGACATGATCTTGATCGTCTCGGTGCCGGGATTGTCGTTTCAGGAGATGGCGCCGCTTCTCCTGAAGCAACTGCCGAACTTGAAGCGGCTTGCCGAGTCGGGCTGGATTGCGGCGCTGAATATCCGGACGCCAGAGAAAGGGATCGAGGATGTGTACCTGTCGATCAACGCCGGTGCTCCGGCCATTGTCCCGTCGGGTATCCAGGCATATCAGGTGATGGACGAAGCGGATACGGTGGCCGGAGGGGACTTTCGGATGGCAGATCGCAAAGATATCCCTTTATCCGAGGAGAGCAGGCTTACGTCGTCGGAAGATGCGGATGTTGCCCCATCCGATACGCTGAACAGGCTGGAGTTGATGGGAGATAACGGACCGGGTGTACGTGAACGATATGAGAGATTTACCGGTCACGATGCATCAGCCGGCGAGATCGTTGTGCCGGAGCTGGGATACCTGGTGAGGATCAATGAATCGCAAACATACGGCGCGCAGATTGGCAAGCTGGGCGATGCGCTGAACGAGCATGGGGTTCGTCTGGCTGTATTTGGCCATCGGATCGATGGAGAAGGCATCAGGAAGGATGCGCCGCTGATGCTGATGAATTCGGCAGGTAAGCTGCCTGGTAGGATTATAGCGGATGGATGGCTTCTCCACGATCCAAGCAGTCCATATGGTTACGGAACGGATACGGAGAGATTGCTTCATGGCGTAATCGAGTTCGCTGAGGATCATGGCTCTGAACCAGCATCCCCTGCCGCCATCCTCATCGAATACGGGGATTGGTATTCGCTTGATCAGGAGCGGCGCCATTATACCTCGGAACAATGGGAGGTGGCCAGGTGGCGGGAGCTTCGAAAACTGGATGAGCTGCTCGGTCAGCTCGCGGCCTTGGTTGATACGAAGCAGCATGCCCAACTGTGGATCATGTCACCGCAGCCGCATACGGCCGCGGCGCGCGCCAAGCTGCATGTGACGCCGTTCATCATGTATGAACACCGGTCGGATCACCGTGCTGGAGGCCCAGGGTTGTTGACGTCGCCGACGACGAAGCGCCCGGGACTTATCTCCCTTCATGATCTTGGTCCGACGCTGCTTGCGGCATCTGGAATCACTGAAGCGGAAGGGTGGTTGGGATTTGAAGTTGAACGCACGAACAGACCGGATGCGCTGCTCTGGTTGCTTAACGATGTGAAGAAGATGCAGAATGTGTACGAGCTGCGGACCAATGTCGTGGCGATATTTGTCACCTATGAGGTGCTTGTACTGCTGCTAGGCCTGTTGATGGTGCTGCTTCGCTGGCATAAGCAACTACGATGGATGCGCCTGCCGCTGTTCTCGGTGCTGGTGGCTCCTCTGGTGATCCTGCTGCTAGGCCTTATCCCGGCATACCAGCCGATCATACAGGCGACAGTTCTCATCATCGTGGTGCTCCTGATCAGTCTCTGCTGCTTCATGCTGCCCAACTGGTTCAGCATTTTTCTCATCGCTGCAGTCAATGTGACCGTCCTGATGGCAGACGGGCTGATGGGGTCGAACCTCTTGAAATATTCGATCATGGGGTATGATCCGATGATCGGCGCCCGGTATTACGGAATTGGCAATGAGTATATGGGGGTGCTCGTGGGAAGCGCGATCCTGGCGATGGCGTTATTTATACAGGAAGCGAGAGCAACAGGCATGAAGACGAGGGTTGAGATGCGGGATGGTGTTGTACTGAGGGGCATGGAGCGTCGGGGAGATCTTATGGATCGCATAAATGAAGAGACGCAACCAGGCGACAAGCAGGGTCAGGTGCAGGCAGACAGCCTGACGCCGTCCGCCATAACACTCCCGCCCAGACAGAACAGGCATCCTCGTGGCGTGCGTCTGGGCCGCATCAACCCGCAGATGATGGCGGCTGTATGCGGTACGGTGTTGCTGGTGATCACATTCTACATGGCTGCTCCAAACGGGGGAACCAATGCGGGCGGCGCACTGACGGCTTGTGCTGCCTTTGGCGTTGCCTGGCTGAACATATATGGACGTGAAAGGCTAAGGCGGATGAGAATCCTGCGTCTCTTGTGGATCGTGGCAGCGCTCCTGATCGTGGGCCTGCTCTTGCTCTGGACGGTGAACCAATGGCTGAACTGGAACGGAGCATCGGGTAAGAGTCATATCGGAAGGGCGATGGACTTGTTGTCGGCGGGGCGATTGGATCTGATCGCAGGAATGATCGTGCGGAAATTGCAGATGAATCTGAATCTGATCCGCGTGTCCGCCTGGGGGAAGGTGCTGTTAACAGGCATCTTCGTGCTGGCGGTGTTGCTGCTTAAGCCGAGAGGTGTGCTCAGGACTTGGCAGGAGACGCGTCCAGTCTGGATGGGGGGATTTACGGCTATCATCATCGGATCGATTGTCGCACTTGCGCTGAATGACTCTGGGATCGTAGCCGCCGGCACGATGATCGTTTATGCAGCCGCCCCGATACTCTTGCTTGTGTCTGAGGAAGTGCAAGCATATGGGACGAAACGCCATTAAAGTGCATGTTCCGAGTATCGTAGGATAGATAACACAAGGCTTGAGCCAAATGCTCAAGCCTTTGTCAATCGATGATAGGCTGTTCAAGCGCATTCTGAAGACTGCTATTCGAGCAATGTCCCCCATTCCTCGACAAGCTCCTCGAGACGCTGCCGATCCTTCTCCAGTGATTCGTTCAATTGCTGCAGCTTAACATAGTCGTTGAAATTTTCCGGATCGAGCAGTTGCTTCTCTGTAGCTGCGATCTGCTCTTCTATGCGCGCGATCTCTTCTTCGAGCTGTTCCAAGCGGCGCTGGCGGGCTCGCTCTTCACGCTTGGCCCTTTTCTCCTCCTCGTAGGAAAGGGCTGCTGGCTTGACCGCTTGTTCGGTAACATGAACCGTTCTGGCGTTATCCGCCTGCCGCTCGTTTGCTGGAGCAGCCTTGCCGCTGCTTGCGGTCCGATTGGCTTCAGACAGCTCTTGCAGTTCGACAAGTTCATTTTTCTTTTCCAAATAATCATCATAATTTCCCAGGAAATACTGTATTCCGTCACGGTTCATTTCGAGCACCCGGTCCGCCATCTTGTTCAGGAAGTAACGGTCGTGGGAGACGAACAGCAATGTGCCCTCGTAGTCGATCAGGGCAGCTTCGAGCGCCTCCTTGCTGTATAGGTCCAGATGGTTCGTGGGCTCGTCGAAGATGAGCACGTTGGCGTTCTTCAGCATCAATTTGGCCAGCGAAACTCTCGCCCGCTCTCCGCCGCTGAGGCTGCTGATCTTCTTCTCCACCGCTTCGCCGCTGAACAGGAAGCCGCCGAGCACATTGCGAATGCGCACTTCCTCGAGATGCGGATAGGCGCTCCACACTTCCTCCAGCACCGTGTTGTCGGGATTCAGGCTCTCGTGTTCCTGATCGTAGTAACCGACCTTGACATTGGCCCCCCATTGCACCGTTCCTTCATTTGCTTGTAACTCGCCGACGAGTACCTTGAGCAAGGTCGACTTGCCGATTCCGTTTGGTCCGACAAGCGCCGCGCTGTCGCCGCGGGTGAGTTGCAGATGGACATTGCGGAAGATCGGTTCGCCATCGTTATAGGCGTAACTCAGTCCGGAGGCTTTAAGAACATCATGCCCGGTCACGCGGTCGATCGCGAATGTAAACTGTGACGGTTTCATTTCCCCTGCCGGGCGTTCCAGGCGCTCCATCTTCTCCAGCACCTTACGGCGGCTCTTGGCGCGTGAGGAAGTCGAGGCGCGGGCGAGGTTGCGCTGCACGAAATCCTCCAATCTGGCGATCTCTTCCTGTTGCCTTTCGTAACGTTTCATCCGGTTTTCATAATCTGCCGCTTTCTGCTCAACGAATTTCGTATAGTTGCCGGTGTATCGGGTCAGCTTGGTTCTGTCCAGTTCGATGATCGAAGTGACCACCGAATCGAGAAAATACCGGTCGTGGGAGATGATGAGGAGTGCGCCGCGGTAACTACGCAGATAATCCTCAAGCCACGTCAAGGTCGGGATATCCAGGTAGTTGGTCGGTTCGTCCAGCATGAGGATGTCCGGTTCCTGAAGAAGGAGCTTGGCGAGTGCGAGGCGCGTCTTCTGGCCGCCGCTGAGCGAGCTTACTCTCGTATCCGAAGGATATGACCCGAAACCCATGCCGGAGAGCATGCTTCGCACTCTCGCTTCCGTCTCGTAGCCGCGCATTTCGCGGAATTGCTCGGACAGGTCGGCGTAACGCTTCATCACTTGCTCCAGACGGCTGCCTGAGGCGGTTGCCATCTCGGACTCGAGCTGGCGCAGTTCAGCTTCCATGTCGAGGAGCCCGGCGAATACGGAGAGCAGCTCATCGTGCAGCGTCCGGTTGGAATCCAGCCCGCCATGCTGTGCCAGATATCCGATCTGAAGATCTTTCTGCTTATGGATCGTGCCGCTGTCGTAGGACTCCTCGCCTGCGAGTATGCGCAGCAGCGTGGACTTGCCGGCGCCGTTGACGCCGACGAGCCCGATCTTCTCCCCTTCGTTGACGTGCATGGTCACATCGGTGAGGATCGGTGTAGCCGCGTAGTATTTATGTAAACCAACTGCTTGAAGAAGCATAATGGACCTCCTGATATCATGATCGTAAGCCTAGCGGCATACGATAGAGTGAGTGGAAAGATGCAGAATCGTGTCTGACGGCTCGCTCTATTGGATTCGATCCTGGCATGTGAATGTTATGCACGGGAACAGCCATCCGCTGGATTCGTGGCGATGGTGTGATTATTGTGCGAAAGATCGTACACATAATGCTCGAAAGCCCGCCGAATCCGCGAAAATGTGCGAAAGATCGTACACATAGTGCTCGAAAGCCCGCTGAATCCGCGAAATTGTACGAAAAATCGTACAAATGGTGGTCGAAAGCCCGCTGAATCCGCGAAAATGTGCGAAAAATCGTACACATGTTGGTCGAAAGCCCGCTGAATCCGCGAAATTGTACGAAAAACCGTACTCCTCGGCTGTTAGTTCCAGCAACCCCCGCGATTCATGATACACGTTTCCAAACCGGCCTAACCGACGGTTTCCTTGCTGCACATGGATTCGACCGCATCCGACCCCCAACATGTCGAAGCCCATCGAGGCGTGATGATTTCCATATGTTAGTTCGTGTCACACCGTTTTCCCTTGTAGTATTATAAAAGAAAAAGGGGGAATAGGGAAACGGGAGGTCGGCCTGTATGGGGTGGACAGCGGTTGTCAACAGGTCTGTTCTGCTCCAGTTAGCTGTGGTTGTTTTCATGATGACTGGAGCGTTGTTTTCTGCTATTCCACTTTCGGAAGAGATGATTCCGGAAGATCTTGATGTTCAAAGTATGGTGATTCCTGTGGGGACGGAGAAATACCTTCGCGTGATGACCTTCAATATTCGACATGCGAGGGGTCTGGATGGCCGTGTCAATCTAAACCGAATCGTTGCCGACATCCTGCACGGTGAACCGGATATTGTCGCACTCCAAGAAGTCGACAGATTTCATATTCGGAGCAAATTTGTCGATCAGGTTGGCTTCCTTAAGAAAGCGCTTAATATGGACGCTTTTTTCTCTCCATCCATTTATTATTATGGGATTGCCGAGTACGGCAATGCCATTCTGAGCAAGTATCCGCTGACCGATAAGAAGGTCGAGGCGCTTCCAGGCATCAAGGAAGACCGTGCCTTGTTGTCTGCTAAAGTGAAGATCGGCGACTATGAGCTGACGCTGTTTACGACACACCTCGGCGTTCTGGAGGATGAGCGGCAGATGCAGATGCCGATTATTCTTGACAAGCTGAATGCGGTCGATGGCCCTGCGATCTTCCTCGGCGACCTGAATATGGACGGCAGTCACGATCTGTTGCAGAGCCTGACAGAGCCGTGGCGCAAAGCGGAGCTGATCCATAATACTGGAACCTATTATCTCGGGGCAGAGATCGACCATATCTTCACCGGCCCATACGTCAGTTCCATCAACGCCTGGACGATCAAAACGACCTCCTCCGATCACATGCCGGTTGTGGCTGAACTCATGATCGCTATGGAGTAGTTAGTTGCCCGCGATTATGATAAACTGGCAGTACAAGCCAATAATCGGGCGATACAGGCGATATGCCTGACGAATGAACATGATGTACAGGATGAAGAAAGTCGAGGATTGTCAAGATGACGCAGCAGCCCGGCATTAGCAGCCCGGAAAGGAATCAGCGCAAAAAAGAGCTTCGCAAGCGAATCATCGAAGAAAGGGACAAGCTCACGGCGGAAGAAAGGGAAAGTAAATCCGCCATCATCTGCAGCAAGCTGCAGCACCTGCTTGAGAAGCAGTTAAGCAAGAGCCGCATACATAGCGGACAACATGCGGCTGTGCTGTCCTATCTGCCCTTTCGCTCTGAGGTGGATGTGCTGCCATTTCTGAATTGGTGCTGGGAGGAGGGCTTCATCGTTGCTGTGCCTCGCACGCTCCCCCAGGAGCGGCGCATGATCTTCCATCGGATCAGAAGCCTTGAAGATACGCGCGTGACAACGCCATATGGCATCCGGGAGCCTCATCCCCACCTCGCCGAGATGAACGATCCGTCGTCGATCGTGCTGATCCTCGTACCTGGTGTCGTGTTTGATCCATCCGGAAGGCGTATCGGTTATGGCGGCGGCTACTATGACCGCTACCTCGCCGATCTAGCAGGATCAGTGCAAGATGGCGGAGCTGGGATCAAGAAGCTGCCGCTACTGGCAGCTCCGTGCTTCGATCTGCAGATCGCGATGAACGTACCGGCAGAGCCGCATGACATCCCGATGGATATCATCCTGACGGAACATAGAGAGATCGTCGTCCGAGACTGGTGCTGAACCATACGGATATCGTTCGGGAGGAGAGCTCATATGCGCTGGAAAGCAGCTATCCTGACTGCCAGTGACAGGGGAGCGCGAGGGGAGAAAGAGGACGCAAGCGCACAGATCATTCGGGAACTGGTGGAAGAGGACATGCAGGGGGAAGTCGTGGATTATCGAGTAGTGCCTGATGAGATGGATGAGATCATGGCTGCCTTGATCGAGATGGCCGATTACTATCATGCCGATCTAATCATCACGACCGGCGGTACCGGTCTTGGCATGCGTGATGTAACGCCGGAAGCGACATCTCGGGTCATCGACCGGGTTGTGCCGGGTTTGGCCGAGGCGATGCGTACGGCAGGCTTGCAGCACAACCGCCAGGCGCTGTTATGGCGCGGCGTCAGCGGCATTCGCGGCCGAACCTTGATCCTGAATCTGCCCGATCATCCGAAGTGGGTGCATATCTGTCTCGCGGCCGTGTTGGACGTATTGCCGCATGCGTTGCAGAGCATCACCGGCCATTCATCAACTTCGAATTGATCATTCCGAATCCAAACGCCGCCATCACTCGAGTTTCAGATCCTGAAGGCTGGGTGCCTTGCGCTGGCCGTCGCACAGTCACTCCAAATCCGACAATTTTATGTCGATGGCTTTGGAAACTGGACTTCTGTCATCCCTTATTGTACAATTTAATACGCTTGGATCATTGGATGGCCAGATGAATCAGGCATCGAATGTAGCCGGTTCATGATGAACCGCTTGAGGAGGATGTTTGAATAATGGGACTTGGTAATATCGGATTAGGCGGTTTAATCCTGATACTAGTCGTCGTGCTGCTTCTGTTCGGACCGAGCAAGCTGCCTGAGCTTGGCCGTGCGTTTGGCAGGACGCTTCGCGAATTCAAGGCGGGAGCCAGAGAAATCATGGAGGATGAACCTCAGCCGCAGCGCAAGGAAGTGGAAGGGCGTGAAGTTAGCGGCTCGCAGGACGCCGGTTCTTCCAATCCGCAAGACCGCAGATTGCCGGAGTAAACAGACTGGCAGGTGAAGCTGGTGAAGTCAGATAAGGAGATGACTTTTGTCGATCACTTGGACGAACTGCGCAAGCGCGTGGTGCGTATCGTGATCGTTTTTGTTTTGGCGCTAGTCCTCGGATTCGTCGTGGCTCAGCCGATCATTGCGTACCTGATCGAGAGGCCGCCCGTGTCGGATTTCGAACTCAATGTATTCTCGCCATGGGACTCTCTTCGAATCTACATTAATGTGGCGATGCTGGCAGCGCTTCTGATCTCGTTGCCATTCGCGATCTACCAGATCTGGCTGTTCGTGAAGCCGGGGCTTCATGACAGAGAGCGTCGAGCAGCCGTGTATTACATCCCTCTGGCCGTTGTGCTGGGATTGTTCGGCTTGGCATTTGCCTATTTCGTTGTATTCCCGTTGGCTTTCTCGTTTACGCTGTTCTTGGCACAATCGATGGAGCTGACGGAGACTTATGGGATCGCTGAGTATTTCTCTTTCATGTTCAACATCCTGATTCCGGTGACGCTGGTTTTCGAATTGCCTGTCGTGGTGCTGTTCTTGACAACCGTACATATCCTAACACCTTCCGTGTTAATAAAAGCGCGCAAAACCGCATATATTGTGTTGGTTGTTGTCAGCACGCTGATCACGCCGCCCGATCTGGTTTCCGCGCTGATCGTCTATTTCCCACTAATCCTGCTATATGAACTCAGCCTTTTCTTCTCCAAGAGAGTCTACAGGAAACAACAGCTCAAGCTGCAAGCGAGTGAGGAACGCCTTCAAGAAACCTGAATCTTAAGGCGTTCTCGTTGTTTCTGCATAAGCAGGAATAATCAGGATGCCCTTGGCCCATCCTAGTAAAGGTTGTGCTTGCGAGCTGTTGGCTTAGCAGAGACCGTCCGAATCTGTACGCCGACAAACGGTTATTGAAGCGCTTCAGATGGACTGATATACCTTACAGAGAACGGCCCAACGATTGGAATTTTTTTTGCGAAAATTGTGCAAAACCACTTGAAAATCAGGATGGAAGTCATTAATATAGTAATTGTTGTTAGCACTTAGGCTAGACGAGTGCTAACAAATGATTTCTAACACATAACATTTCAATCTGAAAACATAGTAACAAGGAGGTTATTCTCACATGATCAGACCATTGGGCGATCGCGTAGTCATCGAACCAATCGCGAAAGAAGAAACGACTGCAAGCGGCATCGTTCTGCCTGAGACTGCTAAGGAGAAGCCGCAAGAAGGCAAGGTTGTAGCCGTAGGAAGCGGCCACCTGAAAGACGGAGAACGCGTTCCGCTTGAATTGAAAGAGGGAGATCGCGTTATTTTCTCCAAATATGCAGGTACTGAAGTGAAGATCGAAGGCAAGGAATACCTGATCATGCGTGAAGGCGACGTGCTGGCTGTTCTCTCGTAATCGAACGGCTGACCGACTTGTTTATTACGCCGATCCGCATAGAGCGTTGAATCGTTCATTCTTTGAGTTTAATCTATTCGCAGGAGGTTAGAGAACCATGGCAAAGCAAATCAAATTCAGCGAAGATGCGCGCCGTGCGATGCTTCGCGGTGTTGACGCACTGGCAGACGCTGTTAAGGTTACTCTTGGCCCGAAGGGTCGTAACGTTGTACTTGAGAAGAAATTCGGCAGCCCGCTCATCACCAATGACGGTGTAACAATCGCTAAGGAGATTGAGCTGGAAGATCCGTTTGAAAACATGGGCGCTCAGCTTGTTAAGGAAGTTGCTACGAAGACCAACGATGTAGCTGGTGACGGTACGACAACAGCGACGGTGTTGGCACAAGCAATGATCCGCGAAGGTCTGAAGAACGTTACGGCTGGCGCTAACCCGATGGTCATCCGCAAAGGTATCGAGAAGGCTGTTAAGGCTGCGGTAGAAGGAATCTCCAGAATCGCGAAGCCAATCGAAGGCAAGCAATCGATCGCGCAAGTTGCAGCTATCTCTGCTGCTGACGAAGAAGTTGGCCAACTGATCGCAGAAGCGATGGAGAAGGTAGGCAACGACGGCGTTATCACGGTCGAAGAGTCCAAGGGTATCGAAACCGAGCTGGAAGTTGTTGAAGGTATGCAATTCGACCGCGGCTATACTTCCGCTTACATGGTAACGGATACGGACAAGATGGAAGCTGTTCTGGAAGATCCGTACATCCTGATCACGGATAAGAAGATCAGCAACATCCAAGAGATCCTGCCAGTCCTGGAGAAGATCGTGCAAACTGGCAAGCCGCTCCTGATCATCGCTGAAGATGTGGAAGGCGAAGCGCAAGCTACGCTGGTACTCAACAAACTGCGCGGCACATTCACTTGCGTGGCTGTCAAGGCTCCTGGCTTCGGCGACCGCCGCAAAGCAATGCTGGGCGACATCGCTGCTCTGACTGGCGGCCAAGTGATCACGGAAGAACTCGGCCTGGAACTGAAGTCGACAACGATCGACCAACTCGGACGTGCACGTCAAGTACGCGTAACGAAGGAAAACACGATCATCGTTGATGGCGCAGGCAGCAAGGAAGACATCCAAGCTCGCGTCAACCAGATCAAGGCGCAAATCGAAGAAACAACCTCCGAATTCGACAAGGAGAAGCTGCAAGAGCGTCTGGCTAAGCTGTCCGGTGGCGTAGCTGTTATCAAGGTCGGCGCTGCTACCGAAACTGAGCTGAAGGAACGCAAACTGCGCATCGAAGACGCGCTGAACTCCACTCGCGCAGCAGTCGAAGAAGGTATCGTATCCGGCGGCGGTACGGCTCTGATCAACGTCTACAAGGATGTTGCTGCAGTTGAAGTATCCGACGACGATGAAAGAACTGGCGTCAACATCGTGCTGAAGGCTCTGGAAGCTCCGGTTCGCACGATCGCAAGCAACGCTGGTGAAGAAGGTTCCGTCATCGTTGAACGCCTGAAGAAAGAACCAGTTGGCGTCGGTTACAACGCTGCAACCGGCGAATGGGTGAACATGTTCGAAGCTGGCATCGTTGACCCGGCCAAGGTTACTCGTTCCGCACTGCAAAACGCAGCATCCGTTGCAGCTATGTTCCTGACGACGGAAGCTGTCATCGCCGACAAGCCTGAAGAAACCAAACCAGGTGCACCAGGCATGGGCGGCGGCATGGACATGATGTAATCCGATAACCGGTAATGGGGCATAAGCGCCATGCGGTGAGAGGAAGACACCTTAGAGAGGTAGGCTCTAAGGTGTCTTTTTCTATATGTATTATTATGAATTGGATGGGTTTGTGATTCATGCCAACAGGATTGTGAACTATTTCTGCATAAGTATTCCAAAAAAGCGGCCATCGGTCGATATAATAGATAACGGCAGTGATAATTGATTAGAGGTGAGTGGAGTGAACATCCTACCTGCAGCCATCCAACCGATCCTGACGAGATATGCGAAGAAAGAGCAGGCGCCGCGCCAAGCTGACCATGCGGCCGATCAGGCGGCTGGTCAGATAACTGATGCCAAACAAGCGTGGAAAGAACAGGCCCAGCGAGTCATCTCTGAGCTGCAATCATCGAAGCAGGGAGCAAGCAACCTCAAGGTCCAATCTCTGCTCGACAAGTTCAGAATGGGCAAGAAGCTGACGCCGGCGGAATTGGCGTATCTTCGCAAGCATGCGCCGGATCAGGCCGGATACATCGAACGGGTCTCCACGAAAAGGAAACTCGTGGAACTGGGGATGAAAGCGGCAGGTACGAAGCAGGATGTGCACCATGTCGTGTTTCTGTCTTCACAGCTAGCGCTCAAGAACCCTAACTCTGAGGAAGCTGCCGCCAGCGTATTGCAGATCAATGACGCCCACAATGAATATATGAAAACCAAAGAATATCGCGACAAACCGGACCATCCTTGGGATGATCTTGATCGGTCTAAGAGAAGCCGGCGGACAGCCGATCTGCCTGGCAAATACACCGCTATGGCGATCATGGCTTATGAGCAGACGAAACTTGCGGGCAAGAAGCCTAGACCATAAGCGTTCGGTCTGCTGATCGCCGACCCGAAGCATGAGGTTGAGATTAAGAACCGTTGGTTCTTGTCTCAACCTTTTTGTATATGTGAGTGGCTAAAGGTTTCACTCTTCTTCATGAATCGGGTAGGCGTAGATCTTCCGTGAGTCGGTCATCGCCCAGACGCGAATGCCTGGCTTCAGAAAGCTGTCGTGCAGTCCGTACAACAGGATATCCGGTTCGTTGAGCAGCGTGATGCGCCAAAATTTGCCCTCGAAGCTGCTGTCTAACACGATCGATTGATTGATGCTGTAGTTGGGTGGGATCGATTCCGGCTCCTGCTCGAAGATGTATACATCCTCCGGCCGAGACCGGAGCTCCACGCGTTGCCCGGCTATGATATGCACGTCGGGAAGCGGGTTTAGCGCCTGCAGGATCTGCTCCCCAACATGAAACTCCCGCTGATCGTTAATCGCGATGCCCGAGGTTGTCCGGTTCATGGCGCCGAGCAGTCCGGCCACCCATGGCGTGGCAGGCTCCGTGTAACAGGCGTACGGCTTATCCATCTGCTCAAGGCGTCCATCCTTGATGATCAAGAGTCTGTCCGCCATGGAAAGAGCCTCCTCCGGATCGTGGGTGACATACAGCACAGTAATCCCCAGTTCCTTGAACAGCGCTTTAAGCTGACTGCGCATCTGCAGGCGCAGATAGCCATCCAGATTGGACATCGGCTCATCGAGGAGGAGGATGCGCGGCTGGGTGGCCAGTGCTCTGGCGATCGCCACACGCTGCTGTTGTCCGCCTGACAGTTCGGCGGGCAAGCGATTGTCCAAACCTTGCAACTCCAAGAGCTGCAAGAGGCTGTTGACCTGGGTATCGCGCTGCTGACGAGTCAGCCTACGCCGTTTCAAGCCGAATACGATGTGCTCGTTCACATTCATGTGGGGCCATAAGGCGTAATTCTGAAACACCATATTCACACCGCGTTTCTCAGGCCCAAGCATCGTCGTCACGGATGAGGCCAATTTCTGCTGTAACCGGATCTCTCCGGCATCCGGCTGGATGAGTCCGGCAATCAAATGAAGAAGCGTCGATTTCCCTCCGCCGGAAGGTCCCAGGATGCTGATGATCTCACCCGCGTAAATTTCACAGCTCAGGTCGTTTATCGCGTATAGAGAACCGTATTTTTTGCTCAGGTGCGAGATTTGGAGGACAGTCTGTGGAGCCATTTGTGGAGCCATCGATTTGCTCCTTTCTTATTAGGGTTCAACCATTTGATCAATACGGCGATGATCGTCGTGACGATGGCGCCGCTGAGCATGGTCGCTGATGCCGCCTGACCAAACTTCATGTTTTCGAAGGATTTGTTGATCATCACCGGCAATGTATACTGTCCCGGCGGGAACAACACGGAATTCACGGCCAGGTCGAACATGCTGGCGCCGAATGCGGCAAGCGCTGCCGTTACCAGGGAGGGTCTGATGAGCGGCATCAAGATCAAGAAGATTCGCTGCGCCAGCGAAGCGCCTTGCAGTTTCGCCACATCGAGCATCGAGCGGGGAACGGAGGAGACCGTACCCGATAGGATGCGGATAATCACCGGTATCGAACCCGCGATGGCAGCCAGCACGAGAATCTGGGGTTTGCCATACAGCAACAAGCCAAACGGTTCCAACCCTTTCTGATTCCAGAAGAAGATATACCCGATTCCAAGCACGATGCCGGGTACGGCGAGGCTGATCAGCGAAAGGGACTCCAGCACTTGCTTGAAGCGGAAATTGGCAAAGACCAGCACATAGGCGATCAATAGGCCTAGCAGCAGTCCAGCGCACGCCGCAGTCGACGCGATCTTGAGGGACAACAGGAGACTGTCTGCGAAAGAAGAAGCTTCATGGAATAAATCCACATAATGGTTAAGCGTCAGATTGCTTGGGGAAAATCCTTCGGAAGGCACATGAACGAATGAGATGTACAAAGTGCTGCCGATCGGAATGCCGATGGCGACGAACAGGAAGGCCAGATTGGCAAGCATGGCCAGGAGGCTGCGCCCGCCCATCCTCTCAGGTTCGTAGATCTGCGCTCTGGATGTCAGATGGTCGTACCGCGCGCCCTTCATCACATAGGACTGCAGGACGAGGCAGACGAAGATGATGAGCACCAGATAGAATGACAGTGTGCCAGCCATATCAAAACGGATCGGTGACGTGTAGATAGCGGCGTATATCGCATATGGCAGCGTCGGAAAACGATAGACAGCAGAGACAGACGCGGGCAGGCCGAAGTCGCCGATCGTATCCATGAATACGAGGAGCAGCCCCGACATGATAGCCGGCCTCAGGAGCGGAAGCCGAACTCCAAGCCACGTCCTTAGCGTTGAAGCGCCCGATAGTCTGGCAGCATGGGACAAGTCTCTTACCTGCCATTTCAACGCCGCTTGAACGGCGAGATAGGCAAGCGGAAATTTGCTCAGCACCATGATGAGAATCAGACCAAGCGGCGTAAGCATAAACGAGCTTAGCTCATGCAGCCCGAACAGATGCGAGGCGATCCCGTTGTGGGATATGAACAACAACCAGCCTTGGGCGAGCATGAAGGACGGCGTGATGAACAGCAGCCATACGCAGGTATCAAGCCATCTCGCCGTAGGGAAATGATACAGCGAGCGGAATATCGCCAGCCCAGTCCCAAGCAGCGTGCCGAGTATCGCCGTGCCGGTGGACAGGAGGAGCGAGTTGTGCAGCGCTCGTTGCCAGAGCGGCTTGCGGAACACCTCCAGCAGCAGTTCCCATTCGCCAACCTGGAGCAATACGGCGGTAAGAGGTCCAAGCACCAGAATCGACAGCAGGATCAGCACGAACAGGCTCATGCGGCTCTCGCTTCCTGCCATTAGCTGCTTCAGCGTATGGAATGATCGGCGAACCATTGCTTGATCTCCGCTTCGTGTTCTTGGGACCACTTCGTGTCTGCGATCAGCAGCCTGGCATCTGCGTGACGGTCGGCCTTCGGCAAGACCTCGATTGCGGAAGGCTCATAATAGGCTTCGTCACTTGTATCGATGATCGCTTGTTGCGTCTTGGGGTCCAGCAGGAAATTGACAAATGCCTGAGCCGCTTCAAGATGCTTCGTCTCTCTGGAGATCGCGGCTACCCGGACAGATGCAGGCGCTCCTTCATCTGGCCATACGAGAGTCAGGGAAGGATGCTGTCGGATCAGATTATAAGCATTGTCCTCTTGCAGGGCGGCTGCCTTGATCTGGCCGGACAGCAGGACCATGGCCACGTTCGGATTCTTCGGATAGATCGTCAGGCCGTTGTCGAACCAGTTGTTCATGATCGCATGGCCTTCGGACAAGCCGTGCTCGTAGAAGAACCAGCTGACGAAGGAATAGGCTGGCGCGGCAATGGCCGGATCGGCCATGCCGATGGCCTGGCTCAGCGCGGGGTTATCGAAGTCCGACCATGATGTCGGCGCTTCATCCGCTGTCAGCCTGGTTTGGTCGTAGACGATGACAGCGGCCGCATGCGCTCCCGTGGGATAGTACCACTTCTCATCAGGGACGAGGCTTGGAAATGACGGTTTGAGGCTTGTTGCATGCTCTGGCACATAGCCTTCGTGGAGCAGGCCTTTCACGCCGAGACCATGTATGGAGGAGATCATATCGGCCCATACCACGTCCCAATGGGGGTTGTTGCCTTCCGCCTCGATGCGGGACATGATCTCCGCTCCACTGCCATGCACCAGTTCGACCCTGTAGCCGGTGGCTTGTTCAAACATGGGGCCGATAATTTCATCAAAATCATTGATATAAACGGTCAACCTATCATCTTCTGCGAGATGGCCGCTCTCAATCTCGGAAGATTTGGAGATGCAGCCGGTTTGCAGTACAATAATAGACATCAATAGGATACAAGTTGTCGTCATATGACGAAATCGCACGCATTCCACCTCAGGTCTCTGATGCCAGCTTGATCAAATTATATCGGCATCGACAGCAGTTGACAAGGAAAGTATTTGCCTGGTGCGATGGACGCTCGGCAATTCTGGGTCATATCGCGGTGATGATGAATGAATAGCAAGATTTTATCTATAGGAGGGTGGATATGAATATTCAACAACTGAGGATCATCGTGGAGCTGTCGAAGGGAAAATCGTTGATCGAGGTGGGGGAAACGCTGGAGATTACGCAGCCGACGGTCAGCTTTCATCTTCGCAAGCTGGAGGAAGAGCTGGGAATGACGTTATTCGTGAAGGAGAAAAGAAGCTTGACGATGACGAAAGCATGCCGGGAGCTTGTGCCGTATGCGAAACAGATTCTGGCGCTTATGGATGAGGCGAGGCACAAGATGGCTCTGGCCAACGATCAGGGGCAACCTCGGCTGCGCATAACGGCAAGCCACTCGCCGGCGACATACTTCCTGCCGCCGTATCTGCAGATGTTTCAGCAACAGCATCCGGACATCGAGATTTCGTTGACCGTTCATCGAGCGCAGAAATCGATCCAACTGCTTCGCGAGCATCAGGCAGATCTGGCGATCATCTCACTGCATACCTTTACGGTTGAAGGACTCAACATCCACCCCATCAAGGAAGACAAATTGCTGTTGGCCTATTCGCCGACCAGCCGATTGGCTGCCTTGTCAAATATCACGCTGGAGGATTTGGAAAAGGAGACATTCCTGCTTCGGGAGGAAGGCTCGACGTCCAGGTCGGTGACGGACGAGTGGGCTAAACAGCTCGGGCTGCAGATGAGCCACCGGATGGAGCTGACCTCGATGGAGACGATCAAAGAAAGCGTCAAATGCAATATGGGCATCGGCATCCTGCCCGAGATGGCGATTCAACGGGAGCTGGAATCGGGTGAGCTGTGCGGGATGCCGCTTCCGCAGTATGAGTACCGGCGCTGCATCTGTCTCGCATATCGTCACGGGGAGCAGCTCTCGAATCAGGTCAATGAGTTCATCTGGTTTACGTTGGAGCATATGAAGTAGCCTCATGGTTGAGGAGCGGCATATGGGTAGCCTGCAAGTCTTACGGACGTTGCAGTTTGCGGCTGTCTGAAGGCAGACGGAGCCGACACTTGGTTGCATTTATACTATCATCTAAGGAGATCTGTCATCATGGATTGGAAGAGTTGGTTGGATATTGCCCTGCCATTCGTCAAGAGTATCGTGTTGGCGCTTGTTGTGCTGATTGTTGGCTGGCAGCTTATCAAGCGCTTAAACGTCTGGATCGGAAGAGCGATCGACCGCTGCAAAATGGACGTCAGTCTGAAGCCGTTCTTCGCGTCGCTGATCGCGGCGGCGCTTAAAGTGCTGCTCGTCATCACGGTGATCGGCATCCTCGGCATCGATACGACCTCATTCGCGGCGGTGATCGCTGCGGTTGGCTTTGCGGTGGGCATGGCCTTCCAGGGGTCGCTGTCGAACTTCGCCGGCGGAGTGCTCATCCTGACCTTGCGGCCGTTCCGTGTAGGCGACTACATCGAAACAGGCAGTTTCGCTGGGACCGTGCAGGCAATCGGCATCCTGTATACGGAGATCGCCACACCGGACAACAGGGTGATCTTCATCCCGAACGGCAACTTATCCAACGCTCCGATCACCAATCATTCGGTCAAAGACAATCGCCGCATCGAACTGAAGTTCAAGGTCAGCGCTACCAGCGACTCCAGCCTGGTGATCGCAGCGCTGAGCGAAGCGGTGAAATCACATGAGAAGGTGATGAGCCAGCCGGAACCGCTCATCCGAATCTCGGAGATCGCGGGCAATGCCGTTGTCTATACGGTGCAAATCTGGGTGAAGTCAGATGCCTATGCGGCGGTTCAATATGATGTGCTGGAAACGGTCAAGGCGAAGTTCGATGAGTTGAAGATTAGTCTGGTGTAGGTGGTTTGGGATGCGGCCGGACATGCGGATCGCTTGCTGCTGGCAACTGACCTGGCCGGATGGAACCGATCTGCTGATCTCTGCATAGAGCGATATGGTTGACCGCATAATACTGCATGAAAACCAATCATCAGGAGGATGGACATCATGCCTTCAAGAGAAGAAAGCAGCATGCAGGAAGATACACCGCTGGCCCAGGCTCAGAATGCCGTGGACCGGTTCTCCAACGCCGTGGCCGATGCGGAAACGCATCCAAGTGAGACCTTGATCAGACAAGCTCATCAGGCGGAAGAGCGTACCTTGAACGCGCTGTCCCAACTGCAGGACACAGAGCATCAGGAACCGGTGGATCGGCTGATGGAGCGTTTCGAGGAGCAACAGGAGAGGCTGGAGAAGACGGAGTCCGAAATATAGGACATCGTTCAATCTCAACCATACCAAGATGTCAAAACCCTCAGACCGTATGATGCCATGGTTCATGAGGGTTTTGTGCTGTTGGTCTGGCATGATCAGCCTCCCAACCACTTTCCCGCGCTATCTGTCAAGGTTTCGTCGAAAATATTCTCAACCGATTCTCAATAAAATGCGATATACTACAGATGGAAGGTTTTATTCACATCGTTAGAGAGGGAGTTTGGGCCTTTGCAATCAAACCGATCTTATCTGCATCCTGTTAATCTGGTCCGATGGACCGGCATCATAGACGGAACTTCGCTGCTCGTTCTGCTGCTTATCGCGATGCCGCTGAAGTATTGGGCGGATATGCCTTATGCGGTTACGCTGGTTGGTACGATCCACGGATGGATCGTTATGGTGTATATCGCGGCCATCCTTTACGCGCAGTTCCGGATTCAATGGCACTTCGGCTGGACGCTCCTATCGCTCCTGGCTGCCTTCGTGCCGTTCGGTAACTTCATCCTGGAACGGGTGCTAAAGCGCAGGCAGGATCAAGGGAAGTTCGAGGTGAAGTCCATCCCGCTCGTATGGCTTGTGTACGCCATCATCATGTTCACGTTCCTGGACCTGTTCACGCAGCTTCCTGTCATGAGCACCTACGCGACCTCGCTTGGCGCCAGCGCGATGATCGCCGGCTTCATCGTCGGCATGTATTCGCTGACCAATACCTTCGGCAATGTGCTGGCAGGCGTGTTTACGGACCGTCTCGGCGCGAACGTGATTCTGAAGGCCGGTCTGCTCATGACGAGTATCTCGCTGTTGCTTTACAATTTCGTCGACAGCGTCGAACTGCTCTTGATTGTCCGTTTCCTGCACGGATTCTTGGGCGGTTTGATCGTCCCGGCGGCATTTACCTATATGGCCAATCAGACGAAAACGGAGAAGCAGGGCAGCCAGAGCGCGATCACCGGGTCGTTCGTCGGTTTAGCGGCGATCATCGGTCCGGCATACAGCGGCATCATGGCCAGCCGGACTTCTGTCCCGTTCGTGTTCACCACGGTGGCTGTACTCGGCGCGGTACTCTTCATCTTGTCCATGATCTTCCTTCGTTCGAACAAGCGCAGCAAGACTCGCAGCGATCGTGAGGTTCGCAGGCTGGAACTGAACAGCGGCATGGTTCGCGCCTTCCTGGGAGCGTTCTTCCTGATGTTCTCACAAGGCGCCCTTGCCTACCTGCTGCCGCAACATGTGGAGAGCTTGGGCTACACTTCACGGCTCAGCGGCATGCTGATGAGTATCTTCGGCGTGATCGCGGTCTTGATCTTTGCCCTGCCGACGAATAAGCTATTTGACCGTCTGCAGCCGATCAAGAGCTTCTCGATCGGGCTTGGACTAATGGGCATCAGCCAACTGCTGATCAGTCAGTCCGGAAGTGCAGTCTTCCTGTATGCCGTCATGGGGCTGTATGGCGTTGGGTTCGCCTTCCTGTTCCCTGCGATCAATACGTTGCTGGCACATTCCACAACGAAGGAAAATCGCGGTCAGGCATACGGCATCTTCTATGCCTTGTTCTCCGCCGGTACGGTGGCGGGGTCTTCCGGCCTTGGACTGCTTCCGGTTACGTTTCAGCACCAGTTCATCGTCACCGGTTGTGCGCTGCTCACCTGCGTCGCAGGCGTGATGATCACCGCGAGGTATCATACGGAACGCAGCGAGTCGATGAATGCATGAAAGGAACCCGACAATCTGGTGCGGTTCGGTATGGGACTGGCCGATGTCAAGCTTATCTCAAGCATCATCAGTGTTTGAGATAAGCTTTTTTTACGTGGTCGTGAACAGATGGAGGGTATTCCAAAACCGAAAATCACGCATTTTTCTTCATAAGGAACTTGAAATGAGAAGATAATTGTAAATATAATGTTATGGCTTCGTAAAAAAAATTTTATGATTTAATATTGCGTTAACAATTCGAGAGTATGCTTATGTTTGTCTGAACGAAGATTGATGAATTTTGTCCAGTAAAGGAGACGACCATGTTCAAGAAAAAGGATGTATTCTTCACGACTTTTGAAGAAATGGCCGATGCGCTCGTGGAAGCAGCAAATTTCTTCAAGCAAGGGATCGAAAACCTTGGAGATGTCTCGACGTTCGCCAGACAGATGAAGGAAATGGAAAGCCGCTGCGACCGATATACGCATACGATCATGAAGGAACTGAACAAAACGTTCATCACGCCAATTGAACGGGAGGATATCCTGGAGCTGGTGAAATCGCTCGATGACGTCGTGGATGGCATCGAAGCATGCGCATCACGATTTGAGATGTATCATGTTCACAAAGCGGACGAGCATATGGTTGCGTTCGCGGATGTTCTCGTTCGCAGCGTACATCAGATCAAGCAAGCGATTCATCTGCTCACTCAGCGCAAGTTGCTCGCCATGCGTGAATACTGCATCGCGGTCAATGAGCTGGAGAACGAAGCTGACGACCGGCTGCGGCTGGCGATCAATACATTGTTCACGGACGTGAAGGACCCGATTGAACTGATCAAGCGCAAGGAGCTCTACGAGCGCCTCGAACAAACGACAGACTCCTGTGAGGATGTGGCGAATACGCTGGAGTCGATTATCATGGGCAACAGCTAAGCATCAAATCTATTAGGCAGAGGTATCATAAATGGATATATACATATTGTGGATCGTAGTCTTGCTCGCGCTGTCATTTGACTTTATCAATGGCTTTCACGATACGGCCAATGCGATCGCCACCTCCGTTTCTACCCGCGCATTGAAGCCAAGGGTAGCCATTCTGATGGCAGCCGCCATGAACTTCCTCGGCGCGATCACCTTCACAGGAGTCGCGAAAACGATCGGTAGCGGTGTAGCGGACCCGTCATTGCTGGACAATGGCGTGGAAATCGTCATCGCTGCACTCATCTCAGCAATCGTCTGGAACTTGATCACCTGGTGGTTCGGCATCCCTTCCTCATCGTCACATGCGCTGATCGGCTCCCTGACCGGGGCAGTCATCGCCGGTGCAGGCGCGGGCAATGTGAATGGCAGCGGCTTGCTGGACATTCTCAAGGCGCTGATTCTGTCGCCGATCCTGGCATTCGGCGTCGGCTTCTGCATCATGTGGCTGCTGAAACTGATATTCGCGAAGCGTAGTCCCCATACGGTGAACAAGGGATTCCGCACCGGACAGATCATTACCGCGATGTTTCAAGCTTTCTCACATGGGACCAACGATGCGCAGAAGGCCATGGGCATCATCGTCTTCGCGCTTGTGGCAGCAGGCATCCAAGATACGATGGACGTGCCGCTTTGGGTTAAGCTGTCGGCAGCAACGGCGATGGCGCTCGGCACGAGCGTGGGCGGCTGGAAGATCATCAAGACGATGGGCACAAAGATTTTCAAGATCGAGCCGATCAACGGATTTGCGGCGGACATGAGCTCCGCAGCCATCATCATATCGGCTACGCTCATCCACCTTCCGGTCAGCACGACGCATGTCATCACGTCATCCATCCTCGGCGTAGGAAGCGCGAAGCGTTTCTCCGCCGTTAACTGGTCGGTGGCAGGCAGGATCGTGGTAGCCTGGGTAATCACGATTCCGATCACAATTCTGCTTGCGATGGGAACCTATTGGTTGATTGATATGATGTTTTATTGATAGGTATGTCATATGCCAGCATGATAGGATGATTGAACGAACACTTTGGCGAAGTCATCAAGACTTGTCGGCCAAAGTGTTTTTTCGTTGGAGTGCTCGTTCAAGGAATCATCGTGACTTCCCTGATATGCCGTTGTGTATCAGATAAAAGGCCAATCGCAGTTTCTCTCAATTTGTGAGAAAATAGGCGGGTATAAATTGAAGAATATCTTTAGTACTTTCGATAAAACTATGGCTTCATCGGTTATAATGGGAGTAATTGCCCGAGCATGCTTCCAGTATTTGTCCGATTATTTATACCCGAGTGTCTATGGGTATAGGTTCGATTACATATTAGCTCCCGTTATCTGTTTAAAGGTTGATGAAGTGCGCACAATCCTCCATACGCAACTAATGCGCATGAAGACTTGATCAAGCGGAATGGAATTTCATAAATGATGCAGAATGATGTAGTGCGTGAAGTTACAATAAATTGGTCATAAGGAGTGAAACGCTCATGAACATCCTCATCACAGGCGGTGCCGGATACATAGGCTCCCATACATGCGTGGCGTTGTTGGAAAGGGGTTATGATGTGGTCATCGCGGATAACTTCGCAAACAGCAGCCCGACGGTCTTGCAACGAATCCGCGAGATCACGAAGCGGGATTTCAGGCATTATGAGATCGATGTAACGGATGCAGATGCGGTTGAACGTTTGTTTCAGACGCACAAGATCGACGGTGTTATCCATTTCGCCAGCCTGAAGTCTGTAGGGGAGTCGGTGCACAAGCCGCTCGAATATTATCGGAACAACTTGCTCGGTACGATCGTGGTGGCGAATAGCTGTATCAAGTATGGAGTCAGGAAGTTGGTGTTCAGCTCATCAGCTACCGTATACGGAGATCAAGAAGTGCCTCTGGTAGAATCGATGCCGATGCATGTGACGACGAACCCGTATGGGGAAACGAAGGCGATGAGCGAGCGCATCCTGACCGATGCTGCCAGGGCGCATCCGCAGCTTGCCGTGTCGTTGCTGCGCTACTTCAATCCTGTGGGGGCGCACGAGAGCGGCCTGATCGGCGAATCTCCGCGCGGGGTTCCCAGCAACCTGATGCCCTATATCACTCAGGTGGCGAAGGGGAAGCTCAAGAAGCTGCACGTGTACGGCGCTGATTACCCGACCATTGATGGAACCGGTGTACGGGATTACATCCATGTCGTGGATCTGGCGGAAGGACACATCGCGGCATTGGAACGCCTGGAGGAAGGGGTTCATGTGTACAATCTCGGCACCGGTCAGGGGACTTCCGTTCTGCAGTTGGTGAAGACGTTCGAACAGGTGAATGGCGTCAAGATCCCATACGAGATAGTGGGTCGCAGGCAGGGGGATGTCGCGGAGAGCTATGCGGATGTGTCCAAGGCATGGCGTGAGCTTGGCTGGGCAGCGAAACGCGGTATCGAAGAGATGTGCAGGGATGCCTGGCGTTATGCGCTGCAACATTCGGATGAATAGGTTGCGTCTATAGCTTGGCTGACTGCCAGATACATACACTTACTAATCAGCAATGAGCCGTTCGCCGTGATGCTTGGCGATGATATCGTGGATAACAAGAAACCGTGCCTGAAACAGATGATGGAGGTTTACAGCCAGTACAAGACTTCTATCCTCGGTGTGCAGCAGGTTCCGCAGAGCGATGTGTGTAAGTACGGCATCGTGGATGGTCGGCTGGTCGAAGACCGCATCTACAAGGTCCGGGAACTGGTGGAGAAGCTGTCCGTGGAAGAAGCGCCTTCCAATCTCGCTATAGTGGGCCGGTATGTAATCACGCCTGCGATCTTCGAGATTCTCGAGCGGACGTCTCCGGGCACTGATAACCAAGAGAGAAGAAGGTCCATCACTTCTCCAGGATCGCCGCGATCGCATGTGCGATCCTTTTTTGATTGTTCGTTCTTCATTCGTCTGATCAACACCTAGCCATTCGTGTCCATCGAAAGTGATAGATTTTCCTTATCACACGCTTCCTCCTGTTCGTGTGAAGTTTATAGTATAATAGACACATTACACTCATCACCAAAGGAGGAGACAGCGAGATGGAAGAGTGGAAATTGATTCTGTCTGCGATACCCGATGACAAGCTCGTCGATATCGTTCTTATCATGAACAAAAATAGATCCTCTCGAACCAAAATCGCTATCAGCGGTTTCGATAACCTGTCAAGGATCAAAAATGATCCCAAACAGTTGAAGCTCATTCGCAAACCGATCGAACGAACCCTTCTTAAGCCCCCTAATCTGATGGAACTCCAACAAATCTTAAGGCGCCTTATCAGGCTCGATGAAGAGCAAGCCTCACTCATCTGTTCCCATGAAGCGTCTGAGATTTATGACAAGATCAAGAGCGGCGAACTGAAGAAAGAACCGATCGAGGTATTGGTCTGGTTGATGACCCATGGCGAGGAGAACATCAAGGCGAAGGCAGAGCCATTCTATTCGCTGATCCGATCGGAAGTTGAATCAAAGGTGAAAGAGGAAGCCGCGCAATCGAACGAGCTGGCTGCATCCAATCTGCCAGCGGAGGGTGCTGCGGAACCCGCAGAAGATGGTTCCGACGCTTGGAAGAACCAACTCACCGCGCTAAGCGAAGAGAACGTGCGGCTGCAGGATGAGGTGAAGTCCATCGCCAAGCGGCTCACCAAGATGGAGGCAGAGCTGAAGGAAACCAGGAAGCTGAAGGAGCGATTCGAGAAAGAAGCCGAGCAGCGGCGCAGTGAGGTCAGCGACAGAGACAAAAAAATCAGCCAACTAATCGACCAATTAGCCGACTCCGAACGGGTGAACCAGGAGCAACAGCGTAAGCTGGCGCGGCTGAGCCATGAGCTCGAGATGACACGCAATGAACTGAACCATTACAAAACAGAAATAGCCGGACTGAATGCCACGCTAAATGAACAAAGGATCTCGGTGGTCATCATCGACCATCAACGGAAAGAGTTGAACGCGCTGAGTGACAAACGGTATACGATTACGTTCGTCTCTCCAAGTGATCTTGACCAGACAGTCATGTTGGACAATGCCGAACAGATCTGGTTTACTTCCTTCCGGATACCGCCGCAGATGAAGATAAGTCTGAAGCAGCGATATGGCGACAAGATCATCGAATTTGAAAATTACAACAAATTAAGAGACTACTGCAATGCGGGGACGGTGCAACCACTATGATGAAACGGCAGAAGAAATGGACCACAGATCTGATCGGGGTCTTGGCTACGGAAGAAGAAGCTTACGATTACATGGGAAGAAGCAGGGCGATCTTCCGCAACTCGCAAAATTATCTGCAATTCTATATTAAATCTCTCATCGATCACTATCCGAGCAGTTTGCCCCGAGAGGCGAGGCTGTTCACCAGCTACTCCAATGAACTTGAACGATACGGGTTTCAAGATGATTACACAAACCCTGATATAGAAGAACGTATCCGCAATCTCGAAGAATTCCTGAATGATACGCTCTTTATCTTCCAGCCGACGATGAAGGTGCTTGCGACGCATGGAGAGGTATACATCGCGGAAGAGATCAGGCTGGTGCCTAAGCTGGAGACCTACAAGTCAGAGCATACGTTCATACCGGTACCGATCTTCAGCCGGGATGTGCACGACCTGAGCATCCAGGACTTCGAGGCAAATCTGCTCAACCGCAAGTATCTCGGCCAGATCTCGAACCTGTCGATGGAGCGGGAGGATACGCCGGAGATCGTGTTGTGGAAGGAAAATGATCTCCAGTATCACATGTACGGGCTGTTCACCAGTCATGATTATGCCCATGGCGGATTGTTGCTTGCCAGCGATCACCCGGTGCGGAAAGGAACCTTCCAATGGCTGGAACATGCCTACTATCTTGGCAGAAGGGATGATACGGTCCTGTTCATCGATTCGGATACATATGCTGACGTAAAGCAAGCGTTCGAAGAGATGAAGCCGTTGGAGAAACATATTCATGCAGAAGCCTATGGTGAAGATGAGGGACAGGAGCCTGTGCAGCCGTCCGTCGACGCGAGTGAGCCGGTGGTCAGAGGTGTTCCAGAGCCGGAGCAGACTGTGATCCATGAAGGAAGCCCGTCCAGGGAAGACGAATTCATGGAGCTGTTCCTTCAGGAAGCAAGAGATATGGGACTCGTCTATCGGGAGAGCGACCTGTACAATTTCCACACAGCGGTCAAGTCGAATGCTCTGACGATCCTCGCGGGAATGAGCGGAACTGGCAAGTCGAAGTTGGTACAAGCCTACGCGAAAGCGCTGGGCCTGGATTCCCAACAGTTGGTGATGATCCCGGTGCGGCCATCGTGGACGGATGACTCCGAACTGCTCGGTTACGTGGATATCAAAAATATGATCTACCGTCCCGGCGAATCCGGGCTGATCGACGTGCTCATCCAGGCGCAGCATCAGGATAATCGCAAGCTGTACATCATCTGCTTCGACGAGATGAATCTGGCGCGTGTGGAGCATTACTTCGCACAATTTCTGTCCGTGCTGGAGATGGAGCCAGGCCGCAGGAAGGTGCGGCTCTACAGCAGCAATATCGAGCAGCAGGTGTACAATTCCGCCACATATCCGCCTGAGCTGCCGATCGGCAACAACATCATCTTCATCGGCACGGTGAACCTGGACGAATCCACGTATCACTTCTCCGACAAGGTCCTCGACCGCTCGAACGTCATTACGCTTGATGTCATGCCGTTTCGGAGGTTGCAGCAGATCGAGCGCAAGGGACCAAAGGCCAAGCAGCCGATGCCTTTCGAGGAGTATCACAGCTTCCGCAGGCCGGAGGAGCTCTCCATCTCGTTATCGGATGAAGAAGTGGATTTCCTGTGGGAGATGCACCGCCAGCTTCAGGATTGCAGCCGCAACCTCGGAATCGGGCCGCGGGTTGTCAGGCAGATCGATTACTATCTGAAGAACCTGCCGCTTAATCCATACCTGTCGAGAAGGGAGGCCTTCGACTTGCAGATCGTACAGCGCGTCCTGACCAAGCTGCGCGGTCCGGAGAGCATGCTGAAGTCGCTCGTCGGCAAGCAGGTGGATGAGGGGTTGAATGGGACGCTGTATCGATTGCTGGACAGCAATACGCATATCTCCGAATTCACGGAGTCGAAAAAAGCCCTGATCCAGAAGGCGAAAGAGTTGAGAGACAATGGCTTCACCATCTGAGGTGCCATTCCGTCTGCAATTGTTGTTCGACCTGGAGAGATACAACCAGTCGGTGAACACGTTCTACGACCGGATCAGTGAGGAGGATTACGCCCGGCCCGTGTTTAAGCTGTTGGAGAATGTGCCGGTCAGACTTCTCTTCGATTCGCCGGACAAGACCAGCCGACTCTATATGTACGGACTGGATGAAGTACCCGTTGACCGGGTGGAGGTGGATGAAGACGGGGAGCTCTATCTGAAGCCATCCGCAGAGCCCGTGTCTCTGCACAGCTACGGCGATTACCCGCTGATTCCGGGCACGTATCTGCTCAGAGTGGTGGCAGGGGACCGCACTTATCTTGCGCCGTTCCTCATCGAGTCCAAGCAGGTAACCGGTGCCCAGCTTGAACTGATGAAGCAAGAGCTGGAAGCGATCATGAAGGGACTGACCTTCGATCTGGTGCATCGCTTGTATGCTGCTGCTCCTGAGGAGCGGGGCCAAGTGTTGCCTCCGCCGCTTCTCAGGAAGTTCATGATCCTCGACCGCCACTATCCGACGCTCATGTCGGCGCTGACGGATCTGTATGATCGGGTCAACCACCGCATTCAGAAGTCATACCGCTGGACGCCTGAGGAACGGGCGACAGCATTGGACCAGGTCTCGGTTCGCAGCATGTACGGTCAGTCCAGGTTGCCGGGATACATCCTCACGCCGCATCGTGTGGTCGATTATGATCTGCCGGAGAACCAATGGGTTAAGCGCATGATCAATCGCTTATCGTCCTTCTTCGAGGAGTTTGTCCAGAATCTGCAACTGCATCGCCGGCAGATCGAGCAGGAGACCGAGGAGATGTTGCCTTATCAACATGTCCAAGAGCGGACAGCGAGCACGATCAACGAGAAGCGGAGAGAGCTTGACACCATAGACGACTACATCTCCCGGATCGATCAGATGCGCAGAGGCCTCAGGCTCATCACCAGCGCCGCCTGGTACCAAGAGGTCGAGATAAAGCCAAGGGTGAATATCCCCCATGTGCTGGCGGCGGACTCCAGGTACCGCGCTCTCTATCAGCTCTATAGGGAATTGGATGAGGATCAGCTCCAGGTAACGCTGCATCCGATGTACAATTTTCAGTGGAAACGGACCGAGAAGCTGTATGAGATGTGGGGATTCACGCGAATATTGAAGGCACTCGTCGATCATGCCGGCTTCCGCCCGGTATCCGGTTGGATCTACGATCAGCATGCGATGTCGGACAGCTATATCGTCCCGGTCCTGCCTCCGGGTGAGCGCATCGTGCTCGCCCAAGGCGAATGGCGGTTGAATCTGGTCTATGACGGCCAGCTTCCGCTGGTGCTTGGCGATACCTCCGAGCAGGAGTTGCCTTTATCCCTCGGCAAGAACAATCGTCCGGACACGCGCATGGACTTCTATCTGCATGGCATTTATGCAGGCAGCCTGCTTGTCGATTTTAAGTATCGTCCGATTCGCAATTTCTGGGTCGAGGCGAAGAGAAACAGCCGTCAGCGGCTGAGAGAGATGGACCAGTTGATCGCGTATGTCAGGGACAGCCGTTCGGACCATCTGTACGGTGACAAGGGCAAGGGACTGAGACTGTTCGACCCGCGGCCAGTGCTAGAGGCTTGGGCGATATATGCGGAGACCAGGGAGCATGAGCGCGCCAGCTTCTATATCGAAGAAGAAAGAATCCGGCTGATCCCATTCAACCCTGGCGATGACATCCAGATGATCGTCCAGCTCTTGAAAGACGTGCTTCACCAGGTGAAGGAAAAGTTTGACTGGGTCTACCATACGACATGATCGTTAAGCTCTGATAGTCTGCTAGTAGCAGCTTTCAGAGCTTTTCATTTATAGGACATTCGCGCGATATGGCTGGAAAGATTTTTCATGTATAATTAATTCAGGATATTCGGTATGAATCGACATGCAAGTATAAATCCTAGAATGGCCTAAAAGTGAATGTTCATGATATGGAGGTACCAGGATGAAGCGCAGACAACACAGATGGCGCAAATGGCTGATCATCTCGGCTGTCACACTGATGGTTGTGCTTGGAACCGGATATATCGGGTTGAACATGGCGGTTGACTACGTGTTGAAGTCCATGGTAGCAGGTTCGGAATTGGATGAGCTGTTGGAGCAGGCGCTTAATGGAGACCTGGATGCACTTTTTGCCGAGGCTGGCGCTGACCTCTTCGACGGAGGGTTCGTGCCGGTGTCAACCACGAATGGCTGGTCAGCAGGCGTTAATGGCAATGGCGCTGTCGGACCAAGCTCTGGAGACGCTGGTGCGGTCAGCAGCTCAAGCAATGCTACAGGCAATTCCAACAACAGTTCAGGCGGTTCCGCCAGCGCTGTCGGAGGAGCAGATGCCGGTTCAGCCCCGTCCAATTCCGCAGCGGACAAGCCCTCCTATACGCCGGAAATCACCAAGGACAAGGTGGCGGCGATACAGGAATCGGTCACGCTAGGCGAGAAAATGAAACTGGCCACTGTGCTTATGAAACGTTTGGATGCTTCGGACATCGACCAGTTCATCGACTTGATGAGCGGCGGCATGACCGTTGAGGAGAAGCGGGAGGCGAAGAATATCATGTTGGAGAAGCTTACTCCTGAAGAATATAATGACTTGATCCAGATCGCAGCCAAGTATGGACTCAGCAAGGGCAAAACTTACGAAGAGTCGTTGAAGGAGAAGAAATGAACGGATCAGTCAGGAAGTATACGCGCATCCTGACGGTGATGCCGCGAGGAGAGCGGGAAATGCTGCTAGGTAAGCCAAGCGGGAGCCTTGAACAGGCCAGCGAGGAAGCGGCGCATTCATAGCAGGCGCGAGTATGGGTGGAAGGCCGCCCCGGCGATTCATGGTGATATGGATTGCCGGGGTGTTTTTTCTGTGGATGTGTACGTGAGGGGAGGCGGATTTTCTGCGATTTTTGACAATTTTTTGTTTCTATTAATTGCATATCTAGTATAATGATAGTTAGCATAATCACGTAAGGTCAGTCTAAGCTTGAGGGGAGTTATGTTATGTTGTTACGACGGCACGTTATTCGCATGGTTTCCATGCTTGCCTGTCTGGCTCTCATGTGTGCGATATGGGCTCCGGCAGGTTGGGGGTTGAAGATAACCGCATACAGTGAAGTCATCGAATCAGGAAATACATCGGGACTGTTGAAATCCGTCACGATCCTGGACTATAACTTGAGTCCTGTTTTTCATTCCGATATGACGGATTACGAGATTACCGTCCCGCATGAAGTGTCAACTCTGACGGTTGCAGTGGAGTCCTTCAATGAAGAAGATATGGTGTATCTGAATGACTCTGAACCGGTAGAGGGCGGGTTGGTAGAAGTCGGATTGTCCCCTGGCGATGATCAATTCACACTGACCGTGATTGCCGCACAACAAGGGTCATGGACATACTCCTTCAACGTGAAACGTCCAGCGAAGACGTTCGTGGTTAACTCAACAGAGGACTCCGTTGACGCTCTTGCTGGCAATGGAGTCTGTGCAGATGAATTCGGCAGATGTACGCTTCGCGCAGCCATCATGGAGGCCAATGCGACATCGGCGATGGATACGATATACCTGCAGGCCAATGAATATTTATTGACTTTGGAAGATGATCAGGGAGCTAGCGACCAGGCTGGTGATCTGGACGTGCTTCAGCCGCTCACGATCATCGGCGATGGAGCAGAAACGACCACCATCCATGCACAAGAACACGATCGTGTATTCTTCGTAACGTCTCCGTTCTTTCATCTGTCTGGTGTGAGGATCACTGGCGGCGTCACTAGCTATGGCGGTGGGATTAATCTGCAAGGATTCGATGGGACCATAGGCACTTACACGATTCAGAATACGGTGTTTGAAGGCAATACGGCAGAGATTGGCGCTGCGATCTATACTTCCAACAGTGATGTGACCCTTGAACATGTGACGATCAGAAATCACAGCATCTCAGGCAATATTGTCTACATCGGGGAATCGTCAAGCCTGCATGCTCAGAATGTGGTGTTCCAGGGGAATCAGGCAAGCGGTGGAGCGCTCTTCAATGTTGATGATGGGTATGTTGAGATCAGCAATTCCCAATTCATCAGCAATCTGGCTGGTGATGGCGGTGCAATCTTTAATTCCGGGGAAATGTCCATATCCAACAGCGCTTTTGAGGGGAATGAAGCTTCTTGGGGCGGTGCGATCTATAACACTGGCCATCTGAATATCCAACACACCGTATTCGAGGGCAACGTGGCCGATTATGGCGGTGCCATCTATAATGAAACAACAGGCGAGCTGGATATTACAAGAAGCGAGTTTGAGTCGAATAAGGCCTTGTATGGCGGCGCGATCGATAATCTTGGCGTCATGGACGTCTCTGACAGCTTGTTCGCGATGAATCGCGCCGAAGGCGAACTGGAGACGGTCGGAGGAGCTATCCGCAATGAAGGGCCGCTCACCTTGACGAGGGTTGAGTTTAACGGCAATGAAGCGGATGGCAAAGGCGGTGCTGTCTATTCCGACTTGAACCTCGTCATCACGGACAGCTATATTCACGACAACAGGGCTGAATATGGCGGCGGATTGTACCTGGAACCCTCCGTTTACACGGGGAGCACCGTTATGATCACCGGTACGACGTTCAGCTCCAATGAGGCAAACTACTCGGGCGGCGGTGCAAGCTTAAGGCAATCAGTCCGGATCTCCAATTCGACGTTCACCGGCAACCAAGCAGGTTCGGCTGCAGGCGGATTGGAATTCAGCGGAGAGCGTCTGGTGCTCAGTCACTCGACGGTCGCGGACAATCTGGTGACGGGGACTGGTTCTGGACAAGGTAGCGAGTTATATGTGTCGGTGAATCAGAATGGGAGATTCATCGTCTCGAACACGATCATCTGGGGCTCCGATGAAGGAATCGGATTGATTCAAGCTGAATGCGAAGTATCGCTGAAGTTCCTGGGAATGAACATCATCCGTGACGATGTTTGCAATGCCGACGGTGAGCATCAGCATATCATCAACGTTGATCCGATGCTCGTGATGCTGGCGGACAACGGAGGGTTTGCGCCGACTCGCGCACTGTTGCCAGGCAGCCCGGCGATCGATGCGGGACGGATCATCGAAGCGTCTGAACTCGATCAAGCCGATCAGACGGCTCTGGAACTTCTTAATCCTCATCAGGATCAACGAGGTCATCAGCGTACGGGAAGCGGCTATGCGCCAGATATCGGAGCCTATGAGTTCGTTTATGAGCCTTATGCGTTGCTCGCGTACTATGATGCGTCCAGGGGAGAACTTCATGTCCGTTTCGGTTCGAAGTTGATCACGGATGAGAGCATTGCGCCTCTTGCGTTTGAGAACTTCCAGGTATCGGCCTCTGAACCGGGTATGCCCCAACAACGTCTCGTCGAGATCGAAGCGATCTACTATGGTGATGATGAACAATCGATCGTGCTCTACCTGACTGAGGTTGATGAGTCCGAATCGCTGAGCATCAGGCTGGAGAACAACGCGGTGAAGTTCGCGAATGATCAACCGGGAGAGAATAAGCACGCATATGAGAGAACGGACAGTGTGTTGACACCGGTGAAGCTTACAGATGTGTTGCTGGGGCTAAGAGACAACAACGCTGATGAACGGCCGCTTCATATCGGTGACATCGCCAGAGCCCTGTCGCAAGGTTTGCTGAACTCGTACCTGGGCGATTTCCATTACGATCCCGTAGTGGTTCGCTACCTGTTAACGCTGATCCGTCCGCATTATGTCTCGGTTGAGTGATGGATCATAGGAAAACCAAAACACCTCCAAGGAGTGCTAAGCTCCTTGGAGGTGTTTTTATTAACGGATGAATTAGATGAATTATCGGATGTTTTCGCCGCCTTCGGGCAGGTTGGTGTAATCGTGAGCTTGTGATGCTTCTTCGATTTCTTCGTATGCCCAATGGGTTGTCGGCACATCCGGCCAGCTAGGCTGTGTGAGGCCATGGAGCGGGCCGCGATTGAACAGGCGGTTCACGATCTTCACGGCTTCCGCTCTGGTCAATTGATCAAACGGCTTGAACGTTCCGTCCTCATAGCCGTCGAGGATGCCGGCAGCTTTCGCTGCTTCGATGGCTGCTGTTCCCCAGTAGCCAACCTCTACATCACCGAAGCTGGATGCCGTGATGCCGGTGGTGTCGAGCTCTTTGTAACGCGCTGCGATGGCAGCCATCTCACCGCGGGTGATTGGCGCATTCGGACGGAAGTTGCCTTGATCATCGCCCACCATCAGTCCCAGGCTCTTGACGTACTCGATTTCTTGGGCGGCCCAGTAGCTATCGCTCACATCCGGGAAGGATGAATCCGCCGCAGCTTCTGCCTCAAAGCCCAGGTTGCGGGCGAGGATGGCAGCTATCTCGGCACGGGTGATCGACTTCTCCGGCTTGAATGTACCATCCACGAAGCCATTGATATACGATGCATGGTGGCCAGACTCTGCCTGCATCGACCCTTCCATCTTCAGGATCGTGAAGGTACTGAACTTGTTCACGCTGATCTGGAGGCCGTATACGCCTGGTTTGTATTCAACCACTTGAGGAATGACGAGTTCCTTGTCACCATCGGTGTGCTCGATGAAGACCGCCAGTTCAGCCAGGAACGCGTCACGCTCAGCCGGAACGGTTGGCACTTCCACATCAATAAGCGGCAGGATGAGCGTTACCGGACGGCTCTGCAGATTCGTTTCGATCGTCATCGGGCGAGCGATGACTTGCACATCTTGCCCTTGGGTGATGGATACGACTGCCTGTTCCACGCGCGCCCGTTCTTCCACTTCCGTGCGTTCCGATTCGTCCCTGATCGGTACGAGACGGAAATATACGTCATCCTCCATACCGTCGAGGGAGGATGCAGGGATCTGAATCCGCACGTTCTCCGTATAGATCTCCAGATCGACATTCGACTCGATGATTTGTTTGCTTGAACCGGCAGGCAGCAGGAAGTCGATCTGGGATACTTCGTCCTTCTCGTCCGGAATCACGACGCGGGCAAGCGACTTGCCTGCATCCAGGATCGATCGCAGAGCGGCTTGTGTGCTTTCCGGTGTCAAGGTCACTTTGTCCTGGACAACGCCTTTATCCCGTGTGCGAGTGATGACCGTTTGGTTGACCACAGCTTCGCCGAGCTTTCCGGTTTCTACATCCACGGTGATCTGCTCGGTTACTGGCTGTGCCGGTGTCGTGTTTGTTGAACCGCTGTTGTCCGAACCACCTTGGTCACCGTTACTGCCTTGGTTGTCGCTTTCGGACCCGCCTTGGCCGTCATCTCCGCCTTGGTTGTCACCTTCGGACCCGCCTTGGCCGTCATCTTCGCCCTGGTTGTCGCCTTCGGACCCGCCTTGTTCGTCATCTCCGCCTTGGTTATCGCCTTCGGACCCGCCTTGTTCGTCATCTCCGCCTTGGTTGTCGCCTTCGGATCCGCCTTGGCCGTCATCTCCGCCTTGGTTGACGCCTTCGGATCCGCCTTGGCCGTCATCTCCGCCTTGGTTGTCGCCTTCGGACCCGCCTTGGCCGTCATCTTCGCCCTGGTTGTCGCCTTCGGACCCGCCTTGGCCGTCATCTTCGCCTTGGTTGTCGTTAATGGCTATAAACGTATAACCCATCTTATTGGCCAGCAATTTGGCATAGGAGAAATCTTCGCCATTTCTGTACTCGTAACTTTTAATCGTCAACAGACTCGGATCTGTCGTATTGGAGTCGAAGGCTGTGTCGTCAATTTGTGTGTTGGCGCCACGGATCACCACTTCGCTCAAGCTGTTCGATGCAAAGGCATGATCGCCGATCTGTTCGACGGAATCCGGGATCTCCACACTTGTGAGGTTGTTGTTGAAAAATGCGTAAGGATCGATGATCGTCACGCTGGATGGAATCACTACAGATGACAATGGATTACCCAGAAACGCAGATCTGCCGATTCTGGTTACACTGTCCGGGATCGTAATGCTGGTTATCTTATTGTAATAGAATGCCCCGTCATCGATGAGCGTCACACTTTCTGGAATGACTACATTGGACAATGGATTCATGGCAAACGCCCAGTATCCGATCGACGTGATGCTGTTCGACAACACGACACTTTCCAGCTTGTTTGATTGAAATGCATGTTCGCCGATTGATGTTACACTGTTCGGAATCGTCACATTGGCCAGGTTATTGGTATAGAACGCACTGTCTCCAATCGTCTCCACCGTGTCCGGGATCGTCACGCTTGTTAATCCTTTCTTCTTAAATGCTTCATTGCCAATTGCCCTCACCGTAGTTCCGCCTATGGTCTCAGGAATGACGATATCGGTTTCTGTTCCTGTATAACCGGTGATCGTCCCGCTCTCCGCATCGAATACGAACGCTACGGATTGGTCATCGCCGCCTTGGTTGTCATCGTTGTCATTCGAAGCGATTTCTTCAAAGGTATACTGGTTTGAGTCTGCCACCGTATAGGCATAGGAGGGATATCCGTCGGTTCTGTACTTATAGCTAATGATCTTCAGATCACTCGGGGTTTCTTGATTATGGATGAAAGCATCGGATTCAATATAAGCATCAGGATTCATTACCGTCACCGATTCCAAACTGTTCTGGAAGAACGCCTGTCTCTCGATTGACGTCACACTGCTCGGGATCACTATCTCTTTCAGCGAATTGTTAATAAACGAGAATGGCCCGATCCTGTCCACACCGTCTGAAAACGTGACGCTTGTCAGTTGATTGAAGGAAAACGCTTCTTCATCAATTGTCTTCACACTGCCTGGAATTACCACACTCTCGAGCTGATTATCCGTAAAAGCATACTGACCTATCAAAGTCACACTGTCAGGGATCTCAATACTCGTCAATTTATTTTTATAGAACGCGCCATCATCGATCTTCGTTACCGTGTTGGGGATCGTCACGCTGGTCAGATTTTTTTCACTAAATGCTCCAGCTCCAATGACGGTCACCGTTGTTTCGCCAATTTGAGAGGGAATGGCTACTTCGGTTTCAATGCCAAGATAATTGATGATCTCACCGGTTTCCGAGTTGAAAGTAAATAAGGATTGCGGATCGACATAGGCATAAGCTGTTGCAATTCCGATATCCTGCGACGCCAAACCTGCAAAACTGCCAAATGCCAAAGGAATGGCGAGCAGTCCTGCTGCAAGCTTCTTCAATGGTTTGCGTTTTCGATGTCCTGCTTCCAGATTCTCCACTTCCGATGTCCTCCTCTTGATGACTCCAATTAACCCACCATATTGCTGCCGGCCAGGATGATAGAGTAGTCATGATATGTATTAGTTCGACAGAACCATGTAGAATATTGTCGAAAATTCGAAGCCGTATGTCAAGCAAAATCCCTTGAAAATGGATATTTTTTTGATAAGAACACCGCCCCGGGCAATCCGAAACGCAGGATTACCCTAGAAATGTACGGAAGAACAAATAGTCCTTTAGACCTGCATCATGATTCATCCTGTTTTCCTCTCCGGCATGTGAAACGTTGGAAGATTGAGGTCCAATAATCATCCTTCCTCTAACTCCCAGATAAAATAGCCCCCATCTCTTGCAGCGGAATCGCGATATCCTCCGTCTAATAGGTCGGAGGTGGTTGAGCAGTGGGGCTGGCCGGCCGCAAATTAAGAAGTTATCCCGAAGAACCGTCCTCTGCGCTGGAAGAGCTGATGAACGATTATGGCCATGATCTGTTGCGCACAGCATACTTCTACCTTGGCGACAGGCATATGGCCGAGGACGTTTGTCAGGAGGTGTTCCTGCGCGTCTACCGCAAGTGGTCAACATTTCGCGGCGAGAGCAGTGTGAAGACCTGGCTGATGAAGATCACGATCAATCTGTGCAAAGACAAGCTCGGCATGAAGTCGAATCGTGAGGAGCCGGTAGATCCGATCCTGCTGAAGCAGGCGAGTCAGTCGCGGAGCGCTGAGGATGAGACGATGCGACGCATCAACCGTACGACCATCCTGAAGCATGTGATGAAACTTCCAGCTCAGTACCATGAGGTTCTCTACCTATACTATTATCTCGAACTGTCCACCAAAGAGATTGCCCAATTAACAGACTCTCCCGAAGGCACTGTTCGAGCCAGACTTCACCGAGCTCGAGAGCTGCTGAGTGACTGCCTGCAAGAGGAGGGATGGCACAGATGAATGACGACCATAACTTGAGAAGAAAAATGCGCGAGGAAGCGGACGACTGCCTGTTCATGGATATTCGCTTCGACGAGCGGATGAAGGAGAGAATCCGAGCCAGGGTGCAAGCCGAGGAACAGCAACAGCGGACCAACGCATCACACGCCCATACGATGCTGAAGCCTTCCGTGACGTTTCACATCGAGCCGGGCTTCCAGGAGTCCGAAACGACGGAGGGGCGATGCATGGAGATGCGGAGAACGCATCGCAGGCGCTGGGCATACGGTGTGGCAACAGTCGCTTCGCTCGTTGTCGCCGTGGCAATCACCTTCTCGCAATGGATGTCCGGTGGCCATACTGGAGGGAAGCTAAGCGCCCAACCAGAAGACATGATGGTTGAAAGCACCGGGAATGTTGTTGTCGGCCAGGAGGGAGTTTCGCCTCTGGCGACGGGTGAAACAGGTTCATTCGATGTGATGAGCCATGAGACGTCAAGTTCAGCGGTACCCGTTGGCGAGGCTTCCGGGCAGATCTTGTCGGCGCCGGATGATGCTTCGAACTGGTTCGGTGAACCCGTGAAGCTTCCCTCGTATGTACCGGATGGATACAGGATGGACTTTATGGCTGCCGTCACGGAGCCCTCTGAGTCAAACGGCGTAAGCCATGGGATGGAAACCACAGGCGTAAACGCAGACACGGTTCGAATCCTGTATGTGTCAGATGCCGGAGACAGCTATGAGCTGACCATCCGCAAATGGCTAACGGATCATACGCTGAATGCAATGATCGGCGAAACGATCGAGCTGAATGGCACAACCGGTTATTGGCAACAGGGAGCGGTCAACAGCTTGCAATGGAGAGTCGATCATCTCGAATACCAGCTACAAGGGACATTGGACAAGGACGAGATGATCCGCATCGCGGCATCCGTCAGCAGATGAATCCATGCTTATATCCAAAACAACCAACAAACAGGAGGAAGTTACCCATGAAAAACACAAGGAATCTGAAAGCGAAGATTGCGAAGAGTGTACTGGCAGGAACTTGCTTTACATTGATCAGCGCCGGTTCGGCATTTGCTGCTGAAAGTGAGGACATGGCAGCGACGTTAGCATACTCCCCTGAATCCGTGATCATGAATGTCGCAGCTGTATCGACGCTGCCGGAACCGACCACGAATGGCGCGGCGGTATCCTATATCGCAGATCCGGCCATATCCGCAGAAGATGCGGCGCTGATGGCCAAACATCAAGAGATCGACGATTATATCTTCAATCAGGGAGGATTGGAGAAGTTCAGGGAAGCAGGCTTTACGGTTACGCACACCGGTCCGATTGATGGAGTGATCGAGATCGGCATCACGCCTTATGACGAGAGCCATGCGGCTGAATTGTACGCCTTGTTCGGGAAGGAACAGGTAAGGGTCGTGGAAGGTGTTCAGGCTATGCCGTTCATTGCAACAGATGATGGCGCTGGTGTATCGCCTGAAGGTCAGGCGGATGATGGGGCCTTCACGACTTTCGTCGTTGGTGGACCGCAACCTGGTGAAGGAGAGGTGGCGATCACCACAGTTGGACCGGACACACCGGTATCATCTGGCGATGTTGCCACAGGTGCAATTGAAGACGGCGGGGAAGTTCCGGCGGTTCCGGAAGGCGGCAATGCGGCAACAGAAGCGCAACCGATCTCCGCGCCGGTTGACCTCAGTGACAGCGATGTGAAACAAGCTTCTTCTCCATGGCTGTGGGCAGCAGGTGCGGCGGCAGTTCTGGCTGCGGCGGCGCTGTTCGCCCGCAAGGTGTTCGCGGTGAAGAAGTAATTCAGGTGTATACAAGAGCAGCGACTGAACGTGTAGTCTTCAGTCGCTGCTTTTTTGCTATTCAGGTGCTGACTCACAGGCGGAGGTGGACATACTAATGCCTGGAGGTGGATGAATTGGATAAAGACGTGAAGCAGACGATCGACGAACTCAACCGTTTCTTGCGTGGTCGATATATGGGCCTTCACCAATATGAGCAGTTAATCCTGCGGACGAAAGATCCAGAGTTGAAAGAAATGCTGCAGAAATTCCAACATCATGCGAAGCTCGGGGCGACCAAGGTGGCCAATCGCATTCGCGAGTTGGGGGGCGAGCCGGTTGACGGAGCGGGGATACTCGGCGAAATAAGGCTCTGGTGGCAGAAGCTCCAGGATAAGTCTGACAATATCGTTGATATTCTGCATGATGCATATGTTGGTGAGAACCGTTACGGCATTCACATGTCGCATGAGATGGTGTCAGGGGATATCGATGAGACGAGCGCCAAGCTCATCGACGAGATACTGGAGGAGGATCAGATGCGGGTCGATCAGATCAAGCAGCGGCTAAGATTGGTTGGCGTTGATGTTTGATGGGGCATCCATGAGTCATCCATGCTAGTTTTCTGAGATAAGCGGCTTAAGTCCAGCATAGATCTCGATGATGTCGGCAAGCGGCATTCGAACGAGTCCGCTGGAAGAAGGAACGACGTAGTCGATGATGCCGGGGACGACGCTGTTCGGTTGCTTGCCCCAGTTGATGTCTCGTCGACCGCTCAGTTGCTCGTATACTCCCTTGCCGACATAGCAGACGACACGTGGCTGGAAGCGGATGAGCTTATCCATGAGTATTCGTGCGCCTTCCTCGTATTCTTGCTTCGTAATCTCTGCTGCCGTTTTCGTAGGACGAGCGACGATGTTGGTGAAGCCGATTCCCAGGTTCAGGAGATCTTGATCTTCGTCCGTGCGATACCGACGGTCCGTGATGCCTGCTTCATGGATGATTCTCCAGAAGCGGTTGTTGGGATTGGCATAATGATGCCCGGTCTCAGAAGAACGGATGCTTGGGTTGTACCCGACGAACAACAGGCGCATATTCGTCTCCAGATGGTCGGGGATCGGACGAAGCTCTGATGGCATGCCATATCGCACTCCTTGTGTATCATGCATCCTATCCAATGATCTAGTATAGCAAACAGGCCAGGCCCATGATAAGCATGTGCCTGACCTGAGGGTGTTGGATGAGTTGTATATAGTGTGCAACTTCTTATGATGAATGATTAATGCTCGTGTGTTGCTTGTGCGCTGGGATGGTCATGATGTCCAATCGTGCTGTAAGTGCGCACAGCATAGGCAGGATGTTTAAACGTGTTGCTCTCGGACAGAGAGTCTGCCTTGTTCGATCCAATACTGAGCTCGTTCAACATCGGCCTGTGTGGCTTCCGGTACATCCTGCAATGTATACTCTATACCGAGCTTCTCCCATTTATACACGCCCATGCGGTGGTAGGGAAGGATCTCGACCTTCTCGATATTCGGCATCTTCTCGATGAAGGCGCCGAGCCGGGTCAGGTTATCCTCCGAATCGGTGAGTCCAGGCACGAGTACGAAGCGTATCCATACCGGCTTATTGATTTCTTTCAGGTAATGGGCGAAGCGGTGAATGCGTTCGTTGGATTGGGTCGTGAGCTCCTGGTGTCTAAGGGGGTCCATTTCTTTCAGGTCCAGGAGAACGAGATCCGTCACCTTGAGCAGTTCAGCGGCGTGCGAAGGTTCGCAGAAGCCTGAGCTGTCCAGTGCTGTATGCAGATTCCAGCGTTCGCGAACCGCTTTGAACAATTCGGCGACGAACGGCGCCTGTACCGTCGGCTCTCCCCCAGATACTGTAATGCCGCCGCCGGATTGCTGATAGTACGAGACATACGGTTCGATCTCCGCAAGTATCTCTTCCACGGTAACCTCTCTGCCATCATGGTTGTTCCAGGTGTCAGGATTGTGGCAATAACGGCAACGAAGCAGGCAACCTTGCATGAACAGGACGAAACGGATGCCTGGCCCGTCTATGGTCCCGAATGTCTCCAGCGAGTGGATCCTCCCGATTCCGGCTGTCATATGGCTTCACTCCCCTCTTCTATCTATTATCTATAAGGATAAGGAACGGGCAGATGCTGTGCAAGCATCTGCCCGCCGTTTCTATATCGGTCAGTTGCTGTCAGTATGATTGTCTCATGTCCAACTGGTTGTCTCCAGCCTTCCGGGTGAATCTTCAGGCGCGTGATGGACGTCCGCGTGGTGTAGATTCGTCGCTGTATGCCGGACGTCCGTCTCGCCTGCCTATCACATCTTTTCGTGGAAGGTGCGGTTGATCACTTCAAGCTGTTGCTCGCGTGTCAGCTTGATGAAGTTGACCGCATATCCCGATACGCGAACCGTAAGCTGCGGATATTGCTCCGGATGCTCCATCGCATCGAGCAACTGCTCGCGGTTGAAGACGTTGACGTTCAGGTGATGCGCCTTGCGCGACATGTAGCCGTCTAGCAGCGAGGTCAGGTTGCGGATGCGATCCTGCGGCTCGCGGCCGAGCGCCTTCGGCACGATCGAGAACGTGTTCGAGATGCCGTCGAGGCTGTGCTCGTAAGGCAGCTTGGCAACCGAACCGAGCGAAGCGAGAGCGCCTTTGCGATCGCGTCCGTGCATCGGGTTCGCCCCTGGCGCGAACGGTTCTCCAGCTTTGCGTCCGTCCGGTGTTGTGCCTGTCTTCTTGCCGTAGACGACGTTCGAGGTGATCGTCAGGACCGACATCGTCGGGATCGCACCGCGGTACGTATGATGCTTGCGCAGTTTGTTCATGAACTTCTCCATGATCTCGGTGGCGATACGGTCGACGCGATCATCGTTGTTGCCGTATTGCGGATATTCGCCTTCGATACGGAAGTCTACAGCGATGCCTTGTTCGTTGCGGATCGGATAGACCTTCGCATGTTTGATGGCGCTCAGCGAGTCGGCGACGACCGACAGTCCGGCGATGCCGCAGGCCATGGTGCGGATGATCTCGCGATCATGCAGCGCCATTTCGATCCGTTCGTAGCAGTATTTGTCGTGCATGTAGTGGATGATGTTCAGCGTGTTGATGTACAGCTTGGCCAGCCACTCCATCGTTTGGTCGAAGCGGTGCATGACTTCGTCATAGTCGAGCACCTCCGATGTGATGCGCGGCGTCTCAGGTCCGACTTGCAGGCCCAGCTTCTCATCCACGCCGCCGTTGATCGCGTAGAGCAGCGCCTTCGCCAGATTGGCCCGTGCGCCGAAGAATTGCATCTGCTTGCCGATACGCATCGCCGACACGCAGCAGGCGATGCCGTAATCATCGCCATAGTATGGGCGCATCAGGTCATCATTCTCGTACTGCACGGCGCTCGTCTCGATCGACACCTTCGCGCAGTAGCGCTTGAATGCATCCGGCAGATTCACCGACCAGAGGACGGTCAGGTTCGGTTCCGGAGCCGGTCCGAGATTGTACAGCGTGTGCAGGAAGCGGAACGAGGTGCGTGTGACGCGAGTTCTGCCGTCGAGCCCCATGCCTCCGATCGATTCGGTTACCCAGGTTGGGTCGCCGCTGAACAGTTCGTTGTAGTCCGGGGTGCGGAGGAACTTGACGATGCGCAGCTTCATGACGAAATGGTCAACCAGCTCTTGCGCTTCTTCCTCGGTGAGCGTCCCTTCGTCGAGGTCGCGTTGGATGTAGATGTCGAGGAAGCTCGATACGCGGCCAAGGCTCATCGCAGCACCGTTCTGTTCCTTGATCGCGGCGAGATAAGCGAAGTACAGCCATTGGAATGCCTCCTGCGCGTTGGTCGCCGGTTTCGAGATGTCGAAGCCGTGGTCGGCCGCCATTTGCTTCAATTCCTGCAGGGCGCGGATTTGCTCCGAGAGCTCTTCGCGGCTGCGGATGACATCTTCGGTCATCACATCGACTTCCAGTTGCTTGGCCTCGAGCTTTTTCTCCTCGATCAGATAATCGACGCCATACAGTGCCACTCTGCGATAATCGCCGATGATCCGGCCGCGGCCGTAGGCATCTGGCAGTCCGGTGATGATGCCGGCCTTGCGCGCCATCCGCATCTCAGGAGTATAGGCATCGAATACCCCCTGATTATGCGTCTTGCGAATCTCTGTGAAGATCCGAACAATCTCGTCTGGCAGCTCAAATCCGTAAGCTTTGCATGCGTCCTGCATCATGCGGATGCCGCCGAACGGTTGGATCGAACGCTTGAATGGCTCATCGGTTTGCAGACCGACGATTTTCTCCTTGTCCTTATCCAGATAACCCGGCTTATGCGAAGTGATCGTCGATACCGTGTTTACGTCGACATCGAGGACCCCGCCGTTCTCCCGTTCTTTCTTGGACAGATCCTGGATGATCTTCCACAGTGCTTTGGTGGCTTCTGTCGGGCCAGCCAGGAAAGATTCGTCACCATGATATGGGGTAATGTTGTTGGTGATGAAATCATTGACATCTACACGTTCAGTCCATTTGCCGACACGAAATCTTCTCCATGGATCACGATTTGCGGTGTTCTGAGCAGTTTGCATTTGAATCGCCATGATCGGCACCTCCTAACCTTTATATCTGAAGTATAAAACAACCTCCTGCGCACAAATGTGAAAAAAATCACAAATAGAAAGATGAAATTTGACAATGTGATGAAATTCACAATTGCGGGGAAGAAATCTGAATAAATGGTGAAGAAATTGAAATAAATAGGTGGAGTTTAAAGCCCGTAGTGCTCTTGGTTGTCTCGTGTCAGTTGGGTGGCGGTTAAGTTGTCCTCTCCCTTATTACGTATTATAGTTGGCATTTGTCTTGTATACTGTGACATTGTGATGAAATTCACGAGTGTGTAATAATCCTCACTGGAAAATGTCGCCGAGTGTTGTATGATTGGATTATTAATCGATACAGGAGGAGGATAATCATGACGCTTGAACGGCATCTGAACCGATTAATCGCAAACTGGTCTGTCTTGTATGTCAAATTGCATCATTATCATTGGTATGTCAAAGGAACATCATTCTTCACTTTGCATGAGAAATTTGAAGAGTTGTATGATCAAGCGGCGAAACATGTCGACGAGCTGGCTGAACGCCTGCTGGCGATTGGCGGCAAACCTCTCTCGAGGATGCAGGATTACTTGGATCATGCCACAATTCACGAAGCGAAGGATGAGGAGACGGCCGAAGCGATGGTAGCTCGCTTGATCGACGATTACACCATCATGACCGAAGCGTTGAAAGCGGCAATGGCTGCTGCCGAGGAAGCGGATGATGAGGCCACTTCGGATATGCTCCTGGATATCCGCACGGAACTGGAGAAGCATCTGTGGATGCTGCGTGCCTTCCTCGGCTGAGGTTGCGGCGAAGGAAGCTGATTCTGGAAGAGACAAGCCCAGGGCAACGGGGGCTTGTCTCGTTGTGAATCTGGTTCTCAGAACATATGCACGGATTGCCTCCCGTGTTGTCTCCCGTGATGTCAGCCGCTGAATGGGATATGGTGTTGTATTTTGGGCGGACTGATCGTACAATAACTTGTATACAAGTATACCAGAGTATTCATTTGCGTGAAGGGTGGTGATAGGATGTGGCGGATTCAAGGCTGAAACATACAGAGCGCCGATCGCTCGGCGATCAGATCTACGAGCTGTTAAGGGATGACATCGTATACACCCGGTATGAACCGGGAGCGATGATCTATGAGAATGAGATCGCCGATAGGTTGGGCGTCAGCCGGACGCCGGTGCGTGAAGCCTTCCGCTTGCTGGCGAACGAACACCTCATCGCCATCGAGCCGCAGCGCGGGACGAGGATCGCCAAGATCTCCGTGAACAAGGTAACGGAGGCTTGGTTCGTACGCGAGAGGCTGGAGGTTGGCGCGTTCCGTCTGGCTGCAGAGAAATGGAATGCAGCCGTCGCGAAGCTGTATGACAGTCAACTGAACATCCTGCTGGAAGAGCAGTCATCGGCAGCGAAAGACCGCGATGCCATGCGCCTCTTGAAGCTGGACGAAGACATGCACAGGCTGATCATCGAGATCACAGGCAATCAGACGCTGCTCCAGGTGGTGATGCAGATGAGGGCGCATATCAATCGCGTTCGTTATCTGGCGCTGACCATATCGGCCACGGAGCGGCTCGAACGCATCGTATCCGAACATCGGGCGATTCTGGAGGCGATCCGCATGGGAGATGCCAGCCGCACGGAGAACTTGCTCGAATCCCATCTCAGCAAGCTGAACATGGAGCTTCCGGACCTTCGGGCAAGGTTTAGGGAGTACTTTGCAGATTAGCGGACGAGGAAATGAAGGCATAACAAGGACGATCGCTGTTGTTGAACATGTGGGGAAGAGGAGTGAGTCGGATGAAGATGGTGTTCCGCTGGTTTGGTACAGGGAACGATACGGTCAGTCTCAAGAGCATCAAGCAGATCCCTGGCGTGGAAGGGATCGTCTGGGCGCTGCACGATCTGCCAGCAGGCGAAGTATGGCCGCTCGACAGGATTATGGAGGTGAAGAAGGAAGCGGATGAGTATGGATTTCACCTCGATGTGGTGGAGAGCGTAAATATTCACGATGATATCAAGCTTGGGTTGCCTTCGCGGGATCGATATATCGAGAACTATAGGCAGACGATCGAGAACCTTGCGCAGGTGGGGGTGAAAACGATCTGCTACAACTTTATGCCGGTTTTCGACTGGGTCAGGACCGAGCTGCACAAGGAGCTGCCAGACGGTTCAACGGCGATGTTCTATGAGAAAGCGATCATCGACCGGATCGAGCCGCGGGAGCTGATCGGCACGATCAACGAGAATCCGGATCTGACGATGCCTGGTTGGGAGCCGGAACGGCTTAACCGTCTGTCCGAACTGTTCGATGCCTATGAGGGCATGACGAAGGAACGGCTGCGAGAGAACCTGCGCTATTTCCTGGAGGCGATCGTTCCGGTCGCAGAACGGCATGGCATCCGAATGGCGATCCACCCCGATGATCCGCCGTGGCCGATCTTCGGTTTGCCGCGCATCGTCAGCACGCAAGAGGATATTAGACACATCCTCGGGATGGTGGACAGCCCTTCGAATGGCCTGACGTTGTGCTCGGGATCGCTGTCCGCGAATCCTGCCAATGATGTGATCGGCATGATCCGGGAATTTGCCGACCGCATCCCGTTCGTTCATATACGCAACATCCGCGTGTATGACAACGGGGACTTCATCGAGACGTCGCATCGTGTGACTGACGGATCGGTGGATATACCGGGCATCGTCGAAGCGCTGCATGAAGCGGGTTTCCGCGGCTATGCCAGACCGGACCATGGCCGGCAGATCTGGGAAGAAGCGTGCCGCCCAGGATACGGACTGTACGACAGAGCGCTTGGCATCATGTATCTGTGGGGAATATGGGATTCGCTGGAGAGACGGGCGCGTGTGACAAAGGCGTGACACTGTATCCGGTCTGAGCTTGAACAAGACATGACAGAATGGAGTGATGGATATTGATACCGATCCATGAGAATCTGAAGGGTAAGACAGCGGTCATCACCGGCGGTGGAGGCGTACTGTGCGGAGCGATGGCACGTGAACTGGGACGTCATGGCGTGCGCGTGGCGATCCTCAATCGCACACTTGAGAAGGGCGAAGCGGTCGCGCGGTCGATCCGAGACAGCGGCGGTGAGGCAATCGCCATCTCATGCAATGTGCTGGATATGGAAGAGGTGAAGCGTGCGGAAGTAGCCGTGACCGAGCAATTCGGCGGCTGCGATATCCTGATCAATGGCGCAGGCGGCAATCATCCGAAAGCAAGCACCAGCGAGGAGATCTTCCGCCCTGAACATCTGTCGGACCCGCTTATCCAGACGTTCTTCGATCTGGACATGGGCAATGTCGGAGATGTATTCGACCTGAACCTGCTCGGTACTCTGATTCCGACGCAGGTGTTCGCCCAGGGGATGGTCGGACGAGCGGATGCGACGATCATCAATATTTCCTCGATGAGCGCCTATTCGCCAATGACGAAGGTATTCGCCTATAGCGCTGCCAAAGCGGCGGTGAACAATATCACCCAGTGGTTGGCCGTTCATTTCGCTGAATCGGGGATACGAGTCAATGCGATCGCGCCGGGATTCTTTCTGACGGAGCAGAATCGAACGTTGCTGACCAATCCCGACGGAACGCTGACGAAGCGTTCGGAGAAGATCATCAGTCATACGCCGATGCGGCGCTTCGGCCAGCCGGAGGACCTGCTCGGCACTTTGATCTGGCTCGCCGACTCGAGCATGTCCGGGTTCGTGACGGGCGTAACGGTACCGGTAGATGGCGGGTTTCAAGCCTATTCGGGAGTATAGTTTAAAGCAATGTGAAAGGGGATGCCGACGGGCATCCCCTTCAAGTTTATGATTGAGGTATTATTCCACAATTACCTGCGGATTTGCTTCTGCTGCTTGCTGTTGTTGTATCAACTGAGCAATCATCTGATCGACTGGCAGGATAATCAACTGATGATAAAGTGCGGTTGCTTCCTGCCTGGTCAGCGTATTCTTGGAGTGGAAGTCAACGGCTCCAGTCTCGGTCATCGTTACCTCAGGTCCATGCAGGCCCAATACGACCATCATTTTCACTGCAAGTTCAGCCCATGTATCTGTGTCGCTTGCCAGTTCAACCGGCGGGAAGAATTCCACAGGATATTGTGCCTGATAGACATTCCATATCATGACGGCTGCTTCCTGGCGAGTCGCCGGACGATCAGGATAGAATCGGCTTTGGCCGTCCCCCTTGACCATGCCGATCTGATACGCGAGTTGGATGTATGCGGCATATGGATGATCGGCGATGTCGGAGAATGCCAGCTCTTCATCGGTCAGATAGATCTCGTCCACTCCGCTGATTTTCAGCAGCCAGTAGACAAGCTCAGCACGAGTGACAGCTTCTTCCGGACCGAATAGGTTAGCGGCATCATTGTCATAGAACTCGAGGCTTTGCATCGCATAGATGTATGGCGCGTAAGCATGGTCCAAGGCTACATCTGCGTATCCTGCCGGTTGAACCCCTTGTTGCGCGTAACCAAGCGGATTGAGATATGGCTCTTTCATGTAAGCCCGGTTCGTCGTTTCATCGAACGTGAATGCGGTATAACGGTTCGCGAGTTGATCGACGAACAGATTGTCGTCAACCTGCGTCAATACGCGCGGCCCGAGATAAGCGTCGCTGATCACCAGGCTGCCATCGCCAGCAACATCGACTTTCGAGATGAGCACAGACAGGCGAAGGTCACGATAGTAGCCTGCCAGCTTCGCGAGCTCCGCAGCCGACAACGGCTCGGAAGCTTCCAGCGCGGCAGGTGCGGCATATTGCGGGAAGAAGGTGCTCATGAATTGCGGATAGAACACCTCACGCAGTGCGCCTTGAATATTATAGGTCAGGAACACCCCTACGTTCTGTTCCGGAATGAACATGAGCAACGAGCTGTTTCCTGGCACGTCGCCGGCCTTGGTGATCACAGCTTCGGAGCTGCCTGCAAGCGGCAACTGAGATGCCGATTCGAATCCATACGTTGTATTCGGCAGCACCTCATGAATCCTCGAGCGGTAGACGTTCATCTCCTGGACCGATTCCTCGCGGAGGATGCGCGCTTCGCCAAGCGCTCCGCCATTCAGATACGCGAGCATGAATTGGGCCATATCTTCGGCTGTGGACAGCATACCGCCATGAGGCATGATGGTCGGACTGAACACGTACGGCTCGATCGGATTGAACGCCTCGTCATATCCTGTAGCCAGCCGTTCCAGCAAGTCGCCTTGCAGGAGATAACCGCTGCTCGTCATGCCCAGCGGAGCAAATACATGCTCCTGCATGTAATCTTCATATGGCATGCCGCTGACATTCTGAACGATCAGGCCGAGCAGCAAGTAGCCGAAGTTGTCATACATATAGGCGGTACCCGGTTCGCGTACCACTGGCGGCAGATGCTGCTTGACGTAATCCTCGATGGACACGTACAGATCCCAATCCGTATGCAGATCGGTTGTTAATGGATCGCGAACGCGCAAGCCGCTTTGATGCGTCAGCAGATTGGCGACGGTAATCGGCTTGTCGAACGGATTGATGAGTTCCAAGTCAGGCAAGTAGGTAAGAATGTTTTCGTTCAAGTCGATCTTGCCCTGCTCGACGAGCTGCATGATGGCAACTGCCGTGAAGGTTTTGGATACGGATGCCACGCGGAACACGGTCTGCGAAGGATCAACCGGCTCTTCTGACTCTGCATCTGCGTAGCCGTAGCCGCGCTTGGCGATCACCTCACCGTCCTTCACGATGGTGATGGCAGCTCCTACGTAAAACTGCTTGGCGTAATCGGATGCGAAGAAATCATCCAGAAATGCGGCAACCGTCTCCTCATTCAGAGGAAGCCCTTGCTGCATTGTCCCCTCGTCTGCGAAGGCCTGGACAGCGCTTGACAGCAATAGGGCGCTGATCAGCATGATGGAGAACAGGATGCGTACGTAACGGCGTTTGGTTTGGTGATTGACGGTAAGTATAATATTCCCCTCCCATTCATTGTCTGTGCCATGGCACTTAGCCTTGACACAGTATACTTTAATTTGGTCATTCTAGGCAATTATTCATACGAACAAAGGTAGTTCCAAGTTTCCATGTATTTAGAAAAATGTATTGACGAAAAACGAATGGGATCCATGGCGATTCTAGTATCGGGACTTCAACGCTCATACGGATGGCTCATTGGCTGGATTGGATCTTGTGGTGAGAGAGCGGTCTGGTGTTCACGTTGACAGTGCAGGCAAGACAAAACGCTGGCCATCATTACTGCCCATCCTTCTTGAACCGGGCGCTGGGATGTTGGAGGTTGGGCCGTTGGCTTGTTCCTGATATATCCAGGCAGGTCATGGTCTATCATCCATAGACTTGGACAGTTTGGAAACATAGATCTAGAAGTTAGGTGCTCGTATATGTTATAAACAGTAGTATATCGCATGATATGCCAAAATACGGCGCCTGACTGCGGTTGACGCTGCTTCACATGGTGAATACACTGGCTATGAATGCGCTCGATCGGTAATGGGAATGACATGCCCTGTGACTAGGTGGTAAGGCCGTTGGTCAGGTCTGCGAGTTGAGCCGATGGAGCCTGACAAAGGGAGGACAGCGGTTATGATCGATATTCATTGTCACATATTAAGCGGATTGGATGATGGGGCAAGCGATCTGCAGGAATCCGTAGCGATGGCCAAGATGGCTTATCAGGATGGAATTCGACATATCATTGCCACACCGCACTTTACGGAGTCGATCATGTCGAGACCCGAAGTGCAGCGGGAGAAAATCGAGGAGTTAAGACAGGCGCTGAAACGGGCCAAGATTAATGTGGCGATTACTCCCGGCAACGAGGTGAGGATCGAAAGCGCCGAATTTGTCTATGATCACGAAGCGGCGGGAAGCTATCATTATCTGACTCCGGACAAAAGGTTCATTCTCATGGAACAGAGATGGTCGGCTTATCATGAACGGACGGAGGAAATATGCCAGTGGTTTCTGTCGCGAGGCACAACGCCAATCCTGGCGCATCCGGAGAGGCATGTATTCTTCCGTGAGCGTCCGGAGTTACTCTATGGCTTGCTCGATCTGGGCGTCTGGGCGCAGGTGACCGTGGATAGCCTGTTGGGCAAGAACGGCATTCAGGCTGAATTGTTCGGCCGCGAGTTGGTTCGAAGAGGACGAGCTCACGTGCTGGCGACCGACGCGCACAACACGAAGCGCAAGCCCAACCTGTCGCAGGGCATCCGAATCGTGCAGGAAATCGCCGGGCAAGAGGAGACGAAGGCGTTGCTGGAGCGTATGGACATCATCCGCCGGAGCGCAGCGCAATGGTTGTCATAACGGCGGTTTGATTCTCATATGCGATTCCATGGGTCAGCTATCTAAGATGGTATGTAGTTAAAAATAGGATCCACTTATCCTTATCAACCTTATCGACCCTTCATACATGGATATATGAATCTTGTGAAAAGGTTAATTATGTCCGTCGTATTGGTCATCATCTCAGTTCATGAAGTTCATTCATTACTCCTAATCGCCCGATCAATGTTTTGGTTGAAATGCAAGATTCGCTATGCTTGATGTTAGTTTAACAGAACGGAGCAGGGTGCATGAAGCTTGTATCATGGAATGTGAACGGACTGCGTTCATGTGTCAACAAGGGTTTTCTGGAGATCTTCCGACAGATGGATGCGGACGTGTTCTGCGTGCAGGAGACGAAGCTGCAGGAGGGTCAGATCGAGCTGGATCTGGGCAGCGACTATGTTCAGCTATGGAACTACGCAGGGAAGAAGGGTTATTCAGGTACGGCGGTGTTTGCGAGGAAAGGGCCGATCACCGTTTACTACGGCCTCGAACAGAACGAGGAGCCAGAGGGACGGATCATCACGGCGGAGTACGCTTCATTCTACCTGGTCAATGTCTATACGCCTAATGCGAGACGGGACTTATCCAGATTGGGCATGCGGCTCGAATGGGAGGACCGATTCCTGGATTATGTGCGCAAGTTGGACGAGCAGAAGCCTGTCATCATCTGTGGAGACATGAACGTTGCCAGAGGCCCCAAGGATATCAAAAATGCCAAATCCAACGAAGGCAACTCCGGTTATACGGCAGAGGAGCGAGCCTGCATGGAGAGGCTGCTGGGCACTGGTTTCGTCGATACGTTCCGCCACCTCTATCCGGACAGAACGGACGCCTACACCTGGTGGTCGTTCATGCCGAAGGTCAGAGAGCGCAATATCGGGTGGCGCATCGACTACTTTCTTGTATCGTCCCGCATCGCGGACAAAGTTCGGGAAGCCACCATCGAGTCTGCGATTATGGGGAGCGATCATTGCCCGGTTACGTTGGAGATAGACTTGGAATGGTAACAAACAAAAGGACGGAGCATCAGGCCATCGTGCCTTAAGGCTCCGTCCTTCCTATTAGGATCTGGCGAGCTTTCTGTCTGCTGCAACGTCGCTTTCGCTTTCTTGCTCCAGCTTCTGGACAGCGTCCTTGCTCACATCCACGCGCTTTACGAACAAGGCTAAGATCAGCGCCGCGATCGTAACGAACATCGCGATCCAGAACGAGTACTGAATGCCGTACATCAGCGATTGCTGGCCGATCAGCGCTTCTTGTTCAGGAGTGAGTGCCGTCGGATCAAGGCCTTGTTGGATGATTAGCTCGGTTGCGCGTGCCTTGGTATGGCTGTTCATGATCGAGACGAAGACCGCCGTGCCAAGCGCGCCAGCAACCTGTTGAATCGTGTTGTTGAGCGCCGTGCCGTGCGGATTCAGACGTGTCGGCAATTGGTTCAAGCCGTTCGTCATGATCGGCATCATGACCATCGACATGCCGAACATGCGGATCATATAGACCATCATGATATGGGAATAGGACGTATCGATTTGAAATTCAGACATCATGTAGGTCGCGATAGATGTGATGCTCAGTCCGATGACAGCAAGGATGCGTGCGCCAAACTTGTCAAACAGCTTGCCTGTGATCGGCGACATGATCCCCATGATAATCGCGCCTGGCAACATCAGCAGCCCTGAATCAAGTGGCGAGATGCCGCGCACGTTCTGCACGTAAGCCGGTGTCAGGATCATACCGGAGAACATGGCTGCAGATACGACTACCGAAACGATGGATGCCAGTGTGAACATCGGATAGCGATAAACCCTCAGGTTCAGAAGCGGCTTCTCCATCTTAAGCTGACGCCAAGTAAACAGGATCAGGCCGATTACGCCAACCACGATCGTGATGATCACAGTGTCGTCGCTCCAGCTCGTTCTGCTAACCGTACTGAAGCCGTACAGCAACCCGCCGAAGCCGATCGCAGACAAGAGGACAGACAGGTAGTCGAGGTGCGCTTGTCTTGTCGGCATGACATTGCGGAGCTTCCAGATGGCCAGGATAAGGCTGAGTACTGCGAATGGGATGATCATTTCAAACAGCACGCGCCAATTGTAGTATTGGACGATATAACCGGACAGTGTAGGTCCGATTGCCGGAGCGGTGATCATCACGAGGCCGAAGATCCCCATCGCTGCTCCGCGCTTCTCACGCGGGAAGCTGACCAGCATGATGTTCATGAGCAGAGGTCCCATAACGGAAGAACCAGCGGCTTGAATCATGCGGCCTGTAAGCAGCACTCCAAAACTCGGAGCAACAGCAGACATGATGGTGCCGATCGTGAAGAGCGACATCGCAGCGATAAACAAAGACCGGTTCGTAAACCTTGTAACCAAAAATGCTGACGCCGGAACCAGTATACCGCCTACCAACATATACCCCGTGGCAAGCCATTGAACGGTGGAATAATCCACGTTTAGATCCATCATGATGGTTGGAAGCGCGACGTTGAGCAATGAGTTGTTCAGAAACGAGACAAATGCTCCGAAGAACAAAATGATCAACATGAAATACGGCGGTTTATGCTCTTCTTGTGACTCTCCAATGATTTGTTTCTCTTTCGCCATTTTTTTACTCCTATCTTTGTGAGGATAATCCTTGATTGATTTTATACCTTGTGTTCAATTTATTCAATATTTTTTTATGGTATGTATAATGCCCGTTGAAGTTCAGAGGCAAATATGCCTATACTTAGTAATAAAAACTTGCCATAGGAGGACTCATGAACAAGCGGCGTAAGAGCATTGTAGACCATTCTCTCGCATTGTTTCGGGAGAAGGGGGTGCAAGGCACCTCAGTTCAGGATATCATCGAGCGAGCCGGCATCTCCAAAGGAACGTTCTACAACTACTTCTCATCCAAAAATGAGTGTATCAGCGCCTTGCTGGAGATGATCCGATACGAAGCCAGTCTGAACCGGATCGAGATGCTGATCGGCAAGGATGCCAGAGATCTTGATCTCTTGATCGAGCAGATTACCGTATTATCCAAGGTTAATGAACGGTACGGGATGAATGCGATCTATGAAGAGCTGCTCTATTCAGGCGATGAGGAGCTTAGGAAGTTGGTACTTAAACATCGCGGAAGCGAGTTTGAATGGCTGGCCCAGCGATTGGTTGAAGTATTCGGTGAGGAGCTCAGACCGCACGCTTATGAGTGCTCGATTCTGTTTTATGGCATGTTTAATCATCTTATGTTCGCCAGAAAATTGGCCGACGTTCAGACCGATGTCAAACTGATCTCCAACGCGGTTTTCCATTATTTAAAGTACATCGTTCATAGCTTGATTCACGATAATACGGCAGTTCTCCAGCAAAGTGATCTGGAGAGGATGAAGCAATTCATTGATGCGAAACCGATTCGCAAGCAGGATGCGATCGAGCTGCTGCGTGAGCTGCTTCAGGAGCCAACTCTCAGTCTTGCGCAACGGGAACTGGGTCAAGCCTTATTATTTGAACTTGAACAGCAGAACATGCGGAGATCGGTTACGGCGGCTCTGCTCAAGTCATTCCGGGAAGCGTTTGAGGATTCGACGGAAAATAAACAAGCGAAGGAAATTTCCACGATGGTGTGGTATTATTTGAAACAAAGGTAAAAAGTTTTACCTCGCAGGCGGCTGAGACGGGCGAAGTGTGCGAAAAATCGTCCAAAACGTGGTCGAAGTGTCGCTGAGACGGTTGAGGTGTACGAAAAATCGTCTAAACGATGGACTGTAAAGGGCGGCCGAGGTAAGGGGGACGTACGATAGGTCGTCCAACATTGCGCCAAAGCTGCTCGTAGTCGGCTATAGCTTGTGAAATTTTTAACAATACTTGGCCGAAGGCTTCTGAAACCGGCCGTGTATCCAAACTCTGCAATTTCAATATTACTAGCGAGGTTGTTGCCAATTGAATACGGAAATGATCGTGACGCTGGTTATCCTGGCGATTACGGCCGGATTGTTCGTCTCCGGACGCTTCAGAACGGATCTTGTAGCGGTGAGCGCATTGGTATCGTTAGTTCTGTTCGGCGTCCTGACCACATCGGAAGCCTTGTCTGGCTTCTCCAACTCTGTCGTCATCATGATGATCGGTTTGTTCGTCGTTGGCGGAGGCATATTCCGCACAGGATTGGCCAAGATGATCAGCGGCAAGATCCTGAAGTTTGCAGGGACGAGCGAGCTGCGATTGCTGGTGACGATTATGCTGGTGACCGTGGCGTTGGGTTCTTTTGTCAGCAATACCGGAACCGTCGCAGTCATGTTGCCGATCGTCGTCAGCCTGGCGATGAGCGCGAACATGAATCCGTCACGCCTCTTGATGCCTCTGGCATTTGCGAGCAGCATATCTGGACTCATGACCCTCATCGGTACGCCGCCCAATCTTATCATCTCGGACGCGCTTGAAGCAGCAGGATACGGGAAGCTTGGCTTCTTCACGGTAACACCTGTTGGCCTCATCGCCCTTGTTACCGGCATCGTGTTGCTCGTGCCGCTCAGTAAGCTGCTTGTTCGCGATGCCAACCAGGGGCAGGCCAATAGAGCAAGTTCGGCACCAGGACGATCGCCGAGCCAACTGGCGAATCGTTACCGAATCGCGAACAACCTGTACCGGATGAGGGCAGATGCGGCAAGTCTGATCCTCGAGAAGCCGATGTCGGAACTCAACATCACCGGCCGATACCAGGTCAGCATATTGGAAATTCGCAGGCGAACGTCATCCAGGAATCCATTCTTCAAAACGGTCGGCCAGCAGATGGTCAACTCCTCGAGTGTCATCCATGAAGGAGACATCCTCTATGTGCTCGGCGGCTTTGAACAGGTCGAACGGTTCGCGCGGGAGTGTGGCTTGATATTAATGGATAAGCAGGATACCGAGAAGATGGACGAAGGGGCGCTCCGCAGCATGATGTTTCAGGATATCGGCATCGCCGAAGTGCTGCTCACGCCTGAATCTAAGCTGCTTGATCGAAAGATTGAACATGCGGGCTTCCGCGAAAATTATCATGTCAATATCTTGGGAATCCAGCGCAAAGGCTCTTACATCCTGCAGAATCTGAAGGATGAGAAGATTCGCTTCGGGGACACGCTGCTCGTCCAAGGCTCGTGGGAGGATCTCGCGAGGCTCGGCAAGGAGCAGGAGGATCTGGTCGTCGTCGGCCAGCCGCTGGAGGAAGCGGCGAAGGTGACGCTGGATCACAAGGCGCCCGTGGCAGCAGGCATCATGCTGCTTATGGTGGTCCTGATGCTGCTGGAGATATTCCCCACCGTCATCACGGTGATGATCTCCGCGATTCTGATGGTTGTGACTGGTTGTGTGCGCAACATGGAGGAAGCATACAAGACCGTCAACTGGGAGACGATCGTGTTGATCGGCAGCATGATGCCGGTATCGCTGGCGGTCGAGAAGTCTGGCGCAGCACAGCTCTTGTCTGAAGGTCTGGTGAACAGTTTGGGGGCAATCGGTCCGATCGCTCTGCTGGCGGGAATATATTTCGCCGCATCATTCCTGACGCTGTTCATCAGCAATACCGCGGCAGCTGTGTTGTTTACGCCGATCGCACTGAGTGCTGCGACGCAGATCGGCGTAAGCCCCTACCCGTTCCTGTTTGCCGTCACGGCTGCGGTTAGCCTCTGTTTTGCTTCGCCGTTCTCGACGCCGCCGAATGCGCTTGTCATGTCCGCGGGCCGCTACAAATTTATCGACTACATCAAAGTCGGCTTGCCGCTGCAACTGGTGATGGGTATCGTGCTGGTGGCGGTATTGCCTCTGTTGTTTCCATTTTAAGTCGCAGGGGATTTCGACAACTTGCAAAGACATTTTGGTTAGAAGTCATCAAGCAGAAAAGACAGTCGTTTGGGAGACGACTGTCTTTTCTCAGCCTGAAGGTCGGTGCAACCGAGGGGAATTGGGAGGAATGGCGCAGCAAGCTCGACTATTACAGAGAGGTCGTGCGCGGGCTTAGCCGGGAGTTTGGCACGGTATATGTCCCGCTGCAGGAGGACTTTAACCAGGCGGCAGTGCGGGTGGATGCCAGCTACTGGCTGTGGGACGGCGTTCATCCGACCGCTGCCGGCCATCACCTGATTGCCGAAGAGTGGCTCAAGGTGGTCGGCGAGAGCGATCTGAATCTGTTCTTCTGGGAGGAATGCCCCGTAACAGAAGCTGGAGCGGGGTAACGGATCTGCAGCAAGCAAGAGGCTTGAGTCCTGTCACCTTACCGCTATGGATCCTCGTATTCGTTAATAAATAAGCCGATTGCCACTCTCGGCAATCGGCTTTTCCATTATGTCGTTCTATCTGCGGCCCGCAACGAGCGGAGTGTCGGGCAGATCGTTGACGGAGACAACGGCATCGGTTTTCTTCTTCGGGCGTCTCCACATCTTCTCGCTGCCGGGAAGTTCGTCGAACCATGTGGCATCGTCCGGACAGTCGAGGATCATGAATTTGCCGTATTCGTCGTCGCGCGACTGGTGATATTTCAGATAAGCCTTGCCGCCTTCGATCGCCAGAATCTCGATCTTGCCGGATGTGTGGCTCATCGAGAGGCGCACGCGCTTGCCGAGGCCGGAGGTCCTTGCTTTCGCTTCTTCGACGATGCGGTAGACATCCTTGAGCGGCAGGACGAAATCGTGGTTGCCGGCGACCGGTCGATTGACGAAGAAGTAGTAAGGCGTCACGCCTGCTGCCGACAGCTTGTCGAGCAGTTCGCCGAGCACCTCGGGATCATCGTTGATGCCGCGCAGCACCGGCGTCTGATTGACAACGATCACGCCCGCTTGATGCAACGCTTCGAAGGCGCGGCGCGCCTCATCGGTAATCTCGCGCGGATGATTGATATGCGCCATCACGTAGATGCGCTTCTCGGCTGTCGAGTTCTCACGCAGGAGGTCGAGCAGTTCCTGATCCTCATAGATGCGCATCGGATTAAACACCGGCAGCTTCGAGCCGAGGCGGATGATGCTGACATGATCGATCGAGCGCAACTCCTCGATGATCATCCGCAGCTTGCTCGTCGCCAGGATCAGGCTGTCGCCACCGGTGAGAAGCACGTTGTTGATCTCCGGATGTTTGCGGATATATTCGATACCCGGACGCACATCGGACATCGCTTCCTTCACATCGGCGCGGAACAGACGTTTGCGGAAGCAGTACCGGCAGTATGCGCCGCATACTTCCGAGACGATCAGAAGCGCGGTTGTGCGGTACTTGTGTTGGCATCCGGGAACAACGTAATTCGTATCCTCATCGGATGCGTCCCATCTGCCGTACTCCCGAAGCTCTCCGTCATTGGGGATGACGAGTTTGCGAATCGGATCATTCGGGTCATCCCAATTGATCAGCTTCAGATAGTAGTCGTTGACGCGGAAAACATACTTGCTCGTGACAGGCTTAAGCCTGTCCTTCTCCTCGGGTGTGAGTCCGTCCACCTTGTCGAGGCTGGTGATGTACTTCGGCTGAGCCATTTCATACTACCTCCTTTTGATTAGTGAAGTAGTAGACCGGCCAGTGAAACTTCCGTAGAGAGGGTCATAAGGCCAAGCGGCGCTCTCAATCGGTGACTGGATGTGGTGGTGAGTGTACTGTGCGGATTCAGATGATGCATGTTCTGCGATGTACATGGAAGGAGAATGGTGGATGTTCACCAGAGAAGTGATAACAGCCGCTTCCTTAGGACACAAAAAGGCCCTATTCTTGAGCAATAGGGCCATCATCTCTATCGAAAGTTAGCTGTTGACCCATCTACTGCAGACGAGGTTAGCTGACGGGCTTGGGAAGATGGTCCCCTTCGGCAGTTAAGCCGATTCGCCCCAGAAAGTGGTTCCCCCGCTTCCCGGCTATATGCCGAGAATTAAGCTTGGTATAATTATAACGTTTATTTATAGATGATGTCAAATGTTGGGACGATAAGAACGGAAAGGTTTCAACGCAGGTTGTGTTGGCAGGAATGTTTTGTTGAATTGTAGTTTGTTATGTTGACCTGCGGGACAAGTGGAGTTTTAGGAAGACGTGGAGGTTGTTATGTGCCACATGAAATTGCGGTCCCAGGCCGCGTGGCTGGTTGGGTTGAGAGTTTGATAGGGCTGTGATTTGTTGGAGTGGAGCTTTATGGGGAACCTTGTTATGTTGTTATGGGTCTAATTCATCTGCGAAGTTACAATTAGCGCTGGACGTTCAAGAGTGATGCTTGGTTCGTGGTATGCAAGGGATGCGGTCGGAAGCGGATTTGCCAGAGGAACTATACAGATGGTGTGTTTTGCATTAGGATAGTAGGGGATATGCTTCATCATCAGATCCTTGCCAGAGGAGATGCATATGGAATTTATTAAGGAATACTTGCAGAGTCAGTACCTGGATGACAATACCTCGACGGTGCTCGCTTATGTGCTCATATCCATCCTGATCGTCGCGGTCAGCATCGTGGCCAACTTCATCACGAAGCGCATCGTGCTTAAGCTGCTGGCCATGTTCATCAAGCGGAACCGGTACGAGTGGGATGACAAGCTATTGGAACGCAGAGTGTTTCAGAAGCTGTCGCATCTCGTGCCTGGGGTAATCTTCTATTACTCGGCTGGCATCTATTGGGCTTATCCGACCGTTCAACTGCTGATCGAGAGGGCGTCGATGATCTATGCGTTGGTCGTTATGCTGGCGGTGCTGAGTGCGTTCATCAATGCGCTTAATGACATCTACCAGACTTACGAAATCTCCAAACAACGTCCGATCAAAGGCATCCTGCAGGTGGTGAAGATCATTCTTTTCTTCATCGGCGGCATCGTGATCATCGCCACCCTGATCGGTCAGAATCCGTTTATCCTGTTGGGCGGTCTTGGCGCTCTGTCAGCGGTGCTTATGCTGATCTTCCAGAACTCGATCCTTGGGTTGGTGGCGGGTATCCAGTTGTCCGCCAATGATATGGTACGCGTCGGAGACTGGATCGAGATGCCGAAGTACAACGCGGACGGCGACGTCATCGAGATCACGTTGACGACGGTGAAGGTGCAGAATTTTGACAAGACGATCACGATGATCCCGGCATCTGCCTTCATCTCCGATTCGTTCAAGAATTGGCGGGGCATGCAAGAAACAGGAGGACGCCGCATCAAGCGCTCCATCTATATCGATGTCACGAGCATCCAGTTCTGCACGGAGGAGATGCTGGAGCGGTTCAAGAAGATTCAGTACCTGAAGGATTACATAGAGAGCAAGGAACGGGAGATTGCCGCCTACAATGAGGAGAATAACATCGATCCTTCGAGCATCGTTAATGGACGGCGGCTCACGAATATCGGGACGTACAGAATCTATATCGAACGCTATCTCGCCAATCATCCGAAGATTCACAAGGGTCTGATCAGCATGGTCCGGCAACTGGCGCCAGGGGAATATGGATTGCCGCTCGAGATCTATGCCTTTACGGATGATGTCAGATGGCCGGTATATGAGGGTGTCCAGTCGGATATCTTCGATCATGTCCTGGCCGTTGCACCGGAGTTTGGCCTGAGGGTATTCCAGAATCCAAGCGGCCATGATATGCGCCAGATGATGAGCGCAGCAGCGTTGCGGCAGTATTCGTAAGAGTGGGCAGTTGGTCGTTGGAACGATGTATCGGTTGTTGGGAGTGATCAAGAGGGGGAAGTGCCGGATGACGGCTCTTCCCCCTTTGTCGATATGATGTTTGGAATATCGATAGCGGACATCGATGATGCGATAAGGCGGAATGAAAGACTCTTGATATTCTAACGGACAGGAGAGCCGCTGTTTGCTTGGTTCCGTGTAACATCGTCGGGCATATCGCCCCAATAAGGCAGTCTGTGTCCGTTTGAGCAGGTAATCGCCTTGAGTATGCCAGCAGCGAGCTGCTCATATCCGCCGGTCAGGCTGATACATTCCCTTGCTCCTGCTTCTGCGGCTGGTGACGCGTATAGAGGACGAAAATCATGATGAACAGCACGAGATACAGGGTGATGAGTTGGTACATCGTCGCGTAGGTCGTAAGGCCTGCGATGACTGCATTGATCATCGAGCCGAAGGAGAAGCCGAGGTCGATGCCGGACATATACGTGCCGCTGGCTGCGCCGAGCCGTCCTTGGGGAGCGCGATCCACATTCCATGCTTGCAGCGACGGCATAACAGCGGACAGACCGGCGCCGCAGATGGCGCCTGCGGTCAGCAACATCGGCATCGAACGGGACACGGACAGCAGGAGGATACCGCCGATTGTGACCAGGATGCCGACTAGCACGAGCCATCTGACGCCGAAGCGGTCATACATTTTGCCGCTGAACGGGCGGACGACGAACATGGCGATGGCCAGCACGATGAAGAAGGGGCCAGCCGTTGGCAGGTTGCGTTCTTCCGTGAACATGGCGATATACACTTCAACCGCCGAGTAGGCGGAGGTGAACAGGAAGACGAGCAGTGCCGGCATAAGTGCTTTACGCTCGAAGATCCGGTTGAGCAGCTTGGTTTGCTCCATTCGACTGCCGGCAGGTTGGGAAGCAGGTAGTTGTGAGAAGCGAATGCCGTATAGCAGAAGCAACGATGCTGTGGCCATGGCGCAAGAGACGATGAACATCCACGTGAAGCCGAATTCATCGACGACCCACAGCCCAAAGTAAGGCGCGACAGCTAGAGAGATGGTGACAGACAAGCCGAAGTAACCGAGTCCTTCGCCGCGCCGAGACTTGGGGACCATATCCGCAGCGGTTGTGCTCATGCCGGTCGTTGAGATTCCCCATGCGATGCCGTGCATGATGCGGATCACCAGGATCACGATGACCGAGGTGATCCAGAAATATTGAACGGAGAACAAGACGAGCAGACCAAGCCCGGTAAATACGATGATCCTGCGGCCGATCGTATCTAGCAGGATGCCTGTGAACGGACGGGCGATGAGCGCCGCAGCCGAAAAGAGCGAGACGGCGAGTCCAACCTCGAAGCTGTCGGCTCCGATCATCTCCACATATACCGGAAATGTCGGAAGCAGCATCTGAAGGCTGATGAACATCAGCAAGTTGGAAATGGTCAGGAGTATGAAATTTCTGGTCCATAATGGTTCACGAGCAAGCGTAAGCGGATTCATGGATTTCACCTTTCGTTGTCAGTAAGTAGAGTGGTTGGTTAGTTGCTGAATAGTCAAGGCGCTATAACGACAGATCGTTATAGCGCCTAAGTAATTACGAAACGAGCAATAGAATGATGGACGAAAGTCCGAAACAGATATTGAGCAGACATAGGAAAGCGACGACTTGCGCAGGTTTCAGGCCGATTCGCAGCAGCTGATAATGCACCTGTGTGGCATCGGCCTTGTAGATCGGCTTGCCATCGATCATGCGGCGTATGACGACTCGGATGTTGTCAAAGATCGGCACGCCGAGCGCCAGGATCGGAATGAACAACGACAGCACCGTCGCTTGCTTGAAGGCGCCATCGAGCGCGATGACGGCGAGGATGAACCCCATGAACGTAGCCCCTGCGTCGCCCATGAACACCTTGGCTGGCGGTTTGTTGTAGCGCAGATAGCCTATCGCTGCTCCGACCAGCACCGCTGCCATTAAAGCCGATTGCGATTGACCCATGACCAGCGCGACGATGAACAGGGTCGTGCCGGAGATAGCGGTGAGTCCGCCAGCAAGTCCGTCCATACCATCGGAGAAGTTGATCACCGTTGTAACTCCGAAGATCCACAGGACGGTCAGGATGAACTGCAACCATTCAGGCAGGAAGATGTACTCGCCGGTGAATTGGCTCTCGAACCCGACGAACCGGACGCCTGACATGTACACCATGATGGCGGGAATGATCTGGACGATCATCTTCGGCAAGGCCGGGAAGTCTTTGCCTCGCGTCTTGTACCAGTCATCGACCATCCCGATGATGATCATGATCAGGCCACCCAACGTGATGGCCGCTGCTTCCGCCCAGTTGTCCGGCACGAACAGCAGGTATACCGCAATGACGCTGACATAAATCGCGATTCCGGCTGTAAGCGGGATCGGTTGACGATGAATCTTGCGCTCGTTGTCGAGTTGCGGCTTGTCCACAAAGTCGATGCGCAATGCCAGCTTCGTGAGCGGCGGGATCAGCAGCAGGACGATGCAACAAGATAATATAAATGCAATCAAATACAGCATGAACAAGTCTCCCAACAATCACCATTATGTGATTCTATCATCTATATTTTTATATCATATTTGTATTGACAAGCCAACAGGTTTTGTATCGACAAAGCTTGACGTCATCGGGCTGGCAGCCGCTCAGCCTGTCGATTTTTCATTGTCGGGAAATGGTGAAAGATCTGGTGTAAAAAACCGATCATATCGTCTCTTAGCGTGATATCCCGCGTGAGATGGTCGTGAGAGCGGAAAATATCGTCTCTCAACGTGATATCCCGCGCGAGACGGTCGTGAGAGCGGAAAATATCGTCTCTCAACGTGATATCCCGCGTGAGATGGTCGTGAGAGCTGAAAATATCGTCACTCAACGTGATATCCCGCGTGAGATGGTCGTGAGAGCGGAAAATATCGTCTCTCAGTGTGATATCCCGCGTGAGATGGTCGTGAGAGCTGAAAATATCGTCACTCAACGTGATATCCCGCGTGAGATGGTCGTGAGAGCGGAAAATATCGTCTCTCAACGTGATATCCCGCGTGAGATGGTCGTGAGAGCGGAAAATATCGTCTCTCAACGTGATATCCCACGCGAGACGGTCGTGACAGCGGAAAATATCGTCTCTCAGTGTGATATCCCGCGTGAGATGGTCGTGAGAGCGGAAAAAATCGTCTCTCAACGTGATATCCCGCGTGAGACGGTCGTGAGAGCGGAAAATATCGTCTCTCAGCGTGATGTCCCGGGCGAGAGGAACGTGAGAGCGGAAAATATCGTCTCTCAGCGTGATGTCCCGGGCGAGAGGAACGTGAGAGCTGAAAATATCGTCTCTCAGCGTGGTGTTCCGGGCGAGAGGAACGTGAGTCTCCCAGAGAAACGTCCATCTGAGACTAAAGGTATTGCTTGACGAGTTCTGTACATTCGTACAGCCGGATTTTGACACGACCCGTACCTACCGGGCGAACAATCCCTTTCTCCATTAAGCCACGTACAACTTTCCTGCTCGTATCCTCTTTGAGGCATAAGCATCGACAAACATCCTCCAATCGAAACGGCCGATTAAGAAAGTAAACATATCGGATGGTTTCGCGTTCCCACACGCTTAACTCTCGGATCGCCTGCTCCTTGGCACTGCCATACTTACCCAGCAATTCATGGACGCTTCGACGGCAGGCTTCCGGATGTTTGTCCAGTTCATCCCAACTGAATGGAATATAATGATACCCATACCACACCAAGGTGCGAATTCGTTCTCGTTCAAAGGAGAATCGATCCCGGGTGATCATTTCGGCGTGATAAGCAAATCCTTCGCTTTCGAAGGCAAAGTTGAGTGGATGATAGAAGGCATCAACAAACATGCTTACACCTGAGCGGTTCTTGAACTCATACTCGAGAGAGAATCCATCGAAACTTTGGAAGATCGGCCACAACACCTCTGAGAAAAGCTTCTTCTCTCCTACCAGATCCTTCTTCAATCTTTCTAAACGTTTCCCTGTGGCTGAACGGATCTCCCGTTCAACGAAATCCGCCCATTTCTGTTCAAATCCTAACATTGTACTCATCCTTTCATCCATCCTTTAAGTAAGAAATGCATGAAAAAACGCCTCTAACCCAAGCTCGAAGCTCATCGGATTAGAGGCGTACTTCGCCTGCATGATACGGATGTATTTTTATAGAACATATTATCAAATGGTTACAGATTGTCAATTTCTGCATCAACATCCCGCACTCATACGTCTAAGTAATAGGGATATATGGCGATAATAATACATCAGAGAGTTGAGGTGTTGCTGCAATCATCTGATCGAATAAATAATTGATGGAAAGTGTGGGAATTTGTCATCGGTCAGGTTACAATGAAGGAAGCCAATATGTGATGATATGTCAAAGGAGTTGGAGCAATGATCGCAAAACTCGAACACATCGGTATCCTGGCGAAAAATATGGATGACTCGATCAAATTCTACTCGGAGATTCTCGGCATGAAGCTGGTTGAACGGGTATGGCTGAACGAGAAAGTGGAGCTGGCGTTCCTGTCATTCCCCGGCCAGGAGAGCGTTCAGGTGGAGTTGGTCGGGCGTGACCCGAGCGGAGTGGCGGAAGAAGGCATCGTTAACCATCTGGCGCTTACCGTGGAGGATATCGATGCGGTGATCAGCAAGTTGAAACAACATGGATACGACATCCCGGACGAATACCCGAGAACGATCCTGGACGGCCGGAAGATTGCCTTCTTCAAAGGGCCGAGCGGAGAGAAACTGGAGCTGTTCCAGCCCGCATAACAACTGAGGACCATCTCGGTCATAACAGCATCGAGCACCTTGGCTCTTAATCAAAACTAGCTTGGAGAAAATCGATAATGATGAAAAGAAAGAACTTCCTCATACTGGTCACATTATGCATGCTGATCATCGTAGCATTCATCGCGACAAACATGCTCGCTGAGCCAAGTTTGTCTCAAGGAGTAAACGACAATGATCACGACATCTCGGTTGCGGATCAGAATCTTGCCGGGAATCAAGATCAAGAAGCAGAGGGGCCGCCCCCTCCGCCTGAACCGGAGAAAGAACCATTCAAGGTGGTGATCGATCCAGGCCATGGAGGCGAAGACCCTGGCGCTGAAGGAGCGAGCGGTTCCTACGAGAAGGATTTCACCCTCGCTGTGTCTCTGAAGGTTGCCAGCTTGCTTGAGGACGTACCGGATGTCAAGGTTTACTTGACGAGAGACAAGGATGTATTCCTGTCCTCGGAAACGAGAGACCGGCCGAACTTCGCCAATAAGCTGGAGGCGGACCTGTTCATCTCCATCCACGCCAATACTTTCGCCGATCCTACCGTCTCAGGAACTGAGACGTTCTATTACCACGACAACTCGCTCGGACTGGCCAATATCATACATCGCCATGTTGTCGCGGCAACGGGATTCCACGATCGCGGTGTCAGCCAGGAGAATTTCTTCGTACTGAGAGATACGACGATGCCGGCAACGCTGCTTGAGATCGGCTATCTCACGAACCCGGCGGATGAACAGACCATGCTGACGGAGGAATTCCAACAGGCCGTGGCCGAAGCGATCGTCGATGGCATCAAGGAATACCTGGGTTTGTGACCCATAGCATAAGGTGACCATATAGATTCAAATACAACAGGGCAACATGCAAAGGGAACCCATGTGGTTCCCTTTGGCGTTTCTGTATAAATGATTTTCATACTATACAGTCAGGTATCATGCACATCATCTGGAGGAGGGGACGACTTATTGCGACTTAGGCCGTGTATGGATAGAGGTGAACCGATCTGTAACGGAGCTGGCACCGAAAGACTCCGGTTTGATGCGCACGATGAAGCAGACCGATGTGTTCTATCCGGGTGATCTCCTGTCACGGCGTCAATTCGCCTGCTTCGGCGCTTCTTTCGGGAAGATGGTATAGCTGAAGCTGATCGCAAAGTCGATCGCCAGGACGATCGACCATACCATGATCGTTCTAGCTAACGCCATCGTAGCCGGCAACTCAGGCGTATCGCCCTTCTCCCAATTGCGGATCAGATCCACGATCTGTTGAGTGCCGTCCCACCCTTCAATCAGCAGGATCATCGCCAGCAGAATCGAGCAGCCGATCGCCCAGGCGAAGAAGTGCTGGTACCAACCGACCCTCTCCTCTCTGGCGCGTTCTGCGCCGTATGTCTTGGGCTTCACAGGCTTCGGTCCGCCGGCGTAGCGGTATTCGAACCAGCGGTCCGCCCATTTGATCATCTTGTGACCGTAGACGATACTGACGCCTAGATAGATCGCTGCCAGACCGTGATAGATGTTGGCGGTCGCCCCGCCCTTCAGGTCAATCACAGTAGCGATCAGCAGTATAAGATCCGTCACAGGCGTACAGATGAGCAGTATGGCGCCTATTCTGGGCTTCTTCAACAGATATCTGGCCACAAGACCTGCCAGGATGAACAACCAGAATCCTGCCTCACACGCGACAATTAACCAACCGATCATCATGACCTCTCCCATCTGTTGTGTGAAGTGCTTGGAACTTATTTTAATACAACTGTACTAAATCATAACCGATTCCTTTTAATAATACAAGTGTGCTAAAATAAAGATATGCCAAAACAAGTGGATCACGATGCGAAAAAAATCGAAATCGCAGAAGCAACCTGGAAGGTTATCGTGCGGGAAGGCCTGGATAATGCCACAGTGCGAAACATTGCTAAGGAAACCGGTATGTCGGTCGGCTCTCTACGGCATTACTTCCCCTCGCAGTCGGACCTGTTGTTGTTCTCGATGGAGCTCGTCTCTGAACGGGTCGCCAAACGGATTCGGGAGAAGAAGAAGACTGCGGAGAGTCCGATCATGGGGATTCAGGACGCTATCAGTGAGCTATTGCCTCTGGATGAAGAGCGGCGGGTGGAAGCGGAGGTGTGGTTCGTGTTTTCCGCTAAGGCTCTCGTTGACGCGCGTCTGAAGCAATTGAGCAACCAGGTGTACGAAGACATGCGGCAAGGGTGCTATCAGGCTGTACTTGCGCTTCAGAGGCTAGGACTTGCCAAGGAAGGTCTGCAAACGGAACTTGAGGTGTACAGGCTCCATGCCCTGGTGGATGGCATGGCTCTGCACCACCTGCTGTATCCTGACAAGCTGACCTACCGCGATATGGTCGACACCCTGAGCTACCATCTGCGCGCTTTGTGTCGATGATGGGACTGAGGTTATGTAGATCCTTAGTAAGTTCAGCCGCGTATGCTGTGTATATGATGAGCGTGACAGGCTGATGACACGCAGGTTAAGACCGATGTGGAGGAGTGCTTCATGACTTATGTGATGGGTGTGGATGGCGGCGGCAGTAAGACGCATGCGGTGATCACCGATGCGAAGGGGCACGTGCTTGGTGTAGGGAGATCCTCGGGATGCAATCATCAGACGCTCGGGATCGATTCGGCCATGAGGAATCTCAAGGCCGCCGTGGAAGAAACGCTGAGCGCGGCACGGTTATCCTGCGAGGACCTGGACTTCGTGCATTACGCCCTGGCGGGTGCAGACAGGGAAGCGGACTTCCGCCTCCTAAGAGAAGCGATCGAGCGAGAGCTTCCGTCTATCCGGCGGTGGGAGATCACGTCAGACGCGATGGCAGGACTTCGCTCGGGCACGACGGACAACACCGGTGTCGTCCTGATCAACGGGAGCGGGACGAATGCGGTCGGACGAAGCAAGGACGGCAGAATCGTCCAGGTCGGCGGATTCGGTTACCTGTATGGAGACTATGCGGGTGGCGAGCAGATCGCCATCGAAACGTTCCGTTATGCCGTCCGTTCATGGGAGCAGCGGGAGATTCCGTCCATCCTCACCAGGAAGGTTCCGGAGTTCCTCGGCTACAGTTCGATGGAGCAGATGGTGGGTGATTATCTTGACCGTCAGGTCGCCTCGGTGCCGGGTGAGCTGACGATCGTGCTGCACGCGGCGGCGGAGGAGGGGGATGAGTTGTCCATCCGCCTGCTCAAGCTGGTGGGCAGAGAGCTTGGTCTTGCGGCCAGTTCCGTGATCAAGCGCATGGGGAGCTTCGCGATCGATCATGCGATTCCCATTGTGCTTGCCGGTAGCATTTTCCAGAAGGGCAGAAGTTCCTGGTTGTTGTCCGAACTCAAGCAGACTGTACAGTCAGAACATCCCGACACAGAGTTTGTCATTCCTGAGATGGAGCCGGTATACGGAGCCGTTCTGCTCGCCATGGACGGTGCAGGTATCGCAACGGGTGGCAACATGCTGGACATCTTCAAGCATGATCAAGCAAGGGGGGGAGCTCGGCAATGAGTGACAGATCCTTAAAGGTGACGGTGATCGGAGGAGGATCCTCGTATACTCCCGAACTCATCGACGGATTGATCCGGTATCATAAGGAACTGCCCGTAACCGACCTGTACCTCGTCGATATACAGGAAGGGTGGCATAAGCTGGAGATCGTCGGCGGGCTCGCCCAGCGTATGATCGATCACGCCAATCTCCCGATCCGCGTACATCTCACCTTGGACCGTCGTGAGGCCATACGCGGCGCCAGCTTCGTCTTGACGCAGATTCGGGTCGGCATGTTGGATGCACGCGCGCTCGATGAGCGCATCCCGCTGCGATACAACTGCATCGGCCAGGAGACCACTGGCGCAGGAGGTATGGCGAAAGCGCTCCGCACGATCCCGGTTATCCTCAGCATATGCCGGGATATCGAGGAGCTGGCTCCAGATGCCTGGCTCATCAATTTCACCAATCCTGCAGGCATCATCACCGAGGCTGTTCTGAAGCACTCCAGGGTACGGACGATCGGGCTGTGCAATCTGCCCATCCATACCCGTATGCAGATCGCTCAGATGATGGAGGTGGAACCGGACGATGTCGATATCGAAATGGTCGGCATCAACCACCTAAACTGGACGCAGCGCGTGCTCATTCGCGGGATGGACCGGACGCAGGATGTGCTGAAAGCCTTCGGCAGCGGCGCAGAGATGAAAGTGAAGAATATCCCTGACCATGCGTGGGGAGAAGGGTTCCTCCAATCACTCGGCTCTCTGCCGTGCAGCTATCTGCGCTACTATTATCTGAAGGAACGGATGCTGGAAGATCAGTTGAAGCAATTGAAGCAAGGCGAGACGCGCGCGGATGTGATCAAGAAGCTGGAGAAAGAACTGTTCGAGATCTATCAGAATCCCGCCTTATATGAGAAGCCCAAGCAGCTCGATCAGCGCGGTGGTGCCTATTACTCGGAAGCAGCGGTGCAACTGATCGCTTCCATCCATAACAACAAGAAGGATATTCAAATCGTCAACACGCGCAACAACGGGATCATCCCGTTCCTGCCGGATGATGCGGCGATTGAAGTGCCATGTGTCATCTCCAGCAGCGGCGCGTCTCCTCTCTCGCTCAGCAAGCCGCTGCAGCCCGCTGTCCGCGGATTGCTGCAAGTGGTGAAGGCCTATGAGGAGCTGACGATTGAAGCCGCGGTTCACGGGGATTATCACAGCGCGTTCCATGCGCTTACGATCCATCCGCTCGTCGGCACATCGGCGCTTGCCAAGGCGATTCTGGATGATCTGATCACCGCGCACCGGAAGTATCTGCCGCAATTTGCATAAGTCCCGAGGGATCGGGAACGGATATTGGAGATGGTCATCGAGCGCGGATATCGGGAGCGAGAATCGGGAATAGGTACCGGGGATGGACAGGGGAACGCTAGATGTCATGAATCGAATGAGACAAGATTGGTTATCATTCATTCTGACCATCTGGATTAGGAGAATCATACCTGTGCTATGGATTGCGATGGCGGTTCTATCCGCCTTTTTTGCTGGATTAACATCGATACTTGCCAAGTGCGGCATCAAGAGCACGGATTCTGATGTGGCAACGGCTCTGCGGACGATTGTGGTGCTGGTGTTCTCGTGGGTGATGGTATGGATCGTCGGCTCAGCGGGAACGATTATGGAGATCGGCGCGAGATCGTTGATCTTTCTCATCCTGTCCGGGCTTGCGACCGGCGCATCATGGATCTGTTACTTCAAGGCATTGTCGATGGGCGACGTCAACAAGGTGGCGCCGATCGACAAGTCGAGTACCGTGCTCACGGTGCTGCTTGCCATTATCTGTTTCGGCGAAACCGAGCACCTGACTGTCAAGCTCATCGGCACCGCTACTCTCGGCATCGGCATCTTGATGATGGTCGAGAAGAAGCAGGCCATACGTCAAGGGAAGAGTAGCGCATGGCTGCTCTATGCGATCGGGGCAGCGGTGTTTGCCGCACTGACCTCAATTCTTGCGAAGGTCGGCATCGAGGATGTGGAATCCAACCTAGGCACCGCGATTCGTACGGCGGTCGTCCTGATCATGGCGTGGATTATCGTTTGGATCCGAGGCAAGCAGAAGCGCCTGCGGACGATCGTTCCGCGCGAGCTCATGTTCATCGGTCTGTCGGGACTTGCCACAGGCGCTTCCTGGCTCTGTTATTACTATGCAATCCAGAAGGGCATCGTCAGCGTTGTTGTGCCGATCGACAAGTTGAGCATCGTCTTCACCGTCATCTTCTCCTATATCGCCTTCCGCGAGAAGCTGAGCCGTACGTCCTTCTGGGGACTGGTCTTGTTGATCGTTGGCACGCTTGTCATGGCGATCTTCGCTTAGGCGAACGGCTGAGCCGGAGTAGGAGCGGAAGGGGCAGATATGATGAGCCTGACCAGGAAGCCGTTCCATCGCTTCTTTTTTTTGTGACTATAGGTGACAATAGATGATGTCATATCCCCATGGCATACCATATGGTCGGTGTGGACGAATGTTCACGGCTTATTTCCCCACGATTCCGAGCCTGCTAGGTTCTCGAATGTTTCATGACGACGCTTGATTCGCGGATGATCAGCCGCGGCTCGAGTTCCACGCGCTCGTACCCGCCCGAACGTTGCTCCTGGATGCGGTGCAACAGCAACTCCGTGGCAACCTTGGCCGCCTCGGCGCTCATGATCGATACGGTCGTCAGCTTGGGCAGGGTGAACTGGCCCCAGACGATATTACCGATACCAACCACCGCGATATCTTCCGGTACCCGGACATCAAGTTCTTTCAAGCGGTTGATCAGTCCGATCGCGATCATGTCATTCTCTGCAAAGATCGCATCTGGCATGCGCGACAGGCTGACGAAGTATTCGGCAGCGCGAACGCCCGTCTGCAAGGACAGATCATCGCCTATATAGACAAGAGACCGGTCCACGTTATTCAGCGCCTCTTCATAGGCAAGATAACGCTCAGGGACAATCTCCTTCGGGGCGCCTGCATAGGCGATCCGGGTCCGGCCGATGCTGGTCAGATGCTCCATCACCAGTTTGCCTTCCTGTCTGGCCATGCTGACAATATCCGCCTTGATGTTCGAGACCAGCTTCTTGCCATAGTTGATCAGCGATATGGGAATGGGACTTTTGTTGATCATGTCCGCCAGTTCCTCCGGATAAGCGAGCGGCAGCATGATCAAACCATCCACATACAGCTTCTTGACGTCTCTGAGCAGTTCCAATTCTGCTCTTACGCTTCCCAAAGTATTAATCTGCACGATCCGGTAACCATAATATTTGGCCGCCTGTTCTACCGCATAGGCCACCTCAGGCACCAGAGCATTCCGGATATCCGGAACGGCCAGCGCGATCTGCTGGGTCTGGCGAAATTTCAGACTTTGCGCGATGGAATTGGGAACGAAGCCCAATTGTTCAATCGCCGCCATGACTTTCGCCTTCGTCTTCGGGCTGATTCCGCCGCTGTTGTTGATGGCGCGTGAAACGGTGGCGATTCCAACGCCCGCATGTTTGGCGACATCTTCAATCGTTATTTTCTTACTCATCGAAATATGATACCTCGATAAAACTGGAATCGTTTTCTAATGATTTTTCATTTTTTCAAATTGTACCATAATTTCTCCGCGTGTATATGAATTTTTTATGAAGATGATAACTTTACATTTGACATTATAGGATGATGGGTGAGAAAATAGTAATGGGAAACGTTTCCGAACAATAATTGATTTTTTCAACTTGACTTGCTATATACTTCCGAGGAGATGACATCAATGAAAGCATTGCGTTGGCATGGACCAAGAGATCTGAGACTTGAGCAGATCGAGGAGCCGAAAGTTCTTCCCGGCAAAGTGAAGCTCAGAGTAGAATGGTGCGGGATATGCGGAAGCGATTTGCATGAATATACAGCCGGCCCAATCTTCATTCCGAAGGATGCCGAACATCCGATAACCGGAGAGAAGGCCCCAGTGGTCATGGGCCATGAGTTTTCCGGCCAAGTGGTTGAGGTTGGGGAAGGCGTGACGAAGTTCAAACCAGGCGACCGAGTCGTCGTTGAACCGATCTATGCTTGCGGCGAATGTGAGACTTGCAGACAAGGCCTCTACAATCTGTGTCCGAAGATGGGCTTCCTGGGCTTGGCCGGAGGCGGCGGAGGCTTCTCGGAATACGTGGTCTTCGACGATTACCGCGTGCACAAAATCCCGGACAGTGTTTCCTATGAACAAGGCGCACTGGTTGAACCTGCAGCAGTTGCTCTGTACGCCGTACGCCAGAGCAGACTGAAAGCCGGCGACAAGGCTGCCGTATTCGGCACAGGCCCTATCGGTCTCCTCGTCATCGAAGCGCTCAAAGCTGCCGGTGCTGCTGAAATCTATGCGGTTGAATTGTCTCCAGAACGCAAGCAAAAAGCTGCTGAGCTTGGCGCGATCGTCATCGATCCGAAGGAATACGACGTAGTGGAAGAACTGCGCAAACGCACTGGCGGCGGCGTGGATGTGGCCTATGAAACGACTGGCGTGGGTCCGGTCCTGACGCAATCGCTGAATGCGGTCAAGCCAAACGGTGAATTAATGGTTCTCAGCATCTGGGAGAAAGAAGCAACGATTCATCCGAACCATATTGTGCTCCAGGAACGCAAGATCAATGCCATCATCGGCTACCGCGATGTATTCCCGGCTGTTATCAGCCTGATGGCGCAAGGGTATTTCCCGGCAGACAAGCTCGTGACCAAGCGCATCAAGCTCGAAGATGCCGTAAGCGAAGGTTTCGAGGCTCTGCTGAAGGAAAGAAACCAAGTGAAGATTCTTGTGACACCAAACGCTTAAGAACACACCTGCAACTCATAACATCCAACTCCATACTAGCTGTCCATCTGTCAATTTCCGTTGACATGCTGGACAGCTCTTTTTTTGTGTGGCTTGCAGGCGAAGGTCATGTCGTCCATGCCAGAGACAGTCCTTGCCATTGCGGTAACCTGTTGCCCTATGAGTTCGGCCATGCATCTCACTCCTGGACTTGCAATGATATTTATCACAGTTCCTGTTGTGGGACGTTCCTGAGGACGTTTCCTGCGGCCGGATGATCCGCATGCTGTCATCTTGGCTTCTGTATCCCATCCTACTGCAATCCTTGCGGTGATGGCGTCATCTACAAGAATCCCGCCCCAAGTAGAGAGATTCGGATGCGGCCATTGCAGAGCATTCCATATTCTGTCATAATTATGGTGATCAATCCAGATAAGCGGGAGCAGGAGAGGACCGCAGCGGACACGCGCCTGCTGCGTGTATAACACCGGAAGGAGTGGTGAAGCATGTCAGGAGAGAGATATCCTGGACATCTTATCCCGTTTCGTGTATATGTTGCTGTGATGACCATCTTGCATCTTGGTTATGTTGTGATCACTCAGGTACGTCTTCATAGGTCTGAATATTGGATGGCCCGTAACCCCATTACCGATCAGGACCTGGCATCGATCATGCAGCTTGCGAGCTGGAGCCAGATGGTCCAATCGTCTTTCTTCTTCATCGCCCTGGCGTTTGCCATCTATGCGTTCATAACCAGGAACATGAACGCTTATCTGATGTACGTGCAATCCAACGTGCTGATCTTCGTGGGACTGGCTTTATTGAATCTGCTTATTCATCTCCTTCTGTCGTTGCCTATTGGCAACTTGATGGAGCCGATATATGGACCGGCTAATATGACCATCCTGTTCCTGTTGGGTGTCATCTTGCTCAAGTTCAGGCGAAACAGACAATCGCCCATCTAGGGCGATGTGGATCTGTTAAAAGTTTCAACACATGACTGTGAGTCTCGTCACGGTCATTTTTTATTGCTTGAACAGTCTGCACGGGTTGCAGATAAGATACATGGCTGGGGCATGTTTGACAGGAAGCCATATATCGCTCTGATATAATAAGGATGATGGTTGAAGTACAAGAAATGGGAAGAGGGCCAAGACCGATGGACCTCAATCAACCAGCGGGACAAGGATACGGATGAGGAGGAACTACCGATCATCATGAAGTACGGGCAGGTGGCAGGAGGAATCTTCGTGCGCAGAATCAATCGGTTCGTCGCCGAAGTGGAGATAGAAGGACGGCGTGAAGCGGTTCATGTCAAGAATACGGGAAGGTTGAAGGAACTGCTCGTGCCTGGAGCAAGAGCGATCCTGGAGGTATCCGGCAGCGAGGCGCGGAAGTACAGACATTCTCTGATCGCCGTCGAGAAAGACGGTGTTCTCGTCAACATCGATTCCCAAGCGCCAAATGCGGTTGTCCATGAGGCGATGGTCGCGGGCAAAGTGCGTCAGTTGGGACATCTCCATACCGTTAAGCGAGAGGTTGTCTGGGGCAATTCCCGCTTCGATCTGCACTATGAGAAGGACGGGCGCAAGGGATATATGGAGGTCAAAGGAGTGACACTGCTGCAAGACGGCGTCGCCATGTTTCCTGATGCTCCAACCTCAAGAGGGAGGAAGCATGTGTTGGAGCTGATCGATGCCGTACGGGAAGGCTGCGAGGGCGTCATCCTGTTCCTCGTACAGACGAAAGGGGCGCGATACTTCGCGCCCCATGCGATGATGGATCCTCCCTTCGCCGAGGCGCTTCGGGAAGCGGCTTCGGCAGGCGTTCACGTATTGGCTTATGATGCAGAGGTGCTTGAGTCAAGCATCGTATTCGGTGAACCGCTGGAAGTGAAACTATAAGCGCGGAACCGAGCGGCCGTGCCGCCCAGCCTGGCCGCTGCATGCCCGGCACCTGGGGTTGGCACATAACATCAGAAGAGCGAACTACTCAATCTAGATCGCCAATCTAGATCGCCAACGTCGCAGAGTCAACTACATCCGCCTGTTTCTCCGTTCCTTGCTCCTGAGTGCTGCGGGCCGCTTTCTTCAGGGCATCGGTCAGATCATGGCAGAAGTGTACCCCTTCCCGATTGCCAAGCCCGGACTTGATCATCGTCTCAAGCGGCTGAGCTTGGGAGCCGATGATGTAGACGGAACCGCCGTAGCGCAGCACGTGCAGGATCACCTCGGACATATAGGCGACTCCGGTCGTATCCATATACAGCACTTTCGTCATGTTCAGCATGACGAACTTCGGTTTGTCCGCCAACGAGGCGATCATCTGCCGCTCCATGCGGCGGGCGGCTCCGAAGAACAGCACGCCCTTCATGATGCATACGAGAACCGCGTTGCGGCGGAAGTCTGATGCAGGATGAACGCTGATGTCGAGACGGCTCATCTTGTGGATGAAATGGACAAAAGCAAGCCCCATACCCACTCCCACACCGGTGGTTAGATCGACGAGAACCGTGGCGAGGAAGGTAACCACCAGCACGACAGATTCTCCGGATCTCCATCGCAGCATATAGACAAATCTCTTGCGCTCGCTCATATTCCAGGCAACGACCATCAGGATCGGCGCCATACTGGCGAGCGGGATGTGCGAGGCGAGCGGCGCCAACAGCACCATAATCAACAGCACGACGATGCCGTGTATCACGCCGGATAAGCGGCTTGTAGCGCCGCTTCGGATATTGGTCGCGGTGCGTGCGATTGCTCCGGTTGCGGGAATGCCGCCAAACAGCGGTGCGGCCATGTTGGCTATCCCTTGCCCGATCAGTTCGCGGTTGCTATGGTGGCGATCGCCGGTCATATTGTCCGCTACGGTCGCAGACAGCAACGATTCGATGCCGCCAAGAGCGGCGATTAAGAGCGCCGGCACCAGCATGAGCTGCACCGTATCCAGGCTCAGATCCGGCAGCTTCGGCATCGGCAAGGAACCGGCAAGTTGACCGTATGCGGAACCGATCGTCTTCACCTTACCAGGATAGAACAGGTAAGCCGCGAGCGAAGACAGGACCAGGCCCACAAGTGCCCCCGGGACCTTGGGCAGCCATCTGGTCGTCATGAGCTGCAGGGTGAGGCCCAGCAAAGCGGTGAACACCGCGTATCCATTCACGGTGTCCAGATGACGGATGACTTCCGCCATACTGTTCAGAAACTCTGGATGACTCTTCACGCCGGTTAAGCCCAGGAAATTGGCGATCTGTCCGCTGAAGATGATGACTGCGATCCCGGCGGTGAATCCGACGACCACAGGCCGTGGAACATAATCGATAAGCGATCCGAGCTTCAGCAGCCCCATCAACACGAGGAAGCATCCCGCTAAGAAACCGGCGACGAGCAGTTTGTCATACCCGTATACTGTTACGATGCCGAGCAGAAGCGGGACGAAAGCGCCTGTTGGCCCGCCGATCTGGAAGCGGGATCCGCCCAGTAGGGATATCAAGATCCCTGCGATGATCGCGGTATACAACCCGGTCTCCGGTTCGACGCCGGATGCGATCGCGAAGCCCACGGCAAGCGGCAAGGCGACAAGGCCTACGATCAAACCTGCCATGAGATCCCGTTGGAAAGCTTTAAGCGAATAATCGCCGAATCGTTGCTTGAACATATTGCTAATCAAGCCCCTTTATGATTAGAAATAAACACAAAAATAAATCCTGTTTCAGGCGTTCCAGAACCGGGAGTTTGACCAGGATTCTACTTAATCAAACAATATTCAAATATTCAGATATACGAATATTAACTATAGATGAACTCCTGAATTTCGTCAAACCCGCAAAGATGTGGTATTTCACGAGAATGCAAATGAATTTGCTCGAAATCCAAAAAGAAACGCCCCAGATATTATATAATCAAGATCATACCCACAATATCACGCAAGCGCGCAAAGAAGGATCGAGCCATGTAGAGGCCGCTGCGAAAATTCATGAAAGTTTACATCGAGATTACAAGCGTCTGCAATCTGGCGTGTTCATTCTGTCCGCCAACGGCAGCGAGCGGGCGAACCGCATCGTCGAGGGTCTCTCGCGGCGGGAGGCTGTTGAGGAACTGTGCCGCAGATGCGGTTATCGGCAGAGGTTTGGGACAGAAACGATGAACCCCCATCCTCTTTGAAGATGGGGGTGAATGTCATGATCTTATCTGAATTGCTTGTACAACCGGTACAAGGTGACGATCGTCTGCTCCCTCGAATACGTGCCGCGCGGATCGAAACGGTTGCCGGACACGCCGTTCATGATGGAATATGCCTTGGCTTCCTGCACCGCTTCCTTCGCCCAAGCGGCAATCTGGCTCTCATCGGCGAATGGTTCCGAAGCTTTCACGGAGCCGCTCTCTTCTCCGCCCAAGTATCGGTAAATTCTCATCAGCAGAGTAGCGGCTTGTTCCCTGGTGATCAGATCATTCGGCGAGAATCTGCCGTTCCCCGTACCATTGATCAACCCGTTCTCATAAGCCCACAGGATCGCTTGTTCCAGATTGTGCACATCGGCGAATGGGGAAGGTTGAACATCCTCCATCTCTTCCCAGATTTCCGGCTGGATGGCGGTGAGCATATCCACTACGAGGTTCACGAATTCCCGGCGTGAAATAGGCCCCGTCAGATTCATGTAAAACGGACTCTTGGTCATCATGCCTGCAATGGCCGCCTCTTTGATCTCTGCCTCAGCCCATTCGCTGACTGTCCATAATGGACTCTCCACCTGGATGTACACGGCATTGTCGTCCCTGTAGAAATAGTCATCCGCATCTATCCTTACATATCCGAAGCCATGGGCTGTAACAAGCCCGTTCTCATCCACGCTGGCGACATATGGATTGGAGGAGGTGAAGGATACCGGATCTCCGCTGACCGGGAGCTGATAAGTATCTCCAATAGCCATGTAATGCGGTCGTGAGGTCGACAGGTCGATTCTGGAAGCAAGCTGGAAGAATTCCGTTGTATAGCTTAGCGATATCGGTTGGTCGGAGTTCCACATATACAGATTGTCGATCTGAACATGGTACCGATCACCCGGCTGGATCTGATCGATGTCTCCCGGACGGAAGATGATGGCGAAGTCCAAGCCGTAGAAGGAGGTTTCTACATTCATGAAGTTGCCGAACCATAAATCATTGTCCGTCTGTTCCAGTCGCCAGAACCTGGTATCGCGTTCCCGTTCGCTCGTCACCTTGACGATGATCTTGTCGGTACGGGTATTATCGTATATAGCCGTGTTCAGCGACACCGACCAGGGGTCCAGTGGATCGAAGACCTCAAGCGGGAAATATCCGGCTGAAGGCCAGGCAACATATTCAAAATGAATGTCGTAAGGATCGCGATCTGCATTAAAGGCATACATCGTTGAGTAAAGACCATAATAACTGTCCGGATTGTAGGCGAGTCCAAACATCGTGGTCTGCATGTACGGATTCAGAATCCAGCGCCGGTGGCCAACGATTGGAACATTGCTCGGTTCGCGTTCCGGCATATATCCGGTCATTATGGCTTCATACAAATTGACATACCCGGCAGCGAGATTGCTCGATGAGGTGGCTGCATAACCCAGCTCATAGATATCGTAAGGCATAGACACCGGTCGCGTTGGCTCGTGGTTCAAGTCACCTCCGATATGCGCGAGGAGGATCGCCCCTGCCTGTTGTTGCTCGGTCAGATCGTAATCCAACCGAATATCGTCCGGCAAGCCCGCCAGATAGCGCACGAAATTGACGGCTTTCAAACCGTCTTCCAGCACCTCTTTCTTGACTTGGCCGAAACGAAACGGCGCATTTACATCCGGTTGTCTGACGAACAGATTCGTCTCTTTCAGAGCGGTCGGAATATATGCTCTCCAAGCCTTTCGAATGTCCTCTTTGGTTCGTTCCTGCACCGCCGTTTGCACATCGTGTACGGCCGCTTGAACCGGCGTCAGTCCGGCGCTGAGCACCATGAGACAGATGATCAGCATGATGGCCGTTTTCAGCGTATTCCATTTCATCCATCTTCCACCTCGATTTGTTTTTCTCTGTAAGGGCTTGCAAGACACCATTATAGTAGATTTTGGGAAGATGGACTATATGATTTTAATATTGTGGAAGTAAATATTTCCTGGGAATGGTCGAACTTTCGCCATGGAATTGGTCTCCAGCATGGTTTGCGGCGTTGTGTCATGAAGATAGCATGAATGGTTTATATAACCGGTACAGAGTAATGATCGTCTGCTCTCTCGAATACGTGCCTTGCGGATCGAAGCGGTTGCCGTCTGCGCCGTTCATGATCGAATGTGCCTTCGCCTCCAGCACCGCTTCCTTTGCCCAGGAGGCAATCTGGCTGTCATCGGCGAACGGCTCGATGGTTAACACGGTTCCGCTCTCTTCTCCGCCCAGGTAACGATAGATTCGCATCAGCAGGGTTGCTGCTTGTTCTCTGGTGATTGAGTTATTAGGCGCAAACGTATCGTTCCCCGTTCCGGTGATTAATCCGTTCTCATAGCCCCACAGGATCGATTGCTCCGAATCTTGCACGTCTATGAACGGGGATGTGCGCACTTCCTGCAGTTCTTCAGATACCTTCGGATCAATGGCGGTCAGCATCTCCACGGCCCACGCGACGAATTCCCGTCGGGTAACCGGCATCTGCAGATCCATGATTAGAGGATTGGTGTGAAGCATGCCGGATGCCGCTGCTTCTTTCACTTCCGCTTCCGCCCATGCGCTGAATCGGCCACTTGGTTCCGTTACATAGATGCGCAGTACATTGGTCACCTGACCGAAGTAGTGATCCACTTTGATCGTGGCTTTCCCTGGATGATGCGCGGTCACTCGTCCGTTATCATCAACGGTGGCAACATCCGGATCAGTGGATACGATGATGGAGGGCTCCCCAACCAGCGGTATAAGATAGGAATCACCCGGAACCATATAGATCGGTCTGGCAACAGGCATGTTGAACCTGGCGGTGAGCGGGAAGAATTCCGTTGTATAGCTCAGCGAGGTTGGGTTCGTGGCATTCTTCAGATACAGGTGATCGATCCGAATCTGGTAACGGTCATCGGGCTCGAAGGCGTCGATGCCGCCGGGACGAAAGATAATCGCATAATTCAAGCCATAACTGGAAGTGTCAACGTGCAGGAAGTCGCCGCCTGACGCATCGTTGTCCGATAGATCCAGCTCCCAGATTCGGTTATCCCGTTCTCTTGTGACAGTGACCCGTAGCTCATGGATTCGGCTGTTATCATAAACCGAGCTGTCCAGTGACACCGACCATGGATCGGAGGGGTGGAAGACCTCCAAAGGGAAATATCCCGCCGATGGCCAGGCGATATATTGAAATTGGACTTCGGATTGAGGACGGTCTTTGTTGATGGCATACATCGTTGCATAATACAGATACTCGCTGTCCGGGTTATAGGCGATGCCGAACATCGTTTTCTTCATCCGAGGATTCAAGATCCAGCGCCTGTGTCCGACCGTCATGATGTTCTGGGGCGAACGGTCGGGCATATATCCCAGCATGACCTGATAGAAGAAGCTGGTTCTGCCTGCGGCCAGATTGCTTGAAGCAGTCGCTCTTAAGGCTAGTTTGAAGAAGTCGTCAGGCATGGACTTCGGTTGAGCCGGACGGTGGTCGAGTCCGCCCCCCAGATGAGCGAGGAGGATCGCCCCTGCCTGCTGCTGTGCGGCAAGTCCGTAGTCCAGCGTAATATCGTCCGGCAGGCCGGCCAGATAACGGGCGAAATTGACGGCTCTGAGCCCGTCTTCCAACACTTCCTTTCTGACTTCGCCGAATGCAAACGGTTCATGAACATCGGGTTCGATGACAAACAGATCTTTCTCTTCCACTGCTGCTGGAAGATAGGACAACCAGGTTCGGCGAATGTCTTCTTTGGTTCGTTCCAGCACTGCCGTCTGAACGTGGTACACGGCTGCCACGTTCACGGGCATCAATGCCGTGCAGAGCATCAGGATGAGAGTAAGCAGCACGATCGCTTTCATCAGCGAGTTCCATCTCATCGTCATCCCCCCCTCATGTCCCATCTGTAATGGGTATGACTTCCCACATCCCATTATACAGGATACAGGATGGTTGAATGTTGGACGATTGCCCGTTGGCTATCTGGATACCTAGCTGGTGTTCACTCATCCGCTGGAAGCATTTTGTAAAAAAAGAGCGCATCCACTTAAAAATCGTGACATATGCAAGCGCTATCATTTCTTGATAAACTGATCACAACACCAGCATATTGCTGAGTCATGAAATGGGGGATGAGAACATGAAGAAAATTGGCTTAATCCTCTTGATGCTTTTGCTTGCTGTCACGATGGTGCTGGCAGGCTGTTCACAACGGGAAGGTTCTGGAAGCGGAGGGGATTCGGCATCCAACACCAATGCTCCAAGTCCGAGCACAGGATCATCGGCTCCCGCGGACAACGCACCAGACGGCAAGAAAAAGAAGCTCACTGTGTACAGCACTGCAGCTGACAGGTCGGTACAGGATCTGTACAAAGAAATATCCGAGGCATTCATGCAGGAGAACCCGGATGTTGAGGTTGATCTGCAGTTCCCTGGCTCGGAATATGAGAACATCCTGAAAGTAATGATGGCAGCGAATGAATTGCCGGACATTTGGGATACCCATGGCTGGGCGGTCATCCGCTACGGAAACTATCTCGCCGATCTGCGGGACGAAGAGTGGGTGCCGCAGATGACGGACACCGTCAGAAACGTCGTAACGGACGAGAATGGCAAGGTGCATGCGCTCGTTCTGGCAGAGGCGAAGGACGGCATCACGTACAATGCGGATGTGCTCGAGCGTTTTAACATCGAGCCGCCGAGGACGATTGATGAGTTGATGGCAGCAGCCGAGAAGATCAAGACCGAGAGCAATGGCGAGGTCACGCCGTTTTATTTCTCCGGTATTGATGACTGGATGATCGGTCAGTTCTTCGACTATTTCGCGACATCCTTGCTCATCAGCCCGGAGAACAACGAAGCGGACAATCTGTTGAACAACACGATGGACTGGAACAAATGGACGCCTCTTGCCGAGAAATTCCTCGAAATGTATGAAAAGGGTTATATGAATAAGGACGTGCTGACAGCCAAATACAGCGATATGCCAAGCTTGATGGCGCAGGGCAAGGTGGCCTTCGCCCTGTTCGGTCCGGTCATCGCTGATGAAGTGCATAAGGTAAATCCCGATGTCAAAATCGGCTATATGCCGGTTCCGGCCTGGTATCCGGACGACGAACCAAACTTCTCGGGCGGCGAACGGTATACGATGGGGGCGTGGAAGGACAGCCCGAACCTGGAAGAAGCGAAGAAGCTGATCGCCTACTTCGCCAAACCAGAGAACCTGACGAAGTTCACCAATGTGACCAAGCAGCCGGTTGGACTGAAGGGGGTCGAAGGGTCGCACGAGTTTATCGAGTTCTACAAGAAATACGAGAACATCCGTGTATTCCCGTACTTCGACCGTGTCTATCTGCCGAACGGCATGTGGGATGTCATGAGCAAATCCGGCACGTCACTGCTGGCGAAGCAGATCACACCGCAGCAGTTCTCGGAGAAGATGAAACAAGAAGTTGAACGTCTGAGCGGCAGGTAAATCACGTGACTGCAGGAAGGGGCTTTAGGCCCCTTCCCTCTTCCCATTTGTTGTCAAGCTTCCTGGTGGGATTCGTGTATAATGATGGTAATGCGGGAATACAGAGACAAAATGATGAAAACCGCGAATTTTCACGAATGCGCACGAATCGAACATGGGGAGGGAAAGAGCTATCGCACTTACGTTACGGCAAAAGCTGATCATCCTGTATCTGCTCACGGTGTCTGTGCCCCTGGTCGTCTTGATTCTGGTCTTGCCCTATTATTATCAGAATCTGTTTAATCGTCAGACATCAGAGCTATATGAAGGAACGTTGACCTCGCTGACCTCAAATGTGGAGATGTATCTGGAGGAATTGGAGCGGGCGACCTTTACCCCATATCTGATCAATGATGTCATGGTAGCCATGAAGCTCAGGGCCAACAACCATTATGATCAGGCCAGCGAATATACCAAACATATGGCGGAGAGATCCCTGAGGTTTACTCTCCCCAGTTATCTTCGCAATTCCCGCAAAGAAATCCTTGGCACGATTCTGGTACTGGCCGATGGCTCCGTCTATCCGATCAACAACGCCAATATGACCGTAACGGAACCCGTCCCAGGTTTCCCTTATGAGGAACAGGATTGGTATCGGAAGGCTCTCGAATCCGATGGTAAAGCGGTGTATATCAGCAGCCATCCGCAGGATTATTTCGGTTCGGAGCGTAAGGTATTCTCCGTGGCCAGACAACTGAAGGACCCGGACACCGGGAAGCCGCTTGGCGTCATTATGGCGGATGCAGACAATATTATCCTGGAGAACATCGTCAGCAAAGTGCAATTTAATGTGACCACCATCGTGGCCATTCTCGATGAGAACTCCAGGCCGCTGTATGCCAATCACGCACTTCATGATTCGATGCTTGCAGAGCTGACAGCCGGTGAAGTGACCGTGACAGGTCCGGATGATACTTACCGGGCTGTGATCAAGAAGATGGATTCATCGGGTTGGAGCATCGCGGTATTGTTTTCCAACCGCGAGTTTCAATCGAAGCTGGCTTGGATCTATCGAGTCGGAGCCCTGTTCGCGGCAGGAGGAATCGTGCTGACGATGCTGCTCAATACTTCGCTCACACGCTGGATTGTCAACCCTTTCATGGATATGGTGCGCGTGATGAAGAAGGTGAAGCACGGCGATCTGGATCAGCGGATCGAGATCAAGGGGAAGGACGAGATCGCTCAGCTAGGTGCGGCGCTGAATATGATGGTCGCTCAACTGAAGGATCTGATCGATCGCGAATATCGTGCGGAATTGGGCAAGCGCAACGCAGAATTTCGTGCCTTGCAATCACAGATTCAACCGCATTTCCTTTACAACACCTTGAACGGTTTGATCGGACTCAACCGATCTGGCCAACAGCGGCTGCTTGAGAAAGCGATTCTGTCGCTAAGCGGCATGCTTCGATATACGTTGGAGCATGAGGACATGACAACTTTGGCAGATGAGATGGTATTTTTGAAGCAATATTGCGAGCTTCAGAAGCTTCGCTTTGGAGACAGATTGGAATACGACTTCGATCTGCAGCCGGAGGCGGCGTCTTGTCAACTACCGAAGCTGGTTCTTCAACCGATTGTGGAAAACGCTATCATTCATGGGATTGAACCGCTCGGCACCACGGGGAAGCTAACGGTTCGTGCAGAACAGCGAACGGATGCAGTCGACAATGATAACCGGTTAGTATACATCCGGATCGAGGATAATGGGACGGGCTTCGACCGAGGGTTGAAACAAGAAGGTGTCGGGATCGCCAATGTGCGCGAACGCCTCTACCTGTTCGACAGGTCCTCCAGATTGGATGTGAACACTGTGACAGGCAAGGGTACGGTGGTCGAAATCTGGATACCCGCCAAGGAGATGAACTACAGATGAAAATCTTGATAGCAGATGATGAGCAATTGGTACGGATCAGTCTGAAGAGCATGATTCAAGAAATGGATCGTCCGTGGGAAATTGTCGGTGAAGCTGTCAATGGTGAAGAAATGCTGGAGCTCCTCAGGCGTCATCAGCCGGAATTGGCCATTGTAGATATCCGCATGCCAAAGCTTGATGGCATCGAGGCCATCCGCGAGGGCCAGAAGATCTCGCCGCATACCAGGTGGATCATCCTGTCCGGCTTCTCTGATTTTCATTATGCCCAGCAAGCTGTGAAGATGGGCGTGAGCGAATACCTCCTGAAGCCTGTTGTACCTGAGGATCTGGAGAAAGCCATCGATAAGGTTGCCGAGTTGAACAAGGAGTATAGGAGCCTGCGCAATTATCAGTTCGAAAACCGCTTCTATTCTTTGTGCCAAGGAGTAACGACTTTGGCGGATGAATCCGCGGACAGTCTGCTGCGCAGTGGGAAGTTTCAAGCGATCATTTTTTATTTTGATGGCCATGTAAGTGCCCAGGATCTGGAGAGTTTGAGATGTGAGTTCAATGCCACGATACGCAAGGCAATACCGGACTCTCTGAGGCATGGCGCTCAATTGGCGTTGTTTTCACTCACGGGTTCCGAGAGCATCGTGATCGGGGTATGGGAGTCCGAGCGTGAGGAAGCGAGGCGATCCGTCCAGTCGTTTCTTCGCCAGACGGAAGCGGCGGCAGAGCGTTTCAGAAGCGGCAAATTGGCCATTACAGGGGTCCTTACCGAGGAATGCGGGGATTTTGCCTCTTTCCAGCGACAGATTCAGCTAGCCCGGGAATTGAAGCATTTTCAGATTGTAGGTGGCATGAACCGGATCTGGCGGCTTAAGGATGTCCAGCAGCATGTTGAATCAGGCGCGTATCTGGAGCTCAGCCAGTATCTCCATCGGCTCGCTGATCATTACATCAACCAGGTGTACCTGGATTATCAGAGTACGGTGGATCATATGCGCCTCTGGCTCAGCAAACATGCCGGCAGCTTGACGGAATGCATGTGGCGAAACATTTCCGAGTATATCCAGCTGATCTTCGGGCTGCCGATCTCAAGCATGAATGGGCAGGAATGGCTCGATCAGCTTAAGGAATACGGGGAACGTTGGCTGAGTCAAACATTGGACGAGGCGGACTCGTCCGATCTGATCGATCAAGTTATCCGGTATCTCGAGGAGAATTATATGCAGAACATCAGTTTGAATCAGATCGCTGACGAACTGAAGGTTACCCCCAGCTATCTGAGCAACCTCTTCCATAGGAAAACGGGAACGACGTTCGTCCGATATCTGATCAGGCTTCGCATCCTGAAGGCGAAAGAGTTGCTCTCCGCTACCAATATGCCTGTACAGAAGGTTGCTGAACGGGTCGGTTATTACAGTGCCCGTTATTTCACCAGGCTGTTCGTGGAGACGGTCGGCATCTATCCTTCGGAATACCGCGTGAAACTCGGACGCATCCGGCGGAAGCAGGGGGCGTCCAATCCAATCAGGACTGGGGGTAAAGGCCATGTCGCAAATCAATCTCAGGAAAACTGCTAGCTCATCTCCGGTCAGTTATCTGAGGAAAGCATTGAACTCGCCAAGTGTGTTGAATGTGTTGTATGTTCCTGCTCTCGTGCTGTTTGTCCTGTTTATCCTTTATCCATTTCTTCGCGGCATCCAGTACTCCTTCACCAATTGGGACGGTTATTCCCAAACATACAAGTGGATCGGTATGCAAAACTACAGCCGGATGCTGACGGACCCGGATGTATCGAGAGTCATCCGCAATACGTTGATCTACGGGCTGGGCAGCGCGCTGTTCCAGAACATCATCGGTCTGGCGTATGCGCTGTTTCTCAACCAGAACATCCGGCTGAAGGCGCTCACCAGAACCATCATCTACCTGCCGGCTATCATCAGCCCGCTGATCATGGGGTATATCTGGTATTTCTTCTTCCAGTACAATGGCGGCGCCATCAACGACATCGTCCTGCTGTTCTCTGACGAGCCGGTGAATCTGCTCGGCCAGCCCGGCGTCAACGTCTGGATCATCACCATGGTCAACACCTATCAGTTTCTTGGGGTTGCAATGGTTATCTTGCTGGCTGGACTTCAAGTGATCCCGAAAGAATACTATGAAGCTGCCACCATCGACGGTGCCAACGCAACAGCCAGATTCAGACATGTCACCTGGCCGCTGCTTGCCCCGGCGATCACCGTCAGTGTTGTCCTCAATGTGATCGGCGGTCTGAAACTGTTCGACGTGGTCAGCGCCCTTACGAATAGCGGGCCGGGTTATGCATCCGCTTCCCTGTCGACGCTTATGTATCTGCTCTATTTCGGCAGACAGGATGCCGGTTACGCGGCTACGATCGGCAATCTGATGTTCGTCATCATATCCGTCGTCAGCTTCACGATCCTGTATTACCTCAGGCGGAAGGAGGAAGCCGTATTATGACGAGGAGACCGTGGTGGAAGGAAGGTCTTGCGCTCTTCATCTGTCTCATACACGTGCTGCCCTTTTACATCCTGCTCACCACTTCGTTTAAAGCCGCAGATGACTTTTCCTCCAAGTGGGTGGCACCGGGCTATCTGTATCTGGACAACTTCATCAACGCTTGGCAGGAAGCGCACCTGGACCGGGCCATCACCAACAATATCATCGTGACCGTAAGCGCCGGGGTCCTGCTTGTGGTGATCGGCTCCATCGCTTCGTATCCGCTGGCCAGAGTGCGCACGCGTCTGAATAAGGCGGTCTATGGAATCTTCGTGTCGGCGATGATCGTACCGCCGCTTACGATTCTGGTTCCGCTGTACAGATTCATGGTTGATATCGGCGGCATGAATCGGCTATGGGGGATTATCCTGCTGCATGTGACGTTTGCCTTGCCGATGACCATCTTCCTCTATACCGGATTCATCCGCTCGATCCCATATGAACTGGAAGAAGCCGCATTGATCGATGGAGCGGGGAGATTCAAGCTATTCTACCGGATATTGCTGCCGCTGCTTAAGCCGATAACGGCAACGGTCGTGATCGTGACGTGCGTGAACATCTGGAACGATTATCAGTTCTCGGTGTTCTTCCTCCAGCGATCCGAGGTTCATACGATCACCATCGCTTTGTCCGGATTCTTCAGCCAGTACAACAATTACATCGGTTGGGTGGCTGCCGGTTCGCTGTTAGGCGCCATCCCGATCACATTGGTGTACCTGCTGTTGCAGCGCTACTTCATTCAAGGGCTGGCATCCGGAGCGGTAAAAGGTTGATGAATGAAGGTTTCTCCGGTTGCCATGGTCTATTGCTGCCGACGATTTCCGGTTGCCGAGAAGTCGGATGGCTAGACACATTGCAAATGTCATACCCACGGGAGGTTATCCGTATGAGCATCCTGTATGATGAGAGCCAACGAATCTTCCATCTGCAAACGCCGGGAACCAGCTATGTCTTTCAACTGGTGAAGGACGTCGTTCCCGTGCATCTGTACTGGGGCAGGAAACTTCGCCCTGTTGCTCTGGATAGGTTGCTGCGCAAGGCAGGTTTCCATATCCCAACTCCATTCCCGGAGGATCGCAGCATCTCCTTCGAAACGTTGCAATTGGAGTATCCCGGTTATGGAACCGGGGACTTCCGCCAACCGGCGTATCAGGTTCAGCTTGCGGATGGCACAACGGCTGTAGAACTTCTCTATGAATCACATCGCATCTATCGTGGCAAGCCAGCACTGGAGGGATTGCCCGCCACTTATGTGGAAGCAGATGAAGAAGCAGAGACGCTGGAGCTTGTGCTCGCCAACCGGTATGCGGGTCTGAAAGCGATCTTATCGTATACCGTGTTCGAGCATCATGACGCGATCGCTCGTTCGGTGCGATTCGTAAACGAGAGCGACCAGGACATCCGTTTGCTCAGGGCGCTCAGCGCCAGCGTAGACTTCCCAGACAATCAATATGACTTGCTCCAACTGAGCGGAGCTTGGCTGAGGGAACGGTACATGGAGCGCCGGCGGCTCGTTCCCGGTATGCAAGGGATCGAGAGCAGGCGAGGCGTCAGCAGCCATCAGCACAATCCGTTCCTGGCCCTGCTGTCCCCTGATGCGGATGAGGATCACGGCGATGTGTATGCGTTTAGCCTTGTTTACAGCGGAAGCTTCACGGCTCAGGCTGAGGTTGAGCAGTTCGGCACGACGCGCGTGGCGATCGGCATCGATCCGTTTGATTTTGCTTGGTTATTGAAACCCGGCGCCTCGTTCCAGACACCGGAGGCCATCATGGTATACTCGGGCGAGGGCCTCTCAGCGATGTCCCGCACGTTCCATCGCCTGTATCGGACGAGGCTGTGCCGCGGGGTATACCGTGATCAACCGCGTCCGGTGCTGATCAACAACTGGGAGGCGACTTACTTCAACTTCGATGAGGCGAAGCTCCTTCAGATCGTGGAAGCCGCCCGCTCGCTCGGCATCGAGCTGTTCGTGCTGGATGACGGCTGGTTCGGCAAGCGTAACGATGACACATCTTCACTGGGTGACTGGCAGGTGAACGAAGCGAAGCTGCCAGGCGGGTTGCGCCGTCTGGCGGAACAGGTGAACAAGAGGGGGCTTAAGTTCGGGTTGTGGATCGAGCCGGAGATGATCTCCCCTGACAGCGATCTGTATCGGGAGCATCCCGACTGGTGCTTGCATGTGCCGGGGCGCAGGCGCACGGAGTGGCGGAACCAGTTGGTATTGGATCTGTCCAGGGATGATGTTTGCGATGCGGTCGTCCGTATGATCGGCAACGTGCTTCGCTCTGCACCAATCTCTTACGTGAAGTGGGACATGAACCGCAACCTGACAGAGATCGGATCGGCAGCATTGCCGCCCGAACATCAGCGTGAGACCGCGCATCGCTATGTGCTGGGGCTGTACCGGGTGCTTGAGCGGTTGACCAGCGAGTTTCCGCACATATTGTTCGAGAGCTGCTCCAGCGGCGGCGGCCGTTTCGATCCCGGCATGTTGTATTACATGCCGCAGACTTGGACGAGTGACAATACAGATGCGGTCAGCCGGTTGAAGATTCAGTACGGAACGAGTCTCGTCTATCCGATCAGCAGCATGGGGGCTCATGTGTCCGCCGTACCCAATCATCAGGTGGGACGCGTCACATCGTTGGATATGCGGGCTCATGTGGCGATGTCCGGCAATTTCGGTTACGAGCTGGATGCCACCGCGATGAGCGAGGAAGAACAACAGGCCGTGAGTGAGCATGTCCGGCTGTACAAGAAGATTCGTCCGCTCGTGCAATTCGGCGATTTCTACCGTTTGCTCAGCCCGTATGAAGGCAATGAGACGGCGTGGATGTTCATCGGCGAGGATGGACGGGAAGCCGTTGTGTTCTACTTTAACGTGTTGGCTGAGGCGAACAGCGCTCTGCGTCGTCTCCGTCTGAAGGGACTTGATCCGGAGGCCGATTATGAGGTCGAGCCGTTGGACGGCTTCGGAGATGCAACGGGAGTTTATGGCGGGGATCATCTGATGTATGCAGGGCTGAGTCTGCAGACGGGACAAGGCGATTTCCAGAGCCGCTTGTTCAGATTGAGACGGGTTGAGGATATGCCGAAGACTTAAGCGTATGCCGGAAAGCAGGATCTGCCGGTATGAATATAATCGGTGAAAAGTTGAACTGCTCCTCCACAAGGGGGGCAGTTCATTGTTGTTTCCATCCGTTGGGAACGGCCCTCTTCTGGTTGGTTCATATGATGCGGGGACACTCCGCTTGTCCTCAGCGCAGATCGATCGCTGAACGGCGGGGTCTTGGGGAAATGGATGGTTTGATGTTACAATATAAGGAAATCAGCAATCATTTCATGTCAAGATGAACTACCATACATCTGCATAGGAGTGTCGAAGGAAGATGAATGAAGTTATCGAACTGCTGATGAACCATCGTTCGATTCGTAAGTTTACCGCAGACCCGATCGCGGACTCGGTCGTCGAGAAGATCGTCCGTGCGGCGCAGATGGCTTCCACGTCGAGCAATGTTCAGGCCTACAGCGTGATTACGATCAAGGACAAGGCGCTGCGTGAGAAGATCATGCATTTGTCTGGCAAGCAGGAATATATCACGGAATGTCCGGTGTTTCTAGTATGGTGTGCGGATCTGTATCGGCTCGGCAAGGCATCAGAGAAGCATGCGGAGCAGGATGGTTCGGGCGCGCTATCCGAGACTTATGCGGATTCGACGGAGAATCTGCTGGTTGCTGCGATCGATGCCGCGCTGGCTGCCCAGAACGCAGCCGTGGCCGCAGAATCCCTGGGCTACGGGATCTGTTACATCGGCGCGGTGCGCAATCATATCGCTGAGCTGTCTGCGTTATTGCAGTTGCCAGAGCTGGTAGTCCCGTTGTTCGGCATGTGCATCGGCGTGCCGGCCCAGAATCCGCTGACACGTCCGCGCCTGCCTGTCGAGGGCGTTCTCCATACGGATCGCTATCAGACGGAGCGGGTCGAGTCTTGGATCGACCGCTATGATGAGATATACGTTCGATATATGAGCGAAAGGAGCGGCGGCAAGATCACCACTCCTTGGTCAGCTCAGATGCGCAAACGGCTCACCGAGCCGATACGCTTGCATATGAAGCAATTTCTTCAGGACAAAGGGTTCATGAAGCGGTAGACATCACGCTGCCTATCCGTTACCTCTGTACCTTATCTCATCCGATGCATCTCAGTCGCATTAACCGAATGAACCAGTATCTTCAGAACAAGAATTTAGGGTACGCTGTCCGCATTCACATGATGCGGACAGCCGTGAACTTACGTTAGGTCCCAAACAAAGAGATGTACAAGCACAACCGCGAAGAATGTGATGAAACCGACGATAGTGACGGGATGTGTTCTCTTCAGTTTGTTCAGCTTGATGATACCCCGATATACTTCTCCGAACAGCAAGCCGCCGAACAAGAAGATACAGAGTCTCATGAAGCGGGAGTAATCGGATGTGATCAGGACATGTTCCGAAAACAAAACCCACATAAAACCCATAAACAGATTGATGATGATGAACATGGCCGCATCTCTTGGCTTGACTCGCATCATCTCTTTTCCTCCTTGCTCCTCAGAATCAGGCAGATGCCATCATGAATCAAGGCCAAACTTCCATGATACTTTCAACAATATTATACCAATTATCGAATAAAACGGGAAAAGTTAAATGTCGAACCGCACCGACGAATCGGTTGGGACTCCGTTCTGGTCGCGCAGCCTCTTGCCGATGGCAGTTACACTTCGGAAACTCTCGTCCTTCATGTGCATCTAGAAATCATCATCGTATGGTGTCTTGGCGGTGTCATCGTTCAAGCTTATCGGTCCTATAGTATTTCAGTTTCATCGTTGGAGGTGAAGTATGAGACGAATTCCTATCGCCGTTCTTATGATGTTTATGATGGGGTGTATCCTGCTGAGTGATCAATCGGTCTCCGCTTCAAGCTGGGGCTATGTTGCCCCCGATGAAGTCGTGGAGCGCGCAGATGTGATCGTGATAGGCCGGTATGATTTTTCTGAGAAGTCCCCGTTGAGCAACTGTCTTTTTATCGGTTATCCATTTGCAATAGAGCAAGTATTTAAAGGCGATAGCCCACAGAGGATGATCGTTGGTGTAGATGGAAATGACATAGCACTCATGACACGAATCCAGGAGCAGGGGAGATCATTTCTACTTCTGCTGGAAGAGAGGGAACGATACGATTATCTGGTTCCCGTGGCTGGTGCTAACGGCGTCGTGCCTCTGTCGGCAGGAAAGGTAGACACAACGTACGTTGAAGGGGAAAAGTCCGATTTCTACACTCAATTTCTGAAAGATAGGAAACCCATCAAGTCCTATGGGGAGTCTTCGTTCAACATCTTATATATCGTAATAGGAATTGGGGCGGTAGGATTGACGGTGCTCACGATCTTCCTGATCAGGAGGAGACATAGAAGAAGCGGATCATAACTGGCGGATATTGTTGCGGTCATATAGCAACCAATTAGTAATGATGGAATCGGATCGCGGGGGCTGTCCAGTTCGTTCAATCCAGCCCCTTGTCCATTCAACTTACGAGTTTTCCCCTTTCATCACGAGACACGTCCTATGACGCCCGGATCAGAAGCGCAGCCGCGTGTTCGTGGAAAATGAAGAAGTTCGATCTGGTTACTCCAAGATATTCATACGTTAATCGTTTAAGATTGCCAAATCAATCTGAACAAGTAAGCAAGAATCATGCCGAGGAAGAACATGGACGTGACGCCGGTCAGCTTGCGATCTCTTTCGATGTCAATGACTCTAAAAATAAGAAAAAGAATCAAGATGATAATCTTCCAGAGGATCGATACGAATGGAAAAACAGCGCCGATACCAAACGCAAACGTTCTCATGATAACGTAACCCACAGTTCGGATATTCATATCCCCCTCCATATTAAATAATGATTGAAGTCCGGTATCTGAAAACACCTTCTATCTTAAGATTCCGCATCCGCAACTGTCAATCATTACCTTTCCGAACAGAGCCTGATTGCAAGCTCACCATCGCAACGCGGGACATACTCGCTGAACTACTGGGAGGTCGTAACGTAGTCCTGATTTTTCAAGTAGAATGTCAGGTGCAACGGCTTGTCCATACTTACCCAACGGCTCGTCAAACTAGTCCGCATAAAAGTCCAAGTCCCCTCATAGACATGAAACATGAGTCAAGCAACTAATGTGCAAAGAGGGGATGATGGGATGCGCCGGATCACATGGCTATTGGCCGTTGTCATGATTGCGGTGATTGTCTTGACAAGTTGTGGGCAGAAGAGCGAAGAAGATGTGGTGCAGGATCTGAAGAAATTGGTCGACGGGATTAACAGCTATTCGGCGGAAGGAGCGATGATCCTGTATTCGGGTGAACAACCGCAGGAATATCAGTTGACCGTCTGGTACCAGAAGCCAGAGTTCTACCGCATCGCGATCACGAACAAGCAGAAGAATATCACGCAGATCGTCCTGAAGAACGAAGAAGGAGTCTTCGTGCTGACCCCTCATCTTCAGAAGAGCTTCCGCTTCAGGAGCGAATGGCCGAACAACCAGGGGCAGATCTACCTGTACCAATCCTTGCTCCGCAGCATCGTGGATGATGCTGAACGGGCGGTAACGAAGGATGGAGACAGCTATGTGTTTGATGTGAAGGCCAACTATCAGAACATGGCACTGCCTCGCCAGAAGATCTGGCTGAAGCAGGACGGTTATGCGCCGGTTCATGTCGAGCTGCTCGATGAGAACGACAAGCCGATCGTCACGGTCGACTTCAGCAGCTTCGAGTTCGACAAGAAGTTCGAGCAGACCAACTTCGATATGAAGTGGAATCTCACCAGTTGGAACATGACGACCTTGCCGACGATGTCACCTCTACCTGCTTCCGGAGAATGGACGGACAAAGTTGCACAAGAGCTTGGCGACTTCGGCATCATCTACCCGGCATACGTGCCGCAAGGCGTCGAGCTGGCGGACGTCGAAGAGATACAACTGGGTGACGTAACTGCGGTCATGCTCCGCTATGTGGGGCCGAACTACTCCTATACGATCCTCGAATCCCGTCCGCTTGCCTCACCGGTCTTCCTGCACGAAACGACGGTGGCGAACCTTGGATTCACGTTGGGTGTGCTGACAGGAGAGGAGCAGAAGACACTGATCTGGTTCGATGATCAGGGCGTTGAATACCGGATGACGATGAGCAATCTGCCCGAGGATGAGATGATCAAGATCGCCCAATCCGTACAAGGCCAGGTAGGGAAATAACCGTTCTACGTTCACGTGAACCTATGTCATAAACATGGCAACCCACCATTTACCGCCGGGTAAATGTGGCGTCCTTCGTTGACACCGCTCTGGATTACGTTTACCATTATAACATTGGAAATCGAATCGACATTGACTGCCACGACTGCAGAACATGTGTGGGGTGGTTCCATGAAGACCTTTTACCGTCCGACGAGGGCGGTAATTTCACTAGATGCGTTGCAGCATAACATTCGAGAGTTTCGCAGAGTGGTGCCGGAACCGATCCGTCTGATGGCGGTCGTGAAGGCTAATGCATACGGACATGGAGCCGTGCAAACTGCTGCTTACGCGCTGAAGAGCGGAGTTGACTATATCGGCGTCGCATTCCTGGATGAGGCCATCGAGCTGCGCAAGGCAGGTATCGCCGCCCCTATCCTGGTTATCGGCTACACGCCGCCAGAAGGGCTTCGACTCGCTCGGGAGCTGGATATTACCATCACGGCGTACAGTGACAATCTGATAGAAGCATTGCTTGCAGAACCTTACGACCCGGCCAGAGACCGCAAGCTGAAGGTTCACGTGAAGGTGGACAGCGGCATGGGACGCATCGGAGTCCCTGCGGATGAGTCGGGCATCGCCTATATCGAACGCATCAGGCAGTTGCCTGGTGTTGACTTGGAAGGCTTGTTTACGCATTATGCCTGTGCCGATGAACGGGACAAATCATACACCCACATGCAGCACGAGCGTTTCAACAGAGTGGTGCAGTATTTCCGCGAACGGGAGGTTGACATCCCGCTCGTCCACGCGGGCAACAGTGCAACTGGCATCGATTGCCCGGAGCTGACGTTCTCGATGCTGCGCCTCGGGATCGGCATGTATGGCCTGTATCCATCCGAGGAAGTGTTTCGCAGCCGCGTGAACCTGCGTCCCGTCATGAGCTTCGTTACCGAGGTCGTCATGACCAAGACGCTTCCGCCCGGTTCTGGGGTCAGTTATGGTGCCGTCTATCGGACCCAAGGCAACGAGAGGATCGCAACGCTGCCGGTTGGTTACGCGGATGGTTATACGCGGCTTCTCGGCGGCAAGGCAAGTGTGCTCGTTCACGGCAGCCGGGCGCCGATCGTCGGCCGGATCTGCATGGATCAGTGTATGATTAACGTGTCGCAGATTGAAAATGTTGCAATCGGCGACGAAGTGGTGTTATTTGGCGAGCAGAACGGTGCGATGATCCATGTGGATGAACTTGCCGCCCTGCTTGGCACGATCAACTACGAGATCCCCTGCATGATCTCGCACCGCGTGCCGCGCGTTTATGTATCGAATGGTGAAGTGATCCACGTGGACAATGATCTGATCTGAATCTGACCGTGGAGATTGAGCGTTCAAATTTTTGCCAAGCGGCAATTTTGCTGCTAGAGACAGGAAATTTTCGATTCGTATCGAATAATTATTATTTGACGTGCTTGCTCGCTTGATCTTAACGATGGTGACATCAGTCCCAACAAGCCGTCATAGACGTGTAACATAAATGATATACGACATGCATATATTTCATTTGTATAATTTGGCGGATAACACATCATACTGGTAATATTGACCGTATTCGTTAGTGGAGGTGCTCATTCGGTGGCCAATTTGCAAAACACGAAGCGCATAATGATTAGCCTGCCTGAATATTTGTTAGAAGAAGTGGACGGAATCGTTCAGGAGGAGAAACTCAACCGCAGCGAGCTAATCCGACAGGCTATGAAGCTATATTTGGTCGAACGGAAGAAGCGCAACTTACGCGAGTCTATGCAGCGCGGCTATATGGAAATGGCCAAGATCAATCTCAGCATGGCATCGGAGGCGTTCCAGGCGGAAGAGGATGCGGGTACGATTCTGAACCGCTTAGTAAGCGGGGTGTGATGCGCTTGATCGTCAAAAGAGGAGACGTGTTCTTCGCCGATCTGTCACCGGTCGTTGGCTCCGAACAGGGCGGCGTACGGCCGGTGCTCGTCATTCAGAACGATATCGGCAACCGGTTCAGCCCGACGGTGATCGTTGCCGCGATCACAGCGCAGATCCAGAAGGCGAAGCTTCCGACGCATGTGGAGATCAATGCTGAACAGCATGGCTTCGATCGCGATTCGGTCATCCTGCTTGAGCAGATCCGCACGATCGACAAACAGCGGCTCACCGACAAGATCACGCATCTGGACGAAGCGATGATGCGCAAGGTGAACGAATCGTTGCAGATCAGTCTTGGATTGATCGATTTTTGACGTCGTGTGCATGCAGCAAGAGAGCCTGGCGCGCACCCGAGTGGCGGCTGTACGTTTGGGAGTGGCTCTGCAGCTTAGGCTCGCTGACGGAGCGGAATATTCGATGTATGGATGAGGCGTCTGTCGGCTGTTTCGGTGCTTGCGATAGGTTGAACCGGTTAGGAGCAGATGGCGCTTGTCCGAGGGTGTTTTTAGAGGAAATAGACAGTATGGACGCTTGCGGCATGCTTGTTATGTTGGGAGTGATCCAGAGAGTACGGGACATATTCGAGTGACAGCTTGGAATCAACAGATATGACTACATATTATATGGAAACTTGGGAGGCTATGGGCCTTCCTTTTTTGGTTTTCATGAGGCGCGGAAGAACGGATACCTCGTGAAGGAACGCGCGTGTGGTGTAGTGATGCCGGAAGTTTGAGCAGGTTTGAATACAGATGGTATAATAAGTCAGGTTGTCCATGCGCTGTTGCGACATCGGACCAGGCTTGCATGCGAGAAGGAGAAAGGAATGCGATATGGCTGAATTTATCACAGAATTGGTGGAAGAATCAGAAGAGAAGGTGCGGGAGAGGATACTGGCCAATCTGGTCAGCGAACTCAAGATCAGCGCGAAACAAGTACGCACAACGGTCGGGTTGCTCGATGAAGGCAATACGATTCCGTTTATCGCCCGCTACCGCAAAGAGATGACAGGCGAGCTGGATGAGACGCAGATCCGTGCGATCGAAGAACGCCTGCAATATCTGCGCAATCTGGAAGCTCGCAAAAACGAAGTGCTGCGGCTCATCTTCGAGCAGGGCAAGCTGACGGAGGAACTGCGTCAGGCGATTGCCTCTTCTGCGAAGCTGCAAGAGGTGGAGGATCTGTACCGCCCGTATCGCCAGAAGCGCAAGACCAGAGCAAGCGTGGCCAAGGAGAAGGGGCTGGAGCCGCTGGCCGATTGGATCTTCAGCCAGCCGCGCAGCGGCGAACTTCTGGCCGAAGCGGAGAAGTATGTGAATCCGGAGAAGGCAGTGGCGACCGCTGAAGAAGCGATTCAGGGCGCGCTCGACATCATCGCCGAGAATATCGCCGATGACGCGTCGATCCGAACTTGGGTACGCAAGTTCACCTACGATCATGGCGTGATCATCACGGAAGCGAAGGACCCGGAAGCCGAGTCGGTATATGAGATGTATTATGCCTATCAGGAGCCGGTTCGCAAGCTGCCGCCGCACCGCATCCTTGCGATCAATCGCGGCGAGCGTGAGGAGATGCTGAAGGTCAGGTTGGAAGTGGATGAAGCTCGCATCCATGAGTCTATCGCGCGGAAGCTGCTCAAGTCTGAATCGGTCACAAGACAAGTGCTGCTTGGCGCGATCGAGGATTCCTATAATCGGCTGATCGCCCCGTCGATCGAGCGCGAGGTGCGAGGCGAGCTGACGGAGAAGGCGGAGGAGCATGCGATCAAAGTCTTCGCCGATAACCTGCGCAACCTGCTGCTGCAGCCTCCGGTGAAGGGCTATGTCGTGCTCGGCGTGGACCCCGCTTACCGCACTGGCTGCAAGCTGGCCGTCGTGGACGACACAGGCAAAGTGTTGGATAAGGCTGTGGTCTATCCGACCCCGCCTCACAACAAGGTCGCGGAGGCAGAGAAGCTGGTCAGCGGGCTCATCAGCAAGTATGGCGTGGAGATCATCGCGATCGGCAATGGTACCGCATCACGCGAGACAGAGAGCTTCGTCGCCGATCTGATCAAGAAGCTCGGCAACCCGAAGCTGAAATATATCATCGTCAGCGAGGCGGGAGCCAGCGTGTATTCCGCGTCGAAGCTTGCGGCGGAGGAGTTCCCGGACTTCGATGTGGCGGAGCGCAGCGCGGTATCGATCGCCAGACGCCTCCAGGACCCGCTGGCCGAGCTGGTCAAGATCGATCCGAAAGCGATTGGCGTCGGCCAATATCAGCATGACGTGCAGCAGAAACGGCTGGAGGAGAGCCTTCGCTTCGTCGTGGAATCGGTCGTCAACCATGTCGGAGTTGATCTGAACACAGCGTCACCGTCACTTCTGTCCTATGTGTCCGGCATCAATGCGACAATCGCCAAGAACATCGTCAAGTACCGGGAAGAGAACGGCCGCTTTACCAACCGCAAGCAGTTGCAGAAGGTGCCGCGACTTGGCGCCAAAACATTCGAGCAATGCGTCGGCTTCATGCGCATCCAAGGGGGAGACAATCCGCTTGACAATACGCCGATCCACCCGGAGTCGTATGGAATTGTCGACCGCCTGTTCGAGGAGCTGGGCATCGCGATGGAGGGCATCGGAACGGAAGCGGTCAATGCGCGGTTGCGCGAATTGAATCCGGAGGAGCTCGCTCCGAAGCTGGATGTGGGACTGCCCACCTTGCGCGATATTCTGGACAGCCTGCTTCGTCCGGGTCGCGACCCGCGTGACGAATTGCCGCAGCCGATCTTCTCCACCGATGTGCTCAAGATCGAGGATCTGAAGCCGGGGATGGAACTGAAGGGGACGGTGCGCAACGTCATCGACTTCGGCGCCTTTGTGGACATCGGGCTGAAGAATGATGGTCTCGTCCATATCTCCCAACTCAGCGATCGTTACGTCAAGCATCCGATGGACGTCGTCTCTGTCGGAGATATCGTGACGGTGTGGGTATTGTCGACGGACTTGAAGAAAGGCCGGGTCAGCCTTACGATGCGAAGGCCTTGATGGCTGGCTCGGCTGCACGCCGTCTCGATGTAAAGTACCTATAAAGGACGCAGATAAAACAAGCACTCTCGTCAACGCTGTACTGGAAGGAACGGCGACGGGAGTGCTTTATCATTGTGCAGGATGGAAATGATCATTTGTCAGCTTGTCTCGTTTGGTTGTCATGAGCATGGATTCCTGACCGGTAGAAGAACCAGCAGTCATTCAGCACGCGGATCTGCCGCAGGTCCTTCATCTGAAAAGCCCTCTGGAGTTGATTGCATAGCCATTGAGGCATCGGACTAACCTCCCGTGAACTTCATCAGGATGGCAACCTTACCTGCATCGTATGCGAATGAAGCAGGTTCGTGCATAGTGGAACCGCAGCGGATGCGATGCTCATCCGTTGCCGATGCAAGTGAAGGCTTCTTCTTCCTGTTGCGTACATCCATTATATGTAATAGGCATACGCCCGGTGCAGGTCCGTCTCAGGCAATCAAGTGAAGAAGGTTGCGGATCAAGCCGCAACGTTCAGCGGGTCATGCTTCCTCCTCGTACCATTGCTCCAGTTGCGCTTGCAAGGCGCGAATCTCGGTTAGCAGGGCGATCAATGGATAGGAACGTTCGTCGATCGCTGCGAAGGCGGCTTCCAATTGATTGATGTAATCAAGGCCGTTCGTTATGCTATACTTGTCATGCAACAGTTCAACGGAAGGGCATTCCGCCACGACACGCGGCAGTGTTGGCACGTTCTGCGCGGTCAGCTTGCCAATCTCCTTGTGCAGGCGGACATTCAGCGCTTCCAGTTGATAGGCGTGTGTGGCCGGCATTTCGACGAAGATGAGGTCGGTTCCGTCCTGGAGCAGAACGATACGGGTGTCTGCCATCGTTAGTTTTCCCCTTTCGATATAAACCTATACGATGCGTTAAGATATTTATCAGTGTACCGATGAACCAACGTAATTTCAAGTTGAAGAAATAGAAGGATCGGATCATGATGAGCAGAACAAATCAACAAACGAACAGCAGACAGATGAGCGACCGAGAACTGCAGGCGTGGGTGGAACGCATCTCGCTCGAATGGTTCGGCAAGCCGTTTCGCCACCGGGCTGTATTTAATTCACGGCTAAGGGCCTGCGGCGGTCGATACGCGCTCTCCACCCATCATATCGATATCAGCAGGAAGCATTTCGAACTGTATGGTCCGGAAGAAACGGAGAAAATCATCAAGCATGAGCTCTGCCATTATCATCTGCATCTTGAAGGCAGAGGATATCGGCATCAGGATCGGGACTTCAAAGAGTTGTTGCGGCAAGTTGGCGGTACGAGGTACTGCAAGGCGTTGCCGGAGAAACGCACGCTTCCTTACCGCTTCAAACTTATCTGCACAGGTTGCGGCAAGGAATACTACCGCAAACGCCGCGTTGATACGAGCAGATATGTGTGCGGACAATGCCGAGGAAATTTACAAATAATTCAACTTGACTCTCCTCTGAAATCGTGATAAATTAAGTCTTGTCACTTCGAGTGATTGAATTTTCCCCGATAGCTCAGTCGGTAGAGCACTCGACTGTTAATCGAGTTGTCACAGGTTCGAGTCCTGTTCGGGGAGCCATATGGAGAGGTACCCAAGAGGCCGAAGGGGGCGCTTTGCTAAAGCGTTAGGGTGTAACAGCCGCGAGGGTTCGAATCCCTCTCTCTCCGTTTTCTTCATGAATTGTATAGCGGACACACCGTTGTCCGCTTTTTCATGAAATTACCACTTGCCAGTGACGCGGATATTCAGTATAATAATCTTTGTCGCTCGTGAGCCTGATGCTTCACGAAGTTGGCCAATTGGATATGAGGCCCGTTGGTCAAGGGGTTAAGACACCTCCCTTTCACGGAGGTAACAGGGGTTCGAATCCCCTACGGGTCATTCTAATACCTGCGGTCGTGGTGGAACGGCAGACACGCTATCTTGAGGGGGTAGTGTCCAATGGACGTGTGGGTTCAAATCCCACCGACCGCACCATACATAAGCAACCGAAAGTCCTTGGTATCAAGGGCTTTTTTTGTTATATCACAGGAAGTTGAAGCTGCGGTGTAGCTGAGTTGGATAGCGGAAGAATGCGGCATTGCGGGTCGAATTTATGATATGCTTCAAATAGGATAGATCAATGATTCGCACGAGAAAAGCGGACTGGTGACGGAGGGGGTATCCCGAGATGAAGATCGGAGCGATTGAAGCGGGTGGCACGAAGTTTGTTTGCGGCATCGGCAATGAGGATGGAGTCATAGAAGAGAACGTACGCTTCCCAACGGAAACGCCTGAGGTGACGATGGCCCGGGTGATCGATTTTTTCGCAGGCAAAGGGGTGGCAGCGATCGGCATCGGTACCTTTGGACCGATCAATCTCGATCGCAACAGCCCTTATTATGGTTACATCACGACGACACCGAAACCGGGTTGGGCTCATTATAACTTCGTTGGGACGATTGCTGCGGCGCTTAAAGTGCCGATCGGCTGGGATACCGACGTGAATGCGGCTGCTTATGGCGAGGCGCGGTGGGGAGCGGCAAAAGGCCTCGAAAGCTGCGTCTACTATACGATCGGCACGGGTATAGGTGTCGGCGTTTATGCTGAGGGCAAGCTCGTGCATGGACTTGTTCACCCCGAGGCTGGGCATGTTCTGGTTCGGCGTCATCCGGACGACAGTTTCCCTGGACATTGCCCTTATCACGGGGATTGTCTGGAAGGCATGGCTGCAGGGCCAGCGCTTGAAGCGAGGTGGCAGATGAAGGGGTATGACATTCCTGCTGATCATCCGGCATGGAAGTTGGAAGCCTATTATATCGGGCAAGCGGTATCCAACATCATCCTGACGGTTTCGCCGAAGAAAGTGATTCTTGGCGGCGGCGTCATGCAGCAGGAGCATCTATTCCCGCTGATTCGCGAAGAGGTCAAGCGCAATCTGAACGGCTATGTGCAAGCACAAGCTATATTGGATGGCATCGATCAATACATCGTGCCGCCGGGGTTGGGCCAACTTGCTGGTCTGACCGGAGCGCTGGCTCTTGGCATGGATGCGCTACAGGCCGCACATTGAAGCGTGTAGCAGCGAGAGGGCCAGAGTGGAAGACATGCTGGAGGCGGCTGGAGAAGGCCGTGAGCCGGTGAAGTCGTATTTCAGAGGATGCCCAAGGAGTAACAGCAAGCTGAGAGCCAGCGGCACTCTTATTGCCGCTGGCTCAGTCGTTGTTCACGGGGCAGGTAGATGACAAGCAGATAGGTGAGAACCGCAACCAATCCGATCGCCCAATATACGCTGTTTAGACCTAGGCTCAGCCCTTCACGAAGCAGCTCGATCACGTCCGGATCGAGCGCAGGCCGATCAGGATCAAGGAGCAGGTTGGCGTCATTCAAGTTAAGATTTTGGCCATAAGTATCGGCATTCGCTTTCATATGAGCGATATAGCGATTGTTGAGCACACTGGCGAGGACGGAGGCGCCGATCGTCGAACCAGAGATGCGCATGAACATGATCAGGGCAGTCGCTGAGCCGCGCATGTTCCAATCGGTACTGGCCTGTACAATCAGCAATGATGCGGTGGACAAAAGCCCGAAGCCGACACCGGACAGAAATGACCCTGTTGCCGCGTACACCGGCCCATACTCCGGCTTAAGGAAGATGAAGATGACCGCACCGGCAATGATCGTTGCGCAGCCGATCACGGACATGCGCCTAAGTCCAATCTGATGCATGTATCTGCCGCCGATCGTGGAGGCTAGCGGCCATCCGATGGACATCATGCCCAGCGTTAGGCCGGAGATCAGCGGGCTGTACCCCATGATACCTTGCACATAAGTGGGCAGGAATGCGGAGATGCCGATCAACACGATATGCGATAACAGAGCCGCGATGTTGCTGATGACGATCGTTCGATGCTTCCACAGTGAGAGCGGCATGATCGGTTCAGGAGCGACCCGCTCCCGCAGGATGAACAGCCATGCGCCAACGAGCGCTGTGGGAACCAGCAAATAGGTAGGGAGTGAAGCCCACTCCCAGAGCGAGCCGCTGCCCACGAACAGCGTCATCAGCGAGCCGATCGTGACGAGCAGCAGGAGGGAGCCGGCATAGTCGATGCGCGGCTGCTGCTTCTCGATCTGCTCGTGAAAATAGAGATGAAGGCCGATCATCGTCACGATGCCGATGGGAATATTGATCCAGAATACCCAGACCCAGCTTACATATTCGACGAACAAACCGCCCAGCGCTGGCCCGAGCACGGAAGAGACTGCCCATACACTGGACAGGTAGCCCTGGATCTTGCCCCGCTCATCCGGCGGGTAGACGTCGCTGATGATCGTCATGGTAAGCGGTTGCACGGCACCGGCTCCAAGCCCTTGGATGAGCCGGTAGATGATGAGTTGTTCCATGGACGTGGCCAGGCCGCACAGAAAGGAACCGATCAGGAAGGTCACCATGCCGAAGAAGAAGATCGGTTTGCGGCCATACAGATCAGACAATTTGCCGTATATCGGGATAGAAACCGCTTGCATCAATAGAAAAATGGAAAAAGCCCACGTGAAGGATTCAAAGCCATGCAGTTCGCTGACGATGCTGGGCATCGCCGTCGAGACGATCGTCCCTTCGATTGCGGTGATGAACATGGCGAGCATCACCATGGCCAACACGACAGGTCGCGATGTTACCTTGCGTTGTAACGAGATCATAGTCCACCTCTGAAATGTCTTGTGTTAAAATATGGCGAGAAGTCAACATGTACAATTTGCCATAATTCTTTCCTTCTGTCTATGTTTAATCTGTGGAAGGAAAAACTGCCAACGTGGAGAATATTATAAGGATATTGGCAAAAAGTCCTATAATCCGATATTTGATCCGAGCTTTTTTCCTACAGCAACCTCTTAATAAAGAAGGGGTAATTTTTTATGGTGTGGCAAGACTTGACAATCTGGTATGAGCTGATCGTCTTAGTACTGGTACTGGGTTTATCGATATATGTATTGTCGATCAACGAGATCAAGCAACTGCAGAAGATTTATGTTCTGTTTCATATATCCATGTTACTATGGCCACTCGGCCAGGTATCGATCAATGTAACAGACGATCTGACTTATCAATGGGTGTATTTGAATATTTCATTTCTAGGCTTGATACTGCTCAGTTACTTATGGCTCCTGATCTCACTCCAATTTTCCTTGGTTTACCGTCTGCGCAAATTCTTCCTGCGACTTGCTGCGATTCCTCCTATTATCATTGCGATTTGCGTAACCCTGAATCCGGTATTTCATTGGTTCGTGAGACCTGTAAACGGCTCTTATCTCTATCGTGAATATGGGCCTGTCTTTGTGTGGTTTGTTAGCGCGGCGGCCTTATATGTGTTGATCGGCATCCTGCTCCTGTTGCTGACTGTCCGGGTGCGTGAAGGGGCGATGCGCAAGAAGGCGATGCTGCTGTGCATAGGCCAGACCGTGCTACTCATATTTGGCTTAACGGACGCAGTCCTGAACTGGTACAGCTCGGAACACTTGATCATTTATCGCGGAATGACTTCGGCCGGTATACTGATCTCGTATTTCTTCTTCTTCGTAGCCGCCCAGAATTATAGTCCATACAAGGTTGTATCTCTCGCCCATGACGCTGTGATTGAATCGTTGGAATCCGGTCTGGTCGTACTCAGTGACCGGAATATCGTGATCGATATGAATCAGACGGCGCGAAGATTTACAACCGCCAAGATGGGACAGCCATTCCCAATCGAAGAGTGCCTGGAGTGCATGGATCCCCGGGATGCGGAGAATTTCCTGTATGTATACACCAATAAGCCCAAATCATCGATCCAGGCGGAATTAAGCTCCTTTATCCCGACGATGCAGCATGTGCTGATGCGCATCCATCCGATCGTTCATCGCAATCAGCGTTTCCTCGGTCGCATCATCACCTTTCAGGATGTGACCGAATGGCGGAGTCTGGTGGATGAGTTGAACAGCAAGAACCAGGATCTGCAGAACCGGAACGAGGAACTGACCCAGATCCAGGAGGAGTTGTACGACGCGAACAAGAAGCTGGAGCTGCTCGCGACGACGGACAGCTTGACCGGATGCTATAATCGGCGTTATCTGATGCAGATGATGGAGTATCAGATCACGGTGGACAAGCGGTATCGAGTGCCTTTCTCGTTCATTCTGCTGGACATCGATTACTTCAAGCGAACCAACGACACGTATGGCCATCATGTGGGCGACCAGGTATTGAAGCAGACGGTGGAATTGATCTCTTCCAGGCTTCGGCAGACGGACATTTTCGCGCGATACGGGGGAGAGGAGTTCGCCATCTTCCTGCCGCATACGAAGCGGGAGTTTGCGGTGAAGCTGGCGGAGGAGCTGCGGATGATGGTGGAGAACAACACGATGGAAACGGATCTGGGCGAAGTGAGGATCACGATCAGCATCGGAATCGCCAGCTCGGACGACGTGGATCTGGAAAGAGCGGATGATGTGAAGCGGTATATCGTTGAACTTATCGCCAAGGCGGACGCGGCGTTGTACCGCGCGAAGAATATGGGGCGCAACCGCATTGCGGCCAGCGAATAACCAGCCGGAACCGTGGCGGGGCATTGGCTGTCCGGAGACGGTAGAAACTAGATAAGCAGGGTGCCAATCCGTTCTGACTGACTTCTTTTCTTGGCCCGCGTCATCCCCCTTTGAACCTGGTGTATAGGCGTATAACGGAACGTGAATCCGTTATTTTGTCCATTTCCCGCGTTCTTCCCGCGCTAACGGAACGTAGATTCGTTATCTGGCGCTATTGTGCAGGCAAACAGCCCATAAACATAAAATAACGGAATGACGTTCCATTCGCTGCTTGTAATGGCGCATTTTTCAGCAGATAGCGGATCGTCGTTCCGTTATGATACAGAAGCTTAGCGGCCACCAACCTGACGGTATAAGTGCCCGCTAAATTTTACGTCTGAGTGATGCGCCAGACACAAGAAAAACTCAGCGGTCACCGCCGTCCTGAAGGGCTTGGCACCAGATTCAAGTCATTTTGCCTCTTCAAGGATGTGTTTATATTTTGTATAATCGATGTTGTTCTTCTTCAGGAAGGCGATCAAGCTCTTGTAATCCCGCGGAGGAGTAGCCAGGATGTATCCTTCCACGCAATGATCCATGGTGACCTTGCTCTCACCGGAGTTCAAGGCGACTTCGCCGATTTTGGCAGCGATGCTGTGTTTGGCCACGTCTCTGAACGGTTTCGGCACCGGCTCGACGAGCTTGTCGAGGAACGCCTTGGTTTCGTCCGTCCACATATGCCGGCTGGCTTCCACATAATAGTTCTGCCAGTCCAGCTTGGACTTGCCATCGGCTTGTGGCAGGGATTTGAGAAACTTGCGGAACATGAAGTACCCGCCGATGGACATGGAACCGATCAATAGAACTGACCAAACGATGAACCAGAATGCAATCAATGAATTTCACCTCGAAGTATCGCTGTTAGCGGATTGGACTCCATCGATCTGGCGTTCCAGGAGTCAGATAAGTTTACAGTAGTATACACCGTATACATATATTCGCCAGATACAAAATAAAGGCAGTCACCGCCGTGCTGACGCTAGGTGCCTGCTGAGCATTTTTCTGCGCCTGAGTGATGCACCAGACACAAGAAATACTAAGCCGCCATCTACGCTGTCCGCTATGTATTTCTTTGGCCTGAGTCAGGCACTAGACACAAGAATTATACCGCATTTATGGAATTATTTCATTATACAAGGTACAATAGAACATGTAGCTTATGCTGCTTTACCGCAGTAAATTACCGCTGTCCTGTTGGGCGGCAAGCATAGGAGAGTAGACGCCCATGGTGAAAATTGGCTCCCACGTGTCCTTCTCGGACAAGGGCTTGCTGACGGCTGCAAATGAAGCGATCAGTTACGGCTCCAGCACATTCATGATATATACTGGCGCGCCACAGAATACGACACGCAAACCGATCGAGAATCAATATGTGCCGGAAGGCAAAGAGTTGATGGCGAAGCATGGCATTGAGGAGATCGTCGTCCATGCGCCTTACATCATCAACCTTGGTTCCTACAAGAATAACACGTTCCGGCTGGCGGTCGATTTCCTGCAAGAAGAGATCAGGCGCACGGCGTATCTCGGAGTGGGTCAGATCGTCCTGCATCCCGGAGCGTATACGGACAAGGACCCGGAATACGGCATCGCGCGCATCGCGGAGGGCTTGAATGAAGTGCTTCGCGGAACGAATGAAACCGAGGTGAAGATTGCCCTCGAGACAATGGCCGGCAAGGGTACAGAGATTGGCCGAAGCTTCGAAGAGCTCGCCGCAATCATGGAGAAGGTTGAGGACAACTCCCGTCTATCGGTATGTCTCGATACTTGCCATATTCATGATGCGGGCTATGATGTGGTCAATGACTTCGATGGCGTGCTTGAGGAGTTCGACCGGATCATCGGCTTGGACAGGCTGAGTGTCGTCCATCTGAACGACAGCAAGAATCCGCGCGGTGCTGCCAAGGACAGACATGCACCGGTAGGCTCTGGTTGGATCGGCTTCGAAGCGATGTATAAGGTCGTGCATCACGAGAAGTTGAAAGATCTGCCTATGATTCTCGAAACGCCGTGGATCGGCAAGGATTCGAAGACGCAGAGGCCGATGTACGAGGCGGAGATCGCGCTGCTCAGCGGCAATCTGGAGGCGCGGTTTGGGCCTGAGTTCATCGAGCATGTCGAGAAGCTGGACCATTTCTTCAAGAAGCAGGACATTCACTTCCGTGATTATGTGCTGAGCACCTGGGACCTTTTGAAGAGCGATGCCAAGGCTCGCAAAGCAGACGGACGCGAACCGATGGAGAGGCTGTATGATCTTGTTGTCGAAGCGGGCGTTCTGCAGGGGTTGAATGAAGAACAGATCAATCATCGCATCACCGCATGGCTTGCGGGAATGCTGGAAAAGAAGACTGCATAGGAGGATCAATGTGAAAACTCAAGGGCTTGTGCGCCGGGATAACGTTCGCAAAGATCGGGCCAGACTGCTGATTTCATGCCCGGACAGACCCGGCATTGTGGCGAGCGTCTCGCGTTTCTTGAGCGAGAACTCAGCCAATATCGTTCAATCTGATCAATATTCGATGGACCCGGAGGGAGGCATGTTCTTCATCCGCCTCGAATTTGATCTGCCTGAGCTTGAGCAGAAACTGGCTCAGTTGGAGAAGGATTTCCGACCGATCGCCGAGCAATTCAACATGGATTATCGTTTCTCGGTTGCGGCGAACCGCAAGAAACTGGCGATATTCGTCTCGAAGGAGGATCACTGCCTGCTGGAGCTGCTGTGGCAATGGCAAGCCGGTGACCTCTATGCCGACATCGAGATGGTTGTCAGCAACCACGAGACGATGCGGGAGATCGTCGAATCCTTCAAGATTCCGTTCCACTACGTGCCGGTCACTCCGGAGACGAAGCTGGAAGCGGAGAAGAAGCAGCTTGAATTGGTCGATGGCAAGGTGGATGCGATCATCTTGGCCAGGTATATGCAGATTATCTCGCCGCAATTCTTGAAACATTATCCGAATCGCATCATTAATATCCACCATTCCTTCCTGCCGGCTTTCGTCGGCGGCAAGCCTTATGCACAGGCGTATGACCGCGGCGTGAAGCTGATCGGCGCGACAGCGCACTATGTGACGGAGGAACTGGACGGAGGCCCGATCATCGAGCAGGACGTTCAGCGCGTCAGCCATCGCGACAATGTCGATTCGCTGAAGCGGATCGGACGCCATATCGAGCGGATCGTGCTGGCCCGAGCCGTGCAATGGCACTGTGAGGATCGCATCCTCGTTCATCAGAACAAAACAGTTGTCTTCATCTAGCGCAAGGTGTGCCTGATAGGTCGTGTATGGAATGCATACGCATCGTTAACGCTGGATAACAGCAGAAGTTACCTGGCGCATCAGGCAATCCCCGCGCTCGACATCACGATCATCTACATGTGCGGACAACTCGTGATTAACCTGGTAGCAACGAGTTTCAATTCATGTTACAATGATATAACTTAGTTTAGACGATAAACAATTATAGGAGGAAATGAGAATGAGCCTTACTAACCAATCACTGGATCAACTGGCAGTCAATACGATCCGCACGCTGACTATTGATGCCGTTGAGAAAGCCAAATCCGGCCACCCGGGCATGCCGATGGGCGCTGCACCGATGGCATACGAGCTGTGGACGCGCCACATGAAGCATAATCCTTCCAATCCGGAGTGGATCAACCGCGACCGGTTCGTACTCTCCGCCGGACATGGTTCCATGCTGCTGTACAGCTTGCTTCATCTGTGCGGCTATGATCTGTCCATGGAAGAACTGCAGAACTTCCGCCAATGGGGCAGCAAGACGCCAGGGCATCCGGAATATGGCCATACAGCAGGTGTCGATGCGACAACCGGTCCGCTTGGCCAAGGCATCTCGATGGCAGTCGGCATGGCGATGGCTGAGGCGCATCTGGCTGCAACCTACAACAAGGAAGGCTACAAGGTCATCGATCACTATACATTCGTCATCTGCGGCGACGGCGACCTCATGGAGGGTGTATCCTCCGAAGCAGCATCGCTGGCAGGTCACCTCGGCCTCGGCAAGCTGATCGTGCTGTACGATTCCAATGACATCTCGCTCGATGGTGAACTGAGCCTGTCGTTCTCGGAGAATGTCCGTCAGCGTTTCGAAGCTTATGGCTGGCAGACGCTGCTTGTGGAAGAAGAAAACAACCTGCAGGCGATTGGTGAGGCGATTGCAGCGGCGAAGGCTGATACGAGCCGTCCGACGCTGATCGAAGTGAAGACGACGATCGGTTACGGTTCCCCGAACAAGGGAGGCAAGGGCGGTCACGCTGGCCCGCACGGCTCCCCGCTCGGACCGGAAGAAGTGAAGCTGACGAAGCAAGCATTGGGTTGGCCGGAAGAGCCTGATTTCTACGTACCGGATGAAGTGCGCGCGCATTTCGCAACGGTGAAATCGAAGGGCGAAGCTGCCAACGAAGAATGGAACAAGCTGTTCGCCGCTTACAAGGAAGCCTATCCGGAGCTGGCGAAGCAGTTTGAACAAGCAGTGAACAATGAACTGCCGGAGGGCTGGGATTCCGAACTTCCGTGGTACAAGCCGGAAGACAAGGCGATCGCAACGCGTGCCGCATCTGGCGCTGCGCTGAACGCACTGGCCAAGAAGGTACCGAGCATCATCGGCGGTTCCGCGGACCTCGAGTCCTCGACGAACACGCATCTGAAGGGCTTGCCGATCTTCAAGCGCAACAGTTATGAAGGCCGCAACGTATACTTCGGCGTACGCGAGTTCGCGATGGCAGCAGTGGTCAACGGTATGGCGCTGCACAAGGGCGTTCGTCCTTACGGCGGAACCTTCTTCGTGTTCTCCGACTACTTGCGTCCGGCTGTCCGCCTGTCGGCGATTCAGAAGCTGCCGGTTATCTTCGTGCTGACCCACGACTCGATCGGCGTAGGCGAAGACGGTCCGACTCATGAACCGATCGAACAACTGCCAGCACTTCGCGTCATCCCTGACGTGACGGTGATCCGCCCGGCTGATGCCAACGAAACCTCCGCTGCATGGCGTTATGCCGTGAAGCAAAACGAAGGCCCGGTAGCGCTTGTTCTGACTCGCCAGAACCTGCCGATCCTATCTGGTACGGCTGAGAAGGCGATCGAAGGCGTGGAGCGCGGCGCTTATGTGCTGAGCGATGCAGCGAACGGCCAGCCGGTGGCTCAGATCATCGCTACAGGCTCCGAGGTTCAATTGGCCGTCGCGGCGCAAGCGAAGCTGGCTGAAGAGGGCATCCACGTGCGCGTGATCAGCATGCCAAGCTGGGAACTGTTCGAGAAGCAGTCTAAGGAATACCGCGACTCCGTGATCCTGCCGAACGTGAAGGCAAGACTCGCTGTCGAGATGGCTTATCCGCTCGGTTGGGAACGCTATGTAGGCGACCAAGGTGACATCCTTGCCATCAACAAGTTTGGCGCATCCGCTCCAGGTCCGAAGGTGATCGCGGAGTACGGCTTCACGGTTGAGAATGTCGTGGCGAAGGTTAAAGCTTTGCTGTAATGACTGCATAAATACTTCAAAGATTGAAAGGCAGCTTAACCAAGCTGCCTTTTTTTCGTCATAAAATAGGGTAGCTTGAATCCAGCAAATCATCTGAATCATGGCTTCACCACAGTTTCTGGAAGTTCGATTCAAAGAATCGTGAATCATAATGTTTCCCCTATCAGGTGATCTTGATGAAGTGGCGAATCATGGTTGCCATCTGTCTGGTGTTTATGTTGACAGGTTGCATGAGGAAAACCGATACCTTGGACGACAATCCTTATATTGTCAAAGTTATGTATTACAGTGCTTCTTCATTCATGAATGAAGTTGGAGAGCGCTTTATGGCAGAACATCCGAATGTTCTGATTGATGTCATTCCATTTCCAAGATTTCTGGACAGTAATCAGCAGAGAGCCGCTTTCAGAGATCTGATTCACCAGGATCGTCCGGACTTGATATTCCTGACGGCGAATATCGATGGATTTCGTGAACGAATTGCAGAAGGTGTGCTGCTTGAACTGGACTCATTGATTCAAGATGATCAGGATCTGCGAAGTCATTATCATCCGGGGATCTTGAATGCCATTCGAACATATGGGAATGGTTCAATCTATGGACTTGCCAGCACCTTTAACAGAAGCGGTATCTATTATAATACGGAGATCTTTCACGAGAGGAATGCCAGCCTTCCTGCGAATCAGATGAACTGGAGTGAATTGATCGCAATGGCACGACAATTTAAAGGCGCTGTAAACGCCAGCGGTCAGCCGATTATCGGTTTGTATATGCCGGAACATTCATCGATATTCTCAGTCATCTCTGAGTATGCAGCCACTGAGCAATTATATCTGACGAATCCATCACGAGGGTTGCTGTTCGATCAACCAAGCTGGAGAACGATCGTAACGGAAGTCATCACGGGTTTGCGTGAAGGGTATATCTTGATTCCCGGAATCGGTTCCGCACACGATGAATCTAGCCAGGTAGATTTTAATGACGGGACCATTGCGATGATGTTAGGTGACAGTCAATACCTGGGCGTCATCGAAGATGTGGATTGGGATGTGGTGACGGAACCTGTTCATAAGTCGCACCCTGATTCCGCTCATCACTTGCGAATCCATCTGTATGGCATACATAAGGAAACTCAGGTGTTGCCGGCAGCATGGGAATTGTTGAAATCTATCATTCGTAGCGAAAGCGAGGCATTTCCAGACAATAAGAGTTTACTATACGCTTATAAGCCTAAATCAGATCAGGTAAACGAATACAAACAAGAACCATTCTATCAATTTCAAGATCTGCTTGAACTGCCGGAAGAGGCGGTTTCGCAAGAGTTTAAGGATCCATTTGCTGCGATGGCAGAGCAATATCTGCGAGAGACGGTAAGCGGCAAACTGGACATCGACACCGCCATCCAGCATATCCAATCCGAAGGACAGAGACTATGGTTGTCTGAGATGAGCGACGAAGAGGAAGGGATGGATGAATGAAGAGGTCATTTATCCCGATTGTGGCGATGCTGCTTGCGATAAGCATATGTGTTATGGCATGCGACAAGGAACCGGAGTCATCCGGAGTAGAGATCCATGAGGACTTAACAGGCGTTTTGCGCATCGCTTATCCGAATGAAAGCGAATTTCATGAGAAGTTTGGACGGGCGTTTAAGTTCTATCATCCCAATGTCCAACTCATAATCGTATCTGCGGTGTACCCGGATATGGAACAGACCGCGAAGGTTCAGGATTATCTGGAACGTGAGAATCCGGATCTGCTCGTGTTGGACAGAGTTCTGTATTCGAGTTTGAGCAATCAGGGTTTTCTGCTGAATCTAGATGATTGGCTTGGGAATGAACAGGTTGTACTGACCCCATATATCCATACAGCTCTGCATACCTTGAGGAAGGATGGGGGAGGGTACATGTACGGGTTTTCGCCATTTTTCGTCAGCCGAGTGCTTTTTTATAACAAGGATTTGTTCGATCAATACGAGATTCCATATCCCGAAGCTTACATGACCTGGGATCAAGTGCTGGAGCTCGCTGCACAGTTTCCAAGCAAAGGTTCCGTTGCGAATGGGCATTATGGCTTTCACTACTTCAATTCCAGCAACAGCTTTAATCCATTCAACTTGGTTCGCACCATAGCAGAGAGTGAAAATATCAGTCTGGGAAATGAAACTCATGAGATCGAACTGATCGGCAGCAGGGTCGAGGAAATCTATCGGCATGTCATAGAAGGCCTGCGAATTGGTGCAATCGCACCTCCCATTAAAGACTTGATGAATGAAGGATTCAATGGAGGTCAAGCGGGCATGATGTATGGCAACTATTATCATTTGAATGATTCAGGGATGTGGCCTTTCCATTGGGGAGTAACCACTGAGCCATCACCGGATGGCACCACACCAAACTATCAACTCAATACCATATTTGCTGTTCCTCAGACTTCTGCCAATCAAGAACTGGCGCTGGAATTCATCCGATTCCTGATGAGTGAGGATTATATGCGCTTAAAAGGAAGATATCTCGGTTATGACGGCCTTCCGATGATGGAGAGGATGTTGGACGGATATGGCGGCTTGGGTGTGGATATGAGCGGATTTTATGACCTCTCTCCGATTGGAATAGACGAGATGAAGCCATTCTTCTATGGCGATATACCTGGTTTTCAAGACATCACCCGTGAGTACTCCTTACAAGCGGTTACGGGCGAGCTTTCGATCGAGGAATCTTTGCTGCTTATGGAGCAGCGCTTGCGTGACAACGATATGCCGTGATTGCCTGGTTGAATCAGGGATGGCGACTTGCCGGATGCCGAAGCGTTCGTTGGACACAACGCTTCGGCGATCCCGATGTCTCTGGCAGGCGAAATCACGGCATTCTTTAACAACGTTGGCATCTGCGTAATATCGGGATTTGTCGAAGGTATGAAAGTTCATCTGTTTACTTGATTCACCAGCCAGTTTTCGTTATGCTATTGCTAGCAAGATAAGCCCGATATCAGGATAGGAGGAACATGAAGTTGAGCAAATTACGCTTTGACTACAGTAACGCTCTGGCATTCGCCGGACAGCACGAGATCGATTACCTGGCCCCATACGTGAAACTGGCTCATGATCAACTGCATGACAAGACAGGCGCCGGCAGCGACTATCTTGGATGGATCGACCTGCCGGTGAACTACGACAAGGAAGAGTTCGCACGCATCAAAGAAGCGGCTAAGCGCATCCAGTCTGATTCCGAAGTGCTCGTTGTCATCGGCATCGGCGGTTCCTATCTCGGCGCACGTGCAGCGATTGAGATGCTGTCGCATTCATTCTATAACGTGCTGCCGAAGGAGAAACGCGGTACTCCACAGATCTTCTTTGCGGGCAACAACATCAGCTCTACATATACGAAACACCTGATCGACCTGATCGGTGACCGCGACTTCTCGGTGAACGTCATCTCGAAGTCCGGTACGACGACGGAACCGGCGATTGCATTCCGCATCTTCAAGGAATTGCTTGAGAACAAGTACGGCAAGGAAGGCGCGAAGAAGCGCATCTATGCAACGACCGACAAGGCGAAGGGCGCGCTGAAGACTGTCGCAGATTCGGAAGGATATGAAACCTTCGTCATCCCGGATGATGTTGGCGGCCGTTACTCCGTACTGACCGCGGTTGGCCTGCTGCCGATCGCCGTTGCCGGCATCGACATCGATGCGATGATGCAAGGCGCTGCGGATGCTTCCCGCGAATATGCGAATCCGAACCTCAGCGAGAACGCTGCCTACCAATACGCTGCGGTGCGCAACGCTCTGTACCGCAAGGGCAAGACGACAGAGATCCTCGTTAACTATGAGCCTTCGCTGCACTTTTTCTCGGAATGGTGGAAGCAGTTGTACGGCGAGAGCGAGGGCAAGGATCACAAGGGCATCTACCCGGCATCGGTGGATTTCTCCACAGACTTGCACTCCATGGGCCAATTCATCCAGGAAGGCACACGCAACCTGTTCGAGACCGTGCTGCAAGTGGACAAGGTTGCTGAAGAGATCGTGATCGGAGAGGACAAGGACAACCTCGACGGCCTGAACTTCCTGGCTGGCAAGACAGTGGACTTCGTCAACAAGAAGGCGTTCGAAGGCACGTTGCTGGCACATACGGACGGCGGTGTACCGAACCTCGTGGTGACGATTCCGGAGATCTCGCCATACTGGTTCGGATACCTGGTGTATTTCTTCGAGAAAGCATGCGGTATCAGCGGTTACTTGCTCGGTGTGAATCCATTCGATCAACCGGGTGTCGAAGCATACAAGAAGAACATGTTCGCTCTGCTCGGCAAGCCGGGTTACGAAGATCAGAAGGCGGAGTTGGAGCGTCGTCTGGGAAGAGCGTGACCAGCCTTGATCGAGAGATATCGGACGGTTAGCGCTCCTGCGGAAACGGAGATCGTCATCAAGAAATCGCGGTTCATCGGGCATTGCCGACCTGTGGCGAGCGAGCAGGAAGCGATCGCGTTCATCGAGGAGATCAAGAAGAAGCACTGGTCCGCGACGCATAACTGTTCCGCTTACCTGGTTGGCGACAAGGACGAATGGCAGAAGCAATCGGATGACGGAGAGCCGAGCGGCACGGCAGGGAAGCCGATGCTGGAAGTGCTGAAACAGCAAGGGCTGAAGTATACGGCGGTCGTGGTGACGCGATATTTCGGCGGGATCATGCTCGGCGCGGGCGGCTTGGTTCGCGCCTATACCGAAGCGACGGTGGAAGCCGTCAAGGCGGCCCGGCCGATCTGGAAGGTGCTTCACCGGGAAGTGGCGGTAACCGTTGATTATACCTGGTACGGCAAGCTGGAGAACGAGTTGAAGCAGAGAGGATATCTCACTCGCCAGCCGGAGTTCACCGACCAGGTGCGCATCGTCTGCTTGCCGGAGAGCACGGATGCGGACCGCTTCATCGCCTGGATGATCGACCTGACGCAAGGGCAGGCGAACATCGAAGCAGGCTCATTCGTTTACGTTGACCGTGATGAATAAATGGCGGCGGAAGGCTGCCCGTAGTCAATCAGTTTCATGAATGAAGGTTGAGAAGAGAACACAGCCGTTCTCTGCTCAACCTTTTTGCATTGCAAGGAGCACAAAAAAAAGAATAAAAGAGAAAAAATATTGCATGTAGTCTGCGGGAAACTTGATCTATAAATATAGATGAACAGCGACAGCGCTGACAGTTGATGACAACAATCTCTATGGAGGTGCGGAGTCAATGAGTGAACAAGGCAAGAGAGGTGAAGGGTGTGAGGATAAAGAGACATAAGATCGGGGAGCGGATCGCAGCCGGAGTTGTAGCACTGATCTTGATCATCGGGAATTTTCTAACGTATACGACCCCCATTATGGCCGATGAAGGCGGCAGCAAGCTGCGATTGCACTATGATATGAAAGTGCTCGCAGTGGGGCCGGGCGGTACCTTGATCGTCCCGAACCTGGCCGGTGATGCCTTCGACGGCATATTCCGTGAACCGCAGAATGGTTCACATACGGCGAATGAAGACGTCGGCTTCCTCACATTCAGCGGCGGCAGTGCGTCGGCCAAGGCATCCTATGTCGAGATCCCGAAGGGACCGGATGGACAGGATGTGTTGGACGGATTGCATGAAGTGACGATATCTGCGATCGTCAACTGGACGAATGACGGAGAGAACCGCTGGATCTTCGGATTCGGCACGGTACTAACGCCGGAGACGAATAAGTACCTGTTCGCTACGCCGCGACATGGGATCGGCGGCAGAAACCCGATCGCTGCTGGCATCTCCAAACAGGGATGGCCGAATGAGGCGCTCATCACCGGGGAGACCAATTCGATGCTGGCACAAGGGGTATGGAAGCACATCGTTGTCACCATGTCAGAAGAGAAGGACCAATTGGCGCTTTACGTAGACGGCAACAAAGTGAATGAAGGTTCGGCGAAAGGCATCAAACTGGCAGAGATCATCGATCCGACAGCGCCATTCTCCGGTTTCCTGGCCAAATCCATCTTCACAAATGACCCCTATTACAAGGGAAGCATATCGGATTTCCGAATTTATGAAAGCGCGTTCAAACCTGGTGAGATCGCGGATCTGTACCGGGAAGCAGCCTCAATCATCGCCGATCTGAACAAGCTTACGATCGAGGATGCAGCGGCAAGTCTGGATATCGCCGAGTATCTTCATGAGGACGACACTAGCCAACAAGCGATCACCAGGAATCTCGACCTGCCTGCGGTTGGCAAGCATGGGGTCGCCATCCAGTGGTCATCCAGCAGAACGGATGTGCTCAGCAACGAGGGAGTGGTGAACAGGCCGGATGTGGATGCGGAGGATGTCGAGGTCATCTTGCAAGCTGAACTCATCTACCAAGGTTTGACACGTACCGTACAATTCCATGTGAAGGTGCTGAAGCAGTTTGACGCCGCGCAGACCGCGAGCTTGGATGCAGCAGGGTTAAGGATCTATAACACGGATCGTGTGAAGGGCAATCTTCGTCTGCCGACGATTGGCAAACGAGGATCACAGATCACATGGATCTCGAACAGACCGGATGTGGTCAAAGGATCGGCTGAAGCGGAGGCAGCAGGCGACCCCTATGTGCTGGGTCGGGTGACTCGTCCGGGCGAAGATACCGCTGTCAAGCTGACTGCGCGCGTGGAGTATGGCGGAGCTGTTGTGGAGCGCGTGTTCGATCTGATGGTGCTCAAAGCGCCTGATCCTCTCCAATATGATGCGTATTTCTTTGCCTATTTCACGGGTGAATATGAAGGCGGGGAGGAGATCTCGTTCGCCGTGGCGGAGCATCCGCTCTACTGGCGCTCGCTGAATAATGGCAAGTCGGTTCTGCAATCGACGATGGGCGAGATGGGGGTGCGTGACCCGTTCATCATCCGTTCGCCGGAAGGAGACAAATTCTATCTATTGGCCACAGACTTGAAGATGGGTGAGAGCACGAATTTCGACCAGGCTCAGATCACCGGCAGCCATTCCATCATGATCTGGGAATCTGACGATCTGGTCAACTGGAGCGAGCAGCGGATGGTGGAGGTCGCACCAGAGCGCGGCGGCAATACCTGGGCGCCCGAAGCTTATTATGACGAGGTTACCGGAGAATATGTCGTGTTCTGGGCATCTTCCATGAAGGTCGAGGATACATACGGCAAGTATCCGTATGGCAGGCCCGCCGGCCAGTATAACGTCATGTATTATGCTACGACGCGCGATTTCTACGAATTTTCCGAGCCGAAGGTATTCATCGATGACGGTTTCCCGACGATCGACACAACGATCATCGAGCATGAGGGTACCCTCTATCGGATGACGAAGTCGGAGGTCAACTACAAGGTCTATCTCGAGAAAGCTGACAACATCTACTATGACCGTGACGGGATCGCTGCGAACGGTTTCCAGTTTGAACCTGTGGCGGGCACTCGAAGCGGCAACCAGGGCTTGATCGGACATGGCGGCAACAACGAAGGGCCGACGATCTTTAAGGATATCCATGAAGATAAGTGGTATCTGTTCCTTGATTCCTGGCCGTATCATGTGCGCTTCACGACGAATCTGGAGGATGGGGCGCAGCTTGTGAACAACCTGCTCCCCGAATCTGCCTATGCGCTTCCGCCGGGTCCGAGGCATGGTACGGTCATTCCGATCACGCGCGCAGAGTATGAGGCGCTGGTCGCCAGGTACGGCGTGCCGGGACCAGTGGAACAGGAAGAGCCGGTCGTGCATTATACGTTTGATCCGGAAGATATGGACGGCAGTACGGTCTATGACGTGTCGGGCAATGGCCATCATGCCGAGCTGACCGGCGGCGCAACGATCGATGAAGCGGATCGGATCGGCGATGCTGGCGGTGCGGCAGTGCTGGATGGTTCGAGCGAATATGTGAAACTGCCGGACCATCTGATCCAGGACCTCAATCTGGAGAAGGCAACTTTCTCCATATGGGTGAAGCTGGAACGGCCGCAATCGGGCGCGCGCATCTTCGACTTCGCATCGGATACAGGACGTGCGGTAAGCCGCAACACGATGTACCTAAGCCCGCGCGGGGACAGCGGTGCGCTGGAGTTCGCGATCGTAACGCCGTTTACGGAGAAATTCTCCAGTGATACGGCGCCTCTTCCCTCGAACTACAAATATGCGCTTCGCGGCAACCAGGCAGTGTCCGTGGGTGCGTGGCAACATGTGGCGGTGACGATCGACGGGTTCGAAGCCGCACTCTACCTGAACGGAGAGAAGGTCGCCTCCAGTCCGGTATATAATGTGGAGCCGCGCATGCTCCTGGAGACGACGATCAACTATATCGGAAGATCAAGAAGCGCTTCGCATCCTTATCTGGCGGGCAGTGTGGATGACTTCCGCATCTATAATCGTGCATTGACGGATGCGGAGATCGCTGCGCTGGCAGCAGGAGCGGAATCGCCGGATGAGTCGCCATCAGGGGCAGAGCTCTTGCTTCACTATGACATGAAAGATGTGTCGGGGGCGACCATCCGCGATCAAACGGGCCATTTCGATGGGATCTGGAGGAACCCGGACGCCGCGGAATGGATCGTGACCAATGATGCCGGGGTGATCAGCTTCACCGGCGGTTCAACGGCCTCCTATATCGAACTGCCTGCGGGACTCCTGGACGGGTTGTCCGATCTTACAGTGTCGGCTCTGGTCAATTGGAGCGGCAACCTGCCGGTAGAATGGCTGTATGCGCTTGGACGTCCAAACACGGAAACCCACTATCTCTACTTCACTCCCCGATACAACGCAGACAGTTCCGCACGCTTCGGCCTGGCGACCAGTGGCTGGCGCAACGAGGTCAGCGCCCGTTCATCAACCCTGCCTTCGAAGCAGTGGAAGCTGGTGACAACGGTGTTGGACAGCACCAATGAGACGTTACGGCTCTACATCGATGGCATTCTAGCTGGTAGCAGCGGCACGAACGGCATCACGCTGGAGCAGATCCGCGCCATGAGCGGACCTTCCGGATATATCGCCCGCTCTTTCTACAGTGCAGATCCTTACTTCGGGGGGATGATCGCAGACTTCCGCATCTACGATGGTGCGCTGACTGCGACAGAAGTGTCCGCGCTGAAGGCGGAAGCGGATGAGAAGATCGCAGCGATGGAAGGCATCTTCCTACAAGCGGCTTCTGACAAGCTGACGTGGGAATCGCTCGCAGGAAGCAACGAATCTCCGGATCGGGTGATCACGGATCTGGTCCTGCCGACGAGCGGAGCTTACGGGACCACGATCACCTGGTCTTCCTCGGACCCTGGCGTGATCTCACCGACAGGTGCAGTGAACCGTCCAGCCTATGATGAGGGAGATCGGACTGTGATCTTGACAGCGACATTCCGCGACGGGAAGAACAGTCTGGACAAAGCGTTCACGGTGACGGTCATCAAGCTGCCGAATGACGAGCATTCCGTTGACTCGGCTATACAGGCACTGACTGTCCCCAACATCGACGATGTGCGCGGCAATCTTACCTTGCCGACGAAAGGGCTGTATGACACGACGATCACGTGGACCTCTTCTGATCCGGATGTGATCACGCCAACAGGCGAAGTGTCGCGTCCAGAGCATGGGCAGGGGGATGTGACGGTCGAACTGACAGCAACGGTCGCGAAGAATGCCGTCAGCAAGCGCAAGGTGTTCCAGGCGCGGGTGCGCGAGTTGCCGGTAAGTGAGCCGTATGCCGGTTACTTCTTCGCCTACTTCACAGGAGAAGGGCGCGCTGACGGTGAGCAGATCTACTTCGCGCTCAGCAAGGGCAATGACCCGCTGCGCTGGACCGAACTGAACGAAGGCAAGCCACTGATCACCTCGACGCTTGGGGAGCGGGGAGTACGCGATCCATTCATCATCCGCTCTCCGGAAGGAGACAAATTCTATATGATCGCCACAGACCTGCGCATCCATGGCAATGGCAATTGGGATCGAGCGCAGCGTTATGGCAGCCGTTCGATCATGGTCTGGGAATCGACGGATCTGGTGGACTGGGGCGAGCAACGGATGGTGGAGGTGGCGCCGCCGGAGGCAGGCAATACCTGGGCACCCGAGGTCATCTATGATGAAACAACGGGCGAATACGTGGTGTTCTGGGCCTCGAAACTGTATGACAATCCGGAACATACGGGAAATTCGCATCAGCGCATCATGTATGCGAAGACGAGAGATTTCCATACGTTTACCGAGCCGCAGGTTTATATGGATTACGGCTATTCGATCATCGATACGACGATGATCAAGCATAACGGCAAGATCAATCGATTCACGAAGGATGAACGCGACAACAATGCCTCATCGCCATATGGCAAGATGGTGTTCCAGGAAGTCGGCGATTCCTTGTTCGATCCGGACTTCCGATTAATCAAGGAAGGAGTCGGCGAGATGAAGTGGGTGGAAGGTCCCACGATCTTCAAATCCAATACCGAAGACAAGTGGTATCTGTTTGTCGACGAATTCGGTGGGCGAGGATATGTCCCGCTGGAGACAACCGATCTGGATTCCGGTATCTGGAACATATCCGCATCCTACGAACTTCCAACATCGCCGCGTCACGGCACGGTCATCCCGATCACCCAGTCGGAGTATGACCTGCTCTATGCGAAGTATGTGGCCGGTCATGTGCCTGTAACGGGCGTCAGCCTCGACCGGTCGGAGGTGACGTTGCGTGTCGGGGATATGCTCCAACTTAAGGCCACCGTAAGTCCGAACTATGCGACGAACCCGCAGGTGGTCTGGTCAACGAGTGATGACGAAGTTGCTGTGGTGACAGACACCGGACTGGTGGAAGCAGTCGGCGCAGGCAGTGCGGTGATCACGGTGACGACCGTCGAAGGAGGATACGAAGCGAAGGCCGTGGTCACGGTGGTTGAACATCTGGTGCCGAAGCCGCCGGGAGATGTCCGCGATGTGCGGATCGAGCCAGGCGACGGGAAACTGCTGCTTAGCTGGCAAGACCCGACGGAAGTGGGCAGCGGATTGCAACACATCTACGTGGCAGCATATGAAGGCGATACCGTCACCGCCAGTGTCTATGCGGCTCCGGGAGTCGGAAGGGCGGAGATCAGCGGCTTGAAGAATGGCGTGTGGTATACGGTCAAGCTCGTGGTGGTCGATGTCGATGGTCTGGAATCTGAGGGCATCGTCCTGCAGGGCATGCCGCGAAGAGAGACCAGCCAACCGGTCATTCCGCCTCCAGCGTCGCCGCCGGTCACGCCTCCTGGCCAGGAGAAGCCAGCATACGAGATTGGACCAGACGGCGAGATCATCGTGCGGGCGGACATGGAAGAGGGGTCGCGACTTCAGGTTCAACTTTCGTGGGACGCCCTATCGAAGGCGCTCAGCGCGTCGCCGAACCGCACACTCAGGATTCGTGCAGGCAGAACGGTCGTTACGATCGACAGCGCTGCTCTGGGTGAGCTTGGCGAAGACAGTGTGACGGAGATATCGGTGGCCGAGATAGAGCCTTCCAGTCTGTCGGCCTTCCTGCGCACGCTATTGGAGTTACAAGGAGCCAACTCAGCCTACTTGATAACGGTGAATATCGATGGTCAGCCTGTGGCTGATCCGCAGGGCAGCATCACCGTGTCGATCGTATGGGATGAAGGTGCAGGCGTCGAGGGTACCCAAGAGAGGCTCGTCTACAAGATGAGGTTGAATGGCGGCCTGTCACCGGTCGTGTTCAGCCTATATGATGAGCGGGACGGACGAATGATCTTCCGGCCGGATGATCTTGGGGCATATTACCTGTTTGTCATGGCCAGCGCGGAGTTCGATGATGTAAGCGGATGGTCGCAAGAAGCGGTAGAAGCGTTGGCGGTGCGGGGCATCCTCCTGGGTAAGGGCGACGGCCTGTTCGACCCGCAGGGAACAGTTACCCGCGCGGAATTTACGGCGATGATCGCCAGATTGCTCAGCCTGGAGCCTGCAGGAGAGGCGATTCCGTTCGAGGATGTGACGGATGACGCATGGTATGCGAAGGAGCTTGCTGCGGCCCATGAAGCAGGCATCGTACTTGGCAAACCGGACGGCACGTTCGGCGGCGATGAGCCCATCACGCGGCAGGAGATGGCAGTCCTCCTGTACCGCGCGGCTGTGCAGTTGATCAGATCGCAAGCTGGTGGTGAAGAGGGGATCTTCGCAGACGCATCGCAGATTGCGTCTTATGCCCAAGATGCGGTCAGCGCGCTGGCTGCTGCGGGCATCATAAACGGCCTGCCGGACGGCACGTTCGGACCGGAGCAGACTGCAACCCGCGAACAGGCGGCTGCGATGCTGTGGAGGTTGTTGCAGATCGTTCTGGGCGGATAACGGGTTCGGCAGGAATGCCATAATATGTACAAATCGAGGCTGTCTTATCAGACAGCCTCGATCTTTGCTTACAGGTTACCATGCCTTGAAGGAGCGAATCTATCACGCTTCTGCTAGAAGTTTCTCGACAAAAGCAGGCAAGGCAAAGCTGCTGCGCAGAATGGCTTCATTCACATAGCGCGTCTGCTTGTCGAAGGTGATCTTGCTGATGTCAGGCAGCGCCTGTTTCGCTCCGAGGGTGAAGCTCCACAGTCCTCCCGGGTAAGTCGGCACGACGGCCGTATACATCCTGGTGTGTGGGAACAGGCTGCTGATCCTGACATATGTCTGCGTCATGACATCCTGATGGAAGATCGGCGATTGGCTCTGGCATACCAGTATACCATCCTCGCTTAAGGCTTTGTGCAATTCTTGATAGAAGCCAAGCTCGAACAGTTGCGTTGCTGGTCCGATCGGGTCGGAGGAATCGACGATGATGACATCATAACGATCCCGATCCTGGTGACGCTTCACGAACTCCACGCCATCCTGATAATGAATATGAATCCTCGCATCCAATTCTTGGCCTCCCGATACTTCCGGAAGATGGGACATACATATACGAACGACCGTCTCATCGATCTCTACGAGATCTATGTGCTCGACGCTGTCGTACTTGGTGGCTTCTCTGGCTGCGCCGAGATCGCCTCCGCCGATGATCAACACCCGGCGAGGGTCACGGTGCATCGTAAGCGGCATGTGGGTGATCATCTCATTGTAGATGAATCCGTCTATCGCCGTTGTTTGTACGATACCGTCCAGCACTAGCATGGGTCCAAATGCTTCCGAATCCAGCACCATCACATGTTGAAACATGCTGTGTTCCTCAGCCAGTACGTCCTTGATCTGATAGCTTACCTTCACATGTTCTTTCTCCTCTTCGGTCAACCATAGTTTCCCGTTTGTACTCTCGATGTACTTTGGCAACCGTATCATTCTCTACCTCCACCTTTTGTGACATGATCCTCTATATTGTACCAAACATTTCGATGAAAGGCAGTGATAGTCAAAAAACTGGTCGACATTTTCCAAATTTTATTGTACAATGCTTAATCTCTATGTTATATTATTCTAGTTAGTCCGAATTCACTACGATAATAGCAAACTCATCGAAAGGTGAGGACGCAAAGCCACGGGCCTAAGGAACGCTGCTTCTATTGGTCGCCGGGTTGCCGAACAAGTGGATCTTATGCGTGCATACATAGTTGACAGCATCCATCGGCAATCGGTGGATGTTTTTCTTATATGGGCACCGAAGATGAAGGACGATATATCGTTGAAGGGACGAATTCGCTTGTTAGATCAAGAAGACTTCTTCATATTGTCAGGCATAGTGATCGTGTTCGTGTTGGTGGCCTGGCGAATAGGTTTCCTATATGGACAGAAAGGTTTAAGGCCATCCGGCAAACCTTACATCATTCATGATCCGCTGACAGGGCTGTTGTTCCGTCAACCATTTCTTGAGAAGTTGAATGAGCGCATACGAAAGGCACAAGATGGGCAGTCGTTCTCAGTTGCGATATTCAACATCAACCGGTTCCGCTGGATCAATGATTCGCTTGGTGCGGATGTCGGCGATCTGGTGATCAAGTTCGTGGCGGAGCATATGCGTTCGGTTATGGGGAATGGTGCGAATATCGCGCGGCTCAATGGCGACGAGTTTGCTGTCATATTTGAAAATGATCTGGATGAATCCGTGCGTAAAGCATCCTCAATCGTGCGTACGTTCGAAGATACGCCGATCGTGTTGCGCGGTAAGCATATCCACATCCTGACCTCGGCGGGTCTGGCCGGATATCCGCAGCATGGAGCCACCGCCAGCGAGATCCTGGGACATGCCGATACGGCGCTCTCCAGCGCAAGACAGAACTGCAGCGGAGTGGTCGTGTTCGATTGTGCCATGGATCGGGAGCTGCGCGACCGCTTCATCCTCGCTACCGAGCTTCGGTTCGCCATCAACAAAAGGGAGTTTTCGCTCCATTATCAGCCGCGCATCGATCTGACCACAGGCAGGATCGCCACGGTCGAAGCGCTCCTCAGATGGCATCATTCGGAACTGGGAGCGATCCCGCCGAGCCAATTCATCCCGATCGCGGAACAGACCGGATCGATCATGCCGATCGGCCTCTGGGTACTGGAAACCGCTTGTGAACAGGCGGTGAGATGGGATCAGGTGATGGACAACGATTGCCGGATCAGCATCAATATCTCAGTTCATCAGTTGCTTGGTCCAGGTTTCGTGGAGAGTCTGGATACGATTCTGCGCAGAACGGGGCTTGCACCGCACAAGCTGGAGCTGGAACTGACGGAGAGCATCTTCATCGAACAGCCGCAGAAGATTAACGGCATCCTCGAGAAGGTGAAGGAGATGGGGATTCGCATCGCGATCGATGACTTCGGGAAAGGATACTCGTCGTTGAATTATCTGAAGAGCTATCCGGCGGATACGCTCAAGATTGACAAGGACTTCATCACCGACATGCGATCTACGAATGGTCGGGTCATTCTCACTTCGGTCATCGAGATGGCTAAGAAGCTGGGGCTGACGATCGTCGCGGAAGGTGTCGAGCAGCCTTCGCAACTGCAATATCTCATGGACAAAGAATGCCATGAAGTGCAAGGGTATCTGTTGTGCAAACCGGTCCCAGCTCTTGAATGCGAGCGATTCATGCGGAGCTTTCACCTGGCGGACCTGCTGGCTCTCTTCCACGACCGGCAGACCGCATATTCCATATAGTAAGTATAAGATTAGGTATACAGGCAGATGATCCTTACTTATCCTCGATGAAACGAACGAGGCAGTTTCGGCGTCTCGGTCCATCGAACTCGCAGAAATAGATGGCCTGCCATCTGCCAAGCACCAGTTTGCCTTCATGTATAAGTACCGTCTGCGAAGCGCCGGTCGTGATCGCTTTCAGGTGAGCGGCCGTGTTGCCTTCGATATGGCGGTATTTTTCATGTTCCCATGGATAAACTTCATCGAGCCGGAGCAGCACGTCATGCCGGACATCGGGATCAGCATTTTCATTGATCGTGATTCCGGCTGTTGTGTGCGGGCTGTAGATGACGGCGATTCCTTCGCGTATCGAGCTCTGTCTGAGCAGATCCTTCACCAGGTTGGTGATGTCGATCATTTCATCTCGCTTGCGGGTCAGTATATCCAACTTATGAATCATGCGGATAGAAGGCCTCCTTGTACCATTGATATATCAAGTATATAATACATAACAGGCCGCGGAAAAGTCGCCATGCGACAGGAAGCGGCAATATTCATGTGTCAGCCGCTGTCCGGGGCAATAACTCGACAGCTTGTGACATGCAGAGGTTATGATGATGAACATTGTACTGACGACGCTGAATGCGAAATATATACACACCTGTCTGGCGCTCCGTTATCTGAAGGCATATGCGGAGCGCGATTTCTCTTGCGAGATCGTCGAGTATACGATCAAGGACCCGGCGATGAACATCGTCTCCGATCTGTATCAGCGGCGGCCCGATGTGATCGGCTTCTCCTGCTACATCTGGAATATCGAGGAGACGATCGTGGTCATCCGCATGCTGCGCAAGATCATGCCGGAGGTTAGAATCGTGCTTGGCGGTCCGGAAGTTTCGTATGATACCGATTATTGGATGAACCGCTTGCCGGAAGTTGATTTTATCGTAATGGGTGAAGGCGAGGAGACGTTCCATCATCTGCTTACGGAGCTTGCCGGCGATGGCAAGTTCCACTTCGTATTCGGCCTGGCTTACCGCCGGGACGGTGAAGTGATCATCAATCCCGGCAGGCCGAAGCTGGATCTGAATACGATCCCGACTCCGCACCGGTTCGCGGAGGATCTGTCCCATCTGGCGAATCGCATCGTCTATTTCGAGACGAGCCGCGGTTGTCCGTTTAGCTGCCAGTTCTGCCTGTCGAGCATCGAAGTGGGCGTCAGATATTTCGACATCGAACGAACCAAGGCCGATCTGCTGTATCTGATCCAGTCCGGAGCGAAGCTGATCAAGTTCGTCGACCGGACGTTCAACATCAAGCGCGATTATGCGATGGAGATCTTCAAGTTCCTGATCGAGAACCATGGCGGATGCGTGTTTCAGTTCGAGATTACGGCGGACATCATGCGTCCGGAGGTGCTGGAGTTTCTGGCGGAGAACGCGCCTCCCGGCATCTTCCGCTTCGAGATCGGCGTGCAATCGACGAATGACCTGACCAACGAGCTGGTGAAGCGCAGGCAGAACTTCGCGAAGCTGAGCCGCACGGTGACGATGATCAAGGAGAGCGGCAAGATCGACCAGCATCTCGATCTGATCGCCGGCTTGCCGGAGGAGGATTATGACTCATTCCGCAAGACGTTCAACGATGTCTTCGCCCTGCGGCCTGAAGAGCTGCAGCTCGGCTTCCTTAAGCTACTGCGCGGCACAGGACTGAGGATCGAGGCGGAGAAGTACGGATATATCTATATGGATCAAGCCCCGTACGAGATACTCGGCAATCACGTCATGCCGTTCAGCGATCTCGTGCGCATCAAACGTGTGGAAGACGTGCTGGAGAAATACTGGAATGCGCATCGGATGGATCATACGATCGAATACTTGATTCGGCACGAATTTGCTTCGGCGTTTGACTTCTTCCAGAGCTTCGGAGATTTCTGGGAGAGCCGCGGCTGGCAGAAGATCGGCCATCAGCTCGAGGATCTGTTCATCCGGTTGCGGGAGTTCCTGCGGGAACAGGAGCTTAGGTCTCCAGAAGTGGCGGAGGGCCTGATGAAGCTGGATTACTTCTTGAACCATAAGTACAAGCCCCGCAAGATCTGGTGGCCGTTCAGCATGAGCAAGGAGGAGCAGGGTCAACTGATGGCAAGATTGGCGGAGCGTCCGGAGGATGTGTCGCCGGAGTTTGCGGCCTTGCAACTGTCCGAGAAGGAACTTCACAAGCATGCGGTGATCGAGCGGGTGGACTTTGATCTGCGAGCATACCTCGATCAAGGCATGCTGCCGTCGCAGGGCGCAGGCGGGCAGACGCTGCTCATCATCTACTATCCGCCGGAAGGATCTGCACCGCCGCATGATTATACGATGCCGATATGATATGCGGTGTTCAACGCCGCTTACAAATGAAGGGGTTGGTCCCGGTGAAGCAGTCAGCGTAAGAGCTGTCGCATCGGGATCAACCCCTTTCGTTTGGTTGAATCTTCTCAATCGCCAGGAGATAAGGTGCGCGGGCGTGTTTGTTCATCAGCTTGTAACATAGAACCTGGGCAACGGCTTGCGGCAGTTCACTCGCCCATGCCTCAACTTCGGCCGCTTCTGCATCGCCGCCCTCGTGGCCGGGATAGAGAACGATGGTCAGTATGCCGCGCGGGCGCAATAGCGAGAGCGCGGCATTCAGCGCAGGGATGGTTGATGCTGCGGTGGTGATGACAGAGGTGTCCGCGCCCGGCAGGTAACCGAGGTTAAACATCACCGCCGCTATTCTGCCATGGTCGTCCGGCGCGATATGCTCGGCCATACGGGCGTGGCTGTCCAGGATGAGTTGAAGGTTGTCCATGCTTCTGCCAGCGCGAGCGAAGCGTTCTCTCGTCCGGTCCAATGCCTCCTGCTGGATGTCGAAGCCGTAGACGAAGCCCTGGCGCCCCGCTTGCTCCGCCAGAAACAGCGTATCATTGCCGCCTCCTACGGTCGCATCGATCGCGCGGTCTCCTGGATGCAGGCGTTCCTTAACCAACTGATGTGCAAACCCCAATAACGATACAAAACCCAATCCTGATTAAACCTCCCTGCGAATGTCTCATGCTGCCGCCGTTCCACAGGCCTGTTCGAAAGTGCATGTGGTACGTGTCTTCGCCCCTTGTTATGCGTGAGATTCGGTCCACAGCTTGCCTTGCCAGGTATCGCGGCGCTTCAGCTCTTCGTCGATTGCGTTCAGGACTTCCCATTTGCGCAGGCTCCACATCGGGCCGATGAGCAGATCGCGCGGCGCATCGCCGGTCAGGCGGTGGACGATCATCTCTGGCGGCAGGATCTCGAGCGAATCCACGACCAGCTTCACATACTCGTCCATTTCGAGGAACTTCACGAGCCCTTGCTCGAACTGCTTCACCATCGGCGTCTTACGCATCAGATGGAGCAGGTGGATCTTGATTCCTTGCACATCCATATTCGCCACAGCGCGGCAAGTGTCGAGCATCATCTCGTGCGTCTCGAGCGGCAGGCCATAGATGATATGCGTGCAGACACGTATGCCGTGCTTGCGCAACTTCTCAACCGCTTCGTAATAGCATGCAGTGTCATGGGCGCGATTGATGAGCTGAGAGGTCTGCTCGTGAATGGTCTGCAAGCCCATCTCCACCCACAGATATGTGCGCTCGTTCAGTTCAGCCAGGTATTCCACGACATCATCCGGCAAGCAGTCCGGTCTGGTGGCAATGGACAGACCGACAACACCGGGCTGTTCGAGGATCGTCTCGTAGTATTCGCGGAGCACCTCTACCGGAGCGTATGTGTTCGTATAGGCCTGGAAGTACCCGATATACTTGGCATTTGGCCACTTCTTGTGCTGTCTGTCGCGGATCGTGTTGAACTGCGTGACCAGGTCATCCTTGCGTCGTCCGGCGAAATCCCCTGAGCCGCGCGCGCTGCAGAAAGTGCATCCGCCGATCGCGATCGTGCCGTCCCGATTCGGGCAGGTGAAGCCGGCATCGAGCATCACTTTAAAAATTTTTTCGCCGAATTGTTTTCGCATTTCATAATTCCATGTATGAAATCGCTTGTCTCCCCAGGTAAGGGGTTGCGATGTCGTTTTGAGCATCGTTCGTAAAACTCCCTTGATTCAGACTTGGATAACTCTATTGTAACAGAAAAATGTGGTGAAAGGCGAATAATTATCTTACATTCCATGTAAACTTTCGTCAAATTATATAACCAAAATTGGAATGAAATACCAAACCAAATTTTACGCTTACAAACGCCCGGGTCTTGCAAAACCTGACATGATGTGTTAAATTAAAAACGAGGAACGACAAGGGTTTCTCGAAATTGTGCGCACATAACTAGTACGTGATGAACGTGCTGGGAAAACTACAATTATCAGCCTGGAGGGGTGATGAAAATGGAAAATCAATTCAAAATTCCAAACGGTGATGAAAAGATCACGCTGGAGCTGACGGTGAAAGAAGCTCTTGCGTTGACTGGTGCCCGTTTCCTGGAGCCGAATGTAGTGATTGATGCGCGTAAGAAGGTCAAAGAAACGCTCGAAGAAAAGGTACTGAGTCACTGATCGATTACGTACCTATATGGGAATTTGCATATAAGAGTTGCCTCGGCAGTGGTTGAAGCAATCACTGGTTGGCAACTCTTTTTTCTTGCAGATGATATAGGCATGTTTGGAACGCAAAGAGATGATCGCAGCCGCTGCTTAAGCTTCACCGGTGCATATCAGACTTGGCTCGGGCGCAAGATTGCTATATATTATTATACGGGATTGGACCGGTGACTGATGTTTTTCAGCATTGATGCATTGAACGCTTATAGCAAATGGCACATGCAAGCGGATATATAGACCTAAGACACCTGATATGGAGGCCAAGCATGCGACTGAGACGTAAGACTGGAACGAAGGAATGGCTGGCGGAGCATGATCGCCTGATCGTGCTGGAAGGGCGTCAGCGACGCGGCGAATGGAGCAAGATCGCCGGGGGCAAGCCGATTCACGCCGAGCTCGGGATGGGCAAGGGAACGTTCATCAGCGAGATGAGCGCGCGCAATCCGGATATTCATTATATCGGAATTGACCGTTATGACGAACTGCTGCGGCGCGGAGGCGAAAAGGCGTACGAGGTGCACGCGGCGGCGGGACGGGGAGAGCCCGACAATCTGTCGCTCGTGCTCTTCAACATCGAATACATCGACGAGCTGTTCGCTCCCGGTGAGCTGGAACGCATCTACCTCAACTTCAGCGATCCGTGGCCGAAGAAGAGGCACGCGGAGCGCCGCTTGACGCATCCCCGCTTCCTCCGCAAATATATGGAGATTCTGAATGAGCGCGGTGAGATCTATCTGCGAACGGACTCGGCATCGCTCTTCGAGTTCTCCCTCAACAGCTTCGCCGATACCGGGCTGCGCATGGCGGACATCACCTTCAATCTGCATGCGGACGGCGTGCCGGAGGGCCATGTCATGACCGAGTATGAGGCCAAGTTCAGTGCGCAGGGCATGCCGATCTACCAATGCCGCGTGATCGTCGGCAGCAAGGCGCTGGAGGAGCATGAGGCGAGGCTAAGGGCGCTGGAAGCATCGAGTGGCCGGCGTGCGGCAAGCGCGCCTGCAGAGGCGGATGCTGGGAAGGCTGAATAAAAAGGCTTGATAATGAAGAAGGATGGGCAGGAATACGGCATGTATTCCCGCCCATCCTTTCGTTATGCGGAGTTGTTCGTCTATGCATTCATGCGTTTGCCCAGGAACGATTCGATTCGACGGCGTCCTCGAGGAATTGCAAGATCCTCTCCACACAAAGCTGCGGCCGGTAGCCCACCATCTTGCGTTCGTATTCCTGCTTCCTCCGTTCGAACTCTTCCGGATCGTGAGCGAGCATGTGGAACCATCTGTCCAGGGTATCCATTCCGTCGATCGTCTCGGCATATCCGTTGTTGATGAAGTATTGGAGATTTTCCTGTTCAGGGCCTGGTATCGCCTCGAAGACCAGCATCGGTAACCGCTTGATCATCGCTTCCGTACAAGTCATGCCGCCTGGTTTCGTAATCAAGAGGTCCGAGGCGTCCATCAGCTTGTGCACTTGATCAGTGAACCCGATCAGATGGATGTGCGGGTGACGGAACATCGGGTTTTCGAGCAGTTCTTCGCGGGCTTTGTCGTTGTCTCCGAGACAGACGATGAACTGCAGGTGTTCCCGCCATTTGACGGTATTCTCGAGGACGTCCATGCGATTCAGGATTCCCCATCCGCCGCCCATAACGAGCACGGTTGGCATGTTGAGGAAGCCGAGCTCTTCACGGACCTTGTCCTTCTCATGTTTATGCCAGAAGCTCGGGTGAACGGGAATGCCAGTCACCTCGACCAATTCGGGCGAGACACCTTTGCTGATCAGCTTGTCACGCAATTCGGCAGTCGAAACCAGATAAAGGTTCGTCCCGGAGTTGATCCACGAGCCGTGTGCGTCGTAATCGGTGATGACGGTACACAGCGGCACGTCCACACCATTACGCTTCAACCTTGAGACCACGGTGCTCGGGAACGGGTGCGTCGATATGACGATGTCCGGGCGAAGCTGTTCGATGACATTGAGTGTTTGTGCATAGAAGATCCGGTGCAACGCAAGCTGTGCGACGCGGTTCAACGATTTGTTGTATTGCGAACGATACAGCATGCTGAATAGCTTCGGACGGTTGGTTACCGTCTTGCGGTATGCATTGAAGATCATTGGTGCGATCGTCGGATGCAAAAATGCACCTAATTCCAGCACTTTCGCATGAACATCAGGTGACAGCTTGCTCAGTCCATGAGAGATGGCATAAGCTGCTCGGGTATGGCCTTTGCCGAACCCCTCCGACAAGAGGAGAACTCTTTTCTTTCTCAATGGGGTCACGCATCCTTTACAAGTAATGCTACTGCTCGATTCCTATCCTATAAGGTCAACTGCCGATGTATGGGTTCAGATGAATGCTGTGCACAAGTAGCCTGCGCTGGTTCCGATGATCATGCCGGCGGCACAGTCTGACGGATAGTGCAGACCCAGATAGATGCGTGAGAAAGCCACGATGAACGCGATAGGAATCAAGATGAAGCCGATCATCGGAAAAGCTAGGATGAACGGTGTCGCACTAGCAAACACCGCGGTTGTATGTCCGGACGGAAATGAATGATCCTTCAGCAACTGCTTGCCGATATTCGTCTTGGGCAATACCAGATAAGGCCGCAGTCTGGGGTACAGACGTTTGATGATGGCGACCGGTACATGGCTGGCCGCAAGGGCGGCAAACGCTTGCCAGCCCGTCTTGCTAAGCTCACCGCCAGCGAAGATCGCGATGCAGAGCGTAGTGGTGATCGTAAAGATAGCCCCTCCGATATGCGTGATAACGTTCAGAACATATTGTACTATGGTGTGATGCAAATTATGATTTATATAGAGAAAAAGCCGAAGCTCTTTATTGTACAGCCATGATACAACACGGGCCATCGTATATCCCTCCATTTAAAATATTACACTGAACAGGTGGAAAATGCATCTGTTATTTCGTTCAAGTCCAGTCGGTCTTCCTATGAATGTATGTGCAACAACCGGCTTTTATCACGGGCTGAGAATCTCGTTCCGGGCGCCGAACGACAGATGCTGGCGGTGCTCCTGCACCCGAACACGATGGAAAGGGTGACGGTGCTGCTCTTATGGCACTGAGGCTGTCGGATTCGCCATGATATGCATGCTGGTTCGTTTCGCACATGCATGGATAACCGTGTGGATACAGTAACGCCTTGATCGGCACATCCTTCTGAGGGAATCGGCTTGCACGCTGCACGTGCGGTTGGCGTGCCTGGGATGCAGTCAAGACGTTGAACCGGCTCGCGCTCATGCTGGGATGCTAACGGAATACAGATCCGTTATATATCATTTTCTCCCGTATTTGCCAGAGTTAACGGAATACAGATCCGTTCGTTTAGATTTTTGGCGTGCAAGTGGAAGCGAAATCGAGGAATAGCGGCACGACGTTCCGTTAGCCCTGGCAAAATGCCACGAACGGGCAACATAGCGGATTGACGTTCCGTTAGAATCGGGCATCGCGCAGAGGAGCTTGGATGCAGTTCGTGCCAATGGTTCAACCGGTCGGAGCGGCAAACGGTGCGGATAGCAGCCTGGGTAAGAAGACGCAGGACAGGCGCAAAGGTTGATGGGATGCGTGAAGGTGAAGCGATCGCCGAAACAGCGGCCGGCACAGGTGAAGCGCCGGAGATCGCACACCCCCGGGGATGGGCCCGGTGATCAACTGCAGAATGTGCCAAAATCATGAGGCGATGGGTTGACAACATAATGCGATCGTGATAAGATCATTTGGTGAACAACACCGTGAACGAAGTAGAAGCGCCCGCTTCTCACCTGTCCGGCGCAGATGTCGGCTGGTCATTGGATCATATTTCTGGATCGAATCCTTGTGTCTCGCTTCAAGCGAAGACGTCGGACATGATTCGAATCGGATACAGATTGACCAATTTAGGATGTGGGCGGGAAGCTCACATCCTTTTTGTATGCAGGCGAATTTACAAAAGCACGGTACTTTGACTCGAGGCATCTCGAGATTCCTATGTGGAGGTGGCACATTATTACTAGAGATCATTTGATTAACAACGACATTCGCGCTCGTGAAGTGCGATTGATCGGGGCTGACGGTGAGCAGATCGGAATCAAGCCATTCCGTGAAGCGTTGCAGATGGCGATGGACGCCAATCTGGACCTGGTGGCTGTAGCGCCGCAGGCGAAACCGCCTGTTTGCCGGATCATGGATTACGGCAAGTTCCGCTATGAGTCCCAGAAGAAAGAGAAGGAAGCGCGCAAGAACCAGAAGATTGTCAAGGTGAAGGAAGTCAACTTCAGCGCGACTATCGAGGAACATGACTTCCAGACGAAGATGCGCAACGTTCTCAAATTCCTGAAGGAAGGCGACAAGGTGAAATGCTCTGTCCGATTCCGCGGCAGAGAGATTACGCATGCGGACATCGGCAAGAAGGTGCTGGACCGCGTTGCGGATCTGGCCGCCGAGCATTGCACCATTGAGCGTCATCCCAAGCTGGAAGGCCGCAGCATGATTATGATCTTGGCGCCCAAGGAATCGAAGTAACCGTACTTATAACCCATGACTGGAGGATGAAATAACATGCCAAAAATGAAAACACATCGCGGTGCCGCTAAGCGCTTCAGCAAGACCGGCACAGGCAAGATCAAGAGAAACCGCGCTTACAGAAGACATCTGCTCGAAGGTAAGACTCCTGGACAGAAGAGACATCTTCGCGGCAGCGCCATCATGTCGAAGGGCGACGCCAAGCGTATTGAACAACTGATCGCGTACGTCAAATAATGATCTGATACGACCTGAGGAGGTAGAACAGAAATGGTAAGAGTAAAAGGCGGATTCGTCACGCGCCGCAGACATAAAAAAGTTCTCAAGCTGGCTAAAGGCTACTACGGAGCTAAACATAGACTGTTCAAGAAAGCTAACGAGCAATTGCTGAAGTCGTTCAGCTACGCATACCGCGACCGTCGTCAGAACAAGCGCAACTTCCGCAACCTGTGGATCGTGCGCATCAATGCTGCGGCTCGCAACAATGGCATCTCCTACAGCAAGCTGATGCATGGCCTGAAGCTGGCTGGCGTTGAGATCAACCGCAAGATGCTGGCTGACCTGGCTGTCAATGATGCGCAAGCATTCTCTCAATTGGTGGGAATCGCCAAGGAGAAAGTTAACGCATAAGGAAATTCGATAACCTTGATAAAAGGTATTGACTATATTTTGCGGCGTGGCATATAATAAGCGTTAAACATGGCACGTCAGCATGTGTCAGTACATTGCTTATAGCAAGATCGGCTATGATGAGGACGAAGTTATAAGGGCAATTATGAACAGAGAGCAGAGGAGTAGCTGAAACCGATGCCTTAATCCCTTATATACGAGCTCACCTCGGAGCCGTTCCCCTGAACGGATGCGACCTATTAGGGGGAACCGGATTGGCGCACGTTAATCGCGCTTGGGTGCGTCTGCACGCACCTGGTAAGGCCGCACGCTGCGAGGCATGCGGTGAAGCAGGGTGGTACCACGGAAGATTAACCCCTTTCGTCCCGGTTGTCTGGGATGGAAGGGGTTTTTTTATTTGATTCGATCGAATCCTTGATTTGCATGGCCATGCAAGTACCTCAAATTTATCGAAGAAGGAGGAAGGGAACATGAGCATTCAGAGTGTTGTTTCTTCAAGCCAGTCGAGAGAAGAATTGCGTCAGCGGCTGCTGCAGCCTGATGAAATCACCGGATCTGAGATTTTGCTGCGCACCTTGTTATTGGAAGGTGTTGAGTGCGTCTTCGGTTATCCGGGGGGAGCTGTGTTGTACATCTACGATGCGATGCACGGCAATCCGGACTTTAAGCACTTGCTTACTCGGCATGAGCAAGGTGCGATCCATGCAGCCGACGGCTATGCGCGTTCCACAGGCAAAGTCGGCGTCTGCATCGCCACCAGCGGACCGGGGGCAACGAACCTGGTGACGGGCATTGCGACCGCTTATATGGATTCAGTGCCGCTTGTCTGCATCACCGGCAACGTACCGACATCGCTGATCGGCACGGACGCTTTCCAGGAAGCCGATATCATCGGCATCACGATGCCGATCACCAAGCATAGCTATCTGGTGCGTGACGCCAAGGATCTGGCTCGCATCATTCGCGAAGCGTTCCATATCGCCAACACCGGCCGCAAGGGTCCGGTACTCATCGATATTCCGAAGGATGTATCCAACCAGGTGACGAAGTTCATCTATCCGGAGACGATCGATCTTCCGACTTACAAGCCGACGGTATATCCGAACAAGCTGCAGGTTGACCGCTTGCTGGCGGCGATTGAGGAGGCTGAGCGTCCGGTCATTCTGGCTGGTGGCGGTGTTGTCTATGCCGATGCGTCCAAGGAACTCATGGAATTCGTCACCAAGACGCGCATTCCGGTTACAACCACCCTGCTGGGGCTGAGCGGATTCCCGAGCGCACATGAACTGTCCATGGGCATGCCGGGCATGCACGGGACGAAGACGGCGAACTATGCGCTGCAGAACGCCGACCTGCTCATCAGCATCGGTGCCCGTTTCGATGACCGTGTGACGATGAAGCTGGACGGATTCGCTCCACATGCGAAGATTGCGCACATCGATGTTGACCCGGCGGAGATCGGCAAGAACGTCAAGACGGCGATTCCTGTGGTTGGCGACGTCAAGGAAGTTCTGAAGCTGGCTAATCTGAAGGCCAGACCGGCCAAGTCCGAAGCTTGGCTTCAGCGCATCGCAGAGATGAAGGCGCAGTATCCGTTCCGGTACAAGGACGCAGATGACCAGCTCAAGCCGCAGTACGTCATCGAGATGATCAGTGAAACGACGAACGGTGATGCGTATATCACGACAGACGTTGGCCAACACCAGATGTGGGTGGCGCAGTTCTATAAGTTCCGCAACCCGCGCTCTCTCATCACATCCGGCGGGCTCGGCACGATGGGCTTCGGCTTCCCTTCCGCGATCGGTGTGCAGATGGCGCATCCGGACAAACTCGTCATCTCCATCAACGGAGACGGCGGCATGCAGATGTGCTCGCAGGAACTGGCGATCTGCGCGATCAACAACATTCCGGTCAAGATCGTCGTCATCAACAACCAGGTGCTTGGCATGGTGCGCCAATGGCAGGAGCTCATCTACGACAGCCGCTACAGCCACATCGACCTTGCCGGCAGCCCAGACTTCGTTAAGCTGGCTGAAGCTTACGGTGTGAAGGGGCTGCGTGCAACGACGAAGGAAGAAGCGCGTGCCGTATGGCAAGAAGCGCTGAACACGCCAGGGCCGGTGCTTGTGGAGTTCGTTGTGCCGAAGTACGAGAACGTCTATCCGATGGTTCCCCAAGGCAATACCCTAGACCAGATGATAATGGGGGATAGTGAATGATGAGACATGTTATTTCTATCCTAGTCAACGATCAGCCTGGTGTGCTTCAACGCGTTGCAGGACTGTTCGGCCGACGTGGTTTCAACATCGAGAGCATCACGGTCGGGGCATCCGAGGAGCCGGGATTGTCGCGCATGGTGATCGTCACCCACGGCGATGAGAAGACGATGGAGCAGATCTCGAAGCAACTGTATAAGCTCATCGATGTGGCCAAGGTCGTTGATCTCAGCCAGAATCCGATGGTTGCTCGCGAGCTGGCGCTGATCAAGGTTGGCGCCGAGCCTTCAGAGCGTCCGGAGGTATTCGGGATCGTCGAGACGTTCCGCGCTTCCGTCGTTGACGTTGCTTCGAACACGCTGATCGTGCAAGTTGTCGGCGATTCTGATAAGATTGATGCGATGGTTGAGCTATTGAAGCCATACGGCATCAAGGAGCTGACTCGGACAGGCGTTACGGCCATGACTCGCGGCACACTTCGCAAATAGTCAAGCCGTAAGGCCCTAATCCAACAGTTGAAATGCCTCAACAAACGAGGTTTTCACTCATAAACGCAATGAGCTATTTTCTCTACAATCCAAAGGAGGCTTTTATTAACAATGGCAGTCAAAATGTACTATGAACAAGATGCAGATCTGAGCGTATTGAGAGGCAAAACAATCGCCGTCATCGGTTATGGCAGCCAAGGCCATGCCCAGGCGCAAAACCTGCGCGACAGCGGCCTGAATGTCATCATCGGCCTGCGCCAAGGTAAGTCCTGGGAAGTGGCTAAGAACGACGGCTTCGAAGTTTTCACGGTAGCTGAAGCAGCGAAGCGTGCGGACGTTATCCAGATCCTGATGCCGGACGAAACGCAAGCTAAGGTTTACAACGATGAAATCGCCCCGAACATGAAGAAGGGTGCAGCCCTCATGTTCTCCCATGGTTTCAATATTCACTTCGGACAAATCATCCCGCCTGCTGACGCAGACGTTTTGCTCGTTGCTCCGAAGTCACCAGGTCACCTCGTGCGTCGTACTTATGTAGAAGGCTTCGGCGTTCCCGGTCTCATCGCCGTGCATCAAGACGCAACAGGCAATGCGCAAGCAATCGGTCTGGCCTATGCCAAGGGTATCGGTTGTACGCGCGCCGGGGTTATCGAAACTTCCTTCAAGGAAGAAACCGAAACCGACCTGTTCGGCGAACAAGCCGTTCTGTGCGGTGGCGTAAGCGCGCTGATCAAGGCTGGTTTCGAGACGCTGGTTGAAGCCGGATATGCTCCAGAGATGGCTTACTTCGAGTGCTTGCACGAAATGAAGCTGATCGTTGACCTCATCTATGAAGGCGGCCTGGCTGCTATGCGCGACTCGATCTCCAACACGGCTGAATATGGCGACTATGTGACGGGGCCGCGCATCGTAACGGAAGAAACGAAGAAGGAAATGAAGCGCGTCCTCGAAGACATCCAAACGGGCCGCTTCGCTCGCGACTTCATCCTGGAGAACCAATCCAACCGCGCATTCCTGACTGCTACGCGCCGCAATGAAGCGGAGCATCCGATCGAGCAAGTGGGTAAGCAACTGCGCGGCATGATGCAATGGATCAAGAAATAATCGAGCGAATGCTTGATTCCATATCGGTATTCAAGTACAATGAATAAATAAGTTCACATGCAAATGCGAAGAAGAGGAGCAGTAAGACATTTCTGGCACTCAGAGAGCCGCTGGTTGGTGCGAAGCGGTTGTTTCAGAACGTCTGAACTCGCCTCGGAGCAGCCCGCTCAGGGCGTGCGGCGCGACAGCGCTCGCCGCAGCAGGCGGAGCCGGAGCCTGGCCGTTAACACAGGAGGATCGGGATGGCAGTATCCTGGTCCGCATGAGTGCATGCCCGTTCGGGTATGAACCGGAGTGGTACCGCGGAAGCGTATAGTCTTTCGTCTCCTTGTATGAGGAGGCGGAAGACTTTTTATTTTGTTCATCTCCAGGTGATTCTGGAGCGGGAGCGGGCTGCGTGTATTCAGGGGGTTCATCGCAGGTTCGTTGCCAAGTCTGGATTATGCTATTTTAAGGAAGGGTTGACACGATGAAAAACGTGGAGAAGTACTCGCGCGGTTACTTCATGCCGCCGAAGCAGAGTATCAAATGGGCTGAGAAGGAATATATCACCGAAGCGCCAATCTGGTGCAGTGTGGACTTGCGTGACGGCAATCAGGCGCTCGTTGTACCGATGAATCTGGAGGAGAAGCTGGAATTTTTCCAGATGCTCGTGAATATCGGCTTCAAGGAGATCGAGGTCGGATTCCCTGCCGCTTCCGAGACGGAGTTTAAATTCCTGCGCAAGCTGATCGATGAGAATCTGATACCTGATGATGTGACGATCCAAGTGTTGACCCAATCGCGGGAGCATATCATCCGTAAGACGTTTGAAGCGCTTCGCGGCGCGAAACGTGCGATCGTTCACCTGTACAACTCGACGTCCGTTGCGCAGCGCGAGCAGGTATTCCGCAAGTCGAAGCAGGAGATCATCGATATCGCGGTATACGGTGCGAAGCTGTTCCTGGAATGCGCCGCCGAGACGGAAGGCAACTTCCAGTTCCAATATTCGCCGGAGAGCTTCACAGGCACGGAGGTGGACTTCGCGCTGGAGATATGCAATGCCGTTCTCGACGTGTGGCAGCCTTCGGCGGACAACAAGGTGATCATCAATCTTCCGGCCACGGTGCAGATGTCCATGCCGCATGTCTACGCCAGCCAGATCGAATACATGAGCGAGAATCTGAAGTATCGCGAGCACGTCATCCTGTCACTCCATCCGCACAATGACCGGGGTACGGGCGTGGCGGACGCCGAACTCGGCATGCTGGCAGGCGGACAGCGAGTGGAAGGCACCTTGTTCGGCAACGGCGAGAGGACAGGTAACGTGGACATCGTGACACTGGCACTCAACATGTATTCGCACGGCGTGGATCCGAAGCTGAACTTCGAGAATCTTCCGGAGATCGTGAAGGTGTACGAGAGACTGACGAAGATGCGCGTTGGAGAACGCCAACCATATGCGGGCGAGCTCGTATTCACGGCATTCTCCGGTTCTCACCAGGACGCGATTGCCAAGGGCATGAAGTGGCGCGAAGAGATGAATCCGCCACATTGGAACGTTCCGTACCTGCCGATCGACCCGAAGGACATCGGAAGAGAGTATGAGGGCGATATCATCCGCATCAACAGTCAGTCCGGCAAAGGCGGCATCGGCTATATCCTGCAGCAAAGTTTCGGCTATGATCTGCCGCAAGCGATGCGCGAGAGCGTTGGCTACCGCGTCAAGGACGTATCCGACAAACTGCAGAAGGAGCTGCAGCCGGAGGAGATCCTGAAGATCTTCAATGAGACGTATGTGAACGTTAGCGAGCCGTATACGTTCGTCAATTGCCAATTCTCTAAGAACGGCGATTATCATTCGAAGGTAACGCTGAAGGTGAATGGCGAGACGAGGGAGATCACCGGCGACGGCAATGGGCGCCTCGATTCGGTCAGCAACGCTCTGCAAGAGGAACTGGGCATCACCTATTCCAACCTGGTCTACAAGCAACACGCCTTGGATATCGGTTCGAAGTCGCAGGCGATTTCTTACATCGGCATCACTGCGGAGGACGGCACGGTGTTCTGGGGAGCAGGAGTAGACACGGACATCATCACGTCTTCCGTCAAAGCGCTGTTCAGTGCGATCAACCGGATGGTCACGCGCCAATAATCACGCGTCAGCGAACATGTGCCATAGCGACAACCTATAAAGATGATAGATTCTATATCTTGGATCATAAACGTCTGATATGATACAACGAAGGTAATTCGAAGCAAAGTTCAAGGAGTGGTCATAGTGGCAGAAGTGAAGAAAATTGCGGTCATCGCCGGTGACGGTATCGGACCGGAGGTCGTAAACGAAGCGATCAAGGTGCTTCGCAGGGTGGAACAACTGTACGGCTATCGATTTGAATTCGAGCACGGATTGTTCGGCGGCATCGCGATCGATGAACGGGGAACTCCGCTGCCGGATGACACGCTGGAAATGTGCCGCAAAGCCGATGCTGTGCTGCTCGGTGCAGTTGGCGGCCCGAAGTGGGACAACAACCCGAAGGAACTGCGGCCGGAGACGGGACTGCTCGGTATCCGTAAGGCGCTTGGCCTGTTCTCCAACCTGCGTCCGGCGATCATCTTCGATTGCTTGAAGGAGGCATCCACGCTGAAGCCGGAGGTGTTGGAAGGAACTGACCTGGTTGTGGTGCGTGAATTGACCGGAGGCATCTACTTCGGCGATAAGTACCGCCGTCAAGGCGAGAACGGCGAGGAAGCGGTCGATACCTGCGTATACAGCGTGCCTGAGGTTGAGCGCATCGTTCGCCAGGCATTCGAGATCGCACGCAAGCGCCGCAAGAAACTGGCTTCCGTCGATAAGGCGAACGTGCTGGAGACGTCGCGCCTCTGGAGAGAGACGGTGAACCGGATCGCACCGGAATATCCGGATGTGGAATTGGAGCACATCCTCGTCGATAACTGCGCGATGCAACTCTTGCGCCGTCCGTCCAGCTTCGACGTTATCGTTACGGAGAACATGTTCGGCGATATCCTGAGCGATGAAGCAGCCATGCTGACCGGATCGATCGGCATGCTTGCCTCCGCTTCGCTCGGTGAAGGAAGCTTCGGCCTCTATGAACCGGTTCACGGCTCTGCGCCTGACATCGCTGGCCAAGGCATCGCCAATCCGATCGCTACGATCCTGTCCGTCGCCATGATGCTCCGCTATACGTTCAACTATGCGGATGCGGCGGATTCCATCGAGCAAGCGGTGAAGGATGTGCTGAATGCTGGCCATCGCACCGCTGACATCGCCGTTGACAAGAGCAAAGCGATCGGCACGGAGCAGATGGGTCAATTAATCATCGATTACATGAAATAATGGCGCGGGACTGCCAGCGCTGGACCCCTCACTTCTGCCATATGGCGGAGGTGAGGGATTTTTCCTGCCCAAACTGCTGCTTGCGTTCCGATGGACATGGTGAAGCATACTAATCCCGATGGAGGTGTAAGTCCCGATGAATATACCAACAGAGCTGCGATACAGCGAAAATCACGAATGGGTCCGGGTGGAAGGCAACCGCGCGGTGATCGGCATCACGGATTTTGCCCAAAATGAGCTGGGCGATATCGTGTTCGTCGAATTGCCTGCGGTCGGCGATGCTGTCCGCGCAGGAGATTCTTTCGGCAGCGTGGAGTCGGTGAAGACCGTATCCGAGCTGTATGCGCCCGTGAGCGGCCAGGTGGTTGAAGTGAACGAGGCATTGAATGACGCGCCGGAACGGGTGAACAAAGCTCCGTATGGCGACGGGTGGTTGATCGTCGTTGAGCTGGCCGATGCCGCTGAACTTGACAAGCTGTGGTCTGCCGACAAGTACAAAGAGACATATGGGGAAGAATAAAGAAACCGCCATGCAAGTGATGGCGGAAGAATAACCAGAGTGAGTACGGATCGCGTAAGCGCCGCATCGGGGTAAGCCCGGTGCGGCGCTTTTGTCGTTGGGGGCGGATCAATAAGTTCCCTGTCCATCATGGCCTCCTCGGCTCAGATGTCATGGGATATGGTACATTTGCGGCTGAATGATTGTCCTTTCCCGTGGGTCATGCATATAATGAATCCTCCAAATAGAAAGTGGAGCATGGGAAAGGAAGTGTTGAGCGTGACAGCGATATGCGCAAACAGAACGATGGGAGGAACATCCTCTGATATGGGACAACACCAACACATGATGACCTTTGGGTTGAGGAGGGAAGGAGGATGAACGTGACCAATTCACTCGGGATTATCAATGTACGAGACTTTGGCGCTTATGGTGACGGCAAGCATGATGATACACAAGCATTCGTACAGGCGATGGAGGCCTGCAACTATCAGAAAATGCTGTACATTCCGTCCGGTGAATATGTGATTAAGGATACGATACTATGCAAGGCGACCCGCATATCGGGGGAAACGATGCACAGCGACAGCGGGACAAGGGGCACGAAATTACTCTGGCGGCCTTCGGTTGTGGCCGATCTGAAGCCGTGCATCCTGATCGAAGAGGGCGACCGCATCGTGGTCGAACATTTCTCCATCTCCGGCAATGAGAACTACGCGCGGAACCGCATCGAGGATTATATCAACAAGGAAGGTTTCGACGCGCAGGACTACAGCATGCTCGTCACAGGCTCCTGCGGCATCATGGTCACCAAAAAGGCGAACGCGATCTTCCGCAAGATCAAAACCGAACGAGTGAAAGCAGGCATGGTCTGGAACAACGAAACGGGCCATATATCTGCCCATGAGTGTATGCTGGGAGGACTTGTCGGTTTGTTCATTGCGAACAATTCCGGTGACTTCTTCATCACAGATGGCGAGATCAATGGAGTGTTCAGTTGCATCTTGCTGGGCAGAAGCGGATGCAACCTGCGGATGGAGACTGTGCACATGGGCTTTGCCCCGTATGGCATCTTCCAGGTGGAATATCCCCGAGGAAGCCGTAATGGCTTGTATTTCTGCAAGTTTGAGGATGTGAGTTGGGAGCGAATCGGCGAATGTTGCATCAAGCTGTTGCCCAATGTGCTCTCACTGGAGACGACGATTACCGGCTTCGGCCTGAGCTGGTCATTGGCGGATTATGACTTGGCCGGGCAAGGGTGGCAGTCCTTCTGTATGCCGCCATCTCTCGTGCCGGATCCGCAGCGGTATGCGCTGGATCTGGGGGTTGTGGAGAATTGCAGATTTCTTACGGAAACGTATGGCGGGGCGTTCCCGAGTCCCTACAACCCGAACGCGAAGACGGCCCGCATCCGAAGATTGCAAGGTGTCAATAACTTGACAGGGCTGTTCGGCTGGTCAGGGCGTTCCTCCCCGGATCTTGTGGAAATAGTGGATCGCTCTGACGATGCGCGTCATCTGTCGAGCCTGTCTCTATTGTACGATGAGGTGCAATCGTGGTATCAGCAACCGTTGGCGGCAGGCCAACTGCTGAACACCGACCACAGCAAGTGGGCCGTGTATGACGGTTTGCTCGAAATTGCCGACTCGTATCCGGACCCTCTGCCGGAGGAAGTCTATAAATACTATGGCGATTACGGGCTCCAACCTGTCGTATACAAGATAATGTCACTTGGTAGCAAGAACCCACAAGTCAACATTCCCTTCCTCGGCATCTCGAACCTGTCTGCAACCAAGTTCAAGAGATCGGTCAATGTGCGCTCGTTTGTGTTGAGTCCGTCGGGAGCCCAGGTATGGTACAGAATCCGTTTGCAGGATAAGGACAAGGCTGTTCGCTACTTGTACAACACGTATACACCAACAGGCAAGCAAACCTGGCAGCAGATACGGTTGCAACACAAGAGACCTGACCCGGTTTGGGACGCTAGTTACACGCATCTGATTATCCGGTTTCATAGTACGACAGAGCCGTTCTATTTCCTGATGCCGATGGCGAGCGAGGATGTGCTGAGACCTTATTCGCCATTTAAGCATCCGAATGTACATGAAGATTTTGAGATCACGAAGCCGGACAAAGGGATCATCCTGCGTTCTCCCGACGGGTCTCGTTGGCGCATCTTGATCGATAACAATGGAGCTTTGTCCGCGCAGAAGCTGTAACGGTTCGGGCCGTAGTGGCCCGTAAATAGAAAGGCTTGGTACATGTCCAGGAGCGGTTCTCCTCCAGCCCAGGGGCGGTTCTCAACTTGCTTAATCGATCATAGTTCGAGATAATGGTAAAAACATCACCAGACGTCACGACAGCTAATCAAACTTGCTGATTCTGGATAGTGGAGGAGGAAGCCTATGGAGGACCATACGTCACTGACATCGCTGCTCATTGTCGTCGTGATCGCCTTTGTGATTCCGATCTTGTTACACCAACTGCGTCTGAAGATGCTTCCCGTCGTTGTGGCAGAGATCCTGGCCGGCTTGATCATCGGGAAGAGCGGATTTAATCTGATCCGCGAGGATGCCTGGCTGGAGCTGCTCTCCTCATTCGGCTTGATATACCTGATGTTTCTCAGTGGTATGGAGATCGATTTCAGCCAGCTTAAGAGCAAGTCCGCCTCGAACAAGAAGGGTCCAAATCCTCTGATCGCATCACTTCTAGTGTTTATCGGCATCCTGCTTCTTTCTTATGGTTTGTCCGAGGGGCTGGTGTTCCTCGGTTTCGTCAGCGAGCCCTATCTGATGACGATCATCATCGCCACGATCTCGCTCGGCGTCGTTGTTCCTGTCTTGAAGGAGCGGCAGTTGATTGAAACGCCGTTTGGTCAGACGGTGCTGCTGATCACCGTGATCTCCGACTTCGTGACGATGATCCTGCTTGCGGTTTTCATCAGTTCAAGAAGCGGGTCTATGGATAGCATGCTGCTGCTCCTGGCGTTCTTCGTAATCGTGATCGTCGTCTACCTCTCGATCCGCAGATTTACACGGAAGAAGTATGTCGAGGCGTTGCTCCACGGGACAGCGCAACTCGGTACGCGGGGCGTATTCGCGCTGATCCTGCTCTTCGTTGTCATGTCGGAGAATATGGGAGTCGAGAGCATCCTCGGCGCTTTCCTCGCCGGCGTTATCGTCTCGTTGCTCGCGCCGGACAAGTCATTCCAACATTCGCTGGAAACGTTCGGCTACGGCTTCCTGATCCCGATCTTCTTCGTCATGACCGGCGTTAACCTGAATATCTGGGAGCTGTTCAGCGACGTTCAGATCCTGTTGTTCATTCCGGTTCTGCTCATCGTCATCTTCCTGTCGAAGCTCATCCCGGCCATGTTGCTTCGCATCTGGTATGATGGCAAACATACGCTAAGCGCCGGGCTTATCTTGTCGTCGACGCTCAGCCTGGTCATCGCAGCCGCCACGGTCGCCCTGAATCTGGGGCTGATCACCAGCACCATGCAGGGAGCGCTTATCCTCGTCGCGATCATCACCTGCTTCATCGCGCCGGTGTTGTTCAACCGCTTCTTGCCGCCGCGCGAGAAGAAGCCGACGAAGGTGTCGATTATCGGAGCCAATCATATCACGCTTCCGGTGTCGCTCGATCTGCAGCAGGAGGGCTTCCATGTGGAGCTGTTTAGCGCACAGCCGTCCGGCCTTGAGTCGAAGGAGGAGCTGTACAGACGCTATCCGCTTAAGCAGTTGCCGCGTCTTGATATTGTCTCGCTGGCGGACAAGCAAGCCTTCGATGCCGACATCCTCGTGTGCGGCTCACTCGACGATCAGCTCAACATGCAAGTCGCCCGACATGCGCATAAGCTCGGAATCGAGCGGATCATCGTACGGCTGGAAGACCCGGTGCGCATGGAGCAGGCGCAAGAAGAAGGTTTCACCGTCTTCTCGACGCTGTATGCATCCCGCACGCTGCTCCGGGGGATGGTCCAATATCCAGGCGCTGTCGGCCTGATCACGAACGACGATTCGATCCAAGAGGTGGTTGTCCGCAATCCGGCATACAACAACGTGATGCTCAAGGATATGCCGGTATTGGGACCAGCGCTCGTGCTTAGAATATATAGAGGCAAATCTTTCATCATTCCGCATGGCTCGACGGCCGTGATGGTCGGAGACCGCTTGTTGGTAAGCGGGGAACCGGAGCATATCGAGCAGATGAAGCAAGCTCTGCAATAGGTCTCTGCAGCACAGGTAAATTTTTCGCGATTCGCAAAAAAAGGAATTTGACCATGTGGTCTCGAATATGTAGTAAGCATAATGTTTGGTGATTAAGTCAGGAAATAAGGAGGATGTGCCATGAGCTTCTGTTGCGGAGCGAGTATGATTGGCACCCGTGGGACTCTGAAGCATATACGGACGCGCATCCAGAACGTTCCGCTGCTGTTCTGTCCGGTATGTCACCGGGTGGAGGTCCATTACCTGTTCGAAACAGAATACGAGATCCTTGCTGAATACGCTCATGGCGACGGTGCGACCGAGATCGACTTTGAGGATTACGTCGACTTGACGCATACAGCTTCGTTATACGAGAATTGCGTCAATGAAGAGGATGAGGACCCGCTTACGATCGTGCGCAATCAGATCGATATGGCGCTTGATCTCTTGCCGGTGGCGAAGTCGATCGGTGACACCGAGTGGGAGGAGCAACTCAAGACAAGATTGCACGTTCTTGGACAGCGATACCGCAAGCTGAGCACGAAAAATAAACTGGGCGGTTTGAGATAATTTGAAGATATGGACTAGCGCCTCGTTAGAGGCGCTTTATTTTTTGGCCGTGTGTCTCTACGTGGTTGCTCTCGGCTGATGCAGAATGTCGGGAACCCGCGCAGTCAAGCATCCTGCATCAAGTAATGGAACAATATATCGCTATTTGCGTCTATAAGGGCGGTTACACACAGCAAACGGATCAACACTGTGTTCGTGCATCGTTTAGCGCCTGTGGATCTATGTTCGGTTGGAAGATGAACATTAGAGGACATTGGCGTGATGATCGGAGCGATGCTTCGTTGCAACCTGGCCTAATCGATGGCGTTGCCGAGCGACAATCAGCCTGGACAGAGCCTTGTGATTCGTGCAGGTCCTTCGGTCACCCCCATAAAGCGCGGTTGAGTGACGATATTCTATGATGTGAGGTGGAACGGTTGCTGCTCGTACTTTTATCCAGATTTCTCGGCAGGCAACATTCCATGCGTGAAACTGGCGCAAACGAAGTGCCTGTTGAGATTAAGGTAGCCAGAATTCAACAAGGTGATGTCAAACTGCGCAATCAATTTATAACCGATTATCAACCTCTCGTGGCGAAGATCACAAGCCGTTTCTGCAAGCGGTACATCGATCCGAGCCGTGATGATGAATACAGCGTTGCCCTGATGGCGTTTAATGAGGCGATCAATCAGTATTCGAAGGACGCAGGGGTGACTTTCTTTAGTTTTGCCGAAACAGTCATAAGGAGACGCTTGATCGACCATCTGCGCAAGGAAAACCGTCATCGCCATCATGTGCCCTACAGCTCCTTCGAGATGGAAGACGAGGATCACAGCATGGTGAACCCGGTTGAGATTCAGCAGTCGATCGAGCAATATGAGCAGGAGAAGCTGCGGCTTGATCGCAGTCAAGAAATCTCTGAATATGCGGCGATGCTCGGAAGCTTCGGCATCTCTTTCCGCGACCTGGCTGAGCTGTCGCCGAAGCATCAGGATTCGCGCAGCACGATGCTCGCTATAGGCAAAGAGATTGCGGCGAATGAGCAGTGGATGAACGTCCTGCTCACGAAGAAGATGCTGCCAATCAAGGAAATGGCGGAACATTTCCCGGTCTCGCGCAAGACGTTGGAGAGGAATCGCAAGTATATCATCGCCATCGCATTGGTGGCGTACGGTGTGTTTCCACATTTGCAGGATTATCTGCAGATCCGGGATATTGATGGAGAGGAGGAGAGCGTATGAGCAAGGGCATCGTCATGGAAGTTTCGCGGCGAACGGCTGTCGTCATGACACGTGACGGCCGATTCCTGAAGCTGAAGGTAGCGCCTGATGTGAGAATCGGTCAGGAGATCGAAGTGACCTCTCAGGCGCCGTTTGGGATGCATGCTGTGCGCTGGATGTCGGTTGCTGCTGCCGTATTGCTGCTCCTGGTGGCGCTCTCCTACTGGACAGTGGAACGCGCCCGCACCGGCGGGACTTTGGCGGCTGTCGCGTATGTCACGATCGATATCAATCCGAGCGTGGAGTTCGGCATCGATGATCAATCGCGCGTCGTCGAAGCAGCCGGCATCAACGAAGAAGGACGGTTACTGCTGCAGGAGATCGATGTGGTGGGGCGTGATGTGGAGGAAGCGACTGAGGAACTGATCCGCCAAGCGAGACCATATCTCGATCGCTACGCTGAGGCAGGCTTTGGGGAGATCTTCATCGCCAGCACCATCGTTGCAGACATGATCACGATCAATCAGGAGGAACTTCAGGAGAAGGTGAGGTCGGTCGTATATCGCGTCGTGCAGTCTGATGGGCAGAGCGATGAAGCGACTCCGTCCGGACAGTCCGTGACGGAGGTGCAGGGTGCTGCAGGAGCGGACGCTGTTTCCGCTCAGCCTTCGGAGATCGATGGGGCGGCTAGGCAGAGGGCGATTAAGGTCGCAACACTCAGCGTGCCGAAGGAAGTGCGTGAGGATGCGAAGGAGAAAGGCATCTCTGCAGGCAAGCTGGCCGTTGGCCTCATCATCGCGGATAGGACTGGACAAGAGGTTCCGCTCTCCGATATCGAGAGCAAATCGATCACACAGCTTGCGGAAGAGAACGGCTGGCTGGATTCGCTGTTGCAGCAGGACCAGGATTCGATCCGCAAGAATCTGGAACAGTTGTACCAACATAGCGTCAAGGGTAAGGGCAACATCGGTTTCGAGAAACCGGCATCCTGGTCGCAGGATGACAGCAGTAAGGGCAAGCTTGGACACGACGAACGCGGCTTGAACAACAACGGCAAGGGTGGACATGGCCGTGACAACGACCGCGGCGTGAATAGCAAAGGTAAGGGGAACAACGAGCGTGACGATCACCGCGGAGTGAATAGCCATGGTAAGGGTGACAATGTCCGTGGCGATGAACGCGGCGTAAACAGTAAGGGCAAGAGCGATGGCAGCCGTGGCGATGAACGCGGCCAGGGCAACAAGGGCAGCACGAACAATGACCCACGGAAGAACAACCACGGCAAGAATGACAATAAGCGCCATGATGACCGCCATGAGAACAGCGATATAAGCATCAACCCTGGCAAGAGCAACGGTGGCAAGAACGGCAACCATGATGAGCGCGGCAGAATGAGCGGCAACAAGGGCAAAGGTGAAGGCAAAGGCACAAAAGACAACGGCAAGAGCACCCCTGGCTCAAAGAATCGCACAGACAGCGATGACCGAGCCATAAGCAATGGCGCCAGCAGCGACAGCCGAAACAAGCATGATCCGGGCAAGATCAACGATGGCAAGAAAGGCCACGCGGATAACAAAGACCGCAGCAAAAAGAACGGCGCAAGTGATAGCGGTAAGGCTGATCACCACCGAAATGATACCCGCGGGCCGATCAGAAACATGATCCGTACTTGACAGGCAAGAGAGCCGATGTTATCGGCTCTCTTGTTTTCCAAGGGCGGTTATTGAGATGGGAGAACGGAAAAAATCGTCTCTCGGGGATGCTGATGCGGTCGAAGGAGCGTGAGAGCGGAAAAAATCGTCTCTCAGAGGTGCCGAAGTAGTCGAAGGAGCGTGAGAGCGGAAAAAATCGTCTCTCGGGGATGCTGATGCGGTCGAAGGAGCGTGAGAGCGGAAAAAATCGTCTCTCAGAGGTGCCGAAGTAGTCGAAGGAGCGTGAGAGCGGAAAAAATCGTCTCTCAGAGGTGCTGAAATGGTCGAAGGAGCGTGAGAGCGGAAAAAATCGTCTCTCAGAGGTGCCGAAGTAGTCGAAGGAGCGTGAGAGCGGAAAAAATCGTCTCTCAGAGGTGCCGAAGTAGTCGAAGGAGCGTGAGAGCAGAAAAAATCGTCTCTCAGAGGTGCCGAAGTAGTCGAAGGAGCGTGAGAGCAGAAAAAATCGTCTCTCGGGGATGCTGATGCGGTCGAAGGAGCGTGAGAGCGGAAAAAATCGTCTCTCAGAGGTGCCGAAGTAGTCGAAGGAGCGTGAGAGCGGAAAAAATCGTCTCTCGGGGATGCTGATGCGGTCGAAGGAGTGTGAGAGCGGAAAAAATCATCTCTCAGAGGTGCCGAAGTAGTCGAAGGAGCGTGAGAGCGGAAAAAATCATCTCACAACCCGTGTTGATTCGGGCGAGGTTGTCTAAGAGCCGAAATCGGAAATCCTTCGTGAAAATCTCGGTGGGATAGGGCGATAAGCTCTTTGAGAACCCATCGGGAAGGTGCTACAATGATCAGTAATCTCGACAAATTTACAACTTCAGACCACTCATCCGGGGACGTTCCTTATTGAATGAATAGATGAAAACCATTCTGCCTTGCCAGCCAAGGCGTTTGGTTTTTTATTTTGTTTCCGACCAAACAGCATCAGCAAGAGGAGAGAGCGTGGCATGCCGAAAGCGGCGAAGAAACATTCTCCGTACCGCAAGCATATGCGTACGGGTATTCTTGAGGGTATCCCGGCTATGATCATCTTCATGACCCTGGGAGGACCTTATCTAACCGGGTATCTGCTCTATCTTGGGGCAACCTCGGTAGAAGTCGGGGTTGCTGCCGCTATACCAGCCCTGTCGAATGTGATGCAACTGGTTGCCGCGCTGGCCATGCAATATATGACCAACCGCAAGGCCGTCCTCGTATTGTTCGCAAGTTTGCACCGTTTGCTATGGGTGGCAACGGGCTTGATCCCTTTCGTCTTCCCTGAAGATATAAGGGTGAATGCCTACCTTGCGATGCTGCTGATCGCGCATATCTGTAACGCGACATCCGGCGTAGTCTGGTCCTCGTTGATCGCGGACATCGTTCCTGCGAAGGTTCGGGGGACGTATTTCGGCGTGCGCAACGCACTGCTCAACAGCGCGGGCAGCGTATCGCTGTTCGTCAGCGGGCTGGTGCTCGATCACTATGGAGAGGATATCGGATACGCATTTATTTTCATCGTGTGCGGGATTGCCGCCGTTATCAATATCTTCGCGCTCTTCCATTACCCGAATGTGAATTTCGAGAAATCCCAAGAATCGGACATCGTCAAGCGGTTGATGCTGCCGCTTCGCGACCGGACCTTTTTCAAAACCTCGATGTTTATCGCCATCTTCCTGTTTTTCTACGGTACAGTGGTTCCTTTCTTTAACTATCTGATGCTGGATGTGCTCATGATCCGCTATTCCTGGGTATCGGTCATCACGATCATTCATTACGTCGCGATGATCATCGCTTATTACTTCTGGGGAAGATTGAACAGCCGTTATTCGGCTCGCCAGCTTATGATGTGGGCGTTGCCGATCATCGGGCTGGCATGTCTGGCTTGGGGGCTCGTCGGATGGTTGCCTCCGTTGCCTGTCCTGATCCTGATCCATATCCTGCTTGGCGCAGGGCTCGGCGGCTACAATCTGCTGAACTTTACCTTTATCATCGGCGATACGCCGAAGGCGGACCGGCCGGTGTATATCGGCGTGTTCACAGCGTTGACCGGGCTGATGACCTTCGCAGGTTCCACCTCAGGCGGTGTGGTATTTGAATGGTTGAGTGCAATGCCGAGGAATGTGCAATTGTACAGCATGACGCTGTCGATCGGTCTTTTGTTGATCTTGATGATGGCCATCTGGGGAAGCCGGGTCTTCGGCGCGAGTTGGTTTGTGCCGAGGCGCCGATCCGCAAAGCGTTTCTCCCGCAGATGACAGGGGTAAGCGGTCCGCCTCGCTAATCTTGCGTATCATCCTTGTGTATGAAAATTTTTTGAAAAAAGCTGAATGGAACAATTGAGTATGCCCGATGAAGATGCTAAAATGAAACAATAATCCACACAATGCCATAGCGATCATTTTCCACAAGGGATGTCCCTTTGGACAAAATGAAACCAATTCTGCCTGGTGAGGCGATTGGTTTTTTTCTTTGCGCTAATCACAACAAGAGGAGAGTGCGGCATGTCTGAAGCTGCGAAGAAACCATCGTCTTACAGGAAACATATGCGGATCGGGCTCATCGAGGGCATCCCGTCGCAGATCATCTTCATGCTCTTGGGTGGACCGTATCTGACCGGGTATTTGCTTTATCTGGGAGCATCTTCTCTGGAGGTCGGCATTGCCGCCGCTATTCCTTCCTTGTCCAATGTCATGCAGCTCTTCGCTGCTCTGGCGATGCAATATTTCACGAATCGAAAGCTGGTCATGGTATTGTTCGGTGGCTTTCACCGGTTCATGTGGGTGATGACTGGGCTCGTTCCGTTCATTTTCCCCGAGAACTTATGGGTGACCGCCTATCTGTTCATGATGCTGCTCGCTTACATCAGCAACGGGATTGCCGGTGTATTCTGGTCGTCGCTGATCGCTGACTACGTTCCAGCCAAACTGACCGGCAGATATTTCGGCCTGCGCAATGCGGTGATGAATACCGCAGGCAGTGCGGTGCTGTTCGTCAGCGGGCTCGTGCTTGACGGGTATGGAGAAGATATCGGATATGGTTTCATCTACATCGTCTGTGCGATCGCGATGGTTGCCGACATCATCCTGCTCAGTTGTCACCCGAATGTCGAGTTTGAGAAATCGCAGGAATCCGATATCGGCAAACGGTTCATGAAGCCGTTTCGTGATGCAGCATTTTTCAAGACTTCCCTGTTTATCGCGATCTTCCTGTTCTTCTACGGATGCGTCGTGCCTTTCTACAACTATCTGATGCTGGATGTGCTGATGATCAGCTATTCGTGGGTATCGATCATCACGATCATTCATTATATCGCGATGATCATTGCGTATTATTGCTGGGGAAGGCTGAACGCGCGTTATTCCACCAGACAGCTTCTGATGTGGTCGCTGCCGTTCATTGGGCTTTCCAGTCTGGCTTGGGGACTTATCGGATGGATGCCTGCTGTGCCGCTCTTGATTCTGATTCATATCCTGCTTGGCATCGGCCTTGGAGGGTACAATCTGTTGAACTTCACCTTTATCATAGGCGATACGCCGAAATCGGACAGGCCGGTATATATTGGGGTATTCACCGCGTTGACGGGACTTACAACCTTCGCAGGATCGACGGTTGGCGGGGTTCTGTTTGACTGGTTGGAAACGATGTCGAGGAATCTGCAACTGTACGGGATGACATTGACCATCGGCTTGGTGCTTGTAGTGATGATGGCGATATGGGGACGCCAGGTCTTCGGTACCGACTGGACCGTGCCGCGGAGACGGAACCGCGCCGCTGGCAGGATCGGACGCGACAGGTAAGATAACTTCAGGGGATGTGGGGAAGTTGCTTGGCGGCCGTTATAAGCCGCCGGTCTCAGCCTTCCTCCACGGATGCCTTGGTCTGCGCGAAGAAGGCTTTGATCGCCAACTCTGCTGCGCCTACGGCGGCGGATTTCATCGCGAGCTTGGAGAAGACGATGTGCACGCGTCTGTGATGATATTGCAGGCTTCGCTGCTCGACGCAGGCCAGCATCGATTCCTCGATCCACGGTTTGATCAGCGACAGCCGATTGCCGATGACGACGAGCTCGGGGTTGAATGTATTGATTACGTTGGCGATGCCAATGCCGAGATAGTTGCCAACCTCACTAAACAGTTGAATGATGCCACGATCCCCTCTCTCGGCCATGGAGACGAGCGCATCCAGAGTTAGCTCTTGCTCGGCTGTCTTGCGGTCCGATACGAGGCCGCGCTCTTGCAGATACCGTGCAGCCCGTGACAGCAGGGCGTTCTCCGATGCGTAGAGCTCCCAACAGCCGCGATTGCCGCAAGAGCAGGGCAATCCATCCATATGGATCGTCATGTGCCCCATCTCTCCGGAGAAGCCGGAGAAGCCTCGGTACAGCGTGTTGTTGACCACGATGCCGACGCCGATACCGATACCGGCGCTGACGTAGATCATATCTCTGGCGGTGCGGTAATCGCCGTAGGATTTCTCTCCAAGTGCGCCTGCATTCGCCTCGTTATCGATCGTGACAGGAAGTTGGAACTCCTGCTCGATCGCCGTCTTGATATCCACCTTTCGCCACTTCAGGTTCGGTGCGGACAGGATCAGTCCATCAGGATCGACAAGGCCTGGCACGCCGATGCCGATGCCCACCACACCGTACGGGCTGTCCGGCGCGTTGTCGATCGCCCAGCGGATCGCATCGGTCAGTTGCCGAAGGGTTCGTTCATATTGCAAATCGATAAGTTGCACCCTCCGCTCCTTGACGATCTGGCCTTTCAAATCGGTCAGGACGGTGAGGATATAGTTGACGCCCAGATCGACGCCAATAGCATATCCGGCCTCATTGTTAAACAACAGCATGACCGGCTTGCGACCGCCGCTTGACGCCCCCGGTCCCACCTCATAGACGAGCTGGCTCTCGATAAGCTCCGTTACAAGATTGGAGACCGTCGCTTTGTTCAGTCCTGTCTTCTCCGAGATCGCTGCTCTGGAGACCGGAGATTCGGCGATGACCGTCTCCAGGATGATCGATTTATTCAGCTTCTTCATCAGATGCAAGTCTCCGGTTACCTTCACATGTCCACCCCATGTATTGTCTTTCTTGGTCTGTTCTATCTGCTCTATTTATCCAATCTTCATGTGAATATCAAATCCAAACCTGTACGGAACGCGGCTGCCAGCGGGAGACAACCACATAATCCAATCTTAACGAAAATACCGCCCAAAATACAGACTTAAACTTAGTTTATCGTATCGACAAACTAAGTCAAGAGTGGTAAGATGAATTCTGGATAGACTATTACAGGATCTTGAGAAAGTACAATGGAGGGATAGTTAGATGGCTTATTTTGAAAGCGTCGGCAAAATTCAGTATGAAGGAAGAAACAGTGACAATCCGCTCGCATTCAAACACTACAATCCGCAACAGGTTGTGCTCGGCAAGACGATGGAAGAGCATCTTAGATTTGCGGTTGCATATTGGCACACCTTTACAGCCAACGGCTCCGACCCGTTCGGTGCTGGCACGATGATTCGTCCTTGGGACCGCTACACCGCGATGGATCTGGCGAAGGCGCGCGTTGAAGCTTCGTTTGAGTTCTATGAGAAACTGGGCGCACCGTACTTCTGCTTCCATGACCGTGACATCGCTCCGGAAGGCAGCACGCTGAAGGAAACAAATGCGAACCTCGACGAGATCGTAGCTTTGATCAAAGAACATATGAAGTCTAGCAAGGTTAAGCTGCTCTGGAATACGGCCAACATGTTCACCAACCCGCGCTTCGTATTCGGCGCTGCCACAACTTCCAACGCGGACGTATACGCTTATGCTGCGGCACAAGTGAAGAAGGCTCTGGAGCATGCGGTAGAGCTCGGCGCTGAGAACTATGTATTCTGGGGCGGTCGCGAAGGATATGAGTCCTTGCTGAACACCGACATGGAGTTCGAGCTGGACAATCTGGCACGCTTCTTCCATATGGCGGTTGACTATGCGAAGGAGATCGGCTTCAAGGGTCAATTCCTGATCGAGCCGAAGCCGAAGGAGCCGACCAAGCATCAATACGACTTCGACGCAGCGACCACCATCGCATTCCTGCAAAAATACGGCCTGAAGGATCACTTCAAGCTGAACCTGGAAGCCAACCATGCGACGCTCGCAGGGCACACGTTCGAGCATGAACTGCGCGTTGCCCGCATCAACGGCATGCTCGGATCGATCGACGCGAACCAGGGCGACCTGCTGCTCGGTTGGGATACGGACGAATTCCCGACAGACCTGTACTCGGTAACGCTCGCGATGTACGAGATCCTGAAGAACGGCGGACTCGCACCGGGCGGTGTAAACTTCGACGCGAAGGTACGCCGTCAATCGTTCGAACCGGAAGATCTGTTCTATGCTCATATCGCTGGTATGGACAGCTTCGCGATCGGCCTGAAGGTTGCGGCTAAGCTGATCGAAGAGAAGGTGCTCGACAAGTTCATCGAAGAGCGCTACGCTTCGTTCAAGACTGGCATCGGCGCAGAGATCGTATCCGGCAAGGCAAACTTCAAGACTCTGGAGAAGTATGCATTGGAACTGGGCGAGATCAAGCTCAACTCCGGACGTCTCGAAGTGATCCGCAATACGCTGAACCAATACCTGCTTAGCGTAGAGTAATTCACCGCGTCAGCCAACATGAGGATATCCGTGTCATCCATAGGGTAGATGCGAATATCCTCTTTTTTCGCCTTATGTGATCTAAGTGACGGGTTGGGGATGGATGATGCAGGTCGGGAGATGATGCATCGTACAGCCCGAACGTCTTAGGTTTTATCGATATTGGTGTTTGAGAAAGGAGCGAGTGTAGTACGATGAAATACGTGATTGGCGTCGACCTAGGCACAAGTGCGGTAAAAGTTCTGCTGGTGAACAGCGAGGGCGAAGTGGCGGCGGAAGCATCCCAGGAGTATCCTCTCCATCAGCCGCGATCCGGCTACAGCGAACAAGATCCGGAGGATTGGGTGCGTGGCACGATCGCTGCGTTGAACTCGGTGGTGAAGCAATCGGGCGTGAATCCCGAACTGATCGAAGGCATCAGCTTCTCCGGCCAGATGCACGGGCTTGTTCTGCTGGATGAGGAGTTGAAACCGCTTCGCCACGCCATTCTGTGGAATGACACGCGCACGACAGAGCAATGCCGCCAGATCGAACGCACGTTGGGCGAAGATCTGCTGCGCATCACGAAGAACCCGGCGCTTGAAGGATTCACGCTTCCGAAGATCCTGTGGGTGAAGCAGTACGAGCCGGAGCTGTTCGCCAAGGCGAAGGTGTTTGTGCTTCCGAAGGATTACCTGCGCTACCGCCTGACCGGTCAGATCCATATGGATTATTCGGACGCTGCCGGCACGCTGTTGCTGGATGTGGCGAACAAGGTGTGGAGCGAACGGGTGCTGTCCGCATTCGGCCTGCCAGCATCGCTCTGTCCGCCGCTCGTCGAGTCGCATGGCTATGTCGGCAATCTGTTGCCGGCAATAGCGCAAGAGACGGGGCTGACAACTGCGACCCGCGTGTTCGCAGGTGGTGCGGACAACGCTTGCGGTGCGATCGGCTCGGGTATTCTCCAGGCGGGACTCACGATGGCCAGTATCGGTACATCCGGTGTTGTGCTGTCCTATGAGGACAACAAAGATCAAGACTTCGGCGGCAAGGTCCACTTCTTCAACCATGGCAAGCAGGATGCTTACTATGCGATGGGAGTTACGCTCGCTGCAGGTTACAGCATGAGCTGGTTCCGCAATACCTTTGCCCCTGGCAAGAGCTTCTCGGAGCTCCTGGCGCGCGTAAGCGAAGTGCCTCCAGGTTCCAACGGGCTGTTGTTTACGCCGTATCTGGTCGGCGAACGGACACCTCATGCGGATGCGGTCATTCGCGCCAGCTTCATCGGACTGGACGGATCGCATACGTTGGACGACATGGGCAGAGCGGTGATGGAAGGCATCACCTTCTCATTGAACGAATCCATCGAGCTGTTCCGTCAAGCCGGAATCAAGATCGATCGCATCGTCTCCATCGGTGGCGGCGCGAAGAATGAAGATTGGCTGCATATGCAGGCGGATATCTTCAACGCTGAGATCGTGCAACTCGCCAATGAACAAGGCCCTGGTATGGGCGCGGCGATGCTGGCTGCGCTGGGGTGCGGATGGTTCGAGTCGCTCGAAGCGTGTGCGGCCAAGTTCATCCGCTATGCGAAGACGTACAAGCCGGATGCGGAGCGCGTGAAGACATATGCGAAGCTGTTTGAAATATACAAGCAGGTATACGGACAAACGAAATCGCTGAATGAGCAGCTCGCTGCCTTCCGTCCGTAAACGGCGGGAAGAAGCGATGGCGCCTGCCTGCGATGAACCATGAATAAACCTGCCTTTACTGAACACAATAATCCTATCCGTTGCAATAAACATCCAAGTTAAGTAAAGGTCAGGTGATAGTTGTGGCAAGACTTGCCCAGATTCTCATGATCATCGGTGCGCTGAACTGGCTTCTCATCGGTCTGTTCGAGTGGGATTTGGTGACTGCCATCTTCGGCGGAGAAGTGGTTCGGGATTCCTCGCTGATCAGCAGGATCATATATGGAATTGTAGGCTTGGCGGGCTTATACGGGATATCGTTCCTGTTCCGCGATCGGGTCTCGACCTGAGGAGTCGGTACCGACTAGGGGCAGAGCAGTCCGATTCGTTTCAAAACGAAAGGTTGAGCGGAAAACATTGGTTTTCTGCTCAACCTTTTTGTTTGGGCCGGGGTTCTCCCATGAACTTCACGGTAAGCTGCAAGCGTGATTCGCGCTTATTGACCCTTCTGGATCATGTCCATCAGTGCCGGCGGGAGCTGGAACTTCTGGTCGCCGAATCCGAAGACCAGACTCCGATCGTCCGATTGCTGCAGGGACTTGATCTGCTTGATCTCCTCATGCAGGCGCTGCATCTTCCGATCCAGTTCGCTCGCCGTATCCGCCGCTTCCTTCAATTCTTGGAGCAGATGAGGCGGAACCGATTTGTCGTATTTGTAGAAAATCTTATGTTCGAGGCTTGCCCAGAAATCCATCGCGATCGTGCGGATCTGAATCTCCACATCGACAAGCTCCGTCCTGTCCGACATGAAGACAGGCACCTTGACTTGCATGTGCAGGCTTTGATAGCCGTTGGGCTTCGGATTCTTGATGTAGTCCTTAATCGCCACAATCGTCAGATCGTCTTGTTTCTGCAGCATCTCGCTGATGGAGTAAATATCCGAGAGGAAGGAGCAGGTGATTCGCAGCCCGGCGATATCCTTGATGTTATCGCGTATATCTTGCAGTGAGGTGCCGCAGCCTTTGCGCATGATTTTGTTCAGGATGCTCTCGGGCGATTTGACGCGTGACTTCGTATGCTCGATCGGGTTGTAATCATGCAGCAGTTGAAACTCTTCCTTCAGGATTTCGATCTTCGTCTCCATCTCATCCAGAGCAAATTTGTACATCATGATGAAGCGGGTGATTTCGTTCTTAAATGCCTTGAATCGTTCCAGTTGTTGATTGCTCATGTTCTGTGTTCCTTTCTGCGTGTATCCATTTTAACGTTACTACGTTTCGGCCTGCGGACGGTTACATGCTTAATGATACACGATTTGCGTATAGATTTCCTGTCGGTCACGAATACTGGTAACAGCAAAGGGGAATATTCCGGCCAGCGAGGCTTCCATGGGAAGCCGCAGGAAGCTGGCGCAGCCGGTTCATCCTGCGACCTGCGAAGATACGACCAGGTATGAGCTAAGGAAAGGAGGATCGTGATGAGACTGGCAATAGCGTTGACGACGCTGCTTGTGATTGGCACCGGTCTTCATTATCTGCTGGGTGACGGCAACCTGGCCTTGACAGCAGCTTCTGAGCCGGTGAAGCTTCAGACTCCACTCATCAACAGCGAAGGCCAGACGATCGGACAAGCTGTTCTGATGGAGACGGCTGCCGGTGTTCTCGTTCATGTGGAAGCGAAAGGGCTGCCGCCGGGATGGCATGCATTGCATATCCATGAATACGGCGTATGCGAAGCACCGACGTTTGAATCCGCTGGAAGTCATTTTAACCCAGGTAAGCGGAAGCATGGCTATGACAATCCGCACGGTTATCATGCCGGCGACCTGACGAATATCTATGCCGATCAGAACGGCGCGGTGGAAGTTGAGCTGTTCACCGATCAGGTGACGTTGCTTGAGGGGAAGGAACATTCGCTCCTGAAGCAAGGAGGGACCGCACTGGTCATCCACGAAGGACCGGATGACTATCGAACCGATCCATCCGGAGGAGCGGGAAAGCGTATGGCTTGCGCCGTAATCGGCAAATAACGGTATTAAACTCATCATGAAAGTGCAAAACAGGTGCCAGGGATATCCCTGACACCTGTTCTTCGATAAAGGGTTGTCATCCAAGTCGGGATGACTTGGCGACTGTTTAGACGGTTTAATAGAAGCGGGCTCACATCCGAATGGACGTTGCTTATAAAGCGAACGTGCGTGAGATGATCACCAACAGAATGAAGAGTACGAGAATCGCACCGGTGGTTGTGTAAAGTCCATGTCCTACAGCGCTCATGATATCGGCTCCTTCCTAATCAAGATATTGCATCATATGCGCTTGACACGGACCTGGTATAGATACCTGTCACGACTTGGCCTCATAACTCCTTATTTCGTTAGATTAGCTGTTAACAGAACGAGAGTACCTGCTCCTGATTGCTGGTCAGCGGCGAATGACTGGAGCAGGTCTCCCCAAGAGTTCTCTTCGGGCGGCGCTCCAGGCGTAGGTAATGACGGACTGGGCTTGCCATACGTTCCTCGCCAGAAGCCGAAGGGCGATGGCGGACGGCCCGGACATGCTAACACCCCAGTATACGTCCTGCGGCGTTCCGACAGATTCACGAATTCGCCTTATGATCTCCTCATTGCATCCCTGCGCCCAGATCCACAGTGTCGCATAATGGGTATATCCGTCCAGGGCCCCGATCTCATCGAAGCGATGGCGGCCAGGCTCAAGCAGGAAGTGATCCCAGTTTATGAGCATGCCCTCTCTGTAAGCCGCCGTTTGCGAATCGTAAGAGGTGAATGAAAACCGCTCTCCGTGATGGGTGCGGCCGGGCGTCGTTACTTCGCCGTAGAAGACGATCGCATCCTGTGCCAGATCGAAACGCGATTCGGAGATGAACCTGCTGTCCCGATAAGGGATGGTGGGTTCGGGGAAATATTCGAGCACAGCGCCGCTTCCCACATGGAACCGCTGGGTGAGCCGCCCTGTCCCAAGCGGCGTGGGATGTATCTTCGTATACGACTGGTTCGTTAGATAGACATGGCAGCCTGACTCAAGCTCGAAGTGAAGGTCATAGTGGTCGCCGTCCAATATCCCAGGTGAAGCATCCATCATATGCACGTAGAGCGCGTCCGGCTCTTCCGATAAGCGGAATGTCTTGGCGATCTTGAGCGGAGCGGTGTGATACTGATCGATCATGACCGTTCTGCCGCGCCGCTGCGCGAAGCGGGCGGACAGGGTGGATGTGACGCGTGCGGCTCCATCAGGAATGATGGATGATGCGGTGTGCATGGATGCCGCTGTCAGCAAGCTGATGCTCGATCCAATGAACGATCTCAGACAGACCCTCGCCGCTCATCAGGTTGCTGAATACATACGGTTTGTTGCCGCGCATGCGCTCCGTGTCTTCCTTCATCACTTGCAGGCTGGCACCTACATAAGGGGCCAGATCGATCTTATTGATGATGAGCAGATCCGAGCGGATGATGCCGGGACCGCCTTTGCGCGGAATCTTCTCTCCCTGGGCGACGTCGATGATATAGATGAACCGGTCAACCAGCTCCGGACTGAAGGCTGCGGCCAGATTGTCGCCGCCGCTCTCGATGAAGATGATCTCCAGATCCGGGAATTTCTCCTCCAGTTGTTCAACGGCTTCAAAGTTCATTGAAGCGTCCTCGCGGATCGCGGTATGCGGGCAACCGCCGGTCTCGATGCCGATGATCCTGTCGGACGGCAGCGCATCCTGGCGCAGGAGGATCTCGGCGTCTTCCTTGGTATAGATGTCGTTGGTGATAACGGCCAGGCTGTAATGATCGCGCATCATCTTGCTCAGCTTCTCGACGAGTGCGGTTTTGCCCGAGCCTACCGGTCCGCCGATACCGATGCGTATCGGCCGATTCAATACGCCGACCGGGGTGTTCCACTCATGGTGGTGATGGTGATGGCCTGTTCCTTGGCACATAATGCTTCCTCCTTGGTATACGTGGTCTGTACATGTAACGTAACCTTAAACGTAACCTAAGCTTTGCGCTCAGCTCATAAACAGTCTGGAATACAGCGTTTCATGATTCATCGCGGCAATCTCCTGGGAGAAGCTGAAGCTGTGCATCTGCTCGGGTTCCATATGCGACACGGCATTCCATTCCCGTTCGATCACCGGAAGCATGTTCGTCAGGATCGCCTGACCTTCGGTTTGGCCGAGCGACATCAGCCTTAGCGCACTGCCCACCATCATGTTGACACTGCTGTACAGATAGCCGTTCACAGCGTCGTCCAGGCTGATCTCCAGGTGATAGTTGATATACGCATGGATGACGGGCAGGGTGCCGCTGCTGTTATGGCGTGCGAGCGCGTCCTTAAGCTTCTCGAAGTCAATCCATGGATGCAGGGTAGATGACAGCTTGAACAAGCGCCGTCCCATCTTCTGCAGGCCTTCCCGTGATTCTCTCGCAAGCCGCTGAGCCTGCACCAATTGATCAAGTTTGGCGACTCTATCCATGTCCCCATCCTTGAGGGCGAGGTAGCAGCCTTTGATCGCCAAACCTTCGACTCGTGTCAGATTGCTATGCAACTGGCTTTCGATGAAGGCGGCCAATTGGTCTCGGGTGGTGATTCTTCCTTCCTGTACATACGTCTCCAGTCCAAATGAATGTGAGAAGCTGCCGATCGGCAACGCAGAGTCGAGCAACTGCACATAGGCGAGCAAACGTGTTCCTTTTTCCATTGCTGTATGCCACACCTCCTGAGCTTGGCGATTGTAAACTACAGTTTGATGGCGCTTCCTAGAACAGGAAGTAGCGCTGCGCCATTGGCAGCGTATGTGCGGGCTCACAAGTCACGAGTTGTCCTACGACGGTCACTTCATACGTTTCCGGATTCACTTCGATTGCTGGCGTCGCACTGTTGTGGATCATGTCTTTTTTGTTGATGTTGCGACAGTTTCTGACAGGCTCGACCCGCTTCTTCAAGCCGAGCTTCAGGTGTACACCGGCTTCATAGGCAGCCTGGGATACGAAGGTGATGCAGGTCGCAGCCCGCGCTGCGCCGTAAGCGCCGAACATGGGCCTGCCGAAGACGGGTTGCGGCGTTGGGATCGATGCGTTTGGATCGCCCATCTGCGCGTAGTTGATCATCCCGCCTTTGATGATCAGATCCGGCTTGACGCCGAAGAACATCGGGTCCCACAGGACCAGGTCGGCCACTTTGCCAGGTTCGATGCTGCCGACGAGATGTGAGATGCCGTGGGTGATCGCTGGATTGATCGTATATTTGGCCACATAGCGCTTGATGCGGAAATTGTCGCCCTCCGTCCCGGCATCTTCGGGCAGAGGTCCGCGCTGCCTCTTCATCTTGTCGGCGGTCTGCCAGGTGCGGATGATGACTTCCCCGACTCGGCCCATCGCCTGCGAATCGGAGCTGATCATGCTGAATACGCCAAGATCATGCAGGATGTCTTCCGCGGCAATCGTCTCTGGACGGATGCGCGAATCGGCGAACGCCACGTCCTCCGGGATGCTGGAGTCAAGATGATGGCAGACCATCAGCATATCCAGATGCTCCTCGATCGTGTTGACTGTAAATGGGCGCGTCGGATTGGTGGAGGATGGCAGCACGTTCAGCTCGGCGGCTGCCTTGATGATGTCTGGCGCATGCCCGCCGCCGGCGCCTTCCGTATGGTACGTATGGATCGTGCGCCCGCCAATCGCCTGGAGCGTATCTTCGACGAACCCGGCTTCGTTCAGCGTGTCGGTATGAATTGCCACCTGCACGTCGTACTTGTCGGCTGTATTTAAACAGTTGTCGATGGCCTCGGGTGTCGTTCCCCAGTCCTCATGCAGTTTAAGGCCGATGGCGCCGGCTTCGATCTGCTCGATCAGCGGCTTGGGATATGCGCTGTTGCCCTTGCCGAGGAAGCCGAGATTGACGGGAAACGCCTCGGCTGCCTGCAGCATCCTGTGCATGTACCATGCCCCAGGCGTGCAGGTGGTGGCGTTGGTTCCGGTTGCCGGTCCCGTGCCGCCGCCGATCATCGTGGTGATGCCGGAAGCCAGCGCCTCTTCAATCTGCTGCGGGCAGATGAAGTGGATATGCGCATCGATTCCGCCTGCGGTGATGATCTTGCCTTCACCTGCGACCACTTCAGTCGCGGCGCCGATGATCAACTCAGGATGGACGCCGTCCATCGTGTCGGGATTGCCCGACTTGCCGATGGCAACGATGCGCCCGTCCTTGATGCCGATATCGCCCTTGACGATGCCCCAGTGATCGATGATCACGGCATTCGTGATGACCAGATCGAGAGCGCCTTCCTCACGAGTGATGCGGGAGGATTGGCCCATGCCGTCACGAATGACCTTGCCGCCGCCGAACTTGCTCTCATCGCCGTAGACCGTATAGTCATGCTCGATCACTGCCCACAGCTCAGTATCGGCGAGCCGAATCGCATCGCCCGTCGTCGGGCCGTACATGGATGCGTATGATTCGCGCGATATTCTAACCACGGCTGTTGCCTCCCCTCCACTGAGCGATGATCTTCTCCAGCGTTTCATTGCTTGGAGGCGGGTCGAGAGGGCCGTTCGTCAGCCCGTTCAGCCCGTATACCTCCCTGGCCCCGCCCAGGCTGACAAGCGCGACCGGCTTCTCCTCGCCCGGCTCGAAGCGCACAGCCGTACCGGAGGGAATATCGAGCCTCATGCCGTAAGCGGCTGTGCGATCGAACTTCAGCGCCTTGTTTACTTCGAAGAAGTGATAATGAGATCCGACCTGAACCGGTCGGTCGCCCGTATGGGTTACGATGAGTGTAACCTTGTTGCGGCCGGCATTCAGCTCGATCTCGCCGGCTGCGGTGCGAATCTCACCAGGTATCATCATGTCCTCTCCTTTATTAGAAACAATTGTGAGGCTTGGCTGGTTGGGCACAGAGCTTCGATCCTGCTCATCCGATCTTCGATGTGCATTTCTGCGGTGCGCTTGATTCTGCTGGATCTCATTTATCCCCGGATCGGATCATGTACCGTAACCAGCTTCGTGCCATCCGGGAAGGTCGCTTCGACCTGGACCTCACGGATCATGCCGGCCACGCCTTCCATCACATCATCGACGTTCAGGATCTGGGTTCCGCGCTGCATGAGCTCGGCAACCGACAGACCGTCGCGCGCCCCCTCGAGAATCTCGCTGGTGATGAGTGCCATCGCTTCGGGATAGTTCAGCTTCACCCCTCGTTCTTTTCTTCTGCGGGCCAGATCGGCGGCCACGGTGATCATCAGTTTCTCTTTCTCATGTTGTGTCAGATACATACACTGACTCCCTGCCTTTCCGAAATCTACCTATTACAATCGTTGTTTAGTGTAATAATAACTTACATGGATTAAGGTGACAACGAAAAAAAACTAATCAAGCTTATAAATAGACTGGATAGAAGCGAGAATACCTGACATAAAAAATGGCAGTTAAAGGTGAAAACAAAAACTAATCACCTGTTATATGTTATGTATATTGACATATATTTGATTACGAAGCTATAATCGGTTTTGCGAACGTTCAGGAAAATTATGACTGAAATGTTCGTGTTTGAGTAAATGAGGTTGAAAAAGGGAGAGAAGCCTATGGAGAGAAAAAACAGGAAATGGATCGTATTGCTTATCGTCGGACTGATGATCGCAATGACCGGCTGTGGCGGAACGTCCGACAAGCCAGCAAGCGGGGGGAACCAGACGACAAGCGGGGGCGGCAGTTCGAGCGGAGAGACCAGCACGGACAGCGGGTCAGGAAGCAGCGGCAGTGATGACAGCGGTGAGATTAAGGTCGGCATCCTTCACAGCTTGAGCGGCACGATGGCGATCAGCGAAGTATCGGTGCATGACGCGGAGCTTATGGCGATCGAGGAGATCAATGCGGCTGGCGGAGTGCTCGGCAAGAAGCTCGTGCCGGTTATCGAAGACGGCGCATCCGAACCGGCGGTATTTGCCGAGAAAGCACGGAAGCTCATCCAGCAGGATGGAGTGGCGACCGTCTTCGGCGGTTGGACATCGGCGAGCCGCAAGGCGATGCTGCCGGTATTCGAGGAACTGAACGGACTTCTCTGGTATCCGGTGCAATATGAAGGCCTCGAAGCCTCGCCGAACATCTTCTACACGGGTGCAACGACGAACCAGCAGATCGTGCCGTCGGTCACCTGGTTGCTAGAGAACAGGGGAACGAAGTTCTTCCTGCTCGGTTCCGACTACGTGTTCCCGCGCACGGCGAACATGATCATCAAGGCGCAGCTTGCGGCCGAAGGCGGCGAAGTTGTCGGCGAAGAATATACGGCGCTTGGCCACACGGACTACAGCACAGTCATCAGCAAGATCATCGCCGCCGATCCAGATGTGATCTACAACACGCTGAATGGGGACAGCAATGTGGCGTTCTTCAAACAATTGCGGGATGCTGGCATCACGGCTGATGACATCACGGTGCTCTCGGTCAGCGTTGCGGAGGAAGAAATTCGCGGTATCGGGGCAGATGTGCTGGAAGGCCATCTGGCAGCATGGAACTACTATCAGACGACAGATACGCCTGAGAACAAAGAGTTCGTGGCGAACTACAAAGCGAAGTACGGGGATAACCGCGTAACCGCGGACCCGATTGAAGCAGGATATATCGCCGTGTATCTGTGGGCAGCAGCCGTGGAGAAGGCAGGCACGACCGATGTCGATGCAGTGAGAGAAGCGGCCAAAGGGCTGGAGTTCACAGGTCCCGGCGGCAAGGTGACGATCGACGGAGACAATCAGCACATCTACAAGACGGTGCGCATCGGTCAGGTTCAGGCGGACGGCCAATTCCTCGAGCTGTGGAATTCCGGCGAGCCGGTTAAACCCGACCCGTACCTGGAGACGTACGAATGGGCAGCCGGACTGTCCTCCGGCGGCTGAGCGGGCTGACATCCGCAGCCTGCGCTTACTAAGGCGCGGGCTGCGGAATGGACGCAGTGCTGATTGTCGGCCAGCGTGGCCGGTCGGCGTTGGTTGGCGCCGGCGTAATGGATTTCGCATTAACCACCTCAATCTGCCCGGCCTAACGGAACGTCGATCCGTTATTCGTGGAAAACCCGCGCTTATCGTCTTGCTAACGGAACAAGGAAGTGCTATTTGGCGAAATCTGGCCAAGAAACCTGCCAATCAGGAGTAATAACGTACTGCCGTTCCGTTAGCTCTGGCGACATGCGGGGAAATCGCCAAATAACGAACTGTCGTTCCGTTACGGCTCAGGGGGCAGACGATGCCAGAGTGACCTGGGGCATCGATACATCAGGATGTCGGTGGGCATCGGAAGCCGAGGAAACGGAGTCGCTGGCGGACGTTGGCACCAATGGACCGGTGTCTTCTGCGACCTCTGAACGGCTGGATCATCGAACGCATCAGGATGTCAGCGGGCATCGGAAGCTGCGAAACTGGAACCGCTGACTGCGGTTATGCAACCAGGCACGCTGTTGCTTACGGCTTTTGAACGGCCGAAGGCAGCTTTACGCCTAAGCAGTCGGGCATCGTCGTCATCTGTGGAAGCAGAGTTGCCGACGGAATCTGCGCAACATTATAGGGAAGCGGGGCGACTCGTATGGAACTTGTGCTGCAGCAAATATTCAACGGTCTGAGTGTCAGTTCGATTCTTCTCCTGATCGCATTGGGACTTGCGATTACATTCGGCTTGATGAAAGTCATCAACATGGCGCATGGCGAACTGATCATGATCGGAGCTTACACCGCTTATGTGGTTCAAGGCCTTTTTACTTCCTATCTGCCAGCGTCATGGTTTGACCTGTATTTTGTCATCGCGATTCCAGCTTCTTTCATCGTGGCTGCCCTGTTCGGCCTCGTGCTGGAAATGACGATGATCCGCTACTTGTACGGACGTCCTCTGGACAGCCTGCTGGCCACATGGGGGGTCGGCATGATCCTGCAACAACTCGCGCGCAGCATATTCGGGGCGCCGAATGTTGCGGTGACCAGCCCGAGTTGGCTGAATGGCGGACTTGCGATCATGCCGGGGCTGACATTGACGTATAAACGATTGTTTATCATCGGCCTCGTCATCGTCTGCCTCCTCTGCATGTTTCTCTACATCTACCGCTCAGCAGCCGGTCGGCGCATGCGGGCCGTCATGCAGAATCGCGATATGGCCGCAAGTCTCGGCATCTCGACGAGGATGGTGGATGCAGCCACGTTCGCCATCGGCGCTGGCATCGGAGGGATCGCAGGTTGCGCGCTGTCACTCATGGGACCGATTGGGCCGGCACTGGGGACTTATTATATCGTTGATGCGTTTATGGTCGTGGTGTTGGGCGGTGTCGGCAAGCTGGTTGGAACCGTCCTTGGCGCACTGGGCATGGGACTTTCCAACACGTTGTTTGAATCGTTTACCGATGCGTCGATCGGCAAGGTGTTCGTATTCATCGCGGTGATCGCCTTCCTGCAATGGAGGCCGACGGGCTTCGTCTCCTTGCGCACAAGATCGCTCGACACAACGGATTAAGGAGGCGGTAAGGATTGCGTTTATCCGAGAAGCTCAGTATGAACAACAAGTGGCAACTCATCGCCTATCTGGCATTTGCCGCAGTTTTGCTTGCCGCGCCTCTGTATCTGTCGGATTTCCGCTTGAGTTTGCTGGCGAAGTTCCTGGCCTATGCGATACTGGCGGTCGGACTTGATCTGATCTGGGGTTATACCGGCATCTTGAGCCTGGGGCAAGGCGTTTTCTTCGGCATAGGCGCCTACTGCATGGCGATGTATCTGAAGCTGGAGGCGACGGGGGGCAAACTGCCGGACTTCATGCAGTGGAGCGGGGTCACCTCGCTGCCGTGGTGGTGGCAGCCCTTCCATTACCTGTGGGTGGCGGCGCTGCTTGGCGTACTGTTGCCGATGCTGCTCGCAGCGTTGCTCGGGTGGTTCACCTTCCGCAACCGGATCAAGGGCGTATACTTCACGATCCTGACGCAAGCGCTCGTAATCATCATGACAACACTGCTCATCGGGCAGCAAGGCTTTACGGGCGGCACGAACGGGATCACCAATTTCAGCACGGTGCTTGGCAACTCAATCAGCCATCCAAACACCCGTCTGGCCCTATATTTCATCACCTTGTTCATGTTGATCGGAGTATTCCTGTTCTGCCGCTGGCTGGTAACCTGCCGCTTCGGCCAGGTGCTAAGGGCGGTTCGCGACGGTGAGAACCGGGTCAGGTTCCTCGGCTATGATCCTGCCGCTTACAAGATCTTCGTGTTCAGCGTTTCCGCAGGCATCGCTGGCATAGCCGGGATGCTGTCCGTCTTCCATGTCGGCATCATCGCACCGTCGATGATCGGCATCGTGCCATCGATTGAAATGGCGCTGTGGGTCGCCATCGGCGGCCGGGGTACGCTCATCGGCGCCGTGATTGGCGCGCTGGCGTTGAATTGGGGCAAGAGCCTGTTCAGCGAGGCGTACCCGGATATGTGGCCATATTTTATGGGGCTGATGCTGATCCTCGTCGTTGTTCTGTTGCCCAGAGGCATCGTCGGGCTCGCGGACAGGGCCAGACGATTGGTGGTCAGGAAGCGAAAGTGCGAAGAGCACGCAGGTGGCCATCTTCCGGTTATCCGTGAAAGTGACGGTTGACCAGGCTCTCCGGCTTGGCGGTTGATGTGAGGCAACACGGGAAGGTGGATGTGCATGGATATGTGCAGGCCTTTTCAGGAAGTTGCGATGCAGAAGCAGGAAACGAACGTTGTACGTGGCTTTTCGCTGATGGTGTCAGGCAATGAACATTGATAAGGAGGAAAAGCGATGAGCGCGCAAGCAGAAACGATCTTGTCATCTGAGAAGGTGACGGTTGATTTCGACGGGTTCAAGGCTGTGAATGAGATGGATTTTGAACTGAAGAGAGGAGAGCTGAGATTCCTGATCGGGCCTAATGGCGCAGGGAAGACGACGATGCTCGACTGTCTGTGCGGCAAGGTGCGGCCAAGCAAAGGGAAAATCCTCTTCCGAGGCCAGATCGAGCTGACGAACAAAAACGAGCACCAGATCGCAAGGCTGGGCATCGGACGAAAATTCCAAGCTCCGTCGGTATTTTTCGATCTGACGGTGGAGGAGAATCTGGAGCTGGCGATGCACCGTGACAAGAGTGTGCGATATCTGCTGCGCGTGCGCAAGCAGGATCGCGAGCGCATCGACGAGCGGCTGGAGATGATCGGCCTTAAGGACAAACGTCATGTGCGCGCCGGCATGCTGTCGCACGGCGAGAAGCAATGGCTGGAGATCGGGATGATCCTGATGCTTGAACCGGATGTCGTGCTGCTTGACGAACCGGTGGCCGGCATGAGCGACGAGGAAACGATGAAGACGGGAGAACTGCTGAGGAGAATAGCCGGTAATCGTTCGATCGTCGTCGTCGAACATGACATGGAGTTCGTCCGTCAGTTCGCCAGCAAGGTGACGGTCATGCACGAAGGGCGGCTGCTTAAGGAAGGGACGATGGAAGAGATCCAGCGCGACAAGAGGGTGGCAGAGGTGTATCTCGGCGGAAGGCGTGAGAATCATGCTGCATGTTCGACGGCTTGAGTCTGGCTATGGCGAGAGCCTGGTGCTGCGTGGCGTGGATCTGAAAGTCGGGCGGGGTCAGGTCGTCTGCGTGCTCGGACGCAACGGTGTCGGCAAGACGACGTTGCTCAAGACGATCATGGGTATCCTGAAGACGCGCGCTGGCGAGGTGGAGTTTGCTGGCCGGAGGATGACGAAGGAAGCGCCGCATGTTCGGGCGCGCGCCGGCATGGGTTATGTGCCTCAGGGACGGGACATCTTCCCGCAGCTAACGGTGCAGGAGAATCTGCTGCTCGGCCTGGAGGCGGGACGTACTGGAAGCAGAGGCATCCCGGAGGACATCTATGACATGTTCCCGGCGTTGCCATCGCTTCTTAGGCGGCGCGGCGGCGATCTGAGCGGTGGGCAGCAGCAACAACTGGCGATCGCGCGGGCGCTTATCACGCGGCCGGAGCTGCTCATCCTCGACGAGCCGACGGAAGGCATCCAGCCGAATATTGTCGAGGATATTCGCGGTGCGATTCGCCAGATCAAGGACAGCGGCGTTGCCGTTCTGCTCGTCGAGCAGAATCTGGAGTTCGTGCGGCAGGCGGCGGATTACTTCTACATGCTGGAGAAGGGCGCGATCGTCGCAGAAGGAACGATCGACCGATTGAACGATGCGGATGTGCTGCAGCATCTGACGGTGTAGGTTGTGTGCGGTTTGCGGGTCGGTACACCTTGCTCCAGTGAGACCGATCGTGGAACACGGAGTCTTGCCTCTCGGTTTCCTGTGGACCATACGGCTTAATCGACGTATCTCAGTTGATGAGTTGCCTTTGCCATGCGATGGCGAAGGCAGCTTTTTATTTGTGTGGTCATTAATCTGGGTGATCTCTCCTTCGGATGAAAAAAGTGCTAAGATGGAATAGTGCTGAGTATTAATGAAATGGAGGACAAGTCATGAAGAGAGTCATCATCATGCTGCGATGAATCGTGCCAATCAGAACTTTACCAGCATCCTCTATACAGTAGCCCGGGAACAGGAGCACAAGCTGGTGTTTTATGAGCATGAGGACTATCTGGGAATAGGTTTGCTGGATTGTACCCGGAATCAATGCAAATGGATCGACGGGGCGCGAAAAAAAGTTACTGATGATATGGTTACGAACGGATTCTCTTTCATTGGGGATGAGGTGCCATTGTTTCTCGGCATATTCGAGATGCAAGAGTCAACCGGGTGGAAGTGAAAAAAGCAATCTTACTTACATCGGGGAGATCATCACCTCTTCCGGGGAGGAGTTGAGATATTGGTTTGCGATTCCGGGGGAGCCGAAAAGTCCGCCGGTGGAGTTTATCTTCTACCAGGATCATGAAGTTCTGTATCAGCGATAGAAGTTTCGTGAAGATGTTGGAGACGAAGGTGTGGGAACTTGCAGAAGGTATTTGTTTATGGCACATTGCTGCCAGGTGAAGCCAACCACCATATCGTGGTGCCATATCTCCTCGATGCGCGTCCCGGAGCAGTGCGGGGTTCGCTCTATGATTATGGCCCCTACCCTGGGCTGGTGCTGGACGGAGAAGGTCTGGTGGCAGGTGCGTGGCTGACGGTGCAGGATGAAGCGCTCGCTCCGATGGATGAACTGGAGGGCTATTACGGTCCCGGACAGGACAATGAGTATGATCGGGTGTTGGTGACGGATGCCTTCGATCCTGAGTTAAGCGGCTGGGTGTATGTATGGAACGATTCGTTGGGATGTCCGCGCATCCCGGATGGGTCTTGGCGAAACCATGTGCGGCGAAAGGGATGGGCGCGGGAGTAAGTCTTGAATGTCCTGTGAACATGGCGAGCCACAAATTGACCAGGATACTGGCGAACGTCTATACTGACAGATATAAGAAAACAATTGAGGAGCGGCTGACATCGATGATATTGGCGTTGTTCAAATTGTTGGGCTTTGCGATCTTGATCGTAGTTGTCATTGTGATCTTAATCATCCTGGGATTATTCAATAAGGTACTCAAGCTATTCGGCATCAACAGAACCGGATCGTCCATTCATACAAGCAGCGGAGGTTTTCGCCGAGTGGGATTCGGCGGAGAGCGCGGTGTTGAACAGTGTCCAAGCTGCGGCCAACCGATCGTCGTGGGCAAGCAGCCTGGAGCCTGTCCGAAGTGCGGTACACTTCTTGGCCGCAATCGAGAGGGCAAGCTGCTCATCCGCATTAACTAATGGCTCGGGCTTAGCTTATGGATGCCAGAGGCGGTCATCGTGCTGGCGGGTTGAACGGTGCCTAAGCAGGAACAGAATCTCGCTGGTCAGTTACGGATCATGTGCTGGTTGGCGCTGATCAGGATGGGCCGGATGCTGCCCTCGCTTGAACGAAACATTCATCAACAGGGCAGTTGCAGATCATGCTGGGAGAGGATGCAGATCATGCGTTTGAAGGTGGGCGGCATGCTGTTGTTTGCACTAGCGGTTGCCGCCCTGGGGCTGTACCCAGGAGCGGAGGCTAATGCTGCAATGGGCGCGGAGCAAGCAGCGTTAGCCAGCAATCTAACGACATCGTCGCTTTCAAGCTTGGCAACCATTCATGATCACCATCCGGGTGGTGCCCTGCAGAAGGCGGGAACTTCCTGGGTGGTGTTTTCCTATATTCTGAAGGTTGTCTATTATCTTGCCTTCACAACGCTCAGCGGCTGGGTGCTGTGGAGGGAGGCGATGGTTCGCTTCGGTGCGCAGGAGACGAAGGTCCGAGACATAGGAGCCCTGCTTGTGCGGTTGTATGTCCTCGCGTATCTCGGTTATGCGTTTGTTTATCTGTATGATCTGCAACTCAGTGTCAACATGGATCTCATGGAAGCCTTGTTCGGTTATGTGCAGGGTTGGTCATATCTCGCCCTGGGAGCAGCAGCATTTGGCGGATTGTTCGTTCTGTTCCGCAATCGCGTGCTGGATCTTGTCTGGGTGGTGTTGCTCGCGGCTGCCACGGGTCTGGGCGGCCACAGTTCCAGCTATCCGATGCAGTGGCTGACTCTCCCTTCGTATGTGATCCACTGGATTGCTGTGTCGGTCTGGTTGGGCGGAGTGATGTTCGCAGTCTCTATGTTTCGCAACCGTCGCGACACGTTGTACGTATGGTTGCCCGCCGTATCGCGGGCGGCACTCTGGTCGGTTATAGCGCTAGCCTTCACGGGTGCGTTGCACGCGGTCGTTTATCTGCCTTCCGCCGCATACGTGTATGGCACGCCTTGGGGCAGGTGGCTCTTAATCAAGCTTGGCGCTGTGGCCCTGGTGCTGCTCATCAGCCTCTTCGTGCGCCGGGCTTGGAAGAGGCGAGGCGCAGGCATCGGGAGGCTGCTGAAGATCGAACTGAGCGCGCTTGCCCTGGTGCTGCTGGTCGTTGGCGTGCTCACTTCGCAGCATCCGACGCCGCAAGGGAAGCCGCTGGACTGGCATGTGATGGGCGCCGATATCCATATGACGCTGCAGATCACGCCGAATCAACCGGGCACGAACTCCTTTGTCGTCAAGGTGTGGCTGCCCGAGGAGCAGACTGGTCCGCAGTCTGTTACTCTCAATTTACAGCGTGGCGATGAACCAACCCGTTCGGTCAGCCTCACACCGGTGGAGAACGAATATACGCTCTCGTTTCCGGGCTTCATCGAGCATCGTTTCCGGGGGCAAGGTGCGCAGCTTGATCGACCAGGCACATGGAGGGCGCACGTCATCGTTACGGATGAGCACGGTAAGGTGACGGAGTATGAGCGGGAGTTTGAGGCTTGGTAAGCCGATGTGAAGGACGCTTCTATATGGACTGCATCGTCCATGTAGGGGCGTTTTTCGTGTTAGATTAACACCTCCATCCTGATCCGTGCGAGCCGACACCATGATTAACAATGCATCATGCGTCGCCAGAACGTTGCATTTCCAGTTTGAACGTGTTATAGTACGGGTAATCTGAATATGTTTTGCTTAAATTGCTGTGATGGAGAAGAGTAGGCAGAGCTTGGCCAACAGGGAGGTGGCGCCACCGATTGAGAGCGCCGCCGGGATGCGAGGCTGCTGAAGTTCGCTCCGGAGCAGTCCCCTGAAACGTTCGCCTGGTTTCGGAATCATGCTCATGATGATGGCAGATTGGTGCCGCGGCGAGTCGCAAGTAGGGGGTACCGGCGGGAACCGTTAACTTCCATATGAGCGACAGCCGTTTCATGCGCTCCGTTATGTTGGAATCCGAAACACGGGATTCGCAGCAGGAGCCGTATGGCAGGCTGTAACAAGGGTGGTACCACGGACTCTTTCGTCCCTTATGAGGCGGAAGAGTTTTTTGTTTGCCTAAGGTTGGCGGTTCGTTTGTCGGGGAGGCAAGCGGGTGATTGGGCAATATCCAATTCATCGAGGCGTAAATCGCAGATACCCCCAGTTCATTGGAAAATGTCCAACGATGATGACGACATAACGCCAAAATCACCCCCTCGATCCGAAAAAACTCAGGCATCTCCGGCTGAAGTAGTTGGATGTCATCCAAACTAACCATCCAAGAAGCCGCCCGCCGAAGTTCCGGACCATCGCCAGACACAAGATACCCTGATATGCTACCGCCGTTCTGGAGGACCCGGTCGCAGTCCAGCTTTTTTGCTTATTATTAAAGGAGGTTCGAACCACAGATGAAAGAGAAGCTTAAGGCATTGAAGGAAGCTGCCCTGGCTGAACTCGCACAAGCGGACTCGCAGCAAGCGCTCAGTGACCTGCGTGTCAAGTACATGGGCAAGAAAGGTGCGCTGACCGAAGTGCTGCGTGGGATGGGCGCACTGACAGCGGAGGAGAGACCAGTCATCGGGCAACTGGCGAACGAAGTCAGAGCGGAGATCGAGAGCGTGCTGGAACAGAAGCTGGCCGAGCTCGAACGTCTGGAGACGGAGCGCCGTCTCGCGTCGGAGACGATCGACGTCACGCTGCCTGGCCGCAAACCGGCGCAAGGTGCGGTTCATCCGCTGAACAAGGTGATCCGCGAGATCGAGGACATCTTCCTCGGCATGGGCTATTCGATCGCGGAAGGTCCTGAGCTGGAGCATGATTATTACAATTTCGAGGCCTTGAACCTGCCAAAGAACCATCCGGCGCGTGATATGCAGGATTCGTTCTACGTCACGGAGGAGCTGCTCATGCGCACGCATACGTCGCCGGTGCAGGTGCGTACGATGGAGCGCATGAAGGGCGAGGTGCCGGTTAAGATCATCTGCCCTGGCCGCGTTTATCGCCGCGACGAAGACGATGCGACGCATTCGCACGTGTTCACTCAGATCGAAGGGCTCGTCATCGACCGGAACATCCGCATGAGCGACCTGAAGGGCACGCTGCTCCAGTTCGCGCAGGAGATGTTCGGACGGGATACGAAGATCCGCATGCGTCCGAGCTTCTTCCCGTTTACGGAGCCCAGTGCTGAGGTCGACGTCAGTTGCGTAATGTGCGGCGGCGAAGGCTGCCGTGTATGCAAACATACGGGCTGGTTGGAGATTCTCGGCTCCGGCATGGTGCACCCGCGCGTGCTTGAGATGGCGGGCTATGATCCGGCGGAGTACAGAGGTTTTGCTTTCGGCATGGGTGTGGAGCGGATCGCGATGCTGAAGTACGGCATTGACGACATCCGTCATTTCTATATGAACGATCTGAGATTCTTGCGGCAATTTGCCCATATCTAAGGAAAGGAGAGGCGAACACAAGTGAAGGTATCCATGCAATGGTTGTCCCAATATGTGGACTTGAGCGGATATACGGGAGATGAGTTGGCGGAGAAGCTGACGCGCAGCGGCATCGAGGTGGATGTCGTGGAGAAGCGCAACCGCGGCGTTAGCGGGGTCGTGGTCGGATATGTGAAGACGCGCGAGAAACATCCGGATGCGGACAAATTAAGCCTGTGTACGGTTGACGTAGGCGAAGCCGAGCCGCTGCAGATCGTCTGCGGCGCTCCGAATGTCGCGGCAGGGCAGAAGGTGCCGGTGGCGAAGATCGGGGCCGTGCTGCCGGGTGATTTCAAGATCAAGAAGGCGAAGCTGCGCGGCGTTGAGTCGCACGGCATGATCTGCTCGGCGAAGGAGCTTGGCATGAACGACAAGCTGCTGCCGAAGGAAATTCAGGAGGGTATCCTCGTGCTGCCTGAACATGCGGAGATCGGCACGGATGTGACGGAGTTGCTGGCGCTGAACGATGAGGTGCTGGAACTGGACCTGACGCCGAACCGTTCGGATTGTCTCAGCATGATCGGCGTCGCATATGAGATTGCGGCGATCCTGGGGCGGGAAGTGAAACTGCCAGAGGCTGCGGTGGAGGAGAAAGGGACGAAGCGGGCCGCAGATGAGTTCGCTGTCTCGATCGAAGCGCCTGATGCCTGCTCGATGTACACGGCTCGCCTCATCGAAGGCGTACAGATCGGTCCATCGCCGCTCTGGCTGCAGAACCGGCTGATGGCTGCCGGCATCCGGCCGATCAACAACGTCGTTGACGTCACGAACTACGTGATGCTCGAATACGGTCAGCCGCTGCACGCTTTCGACGCGGATCGTCTAACGGGAGGACGCATCCGGGTGCGTTATGCGGAGCCGGGTGAGGTGCTGACCACTCTGGACGATCAGGAGCGCAAGCTGGAGCCGCACATGCTCGTGATCGCGGACGCGGAGAAGGCGGTGGCGCTGGCTGGCGTTATGGGCGGCGCGAACTCGGAAGTGACTGCTGGCACGACGCGCATCTTGCTTGAGTCGGCGAAGTTCGACGGCGGCACGGTGCGCAAGACATCGCGCCAGCTTGGACTACGCTCCGAGTCGAGCCTTCGCTTCGAGAAGGAAGTGAATCCGGAAGCGGTTGTGGCAGCGCTGGATCGCGCAGCCGCGCTGATCGCGGAAGTCGCCGGCGGCGAGCCTGCGCAAGGGATCACGCAGGCAGTTGCCCGCACGTTTGAGGCCTCGAAGATCAAGCTTGGCGTGAAGCGCATCAATGATTACCTCGGCACCGACCTCGACTTGGCCGAGATCAAGGGCATCTTCGACCGGCTGAACTTCGCCTATGAGGAACAGGACGGTGAGCTTGCTGTTCAGGTGCCGCTGCGCAGGGGAGATATCACGCGCGATGTCGATCTGATCGAGGAAGTCGCAAGACTGTATGGTTATGATCATATTCCGAGCACGCCGATCACCGGTGTGACGACGCCTGGATCGCGCACACGGAACCAGCGTATCCGCTTGGAAGTGAGCCGCTATCTGAACGGGGCAGGGCTGCATGAGGCGATCCTGTACGCTTTCACCCATCCGGATCGGATCACCGAGTATCGCGGCTTGTATCCTGAGGTGAAGCCGGTGAAGCTGGCGATGCCGATGAGCACGGAACGGAGCGTGCTGCGCACAAGCCTCGTCCCGCATCTGATCGATACAGCTGTCTACAACCGCAACCGCAATATCGACGATGTCGCGGTATTTGAGATTGGCACGGTCTTCTTGACGGATGAGGATGTGCTGACCAAGCAGCCTGAGGAGAAATTCCTCGTCAGCGCCCTGTGGACGGGTAAGGTAACGGCGGATCATTGGAGCGGCAAAGCGAGAAGTGTTGACTTCTACGACCTGAAGGGCGTGCTGGACGGACTGCTGGCTCATCTGGCGATTCGTGATGCGGAATACCGCGCGTCAGCCTTAGACGGATTGCATCCGGGCCGGGCAGCTGAGATTCTGATCGGGGGCCGCCGCGTTGGCGTGATTGGACAACTGCATCCTGAGCTGCAGCGCCGCTACGACCTGGAGGATACGTATGTATTTGAAGTGGAGCTGGAGGCATTGGCAAGCGGCGCCGACTTCTCCATCACTTACGAGGTTCTGCCGAAGTACCCGTCGATCCAGCGCGATATCGCGATCGTCGTCGACCGGGCTGTGCCTGCCGCCAGCCTGACTGCAGCGGTTCGCGAAGCTGGCGGCACATGGCTAAAGTCCGTCGAGGTGTTCGACGTGTATGTCGGAGAGCGGCTGGGCGGCGACAAGAAGAGCGTCGCATTGTCGCTTGTCTATCGCGATGATGAGAGAACTTTGACGGATGATGAGGTAAATGAACGGAATCAGTCGGTTATCGACCATCTGGAAAAGACATTTTCCGCGCAGCTCCGAAAATAGGCCTTCCTGTGGAAGGAGTTTAAGGAGCGAACAGCGAAATCATATGGGAAAAGGCGCGTGCAGGAGGGGCCAAGCATGAAAGCTCAAGATCGTACTAGTGTTCAGGTCGAAATATTCGGCACCAAATATAAATTGCTTGCCGACTCGGCGTCGTCAGCCAGTTATGTGACGATGGTCGCAGCTCGCGTAAACGAGCAGATGCATGCACTCGCCGCCCAGAATCCTCGTCTGGATATCGCCCGTTTGGCTGTGCTTACGGCGATCAATATCTCCGATGAGATGCTGAAGATGAAGGAGCAGTTGGAGCGGGCGAACGCCTTATCAATGGATAAGAAAAATCAAGAGCTGAGCGAGCTGCGCAGTCAATATGACGAGGCAGTTCGCGAGGCTGATGAGCTGCGCGCGAAGCAGGAAGCGGCGGCGCAGGAACTGGCGGATGCACAGCAGCAGCGGGATGCTGCACAGCAAGAACTGCAGGCTCTCCGCGGTCAATATGACGAGGTCGTTCGCGAAGCGGATGAGCTGCGCAATCAATATCATGAAGCGGTTCGCGAAGCGGGTGAGCTTCGCAGTCAATATGACGAGGCGGTTCGCGAGGCTGAAGAGCTGCGGGCGAAGCAGGAGCAGTCAGCGCGGGAGCTGTCGCAAGCGCAGCAACAGCGGGACGCGGCGAAGCAGGAACTGCAAGCGCTGCGGGCGAAGCAGGAGCAGATGGCGCGGGAGCTGTCGCAAGCGCAGCAGCAGCGGGATGCAGCGAAGCAGGAGCTGGCCAAGGCAAGAGAGACAATCAACAGCCTCGAAGCAGGCAAGAGCGAAGCTGCGCGTGAACTGGAGGAATTGCGCGCTGCATATCACGATGCAGAGCAGCAACTGCTTGACCAATTGCAGCGATATGAGGAGATCGAGCGTTCGTATAACGAGCTTAACGGACGCAATCGTGAACTGGAGCATGAACTGGGCGAGCTGCGCGACCGCTATAATGCCAAAGAACGCGAAGTTGGCGAAGCGGTCCAAACATATCATGATCTGCAACAGGAGCTTGGCGAACTGAAGTCGAAGCAAGATGAGCTCTTGCAAGAGCTTGAGGCTCGCGGCAAGAATCATGAAAACCTGCGGCAGGAGTACGCCTCGCTGAAGACGAGCCACGATGAACTTACGCAAGAGCTCGGCGAATGGCGAGACAGACATGATCAGCTTCAGCGTGAACTTGGCGAACTGCGCAGAAGACATGATGAACTTACGCAAGAGCTTGGCGAGTTGAGCCGCAGTCATGCCGAGTTGCAGCGTGAACATCAGGAACTCAGCAAGCATCATGATGCGCTGAAGCATGACTATGGCGAGATCAGCAAACGCCATGACGAGCTGCGCCAAGAACTTGCCGCAATAAGTGAACAGCATCAGGAGGCTCAGCAGGAACTTGACGCCGTGAAGCAGGAACGTGATCAACTGCAATCGGCGCTGCGGTCAGCGGAGCTCCGCCTGAATGAAGCTGCGGCCGCGGCGGAGGCGAACGCCGATCAGTCGATCTACGAGGAATACGAGAGACTGAAGCAGGAATACGCGAAGCTGCAGCAAGAGTTCAACGAATGGATCGAATTCACCGAAGAAGAGCTTCGGAACATGTAACATCATGAAACAACAAACTCCCTTGCCTCGATCTTCCCCCATCCATCGTGGGCGATCGTCGGCCAAGGGAGTTTTCTTTGTAACGGAACACAGTTCCGCTATACTATGGAGAATAAGGCTTTACCCAGATGCTATCGGAACGTCGATCTGTTATGAGCCAACTTCCTTCGTACCAAGCGACCAAGCGGTCGAGTATATCAACTAACGATTGTCCATCCGTTAGCTGCGAGCAAAAGCCCGTTAAGCCCCTCATTGCGGATCGTCGTTCCATTAGTTTATAGATATCCTCATTAAACTGGACTGCCGTCACCGTGTTGGCCCGGCAGACCATGCCGCCAGGTGCGAGCAGTCGGCCCGCAACTCAAAATTCCCGATAGAAATCATCCCGCAGTTCCGACACCGCCAGGTAGCAAGACTTGCCATAAAGCAACCGCGCTGGCACTCGCCATGCCTTGCCGTAGTAGAAGTCGTCGGCGATCAGCTCGCCGTCAGCATAGAGTTGTGCAGCATCGCCAAGATAATCGATGCTGATGAAGCCTCGCGGACAACTGACAGCCACCTTATGCCAATAGATCTCTCTCTTGCCACCGAGATGCAGATGACCGATATGACGCGGTACGAAAGGCGGCTCGTCCACCTTGATGTAGATCACCTTCGGTTCGGCGAGCGGCTGAGTGATGTTTCTGCTCTCGAAGCGTTCTCCGTTCCAGTACCAATAGTTGAAATCGCCGTCCTCCACAGACAGGATCTCATCTCCTGAACGGTACAGGTCACAGCCATCGCCGAGGTACAGTTCGCCGTCCAGTCTCCGCAGATACCGGGCCTGATCCCATGACAGGGTGACGATCTTGGTGCCGCCGACCTCCAGGATCGACTCCAGACCGGCCTCCGCTTGCAGCGTTCGTCCACCAGCCAACCGGTACTCCGCCGGGATGCCGGGAATCTGAACGAAGAAATACACATCCCCCTGCTTGCACAGCGGCTGTGCCGTCGCACATTCCAGCATAATCCCTGACAGATCCATCCGGAACGGCAGGAAGAAGCTGATGTTTCCGCACACATCGAGCGGCGGGAATATCACGGTGCCGGTATCGATCACGACACCATGGAGATCGGCCAGCTTGGCGTGCCGCTGATAGTGGTTGATGAAGACGAAGCCGCTCTTGCCGTCGGTGCGCATCGCATAGCGCAGCGATGTCGTATCCTCCCGCTTCACCGGATGCTCGGCTTCCACCCGCACCATCGGCGCCAACCGGTCCCCGAAGTCCTGAACGAACAGGTGGAGCAGATTCAGCAGGCGGTAATGCTCTCTCACTTCGCCGTATTCCGACAGCGGCGCCTGGAAGTCATAGGAGAGAATCGGGTAATCATTCGGATACCCCGTTGCCCTGGATTCCTGGAGCGTCGACAATTTGCCGATCTTGTTCGTTCCGCCGTGGTACATGTAATACCCGATCAGGTTATTTCCATCCCCGAGCTTGACGAGGGAGATGGCGTAAATATCCATCGGGCTTACCAACGGCCTGCGGTGATGGGTCACCTGCATGCCGCCGCCCAGTTCACAAGTGGCGAACGGATACCGCTCGTATGGCAACTGCCAATCAGCATCGCCTGTCTGCTTAGGCAGAAGATCGGCCCCGATTCCCGTATCGTTGCGCATGCCGGTGAAGAAATAATGCGGGGACGGAGGCAACTGCTCCATATGCTGCTCCCAAGGCGCGTCGCAATATCCGCCGAAGACGGGAACCACCTCATCAACGGGAATTCTCGCGCCGTTTACGGCATTCCAGCCAGTCACCGTATAGATCGGGGCAACCATGCCGCACTCGATGGCGAGTTGTTTCAATGTACGCAGATGCTCAGCATCATGCGTCAGTTCATTCTCCAACTGGACCGCGATAATGTTGCCCCCGTCCTTGTAGAAGAGCCCCTGCACCTGCTCCGCTATCTTCTCATAGAACTTGCGTACCTTCGCCAGATATTCCGGATTGTTCTCCCGCAGCTTGAACGGTTTCTTAAGCAGCCAGTCCGGGAAGCCGCCGTTGCGGCATTCTCCGTGCGCCCACGGCCCGATCCGGATCACCACATCCAGTCCAACCTTCTGGCATTCCCATACAAAGGCGCGAAGATCGCGGTCACCAGCAAAGTCGAATTCGCCTTCGATCTCCTCGTGGTAGATCCAGAAGATGTAGGTCGCCACGATCGTGATGCCGCCAGCCTTCATTTTGCACAGCTCTTGGTGCCAGTAACGTCTGTCGTACCGTGAAAAATGAAACTCTCCCATCACGCCGATCCACGGTTTGCCGTTGCGCGTAAAGTACAAACTGTTTACCTCGATCCGATCTCCTGCCGGATTCGATCCGCCGAGGTTCAGGTGGTCCTTCCATATCGTCGGAGGTTGATAGGTCTTGAATCGGTACATACCGCGACATCCTTTCCGTCGGAACGAATTGGTTTACGGCCATTGTAGCCTATGATCCGCGCTTTCCGTTAGGAGAATAATCGTGTTAAAATAGTACAAAATGAACATGATGAAAATGGGTCGGGAAACCTTCAACCTGACCTACCCCAAATAAAAACAGGTGGGATCAACGTGCTCCCTTTCAAACTGTTCCATCATCACGGCGAACCCGAACTTCCCGTCACCATGTACAGTTGCGGCCTTCATATCCAGCATGCGCTGCACCGGCCGATCGGGTACCCGACCTTTCAATGCATGATATGCTTCTCGGGCGAGGGGGCATTCAGCTTGGAGAACCATTCCGGTCTGAAGCTTGCGAGGGGAGAACTTCTGCTCTTGCCGGGAGGGGTCGCCCATGATTACGGTCCAACCAGCCCTGACCCATGGGTCTTGGGGTATGTGGGGTTCGACGGAAGCCTCGTCAAATCGCTTGTCGATTCACTTCATCTGCCACTGCTGCAAGCAATAGCAGTAAATGAACATGAGCTTGATCAGATCGAAGCGGAGCTGCATGAACTGTGGCATGCCGATGAGCGCGGGCTCGAAGAGTCTCATCGGTTGGCATCAGTGAAAATATACAGCTTGCTGGTCTTAATCGCGTCTATCGTGCATCGAGGAAAGGCCAGTCCGCCTGCCCGCCGTGATGCTGGCCCGGAGGAACTGATCCGGGCTTCGGTGCAGTTCATGGAACAGCATTACATGGAAGATATTAGTCTGGCGAATATCGCTGCGGCCGTCGGCTATTCCAAGCAGCATTTTCAACGCCGCTTCAAGCAGATCTACGGAATGAGACCAGGCCAATACCTGCAGCGCCTCAGACTGCTCAAAGGCGCGCAACTGCTGGAAGTGGAAGCCGAGCTGCCGGTAGGCGCCGTTGCGGAGATGGTAGGCATGGAACTGAACTATTTCGTGCGCCGGTTCAAGCGGCAATACGGGATGACACCGGCCAAATACCGGGCCCATCACCACACGTTCGTCTCAGGCGAACGGGTAGGATCGCTGGACTAAGGCGCTGGTACGGCCATGACCGGATGAACCCATACCCGGCTACAAAGAAGACAGCTACGCTTGTCCGTAGCTGTCTCTGTTTTGGATGCCGTTATGAGGTTATTGGACGATGAGCTTGGCGGTCATGCCCGTATGGCCAGCACCGCAGTAGATGTTGCAGATGATCTTGTAGCTGCCTGCTTCGGTGAATCTCACCACGGTCTCCTGATTGTGGCGCAGCTTGATATCCGTATCTTCGATCGCGATGCCATGAGAGCCCTCCGCATTGCGGTAGACAAGCTTCACGGCTTCACCTACGGCGATGGTATACTCATCCTGGTCGAACTCAAAATTGCTGCCGAGGATGACGATCTCTCTTTCTTCGCCTGTCGGGTTGGCAATGGTCTCAACAGACGAATTTACTTTGGCTGAATTGCTTCCGCATGCCGACATGATCATCACGAACAGCAATGCGGCAAGGATGAGCTTCATTTTTCTCTTCATCTTGTCCTCTCCTATCTCTCAAGTGCTCGTCCCCAGTATACACGAAATGCTTGTTGTAAGCACGTGCAGCCATGTTCCTGGCTCTGGCTTGCCAACCTGCGGACTGCCATCGGCGGATTAGCCTTGTTTCTCTGCCGCAGGGGAAGAGGCATCCAGGAAAAATTCCTCCATCGTCCAATCGTTCTCATGCAGAATGGCCGCCAGCTCTATGCCGACATAGCGAAGATGCCAAGGCTCATACTGGTAGCCTGTGATGTCTTCTTTGCCAAGAGGATAGCGAATGATAAAGCCGTATTCATGCGCATGTTCTGCGAGCCAGAGAGCTTCCGGCGTGCCCGCGAAACAGTTGTTCGCGGCACACTTGCCAGAGATGCCGGCCACGTCCATCGCGAGGCCGGTGGAATGTTCGCTGTGACCCGGTTTGGCGCTGTATGTGTTCGCGGCTTCCTCGCCGTCGCGGGCGACGTATTTCTCATAGAGCATCTTCTGGATAGCATAAGAGCGATAGCCGGATACGCCGGCCAGTTCCAGCCCGTCATTCTTAGCCGCTTCAAACAGCGTAACAAGCGCATCTGCGGCGACCTTGCGCAAGGAATGAACAGATTCGTCCTTGTAAACGAACGGGATATCCACCTTCACCAGATCGTCCGGCTCATAATCGGCAGGCAGACCGTAGGTTTTGTTGACCAGGACGGCGATGGAGTCTGGATCAGTGATGTCGTAGCTGGCACGAACCGCATCATAATCCACTTGATCATCTTCGTTGCCAACTGGCATGTCGGATGGATCCGGGGGGTTAGCTTCGTCTTGTCCGTCTTCGTTCACCGGTTCGGACTCGGGATCGTGCTCCCCGCTAGGTTCGTCCGGCTTCGTTTCATCCGCCGGTGCTGTGCTCTCCCCTGGTTGCGTGCCGGATCGCTCAGCGGGGGCCGTGCCGCCGTTGATCGGTCCATCGCCGGAGTCGGCGCAGGAACTGAGCAGTAAGGTTCCGGTCAGGATGAGGATCACGTACAGCAAGCTCTTCCCGCGTTTGTGTTGCATCGTCGAACACCTCCATATGTTCTCATTATGTCAGATTGGTCAGCGGTTTGGTAGATCAATGTCTTCCTGGGCAGCATCGGTACAGAGACAGCATCCCATTCGCGGCCAGATGGGGGACTTTGCCTTGGAGGCCATGATTCCTCTATAATGGATAAGCTATAGTTTTTAATCAAATACAAGGAGAATGGATGAGATGAAGACCAAGCCTATGTTCCGCAATACATGCCTGCTTGTGGTCCTGTTCGTCATGCTGGTTACCGCAGGCTGCGGCAAATCGGCGAACTACCCGGAGGATGTGAAGGAGAACCCGGTCGCGGTCATCACGATGGAGAACGGCGGTCAGATCGTGATCGAACTGGAACCGAAGATCGCGCCGAACACGGTGGCGAATTTTATCTCGCTTGCCGAGCAGGGCTATTATGACGGCCTGATCTTCCACCGCGTCATTCCCGGTTTCATGATCCAAGGCGGTGATCCTTCCGGCAACGGAAGAGGCGGTCCCGGTTATTCGATTGCAGGTGAATTTACCCAGAACGGCTTCGAGAACAATCTTAAGCATGAGCGTGGCGTGGTCTCCATGGCGCGAAGGCTTGATCCGGACTCAGCCGGCTCGCAATTCTTCATCATGGTGGATGCGGCGCCTCATCTGGATGGACAATACGCGGCCTTCGGACGAGTGATCGAGGGGATGGAGACGGTGGATGCGATTGTTTCCGTTGATACTGACGAGAACAATAAGCCGCTTAAGGACCAGCGCATCCTGAAGGTGAACGTGGATACGAAGGGCTATGATTATCCGCAGCCGACAGTGATCAAGTAAAGGCTGCGCGCCGGCATCACATCAAGACCGGCAGCACCATAAAGGGAGTATGTATGCGTAACAGCCTGCCTGACCGGCAGGCTGTTACTTGTATTCTCATGATCAAGCAGCATCGGCAGAAGAAACGGACAGAAGAGATGAACCGCCATTGGATGTTGGCGATGTGCGGCCAATCTCCTTAAGCCCGTTTGCGCTTGTTGCGTTATTTGTTGCGGTTATTCTGACCTGTCAGGTCAAAAGGCGTAGCCACCGGGATGAACAGGTCGATGATCCCGATGACAAGAGCAGCCAGAATCGCGCCGATGAGGGAGACTTCGACACCGCCGACGATAAATTGGGACAACCAGATAATCGCGGCGCTGACGATGAATCCGACGATGCCCCTGCCGAAAGGGGTAACCTTCTTGCCGAAGATGCCCTCGATGATCCATCCGACGATTGCGATGACCAGCGCGAGGAACAGGGCGCTCCAGAATCCGCCGACCTCAAATGCTGGCACGATATAGCCGACGAGCATCAGAACCAGTGCAGAAACGATAAACCGTACGATTGTTCCAAGCCAATTCATGCGGCATACCACCTCCTTTATGAAATGCATCGTTATTGTGTACGAAGCTGAAAGTCCCTATGACAGGGAGTTGCAGGGAGCCGCGTGCATCCGGATGGAGCGTCAGGCGAGGTGAAGTAGGGTTGCCTACTGAGCATTCGGATATGTCGGGTAATGGAGTGCGGACGGTGGCAAGGACATGAATATTTCTGCTGCCAGAAGCGGTTCCGGCCGGACAGAGGATGGCGTGACAGATGGCGTTGACATGCCGGTTACCTGCAAATTGCTTAGGAGTCGCGCGTGTACCGGCATTTGGTTATAATAGAGTGGGGGTGTCAGTCAGCGGATGGATACGAAGATCTTGCAAACATTGGAATACCATAAAATTATAGATAAACTTCTGGCACATACACATACGAGCCTGAGCCGTGAACTGGCGGAAGAGCTCAGGCCTGAACAGGATATCGAAACGGTGCAGCGGCTGCTCAGTGAAACGGAGGAAGCGGTGAATATCGACCGTTTGAAATCCGCCCCGCCATTTGGCGGCATCAGGGGCATCCAGCCATCGATCGCCAGAGCGAGGATCGGCGGCATGTTGTCCGCGGGCGAGCTGATGGATATCGCCACCACTGTTGGCGGAGGCAGGAGGTTGAAGCGCTTCATCCTGAACCTGGACGAAGCGCACAGCCGATTCCCGATCATCTCCGAGTTGGCTTCCAGCATCGATGACCTGCGCCCGTTGGAAGACGAAATCCTGCGCTGTATCGGCGAACAGGGCGAGGTCGTGGACTCGGCCAGTCCAGAGTTGTCGCGCATCCGCAGCAGCATCCGAATGATGGAGGCGCGCGTCCGCGAGAAGCTGGATCAGATGGTGAAGAATCCATCGACGCAGAAGAAGCTGCAGGACCCGATCGTTACGATCCGCAGCAACCGCTACGTCATCCCGGTCAAACAGGAATATCGTGCCCACTTCGGCGGCATCGTACACGACCAATCGGCCTCTGGAGCGACGCTCTTCATCGAACCGGAGGTTGTCGTCCAGATGAACAACGAGCTGCGGGAGTTGAGGCTTAAAGAAGAGCGTGAAGTCGAGAAGATCCTGCAGAGGTTGACGGGCCTCGTCGGAGAGCATGTCGATGAACTTGAGGTGAACATCCAGTCCATCGCAAGACTGGACTTCATCTTCGCTAAGGCGCTGCTCGCCAGAGAGATGAAGGCAACACTGCCGAAGATGAATGACAGAGGTTATATTCGCCTGCGCAAAGGCCGCCATCCGCTCATCGATCCGGAGAAAGTCGTGCCGATCGATGTGGAGTTGGGCGATTCCTATCGCACGATCATCATCACCGGGCCGAACACCGGCGGCAAGACGGTGACATTGAAGACGATCGGTCTGCATAGCCTGATGGCCGCATCCGGCTTGTTCGTACCGGCGGAAGATGGGGCCGAGCTGGCGGTGTTTGATGCCGTATACGCCGACATCGGTGATGAGCAGAGCATCGAGCAGAGCTTGTCCACGTTCTCCAGCCATATGACGAATATCATTCGCATCCTAAATCAGATGACGAGCCGCAGCTTGATTCTGCTCGATGAAGTGGGCGCCGGTACAGACCCGACGGAAGGGTCTGCGCTGGCCATCGCCATCCTCGACCATATCCATCGAACCGGAGCCAGGACGGTGGCGACAACGCACTATAGCGAGTTGAAGGCGTACGCGTTCAACACGCCCGGAATCATGAATGCCAGCATGGAGTTTGACGTGAAGTCGCTGCGCCCGACTTATCGCCTGCTGCTTGGCGTGCCAGGGCGCTCCAATGCGCTGGCGATCGCGGAACGGCTCGGGCTGGACCGATCGATCATCGAGGCATCACGCAAGCATCTGTCGAGCGAGGACCAGCAGGTCGATTCGATGATCGCTTCGCTCGAGGAGAATCGGCTCACCGCCGAGAACGAGAGGATCGAGGCGGAGAAGCTGCACCGTCAGGTGAAGCAGTTGCAGGAGCAGCTCGAAGCGGAACGGCAGCGTTTCGCCGAGCAGCGGAACAAGCTGTTGGAGCGGGCTGAACGCGAAGCGGCCGAAGCCGTTCGCAAGGCACGGCAGGAAGCGGACGAGATCATCGCGGAACTGCGCCGCATGGCGATGGAGGAGCGGGCTTCGCTGAAGGAACATCGCTTCATCGAGATGAAGAAACGGCTGGACGAAGCCGTGCCGTCTCTGAAGCCGGACAGGAAGGAGCGGAGATCTGGCCAGTCAAGCAAGGCTAAGATCGAGCCCGGCGATGAGGTGACCGTGCTCAGCGTAGGCCAGAAAGGCCACGTCATCGAACCGGTTGGCAGCGATGAATTCATGGTACAGCTTGGCATCATCAAGATGAAGGTGCATCGAGACGATCTTCAAGTGCTGAAGCGCGAGCCGGCGAAGCCGGTCGTGCAGGCTGGGCCGAATGTGAAGCGGTCCAAGGATGCACCAGTCAGGACGGAGCTGGATCTGCGTGGCACGACGCTGGAGGAAGCGCTGATCGAGGCGGACCGCTTCCTGGACGAAGCGATCATGAGCAATCTGGGCCAGGTCGCTTTCATTCACGGCAAGGGTACCGGAGTTCTGCGTAACGGCATTCAGGAGTTCCTGCGCAAGCACCGCCATGTGAAATCTTTCCGCCTGGGGGAATATGGAGAGGGTGGAAGCGGCATTACGATCGCCGAATTAAAATAGGGAGGGGACCGTATGTTGGAAGAAGTGGACATCTGGCTGGACAATCCGTTTATCTCAACGGCGGCGTATTTTTCCGTCACCATCCTGCTGTTAGTCATATTCCTTGCGATATTCGAGCTGGTGACGCGATACAAGGACTGGCAGGAAGTGAAACGCGGCAATGTCGCGGTGGCGATGGCGATTGGCGGCAAGATATTTGGGATATGCAACATTTTCCATTACATCATCCCCCGCTACGAATCGCTGTATGATGCGCTGGTCTGGGCTTTATACGGATACGGGCTGCTGTTGCTGGCTTATTTTATCTTTGAATTTCTGACGCCGGTCTTCAAGGTGGACGACGAGCTGAGTAAGGATAATCGTGCGGTCGGCCTGCTTTCGATGATGATCTCCATCTCATTATCCTATGTGATTGGGGCTAGCATTCAATGAAATATCTATGGATCGTGCTGTTTATCGTTGCCGCATTATTCCTGATAGGCGGTATCATCTTTCTCGTCATGTTTGGATGATCTCGGCAACGAAGTTGCAGTATAAGCCATGCCATTTGGGGAAGGTTAACCTAAGGTTTGACGAATAAAGTGATTCCTGGGTGAGAATATGCAGCATGCGAAGCAGAAGTTCCCCTATGGCTGGCTGAAGACGATGCTCCGCCCGGTTGAGCGGGACGGTGCGGAGCCGGTTAGGGAAAAGGGTAATCTGGATCGTCAAGCGATCCTGCTGCTCGCCGTGCAAGGCTTGTTCGTAGCGGCGAACGCCTTGTCCGGAACCTTCGTCAATGTGTACTTATGGAAAATGAGCAAGGAGCTTGCGCTGGTCGGATGGTTCTCGCTCAGCCATCAGGCGGCGCTGGGGCTCACTTTCTGGCTGGCGGGCAAATGGGTCAAGGAACATAACAAAATGCATAGCTTGCGGCTGGGTATACTCCTATCCGCCATTTTTTATTTACTTGTGTTGACGCTTGGGTCGAGCGCGATCCGTTATGTGTATCTGCTTGGCGTTGTGCAAGGGATCGCTGCAGGCTTGTTCTGGTTGGCATTCAATGTCGTTTACTTTGAGATCACCGAACCGGACAACCGTGACCGCTTCAACGGTTGGGCCGGATTGCTCAGCTCGGGAGCGGGCATGCTGGCGCCATGGTTGTCGGGCTTCCTGATCACACGCATGAAAGATGAAACCGGATATACACTTATCTTCTCACTGTCGCTCGGCATCTTCCTCATCGGCGTGATGATCAGCCTGCTGTTGAAGAAGCGCCAATTGGACGGCCGTTACGAGTGGCTGCATGGCTTGCGACGCTTGCGTGAAGCGGACTCGCCTTGGCGGAAGCTGTCGTTGGCCCTCCTGATGCAGGGCATCAGAGAAGGCGTGTTCATGTTCGTCATCGGCCTCTTGGTGTATATTTCGACCGGCAACGAGATGAAGCTGGGCAATTACTCGCTTATAACCTCCGGCATATCGCTCATCGCCTTCTATCTCGTTGGCCGATGGCTGTTGCCAAGGCGCCGTTATGCAGCGATGCTGACGGGAGCGGTACTCATTACGGTGGTGATCCTGCCATTTTTCTGGAAGGTGAACTATGTTACGCTGCTGATCTTCGGCATTGGGGTATCGCTGTTTTTCCCGCTGTATAACATTCCTTCCACATCAACGGTGTTTGATTATATCGGGCGTGACGAGGATTCGGCGGCGCATCGCGTCGAATATGTGGTGCTGCGCGAGGTGGCGCTCAACACGGGGCGGATGGCCGGGACGTTATTGTTCATCACCGTGATCTCGATCAGTGATGATCCGCTGTGGCTCAACACGTTCCTGCTGGTGATCGGCAGCGCGCCAATCTTCTCCTGGATGTTCATGCGAACGGTGCTGAAACAGTACAGGTACAGAGATGTGACAGCAGATGGGAAGTTGTGATCGATGAACGGAGGTTCGTAACAGTCGTACGGGGGAAGTGTCACCTCAGAGTGATGTCAGCGGATACAGTGATGGTCATGGCAGGAGTGTCATGTTGTCATATCTGTGCCTGGTGATATGGCCAAGGCTCAGCGAATTAAGCGCGAGATCGGCGAGAGAACTGATGGAAAGTCACGGTCTCGTTTCAAGTAAGGAGAGGATGAATTCATGTCCAGACGCAGCAAGATGGTCAACAACGTTACTGAGTTGATTGGGGATACGCCGGCTGTGCGGTTGAACCGGCTCGTCGGTGAGGGCGATGCCGAGGTCTATGTGAAGCTGGAGAAGTTCAATCCGAGCGGCAGCGTGAAGGACAGAGCTGCCTTCAACATGATTGCTGAGGCGGAACGCCGCGGATTGATCCAGCCGGGCGCAACGATCATCGAGCCGACGAGCGGCAACACCGGCATCGGCCTGGCGATGAACGCTGCAGCCAAGGGCTATCGCGCGATCCTCGTCATGCCGGATAATATGACGAAGGAGCGGATCAACATCCTGAAATCCTATGGCGCGGAGGTCGTCCTTACGCCGGCGGCCGAGCGGATGCCTGGCGCGATCCGGAAGGCGCAGGAACTGCTTGAGCAGATTCCGAATTCTTTCATGCCGCAACAGTTTGAGAATGAAGCCAATCCGGATATTCACCGGCATACCACTGCGCTTGAAATTATCGAGCAGATGGAAGGCAAGCTCGATGCCTTCGTCGCCAGCTCCGGCACCGGAGGCACGATCACAGGCACTGGCGAGGCGCTCAGGGAACGGTTTCCAGATATCGGCATCTACGTCGTGGAGCCGAAGGGTTCTCCCGTGCTGAGCGGTGGACAGCCTGGACCGCACAAGCTGGTTGGTACATCGCCTGGCTTCATTCCTCCGATCCTGAATACCTCCGTCTATGACGAGATCATCCAGGTGGCCGACGACGACGCGTTGCAGACTGTGAGCGATCTTGCTTCACGGGAAGGCATCCTCGTCGGACCATCGTCGGGGGCGACGGTCTGGGCTGCGTTACAGGTGGCACGCCGGCTTGGTGCGGGCAAACGCGTGCTCTGCATCGCACCGGACACCGGTGAACGGTATCTGAGCATGAATATCTTCTGAGTGGTGCAGCGGACAACCGGCTGCCTCGTTCCTCTGACCAGTCATCCGATGATGATCTCTTCCTTCGGGTAGTGGAACGATTCCCTGCGGCGCGACGGCAGGAAGTAGAAGATGACGGTGAGCAGCCCGATCCGGCCGAGGAACATGAGCGCCATCAGGATGAACTGGCTAAGTGGAGACAGCTTAGCGGACAGGCCCGAAGACAGGCCGGTTGTCCCGAACGCCGAACATACCTCGAAGATGACCTCATGCAGCGAGAAGCGGGACAGCTCCACGCTGTCGATGACGATGATGCTGAGCACGAGCACGATCATGGCTGCGGTGAATACGACGAAGCTCTTAATGATGTCTTCTTGTTTGATCGTTCGTTTGAAGACGCGCACTTCCCGGCGTCCCAAGGCATAAGTTGTGATCGTGAGGATGATCAGCACGAAAGTCGTCGTACGGATGCCGCCGCCGGCGCTGGATGGGCTGGCCCCGATGAACATGAGTGCAGACAGCAGGAAGTGCGACGCCGCGCTTAATTCGCTGATGTCCATCGTGGTGAAGCCGGCGCTCCTCGCTGTCACGGAGTGGAACAGCGACTGGAACAGCTTCTCATGCCATGACATGTCGGCATAATAGAGATGTTCTTCGATCAGCCACAGGCTCACTGCGCCGGCGATGAGCAGGATGAAGTAGGTAAGGGCGGTCAGCTTCGTAAACAGGGAGAAGCGGAAATGCTCCTGCTTGCCGAACCAATATTCATGTACCTCTATGAGCACGGGGAAGCCTATCGCACCAAGCATAATGAGCAAAATGGTTACAAGCTGCACAAAATAGTCGTGGGAGAAATCCATCATCGAGTTGCCAAAGATATCAAAGCCAGCGTTGGTAAAGGAAGCGATCGCGTGGTATACGCCCTCGTATATCGCTCGTTGCCAGGTAGGAGCGTAGCCGGCTGTATAGAAATACACCGTGAAGATCAAAGCGCCAACCACCTCGAACACCAGCGCCATCATAAATACGAGCTTCATCAGCCTAACAAGACCGGATAGCGTACTGCGATTCTGGTCGACCATGATCAAACGGCGATGGGACAGCGTGACATTGCGGCCGAGCAAGATCCAGATGAACGTGCCGAGCGTCATGATGCCGATGCCTCCGATCTGAAAGAGGACGATCAGGATCAGGTTGCCAATCGGCGTAAACGTCTCATAGACGTTGATGACATTCAGGCCTGTTACACTGACGGCGCTCGTCGCGGTGAACAGCGCCTCAGACCAGCTAAGGCTGGCGGTACCCTTGACGCTGAACGGCGAGTGGAGCAGAACGCTGGCGATCAAGATGGTAGCCAGATAACCGATAATGATAAATTGCACGGGAGACAGTCGCATAACTCGTTTCTTGAGCGGTTTAAGCAATGCGTTCGTCCATCCTTTCCACGAATTAGTCATTATCATACATGAGTTGAACTGGAATTTCCATGGTTGCGAAGGGCAACCGTCCAGGTTGTTGCGAATGAGTTGCGATAAGGCCGGAAAATCGCGATATTTCTCAGCATTTTCTGCATCCGGTGATTCTTTACAGCAACCGTGTGTCCGTTGTAAGATGAAAGAATATCATATGGATTATTGCCAGTCGATAAGGAAAGTTTCCTGACAGGAGGAACCAATCATGGATCGTTTCCACAATCAAATCTTGGAGTTGCTGCGTGAAGATTCAAGGCGTTCACCAGCGGTCATCGCGACAATGCTGGGCGTGGACGAACAAGCGGTGAAGAAAGCGATAGACGACCTGGAGAAGGAACATGTGCTGGTCAAGTATTCAGCCGTGGTCAATTGGAGCAAGGTCGATGAGAACAAGGTAACGGCGCTGATCGAGGTGCAGATTACGCCAGAGCGCGGTCGTGGATTTGATGCGATCGCGGAACGCATCTACCTGTATCCGGAAGTCAAAACGGTGTACCTCATGTCGGGCGGTTATGACCTACTCGTGGAAGTAGAGGGCAAATCGCTCATGGAAGTGGCCGCATTCGTCTCCAATAAGCTGTCACCGATCGAATCGGTGCTGTCGACGAAAACCCACTTCATCTTGAAAAAGTACAAACAAGACGGCGTAATCTTCGAAGACCACGAAGGCGACGATCGTCTTGTTATCAGTCCGTGATAAAGGAAGCGAGAAAGATGAACGAGCGAGTCAATACAGTCAAATCCATGTCCGATTATCTGAATCCGCAGGTTCGTGCGATTCCGCCGTCCGGCATTCGCCGCTTCTTCGACATGGCCAATGCCAGCAAGGACAAGGATATCATCACACTCGGCGTAGGCGAACCGGACTTTGTGACTCCATGGCATATCCGCGATGCTTGTGTGTACAGCCTGGAACGCGGCAAGACGACGTATACGGCCAATGCCGGAATGATCGAGCTGCGTGAAGCGATCGCCGATTATCTTCAGAGCCGCTTTCATGTCGGATATGATCCTGAGCGCGAGATCGTCGTGACGGTTGGGGGCAGTGAAGCCATCGACCTGGCGCTTCGTGCGCTTGTCAGCCCTGGCGATGAAGTGCTCATACCTGCGCCCACATATCTGCCCTATGAACCGATCACTCAACTGAGCGGCGGTGTGGCGGTACCGGTAGAGACCAAAGCTGAACACAGCTTCAAGCTGCAAGCAGAAGACCTGAAGGCTAAGATCACGCCTCGCTCTAAGGTACTCATCCTCTGTTATCCTAGCAATCCGACCGGCGGAATCATGAGCTATGAGGACTGGCTGCCGATCGCGCGCGTTGTGGAGGAGCATGATCTGATCGTCATCTCAGACGAGATCTATGCTGAGCTCACGTATGAAGGCCGACATGTCAGCTTCGCCTCTCTGCCGAATATGAGAGACCGGACAATCCTGGTCAGCGGCTTCGCCAAGGCGTTTGCGATGACCGGCTGGCGGATGGGGTATCTGTGCGGTCATCATGAGCTTGTCAGCGCGATGTTGAAGATCCATCAATATACGGTCATGTGCGCGCCGATCATGGGACAGGTGGCTGCGTTGGAGGCGCTGCGCAACGGTCTTGAAGAGATGGAGAAGATGGTGGAATCCTACAATCGGAGACGTCGTCTGGTGGTGGAAGGATTCAGACAGATCGGACTGCCTTGCCATGAACCGCAGGGAGCATTTTATGCCTTCCCGGACATCAGAGGCACGGGACTCAGCTCTGAAGAGTTCGCGCAACGCCTGCTCCGTGAGGCGAAAGTCGCCGTTGTACCCGGACATGTATTTGGTGATGGCGGAGAAGGATTTATCCGGTGTTCTTATGCGACATCAGTCAACCTATTGCAGCAAGCTATTGAAAGAATCGGCACATTTATAAGCAAGTTGTAAGGGGATTTTGTCGAATCATGTTGAACTCCGCCCGTCTTTTGTCGATAATTATATAATTGCTCAAATGTAGAAAAATTTGCTATACTAGGATAGTACTGATACCGCTTCGTTTGTGCTGGGCTTCCGATGGCGATAGGAGGGTTGAACATGGCAGTGGAATACCGGCATACGACTTCTTTCAGTCATCAGAGCGAGCCTGATCCTGAGTCCGGTTCAACCTACCATATACGAAAGAGAATGAATCGTGTGGAAATATTGGAAGAGGAGATCTACATATTAAGGACCCTCATGGAGAAAACAGCTGAAGACGAACAATCTTTCACCTCTGAGATGGTCGTTCATATCAGCCGTTTGCTGGACAGAAAGATCAATGAATATATGAAGTTGGATCGCAACCGGAAGATGCTGTATCCGGAATTGACTAAGGATTCGTAGGCGGCGTCCTGTCCTTTCTTGCCCTCTTATGAGCTGTTTTGCGCAGCTCATGGAGGGTTTTTATTTTATTGGCAGCTAGCGGTAGTTCGGCACAGATCTGAAGCTGCATGCCGTGCATTAGCGGCAGGTCCCGATGGAAAGGGCGGTCAACTGCTGAGGCGGAATAGGAATCGGCTTTTCGTTCGTGTTATGGTAAGATGAATGATAGGCTATAAACGCAAGGAATAGCATTAATGAACGGTATGGATGGTGACAGACAGATCAGGCATGGATGAATGGAATCAGCAGGAAGTGAAGCTGCGCTATGAACTTGGACCAGAGGACGAAGGCACGCTGCTGCGGACGATCTTGCGCAGCAAGCTTAATGTGTCCAGGCGGCTCATGACGAAGTTAAAGACGGTTGATCAAGGGATAACGGTAAATGGCAAGCGGTTGTATATGGATGCCAAGCTGCACGCGGGTGATATCGTGGAACTGCGCTTGCCGACTGAAACATCGGAGACGATCGAGCCGCAACCGATGGAGCTGGACATTCTGTATGAGGATCAGGACTTGCTGGCTGTCAACAAACCGGCTGGCTTGATCGTTCATCCTACTCTCGGACATTACAAGGACACGTTGGCAAACGGCGTGATGCATTATTGGCAGGAGCGGGGCGAATCGTACCGCTTCCGTCCCGTCCACAGGCTGGACGAGTTGACGAGCGGCGTTGTGCTGATCGCCAAGAACGCATACGCGCATCAGCAATTGTCCATACAACTGCAGAAACGCTCAGTCGTGAAGGAGTATATCGCCTTCGTGCACGGGATCGTGGCCGAGCCTGAAGGAGAGATCACCGGGCCGATCGATCGTGACCCAGAGCAACCCCACATCCGCATCGTTACGGAAAACGGCTACCCCGCCCTCACCTCCTATGTGGTTGAGGAAACATACCGTGAGGCGAGCAAGGTGAAGGTGTTGCTCGGGACTGGGCGGACGCATCAGATTCGCGTCCATATGCGTTGGCTGGGCCATCCGCTCATAGGCGACCCTCTGTATACGTTGCCCGGTCATGACAATGAGCGGTACGCAGGCATCATGGATCGGCAGGCGTTGCATGCGAAGCGGATCGAATTCACCCATCCATTGAAGGGAGAACGGGTGAGCATCGAGGCGCCCTTGGCCGAGGACCTGCTGCGCCTGCAGGCGTTTCTGGAGCAAGCGCAGCGGAAATGAACATCGAAGTCTTATCATCTTCAGGAGGGGAATAAGCGGTGGAACTGAAAGTGTACTGTTATCCTAGGTGCGGTACATGCCGCACTGCGATCAAATGGCTCAAGGAGCAAGGACATACGTTGAATGAAGTGAATATTGCGGAGCAGCCTCCAACTGCCGAAGAACTGAGAGATCTGGTGGCACGCAGCGGTCTCGAATTGAAAAAGTGGTTCAACGTTTCTGGCAATCTGTATAAGGAGATGGCTCTCAAGGACAAGCTGCCGGATATGAACGATGAGGAGAAGCTGAAGCTGCTTGCCTCGAACGGCATGCTGATCAAACGTCCGATCGTCACGGACGGCAGCCGGGTAATGGTGGGATATAAGGAAGACGAATATCAGAAGCTGTGGGGTCGTGAAGGATGAAGCGGCGTTATGCCGAATCCCGCTTCCGTTCGGATCGGTTGTCCAGGCTCGGCTCGGCAATATTCAGCGAAGTGGCCGAGTGGAAGCAGGAGGCGATGCGGACTGGTTTGGATATCATCGATCTTAGCATCGGCAGTCCCGATCAGCCGCCTTCTGAGCAGATTAGGCAAGCGCTGTGCGCCGCGGCAGCCAGAGAAGACATGTATGGATATGCCGGCACGTTGGGGACGCCGCAGTTTCGCAAGAAGGTGGCCGAATGGTATCAGTATCGGTTTGGTGTGGAACTGGACCCGGAGTGCGAGATCATCTCGCTGATGGGCTCACAGGACGGTCTGTCCCATCTGGCGCTGGCGGTGATGAATCCCGGGGATGTGGCGCTGATCCCCGATCCCGGTTATCCCATCTACTCGGCGGCTCCCGTACTGGCCGGTGCCATTCCTTATCCGGTGCCTCTCAAAGCGGAAAATCAATTTCTGCCAGAACTTGAATCGATTCCGCAAGAGGTTGTCCATAAGGCCAAATATATGCTGTTCAACTATCCCAGCAATCCGCTGTCCGCAGTGGCTGATCTCGACTTCTTCGAGAGGGCGGTTTGGTTCGCTAAACGGCATGAGTTGTTGCTTGTGCATGATCTTGCCTATTCGGAGATGGCGTTCGACGGCTTCCGCCCGCCGAGTGTGTTGGAGGTGCCAGGCGCGAAGGATGTTGCCGTAGAATTTAATTCGCTGTCCAAAAGCTTCAACATGGCCGGTTGCCGCCTTGCTTATATGGTTGGCAATGCCCAGGTGGTTGAGGCGCTCGCTGAACTGAAGTCCAACATCGACTACGGCGTATTCCATGTCGTTCAGGAAGCGGGCATCGCCGCGATACAGGATCATATCGAGCATGGCAGGAGTGTTGCTGATCTGTATCAGCGAAGAAGGGATGTATTCATGGAAGCTCTGCGTTCTTATGGTTGGGAGATTCCCAAGCCTAAGGCTACGATGTTTATCTGGGCTCCAATCCCGCCAGGCTGGACGTCTCGACAAATTTCCCGGGAAATGCTGAGCCGCACGGGCGTAGCTGTGATACCGGGAGATGCATTTGGGCAGATGGGAGAAGGCTATGTGCGAATCGCGCTTGTCCAGGATGAAGCGAGATTGCTGGAAGCAGCGAAACGGATTGGCGGGCTTATGAAGGATGTGCAGTTAAGGGGCAGCTCAGAAGGTTAACCACGCTAATTTTTTGCGCTTGTACGGGTCATGGGTGCTTAAATTGGAAGATTACGGATTGGGCACGCACGTGATCATCGAAGCATCATGTTGATGCGATACGGCTGTCAAGCAAGCAGTTTGCTTGAATCACGGGCAACTGATCAATCAACCATGGGAGAGATCAATCTATGAATCAAGGCGATCAAATGGAATCATTGCTCGTCATCGACAGCTTCGCATTGCTGTTCCGCGGGTTTTATGCCACCGCACTGGCGGGCAATCTGATGCAAAATTCCAAAGGTTTATACACGAACGGGATCTATCAGTTCACGCGATATATGCTGGATGCGATCAAGCGCTTCAAGCCGACACATGTGGCTTGCGCGTTCGACATGGGCAAATCTACGTTTCGCAACGAGATGTATGAAGGGTACAAGGCGAACCGTGACGAACGGCCACTCGAATTGATTCCGCAGTTCGGCAAGTTGCGCGATCTCGTCGATGCGTTCGATATTCCCTGTCTCGGCATCGAAGGTTATGAAGCTGACGATGTGATCGGATCTTTGGCGAAGCAGTATGCGTCCCAAGGCAGGAAGGTGCGCATCCTGACCGGCGATGGGGATTCTTATCAGTTGATCGATGAGAACATTGAAGTCGTGATGCTGCGCAAGGGATTCGGCAATTATGAGGTCATCAGGCTGGATAATCTGTTTGATGTGGCCGGTGTCCGCGAACCTTATCAGATCATTGAGATGAAGGCGCTAATGGGCGATGCTTCGGACAATATTCCAGGCTGTCCGAATGTCGGACCGAAGACCGCTCAGAAGCTGATCGCGGAGTATGGTTCCGTGGACGAGATCTACGCTCACATCGGAGAGATCAAGGGTAAGCTGAAGGAACGCCTGATCGAGCATAAGGAACAGATCTATCTGTCCCGCGATCTGGCGACGATTCGGACGAATCTGGAGATCGATTGCCCGCCGGAGCGTTGCGAGTTCAAGTGGAACCGGGACAAGCTGCTGCCGGTGCTGGAGGAGTTTGAGTTCCGCACGATCATACGCAGCCTGGAAGCGGTGTGAGGATGACTGGGGCTGAAGCGGGCAGAAGTGGACGGAAAATCGTACAAAACCGACGCAACAGCCGAAGAAACCGGCACAGTTGTGCGATTTTCGTTCAAAATCATAGCGACGCTGCCGCACCGGGCTGACGAATCCATCGTCTTGCGAGCCGATGCCGACAAGCGTCGCCAGTTGCTTCAACCGCTACGGTTCCGCAGTGAAATGCTGCTCATCGCGAGCTTCATCATGTGTCGGGTGTGAATCGGGGCCTTGCCGCTCCAGGCCTTCGTGCAATTGCCGGTTTTCATATGTGAACCGGCTCGGCGGGCGTTGGTCGACGCGCCATGGTTCACTCTTGCCCAGAGTCTCCTGACGCAAACTGGAACCGTAAGGCCCTTCGGGAAATTCTTCGGCGGCCAGGTCGTTGCGCTGAGATTCCACCGTGGCCACGTCTGTGTAGTCGCTTCTTCGCTCCTGTCGAAATCTTGTCATATAGAGGCCTCCTGGCATCATTGGATATGAGCGAACGTTATCTGCTCCCTATCAGTATGCATCATTGCCAGGTTGCGCATCCGGGGACAAGTACGGTCGGGGGTCAGATATCCGTAAATTGAACCGGCTCCACGACCTGCTGCAGAAATGTCCGCATTTCCTCGGCTTCTTCTTCGTTCAACCTGAACGTATACTCCAGGTATCCTTCTTCCGACAGGTCGTCAGGACCGATGATTGCGGTCACCCCTGTTTGCATGTCTGTGACCAGCTTCTTGCCGAAGAATCGGTTGCTGGTGGTCACCGCCAGATCGAAACGCCGCATGCTCGGACCGATAAACGTCACGAACCTGGTCGTTGTTTGCTCCGTGCTGTCATCTAGAAAATCAAACTCATTGATGCTCATGTCAGATCAACTCCTTGTTTCGTTATTATACATGATACATGGAACAAAGAGCCAACAACAGGGCCGGACACCGTGATCGGTCATAAGCTTTCGCGCCATGGCCTTCCGAGCCGGAAGCGCCAGCGGAGACTCTTGCACAGGGCGGTGCTAGAGGCGTGAGCACATTGGTTCGGATTTGTCTGAGGGCATGATCCGCCCACTCCGCCTTGAAACATAAATAGCTATTCAAATAAACTATTGCATATAATGTCATAATATAGTAATATTGGATTATCTAAGGAGGAAGCACCTCTTCTACTGAAACCAGTAGGAGAGGTGTTTTTATTTTTCCAATTTGGAGGTGCAGAGATTGAACCTGGTGTTTGTGAACAGCATGGAGAAGATGGCAGATGACCAAATGCTCAGCGGGCAGATATCGATCTTCGGACAGCACGGCAGATGGCAGGTCATCTGGAACGAGCAGGACCGTTCCGGCAAGACGTTGCAGGAGGACTGGTACGAGGGCACGGGCTGGGAAGAAATGATGCGCGTCTTCCGCATGAGGATCGCGGAGAAGCTTAGCCAGGGATTTCTCCCGGTTCTGGAAGGGATCACCGAGAATTTCGACATGCCCAAGGGCAGAGAGGAGGCTCAGCAGATGATCATCTGCTACAGTGAACTGAATCGCAACGAGAAACTGTATCAGGAACTGCGCGAATGGCGCAAATCGGTTGCCTATAAGGAGAACAGAGCCGCTTACATCATCGCGACCAACCGCATACTGGGACTGATCAGCGCTTATATCCCGAAGACCAAGGAGGAACTGAAGCAGATCCCGGGCTTCGGTGCGCATCGGATGGAACGCTACGGGGATGCGATCCTCCATATGACTGCCAGATATGAACGGACAACGGAGTTTCCGCTTAACTGGGTGGCAGAGAGACTAGATCGCAAGCAGTTTACGATGTGGTATTATCGCCAGAAGCATGTCCGGTTTCAGAAGGAACTGGACGAGCATGAATTGCGGAAGGCGATTCTCGAACGAATCGGACAAGGCGCGACCCTGGCCGTCATTGGCGAACAGCTTGAGCTGACGCTTCGCGAAGTTGTCCAGTGGATCGAATTGCTCGATGAGGAGGGGTACGACCTGAGCAGACTATTGGACAGGGAACTGTCCTTGATGCCGGATCAGTTGCGTGAACCGGCGCTGAAGGCTTTCTCCAAGCTGGGAGATCAGTATCTGAAGCCGATCTTGCAAGCCGTTTACGGAGAAGATCTGCCTGAAGGGCTTGATCTGAATCAGACTTACGCCTGGCTCCGCATCCTTCGCATCCATTATCGCCGATTGCTGGATGCAGGAGTACCGGCATGAATCCAATAAGCCCCCGTCCGCTTTCACATCGACAGCAGACGGGGGCAGTTTCGATTCACAACCAATCTTTTTTCTTGAAGAAGAAGAAAATGCTGATCCCGATCAGCGCCATCAGGCCAAGCACAGCATAATAACCGTACTCCCACTCAAGCTCGGGCATGTGGGTGAAGTTCATGCCGAATATGCCGGTGATGACGGTGAGCGGCATCATGATGACGGTCATCGCGGTAAACACACGCATGATGTCGTTCGTCCTGCTGGTCAGGCTGGACTGGTAAGCTTCACGCAAGTTGCCAGTCAGGTCGCGGTAGGTTTCGAACGTTTCCACGATTTTGACCGCATTCTCATAGATGTCTCCGAAGTATTGCCTGAGTTCTGGGGTGATCAGGTCGAGTTCTTTTTTGTTCAGCTTGGCGAGCAGATCCTTCTGCGGTCCGAGCGCCTTCTTCAGCCACAGGATCTCGCCGCGCAGCCCGATGATCTCGGTCAGGTGCGACTTCTTCGTGCTGACCAGGATATCTTCCTCGAGTCGCTCGATCTTCTCCTCGACTCGGTCGGCGACAGCGAAGTAGCTGTCCACCACGGTGTCCACCAGATGATAGAGCAGACGGTCTGGCGAATGGACTTTCTCCTCGAGCAGTTTGGGCTTGACGAGTCTGATCTCGTTGATCTTCTGTTTCGTCGCGGTGATGATCCAATGCTTCCCGAGGAAGATGTTAAGCGGACGCAGGAATATCTCCTCATCATCGAAGCGTATGCTGTTAACAACGAGGAAATAATGGTCTCCGTAAATCTCCAGCTTCGGGCGCTGCTCTTCATCGTGCATGCTGTCTTCGATCGCCAGTTCGTGCAGATTGAATAGCGGCTGCATCAGGCCGAGTTCCTCAAGTCTCAGATCGATCCAGTAGAATCCGTCCTCCGGCGCCTCTTTCACAATTGCAATATCTTCATCATCGATAACGGTAAAAATGCCATTCTGCACCAAACGTACTTTCATGTAAACGCACTCCTTCCATATGAAGTTTGTGCAACATCCAGGGTCGGAGCGGTTCATGTACGTTCGATCATTGGCCTAAGGTAAGCGCCAGCGGGGCGACTCATGATCTCCGACACTGCTGGTGTTGCTGTTCATATTGGGTTTGGGTCGATCCCCGTCCAAGAACGCCACCTCCTAGAATGAATCGATGATTGCTTGCAGCTCATCCCGTTTGGTGATTGCACCAAGTTCGGGTGCTCTGATTGTTAAATCATGCGTAGATCATCATGTTGAGGACCAAAGAAACAGAGAACGGATATATTCAATCAGACCAAAAAAAGTATAAACCTTGTCGACTCATTTGCACAAGTTTGAATTTAAGCATCGCCATGTTCCAAGTACCTTGACTAGGGTCACTTTATCGGTTAAAGTATCTTCATAAGGAATGGAAACAGGATGGAAACCTAAGGGTTCCGCTGTGAACAACTGAATAAGCAACACTCTTATCAAGAGCAGGTGGAGGGACTAGCCCTATGAAACCCGGCAACCGGCGGATGCACGGTGCTAATTCTTGCAGGAGCGCATGCTTCTGAGAGATGAGAGAGGATAGCAATAACGACACCTTTCTCATGAAAGGTGTTTTTTTTATCCTTGATCGATCCCACTAACCGTAAAAGGAGTTGAGCAGTATGCCTATCAAGATCCCAGATCAGTTGCCAGCTAAGGAAATATTGCAGAGTGAGAACATCTTCGTCATGGATGAGAGCAGAGCCTATCATCAGGATATTCGTCCGCTTCACATCGTCATCCTCAATCTCATGCCGACGAAGGAAACGACGGAGACGCAGCTCATGCGCTTGATTGGCAATACGCCGCTTCAGGTAGAATGCGTCCTGCTTCATACAAAGTCGCATCAGTCGAAAAACACGTCGATCGAGCATCTTCAGACATTCTATAAAACGTTCGACGACATCAAAGGACGCAAGTTTGACGGGATGATCATCACCGGAGCTCCGGTTGAACATTTGGACTTCGAATCGGTCGATTATTGGGATGAGTTAAAGCAGATCATGGCATGGTCAGTTGATCATGTGACGTCTACTTTCCATATATGCTGGGCAGCGCAAGCTGGATTGTACTTTCACTACGGAATTCCAAAATATCGCCTGGATGAGAAACTGTTCGGCGTCTTCACCCATACGGTGACCAAAGCCAACACCAACCTGCTCCGCGGCTTCGACGAGGAGTTCCTCGTTCCGCAGTCCAGGCATACCGAGGTGCGCAAGGAGGACATCGAGAAGATCCGTGAGCTGGAGATCTTGTCCGAATCGGAGGAAGCCGGCGTCTATATCGTGGCGACCAAGGACGGCAAGCAGATCTTCGTAACCGGCCATTCGGAATATGATCCGGAAACGTTGCATCTCGAATATGTTCGCGACATCAACAAAGGCATGAAGATTGCGATTCCGAAGAACTACTATCCGAACGACAATCCGGAGCTGAAGCCGCGTTCCAAATGGCGTGCGCATGCCAATCTGCTGTTCTACAACTGGCTGAACTACTATGTGTACCAAACAACGCCTTACGAGTGGACGCTCGGAGGGGAGGGAGATTACGTCATATGAGAATAGATACACGTCTTGCGCAGATCGGATCCACATCTGACCCGGCTACCGGTGCGGTTAGTTATCCGATCTATCAATCAACGGCATTTCGCCATCCTGAGCTGGGGAGGAGCACCGGCTTCGATTACTCACGGACCAAGAACCCAACAAGAGCTGTGTTGGAGCAGGCGATCGCCGAACTGGAATGCGGCGATGCCGGATTCGCTTGCAGCTCGGGCATGGCTGCGCTGCAGACCATCTTCGCCTTGTTCAAGCAAGGCGATCACTTGATCGTTTCCCTGGATCTGTACGGGGGTACCTACCGCTTGCTGGAGAGGGTCATGTCGAAATTCGGCATCACGGCCAGCTACGTGGATACCAATGACCTCGGTCAACTGGAGGAAGCCTGTACACCTCAGACTAAGGCGCTGCTGATCGAGACTCCGACGAATCCGCTGATGATGGTCACCAATATTGCCAAAGTAAGCGCGTGGGCGAAGAGCAAAGGAATCATCACGATCGTGGACAATACGCTTCTCACCCCGTACTTCCAGCGTCCGATCGAGCTTGGCGCAGATATCGTCATCCACAGCGCAACTAAGTACCTCGGCGGACACAATGATGTGCTCGCTGGCGTGATCGTGACCAAGGGCAAGGAGCTATCTGAAGAGGTGGCCATGCTGCACAATGCGATCGGCGCCGTGCTCGGGCCGCAGGATTCGTGGCTGCTTATGCGCGGTATGAAGACATTGGCGCTGCGCATGGAGCGTCACCAGAGCAACGCCCTTGCGATCTGCAATTGGTTAAGCAACCATCCGCTCGTGGAAGAGGTGTATTACCCGGGGTTGCCGCGTCATCCGGGCTATGAGATTCAGAAGGCGCAAACCTCCGGCAACACGGGCATCTTCTCGTTCCGGCTGAAGGATGCCAGGCTTATCCCGCCGATCTTGCGCCATCTGAAGCTGATCGCGTTCGCGGAGAGCCTCGGCGGCGTGGAATCGCTGCTCACTTATCCGTCCGTTCAGACGCATGCGGATATTCCGGTCGAGATTCGCAACAGGATCGGCGTCGATGACCGTCTGCTGCGCTATTCGGTGGGCATCGAACATCCGGATGACCTGATCGCCGATCTGGCTCAGGCGTTTGACCAGGCGCAGGCGGAGATCAGCAAGCTGTAGGCTGCATCAGTAGAATGTTGATCCAAGAACTATGCAACTAGCATGTGACATGGCTGAGCCCTTCTGTCACGTGCTTTTGTTTTAGGTGTATAAATCAACTTCAAGATGACTCATGCTAAGTTCATGCATGACCTGAAACGGGGGGATCATCTTGGACAAACAGCACAGCTTAACCGGCAAGCCGTGGATCAAGATCGTCAAGGACCGTTACCTTGAACGTTCATTCCGCGACAACGAACCGGTCATACGCGACGAAGTCGATGAGTGGATGATTCGCCTGAATGAAGCACATGGAGAGGACAACCGGCCTGATTGAACCGTTTCCATTTGTTTCGTCGTATATCTCAACTTCACCCGCCATATAATTTAAAAGCGATTTGAAACCTGATTTGAGTGGTTGGTTATAAAATGGAAGGGTGTGAAGGTGGGATGGAGGTTATACGGGTACGAGCGGGCGGATCTCCCGCGGCTATCGGACGACGTTATGAACAGTTGTTTACGGAAGCGATAGAGCGATTACATACACCTGTTGAGATCCAGTGGAATGTGACGCTCATCGGGCCGATCACGGAAATTACCGCCTATGCGAAAGACCGCAAACCGCTAGTGGAGACCATTGCGTCAGCAACGGCTCAATATATAATGGAGATTCATGAGAAGGAGCTCATTCGCAGCCTGATCGCTGACGACTACGGTTATGATGAAGCGGATGAGCTGACTGCCATCGAGGCGTATTGCTGGCATAATCCCGATCCGGCCAGCGAGCAGGAGTCGGATCTCGGCGCGAGGAAGAGGCTCGGCCTCATCGAGGATGAGGTCACGCAATATTTGGAGCAACATCAGTTGTTGCATATCGAAGGGTTCATCCGTTTCCGGCTGCGAAGGTATATCGAGCATCTGCGCGAGATCGTGGAATATGCGATCGATGAGTATACGGCCGAGAAGCAATATGAGGAATTCATCTCGCTGCTTAAATACTTCGTCTACATCCAAGAAGCGAAGATTCCGGTTGCACATCTGATCCACAAAGGCGCCCATGAATTCATTCTCTTGAATGAGAAGATGGAGCCGATCGAGACGAAGCAGTTGGATCAGTTCGTCGTGGAAATGATCGACAAGGAAATCAATTACGAAGATATGATCGTCAGCACGCTTATCACGGTATCTCCGCAGAACGTATACATCCACACGCGCAATCCAGAAATGCAAGTGATCAAAACGATTAAGCAGATCTTCGAAGAACGTGCTACGGTGTGTACGACATGCCCCCGCTGTATCCCGCTGCTCGGCGACTACAAGCGGCATGATCACTATTATCGATAAGGTTGATCATTTATGCTCATGCACACTTGACCGTTGTAAGACGCAGTTTTATAATATGTACCATAGCTTTGCAAGTAGCATGAATACAAGGTCAGTGGCAATGACGGAAGACATGAACGGTCACGAGGCGCCGCCCAGAGAGAGGAAACCAGGCTGAAATTTCCTCCGGAATGCACGGATCGTTTACCACTTCCCAGCAGCGAGCGGGGAGCCCTTGCCGGGTGAAACGTTCGCCGATTCATCCCCGATACCGGATGGCAATGAGGGCATGATTCCGGTGCGTTGCAGAGCGCTGGACATGCTGAATCAGGGTGGAACCACGAGAACGCTCGTCCCTACGGACTGGCGTTTTTTATTTTTAATCACAGAAAGGAAGTTGAGAAGCCATGGTTAAGGTAACGCTGCCCGACGGAGCAGTCAGAGAGTACGAGCAGGGGATAACGATCGAAGAGATCGCCGGCTCGATCAGCTCCGGTCTGAAGAAGAATGCATTGGCCGGCAAGGTAAACGGCAAGGTCGTTGACCTGTATACGCCAATCCATGAAGATGCGCAGGTAGAGATCGTCACTTATGACAGTGCCGAAGGGCTGGAGGTCCTGCGCCACAGCACAGCCCATCTGATGGCCCAAGCGATCAAGCGGCTGTATCACGACAAGAACGTCAAACTCGGCATCGGACCGGTCATCGAGGATGGTTTCTATTACGACATCGACATGGATCATTCACTGACACCGGAAGATCTTGTCAAGATCGAGAAGGAGATGGAGCGCATCGTGCAGGAGAACCTGCCGATTCGCAGACATGAAGTGAGCCGCGAGGAAGCGATCCGCGTCTATGAAGACATCGGAGACAAACTGAAGCTGGAGTTGATCCATGATCTGCCGGATGATGCGGTGATCTCCATCTACGAGCAGGGCGAATTCTTCGACCTGTGCCGTGGCCCGCATATCCCTTCGACCGGGAAGATCAAGGCGTTTAAGCTGCTCAGCGTAGCTGGCGCATACTGGCGCGGCGATTCGAAGAACAAGATGCTGCAGCGCATCTACGGCACTTCGTTCCCGAAGAAGTCGCAACTGGATGAGCATCTGCACATGCTGGAAGAAGCGAAGAAGCGCGATCACCGCAAGCTCGGCCGCGAGCATCAGATCTTCACGTTCTCGCAGGAGGTTGGCCAAGGGCTGCCGCTCTGGCTGCCAAACGGTGCGAAGCTGCGCCGCACGCTGGAGCGCTATATCGTCGATCTGGAAGAGCGCCTTGGTTACTTGCATGTGTATACTCCGGTGCTCGCCAACGTAGAGCTGTACAAGATCTCCGGACACTGGGATCATTATCAGGAAGACATGTTCCCGCCGATGAAGCTGGACAATGAGGAACTCGTGCTCAGGCCGATGAACTGTCCGCATCATATGATGGTGTACAAGAGCGATATGCGCAGTTACCGCGATCTGCCTCTGCGCATCGCCGAGCTGGGAACTATGCACCGCTATGAGATGTCAGGGGCGCTGACGGGCCTGCACCGAGTGCGCGCGATGACGCTGAACGATGCGCATATCTTCTGCCGTCCTGACCAGATCAAGGAGGAATTCGCGCGTGTCGTCAATCTGATCCGCAAGGTGTATGAGGACTTCGGCATCAAGCAATACCGCTTCCGCCTGTCCTACCGCGATCCTAACGACACAGAGAAATACTTCCAAGACGACGAAATGTGGGAAATGTCGCAACGCATGCTGCGTGAAGTCGTGGAAGAGTTGGACCTGCCGTTCTTCGAAGCGGAAGGTGAGGCGGCCTTCTACGGACCGAAGCTGGACGTGCAGATCAAGACGGCGCTGGGCAAGGAAGAAACGCTGTCCACGGCACAGCTCGACTTCCTGCTTCCGGAACGCTTCGAGCTTGAATATATCGGCGAAGACGGACAGAAGCATCGTCCGGTCGTCATCCACCGCGGTATCATCAGCACGATGGAGCGGATGACGGCGTTCCTGCTGGAGAACTTCGCCGGTGCGCTGCCGGTATGGCTGTCGCCGGTGCAAGCGAAGGTCATTCCGGTGTCGAACTTGTTCGACGACTACGCGAAGCAAGTGCATGAGCAGTTGATCGCAGCGGGCATCCGCGCGGAGATCGACTTGCGTAATGAGAAACTCGGCTACAAGATCCGCCAGGGGCAGTTGGAACGCGTGCCGTACATGCTCGTGGTTGGTGACAATGAACGCCAGGCGAACGCCGCATCTGTACGCAAGCGCGGCCAGGGCGACCTCGGGGCGCAGCCGCTGGAGCAAGTGATCGCGCAGATTCGTTCGGATATCGATAACAAGGTTGTTGAATGAGGCTCCCAAGTATCGTTTCGTTGATTTGACCTCGCTGGATGGAAGGAGTAGCTTCTGATGGGAGAAGGAATAATCAGGATCGGTGTGGTCGGCGCGGGTGGCATCGCAGCAGTCCATATCGAACAATTCCAGCGCTTGCCTGAACAATGCGCTGTCGTTGCGATCACGGATGTGATCGGTGAACTGGCGAAGAGCAGAGCTGAGCAGTACCGCATCCCGCATGTCTATGATTCGATCGAAGAGCTGATCGCTTCGCCTGAAGTGGATGCGGTTGTCATCTGTGTGCCGAACCGCTATCACGCTCCGTATGCCGTGCAGGCTCTTCGTGCGGGCAAGCATGTGCTGCTGGAGAAACCGATGGGCGTCAGCTTGGAAGCGGCAAGGGAAATACTGCGCGCCAGCAGGGCTTCGTCTGGCATACTCATGATCGCACATCAGATGCGTTTCGAAGCGGTGGCGATGCAGATCCGGGAGCGCGCCCAGCGCGGTGAACTTGGCCGAATCTACACTGCCAAAGCCGGATGGATGCGCCGCAAGGGCATCCCCGGCTGGGGGTCCTGGTTTACGCAAAAGGAGGTATCCGGTGGCGGGCCGCTCATCGATATCGGCGTACACATGCTCGACCTGTCCCTGTATCTGATGGGCAACCCGAAGCCCGTAGCTGTATCCGGCGCGACTTATGCGGAGTTCGGACCAAAGCGCAAAGGCATCGGCGCCTGGGGAACGCCAAACTGGGATGGCGTATATGATGTGGAGGATCTGGCGACTGCGATGATCCGCATGGAGGATGGCAGCACGCTTACGCTCGATGTCAGTTGGGCCGCACATATGGAGACCGACAGCGCGCCGTACATCCACCTGATGGGCAGCGAAGGCGGCGTAAGTTTGCGCGGCAATGCGGGCAAGCTGCTGACAGAGAAGGACGATCAGTTGATTGACATCCCGCTTGAAATTCCTGCAGATGATGAAGGTGCGAGACTTCGCATGAGCCGGCATTTCCTTGAGTGCATCCGGGATGGACGTGAACCGCTTATCCCCGTGATGTCGGGTTATACGACGAACCTGATCCTCGATGCGATCTACCGTTCCTCACAGCTCGGCCGCGAGATCGAGCTGGATTGGGATCTGGATTAATGCCGGATGGAACCAGTGGCAACGTTGAAGCATAGACCTTGAAGAAGGAGGACGTCCTGTGGGGCGTCCTCCTTTCTTGTGACTGCGCCTTGGCTGAGTACGACATGGACGTATCACACCTCTTATCGAAGACGATCATCCAGGCCGCATCCATCGGGAGGTAATATATGGATTGTTTGATCATCCTGCATAATTGCCAACCTGGCGGGTTACCCTGAACCATGATTGGAGGTATCCAATTGATGTCAAGAGTAGCTTGCAAGATCGCCGCAAGATCCGTCAGGCTGGTTATGGTCCTGCTGCTGTTCATCGTGTGGTGGGAACCCCTGTGTATGCAGGTGAATACGCGCAGTGTCTGCATGCCATTGGAATTAGCCGAGAAGCAGACGGAGGTCGCGCAAACCGGTGGGGCTGGTTCTCAGGCTCATCGAGATGGTGGCCAGGCGAACGGAGAGCGGGTGACGTCGGAGGCAGCGGAATCTTTGGCTGCCAAGACAGGTACGCCAGCCGGTCCATTCGGCGGAGAGGCGAGGTTACTGCAGGAGAAGCTGGATGTGTCAGCAGGCGCTTCAGGCGGTGGAGCTCGTTCGTCGGTGAGCGCTGATGCCGCTCAAGCGGACCAGGGACTGATGAGCGAGAATCAGGCTTCCGGTCCGCCACCGGAAGCGGTTGGAGCTGCCAAGGCCAGCAAAGTTTATACGGTCGTTGCGACCGGTTATTATGCAGGAGTCGAGTCAACCGGCAAGCATCCGGGGCATCCCCAGTACGGCATCACCTATTCGGGGGTCAGAGCGAGACGTGGCATCATCTCGACGATCGCGGCGGACCTGAGCATCTTCCCGATCGGCACGCTGCTCTACATTCCCGGTTATGGATACGGTGTCGTAGCGGACATCGGCAGCGCCGTCAAGGGGAACGTCATCGATCTCTACTTTCAAACGAAAGAGGATATCTATAGAGAGTGGGGCAAACGCACCGTTGAGGTGATCGTCATCGAGGAAGGCGACGGTCATCTGGATGAAGAACGTCTCGCAGAGTTGGAGGAGATGTTTCGCAATAAACCTTCACCGCCATCCGCTTTATAGCTCGCACGGTGTCCGGGTTACATAAAAACCCGAAACGCCGTTCATACTATGCGAGGAACGGAGACGGGAGGTGAACAACAAGCATGGCCAAGAACAAAAATGCCGGGCAAAACGCTGCAAACAACAATAATTACAATGCTGAGTTTGCTGAAGATACTGCAGCAGCCGCAGCCAACAACGCTGACGCAGCAAAAGCTGCTCAACGTCAGCAGAATCAAAAGAAGTAATCGGTAGAAGTTCGGAAGAGGGAGTTAACGGGTGCTCCCTCTTCTTTTCTGTATTTGCGAGAAAAAAGTATTCGGGACACTGTTCACTTTCCGACTCATCCATTACACTATACATATTGGAATAAGCTCGTCAGAGCCCGGCCATGTGATAGAGGCTGCAAAGTCGGAGGGATGTTTTTTGTATAACCGCATATTCTGGGGCATCGTGCTGATCGGCATCGGCATCTTGTTTATTCTTGACAGGCAGGGAATTATCGTTCTGGACATCGGCTACATTGTCTCGACTTTTTGGCCGCTTATCCTGATCTATTACGGTTTCAAGGGGCTGTTCTCCCAGTTTAAGTGGGGCCACGGCATCGGTTTCCGGTATCTGTACCCGCTTATCTTGATCACGATCGGTGTTTATTTTCTTGGCAGAAATATCGATTATATCGAAATGTCTGCAGGGGATTTCTTTCAGTTCGTCATCCCTTTCCTGCTCATCATCATCGGTGTGATCATTATCCTGAAACCAGGCAAGCGCCTTGGCAGAGACCAAGAGGAGCCATCCGCGGAGTTCACAGGCGGCCAACATCATGATTGGAATCTAGATCCGAATCGTGGTGTAAATCCAGACATGAATGATGATCTGGGGCATTATCCGGATCGTGACCAGGATAACGATGCGAGTCGTCCTCGTCGCGAGGAATTCGACCCCTATCCCCAACCTCCTTTTCCTGATCCAGGGCCGCAGACGCATGTTGTGCATGCGGACCCGGTACGGAACTACCATGCCCAAGGGGACGGCCATGGACAACAAGCGAGCATGGAGAGTCATTTCAGCTTCATCGGGGACATTCATATCGGCTCCGCTAATTGGAAGCTGAAGCCGCTTAACATTCAGCATTTCATCGGTGATACCGTCATCGATCTGACCAGGGCGTATATCCCGGATGGGGTAACGAAGATTACGGTCGGTTCATTGATCGGTGACGTCAGGATCATGCTGCCGGGTGATCCGGATGTGGCGGCGAGTGTGACGATGTCGTCGTTTGCCGGGGAGTCTGATGTATTCGGCAAACGTGAAGGCGGCATGATGAAAAATCGCCGTGAGGAATCGCCAAACTACGGGTTCGCTCCTAAGAAACTTCATATTATGGTCAACATGTTCATCGGAGACATACGCATCGATCGCATCTAGCCGGGCTGTAATATTTCGGGTATCTGTCGTTCATCCTACTAGTGTATGTGCATAAGCAAGCTATCGCGAGAAAAAGGAGAATGCGCATGATACCTCTTACGTCCAAGCTGGAAAATGTTGAAACAACCTATGCGGGAGTAGTCCAAGAGATGACGCGTCACGGCTTCACGCTGGGCGGCAACTGGGATTATGACCATGGCTGCTTCGACCGGGCGCTCGACGATCGCAGGCAGGTGTGGCTGCGCGTGCCGTTTCGCGTGACAGGCGGCAGCCTGAACGGAGAGTCGGCAGAAGTGAACGAGAATACGCACATCAAGTTCGGCACCCCATATGTACTCAAGCATGTCTATGAGGAAGGGGTGGATGAAGACGGGAAGGCAGGCCCGCTTCGTTCTCTTGTTGATCAGTTTCAGGATCCGGTGGATCAGGATGCTGATGTCGAGGAACATTGGGTCAGCCTGGCCAGACAGCAGCTAAGCGAGTTGGAGAACGCCGTGTTGATCTGAAGATGGGATGGATCTGAAGACGGTGGGAGGCGGTTCAATCCTTCCTTTCGATTTTACCCCCCTTTTAGTTTATTTTAAGGTTGGCTTAAGGTTAATCATTCATCATAAAGACAAGAATGATAAACAAATCAACCTTTCAGGGAGGGATTCGGAATGGAAGACAATCGCAACCATCGCTACGACGGATTCTTCAAGTCCCAGGACCCACAGAAGAATCCGGATTACGATAAACGCGAGGAGCAAGCTGATCATATAAACCATGACAGCGAGCAATCTTACTACTATTCCTACGGGCCTTTCAGCTCACAGCAGGCGGTGCGCCGCATCGAGGACGGACAGGCGGGCGGACTTGCGGCTCGTGAGCGCAGCAACGATCATGAAGCTGTAAAAGCGCCCGATTCGGAGCAGTTGGTCAGAGCTTACGAAGCTGCACGTCAATCGGCCGTACAGGAACGTACCTGGCAATATCAGCCGCCGCGGCGCCGCGGTGGATGGATCACCAGCTTCTTCGCGGCTTTTCTGGCATGTGCCCTGATCATGACCGGGCTGGTTTACGCCTCCGATGTGAACAACTGGTTTACAGGAGGACAGGCAAACGCGGCTGACGCCAGCAACAGCCAATCGACAGCGACATTCGGCAAGACCGCTTCGTACAACAACACATCCTCCAGCACGGCGGCTTCCAATGTTATGTTGCCTGGCTCAATCGCGGATATCGTTGAGCAGTCCAGTCCGGCAGTTGTACTGATTGAAACCTATGTGAACTCGAACAGACGGTCGTACCGAAACAACATGGACTTCTTCGAATATTTCTTCGGCGACCGTATCCAGGTTAGGCCGGACAATGGTGACGGTATGGTCAACTCCGGTTTGGGAACAGGCTTTATCTTCGATAAGGATGGCTATATCCTGACCAACGAACATGTCGTGAACGGAGCGGACGCGATCTACGTTACGGTGGAAGGTTACACGGAGCCGTTCAAGGCCGAATTGCTCGGATCGGACTATGATCTGGACCTGGCTGTGCTGAAGATTACCGGAGAGAAGGCATTTGCAACGCTGCCAATCGGCGATTCCACTCAGTTGCGCGTAGGTGACTGGGTAACGGCCATCGGCAATCCGCTCGGCTATGACCATACGGTAAGCGTCGGTGTCGTCAGCGCCAAAGGCCGCGAGATTACGATCCCGGAAAGCTCCCGAACCAGATACTACAGTGATCTGCTTCAAACGGACGCGTCGATTAACTCCGGCAACTCCGGCGGCCCGCTGCTGAATATGAACGGTGAGGTAGTCGGCATCAATACTGCCGTCAGCACGAATGCACAAGGCATAGGCTTCGCGATTCCATCCTCCACGTTCGTTGCGGTGATCGATCAGTTGAAGAATAATCAAACGATACCGAAACCGTATATCGGAGTGGGCATCTCGGACATCGACGAGGCTTGGCTGGAAGACCTGAAGTTAACCAGCACAGAAGGTGCTCTGGTCACCCAGGTGGTATCCGGCGGTCCGGCTGCCAGAGCAGGCATTCAGACTTGGGATGTGATCACCAAGATCAATGACAAGAAAGTGACCAAAGCTGACGACGTGAAGACATACATCCAGGAACTGAACGTCGGCGATCGCGCTACGGTAACGGTGATACGTGACGGCAAGGAGATCCAGTTCGGGGTCGTTATCGCTGACCGCAACAACAGCTAAGGCATGCAAGAATAGAGAAGCAGGCGTTTCGGCGCCTGCTTTTTCGGTATGCGGCGGTACGGATGGCATCCTCGTCGCCACGCAGCGAGCATCCGTTATTCCGTGTTCGAATGTCACGGAAATGAAGGGATGTCGTTCATGGAGCGTTGGCAGCAAATGAACGGACGAGGGTTCTGGTTGGAACTTGATTCTGACGGAGGCGAGAGTACCGCTTTATGTCTCGTTGTACTTCATATACAATAAGCTTGACCGCAAGATGACCCGAGTGAACTTTGCGAGTAGGATACACGCTAGATGGCGTGTACGAATCGCGTATGGCGAGGAGGATAAGATGAGACGGCAAATCATGGTCGTTGATGACGATGAGAAGATAACATCCATGCTGCGTCGCAGCCTGACCTTTGAAGGATATGAGGTCATATCGGCGGCCAATGGGCAGGATGCGCTGAGGCAGTTGATGGAGAAGGAGCCGGATCTGCTCATTCTGGATGTGATGATGCCGTATGTGGACGGCTGGGAAGTGTGCAGGCGTCTGCGCCAAGCGGGCAGCACCTTGCCGATTCTGATGCTGACAGCCAAGGATGATGTGAAGGACCGGGTGAAGGGCCTGGATATTGGGGCAGACGATTACCTCGTCAAACCATTCGCCCTGGAGGAGCTTCTGGCTCGTGTACGCGCTTTGCTCCGGCGTACAGAAGATCAAGCGGAGCATACGTCTGTGCTGACTTTTGAAGATCTGCGGCTTGATATCGATACGCGCGACGTGTATCGGGGAGACCGGCGCATCGAACTGACGACGAGGGAGTTTGATCTTCTCCATATGTTCATGTCAAGCCCGCGCAAGGTGCTGTCCAAGGAGATGATCATGGATCGCATCTGGGGCTTCGATTACAGCGGCGAATCCAACGTGCTGGAGGTTTACATCGCGATGCTTCGCCAGAAGCTCGAAGAACAAGGGGAGAAACGGTTAATTCATACCGTTCGCGGAGCAGGTTATGTGCTTAGAGGGGATGACTGATGTCGATCCGTTGGAAGCTGTCTTTGTGGTATGGTGGCGTGCTGGCTGTGATCATGGCCGTGTTCTCAGGCGTGTTTTATTTCTTGATGGACAGCTCGATTCAAAATCAATATCGCAGCAGCCTGCAACAGCAGACAGAACAGGTTTACAAGCGGCTGGAGTATTCAGTCGTCCTGTCGCTGCGGGGCTGGAATGTGGATATACGGCTGGATGACCAAGATACGTTCTTTACGGAAAATATCTATCTGCAATTGTACAATCTCAGTTCCCGCAAGGTGAGTTTATCCAGCAAATCCGTCCGGGACAACGTGGTGCTGCCGATGATCGATGAGCAGACGCTGAGTTATCTGGGCAACGAATCCAAATATCTGTTCACCGCAGCAGAAGTGAATGGCGTTCCGTTCATCATATACAACCGGGGGATCTACAGCAACAACAATGTCCTGATCGGCGTGCTGCAAGCGGCGATCTATTCCGGAAACATCATCGAGCTACTGGAACAGCTCAGATTCGTGCTGATCCTGTCCTCGATCATCATCATCCTGCTGTCCTCTTCGTTCGGCTGGTTCCTGGCGAAGAAAGCGCTGAAACCGATCGGCTCGGTCATCGAGGAAGCGAACAAGATCGAGAGCGGCGAAGATCTGAGCAGGCGCATCCCCTATAATGGACCGCCGGATGAGATCGGCAGGCTCGTGCAGACGATCAACGGCATGTTGGAGCGCATCCAGCACGTGTATTCGAACATGGAGGAAGCATACCGCAATCAACGAAGATTCGTATCCGATGCGTCGCATGAGCTGCGCACGCCGCTGACGACGATCCGCGGCAATGTTGAGCTGATGGGCAAGATGTGGAATCACGCCGATGCGTCAGGAGACAAGCAATTGTCAGAGGATGTGTTGGCGATCTCGCGCGAGGCGATGGCGGATATATCGGCTGAAGCGGAACGCATGAGCAGGCTGGTGAATGACATGTTGTCCCTGGCCAGAGCCGATGCCGGCCATGTGATCGAGAAGGAGCCGGTGGAGATGCTGACGGTCGTGGAAGAAGTGGCGAGAAGGGCCAACTTCCTCCCGAGATCGAGCGAAGTAGCCTGGCGGACGGAAGATCTGTCGCCGTTGAACGGTGTGGTGGTGAACGGCAGTCGGGATTATCTTCAGCAACTCCTGTTTATCTTCATCGAAAATGCCTTTAAATATACGTTCCAAGGAGAAGTTGTGCTCAGCGTGCGCGAGGCTCCGGGACAGATCGGCATCAGCATACGCGATACGGGTATCGGGTTGGACAAAGACGAGGTGCCGCAGATCTTCGAACGGTTCTACCGGGCCGATCCTTCACGTGGAATGGTCGGCGGTACGGGCCTTGGGTTGTCGATTGCCAAGTGGATACTCGACGAGCATGGCGGTTCGGTGGAGGTCTATACGCGCAAAGGGCATGGCTCGACGTTTGTCATCTGGCTTCCCGTGCTGTCGATGGAACACGGGAAGCTGGATGTCAGTGACAAACGCGAAGAGAAACAAGACTTTTCTCCCGAAGAGTAGTACACTAAAAGAAGTGAAGGGAGGATATTGCTGATGGAAGTCGTCAAGATTACTCCACGCGGCTACTGCTATGGCGTCGTTGATGCGATGGTGCTGGCGATGCAGACAGCGAAGAATTTCGACCTGCCGCGTCCGATATACATTCTGGGCATGATCGTCCACAACCGTCATGTGACGGAGGCATTCGATAAAGAAGGAATCATCACGCTTGATGGCGAGAACCGCCTCGAGATTCTGAAGAAGGTCGACAAGGGTACGGTTATCTTCACAGCGCACGGCGTATCGCCCGAGGTGCGCAAGCTGGCCAGAGAGAAGGGGCTGACGGTCGTTGATGCCACATGCCCTGACGTGACGAAGACCCATGATCTGATCCGCGAGAAGACTGCGGATGGTTATGAGATCATCTACATCGGCAAGAAGGGCCATCCTGAGCCTGAGGGAGCAGTTGGCATCGCGCCGGAACATGTCCATCTGATCGAGAAGGAAGAGGAGATTGCGCAGCTCGATCTGAAAGCGGACAAAGTCGTGATCACGAATCAGACAACGATGAGTCAATGGGATATTCGCCACATCATCAACAAGCTATTGGAGAAGTTTCCGCATGCCGAGGTGCACAATGAGATCTGCCTGGCCACTCAGGTAAGGCAGGAGGCGGTTGCCGAGCAGGCCAAGGGCACCGATCTCTGCATCGTCGTAGGCGATCCGCGAAGCAACAACTCCAATCGTCTGGCACAGGTAGCGGAAGAGATCGCGGGCGTGCGTGCTTACCGGATCGCCGATATCTCGGAGCTGAATCCGGAATGGCTGAAGGGCGTGAAGCGCGTGGCCGTGACATCCGGCGCATCGACGCCGACCCCGCTTACCAAGGAAGTGATCGATTATCTGGAGCAATACGATCCGGATAATCCGGATACGTGGCCGATCAAGCGCACGGTGAATATGAGCCGGCTGCTGCCGAAGATCCGGGAGAAGTCGGCCGAAGCGGAATGAGAGACGGTGAAGCCGTCTCTCTTTCGTTTCTGATTCGTGCATGGCCATATGATCTGCGGAGCTATGATGTCTCAAGCGCAACGAGGGCAGGATGAGGTCCGTAGCGCTGGTAAAACGTTGCTGAGCTAGTCCGCGAGGCTGATTCTCGATGAACGCCGCTTAAGCGGCAATTTTGCCAGTCATCCTAGTGGGAAGAGGACTTGACGTGTTCGGGAATATCGGCTATATTTACTTTAACACTTAAAAGCGTATAAGCGTTGAAGCGAACAAGCACTAAAATATCGATTGGAGAGATATATGATGATAGCCATTACCTCAAACCAGATCACGGAAGAACGCATCCAGGAGATTGTACACTTCATCGAGAAGCGGGGGTTGCAGGCGCATGTCTCCCGAGGAATCGATCGTACGGTCATCGGCATCATCGGCAAGTTCGAGCCGACTCTGGCAGAGCAGCTCAGACAGATGAAGGGCATCGAGAATGTCGTACGCATATCGAAGTCCTACAAGCTGGCGAGCCGAGACTTTCATCCGGATGACACGATCATCGACATCAAAGGCGTCCAGATCGGCGGAGATGAATTGATCGTCATGGGCGGCCCTTGTGCAGTCGAGAGCCCTCAGCAGATTGATGAGATCGCGCGCATCGTCAAGGCTGCTGGCGGTCAAGTGCTGCGCGGCGGCGCGTTCAAGCCTCGTACCGGCCCGTACAGCTTCCAGGGCATCGGCGTAGAGGGGCTGGAGATGATGGCCGAAGCGGGCCGTAAGCATGGGCTGCTGACGATCACGGAAGTCATGACGCCGGAATACGTTGACATCGTTGCAGAATATGCGGATATTCTGCAGATTGGCACCCGCAATATGCAGAACTTCGATCTGCTTCGCAAGGTAGGTACGACGCGCAAGCCGGTTCTTTTGAAACGCGGATTCAGCGCAACCTATGATGAGTTGCTCAATGCAGCAGAATATATCCTTGCCGGCGGCAATCCGAACGTGATGCTGTGCGAACGCGGCATTCGTACGTTCGAGACGTACACGCGCAACACTCTCGATCTGACGGCGATTCCGGTGCTGCAACAGCTCAGCCATCTGCCGGTTATCGCCGACCCGAGTCATGGTACCGGACGCCGTGAGCTGGTGGAGACGATGAGCAAGGCAGCTGTAGCCGCAGGGGCTAACGGGCTGATCATCGAGATGCATACTGACCCGGACAACTCGATGACCGGCGATGGCGTACAGTCGTTGTTCCCGGATCAATTCGCCAACCTGCTCAAGGACTTCGAGAAGCTCGCGCCGATCGTAGGCAAGAAGTTCGATACGAAGAGAAACGCCGAGTTCGTCCCCGCTTGAGCGGGAATGCTGCGATAAAGTTCCGCAGGGATTGTCGCCATGAGGCAAGCATAAGCCTCGTTCTCACAGAGGGCTTGATCTCATTCGGATACGAGGTTGGGTTGGAGCAGTCAGACTGTTCTCTTCCCAACCTTTTTGATTTATGCCAGTTGCGATTGGAAGAATAGAACTGGTAATCTAGCCTGGCAGAAGGTGTCCGTTTCAGGCCAGATCCAGTGTACAGGGTTGGTCCAGCAGTCGTCCGATCTGTTCAAGCACGTGTATGAACGTACAGAATGAGTGGGCGGATGCGACTTCTTCAAGGCAACTTATTTGCCTGAAAACCTTACATTGTATGTAATGTAGAAAGCGCTTGCACGAATGACCATGGTTCAATACCTGCAAAATTCCCAAAACCTGGTATATGTAATGTAACCTAACATAGCCATAAAAAATACCTGACATGACTATTGACGATAACCTCCTATAGATTTATAATTACGACTATAATGATCGAAACTTGAACGTTCGGCATCCGAAAAGAGGCGAATGTTCGGAAATAGGGAGGAATCATACATGTCAGTTCAGAGCGTTCTTGAGCTTATCAAGGAGAAAAACATTGAGTGGGTTGATTTTCGTTTCACCGACCTGTCCGGCAAGTCCCATCACATCACCCTGCCTGCTTATCAAGTAGACGAAGAAACGTTCGAGAACGGGGTTGCATTCGACGGTTCTTCGATCCCAGGGTTCCGCGGCATTGAAGAATCCGACATGGTCATGCTGCCTGATTCGGAATCGGCATATGTTGACCCGTTCACCGCACATCCTACACTCATCGTCCTCTGTGACATCTTCACTCCAGAAGGCGAAGCATACGATCGTGACCCGCGCGGCATCGCAAAGAGAGCTGAACAGTATCTGAAGTCGACTGGCATCGGTACTGCGGCATATTTCGCACCTGAGTCCGAGTTCTTCATCTTCGACGATGTTCGTTTCGAATATACTCAGAATTCCTTCTTAGCAACGGTAGACTCCGAAGAAGCTCACTGGAACTCGGCTCGCAAGGAAGAAGGCGGTAACCTCGGCTTCAAGGTTAAGCACAAAGGCGGATACGTTCCGGTTCAACCTGTTGACACCCAACAAGATATCCGTTCGGAGATCAGCCGTTTGCTGACAGAAGCTGGCATCAAGGTAGAGCGCCATCACCACGAAGTGGCTACTGCTGGTCAAGGGGAAATCAACTTCCGCTTCGACACGCTGGTGAAAACAGCCGACAACCTGATGAAGTACAAATATATCATTCACAACACAGCACGCAAGTTCGGCAAGACAGCTACGTTTATGCCGAAACCGCTGTTCGGCGACAATGGTAACGGCATGCATACCCACCAATCGATCTTCAATGGCGATACCCCGCTGTTCTATGACAAAGACGGTTACGCCAACATGAGTGAAACGGCGCTGTATTACATCGGCGGTATCCTGCATCACGCTCCGGCGCTGATCGCTATCACCAACCCGAGCACGAACTCGTTCAAGCGTCTCGTACCAGGCTACGAAGCGCCGGTTAACCTCGTATTCTCGAAGGGCAACCGTTCCGCTGCAGTCCGTATCCCGGTAGCTGCTGTAACGCCTAAGGGTGCCCGCATCGAGTTCCGTACGCCGGACTCCACGGCCAACCCATACCTGGCATTTGCTGCTATGCTTCTGGCAGGCCTGGACGGCATCAAGAACAAGATCGATCCTCGCAAGCTCGGCTATGGTCCGATCGACAAGAACATCTACGAGCTGTCCGAAGCCGAGAAGGCTGAGATTCGCAGCGTACCTGCATCCCTGGACGAAGCTCTGGACAATCTGGAAGCCGATCATGCATTCCTGCTTGAAGGCGGCGTATTCACGAAGTCGTTCCTGGAGAACTACATCGCGTTCAAGCGTGAAGAAGCCAAAGCAGTCAACATCCGCATTCATCCATACGAGTTTGCCCTGTACTACGACTGCTAATCACATCATCATGGCTAAAGCGCCCCTGGTCACTACGGTGACCGGGGTGCTTTTGTGTGTTTGGAAGGAACCGAGCTGCTGCAAACTGTGACGGCTCGGCTGGCTAGAGGATGGACAAGCGTTGCTTAAGACTCCCGGCGCTTGGGGTGAGTGTCAGATGCCCGCAACCGGCGGGTGGACATAAACTCTTCAAACATCTTGTCAAGACAGCGTTTTCGGCACTTGAACGCCGTTTTGAATACTGCTATGATTAGCATATTAGATGGAGGAGAAAGGTGTAGAGACCATGAAGAGAGCTTATAATTTCAATGCGGGTCCTGCAGCTCTGCCGCTGGAAGTGCTGCAGAAAGCCCAAGAACAGCTCGTCGAATACGAGGGCATCGGCATGTCGATCATGGAAATATCCCACCGCAGCAAGGAATACGAGAAGGTCAATCATGATACGCAAGTGCTGATGAAGGAACTGCTCGGTATTCCAGAAGGCTACAAGGTCCTGTTCCTGCAAGGCGGCGCGAGCACGCAATTCGCGATGATCCCGATGAACTTGCTTAAGGCTGGCAAGACAGCGGCTTACGTGGACACGGGAAGCTGGGCGAAGAAGGCAATAGCAGAAGCCAAGCTGATCGGTGAGGTACAGGTGGTGGCCAGCTCAAAGGACGACAGTTACACGTCCGTTCCTGCGCTCGACAACTTGACGCTGCCGGAGAATGCCGCTTATCTGCACATCACTTCCAACGAAACGATCGGTGGTATCCAGTACAAAACGTTCCCGGAAACCGGAGATGTGCCGCTCGTCGCTGACATGTCCAGCGATATTCTGTCGCGCCCGATCGATGTCAGCCGTTTCGGCCTCATCTATGCCGGAGCACAGAAGAACCTGGGGCCTTCCGGTGTGACGGTGGTCATCATACGTGAAGACCTCGTCGAGCCGAACGAGCATATCCCGACGATGCTGCGTTACAGCACGCATCTCGACAATGATTCGCTGTACAATACGCCTCCTGTGTATTCGGTATATATGATGAATCTGGTGCTTAACTGGATCAGAGACAACGGAGGCCTCGCTGCCATGGAGAAGCGCAATCAGGAGAAGGCGCAGCTCATCTATGACGTGATCGATCAGAGCGGCGGTTTCTACCGCGGCGTGGCGAAGCCGGAATACCGTTCGCCGATGAACATCACGTTCCGTCTGGCGAATGAAGAGCTGGAGAAGTTGTTCATCAAGCAATCGCAAGAGCAAGGATTCGTTGGCCTGAAGGGCCATCGGAGTGTGGGCGGCTTGCGCGCTTCAACCTACAATGCAGTTCCTTATGAGAGCTGTGCGGCGCTGAGCCAATTCATGCTTGATTTCCTTAAGAAGAACGGGTAATCGACGGTTGGCACTCGTCCTGATGGACGAGCAACCGCCGATCTCAAGCCAATAATAAGACCGTCGGGCTGCGGCTGACGGTCTTATTGCGTGCCGCAATTCCGGGCTTCGCGTTAGGACGCTCGCCAGCAGGCGGCAACGCTGAAGCTCCGCATTCGGCGCATGAAGGCTGAAGCATCAAGTTCTTACGCACATGGGGTGTTTTCATGCCGTTTCACATCGTTCTCGTTGAACCAGAGATACCAGCCAATACCGGCAACATCGCCCGCACCTGTGCGGCGACGGGTACACATCTGCATCTGGTGCGCCCGCTCGGGTTCCGTACGGATGATCGGACGCTTAAACGCGCTGGTCTGGATTATTGGTTCGCTGTGAAGATTCATTATTATGATTCCTTCCAGGAAGTGTTGGATCAACATCCGGGAAGCAACTTCTATTACGCCACGACGAAGGCGGCCAAACGATATACGGACTTTCGGTTTCGGGACGGAGATTTCTTCGTGTTCGGCAAGGAAACGAAAGGCCTGCCGGAAGAGCTGCTTAAGGCGAATCCCGAGACATGCATGAGGCTTCCGATGACGAGCGATGTGCGCTCGCTCAATCTGGCCAACTCTGCGGCCATCGTCGTCTATGAAGCGTTGCGTCAGAATGATTTCCTGGGCCTGAGTTGAAAAACATCATTGACTTGCGAATTTAACCGGGAGACCAGCAGGATTTTTAGGAGGAAAAGGCGAAGATATTCTAGGTGACATACGGAATCTCCCCTCTGCATACATAATCTTGATGATCTTGATGACGTACGGTAGATGGGCAGAAATCACCGATCTTGTTGGCGCAGCCGATGCCAGATGCTCGGTTACTTGCGTATCAGCATGAAAATTCACATTGACTTCAGGAGGGTAACTAGCATGAGACCTATAGGAGTGGTCCGAAAAGTTGATCAGCTTGGAAGACTTGTTCTTCCCAAATCTTTGAGAAAGAGATTTAATATGAACGAAGGCGATCCAGTAGAAATTCTTGTTCAAGGCGAACATATTATCCTGGAACGTTATAAACCGCATTGCGTGCTGTGCAGTTCCACGGATCAGGTGATTGAGTACCGTGAACGCTACATCTGCAAAACATGCGTGGAAAACTTAATTCAACAAATCCAATAACCATTAAACCATCAAAAAAGCCTGTTCGCTCCAATAGAATGAACAGGCTTTCTCATTTGATAGGTTGCGCAAAGACACAAACCGCCATCTGAGATCTGCTGGCCGGCATGCCAGTTGCAGGCATGCATGTAAGAGACGTTGATCAGAGACCTTTGGTCTTGTCGTCCATGAAGCCGGCAGTCAGAATGGAGCCAATGAGCAGAACGATCGTAGAGATCACAAGCCAGAAAACCGGTGTCAAAGTCCTTACCCCCAATTCCTCAAGCGAAAGTCGTCTATCCGATTACATAGTATATCCACATTATACATGAAGAGCAGGCAAAAAGAAAATGACAAAACTCAGAACAAACGGTGAACAAGCCGAGAGAACTGCATGCTTCTCCGACGAACGACACATGTTATAGGTACGTGCCTGCTGCTGTCTGGCGTGTACCATCATAGGCGCAGTGATTCAAGTCAAGCAGGTGCAGAGAGGGGACGGATATGGACTACGATGATTGCTTGATCATTGGCGGCGGCATCGCAGGGTTGCAGGCGGCGATACAGCTTGGCAGATACAAGCATCGCGTTACGGTGGTTGACAGAGGGTATGGACGTTCGACGCTGTGTCGCAGTTATCGCAATATACTCGGATGGCCGGACGGGGTATCTGGAGAAGAACTGCGCAAGCTCGGCAGGAAGCAGGCTGAGCAGTTGGGCGTACGCTTCGTAACAGGCGAAGCGATACGTGTGGCTGCGGTGGAATCGGGGTTCGAGGTGACGCTTCGCACGGGCGAGCGTTTCCGCGCATCCAAGCTTCTGCTGGCCACCGGCGTGCTGGATCGCTTCCCGCCGATACCTGGATTGGAGTCTTGCCTTGGGCTAACGATCTATGTGTGTCCGGATTGCGACGGCTATGAAGTCTCCGGTCGCAGGACGATCGTGCTCGGCTCTGGCGATGCAGGCGCTCGGATGGCACTGACTTTAACCTATTGGACAGAAGCGATTGTGTATGTCAATCATGAATGTCAGCGTGTCTCGGACGAGTTATGCGGCCATCTGGCGGATAAGAATATACCGATGATCGCCCAGCCGATCGCAGTTGCAATCACTGAGGGTGATGGACGCTTCACAGGCGTTCAACTCGCAGACGGCCGGACGATTACAGGGGAACGGGGGTTCATCGCCTTCGGGGGCAATCAGGTGCTCAGCGATCTGGCGCAGCAGCTCGGCGTGGAGAGGCTGGAAAACCATCATATCGTCACTAACCCTCGTACGATGGAGACGAACATTCGCGGCGTGTATGCCGCCGGAGATGTGTCGGTACATGCCGAGCAGGTGACGAGGGCGATGGGAGAAGGCTCGCTTGCAGCGATCTGGATACATAAAGCATTGATTGGGGCGAGCTGAGTATATTTCGTCGGATGTTAGCCATCCTAAACGTGAGAATGATCCTAGTAGGCAGGTGCGATGCATGACAGACCATGATCTTGAACACAAGCGTGCAAGAACCAGCAATGAGGCGGAACGCGGCCACTCTGCAGAAGGCAGACAGGCTGCATCCACAGGGGAAGATGATGCGGATGATGCGCTTACCGCGATCATCAATTCCCGTGATCGCAATCCCGAACGATGCTAGTTCGCTGCCGGGAAGCAGACCTATCATCCGATAGAGCTGGATCGTGGCGGAGCCAGGGCGGATAGTCCGGGCTCTGCCATTTGTTTTGTAGAATGTAGCGGAGCCGGAGAAACGCATTAACTACCAGGAACGATTGATTATATATAAGGATTACCAAGTTTATATTTTTTTGCTTGACGAATATTCACATAGCTTATATCATATTAATAGAAATGATTATTAGTTAGTATATTTATTAATATTAATTTCGGAATGACGCTCATTTTCCTCATCGATTGGCAGAATCGCATGGAGTTTTGGTGATTGCATGATTGGACAAATTGAGGGGGTGCTAAACGACAAAATGATAGCGTTTCCATAAAACATTTATTAATATGAATGTTAAGCTGTGTACACGAAGCTAAGGAGGGTATTCAGAGATGAAACGTTGGTTAATCGCGATGCTCAGTGTTTTATTGAGTGTATCATTGTTGGCGGCTTGTACAGGGGGCGGAGGCAGTAACAATAACACGAACAACAATACGACGACAACAAACAACAACACGGGAGGCGGCGGCAATAACTCGGGAGGCGGAAGCGATCCGGCTACGACACCTGCTCCTAGTGAGGATACACCGGCATTCGAATGGGCAATCGACACGAATCTGTCCGGCGAGATTACGATGTGGAGCTTCCTCGTGGGCAACCCGGTATTCGCAGATCTCTTGCCTGAATTCAACAAGGTGTATCCGAATATCAAGGTCAATATCGTTGACATCGAATTCGGCGAAATGCATGACAACCTGCAGAACACGCTGGCGGCAGGCAGTGGTGCGCCGGACATCGCCCTGGTCGAAGAAGGGCAGTTCGGACGCTACAACTACGGCGGCATGTTGGAAGACTTGCTGCAAGCCCCGTATAACGTTGGCCGATTGAAAGACCTCATACCGGAATACAACTGGACGCGTTGGCAATCGGTAGACGGCAAGCATCTGTATGGCATGCCTTGGGATATTACTCCTCTTGTCACTTACTATCGCGCGGACATCATCGAAGAGCTGGGTTTCCCGTCCGATCCGGCGGAGTTCGGTGATTACATCAAGGATGCGGAAAACTGGATCACCCTTGGCGAGGCTTTGAAAGCCAGCGGCAGATATCTGCTCGAGTTCCGCGATCTGCCGGTACAATGGGCGGCCAACCAATATGGCTACTTCAACTCAAACCTCGAATGGCAACGGAACAAAGAGGATCTCATCAGCCTGATGGAAACGTCCCTGCGCACGCAGCAATTGGGTCACTCGGCAGAGCTGTCGGTCTATGGTGAAGAAGGTCAGCAATATCTAGAACAAGGCAAGCTTCCGATCATCGTGCTTGGTTCCTTCGCGGCCCGCGAATTGTCGACCTGGGTGCCGGATCAAGCTGGCAAATGGCGCGTCACCAACGCTCCGCTGGGTGTCAAAGGCGGTCAAGGCGGTTCGAGCTTCGTCATTCCGGCACAGAGCAAGAACAAGGAAGCTGCGTATGCGTTCATTGAATGGATGAACCTGTCAGAAGAAGCTTGGAAGGTATTCTCCTCTGAAAGATATTCGATCCAATCCGGCTACAAGCATATCTGGGAGAAAGACTGGTATCAGAACAGCACGAACTCCTTCCTCGGCGGTCAACGTGACATCGAGCTGTACTCGTCGCTGGCAGACACGATCCTGCCGAAGAAGCTGACGAGACTGGACGGCAAAGCATACAGCGACATCTGGTTGCCGGGCATCCTCGCCGCATTCGACAACTATACCGATCCGCGGGCTGCACTGCAACAGATTCAGGAAGATATCTATACGGTGCTTGGTCCGGACATCGAGAAGTTCAAAGAAGAGTTGGCTCAGTAATGGGCGCAGTAACCGGCTTGGCAATCGTCGAGGCGCTGTACACGGTAACTGCGCGCGATACATCGAGATGGAAGGCATTCAGGGGTTCATGAACACAGCGTCAATGGAAACGTCGCCAGACGGCTCGTCGAACGACGGGAATGAACCAACAAGAGCAAGTTAATGGACAGAATAGTATGAACATACTCCCAAACACCATCGAATGGAATCATCATGAACATAGTTCGTAGATAGATGGTTCAGCACTACCTCTTAACACATCCGAAGAGAGTGTCCTGCTCGCTGCTCGGCTTCATGGATTGGCCAGGACAGTCTCTTCGGTTTGCTATTCACTGGTGTGTGATTGTGCTTATATCCCGCATGACATAGGGGGACATTCGTGATGTTACGATTGCTTCGCAAATACGCGGTATCCATTGTTGTGATCGGTCTGCTCGTCATCGGCTTCCTGATGTGGAATGCCTCGCGGGGCTATGATGATCAAGCCATGGCCAATATCCCAACCTATGAGGGTGTCGACTTAAGCTCAACGCTGGCCGGTTCGGATATCCGGAGCAGACTCGAACCGTCTTATCTGAAGTATTACAACAACTGGCGGGAGCAGGGAGCCGCTGATACGACTGGCGTGGACATCGTCATATCTGGCTCGGATTATGCCGCGGTAAGCGATGCGGGAACGCGGATGGAACGGGATCTTGGAGGGGAGAGCGGACCTTTCCTGGCGCTCATCGAGGAGAACAGTTGGGTCGAGTACAAGATCACGGTGCCTGCGGACGGTTTCTATCAGATGGGATTAACTTATTATGCGATTGAAGGCAAACGCTCCAGCGTGGTCAGGAGCGTCCAGATCGACGGTGCTTACCCCTTCTATCAAGCGAAGAAGGTGGAGTTTCCCCGCATGTGGCAGGAAAGCGGTCCGCCATGGCGGGACAACCAGGGCAACGAATTCAACCCGCGCCGCATAGAGGTGTACGGCTGGCAGTACCGGGATGTTCGCGATTCGGAAGGCAAGGTTTCCGAGCCGTTCCGCTTCTATCTGACGCAGGGCGAGCACACGATACGCTTGAATGCGATCCGCGAACCGGCAGCGATCAAGTCCATCCATATCTTCTCTCCGCGTGCGGTGCCTACCTATGAAGAAGTGAAGGCGCAATATGAAATGCTCGGCTACAAACTGACTTCCGGCTTCTATCAGCATTTCCAGATGGAGGAGGCTATCCTGCGTTCTGACCCAACCTTGAAGCGGATCGAAGAACGCGAGCCGGCTACCGAGCCGTTCGACAAGGACGCGATCGTGCTCAATGCGTTTGGCGGCTTGAACTGGAAGCGGGGCACGCAATGGGCGGAATGGGAGTTCGAGGTGCCGGAGAGCGGGCTCTACAATATCGGCGTGCGCTTCGGGCAATGGTACCTGGATGGCGCTCCTGTCCAACGTCTGGTGACGATTGACGGCGAGCTGCCGTTCCGGGAGATGAACGACGTCGTCTTCCCGTATAAGCAAGCGCTTCAATTCAAGCGCTTCGGTACGGAAGAGGAGGATTACCTGTTCTATCTGGAGGAGGGCAAGCATCGCATCCGTATGGAGGTGCAGATCGGTACGCTCGGCGAAGTCTTCGAGGCGGTAACCGATGTCTCCTCGGACATGTCTCTCCTCAGCCGGGAAGTGCTGAAGGTAACCGGCACCAACCCCGACCCGAACCGGGAGTGGGATCTGGAGCGGAACATCCCGAATCTGATCCCGCGGCTGCATACGATGGCCAGGAAGCTGGATGATTCCCTGCAGAAGCTGTTCGCCTTCGGCATCGAGAAGAACAGTGCGCAGGCGAGCCCGCTCTATGAAGCAAGAGACCGGCTGCTCGACATGGCCGAATATCCGGAGACGATCCCGGCCCGGCTGACCGCACTGAACGATCAGCAGGCCGCCCTCGGCAACTGGATCAACAGCATGGTCAATCAGGCGCTGCTGCTTGATTATATGGTGGTGAAGTCGCCTGACCAGGCATGGCCAGCTCCGCAAGCGCCGCTCGTGTACCGGATCGGCACGATGATCTATGATTTCTTCTCCTCATTCACGAAGGACTATAACGGCGTCGGCAATGTATATGAAGACGAGAAGGTGTTGGAAGTATGGGTCGCCCGCGGACGAGACTGGGTGGAGATTATCAAGCAGTTGATCGATGAAGATTTCACTCCGAATTACGGCATCAAGGTCAATGTGAACACCGTCCCCGCAGGGCAGATGCAGGTGCTTCTGCTGGCGCAGACGGCCGACATCGAGCCGGATGTGGCGCTTGGCGTGGAAGGGGAGTATCCGATTGACTTCGCGATCCGGGGCGGTCTCGTGAATCTGAACGAGTTCCCGGATTATGAGGAGGTTGCGGCCCGCTTCCGCCCTGGAGCCCTGATCCCGTACAAGTACAACGGTGGAGATTACGCTCTGCCGGAGAACCAGAATTTCTATATGCTGTTCTATCGGATCGACATCATGGAGGAACTCGGCATTACGGAGGACAAGATTCCGCAGACTTGGGATGAGGTGATGGAGATCATCCCGATCCTCCACCAAAACGGGATGGATTTCTACTATCCGCATGCTCCGAACAACGTCCAGCAGGCGATCAACGAGTTCTCGCCGTTCCTGTTCCAGCACGGCGGGCAGTTCTACCGCGATGGCGGGCGCTATTCCAATCTCGATTCGCAGGAAGCCTATGAGGCGTTCAAGAAATGGACCGATCTGTTCACGAATTACAAGATCGCGAAGCAGGCTGACTTCTACAACCGGTTCCGCACCGGCGAGATGCCGATCGGTGTCGCGGATTACTCCACGTACGTCCTGCTCTCGACCGCCGCTCCGGAACTGACCGGTTGGTGGAAGATGGTGCCGATGCCTGGCGTCAGGAAGGAAGACGGCACGATTGATCGTTCGACCGGAGGCATGGCCCAGACCGGTGTGATCTTCAAGGGTACGGACATGAAGGAAGAAGCCTGGCAGTTCCTGAAGTGGTGGACCAGTGCGGACGTGCAGGAGCGGTTCGGGACGGAGCTTGAATCGCTGCTTGGTGTTGAGGCCAGATGGAACACGGCGAATGTCGAAGCGCTAACCAGACTGCCGTGGCAGCAATCGGATATCGATGCCATCCTTGAACAGTGGGAGTGGTTCCGCGAACGTGAAGTTGTTCTCGGCGGCTACTACACGACTCGCCATATCGCGAACATCTGGAACGAGATCGTCCTGAACGGCAAGCTGCCGCGCGAAGCGATCGAGGAAGGGGTCAAGGAGATTAACAAGGAGCTTCGCAAGAAACGCGAAGAATTCGGTCTGGACGAACCAAGCATGCAGGCGTCCGGTTATGAAGGAGTGAACGATCGTTGACTAGCGACATCCAAACGGTGACTGGTGAGATGAAACGGCTGGCCCGCTCGGGCATCGGCGGGTATCTGGCCCAGCTATGGGCAGATCTGAAGCGGGAGCGCGTATCCTATTTCTTCGTCCTGCCGTTTCTCATTCTCTTTACGTTCTTCATCGTTGTGCCCGTTATCGTCTCGATCTACCTGAGCTTCACCTACTACAACATCCTGGAGCCGCCTCGCTTCATCGGGGCCTCCAATTACCGGCTGCTGTTTGTCGATGATGACATCTTCCTGCAGGCGATCGGCACGACGCTCAAATTCGCGGTGATCACCGGTCCTGTCGGGTATATACTGTCCTTCCTGCTGGCTTGGCTGATCAGCCAGATCCCGCACAAGTATCGCTTCTTCTATACGCTGTGCTTCTATACGCCGTCGATCACGAGCGCGGTGGCGATGGCAGTCGTATGGCAGTATCTGTTCGCGGGGGATAGCAAAGGATTGCTCAACTATTTCCTCATGCAGATCGGCGTCCTTGATGAGCCGTATCTGTTCCTGCAGAACGTCAACTCGATCGTTCCGGTCATCATCATCGTTTCGCTCTGGATGAGCATGGGGATCGGTTTCCTGGCCTTCCTCGCAGGCCTGCAGAACGTACCCAAAGATCTGTACGAAGCGGGTGCGATCGATGGCGTCAAGTACCGCTGGCAGGAACTCATCTACATCACGATTCCGGCTGTGAAGCCGCAACTCTTGTTCGGCGCGGTCATGCAGGTTGTGTTCTCTCTGCAGGTATTTGACGTCAGTGTACAACTGGTTGGGCTGCCGAGCCCGCTCTATGCAGGGCATACGATACTGACCCACCTGTATGATTACGCGTTCATCAAGTTTGAGATGGGTTACGCTTCGGCAATTGCTGTCGTGCTCTTCTTCATGATGCTCGGACTAAACCGTCTCATCTTTCGCTGGTTGGGGAGGGATTGATCGGCCATGTTTGCCAACCGATTTAGCTGGGGGAACGTGTTTCTGTATCTGATACTGACGTTGCTCGGCCTTCTGATGCTGGCGCCGCTCGTCTATCTGGTGTCTAATGCGTTCAAGCCGATCAATGAGTTGTTTTTGTTTCCTCCGCGATTTTTCGTTGAGAATCCGACGTTGGTCAATTTCTATCACCTGCTGCTTGTCACCAGCACGTCGACGGTGCCGTTCACACGGTTCATCTTCAACAGTGTGGTGGTGACCGGCGGGATCGTTGTAGGCGGCGTGCTCATCTCGGCACTGGCTGCCTATCCGCTCGCCAAGCACAAGATGAGATTCGGTCCAGCGATCTTTAACCTGATCGTCACTTCGATGATGTTCTCGTCTCTGGTGCTTCAGATTCCGCAGTATCTGATGATCAGTAAGGTCGGTTTGATGAATACGTATTTTGCGATGATTCTGCCTTATCTGGCTGCGCCAGTCGGCATGTTCCTGATGACGCAGTTTCTCAGGCAGATCCCGGATTCGCTCATCGAGGCGGCCAGGATCGACGGCGCCTCCGAATGGAAGACCTTCTGGACCATCATCATGCCGCTGCTTAAACCGGCAATCGCCACATTCGCTTTATTCTCATTCATCAACGCCTGGAATGACCCATATCCGTCCATGGTGTATACGACGAAGGAGCATATGAAATCACTGCCTGTGGCTGTGCAGACGATCGGCGGCGGCGCCGGCGTCATCGCACGTGTTGGTACACTGGCCGCAGCCAGTCTCCTGATGATCATCCCGACGATCCTCGTATTCATCATCACACAGCGCATGGTGCTTACGACGATGGCGCATTCCGGACTGAAGGAATAGGAGGGGAGCCCGGTGGGATACGCGTTTACTCGAGCCTATCGATTATTCATCGCGGCGCTCTGTCTGGCCGTGCTAATGCCGGTTGCTGTGTATGCTGACAGTCCGTATGAAGGGTACATATACAACAATCTGGAAGATGATGTGCATTCCATCAACGGCTATCTGTATCTAGATTCCTGGGACGGGTTCGGCACGGAAGCAGGCCCGCTGAACGCACCGGAAGATATATTCGTTGCTGCGAATGACCATCTCTATATCGCCGATTCGGGCAACAACCGGATCTTGCTGTTAGACGATGAATTCGAGCTGATCCGAATCTTCGGCGATGCGGAAGGGCCGGGCAAGCTGAACACCCCGAAGGGCGTGTTCGTGAGCGAAGATGGCACGGTCTATGTGGCGGATACCAACAACAAGCGGATCGCGGTATTTAATGCCGATGGAAGTTTCGCAAGGGAGATCCCGGAGCCGAAGAGCACGCTGCTCGGAGATAACTTCGTCTATTCGCCATCTAAGCTGATCGTTGACAAGCGCGGCTATCTGTTCGTGGTCAGCAACGGTACGACGAACGGTCTGTTGCAGATCTCGCAGAACGGCGAGTTCGAGAGCTTCTTCGGCGGCAATCGCGTCTCGTTCAATTGGACCCGGTTGCTCCTGCGCTGGTTCGCTTCAGAGGAACAGCGGGCGCAGATCGTGGCGGAACGGCCATTGGAAATCTCGAACCTGTATCAGGATTCGGAGGGCTTTATCTACACGACGACGCTTGGCGGTGAGTACAACCAGGTCAAGCGTTTGTCACCAGTAGGGGTCGATACGCTCAACCACGGCAATGTCTGGTATGGGGATTATTATGTCTCGGGACCGTTCAGCTTGCCAGCATTCGTTGATGTGACCGTTGACCGAAATGGCCTCATCACGATCATCGACCAGAATACGAACAAGGCGTTCCAATACAACAAGCTGGGCTATCTGCTCTTTATCTTCGGCGGTACGGGCGAACAGAACGGCCTGATGAAGACCGTTTCGGCAATCGACCAGACGTCGGACGGGACGATGTACATCGTGGACAATTCACGCGGTCGGATCGATCGGTTCCGCACGACGCCGTTTGGCGATCTGGTGCATCAAGCTTCGGCGTTGTACGTGGAAGGGCGCTACGAAGAAGCGGAGGAACTCTGGAGAGAGGTGCTCCGGTATAACAGCAATTACGACATGGCCTATCATGCGATCGGCAAAGCGATGTACAAGGCCGAACGTTATGAGGAAGCGATGCAATATTTCAAGTTGGCCCGCAGCCGCGCCGACTACTCGCAGGCGTTCAAGGAGTATCGCAAGGAACTGATGAGGGAGCATTTCGAATGGATATTGGTTGGCATCGTGGTGCTTTTCCTCTTGATCAGATACCTGCTTCCTCCGTTCATCCGCAAGCTTCGCGCATGGTTCGGCGCATCCGGTGCGAAGGCCCAGCTCCCAGCCGGGAATCAGGCTGCCGTGAAGGAAGGTGAAGCGGGATGAATACGCTGCGCATGATGGGGAAGGTGCTGCGGCATCCGAATGAGTTCTATTATGATCTGCAAGCTCCGGGGGCTGCCAGATGGTCGCATGCGATCCTGCTGATCTTCCTTGCTTTCGCAGCCCGGATGCTCTCGATCCTGGTAACGGGTTACGCCTTCGAGACATGGGAGCCGTATGAGATCTCCTTCCTCTTCGAGTTTGTCTGGATCGTCGTGCCATGGATGAGCTGGTCGATTTCCAACTGGGCAGTCAGCACGATCCTGGATGGCGAAGGCAAGTTCAAGGAGATCGTCGTCGGCAGCGCTTATGCACTTGTCCCATATATCGTATTGATCGTGCCGGTAACCTTGCTGACGAATGTGCTTTCGCTGGATGAAGCTTCGACATACAGACTGTTCATGACCATCATCCAGCTCTGGGTCGTCCTGTTATTCTTGATCAAAGTCAGGGTGCTCCATGACTTCGAGATTGGCAAGGTGATCTGGATCACGATTCTGACGCTAGTCGGAATGTTTATCATGTGGTTTGTCTGCTTCATCCTGTATGGTTTGATCGATGAGTTTGTTAATTTCATCATCAATCTCTTCAAAGAGATTAATTTCAGGACGTAGGGAGGGGAGAGCATGAGCACAAGAACGAAGCAATGGATCGTGTGCGTCTTGGCCATCGCCCTGCTGCTCGGTTCGCGCGGCTTCATCTTAAGCGCGATGGACAGCGAAGCGCCAAACGCAGCCGTGAACACAGCGGTGTTAGGCGGGTCATCTGTTGGCAGCGGGCCGGCTCAGCCCGTTCAGTCAACCTCATCCGGAGCTTCTGCCGGCGAGGTCAGCCAGGTCTCATCCAGAGCTGAGGTACGAGCAGCCAGCACCGAGGAAGCGGCGCAGGCGGAGATTCCGGAGCTGACGAGTGCGCTTATCGGAACGAAGATGGCGGAGAATGACCGTCTCGAGCTATATGTCGATGAAACGACGGGGAATGTTCGTGTCGTCGATAAACGGACGAAACAGGAATGGCATGGCGCTCCGCCGATGGATAAACGGACCCCTCCCAACAATATCAAGTTCGTGCAAGCGCCATTGCATATCAAATATACGACCGGCACCGAGCTGAGTCAGACGTATTCGCTGCAGGATGCGGAGAATACCACGACCGTCGAAGCGATGGAGGGCGGCGCACGCGCCACGTTCACCTTCGCCAATCATGGCATCACGTTGTCAGTTGAGTATCGCCTGACCGGGCAAGGGCTGACGGTGCGAATCCCGTTTGAATCGATCCTTGAGCAGGGTCCTTCGCGTCTCGTCAGCGCTGAGGTGCTGCCATTCTTTCACGCCGGCTCACCGTGGCAGCAAGGTGCTGTGTTCGTGCCGGACGGTTCAGGGGCACTCATGCGCATCAAGGCGCAGCGCGCCCAGAACTTCAATGTGTACTCCGAGTTTATCTATGGCAGCGACCCGGTGTTCCTGAAACATTCGCATACACAGTTGTTGCCGTCCTGGAGACAGACAACGTTCTCCAAAGAGCAGATCGCATTGCCCGTATACGGCATCTACGCAGACGGCAGCGGATTCTTAGGCGTGGTATCGCAAGGGGATCATGATGCGAAGATCAATGCGACTCCGGCTGGAATCCGGAACATCCAATTGTACCGCGCGTCTGCGGAGTTCATCTACCGCAATGACGACATCATCTTCATCGGAGACAACCCGAGCGAGATCCCTTTGTACCAAGGCCGCATGATCGGCGGCGACCGGATGCTGGAGATCATCCTGCTGCAGGGTGAGGATGCGAATTATGTCGGTATGGCCAAGGCCTACCGCGAATATCTGATCGAACGACAAGGCCTGGAGCGGATCGTGGAAGCGGAGCTTCCGCTGCAGATTCGTATCTTCGCCGGGGTGCTGCGTTACGAGGTGCTCGGTGAGACCTTTATCAGCATGACGACATTTGAACAGGTGAAGAGCATCATCGATGCGTATAAAGCGCGAGGCATCAACAATCTGGAGATCACCATCGAAGGCTGGTCGAAGGGCGGCGTATATGGCACCCAACCGCAGCATTTCCCGGTTGAGTCTGCGCTGGGCGGCCAGAAGGGGCTGAAGGAACTCGCGAATTATGCCAGCAGCCAGGGCGTTCGCCTGTATCTCAAGGCGAATTACGTAAGGCCATTTGAGGAGGAAGGCGACTTTAGGAAAAACCGCGATGCGGTATACGGCATCAAGAAAGAGCCGCAGCAGAGCTATGACTATTGGCTCGATACCCGCTGGAACGATCCCGATAAGCTGTTCTACCTTCTGAAGCCGGAGCGCGTCTACAACAACCATATCTCCAAGGAAATGAAACGTTACGGGGAGCTGGGCATCTCTGGAGTTCATCTGCAATACATGGGCGATACACTGTATTCAGACCAGGACCCGAAGCATCCCTCGACGCGGGAACAAACGAAGCAGGTATGGGTTCGTGCGTTGGATGATTTCCGTGCGGCGACAGGACGAACGGCGGTTGATTACGGCAACGCCTATGTGCTTGGCCATGTGGACCGGATCGACGATATTCCGATTGACTCCAGCCATTTCACTTATCTGGATGAGTCGGTTCCGTTCTATCAGATCGTCCTGCACGGTTATGTACCGTATACGGCCGAGCCGACCAATCTTGAGGACGACCCGCGTGTGGAGTTCCTGCGGAAGTTGGAATACGGAGCGCTGCCAAGCTACGAGTTGACGTATGAACCGACCTCGAACCTGCAACGGACGATGAAGACGGACCTGTTCAGCTCGGAGTTTGCCAACTGGCTTGAGCCGTCGATCGAAGAATACTTCCGGATCGCTGATCTGCATGCGAAGATCTACGATCAGGAGATGGTGAATCACGAGATTCTGTCAAAATGGGTCAATCGGACAACCTACGCCAACGGCATCAGCGTGATGGTCAATTACCACAACAAGCCGCAGACCGTGGACGGCTATACGATCGAAGCATACGGTTATCTCGTGCTGGAAGGAGGCCGATAGGATGAAGAAATGGTTCAGGATGAACATGAGGCGCCGCAATTTCGTTGAAGGGTATTCATTTGTCGCGATCTGGATCGTCGGCTTCTTCCTGTTCATGGCGATGCCGCTTGGCATGTCCCTGTACTACTCGTTCCAGCATCTGCAACCGTCCGGCCAAGGACTGATCGCAGAGTATGCTGGTGCGTACCACTACATCTCGGCATTTACTCGGGACGTGAACTTCCTGCCGCTGCTTCGCACCACGGTGGTCAAGATGCTCTACCAGGTGCCGCTGATCCTGATCTTCGCGATGTTCAGCGCGCTCCTTCTCAATCAGAAGTTTCGCGGCCGGTTTCTATTCCGCGGCATCTTCTTCCTGCCCGTCATCATAGCTTCCGGAGCGATTCTGAGAGAGCTGCTGGAGCAGGGGGCGGCGAGAATCCCGATCTTCTCGCAGAGCGACCTGATCTATGCGCTGAATGATTTCGTTCCGACAGGTGTTCTGCTCCCGCTGCTTGAATTCGCTGACCAATTGCTTCTGGTGATGTGGGATTCCGGGGTGCAGATTCTGATCTTCCTGGCAGGATTGCAGACGATCCCGGCTTCGCTGTACGAGGCGGCCAAGTGTGATGGAGCGACGCCATGGGAGAGTTTCTGGAAGATTACGTTCCCGATGCTGATGCCGATGATCTTCGTGAACACGCTGTACTCCATCGTCAACTCCTTCACAAAGACGGATAACGAGATGATGAATCACATCGTCTACAACGTCTTCCGCAACAACGAATATGCTTATGGGTCCGCGATGGGATGGATCTACTTCGTGATCGTCTTCTTCATCATCGGACTCATCTTCCTGATTTTCCGCAGAGGTCTGGCCAACGCCGAGGAGAGGAGGAACTAGCATGCTGACCGCCCTGGAGAGAAAATACAGCGAGCTTATGAATAAAGCGCAAGCCTGGAAGGCCGATCCGAAGGCCAGACATTTGCAAGCCGTCCTGCAGAAGAGAAGCTCGATCATTATTCGGAATGTGATGACGTATCTCTTGCTGCTGAGCTTATCGTTTATTTTCCTGTATCCGCTCCTGTTCATGGTGTCGCAATCGTTCATGATGTTCTCCGATATCTCGGATGCGACCGTTCAATGGATTCCGAAGCAACTGGACTTCAGCAACTATGCGCTGGCGTTTGAGAACATGCGTTACTGGCAAGGGCTGCGCAACAGCCTGATCATCTCGATGGGCGCATCGCTCCTGCAGATGTTTAGTTGCGCTCTGGTTGGATATGGCTTTGCGAGGTACCGGTTTCCGGGGTACGGCATCTGGCTCGGCCTGCTTGTCTTCACCTTCCTCGTGCCGCCGCAGACGATGGTTGTGCCGCTGTATATTTTCTACAGCAATCTGAACTGGACGAACACGTACTGGCCGTTCTTCCTGCCCGCACTGATGGGCCACGGGCTGAGGGGAGCGCTGTTCGTCCTGATCTTCATCCAGTTCTTCCGCAGGCTGCCGGCGGTGCTGGAGGAAGCGGCGAGGATCGATGGCGCCGGGCCGTTCAGAACGTACTTTACGATCATGCTGCCCCTGGCCAGACCGGCGCTTCTGGTCGTATTCCTGTTCTCCGTCGTGTGGCACTGGAACGACCTGTTCTATCCGAACATCTTCCTGCGGAGCCCTGAGTTCTATAACCTGTCGCAACTGCTGTCGAATTTCAATGGTGTCAGGACCGCGCAGATGGCGTCCATGCAGCAGATCATGTCGGCGTCCGCGGTCATCGGCGGCGTGTCCAACTTCATGAATCAGATTATGGCCGGCGTCGTCATCACGATCTTGCCGATGCTGATTCTGTATCTGATTGCTCAGCGCCACTTTATCGAGAGCGTCGAGCGCACGGGTATCGCGGGTGACTGATGATTCGCGGTGTGTGAGGATATGCGGGTGATTATGGCGAAACCCGAACCTGGAGGTTGATCATGCCTAGTAACAGGAAACTGGTTGCAGTAGGTGCGTTAGCAGCCCTCGTGTTGATCGTTCTGGTGATCAGTTTGACCCACGCATGGATGCGTGACTTTGATGCCAAGAAGGCAAGCCGGGAGCCCTTCCGGCAGGCGCAAGACGGGAAGCTTAGCGGGAAGGAGCCCGAGGAGCATACAGCGGCTTGGGATGGTCCCGCCTATACGATTCACATCGATGCCTCCGACCGTTCCCGGCAAGTGAGCCCGACGCTGTACGGCATCTTCTTCGAGGATATCAACTATGCCGGCGATGGGGGCTTGTATGCGGAGATGGTGCAGAACCGGTCGTTTGAATTCGAGAGTCCGCTGTTCGGTTGGAGCACGTATGTGGAGAGCGGCGGTGAAGGGACGGTTAACGCCGCGAAGTCGTTGCCCTTGAACGTGAACAATCCGACTTACGTGCTCATCTCGGTCGAGACGAGCGACTATGGGGTTGGCTTGTCCAACGCCGGATACGGCGGCATGTATGTGGAAAGCGGGCGCACGTATAACTTCAGCGTCTATGCCAGAGGTGAAGCCGGCGACAACTCACGCCAGAGAGTACGTGCTGAACTGCGCGCCGAAGACGACACAGTACTCGCCAGTTGTGAAGTCGGCGGTTTCGAAGGGGAATGGCAGCAGTACGGTTGCTCGATGACCTCCTCAGGCACCAGCACGAAGGCGAGGCTAGTCGTGACAGCACGCGAGCACAGCATATTGGCGCTCGATATGATCTCGCTCTTCCCGCAGGATACGTGGAAGAATCGGGAGAACGGGCTGCGCGCCGATCTGGCGGCGATGCTGGATGAGCTTGAACCCAGCTTCCTCCGCTTCCCGGGCGGGTGCATCGTGGAAGGCGGTTCGATCGAGAACCATTACCGCTGGAAAAATACGGTTCTGCCGCTTGAGGGACGCCAGGTTCAAAGGAACCAATGGGCGAACAACTACTACCAATCCTTCGGTCTGGGGTACCATGAATATTTCTTGTTGGCCGAAGATCTCGGTGCTGAGCCGTTGCCTGTCGTTTATGCGGGGATCACTTCCTGTCACGGCAACCCGCCGATGGTGTCGATCCCAGACATGCAGGAATATATCGATCATGCGCTTGACCTGATCGAATATGCGAACGGCGATGCGGAGACGACGGAATGGGGCGCGTTACGCGCCGCGAATGGCCATCCTGAACCGTTTAACCTGAAATATCTGGCGATCGGCAACGAGCTGACGGGGATTCATTACTATACGCGTTACAAGATGATTTATGAAGCGATCAAGGAGAAGTATCCCGAACTCCAGCTCGTCTTCAGCGCCGGTTGGTCTCCGACCGATGCGAGCTACCACGAGGCGTACAGATGGCTGGCTCGAAATGGCAATCCGGCCGACATCGTCGATGAGCACATGTATCAGGCCCCGGCTTGGTTCCTGAGCCATGTGAATCGCTACGATGACTTCGACCGAAACGGCCCCAAGGTGTTCATCGGCGAGTATGCGGCACACGGCAACGGCCGCCGCAACAACCTGGAGGCGGCGCTCGCCGAGGCGGCGTTTATGACCGGGCTGGAGCGCAACTCGGACGTCGTGGTGATGGCGTCGTACGCGCCGTTGTTTGGCCGTCAGGGGTATACGCAGTGGCAGCCGAACCTGATCTGGTTCGACCAGTCTCGCGTCTACGGCACGCCGAGCTATTATGTGCAGCAGATGTTCAGCCGCCATGTGGGCGATTATGTGCTGCCAACGCAGTTGGTGAAGCATGAGGTTGCCGCGAAACCGGAGCCGCGGGGCTCGATTCTGCTTGGCACCTGGGCGACGCAGGTGGAGTATGACGATGTGGTGGTAACCGACCCAGATGGAAACGTGTTGCTCTCCGAGGACTTCGAGAGCGCGAACAGCCTGAGGCGTTGGAGTCCGTCGCGCGGCAACTGGTCTGTGGAAGGCGGCGTGCTGAAGCAGAAATCGTCGGATACGGATGTCAGGCTGTTCTTCCCGGAAGGAAACGAATGGACGGATTATATCCTGACTCTGAAGGCGCGTAAGACAGGTGGCAATGAGGGGATGCTGATCGGCTTCGCGGTCAAGGGGTATGACGACTACTACTGGTGGAACATCGGCGGCTGGAACAATACATTAACCGCAGTCGAGCAAGCGATTGGCGGGGTGAAGTCAATCGTTGGCGAGACATCCAACCGGACGGTCACCACCGGAGTGTGGTACAACATCCGGATCGAGGCGATCGGCGGCACTTATCGCTGCTATCTGGATGATATCCTCATCCACGAATGGACGGAATCTCCGGTTGATCCGCTATTCAGCGTCACAACCTATGATGAGGAGAGCGGTGAGCTGATCGTCAAGGTCGTCAATACCGCCGCTGAGGCCAAGGTGACAGAGCTGCGTCTTACGGGCGTACGGTCGGTTGCGGATTCGGCCGCGATCATCGTTCTGCAAGGCGATCCGGCGGATGAGAATACGCTTCAGGAACCGGATAAGGTGGTGCCGGCCGAGAGCCGGATCAGCGGGCTCGGGCGTGAGTTCACGCATACGTTTCCGGCACATTCGGTCACCATCATGAGAATTCCCGTGGTACTTTAAGATGAAGCGGTGGTGCAAGATAGCGGTGCAAGGGAGGTTTCCTTGCGCCGCTTGTTGTATATGGCGGAACTGGCCTGTATGTTTCGTAACGGAACGACGTACCGCTATTTGGGTGAAAAGCGGCCGTATGGGCGAGCCAACGGAACGACGTTCCGCTATTCGTCGAGAATGAGGGGGAAACGCCCTCGAAACTGTATAATAACGGGTCTACGTTCCGTTAGGGTCCGAAAAACACGGAAATCCGGCAAATAGCGGAACCACATTCCGTTACAAGACCGGCCCAATGATCCGGGAGCAAAGCTTGGTTCAGGTGGCAACACCAATATCGGAAACGGACAAGGAAAATGTTAATGGGGGATTTCTGAGTTGGAACAGCCGATTTGTCACAGTTTGTTTGAGGTCATATTGGAATAAAATAATCGGAAACAGCCACAGATGTTGAATGGTAAAGTGGAAAAACTACAATTAATCGTAGACCCACAGACAAATTCAACTCATTGGATTTCGAATCACGACATAACATGGGTTATCCTCAAAGGATAGACAGGCTGAGGCTTATATTATCAGTTGAAGCTTAAGAAAGAGATGCCCCTTAAATGGTAAAAATTAATCATTGTCATCAAACGCCGAATCGTGGTACATTGTTAATCCTGTCACTTCAACGGACATGAGATATGTAAGTGGAACGAATATGCTATATGCTGCCTGAATGGTGACACCTTCGAGGCGGCACCTGCAGAAACAGGGCGTATGTTCTGTCAGGAATCACCACTTGCATTCACACGTTGGATTGTGGTAAAGTATTGAACGTTGTCGCTGCTGCGGCGGACAAAGAGAATGCAAGTGAATCGGACGTGCTGCCTGAACGGTGAGACCTTCGGGGCGGCGGTTGCGGAAGCAACAAGGTTCCGGTTGCCACAAAAAACCACTTGCAATCCCCTGTTGAAATGTGATACATTATACAGGCTGTCCCGTGAGGCCGACGCGAGTCGGACGCGAATGGCGGCGATGAACAACCAGCAACT